>JACXTT010000031.1_pt1 | contig 202392 bp, 166 predicted proteins | sample 9270951 | NCBI WGS metagenome assembly JACXTT01 (sample SAMN15532306, study PRJNA645909) | rock metagenome | isolation source: weathered quartz diorite | place: Puerto Rico | collected 2017-06-21 | reverse complement strand
CGTTCCTCGCGGTCATTGCAAAACCTAGCACAACTAAAAAAATGCAACCCGCAAACTCTAGCGAGCACCGTGGACCTGATTCCACAGCACAGGCCATTTAAACTGGGGGATGGCAAGTCAGCTAGTCTCCTTGACGGCGGGCCCGGCGCTGCATACTATCAACGGGCGAAGATGACCCAGGATCCTCTCCTCGGACAGTCACTCCTTCATTACAAGATTCTCCGCAAGCTGGGCGCGGGCGGGATGGGTGTGGTGTACGAAGCGGAGGATTCGCAACTCGGCCGGCGTGTTGCCTTGAAGTTTCTTCCTCCCGAAATGGCTCAGGACAGCCAGTTGCTCGAGCGTTTTCAGCGCGAGGCGCGCGCTGCTTCCTCTCTCAATCATCCCAACATCTGCACCATCCACGCGATCGAGCAGTACGAACGAAGAAACTTTATCGTTATGGAGCTGCTGGAAGGAGAGACCCTGGCGCAGAAGATGATCCGGCAGCCGATGGAAATGGAGAAACTGCTGCCGCTCGCCATTCAAATAGCGGATGCCCTCGAATCGGCTCACGCCAAGGGTATCGTGCACCGCGACATCAAGCCGGCGAATCTCTTTCTCACGGAGCGCGGGCAGATGAAGATCCTGGACTTCGGCCTTGCCAAAATCAGCCGGGGCGAGGTTGCCCGGGGAGTTGCGGTCGCCCAGGGAGAGACCCTGTTGTCCGGCCACGAACTCACTTCACCTGGTGCGACCGTCGGCACGGTCTCCTACATGTCGCCGGAGCAGGCCCGGGGGCAGCTCGTGGACGCTCGCACGGACCTCTTTTCCGCCGGAACTGTGCTCTACCAGATGGCCACCGGAACGCTCCCCTTTCAGGGTGACACCTCGGCAGTCATCTTCGATGCGATTTTGAACCGCGACCCCAGGCCGGCGGGAGAGCTGAATCCCGCGCTGCCCGCCGATTTTGTGCGCATCCTGGAGAAGACCCTCGAGAAAGAACGCGATCTTCGTTGCCAGACGGCCACCGAACTGAAAACCGACCTCAGCCGCCTGAAGCGCGATTTGGAATCGGGCAAACGGCGCGCGAAGGAGAAGACCGATTCGGATCCCGGCGTCCAGAAGCAAACGGGAAAATCCGTAGCCGTTCTCTATTTCGAAAATCTGAGCGGCGCCAAGGAAGACGAATACCTGCGCGACGGCATCACCGAGGACATCATCACCGAGCTCTCCAAGATCCGCGGGCTGAACACCTTTTCCCGCCCCACCGTTCTGGCCTTCCGGGACAAGCCGGTAACTCCGGCGCAAATCGGCCAGCAACTCGGCGCGGCCTATGTTCTCAACGGGACCCTGCGCCGCGCCGGCGCTCGGCTGCGCATCAACGCCCAGTTGGTGGACACGCGCACGGATTTTCCCCTCTGGTCGGAGCGCTTCGACCGCGAGATGAAAGACGTTTTCGAAATTCAGGATGAAATCGCACGCAAGATCGCCGAAGCCCTGCGCGTCACGCTTTCTCCGGAGGAACTCGAGGCCCTGGCGGTTAAGCCCACGGAAAACCTGCAGGCCTACGACCTTTACCTGCGCGGCAAACGCTACGCCCGGCGGCAAACCCGGCAGGATCTCGAGTTTGCCCTGCAGATGTTCGAGAACGCGGTGGCCATGGATCCCAGCTTCGCACTGGCCTATGCCGCCTGCGCCAACGCCTGCGCCATGTTCTACTCCATCTTCAGCCGCGACCAGGTGTGGATCGAACGCGCGCGGGAGGCCTCCGGCAAGGCCGTGGCTCTGCGTTGGGACCTGCCCGAAGTGCAGATCAGCCAGGCCTGGGTCCTCTACGCCGCCGAACTGCATGCCGAAGCCGTGCGCATGGTCAAAAAAGCCATCGAACGCAAGCGCGATTGCGAAGGCGCTTATTACCTGCTCTGCCGCGCCCTGTTCGCCGGGGGACGCTACCAGGAGGTTCTGGACGTTGCGGAAACCGCCATCGAGGCGAGCGGTGAAGACTACAACGTTTATGTACCCATCATGAACTCTCTTGGCGCCATGGGCAAAGAAGAAGCCAGACGCAACATGGCCCACAGGGTCATCGTCGCGCTCGAGAACCACTTGAAACACGTACCCGAGGATGCGCGAGCACGCATCCTGCTGGGCGCCAACTACGCAAGCGTGGGACGCGAGGAAGACGCCCTGCGCGAACTCAACCTGGCCGTCACCTTGCGCGCCAACGAAGCTTCGATTCTCTATAACGCGGCTTGCGTGTACTGCGGTCTGAAAAAAAAGGCGGAAGCCATGGATGCCCTGCGCAAAGCCTGGGAAGCGGGTTCCAAGGATGCCGTGTGGACGCGCCGCGACCCGGACCTCACCCTTCTTCACGGTGACCCGGAATTTGAGCGCCTGTATCCGGAAAAGCCCGCCGCACAGCCTGGCTCTCGTTCCCACTAGTTTGACGATTCAGCTGATTCGGGACAGTGACTGGACTCGAATTTCGAGCGCAGAATTTCGTGGGCACGGTACTCCCGTGCTTCGCGAAGCGCGACCCAAGAGTTCCCGGCCGGATCGGGATTCGCCGGAGCAGGTGCAGTTTTACTCTGCGGAAGAATTCAGGAGACGGCGAGAACCAGAAGCGTGGCGTCGTCGTGCCAGTGGCCGCCGCTAAATTCGTCAGCGGCAGCAAGAATTGTTTTCTGCAACCCCTCCGCCGATAATACGCGGTGTTCCCGCAGCAGGGAGAGCAGGCGCTCCTCCCCGAACTCCTCGCCCGCAGGATTGTTCGCTTCCGTAACGCCGTCGGTGAAGAGAACCACGCGATCACCCGGCGCCAGCTGGGCGGTGCCCACGGCATAGGTTTGATCCGGGAAAATTCCCAGGACGCCGCCACCTTCAGCGAGCCGCTCGCACGAGGCGTCGCGGCGCAGCAGGAACGGCGGATTGTGCCCCGCGCTCGCATAGCGTAGACGACGCGACCCGCCGTCGAGCTGGGCGTAGAACAGGGTGATGAAACGGTCGTCGGTAGTGTTGCGGCAGAGGAGGGCATTGAGCCGCACGCACAACGCGTCTGGACTGAGGGCAGGCGACGCCAGGCCGCGCACGGCAGCCTGGAGATTGGCCATCAGGAACGCGGCGGGCAGCCCTTTTCCCGCGACGTCGGCGATGCACAGACCGAGCCGTTCATCTCCGAAGGAAAGAATGTCGTAGTAATCGCCGCCCACGGTAAGGGCAGACTGCCAGGCGCAGGCAATCTCGTAGCCGGGCAACTGCGGAATCTCCTTTGGCAGAAGACCCTGCTGGATGGCGCGTGCTTCGGCAATCTCCTGCTCGCGCTGGCGGAGTTGCTCGAGCATCTCCTTGCGTGCCTGGCCCTCCTCCGCGGCGCGGCGGCGCGACTCGCGGCGTTCACGTCCCAGGGCGATCTGCTTTTTTAAGATTTCGAGCAGCCGCGTGTTGGTCCAGGGCTTTTCGACGAAATCGGCCACGCCGCGCTGCATGGCCTCGACGGCCAGGCCCACGCTGGCCCAGCCAGTCATCACGACTACCGGAGGCAAGCTTTCGTTCTCACGCAGCAGGGCGAGCAAGTCCAGCCCTTCCTGACCCGAAGTGGTATCGCGCGCATAGTTCAAATCCATCAGCAGCAGATCGAACTCCCCGTGAGCCAGCGCTTCCACCATGTCCGCCGGGGAAGTCACCCCGTGCGTGGTGTATCCGTGGCCTTTCAGGAGCAGGCGCAAAGCGTCCAGGATATCCTGCTGGTCATCGGCGATGAGGATTCGCGGCTGCATGGCGTTGCTTTCCGTGGAGGTGTTGCGTCCCGGAGTTCCGAGCGATGGGGCAATTCCTACGTCACAATGGGGCGAGTGGCACATCTCGTGGCTCTAAGGGCAGGCGGGCTTCCACAGCCGATGCGCTCTAATATGCTGATTGTCTGAGGTTTACGGGCACCTGGTGCGATACGCAAAGCTTCCTTTGACCAGTCGCGGGAATATCCGTCCCAGATTCGGACACTCCGAGTTTGGCGAGGGCCTGAGTTTCACCAGAGGTACTGTCAAGCTCGCCCGTCAGGGGAGCAAGCTCTAGTTCCCGGAATTACTGGTTAAAGTACGGCCTCGCTCCAGTTTTCGAGCGTTTCCTTAACCTTATGGAGGAACTGGTGGGCGATGGCGCCATCCACAACGCGGTGGTCGTAGGAAAGCGAGACGTAGCACATCGAACGGATGGCTATGGCGTCATCCACCACCACGGGGCGCTTTTCGATGGCGCCGAGTCCGAGAATGGCGACGTTGGGCTGGCTGATGACCGGCAAGCCGAAGAGGCCGCCAAAAACTCCGGGGTTGGTGATGGAAAAGGTGCCTTCCTGCACTTCTTCGGGCTTGAGCTTTTTCGAGCGGGCGCGCTCGGCGAGGTCGTTGAGGTTGCGCTGGATGCCCAGGAGATTCTTTTCGTCGGCATTTTTCACTACGGGAACGATCAGCCCCCAGTCGAGAGCCACCGCGATGCCGATGTTGATTTCCTTGTGGAGAACCACGTTAGTGCCGTCAAGCGAAGCATTGAGCGTGGGATAGGCGCGGAGCCCAGCGACGGCGGCCTTCACGAAAAAGGGCATGAAGGTCAGCTTGGTTTCGTAGCGCTTTTCGAATTCGTCCTTGGACTTGGCGCGCAGCGCGGCGACCCGGGTCATGTCGATTTCATCGACGGAATAAACGTGAGCCGAGACACGTTTTGAAGCGACCATGTGCTCGGCGATGCGTTGGCGCATGACGCTCATGGGCTGGACTTCGTAATGACCGAAGTATATTTTTTCGCGCGGCACGGCGGATTCGAGAGCCACGTGAACTTGGCCGCCCGAAACACCAGGGGCTGCGGGTGGAGGCGGCATGGAAGGTGCGGAGGGCCGGGCTGAAAGGGCAACGGGCTGTGCAGCGCCCGAGATCAAGCCTTCGATGTCCTGCTTGCTGATGCGGCCACCGGCGCCCGTTCCCGCGATGGCGGAGAGGTCGATGCCATGTTCCTTGGCCATGCGGCGAACCAGCGGCGAGCTGTGAATGCGGCCGCCGTCCTTGGAGACGGCGGGTGCGGCAGCAGCCGGAGCCGTGACAGGCGTTGGCGCGGGTGCAGGTTTGGGGAGTGGGGCTGCGGCAGGGGCCGCAGGCGGAGGTGGAGCTGCAGCGGCAGGCTTGACCGGAGCGGGCGCGGGAGCAACCGGGGCCGAGCCGGCGGCATCAATCACGCCGACTACGGTCTGTATGGGCACGGTCTGGCCTTCGCCAATTTTTATTTCCTTCAAGACACCGGCGGAAGGCGAGGGGATTTCCGCGTCGACCTTGTCGGTCGAGATTTCGAAGAGCGGCTCGTCGCGCTCGACTTTGTCACCGGGCTTTTTCAGCCACTTGGTGATGGTGCCCTCGAAAATGCTTTCCCCCATTTGGGGCATTACGATATCGACTGCCATGATTGCTTCTCCTCAACTATAAATTCCTCAATAGGGACGCCCGCCGGGCGCGTTCCTGCAACGCACACTTAATACCGCGCCAACTCCTTCGCGGCGGTGAAAACTTTCTGGGCGTTGGGCAGAAAATATTCCTCGAGGGTTGGCGCGTAGGGCACCGGCGTATCGAGAGAGGTCACCCGCAGGAGCGGGCCGTCCAGATCGTCAAAAGCCTTCTCGCAAAGAATGGCGGCAATTTCGCCGGCGATGCCGCCGGTGCGGGTGTCCTCATGAACCACCAGGCACTTATTGGTTTTCTTCACCGACTGCAAAATCGTTTCTTCGTCGAGCGGCAGCAGCGTGCGCAGATCGATCACCTCCGCCTCGATGCCTTCCTTGGCCAGAGCGCCGGCTGCTTCGAGCGAGGTGTGCATCATGGCCGCGTAGGAAAGGATGGTCAGGTGGCGGCCTTCGCGCCGGACGACGGCCTTGCCGATGGGCACGGTGTAATTGCCCACGGGCAACTCTTCTTTGATGCGCCGGTAGAGGAATTTGTGCTCGAAAAAGAGCACCGGGTTGTTGTCGCGTACGGCGGATTTGAGCAGCCCTTTGGCGTCATAGGGAGTCGAAGGGTAGACGACTTTGAGTCCCGGCGTGTGCACGAAATACATTTCGGGGTTCGCGGAATGAAACGGCCCGCCGTGCACGCCGCCGCCGGAAGGCCCGCGAATGACCATGGGTGAAGGCGCGTTCCACAGGTAGTGGCCCTTGGCGACGAAATTCGTGATCTGGTTGAACGCGCAGACGATGAAATCGATGAACTGCATCTCGCAAATCGGGCGCAGGCCGGCGTAACTCATCCCGCAAGCGGCACCGATGATGGCGGTCTCGCTGATGGGCGTGTCGATGACGCGCTCCCAACCGAAACGTTCGAGCAGGCCTTCGCTGGTCTTGAAGGCGCCGCCATAGACGCCGACGTCTTCGCCGAGCAATACAACTGCCGGGTCGCGTTCCATCTCCTCAAACATGGCCTGACGGATGGCTTCGAGGAATGTGACTGCGACCGGAGCTGTCTGCATGGCGGGTGTAGTCATCGCCGGGCCTTTCTGGCGGCCGACTTACCGGCTGCCGCCGCGGCTTTGGCGAGTTTTTTTGTACTCGCTTTAGATGCGGCGCGCGGGAGAGGCTGAGCCTCGCGAGTTGCCTGCTCCGCCGCGGGAGTATCGCCGAAATGGATGGGCGCGTGGCCGCCGCTCGAGCTTTTGCCCTGGCCGAAGCCTTCGACGGTCCAGAGCGGCGCAACGCTCGACTTCGGCGGCGTGACTTCCGAGATCGGCCGCTCCCACTGGGGCCGGATCTTGTGGCAATCGTCGCCGGTGCAGTACACGCCGGCCTCCGCGAACTTAGCCGGGGGCATGGGTGAATTCTCCGCGAATTCCCGCTCCGTGACGAGTAGCGTTTCGATCTTGTCCTCGATCTCTTTCTTGCCCTTGGCATCGAGGAGTTTTTCCGCGGTCAAATACTTTTCGTACAGCAGGATGGGGTCGCGCGCTTCCCAGTACGCGCTCATCTCCTTCGGGACGTACTCGGCGGGGTCGTGTTGCGCATGACCCAGGCGGCGAAAAGTTTTTGCTTCGATCAGGACCGGGCCATCGCCGGCGCGAGCGCGGTCAACCGCCTCTTTTGCTATGGAATAAACCGCCACCACGTCGTTGCCATCGACGATATAGCTGGGAATCCCATAGGCTTTGGCGCGATCCGCCAGATTCTCGAGCGGCACTTGGCGCTTCACCGGCGTGGAATACGCCCACAGGTTATTTTCCAGGATAAGCACGAAAGGGGCTTTCTGCGTGGCCGCAAAATTCAAACCTTCGTGGAACGCGCCGGTGGAACTCCCGCCGTCGCCGATCCAGGTCATGGTCACGATTTTCTGACCGAGATAGCGCCCGGCCATGGCTACACCGGTCATGACCGGGATCAAATCGCCGAGCATGGAAATGGGCGAAACGATGTGCAGATTTTCCAGGTCGCCGAAGTGGCTGGTGCCGTCTTTGCCTTTGGTCGGCGAATCGTATTTCGCCATGTGCTGCATGAAAATGTCGCGCGGCGGCACGCCCTTGACGAGAAGCGCGCCAATGTTGCGTATCATCGGCGCCAGCCAGTCCTTTTTTTCGAGGGCGGAAGCCGTGCCGACGGAAATTGCTTCCTGTCCCAGGCTGGAATAGAGGCCGCCGACGATTTTGTTCTGGCGGAACAACTTGACCATAGTGTCTTCGACGGCGCGGTTTAGCCGCATGAAGTAGTACAGGTCGAGGTATTGCTTCTGCGTCAGTTCCTTCTTCATTCCGTCTCCAGCACGAAAGGCTTGCGTTCCACTACGCTAGGCCGAGACTGCTACCGGTGTTTCCGCTTCCGCGAGTTTCTCGAATAAGATTTCCCGCCCTACGGGCTTCATTTCTAGACCAAAAACCTCTCCCAGATATTTGGCCAGCCGCGGCGCGACTTCCCGGCATTCCACGCGGCGGCCAAGCAACTTTTCGAGCGACGTGGCGTGGCGGCCGGCGATACCGCAAGGAATAATCAGATCGAAGTAGCGGAGGTCCGTCGCCACGTTGTAGGCAAAGCCATGTGAAGTTACCCAGCGGCTGATGTGCACGCCGATGGCGGCGAGTTTCTCTTCCTCTTCACCGCTACGCACCCAGATTCCCGTTTTGCCCGCCACTCTCTCCGCACTCAATCCGAACTCCGCGGTCGCCCGGATCATGGCCTCTTCCAGCATGCGGACGTACCACACAACATCGCGCCGAATGGCGCTGAGATTGAGGATCGGGTAGCCCACGATCTGCCCGGGCCCGTGATAGGTAATATCGCCGCCGCGGTCGGTCGCGTGAAACTCCACGCCTTTCTGCTTTAAGACAGACTCAGACGCCAGCAAGTTCTCGCGCCTGCCGTTGCGCCCCAGGGTGATCACATGCGGGTGCTCGCAGAGAAGCAGCACGTCTTCTATCGCGCTCGCCTTGCGAGCGGCCACCAGGCGTTTCTGCAGGCTCCATGCCTCGGCATAGCCGATCAGGCCAAGGTCGACGATCAGGCAACTCTTCAATGCTTACTCCTGCAAGAAAAGTGACTGAGACTAGACGTTAATCTGCAATCCCCGGACCGAAGCAAACGCATCGCCCATGCCTTCCCATACCGTCGGATGCGCGTGCACCATGTTCATCATGTCATCGATGGTGCCCTCGAGGTTCAGCACCGCGGCGGCCTCCGACAGGATCTCGGTGGCCAGCGGACCGATGATGTGGATGCCCAGCACCTCGCCGAATTTTTCCTCGCTTACCACCTTGATGAACCCGCCGTGATTCCCAAGAATAGTCGCCTTGCTGTTGCCCACAAACGGGAACTTACCGGTTTTCACGGCATAGCCGGCGTCACGCGCCTGTTTTTCCGTCAAGCCGATGGACCCGATCTGCGGCTCGCAATACGTAGCGTTAGGGATGCGCGTCTTCACGATGGGCTGAGCCGGCTTTCCGGCGATGTGCGTCACGGCGATGATGCCTTCCATCATCGCGGCGTGCGCGAGCTGAGGCATCCCGGCCACGATGTCACCGATGGCGTACAAGCCTTTTTCGTCCGTCTCCATGTACGGCCCAACTTGCACGAAACCCCGGTCGAGTTTGGCCTTGGATTTGTCGAGGCCGCAATTTTCGGTCATGGGCTTGCGTCCCACGGCGAGCAACAATTTCTCCGCCTGCAGCGTTTGCGGCTTGCCGTCCTTATCCTTGAAACTGACGGTTACGCCTCTGGTGTCCTTCTTCACCGAATCCACCATGCTGCTGGTAAAAATCTGAATGCCCTTTTTCCGGAAGGTCTTGTCCAGTTCGGCGGAGATTTCCTCGTCCTCGACGGGAACGACGCGCGGCAGCGCCTCGAGGAGCGTTACCTGCGTGCCGAAGGAGTGATAAATGGAGGCGAACTCTACGCCTACCGCACCCGCTCCCACGACGATCAATGTTTTCGGGATTTCGGGAAGCTCGAGAATGGAGCGATTGGTAAGAATCGTTTTGTGATCCGGCTCTATTCCGGGGAGCGCACGGGCCTCAGAACCACTCACCAGCAGAACATTGGCCGCTTCGATCTCACTCTTCTTGCCGTCGTTATCGACGCTGACGCGTCCCGGTCCGGCATAGCGGCCCCAGCCCTGCACCCACTCGACTTTGTTCTTCTTGAACAGGAATTCGATGCCTTTGGCATGTTTCTTGACGATCTTGTCCTTGCGCGCCAGCACATTGGGCCAGTTGATTTTCAGCCCGTTGACTTCAAAGCCAAGTTCGTCCGCCGTTTTGAAGTGATCGTAAATCTCGGCGTGGTGAAGGAGAACCTTGGTGGGAATACAACCAACGTGGAGACACGTCCCTCCCAAAAACGGGTCCTTTTCCACCACGACGGTCTTGAGCCCCAACTCACCCGCACGAATGGCGGCAACGTACCCGCCGGGACCGCTCCCGATAATTGCCACGTCGTACTTTGCCACTCGAAGTCTCCCTTCCGGAGAGCCGCAATAACGAAGTCAATTGCCAGAGGCTTGGCCTATTGTGAGGCGCGCCGGTCGGCCTTTGCGCGACCGCAGCCCTTAGCGAGCGCATGGCGAACGCGAAAATCAATGGAAAAACTCTACCTGCCCACTAGGAGCCGGCCGCTGCAACCCGGCAAAACGTAGATTTTAGCAGCCGCGAAACCCCCTCGCAACCTTGCTCGCGCCTGCCTGCTGCTCGGGCCGTCCAGCGAAAATACGGCGAAATCGAACCGGCAATTCTGCCGTATCAGCCCTCGATCGACACCTCCTGGCAAAGATTCCACCTGCATTAAATTATACTACCTTATACAGTATTATGAGTATTATCCTTCCGTAAGCATGGCATCATCCCAGCCGCTCGGCTTCTCCGGTGGTCTTGCCCCCATGCGCGGTCGTTGACTTGGGAAGAAACGCCGCCCTCATCGCAGCAGCCTTTTTTTGGTGGGTGGAGTCGTGCCGCTGCTCTACCTGTTGCGATCCGTACTGAGAAGGCGTTTGGTAGAATGGTTGGATAGTGCCACTAGCCAGCTTTCCGCGACTTCGCCGGTTCTGTAAGGGCGTACGCTCCCGGCGCCCTTGCGAAAAGGAAGCTCCCAGCTTCCGTTTCAGCGCATCTATGTGGACTCTAGACGCATCCGCCCGTGAGAATAAAAAAGTTCAGGCGCGCGGGATAAAGGGGAAGTAGCGCTCTTCGAGAATGCGCCGGTGGTGCAGCTCGTGTCCTGCGATGATAAAAGCCAGGGCACGGGTGGAAACTTCATTCTTATTAGCGATACCGCGCCGCTGCCAGGCGTCGGGGCCGATTCCGCGGAATAGGGCGATCGTTGCGCTGCGGACGAAATGGAATTCCTCGGCCAAATCGGCCAAGCGATTTTGTTCGAACGAAGCGTTTCTCACATAATCGTCCTGTTCGAAACCCTCGATGGGGGTCCGGTCAGCGCGAGCAATGCGAAGGGCACGATACGCGAAAATCCGCTCGGTGTCGCACACGTGGCCGAGCACTTCCTTGACCGACCATTTGTCCGACGCATAGCGGAAATTGCCGTCGCGCTCAGTGCGCGCGGCGAAAAGCTGGATAGTCTGTAGTCGCTGGGCTTCGAGGGTGCCCACGATGTCCTTACTGGAAACGAGCGAAATGTATTTCTCGTAGTAGTCGGCGTATTCGCCGGGGGCTGGCCGGGCGGCCATGGCTTTCTTGGCTTCCATAATGGGCTAGTATAGCGCGTCCTAGGGCCGTTCCAACTTTTTCAATCAAAACATTTGGGGTAGTCACTTGCGATTCAGGCTGGAACTACCCATTCGGTCCTGGCCGCGAGAGGAGTTGGAACGGTACTAGCTCGATGGTCTACCCGTCGGGGTCGCCTGCCCCGTTTGTTCCTGTACGGCCCGCCGGAATTCCTGTGGATGAGCGATCAAAAAGAAGGCTTCTGGGGTGCCGCCAGTTCCGCGCACGATGACGCATCCGTAGCCGAGAATTCGGCCGAGGAAGGTCTCTTCCACGGCGATGCTTTCCACTCGAGAGAGCATTAAATCGAGCGTACGGCGGCTGGCCAGGCCTGTTTTGATTAACACACGTTTGTTGGTGACGGCCATCTCCGTCGCGTTGCGCTTTACCAATCCATAGACCAGGATGCCCGCTCCGGCCATAAGGAGGAGCACTCCGATCATCGCCAGTCCTCCCGCGCTGAGATCTGCGTTGCCTGAGGCTGAATGCTTTGGGGCCTTGTGCGCAACCGATTCCACCAGGAACACCATCCCTGGTATTTCCAGGAGCAAACTGAGCAGGACCGGGCCAAGCAAGACGATCCAGTGATGGCGCGTCTGGTAGAGCAGGGTTTCCCCGGCAACGAGATTTTTTTCCGCGTAACTCAAAACAGCCCCCGTGCATAGAATAGAATACGCACAGCTGCGCCGCATTGCTGCGCGAATCATACGCGAACATCTCGACCCGTCAAGGGTTCGACATCCCGTAACTGGCTCCTTTTGCGAAAGAGAAGAAATGAACGAGGAACTCCTCAAAGCCCGCGTGGCGTTTCAAGGAGAAGCAGGAGCTTTCAGTGAGGCCGCCGCGATCCAGCTGCTAGGGCAGGAAGTCACGCCGGTTCCGCGTCCAACGTTTGACGCGGCATTCCGGGCCATTGCCGAGGGCGCGGCCGACGCACTCCTGGTGCCGGTGGAAAATTCGCTGGCGGGCTCCGTCGTGCGCGTGTACGACCTGCTTCTCGAAAGTGATCTTGCGATCGCCGCGGAAACCATCCTGCCGATCGAAATGCACCTTATCGCGTGTCCCGGAGCGACACTCGGGGATATTCGCTCCGTCGCCTCGCATCCGATGGCGCTCGCACAATGCGAGCGATTTTTTGCCGCGCATTCACAGTGGCAACGGATCGCGGCCCAAGACACCGCCGGAAGCGTACGCGAAACGCTCAGCCGGAGTGATAAAACGCACGCGGCGATTGCCGGCCGCCGCGCCGCTGAGCGTTACCACGGAGTGATTCTTGCCGAAAGCATTCAGGACAACGCGGAGAATTTCACACGCTTTGTCTTGCTGCTCCCCGCCGCGGAAGCCGTCAGCATGGCGAATCCAGTCGCACGAAAAATGTCCATCGCAATGCGCCTGGCGCATAAGCCAGGGTCGCTACTCGCGGCGCTTGAGCCCTTCGCTCGTCATGGCGTGAACATGCTCAAGATCGAGAGCCGGCCGATCCACGGACAGCCTTGGGAGTACCAGTTTTTCCTCGACCTGGAAGCGGAAACTCCTGCCCGCCTTGAGGCAGCGTTGAGCGAAGTTCGCAAGGCCACCAGCCAGCTCCGGGTGCTCGGGCTTTACCTTGCGGCGCGAATTGTGTCCGCAACGTCTTAACGTCGGTGGGGTAGCGCATAAACGACATAGGGGACCGGCGTTTCCGCCGGCCCCTCGCGCACTTCGTGCTTTCTTACTTCCTTGCGGCTCACTCTAGCAATAGCTGCATTCGGCGTCGCTCATCCCGCCGGTCATGTCATTCTTCATGCGGCGCAGCCGCTGACCCAGCCGCTCGGCAAGTTGATGACGCGCGCGCCACAGCCGCGCCTTGAGCGTGTTCTCGGTAACTCCGAGTTTCTTGGCCGCTTCTCCCGTCGAGTAGCCTTGCACTTCGCGCAGCACAAATGCGGTGCGCAGAAGCGGCGACAACTCATCGAGGTTTGCGCCGATCATCTCCCGCAATTCCGTTCCGGCAAAAACCTGCTCGGGGTTCGGCCGGTTGTCGGAAAAACGCTCCGTCGCCGGCAGTTCGTCCTCACGCGGCGTTTCATCCAGCGAAACCGCGGGACGGGCCTTGGCGCTGCGGCGCCGCATCAGCGCGGCGTTAATGACGATACGCGTCAGCCAGGTGGAAAACTGCGAACGTCCTTCGAAGCGCCTGAGATTGCGAAACGCCGAAATCATCCCGTCCTGCAGTGCGTCTTCCGCGTCCTCTGCATTGCCCAGGACGCGAAGCGCCGTCTGGAACAACGGGCGTTGATAACGGCGAAAGAGCGTATCCACCGCCTGCTGATCCCCCCGTTGACCGGCGCGGATCAGTTTTTCTTCATTCCACTGCGTTGCGACTGCCACTTGTGTTGCCATTGTTTTCCCCCTCGTTGACTTCCATAAACCCGTGTACCTTGGCCATGCAGGAAAAAATCCCGGATCAGTGTGCGGGCGTTCCCCCAGCCCGCGCCCGAGGCTTCTTCATCAGCACCAAAAACGGGATAACCAGAAGAAAAGTCACGCCCAGAAACTTGAAGTCATCCAGAAAGGCGAGCATGGCAGCCTGGCGCTGCACCAGGTTGTAGATCATGCCGTGCGATTGCGCGGCCGCCGCCGTTGCGTTCGACCCTTGCGAGATTAGACGCAGCGTCGTGCCATTGGTCATCGTGCGCACCGCGGCGTTCATATTGTTTACGTGATCGGCCAGGCGCACCTGGTGGAACTGCGCGCGCCGCGCCAGCATGGCGGTCACCGTGGCGATCCCTATGCTGGCGCCCACATTGCGCGCAAGATTGATGATGCCCGTACCCATGTTCGACTTTTCCTTCGGTACGTAGGCGAACGCCGCGACGTTAATTGGAATGAACAAGAAAGCCAGCCCGAAGCTCTGGAACATGCGCGCGCGCACGGCATGACCGTAATCCAGGTTGAGATTCCAACCCGCCATGAGGAAGAGTGCGATGGCGGAGATCATGCAGCCGAAGGCAATGAGCAGCCGCGTATCCACTCTTGACACGAGAACGCCCACCACCGGCATCATGCACATAATCACCAGGCCGCCTGGTGAAAGCGCCAGCCCGGCTTGTTCGGCGCTGTACCCCAGCAATTGCTGCAACAGCTGCGGGATCAGCACCGTGGTCGAATAGAGCACGAAGCCGAGGAAGAACATCGCCAAGGTGCTGATCGCGAAATTGCGGTCTTTCAACATGTGCAGGTCCACGACCGGATCTTTTTGGCGCAGCTCCCAAATGATTCCCGAGATGATGCCGATCACCATCAGCACGAAAAAGAAACGGATGAAATCGGATGACAGCCAGTCCTCGCGCTGGCCCTTGTCGAGAATGATCTGCATGCTGCCTAGCCCAAGGCTGATCAGCCCGATGCCGATATAGTCGATGCGCAAGCCTCGCTTGATGCTTGCGCGCTTCATGTACGGCGGGTCCTTAATCAGGAACGACGTCAGCAACAGCGATAGGATCCCCACCGGGACGTTGATGTAAAAAATCCATCTCCAGGAAAAATTATCCGTGATCCAACCGCCCAGCCACGGGCCAATGGTGGGAGCTACGACGACTGCTATTCCATACACTGCAAATGCCATGCCACGCTTCTCGAGCGAAAACGTGTCGTTCAAAATGGCCTGCTCGCTGGGCTGCAATCCCCCTCCGCCCGCGCCTTGCAAAACGCGGAAAAACACCAACACGCCCAGGCTCGGTGCAAGGCCACAAAGGAATGAGCTGAGCGTGAAAAGGACCACGCAGGTCATGTAAAAGCGCTTGCGCCCTATCAGGCCGGAGAACCAACCGGACAGGGGCAGGACGATGGCGTTCGAAACCAGATACGACGTCAGCACCCACGTCGATTCATCCGCGCCGGCAGAAAGATTTCCGGCGATGTGCGGCAGCGCCACGTTCGCGATGGAAGTGTCCAGCACTTCCATGAATGTCGCGAGGGTCACGGTAACAGCGATCACCCAGGGGTTGATCGTCCCGTCCGGCATTCGAAGTTTGGCTAAGATCCTGTCCCGCATGGCCCTTGTTTCCTTATTACTTCCCTCTACCCGGTATTACGTTTCCCGCGGCGCGAAAATTCCGCGCGGTTTGCCCATTTCTTCCTCGCTTAGTTGGTTACCACGGTCGCCACTACATTCATCCCCGGCCGCAGAATCGCTTTTTCTTGCGGGATTGGATCAAGCACGATTTTCACGGGGATACGTTGCACCACTTTCACGTAGTTCCCCGTGGCGTTTTCCGGCGGCAGCAAACTGACCACCGCTCCAGTGGCCCCGGCGATCGAGTCCACGTGCCCGCTGAACGTCTTTCCGTACGTGTCGACCTTCACTTCGGCTTTCTGGCCGGGTTTCATGTTCTTCAATTGGGTTTCCTTGAAGTTCGCGGTCACCCAAACGTCGCGCAGGGGCACAACCACAAGAAGACCTTGTCCCGCCTGAACGATCTGCCCAATTTCGACCTGCTTGTGCGTGACCACTCCGTCGATCGGCGCGGCAATTTCCGTGTAGCTGAGATTGAGTTGCGCTGCGTCCAGCGAAGCACGCGCTTGCTCCACCTTCGCAAGCTTGGCCTGCGCATCCGCGGAGCGCATCTTCACCTGCATCACGTCCGCACGCGCTGAACTGACTCCTGCTCGCGCCTGCAGAATGCGCGCTTGCGCCGCGTCGAATTGCGCCTTGGCCACCGCAATGTTGCGTTGCGCCTGTTCCAATCTTTGCCCGTCGGCCCGCAAGGTGCTCGCCGTCGCATCTGCATTCGCTTTGGCCGCGTCAAACTGCTGCTTCGAGATTTCACCTTTTTCCATGAGCGGCGTGTAGCGCGCCAGGTCCGCCTGGGCGAGCTGCGCGTTGGCGCGGCTCTTCTCCACGTTGGCTTGAGCGTAAGATAGATCCGCTGTTTTGGCCTGGTCGTAGGTGGCCTCCGCTCGCGCCAGATCGGCTTGCGCTCCGGACAGTTGCGCGTCTGCGTTCGAGGTTACGCTGGCCGTGTTTTCCCGGGTGCGCGGCACGTCGACGCCAGCAGATACCGCTTCGCTTTCAGCCAATGCCAGTGCCGCTTTGGCTTGATCTACGCTAGCCTGGTAGTCTCGTGGGTCAAGCTTTACCAAGATCTGCCCTGCCTTCATCTGCTGGTTGTCTTCCACCAGCACTTGCGCCACACGCCCGTAGATTTTCGCGGCCACCGGCGTAATATGTCCGTCCACCTGCGCGTCATCCGTGCTTTCGCGGTTGTGGTAGTAGAAAAACAGGCCCGTGGCCGCCAGAAGCAGAACCCCTCCGCCGAGCGCCAGCAGCCGTCGAACGTTCGGTTTCGCCAGACCTTTGGGAGGCTCCTCTGGCAGGGGCAGCTCCAAAGTGGGTTTTACCCTCGCTGCGTTTTCCAGTCCAACTTCGATCTCGATGCTCATGGTCCCCCTTACTTGGCGTAAATCTTTTCCATCTGGCCGATCGAACGGGCCAGGTCCGCGCGCGCCTGATTGAACCTGTAAAGCGCCGCGATGTGGTTATCGTTCGCGCGCGCCAGCGAATCCTGCGCTTGGATCACTTCGATATTGTTCGCGACACCCGCCCTGAAGCGGTCCCGCGCCTGAAGCACTTCCTCGTTGGAGAGCTGGATTCCCAAATTCGCCACTTGTATTTCGTTGCGCGCGGAATTCAGATTGATGAGGGCGGTCTTTACGTCCAGCGCGATCTGATTTCGCAGGTCGGCCTGCTGCTGCTCGAGCTTTTGAATTTCCAGACCCGCGCGCACGATTTCCGCATGAATCCGTCCCCCAGTGAACAAGGGCATATTCACCGACGCTTGGTAGTTGTATGTGGGTATGCCTGTGGCCGATGAAATCCCCTGGTACGCCCAGTTGCCATCGAAACGCAGGGTAGGCAGCCGCGAGTCCTGGGAAGCTCTCTTTTCTGCCTGGGCCGCTTTCAACTGCGATTCGAGCGATTTCCATTCCTGGCGATCGGCCAGAGCCTGGTCAATGCTGGCTTCCATGTCCGGCTGCGGCGTGTCAAAGAAACTCAGTGAGTCTGCCAACTCGATGGCCTGCCGGGGATCGAGATTCAACAGTTTGCTGAGTGCGTAGATTGAGGTTTCACGATCCGCTTCCGCCTCTATCAGCCGCTGCTTTTCATTTTGCAGCTCCACGTTGGCGCGCAAGGTGTCAATGCCCGTCCCGACTCCCTCTTTTTGCAGATCGGCGGCCTGGTCATAAAGCGCTTGGGCAAGATCGACGCGGGATTGCGAGGCTTGCACGTTGGCAATGGCGCGCAGCGATCCGATGTATTGCGAAACCACCAGCAGGATGACCTGTTCGCGCGTCGACAAGCTCGTGGCTCTGCTGGCCTCTGCCGTGTCGCGCGCCGCCTGATAGCGCCGCCACAGGGTCAGATCGAAAATTGGAGCGCCGACGGTAGGTCCGGCCTCGAATATTTGAAATGGTCCGGCGTGGACAGGGAAACCCGGAATTCGCACGCCGATGCCTGTCTCAATATTCTGTCGCCGAACAGCGTCCGAGACGCCCAATTGAGCTTGCGGCAAAAGGTCCGCGCGCGTGATGTTTCTATCCTGCAAACTCTGCGCGTAGGTCAAAACCGCGATCTGCGCGGTCGGATTTTGTTTCAGGGCCATTGCCACGGACTGACCCAACGTCAGGCGCAGGCTTTGCACAGGTGCATTGGAGGGAAGCGGATTGGCTTTGGGCGACGTTTGCGCGTGCGCTAGCACCGGGGTCAGCGCCAGACTGAAGAAAGCTAAGTAAAAAAGGATGTGCGCTCCTTTTCCCCGCCCGCGCTTTCCTTCATGAGCCTCCCCGCTCGTTTGGTCCGCAATTTCCCGGACAATGGCCTGATTCAAGCAGCCTTCGGCAATCAGCCGCCCGCCTTGCCGGTGGATTTCCTTTAGCAACACTTTTCCAGCCGCATCAATGAAACTGACACCGCAAAGGTCCACGCTGAACTTTTCGCTGGGAGAAGCCGTGCGCAGCTCCCGCCAGCACTGTTCGAGGGTGCCCAGAGATAGGCCGGCCAGGCGCCCTTCGACACTCAGAGTAACCTTCCCGCGCCTTCGGTTTGTCGTAATTCTCAACATACGTGCCTTCCTGCGAGTGCATAGTAGATGCATCCTTATATCCATCCGATGCAAGAATTGACTATCTATAACCCAATCAATATAAATGACTTACTGAAATGTAGAGGTAGAATTGCCCGCCCCTGCTCGCCCATATATGGGCTATTGCTTGCATTTAAACAAGATTTAAATGCCATTATATCGTCATGCGTCGCTTTAAGAAAGTGATTGTCTCTGACCACTTAGCCGGGGCCAAGGCTTGGTTCGCCGCCGAACAACGCTCATTTGCAGCGGCTTTGAACTAAGCTTCAGCTTCCGAGATTCCTGATTCAACCGGCATGAATTGCCGTCAGCTCTTCGCGCTTATTGCTTTACCGATGGACAGCGATGGACTGGATCTCGAAATGGCCTCCGCGCAAGAGCGTAGCTACTCCGACGAACTCGCGCGCTGGCAACTCCTTTGTCGTGAAGTAGCTGCGATACGCCGCATTGAATTTGTCGTAGAGGGAAAGGTCTGTGCAGGCGATCTGTACGTAGACCAGATCATCCATCGTCATCCCAGCCTGCACCAGTGTGGCCTTCACGTGATCGAGCAGCAGCTTGATCTCCTGGTCCACATCCACGGGAGCCTTTCCGGTCTTGGGATCAAGCCCGATGCGCCCGGAAAGATAAAGCGTGTTGCCCGCGAGAATCGCACCGCTGAAGGGCAATTGGGGATTATCGTCCGGTAGATTGATGGCGCGCCGTGTGGCTTGCGGCGTAGCCTGCGAAAATGTGCCACGTGCGGTTACTAGGCCGGAGACGGCGAGCATGGCGATAAGGAAACTGATTCGGGGATTCACGATTGACCTCCAAGAAAATTGATTCGAAGCTGAGGGAATTCGCCCGCGAGTCTATTCTCCTGGGTGCGCAACTGCAAGCGCCGGGTCGAGTCTCGCGGTGTGTTTCCGCGACGCCGCCTGTTCAGGGGGGCGGAGAGCGGGAGCCTCACACCCGACAAGTCCCAACTGCGTATAATAGGCAGCCCAGACCAAGGAGATTTTCCGCGATGAAATACCGCCGCTTTGGACGCACCGGGTGGAACGTCAGCCAGATTGGCTACGGCATGTGGGGCATGGGCGGATGGACCGGCTCGGACGACTCGGAATCGCTCGATTCGCTCCGGCGTTCTGTCCGCCTGGGCTGCAACTTTTTTGATACAGCGTGGGCCTATGGCGAGGGACACAGCGAGCAATTGCTGGGAAAAACTCTGCGCGCCAATCGCCACAGCGCGGCGAGCGCTGGACTGAAAAAAGCGGCCATCGGCGGACCAGACAAGTCGCTATATTGCGCTACAAAGATTCCCCCCAAAAACCGGCGCTGGCCCTCGCGACGCGAATTTTCGCTCGACGACTCCTATCCTCAGGATTACATAGAGGAGTACGTCAACAAGAGCCTGCGAAATATTGGGGTGGAGATGCTGGATCTCATCCAGTTTCACACCTGGGAAGATAGCTGGCTCGACGATGCGCGGATCGCGCGCTCTATCGAAAGACTCCGCAGCAGCGGCAAGGTCTGCGCGGTGGGCATCAGCCTGAACCGCTGGGAGCCGGGGAATGGAGTTCGCGCCGTTCGCGCAGGTCTGGTCGACGCGGTCCAGGTCATTTACAACATTTTCGATCAAAACCCCGAGGATGAGTTGTTCCCCGCATGCCGCGAGAAAGATGTCGCGGTCATCGCCCGCGTGCCGTTCGATGAAGGCACATTAACCGGCACTCTCACGCTCGAGAGCAAATGGCCCAAGGGCGACTGGCGCAGTACCTATTTCGTCGCGGAAAACCTGAAGAGCAGCGTGGCGCACGCCGAAGCTCTGAAGCCGCTCCTTCGCGACGGCATGACCATGCCAGAAATGGCTCTGCGATTTATTCTCAACAATTCCGATGTAGCCACCATTATCCCCGGCATGCGCAAACGCCGCCACGTCGAATCCAATCTTGCCGCCGGTGACAAAGGCCCTCTCCCGGCTGCACTCCACGCCGAGTTGCGCAAACACCGATGGGACCGCACGCCCACGAAGTGGTCTCAGTAACTTGACCGCGCGCATGGGTCACAGGTTTCTAGTTCTCGGGGAGTAGTGTCTGAAGATTTATTTACGCGGTTTGCTTCAGGGCCCGCTCGACAAGCGTCAGGCACCGCTCTGCCTGTTCGCGGAGCAGCTCTTCCCGGTCGCCGCGTTCCCTCTGCGTGCTGTGCAGCTCATCCGCAATCGCCAGTGCGGCTAGCACGGCCAGCTTTTGCGTATCCACGGTGACCGTCGCCGCACCGATCGCGCGCATCTTTTCGTCAACGTATTTCGCTAGCTCCTGGACGTAGGCTTCTTCCAGCTCGCCGCGTATGACGTAAGTCTGCCCGAAGATTTGCACTTTTACCGGCGCGCTCATTTTGGCTGCCCTGGCCTGATTGATGCCAACATACCACATTCAAAGCAGGCGATACACGCGGTGCATTGGGTCACGCCTTCGGGCGTGGGCTTCGCTGACAGTTCAACTCGCGCGGAGCTGCGCTCCAAGATTCTTCTCGAGCGTGGCAATGATCTTGGCGGAGGCTTCCGAAATCTGCCTCTCCGTCAGCGTAGCCTCGCGGCTCTGGAACGTGACTCGCACCAATAGCGAGTATTTTCCCGCCGGAACATTCTTGCCCCGGAACAGATCGGTCGCCTCGATCGATGCGATTTCCGCGATGTTCAATCCCCGTATCGCCCCGCCGACGTCGGAGAACTGCGTGCCGTCGGCGAGCAGCAGGGAAAAATCACGCTCGACGGCCGGAAAGCGGGGGAGCGGCTCATACCGCCGATACTCTTTCACTTCGCGCATGGCTATGTAAACCGGCTCGAGCAGCAATTCTGCGAGAAAAACATCCTGGCGCAGCTTCAATTTTTCGGCCGTGCGCCGGGCAAGCTCACCGGCGGCACCGATTTCTTCTTTGCCTAGGAAAAAGCGCCCGCGGCGCGCCGCGTGCAGCCACTCCGGCCCGCCCGATACCCAGCGCAGAGAGCCCGCGACTGCGCCGATAGAATCGAGGTCGCCTTTTATATCGGCAAAGGCATACTCGCGCGCATCATCGTAAAGACCCTTTTCGCGCGCCTCGCCGGTGGCGCCAATCGTGAGCACCGGTGTTTCGACGGATTTATTCCCCGCGAGGCGGTAATGGCGGCCAATCTCAAACAGGCGCACGTTGCGCTGGCCGTGATTCAGGTTCCATTCGAGCGTGGCGGCCATGGTCACCGCGCCCGTCGAGCGCAGCACATTGGCCTCTTCGGAGAGCGGATTCACGAGCCGCGCCGGTGCCGCTCCCACGGGGCGGAACAATGCATCGCGTTCTTCAGAGACGTGCGGAATGGTCAGTATTTCGCGATACCCAAGGCCCACCAACCGCTCGCGCAAGCGCGTTTCCGCTTCATAGTGCGGAAGACGTGCCGCGCCTTGCCGCGCCGCCGGCAGCCGCGGCGGAAATTTGTCCAGGCCGTAGACGCGGGCGACCTCTTCGATCAAATCGATCTCGCGCTCGACTTCCGCGCGCCAGGAAGGTGGCGAGCATTGCCACGCGGCCAGGAGCGAGCCGGCCGCGCCGCGATTCGCATCGGCACGCTTCGGTGCAAAACCCAGCGCTCCGAGAATTGCTTCGATTTCCTTGTCGGGAACGTCCGCGCCCATCACGCGCAGAATTTCCGCCCGTGTGATGGATATGTTCCTGGGCCTGCGCTTGCCGGGATAAATGTCCACCACCCCGCCGAGAAGTTCTCCCCCGGCGAGTTCCAAAATTAATTCCGCCGCGCGGCGCGAAGCGAGTTCCGCCATTTCCGGATCGGCGCCGCGGCCGAAGCGCGTGGAAGCTTCGGTATACAATTTCAGGAAGCGCGTTGCGCGTCGAATGGCAATCGGATCGAACCACGCACACTCGATCAAAATGTTTTTCGTCGAAAACGATATTTCCGTTTCTGCACCGCCCATGATTCCGCCGACGCCCACGGCTCTCGAACCGTCACCGTCGCTGATCATGCAGATGCTTGGATCGAGCGCCCGCTCGATGCCGTCAAGCGTCCTTAGTTTTTCGCCCGCACGCGCGCGCCGCACAACTATGCTGTGATTGCGGACCTTGTCGTAATCGAAGGCGTGCAGCGAGTGCCCCAGCTCGAGCATGACGTAGTTCGTCACATCGACGACATTGCTGATGCTGGCAACGCCCGATGCCTCAAGACGTTCTTTCAGCCATTTTGGGGAAGGCTGAATCTTCGCGCCGCGAATCACGCGAGCGGTGAAGCGCCCGCAAAACTCGGGCGCCTGGATTTCCACTTTCACTGCGTCGCTGGCTTTGGCGGAACTCTCAGGCGGTTTTGGCGCGACAGCCTTCAATGGCAACTTGTAAACCGCGCCCACTTCGCGTGCAATCCCGTAATGCCCCAGGCAGTCGGGACGATTCGAGGAAACTTCCGCATCGATCACCGCGCCATAGACACCTGTCTCGACGCTGCCGATGTTCGTCCCGGAAAGCGCCAGACGCGAGGCCAACTCCGCAGGCGGGGCGGTCACGCCGACAAAATCTCTCAGCCAGTTGTAGACGACCTTCATGCTTCTGCCTTGCTTGCGCCGAGATGCCCGAAATACATCTGCGTCGTGTATTCCATTCGAACGTTTCCATTGACGGCGTGGGTACGGAAGATTTTCTCGACCTCCGCCATCATCAGCGCGAAATTCGGATGGTCCTCTCTCGGAACGCAAGAGCTGCTGCAGAGACGCCCCACGAGCCCGTCGTGGTCCAGATTCTGCTCGTTCGGAAGCTCGAGCTCGCGAAAATTTCCTTCGCCGAAGAAATTCGTCATGTCCTGCATTCCCGGATAGGCATCTCTCACGCGCGCGTAATCGAGCCCAAAACGCATCAGCAACTCTTCGTAATCCCGCCCGAACGGCGTATCGGTCACGCGGCGATCGTTCCAGACCACGAGCACCCAGCCTCCGGGTTTCAGAACGCGGAGAAATTCACGACGCGTGGCCTCTGGTTCAAACCAATGAAACGCCTGGCCCGCGGTGACAAAGTCCACGCTCGCAGCGTCCAGGGTCGTAACCTCCGCAGATCCGTTCACGCTAGTGAAGCTATCGTAGGAGGCGAGGTACTCTTCGCCGGCCTGGCGCATCGCTTCGTTGGGCTCCACGCCGTAAACTCGGTTGCCATTCTTCAGGAACAACTCGCTCAAGAAACCTGTTCCCGATCCAATGTCGGCGATGCTGTGTCCCGGCCGAAGACCGCACTCAGAGCGCAGCGCATCGATCACGCCCGCCGGATAGCCCGGCCGGTACCGGACATATTCGGCCACGCGATTGGAAAATCGTTCCTTGGAATCGGCAAACTTCATGACTTTGAAAGTCCCTCTTCAAGGAAACTGCCGCAAAAAGCGCACGTCATTCTGAAAAAACACCTGAATGTCGTCGAGGCCGTACTTCAGCATGGCCAGTCGGTCGATGCCCATGCCGAACGCGAAGCCACTGACTTTTTTCGCATCGTAGTTGACGAAGCCATACACCGCGGGATCCACCATGCCCGCGCCGAACAGCTCAATCCATCCCGCACCCTTGCACTTGGAGCAAGTTCCTCCGCCGGCGGCGGTGCCAATGCCCCCGCAGAAGATGCACGAGACATCGCACTCCACGGAGGGTTCCGTAAAAGGAAAATAGCTGGGTCGGAGGCGGGTTTTCACGCCGGGGCCAAAGAATTGTTTGACGAAATATTCGATCGTTCCCGTGAAATCGCAAAACGTGATGTCCGTATCGACGGCCAGCCCTTCCACTTGATGAAAGACGTAAGAGTGCGTGGCGTCGGGATTGTCGCGGCGATAGACCTTCCCGGGCACAATCACACGCACCGGCGGCTGACACTTCTCCATAATGCGAATCTGCATGGGCGACGTGTGCGTGCGAAGAAGCAGCGGCTCGGGCGCGTCCTTGGGCAGCCCCAGATAAAAAGTGTCCATGTCATCGCGGACGGGATGAAACTCCGGAATGTTAAGGGCTTCAAAATTGTAATAGGGCGTTTCTATTTCCGGGCCTTCGACGACGGAAAAACCGATCGAAACGAAGATGTCTTCGACTTCCTGAAAAACCTGGGGAATCAAATGATGCGAGCCGATGGGCCGAATCACTCCGGGAAGCGAAAGGTCCACGCGTTCGCGGGCGAGGGAGGCGGATTCAGCTCCGGCTTCGACGGCCGTCCGGCGTTCTTCAATCTTTGCCTCGACGTGCGCGCGTAATGTATTCAGTTCCTGACCAACGACACGTTTGAGGTCGGGTGGTGCAGGTTTCAACCAGTTGTCGGTGATAAGCGTAAGCACGCCGGACTTGCGGCCAAGCCATCGGTCGCGGAACATTTTCCAGTCGGATTCGTCGCGGACAGTTGTGAAGTGCCCATCGAAATCTGCTCGGACTTCCGCGAAACGAGCAGTGACCTGCGCGGCCCGCGAAACGCCTAAACCAGCGAGAGTCTTGTCGAGACCTATATCAGAAGTCGCCATGATCAAAACATAAGTTACATCGTGGGGGCACGATATTATATCGTGCCCCCACGGAAGAGAGTTTCACGCGTCAGCTGGAGTCCAAGAAAGACGACCAAGCCGCTCACGCTTTCTTAGCTTTGGTTTGTGGCACAGCGGCGGCCTTGGCCTTTTCCACGAGCTGTGTAAACGCCGCAGCATCCTTCACCGCCATGTCCGCCAGAACCTTGCGATCGAGCGCAATCCCCGCGGCCTTCAGGCCGTGAATGAGCTGCCCGTACGTCAGGCCATTCTGCCGCGCGGCAGCGCCGATGCGCTGAATCCACAACCGGCGGTACTGGCGCTTCTTCACGCGGCGGTCGCGAAAGGCATAGCGATCCGCGCGATTCGCGGCTTCCTGCGCCGACTGATACAGCTTGCTCTTGGTGAGGAAGAAGCCTTTTGTTCTCTTCAGGTACTTCTTACGCCGTGCCCGGCGCTTGGTGCCGCGTTTTACGCGTGCCATGGGGTTCTCCTTTTATGTGGGAAACAAAACGGGTTGCGGCGGCGCGAAGAAAAACACGCGTCACGCAACGGGTTTGTTTCCGGGGTGATGCATTTGCAGCGCCCGCCTCGCGGCGAGCGTTCTTCTCGGAATTAGTACGGCGCCGCAAAGAATGGCGAACCGAAGTTCGCTTCTGCAGGCCGCGAACATTCCTGTTCACGGCTCATCGGCCGGCAGGCACCCGTGAAGCGCTGCCTGGCACGATGTCGCGAGGCTTGCGCCCCGCGGAAAATCTAAGAACGAAATACTTCAGGCGTAGGGAAGCAACAGCTTCACGTTGGCCACGTCGGCGGCGTTCACCCGCGTCATCTTTTTCAGCTTGCGCATGCGCCCTTGAGCCTTCGTCCCCGTAAAATGACGCTTGCCGGAATGCATCCGGACGATTTTGCCCGTCGCCGTCACCTTGAAGCGCTTCGCGGCCCCGCGGTGCGTTTTCAGTTTCATCTTCGGCTTTGACTTGTTTCTTGGCATTGCTTGAAATCCACTCCTCAAAGGGCGAAATGTGCTCCACCACGGCAAATCTGAAATTCCCGCGCTGCAATCGAATTAATGTTACTGCGCCTGTTGCGCCGGCTGAGTCGCCGCTTTGGCCGGACTGGTTCCCTTTTTCGGCGCCAGCAGCGCCACCAGGACATTTCCTTCCATCCGCGGCATCGTTTCAATCTGTGCGTAGTCGCCGATTTCGTTTAGCAATCGGGTCATCTTCGCCCGGCCCACTTCCTGGTGCGCCATTTCGCGCCCGCGATGGAATATCATCGCCCGCACTTTGTGACCTTCGCCGAGAAACCGGATGATCTGGTTCTTGCGGACCTGATAGTCGTGTTCCGCGGTCGCCGGCCGGAATTTCACTTCTTTCAACTGCGACCCGCGGCTGCTCTTGCGCTGCTCGTGAGCCTTCTTGTTTTGTTGATAGAGGAATTTCCCGTAGTCGGTGATCTTGCAAACCGGAGGGTCCGCCGTCGGCGAGATCTCCACCAGGTCAAGGCCCCGTTCCCGCGCCATCTTTATTGCTTCGAAGGGCTGCATGACGCCGAGCTGCCCGCCCTCTTCATCGATCACCCGGACCTCGCGCGCCCGGATCCGCTCATTGACGCGGGTGCGGTCGCTCATCCGGAAGTTACGTTCTGCGATAATTCCCCCTCAAGGTCGATAGGCACCCGCTTTCCCCGGTTCGTCCAGGGACTGGCCCCGATTCGACAACCCACTTGTTACCCCGATTGCGTCGGGGTTAACCCACCCTTCCCTCTACAGCTGAAATCCACCGGGGACGGGTTTCAAAGTATAGCACGCAGCTGCGGCCCTCCGGCAATAGGCAAAAGCAGTGGGCAGTTCCTTCGATTTCAGTTTTAAGAGCTGATTTCGAAGGAGCCTTTTGAACTGGAAAGCTTCGCCTGAAGCTGCTCTTTCACTCCCCGCACGACAGGCATTTCCACGCCAAGCGTCTTGAAAACCTGCAGCAAGCCGTCGGGATTTGCACCGACCGCCGCAAAAGATTCAAGCTTGCATCCGGGCGGCGCATCCTCAGACGGATGTTTCGAATCTACACTCCACTCGATGAAGAACGGCAGCAGCCAGGATGAATTCTCTTTCAGAGTGAGAGATCGCCATTGGAGAACGCGGCCGTCGGGACGTTTGCGCGAACCTGGTGTCGGGCCTTCGAAGGCCACGCCAGCAGCGCCGATTTTTTTCGCGAAAGAGTCGAGATCCCCCGGGTGAACTGCCCAGCCAACAATCCGTGGCTCAGAAAGTTCCCTGAGATGAATGGCCAGCGGATCCTTGGCATTCGGTTGGCCCGGATCAGGCACGATGATTTCCAAATAGCGCCGCTGACCAAGCGACAATAGCGCATTTCGCGTGCCGCGTCCCGGATGCACGCCGCCGAACGCCGCGCGCACGCCCGTGTGCTCCTCGACAAAGTCGATGCCGCGCTGCAAATCGTTGCACCCAAGCAGAATGTGGTCGAGCAAAGGAGGCACAGATTCTTCTCCCATGATAATGCGCGGCAGGACAAGGGCTCCACCAGCGAACGCGAGGAACAAGCGGCGCGAAATTTCTAGCCCCACAGCCACCTCGTCAGAGAGAAATTGTAGAAGACTTCTTCCCGCGCTTGCTCAAATAATGATGCCAGAAAAGCCGCGCGGCTACGGCGCGATACGGCCGCCATGGCTGGCTGAGTTTTTCCAAGTCCTCGGGCCCGGGATGCTTGCGCAAGCGCTTCACTTCTTCCACCGCGGTCGCAAGCGCGAGGTCGCCCACAGGCCAAACGTCCGGACGCCGAAGCGCGCTCAAAAGATAAATATCCGCGGTCCAGCGGCCGATGCCCTTCAAGGCCACAAGCATCTTGCGCGCAACATCGTCGTGCAATCCCTGCAGGTCGCGCAAATCGAGGTATCGTCTGTCCAGTGATTCGGCAAGCAGTCGCGTGTAAAGCGTCTTTTGCCGGCTGAAACCGAAGCGTTTGAGTTCCCTGTCGCTCAGTCGCAGAAAGCGCCGCGGCGTCAGGGGCTTCGCTGCCACCTGCAAACGGTCAAACGCTGCCCGCGCCGAAGCCAGCGACACCTGCTGCTCGAGGATGATGTAGACGAGCGTTGGGAATCCCGGCTCTCGCGCCCAAAGAGGAGGAATGCCATAAAGTTCGATAACGCGAGCGAGGTCAGCGTCGCGCTCAACCAATTTTCCCACAAGATCGGGAAAAACACTCTTGTCCACGTGCTCCACAATAGATAGGCGCTTCAATTGCGTTCTTGCTTTTGCTCTGCGCGGACGACGTCCGCGAGACTACAAGGGATGATTTGGTCTTGAGTAAGCATCGGAGTTTGGCACTATGAGGTCGTACGGGACTTCGCTTCTTCCTGAAGCGCTTCGACCAGATCCGCGAGCGGTCTGGGACCCAGGTCGCCTTTACTGCGATGCCGCACGGAAACAGTGCCAGCTTCGGCTTCCTTGCCCCCGACCACGAGCATGTAGGGAATCTTCTGCATTTGCGCGTCGCGGATTTTCGCGGGCAGTTTCTCATTGCGGTCGTCGAGGTGAACGCGCAAGCCGTGGCGCTTCAGCGTTTCGGTGACGTGCTTCGCGTAATCCGCCACCTTTTCGCTGACCGGGCAAATTTCCACCTGAACCGGCGCGAGCCAAAGTGGAAACGCGCCCGCATAGTGCTCGATCAAAATGCCGAAAAAGCGTTCCACCGAACCCAGCAGCGCCCGGTGCACCATCAGCGGCTGATGCTTCGCGCCGTCCTCGGCAACGTATTGCAGGCCAAAGCGCGCCGGCAAATTGAAATCAAATTGCACGGTCGTGAGCTGCCACGGCCGCCCGATCGCGTCGATGAGCTTGATGTCGATCTTCGGCCCGTAAAAAGCGCCTTCGCCTTGAATCGTTTTGTAAGGGATATTGAGCCGCTTCAAAGTGTTGGCCAGGCCGGCGGAGGCGCGGTGCCAGTCTTCCGCCTTGCCCTCGTAATTTTCCGGATGCGCAGCGTCCCAATCGGAGAGCTCGACTTCGAACTTGTCGAAGCCGAAATTTTCCATTACCGCAAAAGCGAAATCGACGCAGGCTTCCACTTCCTTTTCGATTTGCGAGGGAGTGCAGAAAATGTGCGCGTCGTCTTGCGTAAAGCCGCGCACGCGGAGCAAGCCGTGCAGCACGCCGCTGCGTTCGTAGCGGTAGACTGTGCCGAGCTCGGCCAAGCGCACTGGAAGATCGCGGTAGCTGTGCAGCTTCGATTTGTAGATGAGGATGTGGCCGGGACAATTCATGGGCTTGAGCTGGTAATCCGCCTTTTCGACTTCGACGGCTCCGAACATGCTGTCCCGGTAATAATCCGTGTGCCCGCTCGTCTTCCACAGATCCAGCCTCATGATGTGCGGTGTGTACACCAGATCGTAACCGCGCTTCAAAAGCTCGTCGCGCAGCCAGTCCTCCACGATCTTGCGGATTAACCCCCCCTTGGGATGCCAGAAAATCAGTCCAGGCCCGGCCTCTTCCTGAATGCTGAAAAGATCCAGCTCCGTTCCCAGCCGGCGATGGTCGCGCCGCTTGGCCTCTTCGAGCCGGTGCAAATATTCATCCAGCTCTTTTTGCGTGAAAAAACACGCGCCATAAATCCGCTGGAGCTGTGGGTTTCCCTCGTGGCCCTTCCAATAGGCCCCGGCAACGCTCATCAGCTTGAACGCGGTGATGCGCTTGGTCGAAGGAATGTGCGGGCCGCGGCAGAAATCGATAAATTTTCCCGTGGTGTAGAACGAAACCATCGGCTCGACGGCCTTTTCTTCCACCAGCTCGCACTTGAACATCTGATTGTTTTTCTTGTAAAGCTCGATCGCTTCAGGCTTTGGAATCAGTTTTCGTTCATTCGGCAAGTCCTGCGCCGCAAGCTCGCGCATCTTCGTCTCGATCTTGGCGAGGTCTTCCTGGGTAAACGGCTCCTCGCGCAGAAATTCGTAGAAAAATCCCGTGTCGATCGGCGGTCCGATCCCGAGCTTCACATGGGGATAGAGCTCCAGCACGGCCGCCGCCAGAAGGTGCGCCGCCGAATGCCGGAACACAAACAGCGCGTCGGGATCTTTTTCCGTGAGGATCTGCAGCTTGACGTCGCCATCGAGCGGCCGCCGCAAATCAACGAGTGTGCCTTCTCCATCGTTCGGCGCAGCGATGCGCGCCACCAGCGCGGCGTCCGCCAGCCGTGGCGAAATGCTTCGCGCGATGTCCGCGGGCGTTGTGCCCTTGGGTACATCCTGGACCTTGCCATCCGGCAATGTCACGTGAATCTGTTCCATGTTTGTTCCGTTCACCCGGAAGGAGAATTGTAGCTTATCGGCGGGTACGGATGGGGTCAAGACGCACCGCCACAGATACCCTGCAGCATCGGATTCTCGCTTGACAACCCTTTAGCGCAAGGTGTACACCTTACATAATTTCAGTAAGGTTTTAACTAAAAAACTAATCACTCGTCGGGGAAGGGGAATGACATGCCCGAAAACAGCGCCTTGGCCCACACTGCTTCTGTATTGCTCCCTACGCGATCCTCTCACGACCGGCTCCCGCTGCGGATTTTGCTCGTGGCACTTTTGGGGTGCCTGTTGTGCGGCAGCCTCGCTTGGGGCCAGGCCACGACCTCCGTCCGCGGCACAGTGACCGATCCGAGCGGCAACGCCGTCGTGGGCGCAAATGTTGCTCTCTCGAGTGCCGAAACAAAGACGGCACGCAACGTAACAACAGGGGACCAGGGGGAATACCAGTTTCTGCTGGTCCCGCCCGGAACCTACACGCTTACCGTCACCGCTCCAGGATTTCGACGCTCAGAACAGAAGGATCTTGCCCTGCTTGTAAACACACCGGCCACGGCCAACGTGCAGCTCAAAATTGGAGCGACAACCGAAACAGTCACCGTCACCTCAGAAGCGCCGGCGATAAACATGGTCGACGCTTCCCTCGGCAATTCCTTCGAGGAAAAACAGGTGAGCCAGCTCCCCCTCGAAGGCCGCAATGTCCCTGATCTTTTGAGCTTGCAGGCAGGAGTGGCCTACACGGGAAACCGTATCGGCGACAAGGATCAGGACACCCGCAATGGTGCCGTAAATGGTGCGCGCAGCGATCAGAGCAACGTCACGCTCGATGGCGTGGACGTCAACGATCAGTCCAACGGGTATGCCTTCACCTCCGTTTTGCCGGTCACCCAGGACTCCGTCGAGGAATTTCGCGTAACCACCACCAACTACGGCGCGGACCAGGGGCAGGGCTCGGGAGCGCAGGTGACCCTGGTGACGAAGAGCGGCACGAATTCCTTTCACGGCTCCGCCTATGAATACATCCGCAATACCGTTACCAGCGCCAATGACTACCTCGTGAAACAGTCGGAGCTGAACATCGGCGATCCAAATAAACCTCTCCAACTGAACCGCAATATCTTCGGCGCGTCGGTGGGCGGGCCGCTCCGCAAAGACCGCCTGTTTTTCTTCACCAATTACGAAGGAACACGCGAGCGTGAACAGCAGCGCGCGGAGCGCGTCATTCCTACGCCCTCGATGTGCCAAGGTATCTTTCGGTATTTGGACGGGAACGGCAACCTAATCACACTTCAGCCCGCAGACCTCAAGAACCTCGACCCTCGCGGCATAGGGATTGATCCCGCCATGCTCGACCTCGTCGGCCACACTGGTTATCTGGACAAAACATTCTGCACCGGTAAGACGGTGACGAACGATACGGCCGCCGGAGATGGTTTCAACTATGCCGGATTCGTTTTCCGGGCGCCCACCAAACTGGATAACGACGTTTTTATCGCTCGAGTCGATTACCGGCTCACCTCTGACGGCCGGCATTTGCTCTTCTGGCGCGGTGCCCTGCAGGATTTGCGCAATCCGGGAACTCCCTTTTTGCCGGGCGATGCTCCCGAGCAAACTACCGCCGACCATAGCAAGGGGTCTGCCGTCGGATATACCGCTGTGCTTAGCCCCACTCTTACCAATTCTTTTGTATGGGGATTCACCCGGCAGAGCTTTGGCGTCGTCGGCAATACACCCAACAACCAGGCATGGAACACATTTCTGGGCCTGGATCAGGGCATCGCCTATAGCCACAATTTCCAGGTAAACCTGCACAATCTGAAGGATGACGTATCATGGACGAAGAAGACCCATGCCTTCCAGTTTGGGGCGGCCATTGGCCTGGCTCGCGATCCCCGCGAAAGTCTTCTCCACTCCAATCCTCTCGGCCTTGGTACAACCAACTGGACGTCCCCGATAGGATTTTCCTTTACCTTGAGCAGCCTGGATCCCATGAATACGAACCCCATGCCGTTCGGGCACCCCGGCATAAGTTTGCCCGAGCCGCTGTCCTCAACGGCCTACGATCGTCCCCTCCTGGCTTTGTATGGCATGATCTCGGACGTCGTCGCGAACTATAACCTGGACCGCAACGGTAATGTACAGCCCCAGGGTGCTCCTGTGAAGCGCAACTATGGGCTCAACTCCTACGAGTTCTACGGGCAGGACACCTGGCGCATCAAACCGAACCTTACGCTGACCTACGGACTTCGGTGGTCGTTTTTCCCCCCGCCGTGGGAGACCAAAGGCTTGCAGACCTCTCCGACCTTTGGTCTGGGAACGCAATTTGCCCAGAACGTCAAAAACATGCAGCAGGGTCTGGGGTACACTTCGGAGCCCGCAATGCAATTCACCTTGGGCGGTCCGGTCAACAACGGCCCTGGCTTCTACTCCTTTGAAAAGACCGATTGGTCCCCGAGAGTCTCCTTCGCCTATTCGCCCCGTTTTGGCGGAAGCCTGCTCAAAAAGATTTTCGGCGAGAACGACAAGACCGTCATCCGCGCTGGCTTCAGCCGGGTTTACGACCGGGCGGGTTTTGCGCTCCTGAATAGCTTCGACCAGATCGGTTCAGCGGGTCTGACGACCACCTTGCAGAATCCCTGCTGTACGTTCAATGAGACCGGAGCTGAGGACCTGCCGAGGATCACCGGCATCAACACCATTCCCAAATTCAATAGCCCGCCACCCGGGATAGCAGCCGTTCCATTCCTACAACCCCCGCCTGTTGGGGGCTTTCCGCAGACGCCGGGCACTGCCGCTCAGGCCAACTTGTGGGGCGTCGACGACACCCTAAAGACGCCGCACGCCTATGCCGTTGACTTTTCCATTGGACGCGAGCTGCCCAAGCGATTCTCTCTGCAATTATCGTATGTTGGCCGCTTCGGCCGCGATTTGCTCACGCAGCGCGACCTAACTCAGCCCCTGGATATCGTGGACCCCAAGACCGGAATTGACTATTACGCAGCCGCATCAGCCTTGTCGAACTTGGCGAGGAAGTTTGCCCTGGCCAACAACAATGGGCAGCCCACTAATTTCTACAGTGCAGTCATCATGCCAGCCCAGATTTCTAGCGTTACCGCCGCCATGCTGGGACCGACCGCGCAGTACTGGGTGGACATGCTACCGCCCCTTCGACCGGGCGCGGCTCGGTATGTTGATCTCTTTACAACAACCCCTACCTCGACAACGAACGTTACGGATAGCCTCCTTCAGAGCGTCTTTGATCTCTTTTACAACCCCGCTCTCTCTGTCATCGGCGACGAGATCGTCGGGATCGCTGATATTGACGCATACGGCGGGCTGGGCGACAACATCGGCTCGGGCAGTTATTTTTTCAACGGCCCGAAGGGACTCAACAGCGGGGCAGGTAAATTCCTCAATGACCAGGCTTTCTCTATGTATGGATGGAGCTCCATCGGAAGTTCGAACTACCACGCCTTGCAAGCCAGCCTGCGCAAGCAGCTCAGCCACGGAATTCAGTTTGACCTCAACTACACCTTCTCTAAATCAACTGACATCACTTCCGCAGCGTCTCGCGTGGGGTTCTCTGTTTATGGCTATCAAAATATCGGACTTGTCGGAAGCCGCTTGGCAAATGCCTTTTCCCCGAACCTGGCCCGCGCCGTCTCCGACTATGACCTCACCCATCAAATGAACCTCAACTGGATTGCTGATGTCCCGGTCGGCAAAGGCCGGGCCCTGGCCCATGACGCCAACGGCATTCTGGATGCTTTTATCGGCGGCTGGCAGCTTTCCGGACTGGCTCGCTGGACCAGCGGATTCCCCTACAGCGTGGATGGCGGGCAGCGTTGGCCCACGGACTGGTTCCTCACGGCTATCACTCAGATGACCGCCAGGCCGAAAACAGGCATTTTCAAGCTCACCATCCCTGATCCCGTAACCGGGAAGCTCAATGCATTTGTCAGCCCCTTCGCCAACCCTGCCGCAGCCCAGAATGACTTCACCCTGCCCCTCCCGGGCGGAGTTGGTTCTCGCAACGTCTTGCGTGGCGATGGCTTCGCCAGTTGGGATATGAGCCTGGCGAAACGCTGGAAAATGCCATACCGGGAAACCCACAGTCTGCAGTTTAGATGGGAAGTGTTCAACGTGCCGAACCTTACACGCTTCAACGCTCAGGGCGTCGGCGCATCCTTGCTCACTTCGCTGACACAATCGCCGGCCAGCTTCGGCGCTTACACGAGCCTACTAACTCAGCCGCGCGTCATGCAATTTGCGCTTCGCTATGAATTTTGATTTGGTCGCGCCCTACCTCTAATTTGTCATTTCGACCGAAGGGACGGCCGCCTTTGCCGTCCAGGAGCGGAGACCGTCGCCCCTCCGCGCACTTTTTGCGCAGAGAAATCTCTCTTCACCTTCGGAATTCACACTCACTCCACGTGCGCGTCGAACACTCCGGTTTCCACCTGCCCGCCGCGCTTAATCTGTACGAAGATTCGATAGTCTCCCGGCTGAGGGAAGCCATACGGAAAGCTGACCTCGGCGGACTGCGCCCCCATCGCCATCCCGCCCGACATCGCCGGCGGAGCCTCCAAAACTCCGGCCTGCGCCAGCTCCAGCGCCGCCATTGCCACCGACCCCGCCGGATGCACGTGCGCAAACGCGTTCATGTCCGACCGCACAAATTCCGCGTGCCCGGCCATGCCCATGTACGGCTCCAGGTCTTGCACGGGCTTCGCTTCTTTCGTTTGCACGCTGAACGTAAAATTCATCGCCGTGTTCGCTTTCAGCGGGCCGCTCGTCCTCTCCCACGTCATGTGTCCGCCATCCTGCAATAGAAACGTGCTCGCTTCGCCCGTCGGTTTCGTCAGCGGCGCGCCGGACCACGACGAGTCATCCCCCGTCAGCGGCTTTCCATTAATCTGCGGCAATTTCACCTCTCCCACCAGCGTCCACGGAAATCCCGCCTTATCCACTACGTCCGCAAACACCTGATATTTTCCCGCCGAAATCGCCGGCAAATCTTCCGCGTACGCACCGCCCTCGATTCTCTCCGGATGCAGATGCAGCAGGCGATCCATCCCCGGCACGCGAATCAAAAACAGATGCATCAAGTGATTGTGGTCGGGAATCACTTCCTCCATCTTCACCTGGTTCGACCATTCCTTGTCCTGGCCCCGCGCGCGAATCAACAGCCGGTTACCATTTTCGAGTGTCGTTTCCGCCACCGGCGGCCTGAAAAAATTCACTCCACGTTCGTAGTTGCCCGCCTCCGCGCCCCACCACGCCCTGCCGAGATACAAAACCCCCACCACGACCCCCGCCGTAATCGCCATTACCATCTTCGCGCGCCTGATTTTCGACGGCGCCGGCTTTTCCCCCGGCGCCAGATTTCCTTCGCGGACCGCCGCGCCCGCAATGAACACCATTCCCACCGCCAGGAACAGCATCAGCAGCCCCAGAATTCCTTTGAGCGGTTTATCCATCGTCAGCGTGCGTTGCGCGAATGACGGCACGGGGACGGAAACTTCCCCTTCGCCTTTCGCACCGTGCACCCGGATGCGCACACGTAATGCGCCGGATTCCATTAGCCATAAGCTTCCGGTAAAAAATTGTGGGTCTTCTCTCGATTGCTGCGCCAGGTCCGGTGTCGGCGGCAAGTTCGAGCCCGGCCCGCTCAGCCGCATGGAAACGAATTGCATCGTCTGCACATCGCCGGAAGCGCAGCGCACGCGAATCTCCGCGACTCCCGGAATTACCTGCGGCACGCGCACGGTCACAAAAAGGTGGTAGGGTCCGGCGTCGCCCTCGAAATAAACATCCGGGCTGCCCACGTGCGCCCACATTGTCAGCGCCGCGCACAACACCAAAGGCAAAATCGCACTCACGCGCAGTCGCATCACGCTCTCAAAACGCAACATAAATCAGTCAAGAATCATTTCTTGCAGGAAATCGGCAAACGCACCCTTCGCGCGGCTTTTACCTTCTCATCCGCCGCATCCAGTCGCCCCACGCCAACCCCAGCCGCGAAGTAATCATCGCCGCCACAACCGCGGCCGCCATCGTGATCCAGAACGCCCCGCGCGTTTTCTCCGCTGCTATGAACGCATACGGATTGTAGAGAAACCCCGCGGGATCGAAATAACCGAAATACGCCATCCCGAAAATCCGGTTGCGCGCCGCGGGCGACATCAGGAAATTCGCAAACGGCCACTGCACTGTCATGAAACTCACCAGGAACGCCGCCCCTGTCACCGCCGCCAGCCGCCATCTCTTCCATTCCCCAAGCCGGTTCCACAAGAGGTCCAGCACTGCCGCCGGCACAATAAACAGCAGCGGAAACCGCAATGGAATGAAGTGCGTTACGTGCTGATACACCGGTCCCAATTTCGGCTCCGCGGGAAACAGCGGCAAAATCCATTCCGCTCCCAGCAGGATCGCCGTGTAGATTGCCGCCACTCGCGTGCAGGCCCATTTGTTATCCGCGCCCCACGCGGTTCCCACCAACACCGCGGGTATCCCAATCGCCACCGCCAGGTAACAGCTCGCGCTGTGCATGTACACCGGCCAGGTCGGTTGCGTCAGGATCAGCCCCGCTTGCGCCACCGCCGTTGCGCCCACGTACGCGAACAGCCACATCAGCCGCTGCCGCAGCGCCTCGCTCGCGCGATTCATCAATCCCGCCATCAACGCCAGCGCGCCCACTTTGATCGCAAACGACCCCAGCGACAGCAGCGTGTGCGGCGGACTCACAATTTTCACATCCAGCCCGTACGCGTTGTGCCACCAGTTATCGAACGGCGCCGACGTGAGCATCGCCACGCAGCCCCACACCGCGATTAACGCCCCCAGCGGCCCGCGAAATCCCCAAATCTTCACCGACGTCTCTCGCGCCGCCGATTCCCCGCCAAACGTAGCGTTCAAAATCAAGTATCCGCACGCGATCCCCACCAGCACGCCCGTCATTTGAATCGCGATGTGCGCCGGTGTCCAGAACGTGTCCCGCCCGATCGACATGTGCCAGGAAATGTCCCATATGCCCCCGACCATTCCCGAGGCGATTCCCGCCACCATGCACCAGATCGTCCACGGAATCGACGTGGCATCCGTCTTCGCTCGCTCACCGATCCCAACTCCGAGCTGCGTTCCCAGTGGAATGCTCTGTCCCATAGTTCCCGACTCCGTTAAGTTTTATTGTGCAGTTTCTCTGCTGCGCTCACTGTAGTTCTGATTCGCGGCTCATTTGCTGCGCTTGCCGAAAGGTTTCCAGTGGCCGTCTTCCGTCTGCTCGTCAGTCTACACCCTGCCGCCTCCTGCGGATACGCTTGCTCGATGCCTTTTTCTATCGCCTCAATTTCAGCAGACAATTCCAAATTTCCTTTAACCCTCATCACCTTCCCTGACTAGATTTCTAGGGCGACGGGGACAGATATTTTTGCTTGCCACGGAGCACAGTGGTAGTCTTCCGAATCAACAGTTCGATCAGGGGGGAGACATCCATGGCCGCTCCCGCACAAAGTGTTCACCAATTCACAGGCGTAGAACATCGACGCAGCACGCGCCTCCATCGCGCGGTTCGCCTGATGATCGCCGGTCTCAACCACCAGGGTCAGCCCTTTCGCGAAAAAATGTCCACGGTGAGTTTGAATCTACATGGATGCGACTACCAATCGTGGCATGAGGCGCAGCTCGGGGTGAAACTCGAGATGCAATTAATGGAGGGACTCGAGGCGAAGTCGCCCATCGTCATCGGAAGAGTCCGGTCCATCCGTCCACCCAAGAGCCACAGCGAGCTGTACCAGATCGGCGTCGAGTTTGACACTCCCGCGAACATCTGGGGAATTACCCCGCCGCCGGAAGATTGGCTGCAAGTCCTGGAAGGAACCTCCACGACTACCGAACTCGCTGCAGCAGCGGCTCCTGCATCGGAGCACGGAGAAACTGCCGCAGTGCCGGCACCTCAACCACAGGAACCCGCCGTGCCCCCGTCGAAGACTGCGGCTCCCCCCGAGTCCTCCGCCCCTCCCCTTGCCTCTGCCTCACCAGAACCCATCAAGGAAGCGCCGCCAGCGAAGCTCGAGCGGGTCACGATTACCATGGACCAGCTTATCGCCGCGCTGCAGGGCAAGCTCCACCGCGCCGCGGAAAAGGCCGTGCAGGCCGCCCTGCAAACCCAGCTCGAGGAAACCGTGAAGAGCAGTTTGCAAACTGCGGTGACAGCGCAACTCGATGAAGCCGTCCGGCAGGCGCTGTCCAAGATCGAAGAAATCAGCACCGCGAATGTGCGGCAAGGAGAAGCGTTATCAGCCCAGCGCCTTGAGGAATTGACACGTACCTCCAGGGAAGAAATTTTCAGCCACCTTGAGGCGCGGATTGGAGAGCTTCAGGGCCGCTGGGAAGACCAGCAGCAGGAGTCTCGCAGCCAGGCCGAGGAAATTGTTCAGCGCCTCGAGAAGCTCAGCGCGGATACGCAACACGAACTGGCCGAGGCACGGAAATTAGTGAAAACGCTCGCCCAGCAGCCCGAACCCCAGACTCATCCCATCCTGGAACAATCCATCGCCCGCGCCGCGGAAACTTTTGAAGCCGCGGCAACGCGCATCTCCGACCGCCAGCTCGTGCGCCTCATCGAGGACAAGCAGATGGTGAGTCGGGAAACCACCTCGCATCTCGAAGCCTGCGGCGCCGAGTCGCGCGCTCTCTTGCAAAGCGCCGCCAACAGCACGCTCGAGGAATTCCGCCGGCAGTTGGAAGTGCAGGTCGATCTGGCTCTTTCTGAATCGGCGCAACGCACGAGTTCCTCGCTCGCCACCGTGGAGGCGGAAAATCGCGCCGCGTGTGAAGCGCGCCGCAGTGCCCTGGAAGAAGACGTCGCCCGCGCAACCGGGCAAGCGACCGAGCAGTTTCGCTCGGGCATCAAAGCGTTTTTGTACGCCAGCCTGGTGGCCGCCGTCGGCGCGGTGGACGAACACGCGCAAACGACACTCGCTGGCCTGGTCAACGACCGCGGAAAAGCTCCACGCGAAATCGGAAAGCTTTCTGATTCCCCCGCAAGCCCCGAAAATCCCGCCGAACCCGGCGCCTCCCGACTCTGACTTGTGGAAGCGCCCGACTTTTAGTTTGCCCTCAGCTTGCTCGAACCGGTGAAGTCCCCGACTTAGTCGGGGGATCGGCGCCTTCAGGCGCCGCGGAAAAGACTCACGCCCACTCCCAGAGGTTTTAGTTAGTTAGCCGCGGTCGCCTCCGGCACTCTCAGCTGTTGTCGCGAATCGGTTCATCATTTCTTAAACCCTTTGTTCCCAATCGCTTGCGCATTCCCTGCGCTCTTTGGAATCAGGACGTATCGGACAACGCCTTTGGAATCAATTCGCTCCGCACTCTTTTGCAAAAACCGGGGGGTAGGTACACCGCCCGAATCAGGTCGTTGTTTTCGTGCGCTTTTGCACTGTTGCGCCGAGCGAGGTCTGCGAGGGGCTTACCCGACCTGCCCGTTGTAGCGGGTTTGTCCCAGTTCACTTCGAACAATTCGCGGGGAGCTTTGAAGCGTCGTCATTCTCTTCGCTCGGTCGCAGATCGTGTCGCTGGCTCACTATTTCTTTGCCTTGGTTGACTTTACGCCGCCACTCGTTGCAAATGGATTCTCCGGAACCCGCCATTTCCGGATTCCTGAGGTTCATGGACATTCTCGATATCATCGTCGGCAAGCCCCTCAAGAGCACCGACGAACGCGCCGAGCAGATCGGCCCCGCTTCGGGGATCCCCATCTTCGGCCTGGACGCGCTCAGCTCCGCCGCGTACGGCCCGGAAGCCGCCCTCAGTTTGCTTATCCCTCTCGGGCTTCTCGGCGTGCAGTACATCATTCCCATCAGCGCGGCCATCATCGCGCTTCTCCTCATCGTCTACTTTTCCTATCGCCAGACCATCGCTGCCTACCCATCCGGTGGAGGCTCTTACACCGTCGCGCGTTTCAACCTCGGCGCTTTTCCGGGCCTGCTCGCCGCGGCCACCTTGCTCACGGACTACATCCTCACCGCCGCCGTGGGAATATCCGCGGGAGTCGGAGCCCTCGTTTCGGCCGTGCCTTCCTTGCAGCCGCGCACGGTTTCATTGTGTGTGGGGATACTCGCCATCGTCACTGTACTCAACCTGCGCGGTGTACGCGAAGCGGGGATCGCGTTCATGCTCCCCACCTACCTTTTCGTCGGCACGCTGTTGATAACGATTGGGGGCGGACTGTTGCGCGTGGCTCTGGCCGGCGGACATCCCCTGCCCGTAGCGCCTCTTCCGCAGCCCCCGCCCATCACCGCAGCCGTAACCTTTTGGCTCCTTTTGAAGGTCTTTGCCAGCGGTTGCACCGCGCTGACCGGCGTCGAAGCGGTCAGCAACGGGGTGAAAGCCTTCCGCGAGCCGGCCGTGAAGAACGCGCAGCGCACCCTTACGGTAATTATTCTTGTTCTGGCCGTGCTCCTTGCCGGAATTTCCTACCTGGTGAAAATCTACGGCATTGTGGCGACCGATCCCGGCCGGCCCGGCTATCAGAGCCTTCTTTCCATGCTGATTGCGGCGGTCTTCGGCAAAGGAATTTTTTATTACCTGACGATTGCTTCCATCCTCTTCGTGCTGTCGCTTTCGGCCAACACCGCGTTCGCCGACTTTCCGCGGTTGTGCCGCGCCATCGCGCAAAACAATTACCTGCCGCACCTGTTTGCCACGCGCGGCCGCCGGCTCGTCTACACCTCTGGAATTATCGTTCTGGCCGTGCTGACGTGCGCTTTGCTCGTGCTGTTCGGTGGCGTGACCGACCGCTTGATCCCGCTCTACGCCGTGGGCGCGTTTCTGGCGTTCACGCTTTCGCAGTTTGGCATGGTGGTGCACTGGCGGAAAAATCGCGGGCCGCATCGGATGAAGAGCGCCCTGGTCAATGGTCTCGGCGGATTCGTAACGGGCATCACCGTAATCGTCGTGCTGGTGGCAAAATTCGCCGAAGGCGCCTGGATCACGATTCTCTTCATTCCGCTGTTGATTGTGTTCTTCGCTTCGGTTCGCCGCCACTATCACTCGATACGAATGGCCACGTCATGCGCCGCGCCGGTCTCCCCAGCCATCCTGAGTGCCCCGCCCATCGCGGTTGTTCCCGTGGACCGCTGGAGCCGCATCTGCAAGCAGGGCATCGAATTCGCGTCGCGGCTTTCCCCGGAAATCATCGCCCTCCACGTCGAGCCCGGCGAGCACTCCGAACTTCTTCATGAGGACTGGGAACGTTATGTGCTCCAACCTTTCCGCGCCGCGGGAGTGCCGCCACCAAAGCTCGTCACTCTGCCGTCGCCTTATCGTTTCGTGATCGTTCCCATCGTTCAGTACGTCCTCGCACTGTCGGAAAAACATCCCGACCGGCGCATCGTGGTCGTCGCTCCCGAGCTCGTCGAAGACCATTGGTATGAATATTTTCTGCACAATCAGCGCGCCCGGTTGCTCCAGTGGCTGCTCCTGGCGAGGGGTAACAACAGGATCTTTACCGTGGCCGCGCCGTATTACCTCGGCGAGCGACACGAGCCCAAAGGTCACGCAGAGTAGATGCCTCCACGGGCGACCTGAGGAAATACTTGGAAGGAACGCGATACGGAAAGTACCGGGTGGACTGGACCGGGCGGCCTATCGACGCATAAGGCACCGAGACGCAATATCGCAGTTGTAGTTGGAAGTTGGATCGGCCTCCGGAGCGAGCGAAACGCTTCCGTGTTGTTTGCTCCTGTCTTTCTTCTGTACCGCTGCTCGCGAACGCAGCGGTGCGAGAGGAACGCCGAACCAGTTTCTGATTACGTCTACCCTCCATCCCCACGCCCGAGCGGCCGGTCCCCCCACCGGCCGCTCATCTTTTTCTGCCGCTGCTTTTTTCTCGTACCTGAAGGTTTTAGGGCGGTATCCCTGACCAACCACGCTGAAAATGAAAAAGGGGGCTGGTGCAAGCCCCCTCTTCTTGAATTGACGCCCCAAACCGGGTACCGAGTCGAGGTTCGGTTCCGGCCACCCCGGGAAGCCAATGTCGTATGTTACTGGGATATCTATGCAAACGACGGGCCAGGAACGGCCAGAAATGCGCATGAACAGCAGGCAATTGAAAGCACAGCGTTTAGGTCGAGTGGAGTCATGGAAACCTAGAGCGAGACGAGCTAAATCTACAAATTCTCACAGATGGTGAGCCGCTCAGCTACGTTCTTTGGGAGGGGCATGATCCTGACGAGTCCCAAGGCGCGATCAGAAAAATCGCCCAGATCAACGGTGCCACACAACCATGAACCAACGGCGAATCCGCCTGCGAGCTAGGCACCGATGGAGGAGCGGAGAGCATCCGCGAGAGATTGGCTGAAGCGCTGGACGTCGATATCTCGTTCGGCTTCGACCATGACGCGGGCGAGAGGTTCAGTGCCGGAATAACGGAGAACGATGCGGCCATTTTCGCCAAGTACGGAATGCGCTTCTGCGAGGGCGCGAGATACTTCCGGAAGAGATTCGAGCGGGGGCTTCGAACGGACTTTGACGTTGACGATGGTTTGGGGATAGTCCTTGAAACCGTCGATGAGCGATTCGAGGCGGCCATGCAGCGAGACGAGTGAAGCGATTTTAACCGCGGTGAGAAGGCCGTCGCCAGCGGGAGAATCTTCGAGAAAAATGACATGCCCGGATTGCTCACCGCCAAGCGCGTTCCCGCTGCGTAGCATTTCTTCAAGCACGTAGCGGTCGCCAACATTGGCGCGGGCCAGCGAAATGCCTTCGCGGGAGAGGGCACGTTCGAGGCCGAGATTGGACATGGAAGTAGCAACGACGCGGTTGCCGGCAAGCTTGTTCTGGGATTTCAAGTAGCGCGCGGCGGCCAGCAAAATGCCATCGCCGTTCACGATCTTGCCAGACGCGCAGACGAAGAGGGCCCGGTCGGCGTCACCATCGAAGCCGACGCCCATCGCAGCATGTTCAGCGACAACCCGCTTTTGCAGGCCATCGAGGTGGAGCGAACCGCATTCGGCGTTGATGTTACGGCCGTTGGGTGAAGCGCAGATGGCGATGACGTCCGCGCCCAGAGAGCGGAAAAGCTCCGGGCCGAGCTTGTATGCAGCACCATTAGCGCAATCGAGAACGATGCGCAAGCCAGCGAGCTTCGCGCCGGGGATGAGACGGCTGCGGAGGAAAGCGAGATACTCGGCGTCGAGCGTTTCGTCCGCCACAAGAGATTTGGCATTCCGGGGTGCGGGTTCGTCGCGATGCTTGAAGATATCGGCTTCGAGGGCTTCCTCAACGCAGTCGGGAAATTTCATGCCGGCGTGTGAGAAAAGCTTGACGCCGTTATCGTGATAGGGATTGTGCGAAGCGGAGATGACCGCGCCGGCCTGAAAATCATTCCGGCGCACCAGGCACGCGACGCCCGGAGTGGTAATGACCCCGGCGAAGGCCACGGAAGCACCGGCCTGAGCAAGGCCCGCCGCGAGAAGAGCGGCGATGTGCGGGCCGGATTCGCGCGTGTCCATACCGATGAGGACGTGCGGCTGCGGAGTGTCGCGGCGCAAATAAGCACCGAGCGAACGGCCGATAGCGTAGAGCGTGGCGTCGTCGAGCGGAGGTGTTCCGGGAACACCCCGGACCCCATCCGTTCCGAAGAGTTCTTTAGGCATGAAAAGGGGTCAATCTCCGGGAAGACGACCCGAAAGCAGTTTAGCACACGGCCGTGCACCGCCATGATGAACAGATCTTCAACTCTCAGAGGAGTTACGGAGATAAGGTCTGGATGTCCGTCGTGATGCAGTTGCGTTTTGCACATAGAAACGAGCAGAAGGGCCTATCAGGGGAGTAGCTGGAATATGCTACCGTGATGGAGACGGAGTACAGCGTGCAAGGAACGGAGACACCCTCATCGATTGTCCGGATGACCGGATGGACGTTCAGCCTGCGCATTATAGCGGCGGCGGTGATTCTGCTTTTCTGCTATTACGCGGCGGGCGTGGTCGTCACACTGCTGCTGTCGATATTGCTGGCTTATTTTCTGGATCCGGCGGTGGAGTTCCTGGAAAGAATGCATCTTCCCCGGACGCTGGGCGCAATGATCATGGTGCTGGTATTGATCGCAGTAGTGGCCGCGGTGGCCTATGGCTTGTGGACACGGACGTCGGATTTTGCGGCCAACTGGCCAAAATATACCACGGTGATAAGGAAAGCAGCGGGCGCGGTGGAGTCAAAGATCACGGGCATCGGTTCCGAAATCGCTACCGGGGCAAACGCAGCCAATCAAGTAGCCGAGGCCAAGAGCGCTGAAACCAGCATCGTGCGCACGCTGATTCTGCGAAGCATCGGATCAATCTACGCGCTGATTCTCGAAATCACTTTTGTGCCATTCCTCGTGTTTTTCATGCTGGCCGGAAAACGGGAGGTATGGCACGGCACGCTGCAGCTCTTTCCGGTGTCACGGCGGACGCAGGTAAAGGAGACGCTGGAAGATTTACGCGACGTTCTGCGCGATTATCTGGTGGGGATGAGCGTGGTAGCGCTGCTGGTTATCGCGGTCAGCAGCGCATTCTTCTGGATGCTGGGGCTCGATTTTCCGATCCTGACGGGAATCGTGTCTGGTTTGTTGAACATGGTGCCGTACATCGGAGCGGTGGTGGCATGGCTGCCGGCATTTTTGATCGCGCTGGCAAAATGGAGAACGATAAGCCAATTCGTGTTGATCGCAGTGGTTCTCACGGTGACGCATGTACTGGCGCTGAATCTGGTCGCGCCGCAATTGGTAGGACGCCGCGTGCGGCTGAACGCCGTGGCCATCACCGTTGCGCTGCTCTTCTGGGGCTGGGTGTGGGGCGGGATGGGGCTGTTGCTGGCCATACCGATCACTGCGACACTGCGAGTGATTTGCGATCACACCGAATCGTGGAAACCTATTGGGCGCTGGCTGAGCGCTTAGAGTACGATCGTTTCTTGAAACGGCCGAATTTCTGCAGGTCAAGAAAATATTCACAATACTCTTAACAATCCTAGCCCACGATTCGACAGCCAGCGCGCGGAGGATACGATGAAAGGAGTGATGCTTTGCGGATTGACCCTCTTCACGCTCGCAGTATTGGCCGACGCGCCCACGGTGCAGGCATGGGGATGCAAGGGTCACCAGACGGTGGCGGTGATCGCGGAAAAGAATTTGACCCCGGAAGCGAAGCAGATGGTGCAGGCTTTGCTGACCGGGAACCCCATCGATCCCGCGCTGAAGCGATATTGCGGCGAAGGGGTCCGCGATGCGATGGCGGACGCTTCGACGTGGGCGGACGATATTCGCGGCCAGGCGAAAAACGGGCCGTGGCATTATATCGACATTCCGCGCGGAGCCAAGCGCGCGCCGCTCAGGGATTTCTGCGGAAAAGACGGTTGCGTGACGAAGGCCATCGAAGACGAGCTCGCTATTCTTAAGAACAAGAATGCGAACTCCGTTAAAAGAGCCGAGGCGCTCCGCTACCTCATTCACTTCGTAGGCGATTTGCACCAGCCGCTACACGCCACGACAAATGACGACGAAGGCGGGAATTGCGTGCCGGTGAATTATTTCCGGCGCAAGGCGCGCCAGCACGATCACGGGTATTCGCCAAACTTGCACGGCCTATGGGACACGGCCATCCCGGAGCGGGACATGGAAGGCGCCGATCCAGCTGAATACTCGGAGACGCTCGCGGAGATTTTCGCGGCGCAAACCGAAGGCTGGAAGAAAGCAGGAATCCACATCGAGGACTGGGCCTGGGAAAGCCACGAGTACGGAGAGAGAACAGTCTACGACGAACTGACGCCAAAAATTGCCATCGAACCTCCGGTTGAGGTGAAGAGCTGCGCCGACGACAACAACGTCGGTGACCGGCTGCTGCGTGAGCACATTACGGCTGGCGCGGCGTATCAGGAAAAGGCAGCCCCGGTTGTGGAAGAACGAATCGCGAAGGCCGGCGTGCGCCTGGCAATGATCCTCGACGAAGCGGCGAAGACTGCGCCGTGAACTTGGATTCTAGCTTGCTGGGAGGTGTTCCGTTCATCGCAGGAACGCCAAGGGACTTGATGTAGCTGACGAGTTGCCAGCGCTGCGGCTCCGGGAGTTTTGACCACACCGGCATGCCGCGGCGGACCACGCCGTTCGTCAAAAGCCAGAATATCGCGCCGGGCGGAGCTTCTTGCACTTCGCGGGCGCGGAGAGTGGGACCTTTCTTCCCGCCTTCCGCTGATTCGCCGTGGCACTGGGCACAATGCTGTTTGAATAGATTCCTTCCCGCGGCAACGGCTTGAGGGTCGTTGTCGAGAGGATTGCGCCTATCGCGGGCTTTGCCGGGCGCTTTGGCCAATTCCGTGTAAATCCCAGGCCGATTGTTCGCAGATTTCGAGGAGGAAGAATCGCCGCTCTGAGAGAGAGTTCTCGCGGCACCCAAGAGCAAGAGGGCGGCGGCCAGCGTGACGATGCAATTCCTCACCGGCGGCTCCTGAACAGGTGGCTGAACATTTCACCGAATCCAGGGATTTCGCGCGAGACGCCCCAGCGGAAAAGGAAGCGGTGACTGTTATTGTTTAAACCAAACCCGGAAGAAAAACGCAGCGTCCAGTCGGACGGAAGGTTCCAGGCGACCACCGGTGCGAGGTAATGCGAGGTGTCGTGCAAACCAAAATTGTGCCGGTCACCGAGCCCTCCGTACATTTCGACCCCGGCGATGAAATGCTCCCGGCAGAAATTGCAGCGGTTCGCGGAGGCTTTCAACGACAGCGGGCGGCTGGCCCCGAGGACGTAGCCAAACTCCCAGGGATTGTTGGAAAGGTTCTTGGCCGCAATCGTGTTTTCGGTGAAGTTCCAGCCCTTCACGGTGCTGGAAAGAATCAGTTTCAGCTCGATTTCGTGATTATGTTCCTTGCGAGCGGCCGCGTTGGGAGCAAGAAAATCAGACTCCACGTCATGTCCTTCCCCTTCCTTGAGGATCTTGTCCGCACCGCTCTTGTTTTCATATTCGAAGTAGAGGATGGGATTGATAAAGTGTTCGCGTTTTAAGGGCCGAACGCGGTTTTCCCACCGCCATCCGGTGAAAATCGTGCTGTCGTGGAACGTGGTCTGGCCCTCCAGGTAGAACTCTGTGGTCCACCAGGCGGTAGCACCGTATTCGAACTCGGTCCAGAAGGAGTGGAAGTTGTTGCCTGCCCGCTGGGTGCCTAGTGTAGAGAAGTACTCGATTTCCAAGCTCCCGGGCTCCTCCAAATAGTGATCGTAGGCAACGAAGTAAGGGCTTTCCTGGGCGCGCACGGGGGCGGGAGCGAGAAGAATCCAAAGAGGAAGGAGTGGCAGAACCAGAAGCGCGGAGCGACGAGAAAGAACCATGAAATCTCCCGGAATCAAGGTGGAAATAGGCATATAAGACTAGCTTAGTCCGATATCTATTGCAACTTACTTGCAACTGAACCTTCACCCTACTCGGCCGAACAGATGGTGGGCCGGGACTTGGAATGTCTTCTGCCGGCATGCAAGGCGGCAGTCTGTGGAACCCTGCCGGGTATTACGGCGCAAGGGGAAACTGACTCGTTACCGTGTTTGACGAACGGGAGACACAAGAGCGTTGACCGCGATGGGCCTACGCGCGATGCTTGCTGCGATTCAAGCATCCGGAGGACACCGCAATGAAAGCCGCCGAACTGATACTCGCGCTGTTGGACGAGGCCTACGAAAAAAAGACCTGGCACGGGCCGAATCTGAAGCAATCCATCCGGGGAATTACGGCAAGAGAAGCGGCGTGGCGGCCCGGACCGCGGCGCCACAACATCTGGGAAGAAGTCCTGCACGCGGCGTACTGGAAGTACGCCGTGCGACGGCGCATCGAAGGCGGAAAGCGCGGGTCGTTCGCGGTGAAAGGAAGCAATTTTTTTGTCAGGCCGGAAAAGGGGAAATTAAGCGACGCTGCCTGGGACGCAGATAAGGCCCTGCTCGAGCAAGAACACGAGCGGATGCGAGCCACGATTGAGAAAGTACTGCGGACGCCGCGCGGGGCAAAGATTTCGCGGATGTTGTTCGGTATTGCATTTCACGATATCTATCACGCAGGGCAAATCCGGCTGCTGCGGCGATTGATGGGACACTGAACGGCGCGGCTTAGGCCGCGCTTACGACCGAAACTGGCGGAGACGCGCGACGAGTTGGGTGAGGTTCGGCGCATTCTGAAAAAGGCGAATTGCGGCGATACCTGCAGCCCCGGAAGCGAGACAAGCCGCGGCGTTTTCCAAAGTAATCCCGCCGATGGCGAGAACGGGGATGGTCACCGCGCGACAAACTTTGGCGAGAAGGTCCAGCCCTTGCGGCGCGCCGAAGGCTGCTTTGGAGGGCGTTGCAAATACGGGGCCGAAGAAAAGGTAATCCGCGCCGGCAGCGGCGGCGGATTGTGCCGCTTCGAGCGAATGGCAAGAGACGCCTGCCAGAAAGACGTTGCCCGCGTTACTGCCGGGCGCAACCGCGTCGATCAAACGTTTAGCTTCTTTAACGGGCAAAGAATTTTCACCCAGATGAACGCCGCCGGCGCGCTCGGCGAGAGCCACGTCCAGGCGGTCGTTCACCAGGATGCGAGGGGCCAAGAGAGGGGACGGGCGGTCAATCGGAGGACCTGCTTGCGCGACGCGGCGCAAGGGTTGGCGAGCAAGCGCGGCATAATCTTTCCCTGACAAATCCTTTTCACGAAGCTGGATCCAATCAACGCCCGCGGCAGCCGCTGCTTCTATTTTTCCAAGCAACGCTTCAACGGGACTTTCACCGGGAGCGACGCGCAGGCTGTGCCGGTCTGTCACATAGCAGAGAATGGGAAGAGTATCGGGCATCAGAAGCGAACGACGCGACGGATTACTGCGGCGGCACGCGGGTGGGGCCCGGGCGCGCGCCAATCATGCCGACGGCGAGAATGATATCCAGGACGCCGATTCCACTGACTATACCGCGAAAAGAGGGATGCAGGAGCAGAGGCATCAGCGAAGGGAAGTGGCTCAAGAAATAATTTTGCTCCCAGAAAGCGGTCCAGGGAAGATAGAGGAGCAGAGCTCCCATCTCGAAGCACAGAACGACAAGAATGGCGCGAAGCGCACGGTTCATGAGCGAGAAAAAATCAGAGACATCCGGAACGGCCAAAGATCAACGGGCAGGCTTCTGCAAAGCGGCGATCCGTTCGGCCACGTCACGATAATCAATATTGGCCGCGTAAACCTGGGAAAAACTTTTCAGCGCCGCTTCCGGTTCGCCCGCCGATTCCTGGGCCACACCCAAATCATACCGCAAGGCAAGGATACTTTCTGATTCCATGTCGGGTGTTTGCAGGGCGCGCTCATACCACAGAGCAGCGATGCCGGGCTGCCCTTTCTCCATAAAGGCCAAGCCGAGCAGCGTGCTGCACTGCATGGTGTAGCGGAAGGGCTTGCCATTGTCGGTGGCCTTCGCTACTTTTTGAAATTCGCTGATGGCTTCCTCGAGCAGACCCATTTCACGGAAGGCGATTCCAAGATTGTAGTGCGTCTCGAGATCCTCGTCCTCTGCCCCCATCTCGCCGAGTTCAGCGCGGAATTCATCGAAAACTTCCTTGAGAGGTCCCGACTCGAGAGGGGCGGGCGCCTTTGGCGCTGGTTTTTGCTGCGAGACGGGCGGCGCTGGAGCCTTTGCCGACGAAGCGGGCGCTGGAGGTACGGGCGTAGGCTTAGAGTGTACAGGCGCGAGTTCGTCGAGGCCAAGCCTGTCAATCTCGTTAGCAAGATCGGCAAGGAACTGGTCGGCCGCGAAACCTGTCTCCGCGGGCGGCGTCTGGCTGGCATTTTTCCCCGCGGGTACAGGTGGGCGTTGTTCGTGGACCGGGACAAGCGGTTCGGCTTCGACAACAAGCTCCAGTTCCTGCTCAAGATCGAATTCCGTCTCCTGAGGTTGCGGCGGAGCGGGCTTCTCCGGCTTCGCAGCGGGAGCTTTCTGGGTGACGGATGCCACAGGAGCGACGGGGATTTCTGTCGAGGACTGCGCCACTTCCTCAGTGCCAGGCGCCTCGACGGGGATTTCAAATTCCGTCAGAGACGGCACATTCACCGGTGGGGCAGTGGCAGGCTTGGACTCAGCCGCCGGGGCAGGGCGCGTTTCTTCGAGCAGCGATGCCCATTCATCGGAAAGATCGACCTCATGAACTTCGGCCGCAGCAGGCGCGGCAGCGATTTCCACGGGTTCTGGGACGGACACTTTTTCCGCAGGAGGCGGAGCAGCGGATACGGCGGAAACTTCAGGTGTAACGGGCTTCGCGGAAACTTCGGGAGGAGTCGGTGGGGGCGGTAAAACGGCGGCGATATCCTCGTCACTAAGTCCGGCGGCGCGCTGGAAACGGCGGCGGAGTTCGCCAAAGCGCTCCGCATTGCGTTCATCGCCGCGCTCGTTATGAATCTGCTCAAGCCGGGCAGCGAGTTCCGCGGTGCGCCGGTCATCGCCGGCGCCGAGAACGAAGTCCAGAAGCTTCTCGAGCGTGGGAGTATGGCGCGGGGCGCGGCGGAGGATGGCTTCGAGTAATCCTATGGCCTTTTGCGTGAGCCCATAGCTGGCGAAAAGATCGACGTCCGTGAGCGATTGCGCGATGAATTGGCGAGTCTCGTCGTCGAGCGCAGGCTCATTCGCGACCGCCACCACCTTGGCTTGCACCTCATGTGCGTCCGGTTCTTCGCGGAGGGGGAGCCGGGGAGCTTCCGGCTTGAGGATGTCGGCGGAGAGAGACTCCTCGTGGAACTCTTCAACCGCTTCGGGAGGAAGTAGCCCGAGTTTCTGCAACACGCCGTTGAGCTTGCGCTTCGCGGATTCGCTCTCTGGATCACGCTCCACAAGCTTCTCGAAAGTTTGCTTGGCGCGCTCCAACTGTCCGACTGCCACGTAGACGTCTCCCAACCGGGCGATGGCATCGGCCAGATGGAAAGAGTTGCTGGTACGGCCGTAGGTGTCCACGAGCCATTCGAATGGCTCGGCGCGGTTGGGCATGCGCGTGGCCAGCTCGCTAAGGATGCGACCCACAGTTTCATGCTCACCGGCGTCGATCATCGGGACGCGCACACGCTCGATGATTTTCATAGCGTCTTCGCCCTGGTCCGCCTCGAGGAGGGAGTTGATTATTTTTTGTGTCAGGCCAAAATTCTTCGGGTCGGCATCGAACACGCGGAGGGCCAGAGCGGTGGCTTCGTCCCAATTCGAACTCTTGACGTAGAGATCTAGGAGCAGTTCAGCTTGCTCGCCGCCTTTTTCGAGTCCGGGAACCTGCTCGAGCAGCCGGGCAGCCTGTGGGAAATTACCTTGTGTGGATTGGGAGCGGGCCTTTACGGTGAGAGCATCCGGATTGCTCGGCTCGATCTTGAGAACCTTGTCCGCGAGTTTTTCGGATTCGGCCTGATCACCGCGCGCGAGAGAGCGCTGTGCGGCAGCCACGTAGGCCTCGACCGCATCCTTGGGCTGGCCCATAGCCTGGTAAAGATCGGCAAGGCGGGTCTGTATGCGCAGATTGTCCGGCTCGGCCAGCAACAGTTTTTTCAAAAGACTGATCGCTTCCGCCTGACGGTTGTTCTTCAGGTGAATTTCCGCCAGTTGCAGGAAAAGAGGACGCGCCTCGCTCATCACGCCTTGCTGAACGTAGAGATCGGCGAGCTTTTCGAGCGGGCGAATTTCTTCGGGGGCGAGCTTGGCGATGCGCTTGTAAACGGCGATGGCCTTGGTCAGGAAACCGTCGCCCACAAAGAGCTGGGCCAGGCGCTCAAAATACTCGACGGCCTGAAACGTTTCACCTTGGCGGATGTAGAGCTCGCCGATGGTCATGAGGGTGACCTGATCGCGCGGCTCGTACTTGAGAATATGCTGGTATTCGGCGATGGCCTGAGCGACCTTGCCCTGGTTCAGCAGTTTCTGCGCAGCATCAACGTATTTGCTCTTGTTATAGGCCATGCGCGAGCTTGGACAGTTGTCCCCGTAGCCCCGTAAGAGCGGGGCAAGCAATCCTTTTTGGCCTGCCTGAAAAGTTCTGTTGAGACCGTCGCGTGGGCGAGGCGCGCGCAACGGTACTTAGTTACGCTAGCAGGCGGCAAAAAGCCAAGTCAACGAAGGCAAAATGCCGTGTGAGCAGGCAGTTATCCCCGTTCGTATTAGGACACTTACACGTGAAAAGAAACCCTGGGGAAAGACAGATGAATGTACTCAGATTTCGAGCGGAAGGGTAGTTTGCGTCGCATTGGCCGCCCAGCAGGCGGAATCACGGACGGGGGCAAAGGAATGGCGGTGGAGGGGGGAAGGGCCAAACTGCCGAAGAGCTTCGAGATGATTGGGCGTCGCGTAGCCTTTGTGCCGGGCGAGGCCGTACTGAGGAAAAACGGCGTCCCACTCTTCCATGCGAGTGTCGCGATGAGTCTTGGCCAGGATGGAAGCGGCGGCGATGGAAACGCTGCGCGCGTCGCCTTTGATGAGCGATTTCTGCTCGATGAAAACATCCAACTCCATCGCGTCGATGAGGAGGTAGTCCGGAACGATTGAAAGTTGCTGCAGGGCGGCGGTCATGGCTTGGCGGCTGGCCTGGTAAATATTCCAGGCGTCGATGCGTTGGGCGTCCACTTCAGCGACGGCCCAGGCGATGGCGTGTTCGCGGATGCGCGGGGCCAGCTCGGCACGGCGTTCCGGAGTAAGTTTCTTCGAATCGTCGAGGCCCACAATGCGTCGGCGGGGATTGAGGATGACCGCGGCGGCAACGACCGGGCCGAATAGCGCGCCGCGCCCGGCTTCATCGAGTCCGGCGATGCGGGTCCAGCCGAGTTTGCGCGCTGCTCGCTCGAAACGGGAAGAGCAGAGTCGGCTCATTTTTGTTGGCGACCGCAGAGCGGTCGACTGCGCGTGATTCTAGCACGGCGGGCGGAGCTTGGAGCGTCACTCGCAGCGCAGGGCGACCATCGGATCGACGCGTGTCGCCCGCCGCGCCGGCAGATAACACGCCAGCATGACAACGCCGGTGAGGACCGCGGCAAGCCCCAGGAAGAGCACCGGTTCAAAAGGCTTAACTTCATAGAGAAGGCTGGTCATGGCCCGTGTAACCAGGAACGACCCGAGCGCGCCGGCAGCAACACCGGACAGCACAAGCCTCACACCCTCACCCATGACCAGCCGGTGGATATCGCCGGGACGCGCGCCAAAGGTAAGGCGGATGCCCATCTCGTGGATGCGCTGCGTGACCGAATAGCTCATCACGCCATAGATGCCGACCGCGGCGAGAACCAGGGCCACCACGGCAAATAAACCCAGGAGGGCACCATAGGAACGCGTCTCAGCGGAGTCTTCGTGCATGCGCTGGCTAAACGTAGCGACGTTGTACACAGGAATGGCCGGATCGATGCGCTGCATCTCTTCGCGCAGCGGCCCAAGCATCGCCTCCGGCGACGTCCGCGTGCGGACGATCAGGCTCATGTTGATGATGACTTCGCTCTGAAGCAACGGGCCATAGAGGACGGGTTCCGCTTCCGGATCCTGGCGCAGCGAGTTGTACTTGATATTTCCGGCAACGCCGATGACTTCCATCCACGGTTCGGGTGCGTCCGCAAAGCCGTACTTGACGCGCTTGCCCACCGGGTCTTGTCCGGGCCAGTAGCGGCGGGCAAACGAGTCGCTGACCATGACGACCCGAGGGGCTTGCAGCGAATCACGCGTCGAAAAATCCCGGCCCCCGAGAACAGGAATGCCCATGGTGCCGAAATAATTCGGACCTATCTCCTGGTAATAAACCATATCCGCCTCGGCGTTGGAGATCGGGCCATGCCCTTCCACGGTGAATCCCCGCTGGAAGCCACCCCAGACAAACGGATCAATGAACGTGGCTGCTACCGATTCAACACCAGGATATTTCGCGATGCGCTCGGCCAGCTCCGGCCCGAAGCGATTGCGCCCATCTCCTTCATACTTTCGATCCGGAACGTAGAATCGCAGCGTCACTAGATGATCAGGACGAAAACCGGGATTGTCGGCCAGCAGGTGCGAGAGGCTTTTCAGCAGGAGCCCCGCGCCGATCATCAGCGCGAGCGTCAACGCCACTTCCGATACGACCAGGGCCCGCCCCATGCGGCGCCCGCGCAGGCTTGCCGTGCTCTTTGCGGCTTCCTTGAGCGACTCGTTGACATTGGTATGCGCGGAACTCAAGACGGGAAACAGGGTGAGCAAGACGGCTGTCGCAGCGGCCAGAAAACACGTAAATGTAAGCACGCCACTATCGAGACGCACGCGCATAAAGGAAGGAAATGAAACCGGGAGGACGGACACCAGAAAGCCGAGGCTCCAATAAGCCAGGGCAATGCCGGCTGCGGCCCCGGCCGCGGTCAGCAGCATGCTTTCCGTCAGGAATTGTCGCACGAGGCGGTTTCGGCCAGCGCCGAGCGCGAGGCGAATCGCGAGTTCGCGATCGCGAACCGCGCTGCGCGTGAGGACAAGGTTGGCGACGTTAGCGCAGGCAATCAGCAGAACGAAAGCAACGGCGCCGAAGAGCACCAACAATGGCGCGCGGAAGCCCTTCACGTAGTCTCCCGTCGCCGAAATAACTTGTACGCCGCGCTCGCGATTTTCTTTCGGATAAGCTTTCGCGAGCCGGGCGGCGATGGTTTCCATTTCCGCCTGAGCGGTGGCGAGTGCGACACCGGGTTTCAGCCGTGCCAGGACTTTGTGAAAATGAACGTCGCGATTGTGGAGATAATCGTATTTCGCCACCTGCGGCCAGGCCGCGTCGCGCATCATCATCGGGATCCACACTTCGGCGGAGTCCGTGTACCCGAAGAATCCCTGGGGCATGACACCGACAATCGTGAAGTCATAATCATTGAGGCGCACAATCTTCCCGAGGATTGCCCGATCGGAAGCGAATCGCCGCTGCCACAAACCGTAGCCGATCAGCGCGACGGCGTGTTTCATCGGAGTTGAATTTTCCTCCGGCGTAAATGTGCGGCCGATCTCCGCGGAGACGCCAAGGAGCGGAAAATACGTATCGCTGGCCTGCTCGCAATAAACCCGTTCGGCCTTGTCAGTTCCGCTCAAAATCATTTCGCAGTCGCCGTACGCGGTCATCTCCTCGAAAACATTGTTTTGCGCGCGCCAATCGAGATAGTTGGGGTAGGCCACCGGGGACTTGCCCTCGTTGGCAACGCTTTCGTTCACGCGAACCAGCCGCGCGGAATCCTTGAAAGGCAAGGGCCGCAATAGAACGGCTTTGACCACGCTGAAAATGGCAGTATTCGCGCCGATGCCCAGAGCGAGCGTGAGAATGGCAACCGACATGAAGCCGGGGTTTTTTGCGAGCAGGCGCAGACCGTAGCGCACGTCCTGGAGCAACGTCTCAAGAAATGGCAGGCCGCGCTGGTCGCGATAAATCTCTTTGGTTTGTTCCAGGCCGCCAAATTCGCGCCGCGCGGCGTGGCGCGCTTCTTCCAGACTCATCCCACGGCGGACGTTCTCCGCCGCGAGAAAGTCAAGATGCGCCTGTAATTCGGAATGCAACTGCTCTTCAGAACGAGATTTCATGAACGCAGCGCGGAGGCGTGAAAAAAACGTTCGCAGTCTGCTCATCGACCCCCCTCTTCACTCGCTACGCAGCGTGCTCATCGGATCCACGCGCATGGCCCGTCTTGACGGAATATAGCTAGCAAGCAGTGCAATCCCGATCAGCATAGTTGCCACTGCGGTAAGCGTAAGCGGATCCGATGCGCTCACGTGATAGAGCAAGCTCTGCATCAGCCGCGTCAGCGCCAATGATCCTGCCAATCCAGCGGCGACGCCGCAGAGCGCGAGGACTGTTCCCTGCGAAACGACCAAGCGGCGGATATCGGCCGCTTGCGCGCCGACGGCCATGCGGATGCCAATCTCCCTTCTGCGCTGGCTGACGGAGTAGGCCAGCGTCGCGTAGAGTCCTACGGAGGCAAGCACGAGTACGACCGCAGCCAGGAACAGCAGCAAGAACAGCGTCAGCCGCTTCGGCCCGAAGGAATCGGCAACGAGCTGATCCATGGTGTCCACATCATAGATGGGCTGCTCCTCGTCGATGGCCGCAATTGTGCTCCGGATTGCCGCGGTCAACGCGGCAGGCTCCAGGCGGCTTTTGACCACGGCATTCATGATTCGCGGCGGATTCACCTGCTGGTCAACGGGCACGTACAATTCCGCGCGCACCGGCGCGGCGATCTCGCGAATTTGTTTCACGTCGGATACGACGCCGACGATCGTCAACGAAGTATCGTCGGGCGGGAGGCTGGCGAACGCCTCGCGCCTTCCGTATTGCGCGCCGAGCCGAATACGCTGGCCAACCGCATCTCCCGCAGGCCAATACTGGCGCGCCATCGCTTCGTTGATAACGGCTGTGCGGGGAGCGTTTGCGCCGTCCTGCTCGGATAAAGTCCGGCCCTGGACCAGCCGCACTCCCATGGAATCAAAATAGCCGACACTGACAATCCGGAAAATTGCATTTTCCGGGCCTCGGGCGTCTCCGGCTGCGCGCCCCTCAATGGTGAAATCCCTGGAAAGCAAATCCGAGGTGCGATCTCCTAAGGGGCGACCAGATGCAACCGCGGCGCTTTCCGCGCCCGGGAGCGCTTCCACGGCGCGAACGGCGCGATCGAAGAACGAAGCAATCTGACTTGCACCCGCGTACTTCGTGTCCGGCAACCCAATCTCAAAGCTCAACACGTGAGCGGGCCGGAACCCCAGGTCGATATTCTCCAAGCGCCGGTAACTTTGCGCCATCAGCGCGGCTCCCGCCAAGACGACCATGGACAAAGCGATCTCCGCAACGACAAGAATGCTTCGCATGGAGCGCCCACCGCGTTCGCCGCTGGCCTTCATGCCACCTTCGCGGATCGTTTCCGCGAAGTTTTGCCGGCCAACTTGAAGCGCGGGAGCCAAACCGAACAAAATGCCCGTCACTCCGGCGATCCCGCACGCGACACCTAATGCGGCGCGATTCACCTGAATCAACTCTGGTTCGGTGGTCAGCCACAAATGAGGAATCAAGTGGATCAGTAGCGGCAAGCACACCTTCGCAATAACAATTCCAAAAGCGCCGCCGGCGAATGACAGAAGCAAACTCTCCGTCAGCATTTGCCGCAGGATGCGGCCGCGGCCTGCGCCCAGCACGGCCCGCAAGGCAATTTCCCGCATGCGCGAGGTCGCGCGCGCAAGCAGCAGGATCGCCACGTTGGCGCACACAACCAGCAGCAGCAGACCCACTGCGCCTGCGAGCACCAGAAAAGCAGGCTTGACGCCTCCGAGGACCAACTCCTCGATATTCCAAGCGCTCAAATTCCAATCGCGGTATTCAGGTAGGGTGGTGCCGTATTGTTGCTCGAGCTGTTTCGAAAGCGTCTGCAGCCGCGCGTTAGCCTGCTCCTCGCTTACACCTTTTCGCAGGACTGCGACAATCCAGTTTTGGCGGTCTGCACGGTTGGAGTCAGCCCAATTGAGCTGCAGGGGCATCCAAAGCTCGCCGCCCCACAGGCCATAGTGCGCGGGCATAACTCCGACAATGGTGTAAGGATTGGAATTGAGTCGGATAACCTGGCCGCAGATGTTGAGGTCGCCGGCAAATTTGCGCTGCCACAGCTCATAGCTCAGGACCACCACGGCGGCTCCACCGGGACGGTCCTCGTCTTCCCGGAATGTGCGGCCCAGAATCGGCTTCACATGCGTCATGGTGATGGCGTTGGCGGTGACATGGGTTCCCAGAATTCGCTCGGGAAACTCGCCGTAGCCCAGAGTGAAGCTGTCGCCGTGTATTGCGCCGACGTTCTCGAAAAGTTCAGTGAGTTCCTTGACCTCGCGAATCTCGGGAACGGAAAGATAGTTGACGAATCGTTTTTGCCCGGGCAAATAAGCGCGCACAGCTTCCCACCGCTGGACAACAGGGTAGGTCTGTTCGGCGGTGTGGAACAGGCACGCATCGATGAGGCTGTAGAGCGCCGTTCCGCATCCGATGCCCACCGCCAAAATGGCCACGATAACGGCCGAAAGCGCGGGTGTTTTCGCCAGCATGCGCAGGCCGTAGCGCACGTCCTGGAGCAGCGTCTCGACAAACGGCAAGCTACGCTGCTCGCGATAGTTCTCCTTCGTCTGTTCCAGGCCGCCGAATTCGCGCCGCGCGGCGTGGCGCGCTTCTTCCAGGTTCATGCCGCGGTCACTATTTTTCTGCGTGAGCGCCTCGAGATGCGCTTCGAGCTCTCCCTCGAGCTCTTCGTCGGATTGTTGCGCATGAAAGAAACCCCGAAGACGCGCGACAAGTAGGCGAAGCCAGCTCATTTCACGCCCTCTCCACGCCTTCGAGCAGCCGCGCCATCAGCGCCGACATGCGCTCCCAATTGGCGGCCTCGGCGGCCAGCTGTTTGCGCCCGGAACGCGTCAGCGAGTAATACTTCGCCTTGCGATTGTTTTCCGAAACGCCGAATTTCGAGCTGATCCAGCCGCGCTGCTCGAGCCGCAGCAGCGCGGGATAAAGCGTGCCCTGATTGAGCTTAAGCAGGTCCTCCGAGACTTGCTGAATGCGCACGGCGATCCCGTAGCCGTGGAGCGGGCCAAGCACATCGAGCGTCTTCAACACAATCAGGTCCAAGGTGCCGGGAAGCACTTCGCCGCGCAGTGGCGCCATCGTTCCCTCCTCTAGTTAAACAACAGGAAAATACACGTTCTCCTGTTGCTTGTCAACAGAGGGCCTGCGCTAATAGACGAGCGAGCCGGGAAACTGTTTCGCAACGCCGGCTTCGTTTTTTCTGTCATCCGCGGATTTTGCGTCCCGGACGATTTTGCGGGACCGGCCAGTGCGGTCGGCTATTCCCCTATGCTCGCGTCCGCGAGCGCCGGCCGCGGAGTGGAGAGCCTGCCCTGAGCGAAGTCGAACGTTATTCGCCCTTCTCGCCAACCTTCCGCTTGCTTCATTCCTCCCGCCCGGCCCTGCTATTCTTCGGGAGGGGAAAGGGTTCACCGGTCACTAGCTTGCCCCGCGCTTCGCGGGGTCAAGAATCGCGAGTCACCAAAGTATGTTTGAGAACCTCACAGAAAAGCTTCAGCGCGCCTTCAAGAACCTTCGTGGCCAGGGCAAGCTCACCGAGGAGCACCTCGACGCCGCGCTCGCCGAAATCCGCGAAGCGCTTCTCGAAGGCGACGTTAACGTCAACGTGGCCGACGAGCTCCTCGTAAACATCCGTCGGAAGTCCATCGGCAGCGAAGTCATGTTGCAGCTCTCGCCCGACCAGCAGGTCGTCAAGGTCGTCCGCGACGAGCTCGCGGCCATGCTCGGCAAACACGCCAAGCCACTCTTCGCGTCTCGTCCGCCTTCAGTCTGGATGATTGTCGGCCTGCAAGGCTCCGGCAAAACCACCACCACCGGCAAGCTCGCGAAGTGGCTCGCGCAGCACGGGCATCGCCCCATCGTCGTTTCCACCGACGTCTACCGACCTGCCGCCCGCGAACAGCTCGCGCAAGTCGCCAAGGCCGTCGGCGCTTCACTCTGGCCCGGCAAGGGCACGGACAAGCCGCTCGAAATCGTTCGCGGCGCCATCAAGGAAGCCAAACTTTCCGCCAGCGACGTCATTCTCGTGGACACCGCTGGCCGCCTGCACATCGACGATGAACTGATGAACGAGCTCGGCACGCTCAAAAAAGAGCTGCAGCCCAGCGAAATGCTCTTTATCGCCGATGCCATGATCGGCCAGGACGCGGTGCGCTCCGCCGGAGAATTTCACAAGCGGCTCGGCCTCACAGGCGTCATACTCACTAAGCTCGATGGTGACGCTCGTGGCGGCGCAGCGCTCTCCATCGGTAAAGTCACGGGCGCTCCGGTAAAGTTCGTCGGCCTCGGCGAAAAATACGACGCCCTCGAGGGTTTTTATCCCGAGCGCATCGTCTTGCGCGTCCTCGGCATGGGCGACATCATGTCGCTTATCGAGCGCGCCGAGCAGTCTTTCGACAAAAAATCCGCCGCTGACCTCGAACGCAAGCTTCGCAAGGAGGAATTCACCCTTGAGGATTTCCGCGATCAGCTAAGGCAGATTCGCAAGATGGGCCCGCTCGAGCAGATTGTGGACATGCTTCCGAAACTCGGCCCGATGCAAAATATCCCCAAGGACGCCAAGGTCGACGAGAAGAAACTTACCCAGGTCGAGGCCATCATCAACTCCATGACCAACCAGGAGCGCCGCGATCACAACGTCATTGACGGCAAGCGGCGCAAGCGCATCGCCAAGGGCAGCGGCACCTCCGTCCAGGGTGTCAACCAGGTGCTCAAGCAGTATTTGCAGATGCGCACGATGATGAAGCAGTACGGCGCCTTGACCGCTCGCGCCAAAATGAAAGGCCTCGGCAAACTCTCAGGGCTCAGTTAATCCACAGGATTCGGTCGAATGCAAACATATGATTTGATTGTGATTGGTTCCGGCCCCGGCGGGCAGCGCGCCGCGATCCAGGGCGCCAAAGCCGGCAAGCGCGTCGCCATCATCGAGAAGCAGACGTCCGTCGGCGGCGTGTGCATCAACCTCGGAACGATTCCCAGCAAGACCATGCGCGAAGCCGTCCTCCACCTCTCCGATTTCTACGAGCAAACTTTTTACGGCTCTAATCACCCCGCCAAAGAAAAAGTCGCCATGGCGGATCTCAATTTCCGTGTCCAGCACGTCATCGATAACGAAGTCGCGGTCATTCAGGATCAGCTCAGACGCAACGGAGTTGACCTCATCTACGGCTCTGGCGCTTTCACCGATCCGCACCACGTTCGTGTTGAGCTAAGTACCGGCAATGCGGAATTCGAGGCGCAGTACGTGGTGATCGCCACGGGCACAAAACCCGCCGCCAATCCCAAAGTCCCCGTCAACGGTCGCAACATCATCGACAGCGATCAAATCCTCACCATGCCCCAGATTCCGAAAACGATGATCGTTGTTGGCGGCGGCGTCATCGGAGTCGAATACGCCTGCATATTCGCCACGCTCGGCGTGCGCGTCATCGTCGTCGAAAAGCGCCTCCGGCTTCTCGAATTCGCGGACAACGAAATGATCGAGGCGCTCACCTACCACATGCGCGACCACCGCGCCACGCTGCGCCTCAATGAAGAGGTGGCCAGCGTCGAAGAATTGCCCGATGGGAGAGTTGCTGCCAACCTCGTCAGCAAGAAACGCATCATCGCCGACGCCCTGCTCTACGCCGTGGGGCGGCAGGGAAACGTAGATGGCTTGAATCTGACCGCTGCCGGGCTGCAAGCGGACGATCGCGGCCGCATAAAAGTTGATGCCGATTACCGTACCGCGCAACCGCACATCTTCGCCGTCGGCGACGTCGTCGGTTTCCCCAGCCTTGCTTCCGTTTCCATGGAGCAGGGCCGCATCGCCGCGGCGCGCGCCTTCGGTCTGGATGTGCACACCGATCCCGCTGGCTATCCCTACGGCATTTACACCATTCCTCAAATTTCCTTCATCGGGAAGACGGAGGAGCAACTCACGCAAGAAGATGTCCCCTACGAGGTTGGCGTGGCCTACTACCGCGAAGTCGCTCGCGGCCAGATCACCGGCCATACCGATGGCCGCCTCAAGCTCCTGTTTCACCGCGAAACGCTGGAACTCCTGGGGGTGCACATTTTCGGCGAAGATGCCGCTGAACTTCTGCACATTGGGCAAGCGGTGTTCACTCTCAAGGGCAAAGTCACTTATTTTGTGAACACAGTTTTTAACTATCCCACGCTCGCCGAATGCTACAAGGCCGCCGCCTTCAACGGTCTGAACCGCCTCAGTTAGCAACCGTACCGCTTGCCGCTGAAGTTCTATTTCGTAAACAGAAGCAGTACCGTCACCCGGTAATTGACGGATGAAAGCTCGGTTCCCGGAGTCATGGCCAAGTCCACAGTGCCCGGCGATCTGCTTCCTCTTCTAAGACCATCTTTGTACCACCGCGTCTAATGGTCACGTAGGTTCCGAATCGCGGACGTGGGTGGGCTGGCCATGACTGTTGCGCGCTATATGTTTGTACTCTTGGTCGCTATTGGTGCAGCAAGCGGCCAAGTATCCCTCGCAGCAAGCCTGGATTCCTCCATTAAGCTGACCGATAAAGACACGATTCTGTTGGCCAACTTTACCAACGGCACGGGCGATGAGAGTTTCAACGACGCGCTTGAGCAGCCTCTTCGCGTCTCGCTCGAAGAATCACCCTTTTTGAGCGTCCTGTCTGGATTCACTGTTGCCGCGACCCTCAGGGATATGGCACATCCCGCGAATGCGCCTCTTACACCGGAGATCAGTCGCGCCTTGTGTCAGCGCACGCATTGCAAGGCTTACATCACCGGATCGATCAGCCGCGAAGGAACAGAGTTCCTCATCGGTCTGCAGGCTGTGGATTGTGTGAGCGGCGAAACGTTGGCGCAGGCACAGTCCACAGCTCAGAGCAAGGAGAAGGTTCTAGACGCGCTGGGAGAAGCCGTCAGCAAGCTTCGCGTGGAGCTGGGCGAACCGCCAGAAAGCGTGCGGGAATTCAGCACACCGTTGTCGCGCGCGACGAGTCTTTCCTTCGAGGCTCTTCGAGCATGGGGCGCTGCAATGAGGGCGCAGCAGGAAAACGTCGATCTGGTAGAAGGTAGTCAGGCGGCAATGCCACTCCTCGAAAATGCCATCAAACTGGATCCGGATTTCGCGAACGCTATATTCGCCATCGGTTTGATTTTTCGAGACGCACTACAAGAGGCACGAGCGAGGGAATATTTGATTCGGGCCTTTGCCTGCGCGAGCGCGCCAGCGTACGTGAAAAGTTTCGCAATGCGGGCATGTACTACAGCTTCGTCACGGTCGAATACGAGAAGGCCGTAAAAACGTACACGGAATGGATAAGGGCCTATCCGCGGGAATTGCGCCGGAGAGCCGCGAAGAGGGAGCCCTGGCTGCCATCTTCCTAGCCCGCACAGGAGATACCGTCAGGGCAAATGCGATAGCTAAGGATCTGGAGCAGCGTTACCCGGTTCACGCGGTCGTACAGTCCTATTGGCTGCCGAGCATTCGGGCGCAGATCAGCTTGGCCAGCAAGCGCCCGAGATTGGCATTGCAACAGCTCGAAAAAGCCCGACCGTACGACACGTTGTTTCCTCAAGTGGCTTTCTATTCGCCTATGCTGTCTGTCGTGCTGCGAGCAGAAGCATATTTAGCCCTCGGCCAACCTGCAGCGGCTGCAAAGGAGTGGAACAGGATTTCGCAGTATCCTGGCATTGTTCAGCTCAGCGCTACCGCGCCCATAGCCAAACTCCAACTCGCCCGTGCTTCTGCACTTCAAGCGCGAACAAACAATTCAGCACGCACCGAAGCCCGGGCCGCATACCAGGACTTTCTGTCGCTGTGGAAAGAGGCCGACCCTGACATCCCCCTACTGAAAGAAGCCCAGGCGGAATTCGCTAAACTGCAGTAGGTTCGCGTTGTACAACGATCAAGTAGATCGTTGCCGAGTGCGCGGTGCCTCGCGAGGAATCGATCTTGGGCGAAGAGACCAATAGGAAGCAGCTAAAGGCGGGCGAAGATACGCGAATCCTGCCGGATTCCTGATGACTTGCGCCCTCCCTCGAATTTATTCTGAGAAAGGGGACCAAGTGCGGTCAGCGGAGATTTTCGACCAGCATGATATCGCTGTCGATGGATGATGCCGCGCGAATGCGCCGCGTCGATGTGATTCTTGAGGGTCCGGCCTTCGAGGAACTCCATCGCTATGAAGGACTTACCTTGGTGCGCGTCTACATCGTAAATCGTGCAGATGTTCGGATGGTTGAGCGCCGACGCTGCGCGTGCTTCGCGCTGCAGCCGCTCAAGCGCGCGAGGATCCTTCGCCAAGTCGTCAGGCAGAAACTTCAAGGCCACGGGGCGGCCAAGCTTGGTGTCTTCGACTTTGTAAACCACACCCATGCCGCCGCCCACTTTCTCAAGAATGCGGTAATGGGAGATGGTTTCGCCGATCATGGGAGGAAGGGAAAACTCCAGGCTGCGGTATGTTAGGGCGGCGCCGAAGCGAAGTCAAAGTCTCGGTGTCTCACAAGGCAGGGGAAATCAGGTGGCGACCGACACCGTAATCCCTGCATCCCTTTCTTCGTATTCATTTCAGAGTTGATTCCGCACCCTTGTTCGTTCGTCGCGCTTCGGCGGATGCGGTAGAGTAACTGGAAAGGCTTTCTGAGGCTCATGCTAGCCATCCGTGACAATCTTGCGCAATGCTTCAGCGCGTTGCGCGCTCACAAGCTGCGCGCCTCGCTAACCATGCTGGGGCTCACGATGGGGGTGGCCACGCTGATCACAGTCATGACGATCGTGCAGGGCGCGAACGGCTACGTGGAGCAGAAGATCGCCAACCTGGGCACCAACGTATTTCAGATTGCGCGCACGCCATTCGCAGTAACTGATTTCAACATCGTCATCAAGGCGCTCAAATACAGAAAGATTGAACTGGACGACATGCGCGCGATCGCCGAAAAGTGCGACAAATGCGAAGAGGTCGGCGCAACCGCAAGCGCCACAAGCACCGTCCGGGCTCGCTATGGCAATAAAGAGGTGCGGGACGTTAACTTCTCCGGCCTAACGGCAAACATGGCGGATATTGACACGCGCATAGTCGAGCTCGGCCGCTACTTCACTCCTTCCGAAGCCGAGCACAAGACGAATGTGTGTATGATCGGGGACACCTTGGTGCAACAACTGTTTCTCGGCGTGGACCCCATCGGGAAAAGCCTACGCGTCGGCAATGATGAGCTTATGGTGGTGGGCGTGCTGGAAAAAATCGGCAGCGTGCTGGGCCAGGATCAGGACGACTTCGTGATGGTGCCGCTCCCGGTTTTCCTGCGCATGCAGGGAGCGCACACCAGCCTGACCATCAACGTCAAGACGGGCAAAGAGAAGTTCGAACTGGCGCAGGACCAGGCGCAGCTTATTTTGCGCGCGCGGCGTCACCTGACTTCTGGAATGGAGAACGACTTCTTCATCGGCACGAAAGAAAGTTACATGGCCTTGTGGAGAAGCATCAGCTCGGCATTTTTTGGGGTGTTCATTATGGTGAGCGCGATCTCAGTGGTGATTGGCGGCATTGTCATCATGAACGTCATGCTGGTGAGTGTGACTCTGCGACGGAGGGAGATCGGCGTGCGGCGCGCGGTGGGCGCGACGAAGCACGACATTCTCCGGCAGTTCATTGCGGAAAGCTTGATGCAATGCATCGCGGGGGGACTTATCGGGATTACGCTGGGATTCCTGGTGGCGCTGGCCCTGCGCACGTTTACACCCTTCCCGGCTTCCGTGCAGACGTGGGTGGCGATGCTGGGCGTGTTCCTGAGCTCGGGAGTCGGATTGTTTTTCGGGATCTATCCGGCATTCCGGGCATCGCGGCTTGACCCAGTCGTGGCGCTGAGGTCCGACTAGTGGCGATCATGACACGCGCGCAAATGCGGGAAAATTTCTTGGCGGCGATGGAGACGCTGCGCTCCTCCAAGGTGCGCTCCGCGCTGACCGTGCTCGGTATTGTCATCGGCGTGTCCTCGATCATTTCCATGGCGGCGATCATTCAAGGTCTGAACAAGTTCGTACAGGACAAAGTGGAGTCCCTCGGTTCGCGAACCTACTTTCTTTCGCGATTTCCCCCCGGCACGGATCCGACCCGATGGCCGGAGCGCATTCGAACGCGCAAATATTTCGAATACAACTACGCCGACTTCGTGCGCCGGGCCGCGCCTGATGTGCAAATCGTAACGACGGTCGGCACGCGCGCCTTTTTCTTCGGGGAGACGAACCTGATCACCAGCGGGGACCACAGCGTCGAGAAGGTGATCGTGCGCGGCGCTGAGCCGGAGTACACGGACGCAATTCCGCTCTTTGCGATCGAGCGCGGGCGATTCATCAGTGCCTTTGACCAGGAACACGCGCGTCCCGTGGTGGTGCTCGGCGCGGCCATCAGCGAGTCGCTCTTCCCCAACACGGACGCCGTCGGAAAGATGGTGCGCATCAACGGCAATGTCTATGAGGTCATCGGCGTCTTCGAGCACGATCAAGGGCTATTCGTGGGTCCCGGAGTAGATATTTTCGCGATCATCCCGCTGAGCAATTTCAAGAAGCAGTATCCGGAGTCCAAAGAACTGATTATGGTATTCACGATCCCCGAAAACGTGAGCGTGGGTAAGGCGCAAGACGAAGTCATTCAGGCGCTGCGCCGGCTGCGGCGCGTCCCCGCCAACCAGGAAAATGATTTCGAGTTAAGTTCGCCGGACTTCCTCAGTAATTTGTGGAACCAGCTTACCGGAGCGCTGGTGATCCTCACCGCCGTGATCAGCTCCGTCGGCCTGCTGGTGGGCGGCATCGGCGTTATGAACATCATGCTCATCTCCGTGACCGAGCGCACCCACGAAATCGGCGTGCGCAAAGCCATCGGGGCTCGCCGGGCTGATGTTCGCCTGCAATTCTTGCTGGAAGCCGTGGTCCTCACCCTGGTGGGCGGCACGATCGGCATTCTAATCGGGGCCGGCGTATCCGCGTTAGTCCGTACGTTCGTGCCCGCGGTCCCCGCAACGGTGTCCTATTTGTGGGTTGCGATTGGGTTCACGATCTCCGTCGGGGTGGGCGTGTTTTTCGGCTACTATCCGGCAAATCTGGCGGCAAACCTCGATCCCATAGATTGCTTGCGTTATGAATAAGAATCGTGGCGTTCAGATCGGGGGTTCGGAGGCCAGGCTTCCGGCCGTTCAGCTATGAGGCGAGTTTTGCCCGGAGTCTTCGATTGCCGCAGCGTACCCCGGCACGCTACAATGGTGCGGTTCAGGAGGACTTGATTAGTGTTAACGATTCGTTTGTCTCGGATTGGCAAGAAAAAGAAGCCCTTTTACCGCGTGGTGGTGATCGAAAGCAGCAAAGCGCGGAATGGCCGCATCGTAGAAGCCGTGGGGACGTACGACCCGCTCAAGAAGCCCGCGGAGATCAAATTGGACGCGGAACGCGTCAAGCACTGGATAGGTGTCGGCGCGCAGCCGAGCGACACCGTGCGCAGTTTTATCCGCTTGCAGAAAATCGCGTAACCACCACCCTTTGAGCCCCGCCTGGCTGGGTCAAACTGGATTGGAGGTGCCCTATGAAGGAGCTGGTTGAATCCATCGCCAGGGCCCTCGTGGACCATCCCGACGATGTTAAGGTGAATTCTGTTGACGGCTCGCAAGTGACCGTGCTGGAACTGCGCGTCCACCCCGAAGACCTGGGCAAGGTGATCGGCCGGCAGGGGCGCACGGCCAAGGCCATGCGCACGCTGCTGGGGGCCGCCGGGATGAAACTGCGCAAGCGCTTCACGCTCGAGATTCTCGAAGATTGACCGCCGCGTATTGATAACGATTTGCTGCGATTCACTCACATTCCGCTTTGAGCCCCGAAACGCAACGCTGGGTACTGGTCGCGCGCATCCTTCGCCCGCGCGGCAACAAAGGCGAAGTCGCCGCCGAATTGCTCACTGATTTTCCTGAGCGGCTTACAAAACTCCGCGAAGTTTTCGTGGGCCACGTTGAATCCGGGCCGCGCTTGCATGCAGTGAAATCGTGCTGGCTCAGCCAGAATCATCGAGGCCAGGCTGTTTTTCATTTCGAAGGAGTGCAATCCATTTCGGATGCGGAAAAACTTCGCGGGCTGGAAGTTTTTCTCCCGTTCGAAGAGCGCATGGTGCTTCTAGCGGGTAAATATTTTATTTCCGACCTGGTTGGGTGCTCGGTTTTCGAAAATGCGAAGATACCCAGCGCGCTCGCGTCCTCGCCTTGTTCGGTTGCGGAAGCGCCCGCACTCTTGGGCACGGTCCGCGACGTGCAATTCACCGGCGAAGGAGTGTCCGGCACACCGCTCATCGTCGTAGAAACATCGCAGGGAGAATTGCTCGTTCCTCTGGCCGAGGACATTTGCACGCGGATTGACATTGCCGCGCAGCGCATCGACGTCACGCTTCCTGAAGGGCTCGGCAATCTGAACCGCGAATAGCTAAACGGGTGTACGCTGCTCCCAATGTCGCCGTTCATTCGAACACTAATTTTCACCATTGTGGTCCCGTGCTTTTGGACCATCGCGATGCCGTATTGGCTGCTGCCCCGAGCAGCGCGGCCGGAATTCGGCGCGGTAGGGGTGGCTGGGTGGTTCTTGATCGCCGGAGGAATGGCACTTTATTTTGCTTGTGCCTTCTGGGGGTTCGCGCTGCGTGGCAGAGGGACTCCGGCACCGATTGATCCGCCTAAAAAACTCGTTGTAGAAGGGCCGTATCGCGTGGTGCGGAATCCTATGTATTGGAGTGTCGCCTCCGTGGTGCTGGGGGAGGCGCTGGTTTTCCATTCGCGTGCGCTCGCGGAGCTGGCCGCTGTATTCTTCGCGGGCACGATTCTTTTTGTTCTGCTCTACGAAGAACCCACTTTGCGGCGCAGATTTGGCGCCGAGTACGAAGATTACTGCCGCCGTGTCCCCCGCTGGCTTCCCCGCTTCAAAAGTAAGCTAGACTGAACGGGGCATGCGTTTCGATCTGATCACCATTTTCCCGGAATTTTTCAGCGGTCCGCTCGACCACGGTATACTCCGCCGCGCGCGCGAAGCCAGCATTGTTGACATTCACGTGCAGGACCTGCGCGCGTTTACCAAAGACCGTCATAAGACCGTGGACGACCGGCCGTTTGGCGGAGGTGAAGGGATGGTGCTTAAGCCGGAGCCGCTATTCGAAGCGGTGGAATCGTTGATGGGCCATGGAATGGGCGATGCGGTGCATGCTGCCCCGCGCGACCCGAAAACGGCGATTGTGCTGACTTCCGCCGCGGGGAAACTTTTTCATCAGGAGACGGCGAGGCGCTACGCGCAGCTCGAGCGCGTAATTCTGATTTGTGGGCGGTATGAAGGCGTCGACGAGCGCGTTGCAGAACATCTTGCCACGGATGAAATTTCGATTGGAGATTTTGTCCTCAGCGGCGGGGAGCTTCCGGCGGCGCTGATTATTGATGCCGTGACGCGTCTATTGCCGGGGGCACTTGGAAATGAAGCGTCGTCGCAGAATGAATCGTTTAGTGCCCCTTCGTCAGACGAAAGGGCACGACGTATCGCGTCCCTGCGGTCCCCTACCGGCGCGCCGCCCAGTTCCGAAAGCCAAACCCTTCTCGATTTTCCGCACTACACACGGCCGGCGGATTTTCGCGGATGGAAAGTTCCGGATGTCTTGATCGGCGGGAACCACGCCGAAGTCGCGAAGTGGCGCCAGGCCGCGGCCCTCGAAAAGACGCGGCGGCACCGGCCCGATTTGCTCTTGCCCTGAAATATCGCTGCGGTATACTTGGATTTCAGCGATGGCTGCGATGCTGACGGGAATTTCCATGACCATGCTGACGTGCCCCGCGCCGCACCAGGCCTGCGCCTGTCCTTGCTGCATGTGTCGGTGTACCGCTTTGAGCGGCGCGGGAGGTTTCTCGGTGTAGCGCAGTTTCAGCCGACAACGATCCCAGAGCCGCTCGCGCCGAGCGGCTTTTTTCATTACAGCGCGTCCAATACCACGAGGATTTATGAGCAACGCATCCCAAGGAAACGGACAGGGGCTCGAGAAGCCCATCGCCATTTATTACGAACATCCCAGTTGGTTCCAGCCGCTGTTTAACTGGCTCGACCAGCGCGGCGCGAACTGGGTGAAAATCGACGCGCGCGAGCACCAGTACGACGCCGCGGCCAAAGAGCAGGACTACTCGCTGCTCTTCAACCGCATGAGCCCCTCGGCGTGGCAGCGGGGTTTGGGACACTGCATCTTCTACACGCTGAACTATCTGGCACACCTCGAGGAAAAGGGCCTGCGCGTGGTGAACGGTTCCCGCGCGTTCACTCACGAAACGTCGAAGGCGATTCAGCTTTCGCTGCTCGAAACGCTCGGCCTGCCTTATCCGAAGGCGCGCGTCATCAATCATCCCTCGCAGTCACTGAGTGCTGCCGCGGCCATTGGCTATCCAGTGGTTTTGAAACCCAACATCGGCGGAAGCGGAGCGGGGATCGAACGCTTCGATTCGCCGGATCAACTTCGCAGCGCGGTCGAGGAGAAGCGTTTGTATTTCGGGATTGATTCGCTGGCGCTGGTGCAGGAAGCGTTCACGCCGCGGGACAACATCATCACCCGTGTGGAAGTGCTCGGCGGCGAGTATCTCTACGCCATCCGGATCCACACGACGGGAGTCAGCTTCAATCTCTGCCCGGGTGACATTTGCCAGAGCGCCGCGGGAGAAGAGCTGGAGCGTCGTCCCGGCTGCCCGGTGGACGCCGCGAAAAATGGGTTGAAGGTCGAAGCGTACGAGCCGCCGCGCGAAATTATCGAAAATGTCGAGCGCATCATGGAAGTGGCAGGCATCGAGGTCGGCGGCATCGAATACGTTGTGGACGACGCGACCGGCCGGCTGTTGTATTACGACATCAACGCGCTTTCGAATTTTGTCGCCGATCCAGAGCGCGTCATCGGGTTCAACCCTTACGCGCGGCTCGCCGATTACTTGATCGCGGAAGCCCGCGCTCATTCCGCAAAAGAATCGGCGCGGCCCGCGGCTTCGGAGGTGCGCGCGTGAGATACGGTTATTGGCTTCCTGTCTTTGGCGGCTGGCTGCGCAACGTCGCGGACGAAAACATGCAGCCCACCTGGCGGTACGTGAAGCGGCTGGCGCGGCGCAGCGAAGAGATCGGCTTCGACGTGACGCTGATTGCGGAGCTCAACCTGAACGACATCAAGGGCGTGGAAGCGCCCTCGCTGGACGCGTGGTCGACGGCGGCGGCGCTGGCGGCGGTCACGGAGCGCATCGAGCTGATGGTGGCGGTGCGGCCGACGTTTCACTTGCCGGCGCTTCTCGGCAAGCAAGCTGCAAACATCGACCACATCAGCGGCGGGCGCTTGACGCTGAATGTGGTGTCGTCGTGGTGGGCCGAGGAAGCGCGGAAATACGGCGTGCACTTCGAGCAGCACGACGATCGCTACGCGCGCACCAACGAGTGGCTGGATGTTCTGAACGGAGTGTGGTCGCAGGACCATTTTTCCTACGCGGGAAAATACTACCGCGTGGAGGACAACGTTCTTGAGCCCAAGCCGCTGTCGAAGCCGCGGCCTACGCTGTATGCGGGCGGCGAATCGCCGGCGGCGAAAGAACTGATCGCGGAGAAGTGCGACGCGTTTCTCATGCACGGCGATCCTCCGGAGCGCGTCGGCGAAAAGATTGCCGACCTGAAGGCGCGCCGCGCAAAGCACAATCTGCCGGCGTTGAAGTTCGGCGTGGCTGGTTACGCCATCGTGAGGGAAACCGAGCGCGAAGCGCAGGACGAAGTCCGCCGCATTACCGATGTGCAGCAGTCCGCCGCGGGCTATGCCAATTATCAACAGTGGCTCTCCGGAACGCAGCTCGAGCAGCGGGTTTCGCTTGAGGACTACTCGGTGTCGAATCGCGGCTTGCGCTCCGGGCTTGTCGGCACAGCCGAGCAAGTCGCCGAGCGCGTCGCGCAATTCGAGGCCGCCGGCGTCGACCTGGTGCTGCTGCAATTCAGCCCGCAGCTCGAGGAGATGGAGCATTTCTCGGAAACGGTGATCCGCCGCGAAACCTCGGCCTCCATCGCCGCAACGGATTAGGCCGATCAGCGATCAAAGTGAATGTCGCGACCAGTGGATCAGCTTCCGATTCCGCGACTATACATCCACCGGAAACGGTGCCAATTCCGGGCGAGTATTACGCTAGGCGAACCGCGGCGATTTGGCTATAATTGTTGTTTGCCTTTGGTGTGCTGGCCCCGCCTGAGTGGGTCTGCAGGGAATACGATCATGAATCCGGTTATTGCAAAAATTCACGAAGCGCAACTGCGCAAAGACCTCCCCGAATTTCGCCCCGGCGACACCGTGCGGGTGAACGTGCGCCTGAAGGAAGGCGAAGGCGAAAAGGAGAAGGAACGGCTGCAGGCGTTCGAAGGGGTCGTGATTTCGAAGAAGGGCCGCGCCTCGGGTGCCACGTTCACGGTGCGGCGCGTGAGCTTCGGCGTGGGCATCGAGCGCATCTTTCCGCTGCACTCCCCGAGCATCAGCTCGATTGAAGTGGTGGGCAAGGGCAAAGTGCGGCGCGCGCGGCTTTATTATCTGCGCGATTTGAAGGGCAAAGCGGCACGCATCAAGCGTGCTGGGCGCGAGGAAGTGGCCGCCGCCGCGGCGACCGCGGGAACGGAAACGAAGGCGTAATACGGAATTGTTGCGCTGTTGTGAGAGGCCCCGTCCAAACTGGGGCCTTTTTTAAGAGGTGAGGTCCTTTCCGACAGGAGTCGGAATCTTCGATCGGCCCGTCGGAAATGCGTCGGGACTGTGTGCTGCACCTACGGCGCTAGGAACCAAGAAAAAACAGGAGCCGGCCTGAAAGCCAGCGCTAGGCGGGGTGGGAGGATTTGTATTCGTCGAAGGAGGAGAGGAAGCGGTCGACGTCCTTGCGGAGGAGGAAATAGGGCGTGGAGAGGCGGAGCTTGGAGGGTTCGCCGCCGCGGATGCGGATTTTCTTTTCTTTCCAGAGCCAGTTTTCGAGGGGCATGCGCTGAATGGGGGGAACGTTGACGGTAGCGATGGCGCAGCGCAGGGCAGGATTGGGAGAGGTCCAGGACTCGGCGCCGCGGTCGAGCATCTGCTTCAGTATGTGGTCGGTCATCTGGCGGTGACGGTGCTCGATGCGGTCCATGCCGATCTGATCGGCGAAGGCGATGGAGGCGCGGAGGCCGTGGAGAGCGGGCACGTTGGAGCTGCCAATGCGCTGGAAACGCTCGGCGCGGAGCTTGGGGTCGTCCCAGCCTTCGGTGGCGATGGTGTTCCACAGGCGGTCGATGACTTCGTCGCGGACGTAGAGAAAACCGGAGCCCTTGGTGGCCTGGAGCCACTTGTGCGGGCTGGAGGAGTAGAGGTCGCAGCCGAGTTCGCGGAGGTTGAGGCGCATCATGCCGGGGACGTGCGCACCGTCTACGGCGGAGAGGATGTTTTTGGAGCGGGCGAGAGCGCAGAGTTCGCGCGCGGGGAGGACGACGCCGGTGACGGTGGTGATGTGGCTGAAGAAAATCACGCGCGTGCGGGGAGTGATGGCGTCGCTAAAACGATTGAGGACATCGGCGGCGTTGGGCACGGGTTTGGGCAGGGCGACTTTTTTCACAACGATGCCGTATCGCTTGGCGCGGAGATTCCAGGGATGCTCGCCGCCGGGATGCTCCTGGTCGGTGATGATGACTTCGTCGCCGGCTTTCAGGTCGATGCCATTGGCGATGTAGCTGTTGGCCTCGGTGGCGTTGCGGACGAGTGCGAGTTCGTCGCGTGTGCAGCCGACGAAGGCCGCGAGCGGGTCGCGGAATTCGTTCCAGGCCGCGTAGCCCCAGATGGGATAGTCCTCGGGATCGCTCTGCGCCATTTTTTCGGAGTCGTTGTAGGCATCGAAAATGGCGCGGAGAACGGGAGCGGGCGAAGAGCCGACGGTGCCGTTGTTGAGATAAATTTCGTCTTCGGGAATCACGAACTGCTTGCGCAGCGCGGCCCAATAGGCTTCTTCATTCGAATCGTAAAGCGACCGGTCGGGAAGCGGCGCGGAAGTTTGCTCAAGAACTTCGCGCCAAAGCGGGGAGAGACGCGTGGCGGCCGTGGCGGTCGCGAGGCCGGCAAACGAAGAGAGAAATCCACGACGTTCCATCTGGCAACCTCCGGAAAGAACTGTGGGGCGGATTGTATAAGGCGCTGTGCGGAAGAACAACCGAGTCTTGCATGAAGTGCTACTTGCGGAAGAGGCGGGAGAGGACTATCGTGACGCGGCTCGCAAAATGCGGAAAGGAAGTCCTGACATGCGTTTTGTGAAATGGGTGGTTCTTGTGGCGGCGCTGGCGTTGTTGATGGGCGGGAGTTTGTCGGCGCAAGAGAAAACGGAAACGAAAAAGGCGACTACTGCGGGCGCGAAGTCCGCCGCGAAACGCACAGCGGCGGGGCCGCTCGAGGAAGTGTTCAAGACACTTTCGGCGGCGCGGGGATTCCAGCAGGCGGCGATTTCGCCGGACGGGAAGCACGTCGCGTGGGTGGAAAAGCTGGCCGGTAAAGAAGGAGTGGAGTCCGGGAATACGGCGATTTACGTTGCGGGAGTCGGACACACGGGCGCGCCACGGCAGATTACAGCGAGCGCAGCCAAGGCGGCGCGCACGGAAGGCAATGTGGCGTGGTCACCGGATAGCAAGAGCATTGCGTTTACATCGGACGCGGCGAAGGCCGGGCAGGCGCAGCTTAACGTGGTTAGTGCAGCAGGGGGCACGCAGAGAAAGCTGACGAACCTCATTGGTTTTCTTGCCGAGCCGAGCTGGTCGCCCGACGGGAAGAGCATCGCGGTACTCTTCACGGAAAATGCGACGCGCGCATCGGGGCCGCTGGTGGCGGAAACGCCGGAGACAGGGGAGATCAAAGATGCGTTTTTCGAGCAACGGCTTGCGATAGTGGATGTTGCGAGCGGGAAGCTGCGGCAGATCTCTCCCGCCGATATGTATATCTATGAGTACGACTGGTCGCCGGACGGAAAAACGTTTGCGGTGACGGCGGCGCACGGCAACGGCGACAACAATTGGTGGATCGCGGAACTCTATACGCTGGAAGCCGCGACGGGAGCGATGAAGTCGATTTACAAGCCGGGATTGCAAATCGCTCGGCCGAAATGGTCGCCGGACGGAGAGAAGATCGCGTTTGTGGAAGGGCTAATGAGCGATGAAGACTCCGTCGGGGGAGATATTTTCGCGATTATGGCTGCGGGAGGGGGAGCCAGCAACCTGACACCGGAGATAAAAGCTTCGCCAAGCTGGCTTTCGTGGAACGCGGACGGAAAAATACTTTTTGGCGAGTGGATCGAAGGCGATTCCGCAATTGCGACGCTGGACCCGGTGAGTGGCCACGTGGAGACGATTTGGCGCGGCGGAGAGGGAGTGACGGCGGGGCTTTGGGGGACGAATCTCTCCGTGGCGCGAGATGGAAAAACATCGGCGGTTATTCGGAGCTCGTTCGTGGCAGCGCCGGAGGTGTGGGCGGGGCCGATTGGCGAGTGGAAGCAGGTGACGCACCGCAACGCGAGCGTGAAACCCGCGTGGGGAGAGGCCAAGAGTATCCACTGGAAGAATGACGGGTACGACATTCAGGGGTGGCTGATTTATCCGAAGGATTTCGACGCGGGGAAGAAATACCCGATGGTGGTGCGCGTTCATGGAGGGCCGAGCGCGGCGGTGCAATCGACGTGGCCGGACGCGAGCGAATATGCGATGGCGCTGGCAGGAGCGGGATATTTTGTGCTGCAGCCAAATCCGCGGGGGAGCTACGGGCAGGGAGAAGCGTTCACGCGGGCGAACGTGAAGGATTTCGGCTATGGCGATTTCCGGGACATCCTCGCGGGCGTGGACGAAGCTTTACGCGTGGCGCCGATTGATCCGGAGCGGCTGGGGTTGACGGGGTGGAGTTATGGCGGCTACATGACGATGTGGGGAGTGACGCAGACGAACCGGTTCAAGGCAGCGATGGCGGGTGCGGGCATCGCGAATTACCAGAGCTACTACGGAGAAAACAAGATCGACCAGTGGATGATTCCGTTCTTCGGAAAATCGGTGTACGACGATCCGGAGGAGTATGCGAAGAGTTCGCCGATCACGTTCATAAAGAATGTGAAGACGCCGACACTGGTGATGGTCGGGGATAGCGACGGTGAGTGCCCAACGCCGCAATCGTATGAATTCTGGCACGCGCTGAAGACGCAGGGCGTGGAGACGCAACTGGTAGTTTACGAACATGAAGGGCATATGTTTGCGAATCCCGCCCATATACGGGAAAGGATGGAGCGCACGGTTGCGTGGTTTGACCAGCATTTGAAGTCGCGCAGGAAGGGATCGGCGGAGGAAGGACTGGTCTATATCGACACGATGAAACGCGGGGTGCATACTGGACGTCGTAGATAACAAATCGGGTGTTGGCCCCTGCATTTATATGTTTAGGAAAGCAGCTGTATACCAGGCAGGAAAATATCTTTGCGGCTGGATATTTGTAATGATGGCCTGGGCGGGGAGCGTTCCCGCCCAGGATTTTCGCGGGAGGCTGCTGGTCACCGCCGAGGACGCGAGCGGGGGGCGAATCGCGGGAGCAGCGGTCACGCTGCAGCTAGAAAAATCCGGCGCAACGCGCACGGCGAAAGCAGATACACGCGGGGAAGCGCGATTCGACGCACTCCAACCGGGAAACTACAGCATCACAATTGCGGCAAACGGATTTGAGGAAAAAATCGCGCGCGTGATCGTCGCGGTGAGCAGCCAGCCCACACTGGTTATTGCGCTTCAGCCACAGAGTCTGCGCGAGTCGGTACAAGTGCGCGACCGTGGGCCGTCGCTGGCGAGCGAGCCGATCGAAACCACCAGCAGCACCATTCAGACACAAATTACCACAGGAGACCTGGACGAAATTCCGTTGTCGGCGCGAAGCTTCGCGAATATTTCGTTGATGGCGCCCTTCACCGAACCCGTCGAGCCTTCGGACCCGACGAAGGCGCGGATCACAGCGGTGTCGTTCGGGGGAAGCTCGGGCTTGAATGTGGATTTGTCGGTGGATGGCGGCGACAACAACGACGACTACATCGGCGGGTTCCTGCAGAATTTTTCACCGGAGGCGATGCAGGAGTTCGTGGTGAGGACGGCGCAGTTCGGAGCGGATACTTCACGGACGAACGGCGGGAGCGTGATCCTGTCGACGCGCAGCGGAACCAACGACTGGCACGGAAGCTTGTCCTACTTTTACCGGGGAAAAAATCTAAACGCGCGGAATTCGCTGGATAATCCGGAGCCGGACCCGAAACAGCCGTTTTCGCGGCAAAACGGTGTGGCGGCATTCGGTGGGCCGCTCAAGAAGGGCAAAGTGTGGTTTTTTTCCTCCTATGAGTACATCAACGAGACGACGAGCGTAGCGTATAGCGCGAACTCGCAGGCACAATTCGCGGCTCTGGGACAACTAGCGAGCGCAGGGTTGATTCCCGGAGTGAGTGCGCTCGGAACGATTCCCACTTCGGTTGGGGTGCCGTTTCGCGACACACTATTTTCGACGCGCGTCGACTGGACGCAATCGGCGAGGTCGCAGTGGTTTGTGCGCGGGTCGCTGGACCGCAACCACACCGAGAATGATCTGGTGCAGCAGGGCGCGTTGCCGTCGACGGGGTTCACGACGACCTCGAATTACTACAACATTTTGCTGAACCAGCAATTTCAGTTCACGCCGGAGTGGCATGGGTCGCTCACTGTTGAGGCGAGCGGGTTCCATCACATGAAGGTGCGAAATTCGAATCTGGGGATCGCGCTGGCGTTTCCGTTTACGGCAAGCTTGTTGACGACGTCGGGGCTGGAAACTTTTGGCGACAATCAGTTTCAGACGGCCATCACTGCATTTCCCGTTGCGAGGGATCAACAGAAATACCAGTTTCGGTATGACGTTTCGCGAGCGTCAGCGCGGCATGCGGTGCGATTTGGCGTGAACTTGATTCACGAGCCGGCCTTGCGGGGAGCGTTGTCGGCAACGCAAGAGCATTTTGTGCAGTTCTCGGAGAATCCGACGTTTTACGTAAGCGATCCGGCGCAGTTCACGGCGGATTTCAATTGTTCCGCGTCGGTGCTGGTGAATACCGCATGCACGAATACGCCGGCGGGAGATGGGACGTTTTCGCAGAGTTTGCAGCGGCTGGGATTTTACGGCGAGGATAGCTGGCGAGTGACGCCGTCGTTCACGGTGAACGCGGGGCTTCGCTACGACACAACGTTCGGTCTGTTTATCGCTTCGGGGCGGGATCAGAGGCAAAACCCGGCCTTCGCTGCGTTGGAAGGCCTGGGAATTCACCTTGCCGACGGGATTCCGCACGATTATCGAGGTGCGGTTGCGCCCCGGGTGGGGATCGCGTACGCGCCAGGCGGCTCCACAAGAACTGTGATTCGCGCGGGCGTGGGACTTTATTACAACGACCTCGCGCAGAACGGCTGGGTCAGTGCGTTTCAGGCGGTGAACAACGGAAGCGTGGGCACGGTGCTGGTGCCGGGGACGCAGGGAGGGCAAGGCGCTCTGATCGATTCGCGCTACAAGACGCCTTACGCACTGCAGGCGAGCTTTGGGTTCGAACACGAATTCGAGAAGGGGTGGCGCGTCAACGTTTCCTACGAGCACCAGGAAGGGAATCACCAGTACCGCGCATATGATTATGTTGCGGGCTTTACGCTTCCCGCGAACGCGCCGAATTTATTTCTTTTCCGGACTGATAATCGCTCGAGCTACAACGGATTGGCGTTGCAAGTGCAGCACAGCTTCGCGCACCGCTTCGAGCTCACGGCGAACTATGTTCTGGCGCATGCGACGACGTGGGGAGCGGTGGTGGGCGAACTTTTCGATTACGTCAACCGCGTTTCGAGTGTGAATAATCCCTTTGGTCCCGGCGATCACGGACCATCGGGAGAAGATGTGCGGCACCGTTTTGTCTTGGTCGGCGTGCTGCAATTGCCATGGCGCTTTGAAGTGTCGACGATTTCACAGTTCGAAAGCGCGCGGCCATTCACGATGTCGACGCCTGCTGACGTCAACAGTGACGGAGTGTTCGGTTCGGCGAGCGGCAATGACCGCGCGGTGATCAACGGGACGCAGACAAGCCTGGATGAGTTCCGCGGGACGCCATTTTATCAGGTTGACCTGCGCGTGAGCCGGAACATCAACCTGGGTGAACGGTTCACGCTGCGGCCGTTTGCGGAGTTTTTCAATGTGTTCAACCGGCTGAATCCGGGGAACAACTACGTCCCCGATATCTCCGCGCTGCCGACGCCGGTGAATAACCTGGCGAACGCCACGGCGTTTTGCCTCAATGCCGATTGCTCGCAGACGAAGCCGATCACCAGCATCAACCAGTTGAGGGTGCCGACGGGAGCGTTGGGTGATTTTTTCGGACCGGGAACGACGGTGGGGATCCCGTTTGCCGCGCAGTTGGGATTGAAATTGACGTTTTAAGAATGGCGAGTTGAAGAGCACCTGAACATTACGTGACTGAATGAGTGGAAGTTGAGATTCTTCGGGCATCCTCATCGGATCCCTTCAGAATGACGCGCTCTACTTTTTTCGCCGCGTGTAGGGGCCACCACCACGAAAAGAATTGGGAAAAGATGCCCGCGACGGTCCGCAGCCGCTACAGGTACACGGACATTTCGTGTTAATCGCGGACGAGGGTGAGGTCAGCGCGCGGTGGGGGGCACGATGTATCGTGCTCCTACGGAAGAACAAGGATAAAGAAAGAACCGGTCTGAAGACCGGCCACTACAACGGCATGATACCAGTCGAGAGCCGCTGCGCCACACTCCCCGCCGCATTCAAAGGGAAGCTTCCTTCGGAAAATCATAGAGCTATTTGGGAGAAGAGGATTGCGATGCAGCGGGGGAGACTTCGGAGGCGATGTGGGAGAGAGCGTTGACGAAGATGTCGAAGTCCTCGAAGCGGCTGCGGTGATTGGTGATGGCGGTGCGGAGGGCGAAGCGGCCGTCGAGGATGGTGCTCGATATAACGGCCACGCCCGATTCCTGCACACGGTAGAGGATTTCCTGATTGAGGGGGTTGAGCGTTTCTTCGGGCGCGTTTAGCGGACGGCAGCGGAAACAGACGGTGTTCAGCGCGACTGGCGCAAGCAATTCAAAGCCGGCGCGAGCGCGGAGAAGTTTTTCGAGATGGTGCGCTTGCGAAACGTTTTGTTCGATGAGGCGAGCGAAGGTTTGTACGCCGTGGGCTTTGAGCGACATCCAAACTTTGAGGGCACGGAAGCTACGCGTAAGTTCGATCCCACGATGGGCAAACGGCAAGCCGCCGGCGATGACGCCGCGTGTGAAATCGCCAAAATAGTTTTGCTGCAGGGCAAAGCCGTTGCGATGGGCTTGCGGATCGCGGACGAGCACGCAGCCCACTTCGAAGGGCAGATACATCCACTTGTGCAGGTCAAATGCGAGGGAATCGGCCTGCTCGATGCCATCCACGATGGGGCGCAATTTTTCGGAGAGCCGCGCGAGCGCGCCGAACGCGCCGTCCACGTGGAACCAGAGATTTTCCTCCCGGCAAACCTGGGCAAGCGCGCGAAGATCGTCGGTTGCACCGGTATTGATCGTCCCAGCGTTGCCCACGACGCAGAACGGTAGCATGTTTTCCAGGCAATCGTTTTCGATGAGAGTCTCTAGCTCGTCCACGTTGATTCGATAGTTTGAATCGACGGGGACGCGGCGAAAGGCACTGTTCCCCAAACCCAGAAGCTCCGCTGCTTTCTGGCACCAGCCGTGTGTTTCCGATGACGCGTAGAAGACCAGTCGTGGTCCGCTGTAGCCCTGAAGGCCGTGCTCGCGAATGTCGAAACCAGCTTTGGCGCAGCGCGCCACGGCGAGGCCGATCAAGTTGGCCATCGTCCCGCCGCTGACGAGCACGCCCGTCGTTTGAGGTGGCATTCCCATTAATTGCGTGAGCCAAGAGAGAACCTGCTTTTCCACCAGCGCGGGCGCTTGATTGAAGCCGGCCAGGTGGGGATTGAGGGCGGCGGCAAGCATGTCTGCCATCATGCCGAGGGGCGTGCCGGTGCCCTGCACCCAGCCCCAGAAACGCGGATGATTGTTGCCGTTCGGATACGGACGGACGCGGTTCACGAATTCGGAGTAGACGGCTTCCGCGCCAATGGGCTGCTCCGGAAGAGTTTCAGCGAAGGAGTTGCGGACGTCGTCCGCCATGGGTTGCCAGGCGGGACGGTTACGGAGGGAAGCGAGGTAGTCGATGGTGTCGTCGAGCATGCGGCGGGCAAAGGCGCGAAATTCCTCCCAGTCCTGCGGGTCGAGGGTCTCTTCAACGGTCGAAGTTTCCGTGGCCATGCGTGGATCTCCCAAAAGGCGACTCCTAAGCTACAAGAGGGCGGGAAATGCCTCTATCCGCATTCCGTAGTCGAATTCCGTCCCGTCGCCTATCAAGACTTCCGTTCGCGCAATGAAATCCACGTCCCTGCCGGCTGCGACCCTCGCGAGATCATTCAACGAATTCCACAGCTTCTCGCCAACACTCAATTCTGGCTGGAACAAAAGACATTCCCGGTTGATGAATGCCTAATCCGTTTCCACCATCAACTCGTTTCGAGAATCCGTCCTTTTGCAAACGGAAACGGTCGCCACGCGCGGATGATTGCGGATGTTATTGCGGTGAAGTATGGGCGGCCAGAATTCACCTGGGGTGCAGGACAAGATCTCGTCGCCGAAGGCAATGCTCGCGCCACGTATCTCAGAGCGCTCCGGACGCTCGATGAAAATGACGTCAAGACACTTCTCGAATTTGCACCATCGTGATTTCGCTCGACTATCAGTTCAGGTGGTGATTACTTCGCTCACCGACTCCCGATTGACGGGTTCACCGGCAGGTGGAAAGGCAGCCGCAAGGATTAGGGTGTGGCAGTTTTCCCGTACCAATAGCTATCCCCCGGGTTTTGTTGACCGTGTGACCGGGGGTCGACTACACTAACAAATTCGAGAAGAGCCTCGGATGCGGCATGTGAGGCGTCTTGGAGTCGGCTGGGTAGTTCTGACCAAAATCGTAACGCAAACTCTAGCCGAACTTTGCAGCTGCACGAGAAATCGACCGCGGTGGAAATTGCCTGAGCTGCGGTGCGTATACTCTAAGGGGGATTGTTTTGCCAAAGCGCACATTTCAACCGCGCCGGCGCCGGCGCGCAAAGACGCACGGCTTCCGCTCGCGCATGAAGACAGCAGGCGGCCGCAAGGTCCTGGCGGCGCGCCGCAAGAAGGGACGCCATCGCCTCACGCCCGACTGAGCCGGAGGGCCTGGAATTCCCGCGCGAGGCGCGGCTGGTGCGGGGCGGCGAATTCGACGCCGTGTACCGCGCCGGAAAGCGCCGCTCGAGTTCCCACTTCACCGTTTTTTTTCGCGCCAACCAGCTGCCGCACAGCCGATTCGGCTTCAGCATCCGGAAAGAACTCGGTGGCGCGGTAGTGCGCAATCGCATCCGGCGGCGCACGCGGGAGATCGTGCGCTGCCATCGCCCGGAGGTACCCGCAGGATGGGACATCGTCATACATCCGAAGAAAACGGTGGCGCGCACGGCGTTTGCGACGCTCAGCGCGGATCTGCTGAAGTTGTTACAGAGCGTATGATGCCAACATCGAAGCATTGGGGCGTGCGCGTGGCGCTGTTTGCCTTGCGGGTATACAAAGCGTACCTCTCGGTGTTGTTTGCGGGGAGCTGCCGGTTCGAGCCGAGCTGCTCGCAGTACGCCTATGAAGCCATCGAACGCTTTGGTGTGGCGCGGGGCGTGTGGCTGGGAAGCAAGCGGCTGCTGCGCTGCCAGCCGCTGTCGGGAAAATTTGGCTACGACCCGGTTCCGGAACAGTGGGACGCGAGCGATTCGAAACGATTGGCCGCGGCAGATTCCGCGCGGACATATAGGGAAAGTCAAGAGGTCCATTCGTGAACGGATCGGAAGAAAAGAAACCACTTTCCCACGAAATGCGGCTGTTGCTGGCGTCGCTGCTGTCGATGGCGGTAATCCTGCTGTGGATTCGCTTTTTCGGACCGAAGCCTCCGATTGTCAAGCCGCAGGCGACGAAGCCGGGAGCGAGTGCTCCCCCAGTGCCGGCGCAGACGAGCGTCACCGGGGCAAATCCCTCTGATTCCGGGACAGCTTCTGGAACGACAGCTGCTACGACAAGAGCCGCTCCGAATGCAGCAACACCCTCAGTGCCTGCAAAGGCGGACACGGAAGAGCGCACCATCATCATAGAGAACAATCTCTATCGTGTGGAGATTTCGAATCGCGGCGCGGTGGTGAAGAGCTGGCAACTGAAGAATTACCGCGACGACGCAAGACCTCCGCAGAAATGTAGAGACGGTGGGATGCCCCCCTGCATCCTGGATGTGGTGCACGAAGAAGCAGCGAAGCAAACGGGAGGCTGGCCGTTTTCGCTGGTGCTGAATGATGAGCAACTGGAAAAACAGGCGAATTCGGGATTGTTCCAGGCCTGGGTGCCTGAACCCTCGGCAGGCGAAGCAGCGAGCGAGCATGCTTACGCGGTTCTTCCTCCCCATCCACTGAAGGCTCCCATGGAGCTACAACTCGTGTGGAGCGATGGCCACCTCGAAATCACCAAGCAGTTCAAGTTTGACCACTCGTATGCGGTGCGCGTGGCGACGACAGCGAAGCTAAATGGCGCGCCGATTCCGACCGGGTTGGCATGGCGAGGAGGCTTCGGCGACTTGACGGTGGTGAACCCCGCTCCGGTCGAGACTGTTTCGACCTACTCCAGCGAAGGCGGGAAGCTCACGGACCTACCGTATAAAAAGCTCGAGGGCCTGGAGAATTGGGGCCCGGGCGTGTGGCGCGGCGGAAAAGATTATACCGGCATCGAAGACCGGTATTTCACGGCGGCGTTCCTGCCCGCGAATGGAGCTGCGGCGGGAACGCTGGAGACACGCTACTGGAAAGTGTTTCGAACGATTCAGGTGGAAGGAAAAGATGTTCAAGAGCCCGTTCCCGAAATTGCCACCGCTGTTTCCAGTGCGACCCAACCTAAGATTTTACGGGTCTACGTCGGGCCGAAGGACTACGACGATCTGAAGAAGATGAACCCTCCGTTGCACGCGCTGGTGAATTTCGGATGGCTGGAGTTCATTGCGGATCCCCTGTTTCACGGGTTGAAATGGCTGCACAATTACATTCCGAATTGGGGCTGGGCGATCATCGTGCTGACGCTGGTCGTGAACATGCTGCTATTCCCGCTGCGTATTTCCAGCTACAAGACCACGCTGAAAATGCAGCGCGTGGCGCCGGAGATCAAGCAGATTCAGGAAAAGTACAAGAAGTACAAATTCAACGACCCGAAAAAACAGGAGATGAACAAGGAAGTGATGGCCATCTACCAGCGGGAAGGCATCAACCCCGTGGGCGGCTGCTTCCAGATGTTCCTGCAGATGCCCATCTGGTTTGGGCTGAACACAGCGCTGCGTTACGCCATTGAGCTGCGGCATGCGCCCTGGCTGTGGGTCACGGACCTCGCGGCCAAAGACCCGTATTATGTTTTGCCGGTGGTGGTGGGCGTCTCGATGTACCTGGTTTCGAAAATGACGCCGATGACGGCGACCGATCCGCAGCAGCAAATGATGATGAAAATGATGCCCATCACGTTTGCAGGGATGTTCGTGATTTTTCCGTTTTCGAGCGGGTTGGCGTTGTATATTCTCACCAGCAGCGTGGTGGGAATCGGGCAACAATGGTACCTGAACCGGACGCACCCGTTGCCTGCCCCGGCTAAGCCAGCACGCGGCAAGAAGCAGTAAGCGGAACGCAGCTTAGAGGCAAACGCAAGGAGATTTCTTCCAAGTCCCCATGGCGCAAAATCTCATTCAAGAAAATCAACTGAACCGGAAAGCTGCCGCGGATGTGCTGCGGAAGTTTCTGGAAGAGATCATTCGCACGTCGAAATTGGAGCTGAAGGCGACGGTACATTTTCTGGCGCCAGATGCGGCCGCCGGTGAAGGCGAACCGGAAGTGGTTGCGGACATCGACGGCAAGGACCGAGAGATGTTGCTCGAGTACAATGGGGAACTCTTGAAGGCGATCGAACACTTAGCATTTCGCGCGCTGCGGCTCGAGCCAGCTTTCCACGAAAAAATTCATATCGATTCGGGCGGCTATCGCGCGGTGCGCTTCGAGGAGCTGCGCATGACGGCTCGCGTGGCCGCGGAGCGCGTGCAGAGTTCGCGGCAATCGTTCCGATTGAACCCCATGTCGCCGCGGGAAAGGCGCGTAGTACATCTGGCTTTGAAAGACATGCCGGGAGTGCGCACTGAAAGCATGGGCATGGGAGAAGACCGCCAGGTCGTTATTCATCCTTCCGATTCGAAATCACCGAGCTGAGAGCTGACGTGAACGACTCTCAGGGGCGCACCCAGCCCTGCGAGAGAACTCCTCCGTCTCCTGCAAACCTGACGCGATATGTGAAGGAAGGAACGCGGCCAGGGCGGCGCGAAAGAAAGCGCATATCGGAAATTTCCACCACAGCTTCGCTGCCTTCCTTTCGAAAACGGGTAACCGGAAAACGCGCAAACCAGAAAACCTTTTGTACTTCCGGGAGACGTCTCGCTGCCTCAATGTAGGAATTGGAAAAAGCTTCGGGATAAAAACGGTATTCGATGGAAGGATCGCTGGAAGAATTCGCCGCAGGGGAAGGCGTAAGGGAAGTTTTGTCGCTCAAATCCAGGCGCAGCTCGTAAACGCCGTGGGGGGTGCGGATCAGGCCGTCCCACTTCCAGAGCGAAGGTGGAAAAGGCAAAGCGCCGAGCGTTTGCACGTCAAGGTGGTCCCAGGCGGCGAACGCCCGGACACGGGCCAATGCGACGTGATGGCCGTAGACCGCTAGTGCAATGTACACCAGGGCGCCGGCGAAGCCTGCAAAGTTCCAGGCAAAGTGTGGAATACGCAGGCCCCAGCCGCGCAAAGCGGGAAGCAGAGAAATCGCGGTAAGAAGAACGACTGCAGCGATAACCGTCGGCACAGAGATGGGCGCGCCAACAACTCTTCCAATGGCGGCGATGAGCAACGGCGCCGGCGAAAAGACCAACCAGATACCGAGAGCGCGGCGCTTCAATTTTTCCGGGTGCGCATAAACCCACGCGAGCAATTGCGGGATCAGCAAGATAGCGGTCAATGTGAAATCCACAATGAAAATAAGGTCCCACGCGGGGCGCGACCACTTGAGCGGGGACCAGATCATGGTGCCGAAGCTGGTGGCGAGATCGAGAAGAATATGACTGAGGATGCCAACAGAGTATATCCCGGTGAGGACCCCGAAGACAGGGGCGTCCCACTTGCGCCAGCGCACAAAAAGACGTGTGAGCGCTGCCAATGCCAGGGCAAAGAACGGGATACAGAGGAGCGAATGAGTGATGCTTCTGTGCCAGGTGATGAGGAGCAGATCGTCGCGCGAAAAGATGTCGCGAAAAACGTCGGAGTCGGGAAAGATCGCGCCGAGCATCAGCGCCCAGGTGATAACGCGGCGGCGATTCATGTCGCGCAAGGCGAGCATGTCATCGCCGCGAAAAATAGCTTTGCCAATGAGAGCGCCTGCAATTCCGTGAGTGATGGTGTCCATAGATTTAATGGATAGCAATGAGCGGAGAACGCTTGGCGATGACTCGGCCGACGCGGCGGGCGGAAACCCCGTGATGCTCAAGAGAAGCGAGCACAATTGCGGCGGATTCTTCAGCAACGGCGATCAGTAAGCCGCCGGAACTTTGCGGGTCGAAGAGAAGATCCTGATATTCGGGCGAGATCCCGGGGGCAAAGACGGCGCAATCGGCGATGAACGCACGGTTGTTCCTAAGGCCGCCGGAGAGGTGACCTTCGCGAGCCGCTTCGAGAGCGCCGGGAAGATAGGCCAACGCGGCGTGATTGATTTCGAAGGAGACGGGTTCCACACCGCGCGCGGGGTCGCCCAGCGCCATCTCGCGGGCATGGCCAAGCAGGCTGAAGCCAGTCACATCGGTGACGGCGTGGATGAGTTTTGCAGGGAGGGCGTGTTCCTCGACTTCCTGCAAGGCCGCCGCGGCGGAGCGATTGAGGGTGGTCATGGCGGCGACGGCGGCGGCGAGGGATTCGGCCGTAGCGCGATCTTTCTTCAAGGCGGTGGTGATTACCCCCGTCCCGAGAGGCTTCGTGAAGAGCAACACGTCACCTGCGCGCGCGCCGACATTGCGCCAAACGCGATTCGGGTTGATCACACCTGTCACTGCATAGCCAAAAAGCATGTCTTCGTTGCGAATGGAATGGCCGCCTATAACGCTGCATTTCGCTTCGTTCATCTTGGCTAGGCCGCCGCGGATAATCTGCTCGAGAATGTCGGGATCGCCTTTTTCAGGAAAGCCGACAATCGATAGCGCAGACAGCGGGCGGCCGCCCATGGCATAGACGTCGCTCAGCGCGTTTGCAGCCGCTATTTGGCCAAAGAGACCTGGATCGTCCACGATGGGGGTAAAAAAGTCGACGGTCTGCACAAGCGCGAGACCTTCGCTGAGGAGATAGACTCCCGCGTCGTCATTGGTGTCAAAGCCGACAAGGACATTGGGATCAGTTTGCTGCGGAAGTTTGCGCAACATGGCGTCGAGGGTCGCAGGATTGAGTTTTGCGGCGCATCCGGCGGCCTTTGCCATGGCAGTAAGTTTTGGTTGTGTGGCCACGTGAACACCTCTATTCAGCATTATACGGATGCTCGGGCAAAAGCACTCCTAACACGACACCGCTGGGGTTGCGCGGATCGCCGGAACGTGGTCTTATCGCCGGATGCCTTGGGACTTCTGGCTTGTCTTTATAATTCTCGGTGTGATCCTCCCGTGGCGCGGTCGTTCGCGCGTCAAGAAGCTTTTGGAGATGCAAAATGTCGGGAGGATGGAAAGGCTTTCCCTCTACGCATCCACGATTGCTTTTCAATGGTTCATGGTGGCTTTAGTGGGCTGGCGAGTGCGGGTTCATCGATTCACGGCTTCGGAACTCGGCCTGGGCGCCCCCAGAGGCTCCCGAGTCGTTGCGGCGGCAGTCATAGGCACTGCGGCTTTTGTGGGTCTGCAATGGTTCAACCTGCGCCGTATGGGGAGGAGTTCGAGACCCGCGAGCAAATTTCTCAAGGCGCTAGGCGAACGGATCTTCCCCCAAACGAAGCTGGAACTGCTTCCCTACATTGCTCTAGCCCTGACAGCAGGAATTTGTGAAGAGTTCCTCTACCGCGGTTTTGCACTTGCGGCGTTCCTCCGGGCTGGATTGCCCGTTTGGAGCTCCGTGCTGCTCTCCGCATGCCTCTTTGGACTAGCCCATCTTTACCAGGGACGCGGAGGCTTCGCCGGAACACTGCTCCTGGGTATTTTGTTTGGAGCTGCGAGAATCGGCTACGATAGCCTGCTGCCCGTTATGGCCTGGCACGCCGCCGTGGACTTGGTGGCCGGAGTGGCCGGCCCACGATACTTGAAGGTCGGAGCAAGCGTAGACACGGCAGTCCAGAACTAAATAACATTAACTTACTAGTAAATACAATGACTTCAGCCAACCCAGCCGCCCTCACCGAAGAGACCATTCGCCGTGCCTTGGGGGAATTCAAGCTGGAGCTTTCTAGCGAGCAAGTCCTTAAGATTCAGCGGTATATAAGAATTTTACTGGTTTGGAACGAGAAACTGAATCTTACCGCTATCCGGGACCCCATGGAAATACTGTATCGCCATTTCTGCGAATCGATGTATGCGGCCGTAGCAGTACCTGTGGAAAACGGTCGGCTCGCCGACGTGGGCTCAGGGGGAGGTTTTCCGGGGCTTCCTTTGAAGATTGGTCGCCCAAGTTTGCAGGTTTTCCTGATCGAATCTAATCTCAAGAAGGCCACGTTTCTTGCGGAAGTAACTCGTGAACTTGAGCTTGCCGATGTAAGAGTCCTAGTTGGAAGGTACGAAGAGCTTGGGGAAGAACTGGCGCCTCTCGATTTTGTTTGTTCGCGGGCACTAGGAGAATTCGCTTCTTTCCTTGGATGGGCCGGGGCAGAGCATGTGGCGGCCAAGGAAGTAATCTTGTGGATCGGGGCTCGAGATCTTGAGGAAATTCAGAAGATTCCAGGTTGGGATTGGCGCGAGCCTATTTCCATTCCTCACTCGCTGCGACGGATGCTTTTGGTAGGCAGCAGGAAAGTCACAGACGGAGACATTTCGGTTCGAGGCAAAGACTCCCATAGTATCCCGACGAAAGCGGAATAGGCGAAGGCTGCTTCGAGCAAACTGTCCTTGTTCCACGTGGAACGGTTGCAACGAAATTTCTTGGCGTAGCGGGATGGTGTTCCACGTGAAACATCTTGCGTTCATCCTTACTGTTTGCTAAGTTTTCGCCTAGCGGGGGAATCTTGGCGCGAATTGTTGCCATTGCTAATCAAAAAGGCGGCGTTGGAAAGACCACCACCGCTGTAAATTTAGCGGCTTGTCTGGCCACGGCCGAGCAGCATACTCTACTCGTGGACTGTGACTCGCAAGCAAATGCAACAGCGGCATTGGGCTTTGCGAAGGATCCGTCCCGCCGTACGCTGTACCATTCGCTGATTCTTGGAGAGCCCTTTGAAAAAATCGTCCAGAAATCACAGGTTGCGGGATTGGAAATCATACCTGCGGACAAGAATCTTGCAGGAGCTGCGGTAGAACTTGTTGATGCCGAGAGCCGCGAGTACAAACTGCAAGCCTGGCTAAGCTCGGTCGCCAACCAGTATCAATATGTTTTTCTCGACTGCCCGCCCGCGCTAGACCTTTTGACGCTGAATGCATTGGTTTGTGCGAATTCGGTGCTCGTGCCGATTCAATGCGAATACCTTGCCCTGGAGGGTGTCTCTGAGCTTCTCGATACGCTGATGCGGATCAGGCGCACTCTGAACCCCAGCTTAGAGATTGAGGGCATTTTGCTGACGATGTACGACGAGCGAACAATATTGTCGAAGCAGGTAGCCACTGATTTACGTAGTTTCTTCGGATCGCAGGTCTTTCAAAGTGTAATCCCGAGAAATGTACGCTTGGCAGAAGCGCCAAGTTTCGGTAAGCCTATTATTTTCTATGACATACACAGCAAAGGGGCGGAAGGCTATACGCAGCTCGCCCAGGAGGTAATCGCCAATGCCGAGAAACGCACTGGGACGGGGGCTAGGAGCGCTCATTCGGGAGCCTGAGCCCCAGGTGCCCTCTTCTCCAACAGTTCCAGCATCCCCTTCCATCACAAACAGGCGTGCGGCAACTGCAACCGCACCGGCACGAGAAGAGCTAACTGCCGGTCCGCGGGAGATCGACATCGATTTGATCGAGCCCAGCCCCTTCCAACCTCGAACGCGTTTTCGCGAGGAGGCTTTGGATGAATTGTCACGGTCCATCCAGGCTAGCGGGATCATTCAGCCAGTCGTGGTGCGCCCCATCGGGAATCGCTATCAACTAATCGCCGGCGAGCGACGCTGGCGTGCAGCGCAGCGTGCAGGTTTGACAAAGGTTTCGGCCATTATTAAACCTGTGCCCGACAGCCTGGCACTGGAAATGACACTGGTAGAAAACATCCAGCGCGAAGATCTGAATGCTATTGAAGCAGCACGAGCCTTCGAGCGCCTCATGCACGAATTCCAGTTAACCCAGGAAGCTGTTGCCGAGCGCACTGGAAAGGACCGAGCAACTGTTGCCAACGCCATCCGCTTGCTTAAGCTTGAACCTGCAATCCAGGAATGGATCGAGGATGGCAAACTGAGCGCTGGCCACGGCCGGGCATTGCTTGCTCTGCCTGATACGCACTTGCGTATGCGGTACGCACAACGCGCGGCGCGTGGTGGATTGACTGTCCGGCAGATCGAAAGACTTGCGGCGAGGCGATCGCGAGGGAACTCCGCAGTTAAGTCTGAAGCGCATCCGGATGCGAACATTCGGGCCGCGCTCGAGGAGCTCCAGCGGCATCTGGGCACGAAAGTTCTGCTTCGACAAAAGACACGGATGCGTGCCGGCCAGCTGGTCATCGAGTATTACGATGATGCGCAACTGATGGGAATCTACGACCGCCTGATCAAGTAAGCCCGAAAATCAGTGCATTCATCACACTGTCCGTTGGTTCAGTCGTTCGATTCGACAACCCGCGTTAATTGCTTCGTTGACTTGCCCACGCGTAACGTTAAAGTGAGAGAGTGTTTGTTTGGGGGATTTCATGGCATGGAAGTGGTCAAGCTCCGTAAAAAATGGCGCGACCGAAGAGTGGACAGGATTCATTGATCAGGGCGTGACCCTAGAGGGGACGCTGCAGTTGACGGGGACGTTTCGTATCGATGGAAACGTCAAGGGCAATATTATTTCGGAACAGACCGTCGTTCTCGGCGAGGGCGCTAGGGTCGAGGGGCAGATCGAAGGTAATCGCGTCGTCATCGCCGGCCGTTTTGACGGGGTGATTTTCGCAAAGGGCCGCGTCGAGATCCAGGCCAAGGGCGTAGTGACCGGGGAAGTGCATGCGCCGTGCATGGTCATAGACCCTGGGGGAATCTTTGACGGCCGTTGCCACATGCTTGCATCTTCAGACGCTTCAACGGGTGTGACCATTCCCATCCGAGCTATCGGACAGGCGAGCTGACTCTCTTCCAATTTCCTGATCCGTAGCCGCTGTGTACCCATTGGGTACTGCGCGGTGTTTAACCCATATTTATCATTATATAGGTTAGTTGCAGTTAATCGGGCTTTGGCCGGGAATCTTTCCTGAATTGCAGCCTCAACTTGCCGATAAACCAATCCAAATTCAAAGAAGGCCGTCGGGAACACTACCCGACAGGCACCGCTGAACCGGCAAGAGCCTTGTGCGCTTCCTCGATGCCTTTCTTGATGTTAGCGTCCCAATCCAGGTGAGGAATCGGGGAAGCTGCGGCAGCCTGATAGAACTCGCATGCGCGCTGGGGATCGTTCAGCCGCCTCAAGCAGAGGCGCCCGGCAGCGATCTGCGCGAGAAGGGACTGCTTCTCTGAAGGATAGGCAGCCGCGAGTGCCTGATATTCATCCACGGCCTTGTACAATTCCTGCGTGTCCTCGAGTTGCCGACACAGGTCGAGCCACAGGGATGCCGGCAAGTGCTGGCCGCCAGCGTTCTTAAAGTCTTGATACGTCTGCAGGGCTTCGGGTCCGTCCTTCGCTTTCAGCAGCAGACCGCAAAGCTTCTCTAGCGCGGAGCGCCGCGCGGTGTGGTCGCTCTTCTGCCAGTAGACCTGTTGAATCATGCGATAGGCGTCAATGGAATCCGGATTCTCAGCCAGCAGCTTTTTCAGGTTTGCTAGCGCGAGGTCGAGTTGGCCCTTTTCCATTTGCTCATTGGCTTCCGCAAGCAGGGGATGGCTGACCCAGGAAATCTTCTCCTGAATACCCTTCTCGGCGACGTGCTCGAGGCCAGACGCGCGGATTCCGTAGCCGACCACCGCCCCAAAGGCAAATCCTCCCACGTGCGCCCAGTGAGCGACGCCGCTCGAGGTGCCGAAGAGCGAACCATTAAACACTTCCATGAAAAGCCAGAGCGGCAGCAACCAATAGGCTGCCGCTTTGAACTTGTACACCCGCATGCGGAAGAGAAGGAAGAGACTCCAAATCCACGCCATCTCAATCTTCATGTTGGGGAATCGCGCGAGAAATGCGCCCATTAAGCCAGCTACTGCTCCAGAGGCGCCCAGAGTCGCGACCGTGCTCTCCGGATTAGACCAGGCATGCACCATCATCGCAAACGCGCCGGCGAGCAGATAAAAAGCGGGAAAGATGAGCCGGCCCCAGGTGTCTTCCAGGATGAATCCGGCTAGCCACAAGAACCACATGTTGCCAATGAGGTGAAGCCAGCCACCGTGAAGAAAGTTAGCCGTGAGATAGCTAACGGGCTTCGGCTGACCGGGAACAAAGGCGTACTGATCGAGGATGGAAGTTTGTTCCATTTGCTCGAATTGGCTTGCCAGCGTATCCATTTCCGACTGGAAATCGGAGGAATCATCGCGCATGCGAATTCCTGCGTCCCAGGAATCCGCGACTTCTCGCTTAGGATTTTGCAGATACATCCAAAGCTTAGGCTGGCTGCTCCGGATTCTCGCCACAAAATGCTGCACGTCATCCGGCATCTTCAGTTCAGGATGCCCGGCAGCGAGCACGAGGACGTGAAACCTGACCACGCCCTCTTGCTGAGACTGCTCTTCCATCTTTTCGTGGGTGAGTAGGAAAAAGAGAGTATTCAGTACGATCAATCCGATGGTAATGACCGGCCACCGGCGTCCTTGCATGCTTTCATGGCGCAGGGGTATCAGCATGAAGCCTTCTCCAGGTTCGCTACGCGGCGCTCGAGATTGCGGAGAGAACGTCTCTCCAGTCTACGATTTCATTGCGAAGAAGAAGCCTTAAAAGTGTGGGTTACATGCCCAATGAATAAAAGTCCGTCCATAAACAGGCGCCAGATAAGGGCGAAGCAGAACGCAAAGTTGACACACCCGGAGCGGGCGTCTATCGTTCGAAAGAGTTTGCGTGAGGCAAGAAGAATGAAAATTTTGGTGATTGGGGGCGGCGGACGCGAGCATGCGCTGGTTTGGAAGCTGCGAGAAAGCTCGCGGGTCACAAAGATATGGTGCGCTCCCGGGAACGGCGGAATCGCTGCAGAGGCGGAGTGTGTCGCGACTGATTCCGGAGACGTGAAAGCGCTGGTAACGCTGGCGGAGAGGATTCAGCCGGACCTGACGGTGGTTGGGCCGGAGCTGCCGCTTGTCAATGGCGTTGCAGACGCATTCGTTGCGAGAAACTGGCCCATCGTAGGGCCGTCACAGCAGGCCGCACAGCTCGAGGGCAGCAAGATCTTTTCAAAAGAATTCTTGCTGCGGCACGAAATCCCCACGGCAAAAATGTATGGCGCGTACGATTCAGCGGCTACGGCTCGTAGTGCATTGCAAGCGGTTGAATGGCCCCTGGTCATTAAGGCGAATGGTTTGTGTGCCGGCAAGGGAGTGTTTCTTGCGCCGGATCCGGAGTCCGCGAGGGATTTTGTCGACCGCGCTATGGAAAAGAATGACCTGGGGCCCGCAGGGCAGCGGGTCTTATTCGAAGAGACGCTCGAGGGAGACGAGCTTTCCTTTATTATTGTAACGGACGGAGAGCGGTACGCCCCCCTGGCGCCCACGCGTGATCATAAGCGAGCTTTCGACGGTAACGAGGGCCCGAACACCGGCGGGATGGGGGCGTACTCGACCGACGATTTGCTCCCGGCCACGCTCCGCGAGTTGATTGTGACCAGAATTCTCGAGCCCACGCTGCGCGGCTTGGCGGCAGACAGTATCCGGTATCAAGGATTCCTCTATATTGGTCTAATGCTGACGAGGACGGGGCCAAAGGTGCTGGAGTTCAATTGCCGGCTGGGGGACCCCGAAACGCAGGCGATCCTCGCCCGAGCGGATTTCGACTTGGCCGAAGTTCTGCAGGATGTAGCGATGGGGAAGCTGGACCCGCAAAAGTGCAGATGGAAAACAGGTGCAACCGCATGCGTGGTCTTAGCTTCTGGAGGCTATCCTGGGAAATTTGGAACGGGCAAACGGATTGAAGGACTAACCGCTGCAGAGAAGATTGCCGGTGTGAAGGTGCTTCATGCCGGAACGAAGCGTGAATATGAATCCATCTTCACCAGCGGAGGGCGGGTTCTGGGCGTGACCGCAACTGGCCCTTCTCTCGACGCGGCATTAGGGGCAGCCTATCAGGCTGCTGGGAAAATCCATTTTGAAGGCGTGCACTATCGCAAAGACATTGGCGCCCCCTCGGGACGAGGGCAGGCGGCGGGAGAGTGAGATCATGGGGAAGGTGGCAAACTTGTTCCGGGCTGCAAAGCGACGCGAGCCCATGGAGGAACTATCAGAAGCCGTGCTCCTGGCCGATACGGGATTCGAAGGTTGCAGTCACGCGCGACCCGGCAGCAAGCGCCAGGTTCTGCTGGCGGACCGGGAAACGCTGGACGCCATGAATCTTTTGCCAGGAATCATCCGTGAAAACATCACGACGCAAGGAATCGATGTGAACCGTCTGCGGGTCGGCCAGTCTCTCCGCGTTGGGACAGCTCGATTGGAAGTGGGTATGGTTTGCGCGCCTTGCGAGTTGATGGAGAAAATACGTCCCGGGCTTCAGAAAGAACTTGAGGGACGTCGCGGCATGCTTTGCCGCGTGATCGAGGGCGGCTCGATTCGGCGTGGCGACCTGATCGAAGAAATCGACTGAAAGAGGCTGTCACGGGTCGGGATTAGGTTTGCGGCGCAGCGAAGGAGCTTCGGGCGGGCGATTCTTGTCGTCTTTTGCCTTTTCGACCGGCTCATCGGGCGGTACGATCCATGAGAAGCCGCGCCGCTCTTCGATTGTGCCGAGGACGAACGGTGCATTAGGCGCGATTAACGGGAGCGCCGCGCGGAGAAGATCGGCGGCATCAGTGGCGACCGCCTTTTGCGCCTGACCTTTGTCAATGGCTTCCAGCACTTTTGCGAAGCGTGGCTCGCCGGCACGCAATCGCGCAATGCGCGGATCATTACCCTGAATTAGCTCAAGCAGGGTCGGCCCTTTCATCTCTGGTGGATAGCGAGACTCCACGGGAGTGCGCGGGGCATGCTTTTCCGGCGGGTAGAGCTGCGTGAAGCGCGGCCGCAGAACCCGCGTCTGCCAGTACTCACCGCGCGTCGCAACCTGTTCCTGCTCCATACGGTATTCGACAACCCACACCTCAGGCCCATAGTTGTCTGGCGCGTACCCGAGGACGACGATCTGCAAGAGGGGCTCATCGGGAGTTATTTCAACTTTGTGATGGAGCTGCGCGACTAGCGGCCGCAGCTTATCAAGAAACGCAACACCGATGGTTTCGAGATCCGGCTCTGCTTCGCCGCTCTGCTGATACCTCAAATCCGGGGCCGCAACGTGCTGGATATTCCGGTCCAGGCGAACAGGTTTGGGGTCAGAGGGGAGTTGCCACTCGGAGGCGCCGAGAAGGATGCCAACGTGCCCCACGTCGAGATTCACCACCCGCGGAGGAACTGCCTTCGCTTCGATTGGCTGATCGATCGCCGCGAAAACGATCGTCTCGCGAGCTACATGAACGATGACCCGGCCGCCCGCCAGATTTGCGACGATTTCGTCTTCGCGCGGGGATTCCTGCGCCCGCAATTCGGGAGTCGCGAATGCTGCGCCCATGAAGGCGGCGCAAATCAGCAAAAGCAAATGGCAGGATGGTATAACATTGCGGTTCATGATTCGGCTTAAGCGACCGCTCCCAAGACTCTGGCAATCGCTCTTCCACTATTGTACGGCAGCGGCGGCGGACTTGGCTTCGGCAAGAAGTTTGTCGAGGGCAGCTCGGTCCAGGTACTTCCCGGAATGGATCACGGCTGAGATTCTTCGAGTATTGCCAATATCCTCGAGGGGGTTCGCGTCCAACAAGACGAGGTCGGCAATTTTGTCTTTCTCGACGGTGCCCAATTCGCTCGAGCGGCCGAGAAATTCCGCGGCTCCGAGCGTTGCGGCCCGCAGCGCTTCCGCGGGCGTGAATCCGGCGCGCACCAATTCGGCAAACTCTCGATGCAGGCTGTCGCCGGGGAATACAAAGGGGTCGAGAGAATCCGAACCGGCAAGGAGCCGGACTCCGGCCTGACGCATTTCCCCCGTAAGTTTCCAATCATTGGCAGCCACGCGCCAGAGGAGGGACGCGGCTCGCTTTTTCATTTCGTCATTGCCAAGAGAATCGCGCCACTCCTTGGCGAGTTTCAAAGGAACGAAAGCTAGAAGGGGATCCTCAGCATTACGATTCTCCGGATGTGCTGTGATGTCCAAGGAGGCGAGCGTCGGGGTGACATAGGTCGCGTTTTTCGTGAGCGCCCGCCAGAGCGCGTTGGCTTTTTCCGGGTCGTAGGTCGCCTGCGCTTCGAGGAGAATTTCATTCCATACGCCCGCCTCGCCTCGCTTTCCTCTCTCGACGAGACTCTTCCGTAATTCCTCTTCTTTCGACGAGCAGGAGAGCGCGAAGGCGCTGTAGTAAAGATGCTCGATGCTGCGGATGCCTGCGTTCGATGCTTTCAGTGCGCTAATTTCGACTGGGAGATGTCCGGCGAAGGGAATGTTCTCCCTTTTCGCCTCATCAGCCACGGCGAAGAAGGCATCGCGTGAGGGGAGCGAGATCACCTTAACAAAATCAGCGCCGCGATGCTTGAGCTCTCGCACGGCAGTACGAGCTTCTTCAGCATTGGCGACAGGAAATTGCTCGTTCGTTTTTTTGCCACCGCCGGCCAGCCAGGGCCCGGAAGCGATGATGCGAGGGCCGAGTAGCGTTCCGCTCTCGATCTCTCGCCGCCAGCTAACGAGAATCTCCAGGTCTCCACCCATATCGCGCACTCCCGTGATGCCGTTGGCCAGCAAGAGCGGGAGGAGAACCTGCTTGCTCCAGGCAGGGTCTGCACTGACACCGGCGAGGTGAACATGCATGTCCCAAAGCCCGGGAATAAGGAATTTGCCCGACCCATCGATGATCTGCGTATGACTTGGCGGTTTAACGAGCGCGTCGGGTCCCATTGCAGCAATACGGCCCTTTTCGATGACGATGGTCTGTTCGGGCTGCTGCGCGCGGCCCGAACCGTCTATGACCGTGACATGCGTAATAGCTACTTGCGCAGAAGAGGCAGAGACAAGAAAGAAAGCAGCGGCGCAAAGACTCAGCCGCCAGGAGGTTAATTTTGGCAATTCCATTCCCGGGCGCTCACCTTCCGGGCAACCAAAAGTGTTGGCAGCAACTTAACACAATTGGTGCCGCGAAGTTTGGATCCTGCCCCAGAGCTCTCCGGCTAAGGCGACCCGTGGGTATCGTCATCCTGCACGGTAGCAGGTAAAATATCCAGCAAGAGGACGAGGGCCGAAAACGACATGGGACTCAGAAAACTGAAAAGCATCACTCACAACGGTAAGCGGCTCACTGAAATACTTGAAGGACACGAACGGTTTTTTCGCGGCAAGGACGGCGGTGCACGCGCGGACCTGACAGGAGCGGACCTGTCCGCAGCGGACATGAGCGGCGTCAATCTGAGCGGGGCTATATTGCGCAATGCGAACCTCGAGGGGACCGATCTTCGCAAAGCTAAGCTGCCCGGGGCCGATTTATCTGGCGCCAAAATGCGCCGGACCGATTTGCGCAATACGGACATGACCGAAGCGATCCTGCCGGGGGCGGATTTGACGGAGGCGCAGGCCAGCGGCGTCGAGTTTTTCCGCTGCGATCTGTCCAATGCGAATTTCACCCGCGCGATTTTGCGCAACGTTAATTTCCGCCTTGCCAACGTGCATGGCGCGAAATTCACGGGCGCCGATCTTGGTGTGGCCATTCTCCGCGAAACCGACCTAACCGGCGCGGACCTCTCCGGTGTGGACCTCTCCACGACACTGCTTCCCAAGGGGTTTACGGCAGGACTTGCCAAGGAAAAAAGCGCGTAGCTGTCCAGTGAGACCCCTCGGCCGGCCGGGGTTGCGGATGGAATTTAGCTCTTCTGCGTGGTAGCCTCTCGAATCAGCGTACCGCCCTTTCAAGATTCCCGTGGCCTCACCGACGACACAACTCGATCGAACCGCCGCGCGGGAACGCGTTCTGGAGATCGTTCGCAGCCTGCTTGAGGAGCTGGGCAGCCAAGGCGCGCTGCCGATGCTTGGCCCGATGTCTCACCTGGATCGCGACCTGGGTCTCGGCAGTCTGGAACGAGTGGAGCTGCTTTCTCGGCTGGAGAGTGCGTTTGGCGTAAGATTACCCGATCGCGTCGCCGCGGAAGCAAATACTCCCGAAAGCCTGATTCAAGCCATCCTCGGGGCCCCATTGACGGGCACGGAGGAAGAGGACCTGCCCTCCGCGCTGCACGCTTCCGCAACGGCACAGCAACTGCACCGTGAGGCCCAGCAATCCGGAGTATTCGCGGCGGAAACGCTTATCGAAGTGCTGCGCTACCGCGCCGCGCATGACTCGGAGCGTGTGCATCTGCACGTCACCGAAGAGTCGGACGGCGAGGAGCGGAGTCTGACCCTGACGTTTGGCGAGCTGTATGCCGCGGCGCAGAGCTGCGCGACCGAGCTCGCTCGGCGCGGCGTACCAGCGGGGGGACGCGTGGCGCTGATGCTACCTACTTCTCGCGCCTTTTTCGTATCGTACGCGGGAATATTGTTGGCGGGCGCTATCCCCGTGCCGATTTATCCGCCCTTCCGCGCGGATCGCATTGAAGAATATGCCGCGCGGCAGGCGGCAATCCTCAATAATGCCGAAGTCTGCCTCTTGTTGACTTTCAGCCGCGCCGAGGCCGTGGCGAAATTGCTCAAGCCCCGGGTGAGGTCGCTGACCTCGGTCACCGACGCGGAGAAGTTGATCGAAGCAGCGGGTAAAGCGCCGCCACCCTCGCCCGGAGCGCTGCCAGCTCATCTCACCGGCAGTCGTGTGCGCAAGAAAACCGACATCGCGCTGTTGCAATATACATCCGGCTCGACAGGCGACCCGAAAGGTGTGACGCTGACCCACGCCAATTTGTTAGCCAACATGCGCGCCATCGGCGAGTCGCTACAGCTCGCCCCGGGCGATGTGGGCATCAGCTGGTTGCCGCTCTATCACGACATGGGCCTGATCGGCGGGTGGCTCACTTTGCTGCTTTATGGCGTGCCACTGGCGGTAATGTCTCCACTGGCGTTCTTGACCCGGCCAGAGCGCTGGCTGCAAGCCTTTCAGAAACATCACGGAACGATTACCGCCGCACCTAATTTTGCTTACGAACTGTGTGTACGAAAAATCGCCGACAAAGATATCGAAGGCGTGGATCTGAGCTCCTGGCGGGCTGCACTCAACGGCGCGGAACCCGTAAATCCGGAGACGCTCGACCGATTTGCCGCTCGGTTCGCCGGGCACGGATTCCGCCGCGAAGCGCAATTGCCAGTATACGGGTTGGCGGAAGCGTCGCTCGCCGTGACCGTGCCGCCGCTGAATCGGGGGCCGCTTGTGGATCGCGTGGACCGCGAAACCTTCACCTTGGAGGGGCACGCGATTCCCGCACCACCAAGCGACGCGACCGCGATCGCCTTCGTCTCTTCAGGAAAAGTCGTATCGGGACATGAAGTGCGCATCGTGGACGCAAACGGCAAAGAGGTGCCGGAACGCACCGAAGGTTTCCTGTGGTTTCGCGGGCCGTCTGCGACCTCCGGCTATTACCGGAATGAAGCCGCGACTGAAAAACTTTTCCCACAGGGCGCCGAAAAAATCGCAAATGAATATCGCTGGATAAATTCCGGCGATCGCGCCTACCTTGCCGACGGCGAGATTTATATCACTGGGCGCGTCAAAGACATCATCATCAAAGGCGGACGAAACCTCTATCCCCATGAAGTCGAGGAGCTGGCCGCGCACGCGGAAGGCATTCGCAAGGGCTGTATTGTGGCGTTTGGGTTGGTGGACGAAGGCACGGGGACAGAAAAATTGGTGGTCGTCGCCGAATCGCGCGAGGGTGATGCAAAGAAGCGCGCCGCCATTGCCACCGCGGTGACCGATCAAGTTTCGCAAGGACTGGGGCTGCCCCCAGACCGCGTCGAGATTATTCCTCCGGGGAGCATTCCGAAAACGTCCAGCGGAAAACTGCGGCGCGAAGAAACCAAGCAGCTCTACCTCGCTGGCACGCTTTCGGCTGCGAAAGCGCCCGCGTGGATGCAAATTGCGCGTCTGGGTGCAACCAGCGCCGCGCGGGGTTTCGGCCGAACGATTCTTTCGGGATTGCGGCGAGGCCTCGAGATTCTGCATGGCGTGTACTTTGTACTAGTTTTTGTCCTCTGGATTGTGCCGACGTGGCTGCTCGTTCAACTCATCAAGGACGAAAAAGCCGCCGGACGCTTTACCTCCGCCGCTCTCAAGGTGCTGTTTGCGCTGGCGTTCTGCCGCGTCCGGGTCGTGGGCAAAGAGCACATGGCCGCGCCGGGGCCGAAGATTTTTGCGTCGAACCACACCAGTTACTTTGATGTGCTGCCCTTGATGCTGGGGCTGGGCGTGCAGTACCGTTTCGTCGCCAAAATGGAAGTGGCAGGAATGCCGTTCATCGGCACGTTCCTCAAACAAATGGGGCATTTGCGGTTCGATCGCACCGATCCGAATTCGCGGCTGCGCCAGGCGGAAGAAATAGAGCACCTCCTTCGGAAGGGAGATTCCGTCTTTGTATTTCCGGAAGGCACTTTTACGGAACAAGACGGCGTCCGACCCTTTCAGCTAGGCGCGTTCAAGGCCGCCGTCGCCACGGGAGTTCCTATCATTCCTGTGTCGCTAGCCGGTACGCGAAGGTTTCTCCGCGACGGCACTTATTTGCCGCGGCCCACCAGCGTGACGCTCACGCTCTCTCCGCCAATCAATTCCGGCGCCCTATCTTCCACGTCCGGTGGAAACGACTCTTCCGACTGGCATGAACTGATTCGCCTGCGCGACGCCACTCGCGAAGCAATCGCCCGCTACACGGGCGAGCCGCTGCTCTAAGCAAGACAAGCCTCGAGGCAGAGTTCTAGATTCCCTCCACGTTACTTTTCTTCACCCAACTATTTTTCGCGTCCTTACAACTTGGAGGGCGACGTGTGCATCTTTATGGGAAGAAAAAAAGAGAAGAGCGGACCGCTGCCTACCTGCCTAGGGCACACCGCAAGGGGCGCGACTGCGCTGCTAAGGCGCAGGCACGCGCAAATATTTTAATTTGGAGGAAAGATGAAATTGCGGGTCGTAGTGTCTTTAATTGCTGTTCTTTTATTCCTCGGTGTTTCTGCTCGCGCGCAGGACGCTCCGAAGATCGATGTCTTCGCAGGCTATTCCTACGTTCGAGAAAACCCCAGCACTTCCGGGGTAAGCAGCTTTTCTCTGAACGGCGGCAGCGCGTCCATCGCGTATAACGCCAACAACTGGTTGAGCGGCGTCGCCGATTTTGGCGGCTACCACAATGGAAATATTCTCGGAACGCATGTCGACGGCACGCTCTCTACTTATCTCTTCGGACCGCGTGTGTCCTACCGGCGTTCCGATCGCATCACGCCATTCGGAGAAGTACTCTTCGGGGTGGCGCGGGCCAGCGCTAACGTGCTGGGAGCCGGTGGCTCCACGAACGCTTTCGCCATGACCGTTGGTGGCGGGGTGGATTATAAGCTGACGGACCGCTTCGCGATTCGACCGGTCAAGGTAGATTACCTGCTCACGCGTTTCAATGAGTTCGGCAACAACGCCCAAACACAAAACAATTTACGGGTCTCGACGGGAATCGTGTTTCGGTTCTAACTCACAAGACGGTGAGTCACCAAAATCGGTTGCCGGGTGCGAAGGCAGAGGGGCCGCGGAAGAATTTGGCAGCCGCGGCCCCACGCACCTTTTTTTCTATCAAAGAGAAAGCGGAGCCCGGAAGGTTCGGGGCTTTCTATTTCGAGTGATGCCGTGGAGCAAATGCGGTCTAGCGATTAATCTTGTAGGTCACCGTGATAAACGTATCGATCTCCATCGGTTGACCGTTCAGGACAGTTGGCCGGTAACGCCATTGTCGTACAGCGTCGAGAGCGGACTGAATGAACAACGGATCTCCCGAGACAACTTGTAGAAATTGCATCGTTCCATTCGTCGCGATGATGGCGCGCAGCTCCACGCGGCCGCTTCTACCCATCTGGCGCGGCAGGGCCGGATAGACGGGCTCTACGCGATGAATCAGTAGTGCGGGATCGATGCGCGTCATCTTCAAGCGCCCTGGTCTTGCATCCGTCACAGTCTGCGGAGGAGTCGGCCCTTCGCGGTCGGGCATTGGGATGCAGCCCGGACAGAAGGAATTGGAGATCGGTCCATCACTCGAAAGATATTCACCCAGCGGTTGGGGAACATCGTTAACGCTGGTTGGGCTATGTGGATGCGGAGATGGCACGGGACAAGTCAAACAAAAATTGAAAGTCGTGATGGGCTGCGGCTGTCCCGTAGGAACATTTGGTTGTGCAGGACTTCTTGGGTGGTAATACGGCGGGACTGGCGTCACGTTGGCAAGAACAATCCGTTCGGTCTTTCCAAACAGCGGCACGAGCACTAGTGCGGCAAGCGCGGCGCCCTGAAGAGCAACGGATGTCGCAAGTGTGCGCCGGCGAATACGCCGTTCACTTGCGCGCTGCTCCGGGTTTCCTTCAACGAGGCACCTTCCGAGAGAAGCAAGAGTTTTGCCGGAAATATTCTGACGGTCACCACCCATCACACACCTCCACACAAGAAATGCTGCGAGTGGTTCGGGAAATATTTGCGACGCCGAACTCCCAAAGGGTTGCCATACGACTCCAGGAGTTCGGCGCCGCGCTCGCAGGGATGTGAGGTGCGCGCGTCCTCACAAAATTGGACACCGCGCCTTCCAACAAGTTCCCAAGGAATAGCGCGTCGTATTCGTACAAGCTTCAGAGAAGTTCTTTTTCCATCCCAGGTGAGCGAATTTCAGTGATCGAAGATTTCAAGAAGGTCGGCTAAAGTGTTGAAGTTACAATACTTATTCTCTTGTATCGGAAAAGATGGCATGAGCATCTCATATCGTGTGGACGTGGATCTGAGGAGGCTGACCCCTATGGACCGGCGCTATGTGGAAGTTGTTGGCGTGCGCCGCACAGGCTGGGCTGCACTGGACCGCGATCCGCAGGAGGACAAAGTCGACTACGTCTGTCCCCACTGCGGCGCGCAAGGCCAGAAGAACGCCCGGCGCGAGCGCGCGCTGTATCATTTCACGGATGGTTTCTTGCAAGATTTGCAGGGCGAAGTAACGCAGTGCCGTGCGTGCAATCAATCGTTGCGTGTCGTTCCCATCGTCATGCTGCATGATCAGGACGAAACGCGGCGCTTTGAGGCTGTCTTTTCGCAGGAACTTTCGGCAACGCACTGAGCATTTTGCTCTCAAAATAGATACGAGGCGCAGCTTTCATCGGAAAGCGCGCCTCGTTTGTTTTTTGGCCCGCCTCTCGGGCTTCACAACTTCTTTTCGAGTGTAAGTCAGGAAAGAAATGGTGCGCGCCTGACGAACTGCGGTTATCGGCGATCGTGGTCGTGATCATCCCAGTCGCGGTCGCTGCGCCACCGGTGCCCATGTTCGTCCCACCAGCGATGGTTGATGCTCCAGCACCGCTCGCGGGCCTCGTGCAGCTCATGGCGCCAATGCTCGGCTTGCCGGCTCTCGTAGCCATGATTCTCGATCGCTTCATGTAGTTTGTGGTCGGCTCTCGCCACGCGCCGCTGGCAGTCATCGTAATCGGCGCGCAATTGGGGTGCCCCAGCGAATAGCAGGCATCCCGCCAAAGCGAACGTGGGTAAGAGCAATCCTCTGAGTAGCCTTTTACCGCGTGCGAACTGGTGATTCATTCCTTTTCCCTCCTGAACCCGCCCTGGCTGGGGTGGGGATGCTACACAGGATAAAACACCACCCATGGGAGAAGGTCGCGGATTCGTGCTACTGGTTGTAAATGAACGCGTTACGGTGAACTACACAGTGAGCCTATTTCAATAGGCTTGCAAGAAAGAATCGACTTCCATGTGGTATTTCTCGAGGCCGGAACGAATGTGGTCGAAGGCGTCATCCACATTGTCGGCAAATTTCAGCAGTTTGTACTCTTCCTCGTTGATGGTGCCGTAGCGCACCATCGCACGAAAATTCAGCACTTCATCCCAATATTTTTGGCCGTAGATGAGAATAATGTTGTGTTTGGGTAGCTTGCCCGTTTGCAGGAGCGTCATCATCTCCCAGAGTTCGTCCATGGTTCCAAAGCCGCCGGGAAAAACGATCAAGGCCTTCGCGATCTGCGCAAACCAAAGCTTGCGCATGAAAAAATAGTGGAAGTTGAAGCTTAGCTCCGGGCTGATGTAGGCGTTAGCGTATTGTTCATGCGGCAGTTCGATGGAAAGCCCGATGGATTTCCCTCCCGCTTCATACGCGCCGCGATTGGCGGCCTCCATGATGCCCGGTCCGCCGCCGGAACAGACTACAAAACGCCGGGGTTTCGGGCCCAGTGTCAGCGCCCACGAGGTAATCTTGTGGGAGAGAGCGCGTGCTTCTTCGTAGTAGCGCGACATTTCTAGCGCGCTTTTGGCCTGGCGAAGAGCGGCGGTATGTTTGCCGTATTCGGCGGTGGAGAGCTTTCCCGTTTTCTCCTTCCTCAACCGGGTGTAACGCGCTTGTGCGGTTTCGCGTGCTTCGATGCGCGCCGAGCCGAACATCACGATGGTGTCGCCAATTCCTTCCTTCTTGAGCTGGACAAGCGGATGAGTGTATTCGGCGAGGATGCGCAACGGCCGTGCGGGCGTGCTCTGCAAGAACTTGGGATCTTCGTGCGGGGTTTTCGGCGCGTGTTGCGGCTTCAGTTTCTTCTGCCCTGCAAACATGGTCACCCTCCAGAATCAGCGAACACCCATTGTAGGGAGCACGGGGACGCGCGGCAACGTTTGCTGCGGAGGCTGCGTCGAATTGAGTATGTTCCTGCAGCAAGGATCGCTGATTTTGCCGACACAATCGAAGGGAATCCAGTGGGTCACGCGCAAGACGCGGCGAAAAAGCATAGACTACCGTTTGCACTATTGGGAGGCGCGAGAATGCGGCGGATAGGTTTAGTCTTGGCCGGTTTGTTATTTCCCGTGCTTCCCCTGGGCGCGCAGTCGCCCCCCGGCCCGGTGGCGCCACTACCGGGCACGCCTATTCAGCAAGCCCCCGCAGAGTCGCAGGTGAAATTGATCGTACGCGTTTCCCTGGTGAACATGCCCGTGACGGTGCGTGACGCAAAGGGCCAGATGGTCACGAATCTGGACGCCAAAGACTTCCAGATCACCGACAACGGCGTTGCCCAGCGCATCTCGCATTTCGATCTTGGCGGCGATCCTATTTCTGTCGTGGCTCTGTTCGAGACAAGCTCCCGCATTGACCCGCTCCTGCCCGAGCTGCGGAAGACGGGCATCCTGCTAACGCAAACCGTGATGGGGCCGAGTGGTGAGGCCGCTATCGTAGGTTTTAACGATGGGGTGGACAAGCTACTGGAATTCACGACAAATGCCGACGAAATCGAGAAGACGGTCGCCCATCTGCAGACCGGAACTTCCGACTCGAAGCTCTACGACGCCATGGCCGTCGGAGTCGAAATGCTGAGTGGAAGACCGCAGGCCATGCCCGAGCGCCCGGGGCGGCGACGCGTGCTCTTGATTGTGTCCGAGGCGAACGACGCCGGCAGTGAAACGAAGCTGGGAGCAGTCCTTCGTCAGGCGCAGCTATCCAATGTCACCATTTATAGCGTCGGGCTTTCCACCACGCGCGCCGAGTTCCAGGCCAAACCGAAGGACACAACGCCGCAAGTGACGCCCCCCGGCACATTCGGCTTGCCGCCGCAACCCGGCGTGCCGCAAACGCCGGACTCGGAAGCGGCGCGCTATGGCAGCGGCAACCTGCTGGCGCTTGCCGCCTGGGCTGTGCAGCACATCAAGGATCAAGTAAAGGATCACGCGCTGGAGGTTGCTGCCACGGCGACAGGCGGCGCGCACCTTCCGACATTTAAAGACCACTCGATTGAAAAAGCCATCGACGAAATCGGAGGCGAATTGCACTCCCAATACTCGATTAGCTACACGCCAACCGGTGGCAATGACACCGGCTATCACGAAATTAAAGTGCAGGTAGATCGCGACGGCTTGCGAGTTCGCTCGCGTCCCGGCTACTACATCGCCCCGCCAGAAGTCTAAGGCGGCCGCCGTCTGCGGCGGGCGCTTTTGGAAGGGGGTTTACCCTGAGCGCTGTCGAAGGCCAGCTTGACGCCCTTCGCGCCTGCAGCGCCGCGGTTTGCACGCTTGGCAATTTCCCTAGCTAGGGCTCGTACACCACCGGCTCAGGAAATTTGCTTCCAAAATCCAGCTTCGCGCGAAGCGAGCAGTGCATCTTTCCCCGCACTCCAGCGGAGAAAATGCCGGGTTTGCGTGTGGAGTCGATGGTGCTCGGGGCTGGCCCAGACTTCGTGCAGCAGGTAGGCTCCGGGTCCGTCCGCGGAACGATGCAAATCAAACGTGAAGCAGCCCTCTTCCCGGCGGCTCGGCCCCACCAGCGCGCGCAGCTCAGCCTCTAACAATAATTCCTGCCCCTCTCTCGCGCGCAGGATGACGATCAGGGTCACGGCATCTTTGGGCAGCTTTACGGCGGACTTGCGGCGCGGCCTGCGCAGGCGGCTTCTTCGCTTTGCTGTTTTCTTCAATTTGCGCTTCGCCATATAGGCGGGGATTGTACTCCAAGACCAGCAGAAAAAACGCCCAGCAAGCTGTGGGGCTCCTGCCGCGTGCAGCCCGGATTTATCGTTCGGCCCGCAGCATCATTGCTGAAAACCTTCGTTTTGTCACAAAGGTTTACTTCTTTTCTTCTTCGTTTTCTTCCTGCAGGACCGCGGCGGCGGCGACGGAATCGTCTTCCTCCAGCCGCAACAAGCGCACACCCTGCGTTGAGCGCCCTGCTTCGCGGATCTCGTTGGCGTGCACGCGAATCACTTTCCCGTTGTGCGTGATGATCATCACGTCGGACTCTTCGGTGACCTGCAGCGTCGCGACTACGTAGCCGTTGCGGTCCGTGGTCTTCATGTTCACGACCCCTTTGCCGCCGCGCGAAGTGATCCGGTATTCGGCCAGCGGCGTGCGCTTGCCGAATCCCTTCTCGGCAACCGTGAGCATCAGTGTCACCAGCGAATCTTTGATCTGCTCGTTCTCAAGCTCTTCCAGATTTTGCGAATCCGTCTTGTGTTCGTTCCTGATGATCTGGAAGTCCGGCTGCACCGCATCCATGCTCACCACATAATCGTCCTTTGCGAGATCCATGCCGTTCACGCCCCCCGCATTGCGGCCCATCGGACGCACTTCTGTTTCGCGGAATAGGATCGCCTGGCCTTCGTGGCTTGCCAGGAAAATCATTTTCTTTCCGTCTGTGAGCTTGGCGCCGATCAATTCATCCTTGCCGTCGAGATTGACAGCGATGATTCCGGTTGAACGCGGGTTCGAGAACTCCATCAGCGCGGATTTTTTCACCGTGCCGTTTTTCGTCGCCATGAAAACGAACTGGCCTTCCTCTTCCAGGTTTCGCGCCGCCACCAGCGCGGTCAGTTTTTCGTCTTCCTGGAATTTCACCAGGCTCGAAATGGCCTTCCCTCGCGTGGCCGCCGCCGCTTCCGGCAACTCGTACACTTTCAGCCAGTAGACGCGGCCTTTGGAAGTGAACAACAAGATGTAGCTGTGCGCCGAGGCGATGAAGAGATGCTCGACGAAATCTTCTTCCTTTGTTTTCGCGCCGATGCGCCCCTTCCCGCCGCGCGACTGGTGCCGGTACGTATCCGCCGCCGTTCTCTTGATGTAGCCCGCATGGCTCACCGTGATCAGCATTTCCGTATCCGCGATCAGGTCTTCTAGTTTGATCTCGTCGACCTTGTCCACGATCTGCGTGCGCCGGTCGTCACCGTACGTCTTCTGGATCTCCTTCAGCTCGCCGATGATCACCGATTTCAGCTTCTTCTCGCTGGCGAGAATCTCTTCCAGCTCGGCGATGCGGTCGCGGATGGATTTCAGTTCCTTCAGAATCTCGTCCACGGAAAGCTGCGTGAGGCGGTGGAGTTGCAGCTCGAGGATGGCGTCCACTTGAACGGGCGTCAGGCCCTCCGCGGCGCTACGTGCCGTTTCTCCCTCTACGCCGCCTAGCTTGTACTTCCGCCCGTCGAGCTTCACGCCCGTGAGCTTCCTGGACTTCCCGTTTTCCGTGATGTTTACGTCCTGCTCGGAGAAAAACTTGAGTAGGTTTTCCTTGGCTTCCGCGCGGCTTGCGGATCCGCGAATGATCCGAATTACGTCGTCCAGATGGTCGAGCGCGACCTGGTAACCCGTCAAAATGTGCTCGCGTTCGCGCGCTTTTCGCAGTTCGAATCGCGTGCGGCGCAGCACCACGTCCCGCCGGTGCTCGATGAACAGCCGGATGAACTCGAGCAGCCCCATCTCTTTCGGCTGCCCGCCGACGATCGCCAGCATGATCATCCCAAACGATTCCTGCATCTGGGTGTGCTTGAACAGGTTGTTCAGGATGAGCTGCGACTCTTCGCCACGCTTCAGCTCGATGACGATGCGCATGCCGTCGCGGTCACTTTCGTCACGCACATCGGAGATGCCGTCGATTTTCTTGTTCTGGGCAAGTTCGGCGATGCGTTCGATCAGCCTGGACTTATTTACCTGGTAGGGGATCTCTGTTACCACGATGTTTTCGCGGTCTTTGCCGGCTGCTTCGATGGCGGCCTTGGCGCGCATCGTGAAGCTGCCGCGGCCCGATTTGTATGCGGCTTCGATTCCCTCACGGCCCGCGATGTACCCGCCCGTGGGAAAATCCGGGCCGGGAACGAGTTTCATGATCTCTTTGAGCGTGGCTTCCGGCTTTTCGATTATCGTCATCGTCGCTTCGATGACCTCGCGCAGGTTGTGCGGCGGAATGTTTGTCGCCATTCCGACCGCGATGCCACTCGCGCCGTTAACAAGGAGGTTGGGCACGCGCGTCGGGAGAACAGTGGGTTCTTTTTCCGTCTCATCGAAATTGGGAACAAAATCGACAGTTTCTTTTTCAATGTCCGCGAGCAGCTCTTCGGCAATTTTTGATAGCCGCGCTTCCGTGTACCGCATCGCCGCGGGCATGTCGCCGTCCACCGAGCCGAAGTTCCCCTGGCCGTCGACGAGCGGGTAGCGCATGTTGAAGTCCTGCGCCATGCGCACGAGCGCGTCGTACACCGGGGTGTCGCCGTGCGGGTGAAATTTGCCCAGAACTTCGCCGACGATCTTCGCGCACTTGCGGTACGCCTTTGTCGAGGTCAATCCCAGTTCGTACATGCCGAAGAGAATCCGACGATGCACCGGCTTCAAGCCATCGCGCACGTCAGGCAGCGCGCGCCCGATGATTACGCTCATCGAGTAATCGAGATACGACTTGCGCATCTCGGCTTCGATATCCACCGGAATCATCACCGACTGGTTTTGTTCGTCCGCCATTTCCCCTCGCTGTTGCTGAAATTCTGTTGTGCGCGGACGCTCGCTACCCCAGGCGCCCTCTTATTCGCGTCATTCTGAGGGCTGCGTTTTTTGCAGCCCGAAGAACCTCAACGCTAGCTTCAACCTCGGCCAACTTGTGTCTGAGATCCTTCGCTTCGCTCAGGATGACAACCTAAATCCGTCTACTGGCATGTTCGATCACGTAGGCCTTCACCGTATCAAACGCGTCCGCCCCGTTGGTAAAGCGTTTCGCGGCAAAATACCCTTCTAATTGCCGCAAGAACTCGTCGCGCGCTTTTTCGGTGGCAATCTCAATGGCCACGCCACGTTCGTTATCAGGGTTCGTTGTCGGTGTCGCGCGAAATTCGCTCACGCTCAATCCCCGCAGCCCCGGCAGTGTCGCCCATCCCAACTGGTAGAGCATCGAAGTCGGCTTAAATATCCAGGTTCACGACTTCCAACGCGTTGTCCTCGATAAACTTGCGGCGCGCCTCAACATTCTCACCCATAAGCGTCGTGAAAATATCTTCCGCCGCAACGGCGTCCTCGAGTTTCACCTGGAGAAGCGTGCGCGTGTCCGCGTTCATCGTGGTTTCCCAGAGTTGCGACGGATTCATTTCGCCGAGGCCCTTGAATCGCGTGATGGTGAAATCTTTCTTCGCGTCCTCCATCACGTAGCTCAGCACGTCCTGCGCTTTCTCTTTCGTCGCCTTGTCGCCGTTGCGCGTGATAGTGAACGGCGGTTTGTTGTGCTCCTCGGTCTGCTTTGCCAGCGCCCGCAAACGCTTGTATTCCGGCAATGACGCCAGCGCCCAATTGATCTTCGCGTTGTTTGGCGGACCAAATTGAATTTCGTAGAGGCTGTGCTCTTCGTCAAAAGTCACTTTGCCGTCCAGCTTCAACTTGGTCTTTTCGATCTCTTTCAGTAATTTGTCGAGGGCCTTTTTCTCCTCGAACTCCGTTTTCTTGTCCAGACCGCTTTCGGCGAGCACCTCGGGGAGACCCGCCTCGCGCAGCCGCCGGCCCAGCTTCGCGGCCACGGCTTCGTACTCCTGCACGTTCAGCAGAAACGTGGTCAGTCCCGCCCCCTGCAGCGTAACGCCTTCCTTGGCCTTCACCACGTGGTCTTCGGTGGCGCGCTTCATCAGCTCGCGCGCGAATTCGCGTTCGTCCCGGATGTACCGCTCGCTTTTCCCGCGCTTCACGCGGTACAGCGGCGGCTGCGCGATATAGATGTGTCCGCGCTCGATCAGCTCCTTCATGTGGCGGAAGAAAAAAGTCAGCAGCAGCGTGCGAATGTGCGAGCCGTCGACGTCCGCATCGGTCATGAGAATGATTTTGTGATAGCGCAGCTTCCCGGCGTCAAAGTCGTCCTTGCCGATGCCGGTTCCGAGCGCCGTGATAATGGCGCGGATTTCTTCATGTCCCAGCATCTTGTCGTAGCGCGCCTTTTCGACGTTGAGAATTTTCCCTTTGAGCGGCAGGATAGCCTGGTATTTCCGGTCGCGCCCCTGCTTCGCCGACCCGCCCGCCGATTCGCCCTCGACCACGAACAGCTCGCACCGCGAAGGATCGCGCTCCTGGCAATCCGCCAGCTTGCCCGGCAAACCGCTCGAATCCATCGCCGACTTGCGCCGCGTCAGCTCTCGCGCCTTGCGCGCTGCTTCGCGAGCGCGTGCCGCATCAATACACTTGGAAATGATGCGCCGCGCCACCGTCGAATGCTTGTCGAACCACTCGCCGAGTTTTTCGTTCACCAATTGCTCGACGTCGCCTTTGATGTCGCTGTTCAGTTTTCCCTTGGTTTGCCCCTCGAATTGCGGCTGCGGCAGACGCACGGAAACGACCGCCACCAGGCCTTCGCGCACATCATCCCCGGTAATGGTCACTTCATCTTTTTGCTCTTTCAACATTCCCGCCGACGACGCAAAGTTGTTGATCGAGCGGGTCAGGGCCGAGCGAAATCCCGATAGGTGCGTCCCGCCGTCCACGGTGTTGATCGTGTTCGCGAACGCAAACACGTTTTCCCCGTATGTATCGTTGTACTGCAGCGCGATTTCGATTTCGACGGTGCCGCGCTTCCCTTCTATGTAGATCGGTGAATCGTGCAGCGTGCTCTTCCCGCGGTTCAGGTGTTTCACGAACTCCGTGATGCCGCCGGTAAACTTGAACTCTGCGGTTTTCTCGGTGCGCTCGTCATTGAGCGTGATTTTCAGACCCTTGTTCAGAAAAGCCAACTCCCGCAGCCGCTGCGAAAGCGTGTCGAAACTGTAGACGGTTTTTTCGAAAATGTCGGGATCGGGATGGAAGGTAACTCTCGTTCCCGTCTTACGCGTCTTCCCTGTTTGCTTCAGCTTCGAGGTCGGCTTCCCTTTTTCGTAGGTCTGCTCCCAGGTCGCTCCGTCCCGGGAAATCTCAAGCTCCAGCCAGTCGGAAAGCGCGTTGACCACCGAAACTCCCACCCCGTGCAAGCCGCCGGAAACTTTGTACGTGTCGCTGTCGAATTTGCCGCCCGCATGCAACACCGTAAGCACGACTTCCGCCGCAGGGCGCTTTTCAGTCGCGTGCATGTCCACCGGAATGCCGCGGCCATTATCCACGACCGTGGCGGAATTGTCGGCGTGCACGGTAACGTTGATCTCGTCGGCAAATCCCGCCATCGCTTCGTCGACAGAGTTGTCCACCACTTCCCAGACCAGATGGTGCAATCCCATCTCTCCCGTCGAGCCAATGTACATGGCAGGACGCAGCCGCACCGCTTCGATTCCCCCCAGGACTTTGATGGACTTCGCGTCGTACTGATGACCCAAAGCTTTTCCGGTCACCGTTTCTTTATCGCCCATGTTTTCTCCCAAACTTCATCCACGGACAGGAGTCTCAAGTATGTTTGCAGCGCCAAGCGGACCCCGAGTCCTGCAGCGGGTATCCGTGCTCAAAACTCGTTTTCTTTGAAGCAAGGAAGGCGTGTTTGCGGAATTTTCCGTGCGTCGCCTCACCCTTTGGTTCCGGTCTCGCTGGGCGAATCCAGAACTCGTAGGGTTCCTGCTCCATCCCGTCCCGCGCAGCGGGACGTGGCGAAGACTCATGTTTCTCCAGGCAGGTGGCTCCAAGGCTCCTGGCGCAGAGCCGTTTTCGGGTCACTCGGGCCTGGCGGACGTGCCGATTGGAGGACTCTATATTGCCAATCTGCAGCCCGTCCAGTCTACTCGACTTGACAGAATTTCTCAAGCAAGTGGAAGATAAATCCGCCAATATAAACCTTTTATTTTGTGATGCTTACTGTGATTTTGTATAGTCAGTTGGACTCTTGGCTCGAAAGAAGGATTGCGACTCTTTCAGCCTTTTCTCGGTTCATCTTTCCGCTCAGTTTCGTGCAGTTCGAGCAGCCCACAGCAGGCATGTTTGTGCTGAAAATGCCGGGTGGAAGTTCGCACTAGTGGCGTGGGTATTCGATGTAGTGAGCGGTCTCTTCGGCCACTGCGCGGCCGCAAATTTCCTCGACCAGCTCAAAGGCCATATCAATCCCGGCGGAAACTCCGGCCGATGTGAAGATTCCGTCGTTGACCACCCGCGCATCGCGCATAACCTTCACGCCGCAATCGAGAGACGCAAGTAGATGGTACGCTGCCCAGTGCGTCGTCGCTCTACGTCCCGTGAGCAATCCCGCGCGCGCCAGTATTAGCGCGCCCGTGCACACTGACGATGTAAATTTCGCCGCTGCGGCAGCGCTCTTAACCCAAACAAGCACTTCCGGATCTTGCATCGCCGCGCGCGAACCCCAGCCGCCGGGAACAACCAGAATATCGATCCGCGGCGCGTCCGTGAATGAATACTTCGGCTCGACAATCAGATCGCCGACCGTGCGGATCTTTTCTTTTGTTTTAGCGACGGTGAAAACTCGAAATGGCGCCGAGTCCTCGCTGCGGCGGGACTCCGCCCCAGGAACCGTTCTAGTGCGGGATAGAACTTCGAAGGGCCCGGCAAAATCGAGGACTTCGACGTCGTCAAACAGCAAAATGCCGACGTTGAGCTTTTCCATCAAATTCTCATGGGCATGATGATGTAGCGGTAGCGGTAACTTTCATCGGCCAGGGGACGCATCTGCCCTGCCGACTGTTCATCCTTCAGCTCGATGCTTACCGGTCCGTCAGCCGCGGCCGCCAGAAAATCGAGCACGTAGCTCGAGTTGAAACCGATGGCGATTGGATCGCCTTTGTACTCTTTCTCGATGCTCTCCTTGGCCTCGCCATATTCCGGACTCGATGCGGAAATCTCCACGCCTTCCGTCGACACCGCGAGTTTCACTGCGTGCGAACGCTGGTCGGCGAGCTGCGAGACGCGGCGCACCGCGTCGCTGAGTTCCCCCCGGTCGAGAACTACGCTCTTGTTGTTATCCCGCGGAAGTACTGCTTCATAATTCGGAAATTGTCCCGTAAGAATGCGGGAAATCAGCAGGCGGTGGCCGGTTTGAAAGAAAAGATGGCTCTCGTCTTTTGTAAAATCAATGTGCGCATCGGAACCAGCCGCGCTTGCCAGTTTTTCTACCTCGTCCATGGCTTTCTTCGGGATCAACACTTTTACTTCCCCGTTTAATCCGGAAAGTTTCTGGTCCGTCTCCGCCAGCGCCAGGCGGTGGCCATCGGTAGCTACCATCGCAAGCGTGTCTGGCTTTAGGATGAGCAAGCCGCCGTTCAGCGTGTATCGCGACTCTTCCATCGAAATGGCAAATTTCGTTTTCGCGATCAGACTTTCGATGACCGCCGCTGGAATTTTAACCAGCACATGTGGCATTGCCGGTAGCGCGGGAAAATTCTCCTTCGCCATGCCCACCAACTTATATTTCTTCCTGTCGCTGACGATTTCGACCCAGTGATTATCAAGGAGCTTAAACTTAATCTCGCCTTCGGGGAGCAGCCGTACCAACTCGATAAGTTTCTTCGCGGGAATTGTCCCCGCGCCTTCTTTCTTGATCTTCGCTTCGCAAGACGTTCGAACGCTCAACTCCAGGTCAGTCGCAGTAATCGTCAACCTGCTGCCCTTCGCCTCCACTAGCAGGTTCGAAAGAATCGGGATGGTCGTTTTGCGTTCCACAACGCCTTGTGTGGTGGTGAGTTCATTCAAGAGCGCCGACTTCGTAACACTGAATTCCATTGCTTGTTGTCCCTCGAGTGCTGTTCCAGGTGCGGTCATTGCGGTTCCTCGCTAGGCTTCTTCCGCTGTCGTACTGTACCCGTTTTTTCGCAAAGTATAAAGCCCATCAGTGCTCTCAAGACTGTGGAAATAAATGAACTCTCTGCGTTCCCATGAGCGCCGGGAAGCCAAACACCACTTCGAGAAATTCATAAACATAGCTGTCACAACAAGGAGTTTCTAAAGATTTTAGAAGTTATAAAGCTTGTTGTGATGATGAATCCTGTGGAAACGTGGAAACCCGCGTAACTTGCTCCCCTCCCGTGAGATACTTCTGAGAGTCCTCCGCAACACAATTGTGGGAATCGCGGAAAAGTCTCCCCTCCTCACCTCATACATACTTTGAGCTTCCAGATCGTCCACTTCGATTAACAGAATTTCCCCAGGTTTTAGGACACTTCTCCACTAGCTTCCCGAGGCAGATTTAGGGTCGCTTATGGTTGTAGTGCACACTTGGATGAATCCGCAGGATGAAAGAACGCCTACCTGCCGCAGGGGGGGCTGCGGTTGCCTCTAGCCCGAGTGCAAGAATTCTTGTGAGAGATCCGCTTCAGGGTTACAAGGAGAGTTTACCGGTCACTGCAGCGCGTCGAGGAGCCGGGTGATCGTGCGATTTAGATCTTTGTCCGAGCGCCGCAACTCCTCGATCTTGTTGATCGAGTGCAGGACGGTGGTGTGATGTTTTCCCCCAAACTGCCGTCCAATCTCCGGCAGGGACGCCGTGGTGAGCTGCTTCACGATGTACATCGCCACCTGGCGGGGAAATGCAATTGCCCGGGTGTTGCTGCGAACCTTCAGATCTTGCTCTCGCAAATTAAAATGTTCGCTTACGCGTTTCTGAATCAGATCGATGGTTACGCGCTTTTCTTGTGACGCAATGATATTGCGCAGCACTTGCTGCGCCGTGGCCAGAGAGATCGTCGCGCCGGTCAGCGACGCATAGGCCATCAGCCTGGTCAGCGCGCCTTCCAGCTCGCGCACGTTGGACTTGATGGCCCTTGCGATGTACTCGGCCACGTCGTCCGGCAGATGGAACCTGTCGTTGTCCGCTTTTTTCTGCAGGATCGCGATCTTCGTCTCGAGGTCAGGCGGCTGAATATCCGCAATTAATCCCCATTCGAACCGTGAGCGCAATCTTTCCTCAATCGAATTGATGTCTTTCGGAAGGCAGTCGGAGGAAATCACGATTTGCTTTTGCTGTTCATACAGCGCGTTGAACGTGTGAAAAAATTCTTCCTGCGTCCGCTCTTTGCCGGCGATGAATTGAATATCGTCCACCAGCAGCACATCCACCGTGTGGAAGCGGTCCCGGAAGCTAATCATGCGGTCAAAACGCAGCGAGTTGATCACCTCGATGGTGAATTTCTCCGCGCTGACGTAACTCAGCCGCATCGCCGGATTGCGTTTCTTGATGGTGTGCCCGATGGCGTGCATCAAGTGCGTCTTGCCCATCCCCACGCCGCCATACAGAAAAAGAGGGTTGTACGACTTGGATGGCTGTTCAGCGACTGCGCGCGAAGCCGCATGCGCGAATTCGTTCGACTTCCCAACCACGAAGCTGTCGAAGGTATACCGCAAATTCAGCTGGTGATCGCTGCTCTCAAAATCCAGCTTTGACTGCTTTGCAGACGAAGCCGGCGACGCCGCCGGCTGAGTCTCTTCCTCCGTGCAAACGTACTGCACTCTCACATGGGGCGCGCCGATCTCGTGGAACACCGCCTTCACGATGTCCCCATAGGTCCGTGTCAGCACCTGCCGGAAGACAGCGCTGGGGATCTGGACGAACAGTGTCTCCCCTTCCGCTCGATTCAGCCTGGTGGGCTGGAACCATGTGGAATAGGTGTTAATGCTGACCCGGGATTTCACGCGTTCGAGCAGTTTGTCCCAAGAATTGATCGCAGTCGTCATTTGAGGGAATATAGAAGCCCCTACTCATTTCCACAGATGTGCAAAACCTGTGGAAAGCAGGCCCACTCGTGTCTTTCTTCAGGCTTCGGGATTCATGCCCGCGCCGGAACGCTTACGGTTTGCCCCTGTCGCTCCGCGCGCGGCCCGTCTAGGGTTTGACCCGGGTACCGCCGCTATGAGACAGCGCGGGATTGTCGCTGATTCTTTCGGTCGGGGCAAGCGAAAAATGTGCGAAGGCATTCACCGCTGTTCACACCTCATTCACAACATTTCCACAAGCACTAAAATTGGGCAGAAGCGCATTAATTTCAGAAAATCAGCGCCAATTCTGCCGTTTTGCCGCGACCGCCGAAGAACAAAATCCCCGATTGTGAAAATATCGCCTGAGGAAAACTTCGCTTATTGGGAAGGCTTCTTGTCGGGACGTTCGAACTCGTAGACACCCAAGGGATCGCTTCCGATGAGCAACCGCTCTTTTTCCACCAGGATCGTATTGGCATCCAGGCGGGCCCCTTCGGCCGTGTAGAGCTGGTAGCTCGCGCGGCGGTTCCCGTCCTTGTCAAAATGCAGCAACGTATTGTGTAGCGCGATCCACACTTCTCCCGTCGCGCGCTCCACCCCCACCCCTGTCAACACGCGTTTGAACGTGGGTGAATCCCCGCGGCTTTCCTGCCGGTCGATCTCCCGCCGAACCGCTCGCGCTGTGGTCAGGGCCTCGATCGCGGTGTACTGGATATCCTGTCCGGCATAGCCGTGATGGTCATACTGCCGCACCGTCGGCTCGGGAAAATACTCAAACGCGTAGTACAGGTGGCCTTGCTCATCCGAAGCCAGCCGTCCGATGTTGAGAAATCGGTTCAACTCCGTGCGCTGCGCGATCGGCTCGGGGTCTCCAAACTCCCGAACGTCCCGCCCATTCTTGTCGAAAACAATTACCAGGTGCGGCTCATGTAGCGTCGCTACGCCCACTTCGCCTTCCGGCATCGCCGCCACTGATACCGGCGAATTCGCGGAGATCAGCCGCGCATTTCCGTTGGATTCCCACACCTTGACGGCGTTGGCGCCCGGATCCGCAACATAGACGGTGCCCGCTGCGTCCACATCCATGTCTTCTCCGAACCGGATAGCTCTCAACTCCGCGTTTGGTGGGCCTGCGTTCCCCGCGTAGTCCGGCACCTTCCTTAACTTCTTGCCTGCAGCATTGAAAACTTCTACGGCGGTCCCTGGCGCGCTAAGAATATAGAAGCTGCCATCCGCACCACGCCTGATGGCCCGCAACCCCGGCCCGATGCCGTGAAACACCCTCTGTTTGGCCGTCAACTCGCCTTCCTCTTGAGCGACGCCGCACACCCCCGCAAGAGCAAGCGCACATAGCGCCGCGATGAACCTTGTCGTGAGATTTCTTTTTTCTTGCATGAGCTTTCAGAGGACGCCGGGCCCCGTTCAGGTTGCCTCGCCCGGCAGTTCTTGATTCTCAGTCGATGCGAAAGCAGACTCGTTCGATCGATCGGGCCCGCAGCCTCCCAGCCGCGTTGCGTTCCGCCGCATCGTCGGTCTCGATCAACACACAGTTCATCTGCAGGTCACCCGCTGCCACCTCGAACCGCGCAGGCATCCCGTCCAGAAATTTCCTGATAATTCCGTTGCGGTCCATTCCGATCACACCCGCGTGCGGCCCCGTCATGCCCACGTCGGTGATGTACGCCGTTCCCTCCGGCAGAACACGCTCGTCCGCTGTCGCCACATGCGTGTGCGTGCCCACCATCGCGCTGACCCTCCCATCGAGGTACCAGCCCATCGCGACCTTTTCGCTCGTTGTCTCCGCGTGCATGTCCACCAGCACGAACGCCACGTCCGCCGGCAATTTGGAAAGTTCGTTGTCCGCCTTTCGAAAAGGATCTTCGAAGGGAGGCAGGAACACACGCCCCTGGAGGTTCAGTACGGCGTACTTCACCCGGTTCTTCGCCGTGCCCACGTAAACCCCGCTCCCTGGATTCCCTTCTGGAAAATTGGCAGGCCGCAGCAAGCGCGGCTCGTGCGCGATGAACTCCAGAATTTCCTTGCGGTCCCAGCTATGGTTTCCCCCCGTAAGCACATCAATGCCGGTCTTCAGCAACTCTTCCGCGAGCCGCGGCGTGATTCCAAATCCCGAAGCGGAGTTCTCCCCGTTTGCGATCACCAGATGGATCTGTTGTTGCGCAATAATGTCCGCCAGACGGTCCTCAACGATCTGCCGTCCCGGCGAACCCACAATGTCTCCGATGAAAAGTACTCGCATGCGGAAGTGGCTAGTGGTGAATGTTTAGTGGCGAGCGAGCAAGGCCCTTCGCGAAGCAGGCTGCACGGTTTTTCTCGTCACTCGCCACTTTGCTCCATTTCAAAAAACAAAGAAACGCTACAAGACGTTTTCAGCGCACCACACCATGTGAGCGCAACAAAAGAGCGGACCGCTTGGCCGTGGAGAGCTAGGCCGTGAACCTCTGAAATAGTAGGGCGCCACGAGCCAACCGTTAGGCTTTCCTGCCCCGCTCGCCTTCCGTTCTTGCCGGAACGCCAGCGGGACAGGCCGTGCACACAGGCTGTCTATCCGCAGCACCTCAGAGATTCGTCATTGGTTCAAACAGCTTTCGCTCCCTCACCTGCTTCGAAGTTCCGCTCCGTCCATATTCTAGCAGGATGCCGGTTCGAAATAGGGAGCGTTCCCAGAACGTTTTCAGTGGTTAATAAACCTCTGATTTGCAAGACGCAAAACCGCAGGTACTTCAGCGTCTGGTCGTACCTGGGCCGGCAACCTTTGGGCTACAATGTTGGTCTCTTCCCCATGATTAAGCGTCGCGATTTCACGAAACTCGCTGGCTTCGCTGCTGGAAGCACGCTTGTGCCTTCCGGTGGGAAGGCCCAGGAAAAACAACCGCCCGCCACGGGAAACCCAGCCGCTGTTACGAACGGCTTTATTCAGAACGCGGGCGCTGAGATCTACTACGAGTGCACCGGCAGCGGTCCAGCAATTGTGTTTGCCCATGGGCTGGGCGGGAATCATCTTTCCTGGTGGCAGCAGGTCCCACATTTTTCACCTCGCTATGCCTGCGTTACCTTTGCTCACCGTGGGTTCTCACCATCGCATGTTCCGTCTGGCGGCGTCGACCCCGCTTTATTTGAGGAAGACCTGCTGGCGCTGGTTGATCATCTTGAACTTGCGGAAGTTCGGCTCGTTGCACAGTCCATGGGAGGGTGGGCATGCCTGAACTTTGCTCTGCGCCATCCGCGGCGCGTCCGGGCTTTAGTCATGGCGGCAACCGGAGGCGCGGTTGATCTGAAAACACTTGACGCAGCTGACCGCAAGGGCGTCGAAAGTTGGCAGGCAGCACACGGAGGAGTTGAGGCTGAACTTCGCAAGCGGGGCATTCATCCGGCCGCGGGAGAACGCATGGCGCGCGAGCAGCCCGCTCTGGAATTCTTATATCGGGAAATAGACCGCCTGAGCAACGGCCTCGATAAAGAGGCGCTTCGCGTAAAGTTAATGGCCGCGCGGACTCTGCCGGCGGCAGATTTGAAGCGGCTGACGGTACCAGTGCTATTCATTTCGGGTGCGGAGGACGTGGTTTTCCCGCCTCCTGCGGCGGCCGCCCTTGCAAGTCTCGTTCCTAGAGCCAAGCTGGAATCGGTTCCCGAGGCCGGCCATTCGGTTTATTTCCAGCGGCCTGAAATTTTCAACCGCGTGGTATCTACTTTCTTTGACACGCACCAAAGCCCCGCTTCGGGCTCCCGGCCTTAAATCGTCGTCCCGCAAGTGGATATCCAAGCTCGTTTGCTGAGCAGGCAAGCGCCTTGCGTCTTGCGCAATCCGCCCGCAAGAGCGTTTTATCACTGTGCTCAGCGATAGTATTATTGAACCTTACGGGCCTGGTTAACGCTTACCCGAGAAGTGATTTTCAGATGACTGACAAGGTCCCGCCGGAAACTTGCAATGACTTCAACCCTATCGGAAATCTCAAATCCCTTGGCACAGCATCATAAGTGACCGGATGGCGATGATTATGCCTATATGCAAGGCTTGGGTAGTTTGGCTTTTCCTGGGCGTCATGCTTTGCGGCTTTCCAGCTCTGGCTCAGCCTCAGCAGCCCCCTATTGTCCCGGCAGTGAAGAGTGGTCTACCTGACGCACAAGAGATAGGGACATCAGCCGGCGAGCAGCAGCCCGATCAGCGATTGTCAGGAAGCATCAGTGGAACAGTCGTTGATCAAACGGGAGCCTTCGTTGCCGGAGCCGACGTGAGACTTACACGCGAAGATCAATCCCCAGACAAAGAGATGTTATCAGGCGACGATGGGCAGTTCTCCTTTGCCGACATCGCTCCCGGGCCATTCCAGCTCACAATTACGCTGGCGGGCTTCGCTACCCATGCGTCCTCTGGATTCCTGCAGCCGGGGGAGATCTACAGCGTCCCGCAGATCACGTTGAGTGTCGCCAGCACTACCACTGAGGTGCGGGTCGCACTCTCACGGACCGAAGAAGCGGAGGCTGAGATCAAGGAGCAAGAGAAGCAGCGTGTACTCGGCTTCATTCCAAATTTCTATGTCAGTTACGTCCCCAATGCGGTTCCTCTCACCCCGAAGCAAAAGTTCGAGCTTGCTTGGAAGATGACGGTGGATCCAATCACGTTCGGGGTAACTGGGGTCATTGCGGGAGTTCAGCAGTCACAAGATGTCTTCCATGGGTATGGACAAGGGGTAGAGGGTTATGCAAAGCGCTACGGTGCCTCTTACGGCGACCTTGTGGCCAGCACCATCATCGGAAGCGCCGTACTGCCTTCGCTCCTGAAACAAGATCCCCGTTATTTCTACAAGGGAAGTGGAAGCAAGCGATCGCGGATTCTGTATGCGATTGCCAATTCCGTGATTTGCAAGGGCGATGATGGACACTGGCAGGCAAATTACTCGACTATCCTCGGAAGCCTCGCGGCAGGCGGCATCTCAAATCTCTACTATCCTGCCAAAGACCGCAACGACGCGACTTTAACGCTCGAAAACGCGCTGATCGGGATTGGCGAATCTGCCGCTGTCAATGTTCTGCAAGAATTTTTCATGCGGAAACTGACACGGAATGCTCCTAACCAGGAACTGACCAAACCCTAAAGCGACTATCCCCGTCTTTGCGGTCACGGGCGCCTTCACCTATTGGTGTCATCCTGAAGCCCATCCGATAAGGATGGCCGAAGGACCTCAACGTTCTTCCTTCATCGAGACGTATTGTGTGCGCATCCGTGGAGGCCACCTTCAGGTGGGCCGCCGAATCCCTCTTCCAACATGGACGTGAATCGCCCAAAAGTGGGCTTCGGCCCCTGACGTCACTCTGCCTTCTCTCACGTACTTTCGAGACGCGACACTTGGCGGGAGCCATAGTTGAGTACTTGACAAGAGCTTCGGACTAGCATGATTCCTGGGTAGTTCCCTCTTCAAACCTTGGCAAACCTTCCGACTTCTTTCGAAAGCGTGTCTACTTGGAGTGTGCTCAGCTTCACGATCAGCTAAGAACGAAGCGTCCCCAGGCCTCCTGTCCAAGCCATTCTGCCCCGTTCGCGTACCGTAACTTATTTAGAATCAGCACTTATGAAAAACATAGGGAAGGGGAGTTATTGTTAACTAATGAGAGGAACCTCGGGGGGGACCACCATGCTCGTCCCCCAAGGCATCACCCGTGGTAAACCTTCAGAAGTGGAAGCCCAGCTCCGCCGTGTACGCACGTGGCGTGACGAAATGCGTCCCGCTGAACGTGGACAGGAAATTGTAAAGGGCCGTCTTATTCGTCAGGTTAATGACTGTAAAACGCAAACTCCACTTGTACCGGTCACCGTGGAAGAGATCGTCGTCCCCTACGCTGGTATCGAACAGGTGACGCGGTGCGACCCGCGGCGGATTGTGGTCGTCATTTTCCGTCCCTGGCGCTGGAATCCTGAGCCGCTTCGACCCATACAGGGACGGGGCGCAGGTCAGCAGGGGAGCGCTTAGCGTTGGGAAAACATTCCCGCAAAAGAGCCCAGCTTGTATCTGCTGGTCCGCACTGAGACCCGTGAGATCCACCGGCGTCGTGGTGTCCGCCGCAAAAGGAACTGCGCCAGCCACCAGCCCGCTGTCATAGCGCCACGTGAACGCCACCCATGGGGCGCGTTTCAAAGGTTGATACTGAACATGCGTGGTTTGTTGAAAGTTCTGATCGTGATCGATGCGAAATACAGGTCCATCACCGGTGCCTAGCCCACCGACCTGAGGTTGAAAGTAGCGTGCGGAGGCATGGCCCATGACGGTCAAAACCGTAAAGCCATGGAAGTTGGGCACGCTAACACGTGCGTTGAACCCACTGATTTTCGAGTTGTGCCATCCAATCGGGAAGAAAATGGGTGTATTCAACAGATCGCTGAAGTCATATGCGTTGTGTGTGTACTTCCAGAGGTAGTCCCCATCGACGACGAGGTACCTCCCGAACGCTTGCTGAAGTCCTGCGTGGAATTCATTGCGCTGACCGGCACGAATCGCCCCCGATGACCCACCAAAGATGGCGTCCAGCACAGGGTTGCTCGTTACGCTGGCGACAACCAGATTTTCGTTGAATGGAGTCTCGAGGATTCGAGCATAGGAAACACGGAGAACCGTATTACTCGGCTTGATGTTGTAGGAAATGCCGGCACGCGGCTCGATTTGTGACTCTTTGGTCAGGCCTCGGTATAAGTCGCCTCGCACACCCACATTGAAGGACCAACTGCCTTTGGTGATGGTGTCTTGGACGTAGAGCGCAATCTCTCGCACGTCGCCGCGACCGTGAAAGCCGAAGAGTGTGCTTTGCGGAGTCACGCAGCCGTCGTTTGTTGAAGGCGTGAGCCTCGTCAGGTCGATGCAGCCCAGAATGGGGATAAAGGGTGCACTGGCATTCGGATTGGCAGATACGTTTTGCTGGAACCCAGCCCCGGCGCACTGGGAGGGGTCAGTCAAAGTGGTATCCCCCACTCCCACGAAGTCGCCTGCAGCGTTTTGTGTCAGGCACGGTGAATTGATGGTCGCGTCCGTAAGTCCCAGGCTGAAGTTCTCCGTCAAGAGAGTGTGCTCGAAGGTAGCTCCCATTTTCACATTATGGATGCCCTTCACGTAGGACAGATCGCTACGCATGCCTAAGTTGGTCAACTTGCGTTGTTGAGTGGCAGTCTCAGAAACGTCCGCGAGAGGACTTGCGCTGGGGTAATAGTTGAACAGGTCGTGCCGCGCGAAAAAGCCGACATTGAGCAAGGTGCTCGTGCTGAACAAGTGAGTCCAGGTGGGCGCGATATTGTACGTCTTGATCTGTGCACGCTGATCCTGGCCGGATGCCACCGCGTCGAAAGAGTTCGGATTCTGGAACCAGGACCTCGTAAAGCCGGCATTCAAATGTATGGAATCGGAACTCGAAAGCTGAAAGTCCACACGATCGAATACGTTCTCCTCGTTGCCCTTGGAGTGGATGACCTGGAATTCTGGCGAATCGAGAAAACGGCCAGTGTTCAAGCCGTTCGCCGCGATGAAATTGCCCCACTTTTGACCCCCAAACGCCACATCTACGCCCCCGTTCACGGAGCCGAAACTTCCATAAGAAGCTCTTACACTACCAACGGGTTTCGTCTGGCCGAGGCCGGAACGTGTCGTTACCTTGATGACCAAACTCGTCTTGTCACCAAATTCCGCCGGCGGAGCTCCGGAAATCACCTCCAGCGACTGAATCGAGTCGACAGGGATTTGATTGGAAAAGACTTTGCTCGTCTGATCCGTGACCGGCTGGCCATCGACCGAAAAGGAGCTTTCCGCATGATCACCGATGGCGTGAACGAGGCCGTTGGAATCCGCAACCGCCCCGGGCGCTGCCAGCGTCACCAGCGAACTCACTGACGAGGACGCGCTCTCCAGCGGAAGCCGGTCGAACAAGCCGCGATCAATGTCCGTGTGAAAGGTGGATTCATTTTCTACCAGGTCTTTCGCTTCAACGGTCACGGTCTGTACCGCCGTCCCAACCTTCAAACCGATTTGCACGGTCACCGGTACAGCGGAGCGCACATCCACATCCTGCGTGTAGTTGTCGAAGCCGCCTGCCGCTACCGCCAAATGGTAGGAATTGAACGGGACGTTCGTGAACTTGAAGCTCCCATCGCTTCCCGTGGTCGTCTCTCTGTGAAAACCGCTCACCGCGTACGAGATTTCGACGGTCGCGCCGCCGACCACTGCGCCGGACGGATCGTTCACCACGCCTTCTATCGATCCGGAATTGGCTAATTGCGCCCATCCCGGGGCGGCGGCAAACGACAAACTCAATCCAAGAATCAAGCACGCACTAACCGCCCTGTGGCTGTGCGCTGTATAAATAACTAAACTCTTAAACATTTTTCCTCTTTCCTCTGCCTCATAGGGAATGTGCTATAGGTGTGGATAAGTCCCGCCGGAAAACATGGCGGTCACGCCATCCTGTTCATGGGACTGGCGTAAGTGGACAATTCAAGGAGAGATTTTGATTACGCGGTCGGAGGTGCGCGGGATGCCCGGTGCAGAGCAAAGGAATCGTCCGGAGCTATGTGGAACGGGAGCGACGAATACCAGGTGATTGGCCCCGGTGTGGTGACAAAGTCCAAATTGGCCGACGCCAGCGCCGGCATGTGCAGCGTCTGGCAAACATGGCACGCCGTCTCAGGCCCGCCTTGGTGATGGTGCAGGAACGTGCCGCCGGCGGCAAAAAAGAGCAATACCGCACAGGCAAACACCGCTAGCGCGCGGTGCGCGAGAGTTCTCGGAGACGTATTTGCCCGCAGATTCATGATTTCAGTATTCAGCTTACCACCTTAGACGGATGCACCAGCCTTTTCGTTGCTCTCTATTCTCCAAAATGAACCTGCAACGGTTTGCCGTCCCCTCAAGTCTGTAAGCATACGCCAGGAGCCTACAATTCACGATGTCCTGTGCGTTCCTGGCAAGAAAGAACCGCGTGAAGCGCGTACAGTTTTACTTAGAAGCCGAGCCCCGCTGAGCATGCTCGTGCCGAATCACCGATCTTCAACCACTTAGTCCAGAAAATCGATCACTGCCCCGTCTCGCCGGTCCAGGAACCCAACGAACTGCCCGAAGTTTGGCGCGGTCACGTTGTTGTACACGGCGTTGAAATTGCCGTGATTGGTGACATTCAGAGAATAGAAACCTAGGCGGATATGATGACCCCTACCTTGTTTTGAACTGAGAAAAGGAATACGGAATACGCGGTAAATCTTCACGTCTAACGAGAAATAGGTGGCGAAGCGCTGCCCGTTGGGAGTGCCCACGTAGTTCTGCAGGACGTCGACATTCGAGTACGGGTAGCCGCTGTGCAGGTCGGCGATAGGGCTAAACGTCAGCTTCATAGGTAAGGAGAAAATTCCCCAAGTCACAACGCGGTTAGGCACATCGTAAGGCAGGATGCCGTAGACGTTCGGGCGGATGACGGGCTGCGCAAAAGGAATAAGCACATTGGAAAGATTGTTCAAATCTCCGCGCGTGCGGCTCCATACGTAGGATGCGTTTACTTCGTTGTGTTCGTGAATCTTGAAGCGCACGGTGCTTTCCACTTCTTGATAGAGCGAAGCGCCGCTGTTCGTAAGACCCAAAAATGAATTTCCGCCCAGCGCGGCTGGAAACGGGTTGACCACCAAGAGGTACGTCGTGTGGCTGTCGATGTATCCCATGCGCAACATGACGTTTTTCCCCAACCGGCGATCCACTTCAGCGTTCCATGTGAAATTGCGGGGGGTCGTCCCGGGTTGGCGCGGCAAGGCCCCGGCGGACAGGGGGTTCAGGCTGCCGACGTACGCGTTAGCAAAAGTAACAGGTAATCCGATGGGCTGTCCTGCCAGGTCAAACATGCTGACCACGCGGGTGAGGTTGGCAGCAAAGTTTCCCGCTAGAAGCGGCAGCGCGCCGTAGAACAGACCCGCTCCTGCTCGAACTACGGTCTTGCCCTCCTTACCAGGAGAATAAGCGACGCCAGCTCGCGGACCGACGGCTGCGGACCAGCCCGTCGTTTCGCTCGACAACCGCACTCCCAGATCGACTGCCCAGTGGGAGTCAACGATCCAATGGTCCTGAACGAACTCGGCGACGGCCGTATCCGAGACGTTTTGTAGAACTGCTCCCTGAAAATTGATTTCTTCCGCAAGCGAACCGTCCGCACGCAGAAGCCGTATGGGATCAGAGTTGCTGGTACCGGTGTAGGAACGATAGTCGAGATCAAGGCCGACGTGGATCTCATGTTGCCCAAACCAGTGCTTCTCCGCAAATTGGTACGCGGGAAGCAACTGGAACTCCTTGCCCCTCCTGGACCATTGATTGAAGAAGTTCCCGCCCCAGCCCGCGGGACTTATCAGCATGTCTTCAAATCCCTGGCCGTGGGCATTGCTGTCTAACCGGGTGTATTGCGCAACGCCGCTGAATATCGCTCCCGAACTAAACTGGTACTTATCAGTTAGGCTGGCAGCCACCCCCTTTTGATTCAAGTCGTTTCCGGCGGTCTCTGGAACGAGAGCGTTGATATCAACGTGCTGCTGCCGAAGGGGAAACGCATTCACCGTGAGCGTTAAAATCTGTTTTGGCGAAAGAATCGCCTCGAGGGTACTAAAGGAATCGAAGCCCTGCTTCTTGTTGATGTCGTTTGGCCAGGGCAGGCCTCGCACCGTGCGCTTCTTCATTTCGTATTGGAACACTTCCGAGAAAAACACCTTACCGCTGAGCAAAGGTCCGCCAAAGTCCACTCCCGGAAGCGCTTCCGAGAGTCCTACCATGCTATCGTTCTTCCCAAGAACGCTCGGAACAAAATTTTTCACATAGAAGTTCCAATCCTCCTGCGGAGGCTTGGTTTCGACGCTTGTCACGCCGCCGGAGAAGCTGCCAAGTCCCGCGTTGTAAGGAGTTTTGTATACGGCAAATGACTGCACGGCATCGGTCGGCACGGGGATCGAAAAACTTCCTGTCACGGGATCCGCAGTCCTTGTTGAATTCACTAACAACAGGCTCTGGTTTTCATCAGAGCCCTTCAATGTCAGTTTTCCATCCTGTGTTCGAACCACTCCCGGAGTCACTGGAAGTACTTCTCTGATCCTTTCCTGCGGAGTTGGAAGAGCGATCAGTTCGCGGTGGGTGATCGTGCCCGCAGGCGTCGAGACAGTCTCCGGTTCGAAGGCCGGGTTTTCTTCTTGAACTTCGACCTTCTGGCTGACCGTTTCCAATTCCAGGCTGAGGTCCAAAACCGCAGCTTGTCCTGAGTTGATGATGATTACCTTCGAAACGGGCTTGAATCCCAGCTGGCTAATGGAAATCGTGTAGTTTCTCGGCTGGAGGTTCGCGAATTCATAGCGCCCTGCCTCGTCCGTGTCTACTGTTCGAGGGCTGCCGTCAGGTGGTTCCACGGCCAATTTCACACTAATCCCGGCGAGCCCAGACGAAGAGCCATCTTGCGCGGTGGTAATGGTTCCATGGATGGACCCCGGGCGGGTTTTCTCCCCACTGGTTGGAGTTTCTTGTCCAAACGCCGGGCTAGTCGCGAACAAGATCACGAAGACGGCGGCCGTCTGTCGCAACCAACCGCATACCCAGTGCCGCGATTGTACGCCCGTGAAATCTACATGCGTGGTCTGACGAATTGCTGGTCGTAATAGGCTCATGGTCTGGTCCAGCCAAAGGCTAATTCCCAATTATCCCGCGAGTAGTTCCGTTCTATTCAGCACTATCGCAGGCACCCGTGTCCAGCCAGTGAATATGCCCGTCTTTGTCGATTTCAAGCTCCGAGATTGGAGGGCCGACACGGGAAGAGACGGCAAAGAGGTTCGCGGAAGAACTACAAACGGTTTGATCGAACTCAGCCCGGGCGATGACTGCCGCTTGTTTCAGCCCTAAGTCTTCAGACTCCCCGTGAACCCGCCATATTTCCAAACTACTTGAGGTAGGCCCTCACAATATCGATGAGTTCCTCGGCCGCTGCCGCCTGTGCGGAATCCTTCCCGCGATTCGGGTCCAGGACATGGAACCAGATGTGTCCCTCAACCAGTTCGGCCATCAGCCCATTCAGCGCTCCCCGGCACGCCGCCACCAATTGCAACACCTCGCCGCACTCGTGCTCTCCCCCCACGGCCCGCTCAATCGCCTCCACCTGCCCGCGAATTCGGCGAACGCGAACGAGGAGTTTTTCCCGGTCTTTCGTCGTATGGGCCATTGCTCCCCCGCCGATATACTATAGTCCAGTATACTATGCAACTCCAAGCAAAAAAAGGCTTTACGCGCTTGACGCGGCAACCCTCCTTACCTAAGCTCCGTCCAAGTACACACATGCCCGGTTATCGACATGGCTTAGGCCTTATAGCTTTGCTGCTTGGGCTCATCTTTCTTGCGGTGCAGTTCCATTCTTGCGCCGATTTGACTCTCGGGCCTGCCAGGTCGCATTTCTGTCCCTTCTGCTCGACAGCCGACTCCGCCGTCACGCCACACTCTCCTACTATCGGCATTGTTCCAGTCACGAATAGCTTGGTCATCTTGGCTGTATTTTCGATAATTTTCACGCTGTTGCCGCGTCCCATCTCTCCCCGCGCTCCCCCTTCTCTCTAGCCCGTTGCCGTCGCCCTGATAACGATCTCTAGGTTTGCAGATTCCATCTTTGAATTCTTAGGAGCAGTGCCATGAAAAAATTTGTAGTCCTGTCTGCTTGCGCTTTGTTCTCGGCAGTCGCTTCCGCGCAGCAAACTCGGCCCGTGCCCCCGCCGCAAACTTCCGTTTCAAACACGGAAGATGCGCGCATGAAGACACTCGAGGAGCAGGTGCGCACCCTCGCTGAGGAAGTGGGCCTTCTCCGCAGCGAACTCAAAGCGATGCGAGACGCAAAGTCTATTGAGCCTTCAGCGGGCAGTCGCGTTTTGCTCGCTTCGTCGCACCTGGAACCCGTCATGCTGCTTGCTTCCATGCGCCCTCCGGCAAGTGCCTCTCCTGCTCCCGATCCCGCCTTCCCACAAATCGCCCAAACGCAGACCTACGGTGGCGCGACGTCCAACGCAAAACTTCTCAATCCGGATATCAGCCTGATTGGCGACTTCATTGGTACGGCGGGCCGCAACACTGTTTCTCCATCGCGCTCGCTCGAACTTCACGAATCCGAAGTCGGGATGCAAGCGATCATCGATCCTTACGCGCGTGCCGACGCATTCATCTCCTTCGGGGAGACTGGCGTCAATGTCGAGGAAGGCTATGTCACGTTCACGGCCCTCCCCGCTGGATTGCTTCTGAAAGTCGGCAAGATGCGAGCCGAATTCGGCAAAGTCAACACTATCCACAATCACGCCTTGCCGTTCATTGACCGTCCTCTCGCAACCAACAATCTGGTTGGCGGCGAAGATGGTATCGACGATGCCGGCATCTCGCTCTCGCGTTTCTTACCCGCGCCGAAGGACTGGTTTCTCCAAGGCACTGCCCAGGTATTCCGAGGCGATTCCTCCGACGTCTTTACGGCTAACCGCCGCCAGGATGCCAGCGTTGTCGGCCATATCCGCGCGTACCGCGATTTAGGTGAATCGACCAATCTCGATCTCGGCGTCTCCTATTCCCGCGGACATAACAATGCTGGCCTCAACAGCACGACCATCAATCCTTCTGAGTTTCTCACCAATCTCTATGCCGCCGATGCCACTCTCCGTTGGAAGCCACTGCGTCGCGCAATCTACCATTCCTTCCTTTTCCGCACCGAACTATTTTGGAGCGCCCGCGACCAGCTGTCTCCATTTAATGTTTTCCAGACCCAACACGCTTTCGGCCTCTATTCCGATGCCGAATACCGCGTCAACCGCCGCTGGACCGTTGGCGGGCGTTTCGATCGCAGTGGCCGCGCCACCAACGCCAACCTGACGGACACCGGTTTTTCCGGTATCCTGACCTACTGGCCTAGCGAGTTCAGCCAGATTCGTGGCCAGTATCGTTACGGTCATCTGTGGGACGTGCCCAATGACCGTTTCACCAACGCCAACGAGTTTCTGTTCCAGTTTCTTTTCGTCATGGGCGCGCACGGGGCGCACCCCTTCTGACCGTGTCTTCCGGAGAAATCATGCGAAACGCCAAACTGCATACATGCTGTACCTCTTTGCTCGCCGCTCTCGCTTTGCTCTGCGCTGTTTGCCCACTGCCCCTCCGCGCCGCAGGCAAACTGAACATAATGACGGCGACCACAGACCTTGCCACGCTGGCTCAAGAAGTCGGCGGCGATAAAGTTGACGTCGAATCCGTCGCCCGCGGCTACCAGGATCCCCATTTCGTCGAAGCCAAGCCCAGCTTCCTTCTCAAGCTGCGCCACGCCGATCTGCTCATCGTTGTGGGTCTCGAACTTGAAATCGGCTGGCTTCCCCCGCTCATTAGCCAGTCCACCAATCCGAAGATTCAGGTTGGCGCGCCGGGCTATTTTGACGCTTCCCGCTTCGCCAAGATCCTCGAGATCCCCACAGGTGTGGTGACCCGCGCCGAGGGGGATGTTCACCCGCTGGGCAACCCACACTACTGGCTCGATCCTGAAAATGGCCTCCGCATCGCCAAAGGCATTCAGACCAAACTCTCAGAAATGCGTCCTAATGATGCCGCCTACTTCGCGCAGCGCTATGACTCTTTCGAGCAACGCATTAAGCAAGCCGACCAGAAGTGGATCGCGGAGATGAAGCCTTATGCTGGCCGCAAAATCGTCACCTATCACCGCTCCTGGCCGAATTTCGCCGAACACTTTGGTCTCGATGTTGTTGGCTATGTCGAGCCACGTCCGGGCATTCCGCCGAGTCCGCAACATACCGTTGAGCTGATCGGCCTGATGAAGCGCGACGGTGTCAAGGTCATCGTCGTGGAGCCCTACTTCGATTTGAAAACACCCAATGCCGTTGCGCGTGACACGGGTGGACAGGTGATCGTCTTGATGCCTTCGGTCGGCGGCGAAAAGGAAATTACGGATTATTTCAAGCTGTTTGATTACGACATCGCGAAGCTGAAGCAGGCCTTTGACACAACGAAGTAATATTCTGGAGAGCGTGGAATGGAAATTCTTCCCTTCTTGCTCGCGCCGTTCGTCGCGAGCTTGATTCTAACCGGAATTCACGCCTACCTCGGCGTGCACGTTGTCGAGCGCGGCGTGATTTTCGTCGATCTAGCACTCGCGCAGATCGCCGCGTTCGGCGCGACCGTCGCGATTGTCGCGGGCATGGACCCCCACGGCCGTGGTTCGTACTGGATCAGCCTCGGCTTCACCTTCCTTGGCGCGGCCATCTTCGCCCTCGCGCGCACGCGCCGCGGCCACATCCCGCAGGAAGCCTTTATTGGCATCGCCTACGCCGTCGCTTCTGCGATGGCCATCCTGCTGATGAGTAAAGCCACAGGCGAAACCGAGCACCTCAAAGACATGCTGGTTGGAAATATTCTGGCTGTCTCCTGGCCCGAAGTCCGCAAAACGGCGGTCCTCTACGGCGCCATCGGCATATTTCATTACATCTTTCGCAAGAAATTCCTGATGATTTCAATGAATCACGAAAAAGCCGAACAACTTGGCGTCAAGGTCCGCTTCTGGGACTTTCTCTTCTACGCCTCCTTCGGCTTCGTCGTTACGTCTTCGGTGGCCATTGCCGGCGTCTTGCTGGTGTTCTGTTACCTCATTGTTCCCAGTGTTGGCGCTATGCTCTTCGCCGACCGTATCGGAAGGCGACTTGCCATCGGCTGGACCATGGGCACTTTGGTTTCCGCGCTGGGCTGCTTTCTCAGCGTCCAACTCGACACTCCCACGGGCGCTACCATTGTTGTTACCTTCGGCGGCGTCCTCGTCCTCATGTTCCTGTTGCACCTCGTCCTCCACCGCGGCCGAGATGTCCGCCAGCTCGAAGTTGCCTCTTCCGTCCAGCGCGAACTCGAACAGGGCATGCCTCAAACCCGCGGCTGACCCGGTCTGATGCGCTTCGCACCGGAGCCTTCGATTCCTTTTGCTTGGCGCGAGCCCTCTGCAGCGCTAGCTAGCTTCCTCCGCCTCTGTCTTAACCTCTGGCGCAGGCTCCCCTTTGACCTGCCGACAATCTGCCGTACCATCACAGGCAGTGGACTGCTGGAGGTAAGAGTGGCCGAACAGGACCGGCGCCGCACTCCCAGATATTCATTCGTCGCCAGCGCCGAGCTTGTTGCTGACACCTCGGATGTGCGCGTCGCCGCCAACGTTAGCGAACTGAGCCTCAACGGATGCTACCTCGACATGGCCAATCCATTTCCGCTGAGTACGCCGGTCAACATCAAAATTTCCGCAGCGACGGAGGTCTTTGAGTCGAAGGGGAGAGTTATCTACCTCCATCCTGGCATCGGCGCCGGCGTGATCTTCCTCGAGGTCGCGCCACTATCCCGTGCCATCCTCAAGAATTGGCTGGACGCAGCTGAAAAACCGCAACACAGTCCCGACTGATTTATTTTTCCCCGCTGATTTCCCGCCTTGGCAGGCTGGACTTCCTTAAGCGAGGGCTTGTTCCAAGTCCGCGATGAGATCCTCTGGGTCTTCTAGTCCAATCGAAACACGCACGGTTCCCGGGCACACCCCGGCGCGACGCAGCTCTTCGTCACTCATGTTGTAGTGTGAAGAGTACGCCGGCAGAATCACCAGAGATTCGACTCCACCCAGGCTCGCCGCCAGTAGGAACAACTGCACGCGATCGCAGAAACGCCGCGCCGCCGGTAAGCCCCCTTTCATGTCGAACGCCAGCATGGAACCAAAGCCGCGCATCTGTTTTTTTGCCATGGCATGGTCGGGGTGCGATTTGAGGCCCGGGTAATGTACACGTTCGACCTTTGGATGTTTTTCGAGGAATTCCGCGACCGCCGTTGCATTCGCACATTGCCGTTCGACGCGCAATCCCAGCGTCTTGATCCCGCGCAGCAGCAGGAAGGCCGCTTCCGGATCCATCGACCCGCCCAGCGCGATCACCATGTGGCGCAAAATTTCCATCCAATGTTTGTTCCCCGCCGCCACGCCCGCGATGATGTCGGAATGTCCCGCCAGCGCTTTCGTTGCGCTGTGAATCACGATATCAAAGCCCATCGACAACGGCTGCTGCAGCACCGGAGTGGCAAACGTGTTGTCGATGAGCGAGACCAGCTTGTGCTTCTTCGCGAACGCGACCGCTTTGTGCAGGTCCACCAGCCGCAGCGATGGATTTGTCGGCGTTTCCACGTATAGCGCCTTCGTTCGCGGCGTTACCAGCTCTTCGATTCCTGCGAGATCCGTATCCACACGGTTGACTTTGATCCCGAGGCCAGGAAAAACATCGCGCATCAGCCGGTAGGTGCCGCCGTAAACCTGCACCGTGGAAATCAGCTCATCCCCGGATTTCAGAATTCCCAGAAGCATGTGCGAAATCGCCGCCATGCCCGAAGCCGTCACCACCGCCGCTTCCGCGCCTTCCAGCGCCGCGATTTTTTCCTGCGCCACTGTCAGCGTGGGATTCCCATACCGCGTGTAGATGTACGCTTTGCTCTTCCCCTCGGCCCAGAGCTTCATCTCCTCGGACGAGGAGAATGTAAACGTAGAGGTCCTGCAGATGGTAGGGCCGACCGCGGCCCCTACGCCGTGACGCTGTGGTTCCCCTGCATGGATTGCTTTGGTTTGCGGCCCCATTTCGCTCGGGCTGGTTTTGTGGGGCGATTTGTCCTTCGGTTTATCATTCATAATGATGTCCATTCTGGCGTCAGTATCCGTTCCGGCAAGCGCCAATTTGGCGGAACTCGCTTGCAGCCCTTCAGCGAAGAGCGGCCCGCGATTCCCCTGGAAGGCTAACAGAATCGCTCAAACTACCAGAGAAAACACAACCACGGAGCGGAAAATGAGCAAAGGCACCGCGACACGATATAAAATTGGCGTTTCGCAAACCGGCCCCTGCGGCCCGGAGGACCAGCGTGAAGTCTCTTTTTTGGTTCCACATCGCCGTGATCATTTGGACTGTCTTTCTTCTCTTCTGGATCATCTCCGCGCGAAAGCTGAAAGCCATCAAACGGCGCGAGCCCTTTCACGAGCGCGTGCTTTACATGCTCCCGATAATGCTTTCCTACGTCCTCCTTTTCGATGACCAGTTGACGTTCACCGCGCTTGGGCGAAGGTTCATCCCGCTAGATCCGCGGATTGGCGTCGTAGGAATTGTCATCACGGCCATCGGCGTGGCGCTGGCGATTTGGGCGCGGCTCCATCTCGGCGAAAACTGGAGCGCCACGGTCACCGTCAAGGCCGGCCACGAGCTCATCGACTCGGGACCCTATCGAGCCGTCCGCCACCCCATTTACACAGGGATGCTGGTCGCGACCGCCGGTTCGGCGCTGGCACTGGGACAGGCGCGCGGGCTCCTCGCGCTTGTCGTCATCAGTCTGGGATTTTATTTCAAGGCGCGAAAGGAGGAACGCTACATGCTTTCCGAATTCGCCGAAAAGTATCAGGCCTATTCGCGCCGCGCCGGCATGCTGTTGCCGAAGTTACTTTAGGCTGAGGAGAGGTCCCTCGACTCCGCGGCCCGACACGCGCTTCGCGAATACCTGAACAAATCGGCCCGCCTCGCCCGGGATAACAAGTTGTTGATTTTTCTTGAAAGCTGTAAATCCGCGAGCCCACAGATATCCAAATTTTCCGGGCCACTGCTAAGCTTCTTCTTCGACCAGTTGTTCCCCGTGCGCGGCCTTGTGCGCCGCAATGACTTTTTCCGCCAGCTCGTTGGGCACGTAATCGTAGTGCGAAAACTCCATCGAGTAACTCGCGCGCCCCTGCGTCCTGGACGTGAGGTCGGTCGCATAACTCAGCATTTCCGCCAGCGGCACCTGCGCTTTGATCACCACGTTGTGCCCGCGCACTTCGCTACCAGCGATCCTGCCCCGGCGCGAGCTCAAATCGCCCATCAGATCGCCTGAATACTGATCGGGCGCGTACACTTCGACGTGCATCACGGGCTCCAGCAGCGCCGGCCGCGCCTGCTTCATGGCCTCCTTAAACGCCAGCGACCCTGCGATCTTGAACGCCATATCTGAGGAATCCACGTCGTGATATTTTCCGTCGTAGAGCACCGCGCGAAAATCCACTACCGGAAAACCCGCCAAAAAGCCGCGTGCGGCCGCATCGCGAATGCCCCTTTCCACCGAAGGAATCCAATTCTTCGGAATCGCGCCGCCGAAAACGTCATCGACAAATTCGACTCCCTTACCCCGCTCGATGGGTTCCATCTTGATGCGGCACACACCGAATTGCCCGTGCCCGCCGGACTGTTTCTTGTGCTTGCCCTCGACGTCGGCTTTGCCGCGAATCGTCTCGCGGTACGGCACTTTCGGCGGCTTGAGCGTGAGATTCACGTTATAGCGCTTGTGCAGCTTGGCCACCACAACTTCGATGTGCTGTTGCCCTGATCCCGCCAGGAGAAATTCCTTGGTTTGTGGATCGCGCATGAAACGCAGCGCCGCGTCCTCCTCCATGATCTTGTGAATGGAGACGCCGATCTTGTCCTCGTCCGCGCGCGTCTTGGGCTCCACCGCGAATGTGATGGATGGCTCCGGGAGCTGCGCCGGTTTGTAAAAAATCGGCGTGGCTTTGTCACCCAGCGTGTCGCCCGTCGTCGTTTCCTTCAGCTTGGCGATCGCTCCGATGTCGCCTGCGTGCAATTCCGCAATTTCGCTGAGCTGCTTACCCTGCACGACTTGAGTGTGCTGAAACCTCTCCGGAATGTTCCGGGTGTAATTCTGGAGCGTGGCGTCGTTTTTCAAAACGCCGCTTTTTACCTTGAAGTAGTTGATGCGCCCGGCGAAGGGATCCGCAAGCGTCTTGAACACAAAAATCGAAAGCGGCTGACCGTCGTCGTATTTTCTTTCCACGCGGTCGCCCTTGCCGTTCGGTTCCTTGTAGCCCACCTGCGCGTGCTCGTCGGGGTGCGGGAACGCGTCCGCGATAAACGTAAGCAGGCTGGCCGTGCCCACATTCTGCAGCGCAGAAACCGTCAACACCGGGAAAATTTTCTCCGCCACGATGGCCTTGCGCACCCCCGGAATCAAATCCTCGATGGGGATCGTTCCCTCCCGGAAAAATTCTTCCATCAGCGCGTCATCGCCCTCCGCCACCATCTCCACCAACTTTTCGTGGGCTTCCTTTGCTTCGTCCGCAAGCGCTGCGGGTATCTCTTCGATCGACGGCTTGCCGTCGCCGCCCGGCTTGTACAAATGCGCCTTCATGGCCACCAGATCGATCACGCCGCGGAAACCTTTCTCGGACCCGATGGGAAGTTGGAGCGCCACTACGTTACGGCCAAACACTTGCTCGAGCGATTCCATCGAGCGTTCGAAACTCGCTAGCTCGCGGTCCATCCACGTGAGCACGAACGCGCGTGGAATGTCGTACTCCGTGCAATAGTCCCAGACCTTTTCCGTCGTCACTTGCGCGCCGGTGTGCGCGTCCACGGTGATCAACGCTGCGTCCGCCGCGATCAGCGAGGCTTTCGTTTCCGTGATGAACGTCGAGTAGCCGGGGAGATCGATGAAATTGATTTTCGCTTTTTCCGAACCGCTCGCTTGCCCCGCACCATGAGGAGTAGTGGGCCATTCCGCATATGCCAGGCCTGTCTGAATGGAGATTTTTCGGGCGATCTCTTCTTCATCCCAATCGGTGGGAGTGCTGCCTTCCGCAACTTTTCCCCATCGCGGCGTCATTCCCGCGGTGAAGAGCAACGACGACACCAGTTGCGTCTTGCCGGTGCCGCCGTGGCCGACAATCCCAACGTTGCGTATGTCCTTGGTGAGATAGCTTTTCATACAGACCTCCGTGTTTTGACGACCCCGACAAACCGGGGCCGACGGGCGAGGTCCGTCTGAGCGAATGAAGGCGCGGGCCTGCGCCGGTGCGTTTTAGCAACTGAGGAAGGAGAACGTGGCCTCGGTACCTGGGTCCCCGCACAATCCGGGGGCGAAGGACGAGCAAAACCCCGGGTCCGCTCTCCTGCGTTTGTGTAACCCCGAGCATCTCGGGGCCAACTTGGCGGATGCTAACACACGCCGTCGGGTTGGGGCAATCTCGCGTCCGGCGATCCCTAGATCGCAATCCTTTTGCTGCCAAGTTCCGGATAAGTCCCGGATAAGCCGTCTCTTGCCCGCCCCAACGTGGCCTCTGCACATGGCATGGGATATACTGCGCACGCCAAGAAGTCCGTGGAGGTTAATCCCCATGCGAACTCTCCGCTTTGGAGTTTACTTTTCGCGGGGCGCGGTAGGCGTGTTTCTCGCCACAGCCACAATCCTCACGCTGTTTGCCCACAGTTCGACTAAGTCCAGCAATCAAATTGACCAAGTCTTGCGAGAGGCCGTCGACGAGAAGAAGGTCCCAGGTATTGTGGCGATGGTTGCAGTGGCTAATCAGGTCGTTTATCAAGGTGCGGCAGGAAAGCGGGATACGATTAAGAACACCCCGATCACCGTAGATTCGATTTTCCGCATAGCCTCGATGACCAAACCCGTCACGTCGGCGGCGGTTATGCAACTCGTCGAAAGCGGACGCGTGAAACTAGACGAGCCCGCCGCGAAATACCTCCCGGAGCTCTCCCAGGTTCAGATACTCGAGGAATTCGATGCCAGCACGGGAAAAGCAAAACTCAGATCTCCTAATGCACTTCCTACCGTCCGGCAGCTGCTTACGCACACATCAGGGTTCGCTTATGAATTTTTCGATCCGCAGTTGCACGCTTATGTGGCTACCGGAGCGGTCCCCTCTTTGCGTCAGGGAGACGATAGCTTTTTGAAGGCGCCGCTTTTGTTCAATCCCGGATCGCGATGGGAATATGGAATCAGTACGGACTGGCTCGGCAAGTTGGTCGAGAAAGTAAGTGGCCAAACTCTGGAAGACTACTTTCACCAGCATGTTTTTGCGCCGCTCGGCATGACAGACACATTTTTCGATGTCCCCCCGGAAAAGCAAGCACGCGTCGCAGCGCTTCATCAGCGCCAGGATGATGGCAGCTTTCTGGAGCCCCCGCCGCAGCCCTTCACACCGGTGCGGTTTTTCAGCGGCGGCGGCGGACTCTACTCGACAGCAAGCGACTACCTAAAGTTCGAGCGCATGCTGTTAGGCGGCGGAAAACTCGGCAACAAACGGATCCTTCAATCCGAAACGGTTGACCAGATGAGTCGCAACCAAATTGGCGACTTAATGCTCGTGCAACTAAGGAGCTCAGTACCCCAGTTCGCCAAAGATCCCATCCGCATCCCCGGTTCTCTGGACAAGTTTGGCCTAGGATTTGCAATCAACACCAAGCCCGTCGAAGGCGGTCGTTCCCAGGGTTCCCTGGCATGGGCTGGAATCTACAACACTTTTTTCTGGATTGACCCGCCCCGGAAAACCTGCGCGGTAATCATGATGCAGATACTTCCATTTAGCGATGATGCCGCATACTCCGTGGTCGAGCACTTTGAGCGCGCCGTTTACGCGACTCCTGCTAAGACAGTCGCTTCCGGTGGAGGCTCCGATTGATCCACCGCAATAACGGTTCAACTGCCGGGTCGACGATCATACATCCGGAATTCGCCTAGAAGAGGCATTCCCCTTCTTACGCGCTGTACGATGCTCGGTTTAATAAAGTAATGCTTGGCCGCGCGGTTAGGGCCGATTCTTGAGGTATTGATCAAACCATGCGACTGTGCGCTTGATGGCGTCAATCTGATTCTCGCGTTTCACGAACCCGTGCCCTTCTTGCGCATAAAAGTGCGCGTCCACAGTCTTACCGATTTCTTTGTAAATCGCAACGACTTGCTCCGCTTCTTCCTTTGGCACGCGGATGTCGTTCTCGCCCTGCAGCACCAGCAGCGGCGCTTTTGCGTTTCGAATGAACTTGATGGGTGACGCATTGTCATACACTTCGCGGTCCTTGACGGGATCGCCGAGCAGCGATTTCTCATATTCCTGAAGGAACGGATCTTCGTGTTCCAGCATGGTGAGCCAGTTGATAATCCCGTATTGCTCCACGGCCGCGGCCCACAGCTCCTGTTTCTTGCCGATGGCCATTAGCGTCATGTAGCCGCCATAGGAGCCGCCTGTAATGCCCATCTTTTTTTCGTCCACATATCCGGTGGCGGCCAGAAATTTCGCCGCAAACACTTCGTCTTCCAGGTCCCCGCCTCCCAGGTCCTTTGTGTTGGCTTTCTGGAAATCGACACCGTAGCCCGTCGAGCCGCGCACGTTTGGAGCAATTACCGTATAGCCGCGCGACACCAGTGCGATGACGCTGCGGTTGAACGAATCCACGGTCTGGCCGGTCGGCCCCCCGTGCGGCAGAACGATTCCGGGATTTGACCCGTCCCGCTTCAAACTGAACGGCACCCACAAGAACGCGCTGATGGTCTTCCCGTCAAAACTTTTGTAATGCACCAGCTGTGACGCAGGAATTTTGGCCGCCTGCAAGCTGCCGATCGCGGAAAAAGTCAGCTGCTTGGCTCTTTTATCTTTTATTTCATAGATCCAAAGGTCGCCCGACTGCGTCGAGCTTTGATGATTGATCAGCAGTCTCGTTCCGTCCCCCGAAAACGGCGCGGGGTTTCCTGCGAAACCGTTCAATCCTTCAGGAAGATTCAGCTTCGCCCCTTTCCGCGTGCTGGTGTCTGCAAGATACGCATCGCTGCGCCCGTCTTCGTTGACCGTGTACGTGAAGCTCTTGCCGTCGGGAGAAAAATCACCCGATTGCGCTTCCCATTGAATGCCCGTCACCCAAGTGGTTTTCTTCGTGGCCACATCGAGAAGCGCCACGTTCGGATAGCCTCCCGGACGATCCGAAGTCAGCAGTAGCGTCCTGCCGTCCGGAGAAACCGACGAAACAAAGCTCCGTGACTGTCCCTCGTGCGGCGTCAGTTCCTCCTGCTTTCCCGTGGCAACTTCAATCTGAAAAACGCTGCTGTCAGTGAATCCCGCGTTTACGCGCGATGCATAAATAAATTTTCCGTCGGGACTCCACACATGGCCAGTCCAGAGATGATTGGGTGTTTTTTCATTCGTGATGTTTCGAACTGCCCGCGAGCTCCAGTCCATGATCGCGATATCCGTCACCGGCGCCGTCTTCAGCTTGTAACTGATTGCCAGCGCGGAGCCGCTCGGCGACCACACCGCGCCCGTCTCCGAAATAGCCTCCGTGTTCGTCAGATTGACGAGCTCGCCACCGCCTGCTGGAATCGCAAATAAATCGTAAGTCTCCGCTCCGCCACGGTCGGATTGGAACAGAATCCATTTTCCATCCGGTGACCACAACCCACCGTTCTGCCGGTCATCCGACTGGCTCAGCTGAATCGGCCAGCCTCCCGCTGAGTTCACCTTCCACAAATTGAAGCGCCCGGTAAAATTTGAGGTAAAAACAACTTCTTTTCCATCCGGTGACCACGCTCCCCCGATCGTCGATCGCGTGTAGAACAGGTCATCGATGGGCACGGGTCCTGCCCCGCTCATTTCTGCCGAGACAATTTTCTTCGGGTCAGTTATTTCCCGCGTGTCGGGCGACGTCGCCGCCACCGGCATCAGAACTGCCATCAGGATCACAACCAAAAGCCGCGTGCGCATAAACACCTCTCAAGGGACGCCAGCTTATGGGGAGCGTGCTATGCGGTCAATCCCGATTTCTGTGAATAGGCTCCCCCAACCCAGGCAGTAGGGGAGATTCCACTTGGCCATGCACTATTTTCCAGTTCTAGTACGACCCCACTCATTTTCCCCCAGACCTTTCACTGGCTTAGTCCTTCTATCGCCGAGACTTAGTGAGCCTTGTCTCTGGGGACCCTCGGTACCCAGCTTGCTTACTACAAAGGGGGGAATGTTGTCGGCAGCAACTTCTTTCCCGTTCGGGCTCCCGGCGCACCCGGAGGACCGCAAAGTGTAGGCGCAACATTTGAGGAGGATTCTTATGGATGAAAATCGGCAACCGATCGAAACTTCAGCGGGAGATACATCTCCGCGCTCGGGAATCAACCGCGGGCTCGTGATTGTCGCGGTGCTCTTGTTAGTGGGTGCGGCACTCGCACTCGGCTACGGCTATCACCAGCAATCGCTGGCGAATCAAATCAGCGCGCATGAGCAACAGCTGAACGCCACCGTCAGCCAGCTGCAAGGCCAGTCCGACGCGCTCACGGCAAAACTGAATGACATGATTGCCGCGCAACAGGCGGCTGCAGCTGCTGCCCAAGCGAGCGCCAATAAAGCCGGCGGAAAGAAGCCTGTCGTAGACAAGCGCTACAAACAGCTCCAGACGCAACTGGAAGACCAGAAAAAGCAGCTCAAAGAAACACAGGATGAGGTGGCGAAAAACCGCAGCGACCTCGAAAGCAATCTGAGTTCCACGAAAGACGAACTCAACGGATCCATCGCCAAGACGCACGAGGAACTCGTCGCACTGGCCAAGCGCGGCGAGCGCAGCTATTTTGAATTTAACCTTGCGAAGTCCAAACAATTCAGCCGCGTCGGCCCCATCATGCTTTCGCTGCGCCGGTCCGACACCAAGCACAAGAACTTTGACCTCGCCATGATGGTGGACGACAACGAGCTCTCCAAGAAGAGAGTTAACCTTTACGAACCCGTTTGGATTCACCGCGAAGGCGACCCGCAGCCTGTACAGGTGATCATCAACCGGATCGAGAAAAACCAAGTGCAGGGATACGTGAGCGCTCCCCGGTACAAGAACTCCGAACTCGCCCCTACCCTGACCTCCGTCTCCGCTCCTGTTTCTGAGACGCCGGCCACCGATACCAGCAGCACGCCGGCGAGTCCGCAAAAGCCTCCCCAGCAGTAAAACCCGGGACCCATCAAAGCGCATAAATCCGGAAGAGCGCCCCCCCGCGCTTTTCCGGATTCTTATTTCCTGTGAACGGTGCCTGCTTTCTGCGCGTAACCCGAACAGGTGAGCACCGGAAGACGGGGATACTTGGCGAATCGTGAATCCGACCACGACAGTTCGCAGAGCACGAATTGCGAACCTTTCGCCGAGGCAATATGCCGCGCGTGGGCGCAGTCCGCGCATAAGCCAGCCGGATTTTCAACGCCTGGGCCAGGCTGCTGTTTCATGGGGCTCCCCTTATTGTAAAATTTTTATTTTTTACCGTCTTTTAATCTGGACTATTGCGCTTCCCATGCTTTACTCTGCCAATATGAAAAATAATTCAAAGGAAAGCGCGGTTCCGCGAGGCGATGCCCCGCCTTCTCGCCACACTCGTCTGTCACGTTTTCTGCCTGGCACTGGTGTGCCTCGGCCTCCCGCGCGTTGCGCCGGCACAGGATTCGAAGCTTGACACCCCTTCCCCGCAGGCGAGCGCTACCGCTCCTGCGCCTGACGGTTCCACCACCGATGATCCGCAGCTGACGCTCTTCCCACATTCGGAAACCACCCGCTACTGGATTTCCGGGCAGGGCAACATTGTCATGCAATGGCACCCCTCGTTCCCGGCCGCCTACAGCGGTCCGAACAGTCTGCGCTCTCGCGCGGAAAATGCGACTTCCAAGCTTTACACGCTCTACCTGGGCTACGAACTCACGCCCACAACCGAAGTTTTCGTCAACGCCGAGAGCGCCGGCGGCCACGGTCTCAGCGCCGCGCTGGGTGCAGCTGGATTCACAAACCTCGACGTTGTGCGCAATCCCGAGCTGAGCGAGAATCCGTACCTCGCGCGGCTCGTACTGCTGCAGATTATTCCGTTGAGCGAAGAACGCGTCACCGCCGAGCGCGGGCCGTTCAATCTCGCCACTTCGCTCCCCGCCCGGCGCCTCGAGTTTCGTGTCGGCAAATTCAGCCTCGTGGACTTCTTCGACCTGAATACCTGGGGGCAGGACAGCCATCTCCAGTTCCTCAACTGGACAGTGGACAACAATGGCGCCTACGACTACGCCGCGAACACGCGTGGCTATACCGATTCGGTGATGCTCGAATATGACGATCATTGGTGGGCCGTGCGTTTCGCCGAATCACTCATGCCCAAAGTGGCCAACGGCATCAATCTTGACGCGGATATCGCCCGCGCACGCGCGGAAAATCTCGAATTCGAAGCCCGAGGAAAATGCATCGCGCATCGCGCGGGCGTTGTGCGTTTGACCAGCTATCTGAACCACGCCGACATGGGCAATTACAACGCGGCAATTGCAAGCTTCCTAGAGGGGAAAACCGCGAAGCCAGACATTATTTCGACCCGTCAGCAGGGCCGCCGTAAATACGGTTTCGGCCTTAACTTCGAGCAGGAAATTACTTCAAAGATCGGGCTGTTCGGGCGTCTCGGCTGGAGCGACGGCCGCAACGAATCGTTTGCCTACACCGAAGTGGATCGCACCCTCGAGCTCGGGGCTTTCTCGAAGGGCGACTCCTGGCATCGCCCCAACGATCGCGCCGGCGTCGTCTTTACGATGAACGGAATCGTGGCTGCTCACCAGAACTATCTCGCGCTCGGAGGGGTGGGATTTCTCCTGGGTGACGGCGCGCTGACGTACGGCCACGAAAAAATCTTTGAAGGCTTCTATACCGCGCATCTCTGGCGCGGCCTCTTCGCCTCTTTTGACTTCCAGCACGTCAACAATCCCGGCTACAACAAAGCCCGGGGTCCCGTTCTCGTTCCCGGCCTTCGCTTCCACGTTGACTTCTAACCACTCGGCAGAAACAAGACCCCCTGGCACGTGCCGGCAACGCGTTCGTCTATGTGGCTCGCGAGTTCAGTTTTTTGAGCATTCTGTGGCGATTCAGCGCCGGGGGATACGGCGGCAATCACCGGCTACTCTTTTTGGCTGAACAAGCCAAAGCCGAGACGGAACTGAATCGTATTAATGCCTGGATTCGGCGTAGTCAGTCCGGCGTTGGAAATATGCATGTAACGGATTTCCGTGCTGATGGTGTGCTTGTTGCCCAGAAAGTGCAATCCCACGGCACCCCCGCTGGTGAAATTGACTTGCGAAGTACCGGGAGGAACTTTCACATTCGTGAACAATGTGCCGCCGCCAATCTCAAAGTAAGGAACAACACTGCGTCGCGTATCCAGCGCCCATTTGAACGCAAACGGATTGACGCCGGCGCCGTAAGCTGTATTCGTCTTCTGAAAGATCCAATAGATGGGCACGGCCTCTACGGCATATTCCAGCCGGCCGCGCAGGAAGCCGGGACCGTGCGGCGCCGTGAGAATCAAGCCGTAGCGCAGGCCAACATTCCAAACGCCGTTGCTGGACTGGCTGCCATTGACACCGTGGCCCCCGCCGCTCCAAACCTGAAGCTCATGGCCGCCTTCCACGGGACCTGCCTGGGCGTGAGCGAACGGCGAGAAAGCGACAAGAAGTAGCACGATGATCGTTGTTCTCAATTGTAAGTCTCCTTTGATGCTCTGATTCCTGCCAACGAGATTGATGTGAACAAAGCCCGCAGCCCGGTGGTGGTCCCGGCCTCCGCTTCCATGTAGACTTTTAACACGCGCCCTGGTCAATGGAAAACCATTGGCAGAATCGATTCACGCTCCAGCGGCAATTGCGCATCGCGCCAAGCAGGATTGATAAACTGCCTTTGGACCCTTGTCATGCGAAGAACTTTGGGAACATGCTCCTCCATTGTCGGAAAGTTCGCGCTCTCACTCTTGATGGCAGGATCATGCGTTATCTCTAACGCCGCTCAGGAACAAGGCCAAACAAACGCACCAAATTCTGTCCCGGCGCAGAACCCGAATCAAACTGATGTTCAAAATACAGGCCAAATTACCGCCGTCCCCAACCGGCCCACGATAGCAACCACAGCAGAGACCGTACAGCTCGGCGTGTTTGAGGTCGAATATGGGTTTGAGGCGGCAAAGGGCCACCAAAACATCAACGGACTGCTGAAGTGGGGCGCCTTCAAGAATCTGGAGTTGTGGTTTCTAAATAATCCCATCGAACGGGATGCCGGCATCGCGGGTAGGGGCGATTCCGGCGCCGGCTTCAAATACAGATTCATTTCTAAAAAAAATGCGCTGCCCACGATTTCGACATTATACGTGGCGACCGTGCCGACCGCGACGGCCGGGGTTGGCGCGGGCGCGACGGGCCACTTGGTGCAAATTCTCCTCAGCAAGGATTTCGGGAAGCATCACTTTGATCTCAACTTTGGCCCGCAATTCCTGGGCAGGCCTGGCGCCAGCGGGTTTGACCGGAATTACTTTTCGGCGCTGTCTTATTCCTACGCCTTCACGAAAAAATGGGGCTATACGAACGAAATCGCGGGCTTTAGCCGCGCCAATGCCACGACGCCCGCCACACTGACGGTATTGAATGCGGCCACCTATAATGTGACGCCGCGACTCGTCCTCGATTGCGGCGTTTTCCTCGCCGGGTATGGCAATCTCCCTCGTGCAAATTTCATCGCCGGCGTGACGTATTCGGTCGCCGACCTCTATCATCTTCACCCGCAGCGCCGCTCTTCAAGGATTGATTCGCAGTCCCATAAGACGTTTTAGGGCAGGACAGGTTTTGCTTCGGCGGCGCTGAGTTGAACGCCGAGGATTTGCGCAAGCGTGGGGGCGATGGCGCGCATGTCAATCGCGCCCAGCGAATGTGCCGCCGGAATGCCCGGACCAAAAATAAAAAACGACGCATTCATTTCCGGAAAATCCGGCCAATAGCCATGCATGCCTTTCCAGCTGCTGGCCGTTACAAGATCGCCTGAGAGATTTTCCCCCGCGACAAAGCCGAGGCGCAGCGCCACCAGAAATTCCGCTTCGGGAAATCCTCCGCGGGCATGAAGCTCCTCTGCGGAGACGATTCGCGCGATCCCGTTGGCGGGATCGGCGGCGAGCTTCGCGAGTAAATCGGCAACTCTTGCTTTTGTGGCCGCGTCATTCTTGTTTTGGAGCATGATGGCCTCTGCGCCTCCCGCTCCCCAGGGGATTGCCTTCCAGGACTTGATCTGCTCCTTGGAAGAGGTAGCCGCGGAATCCCCGCTTTCAGTGACTTCGATAAGACCCGCGTTGCGGAAAGCGACGCCTAGATGCAGAGCTTTGTCTGTGGCGACGAAGCCATGGTCGGAAACGACGCAGATCACCACGCGCTCTCCATACGTTTTCTTCGCCGCATCGAGGATCTCGGCGAGCGCTGCGTCAATCCGTTCCAATGTGGCGTTGCTCTGCGCGCTGAACGGGCCGGAGGCGTGCTGCTCGTGGTCAAGGGCCGTGAGATAGATCGTAGCCATATCAGGATGCTTTAGTTCGATCAGGCGCCCTGCAAACTTGGCGCGGTTTTCATCGCCCTTGATGGTTTCGTCGATGCCATCGGTATACGGGCCGAGCTCCTTTTCGAGTACATCGAGCAGGCTGGGAGTGGCGAGAACGCGTAGGAGCTTGCGGTCATCCGGAGTTCCCGCGCGCCAGTATTGCGGAAGGTTCCATGTAATTCGCGCCGCAACGCCGACGGGCCAGTGAACGTTCGCCGTAGTTAGACCCGCTTCCGCAGCGGCATCCCACAGTGTGGGAACCTGAATATCCTCCGCGTACCAATACCACCCGCCGTAATTCTTGCGCAGCGGATCAAACGTCGTGTTCGCGTATATTCCGTGCCGCGCGGGAGACACGCCGGTGATGAGTGTGGTATGGCTCGGATACGTTACGGTGGGAACGACGCCATGAACGCCCGTCGAATATGCTCCATCTCGCAAGAACTTTCGCAACGATGGAATTTTCAGCCCATGCGCGTCGGCGTCCAGGACGTATTCGGGCTTGAGGCCGTCAATCGAAATGAGAATGACGGCAGGCCGCGATGATTTCTCCTGCGTGTGACCCGCCAAAGCGAAAACCAGCCCGCTCAAAATCGTAAGAGACAAACCAAGCAAAATTCTATTCTCGCGCGACACCTTCATCGACGAATCCCTCGATTCACCCTTGATTGTATTGACAGCATAAGTAAAAACCGGGCGTGCCGTCCTCTGCTGCCTTCACCGCATCTTCTCTCGAAGCTCGGCTCAATTCCGGCAGGCGGGGGACACATGCGCCCGGTGGTTACTTGATTCTTAAATTAGAACGAGAAACGCAGTCCCAACTGGACCGTTCTCGGGCCGGCTTGCTCGCCTCCCTGCACGTCATGAGACAGGCCGAAGCTCGTCGGGCTTGAAATATTGGTGGTCTGAACGTCTGGATTCACGTGGTTAAACAGGTTTGCAAACTGGGCCTCAAATTTCATCCCTAGCCGCTCCGTCAGCTTGAACTGCTTGCCCACCGTGGCGGAGAAAACTCCGGTGCCGGGACCTTCAAGAATCCCCACGCCGCAGTTGCCGAACCGGCCAATGTCGTTCGCCGGGATTGCGAACGCGTTGATGTTCGCGGGCGTCCCCACGCAATCGGGCCGCTGCGTAGAAGTCACCCCGCGCACCAGCACTCCCGTTCCCGAAGGATCGGTTCCGCTGAACGTCGGCGTGAGATAGGGCCCTGATTGCGCCAGCAAGACGCCAGCGACGGTCCAATTGCTCAGGACCGCGTTGGCGAAGCCACTCGAACTGCTCAGGTACTTTCTACCCTGGCCGAACGGCAGATCGTAGAAGAACGTCGTCAAGAAGCGGTTGCGCCGCGTGAAGGCGACGTTGCCGGCGTCCGCCCCGATGTTAAAGCGGTTGAGCGCGGTGGGTCCGTTCTCCGCGCTGAAGACGGTGGGCGCGGTGCCCAGGGCATCCGAAATATTCTTTGCCCAGGTATAGGAGCCCTGGAAATTCAGGCCTCCGCCGAAGCGTTTTGTGACTTCGATTGTGGCCGCGTTGTATTTCGCGCTTGGTCCGTTATCCCGCGTCAGAACAGCATTGAAATTCGGGAACGGCCGTGTCGCCTTCACTGCCGCGTAGCCTTGCGTGTTGGGCGGCACCTGATTGAGATCGGGGCTGAAGATTAGTCCCGTGGTGTGCATGCCCACGTAGCTCACGCGCAGCAGTGTTTGCCAGCCGAGGTCGCGCTCCACCGAAGCGCCCCATTGTATGTTGCGCGGATCTTTCAGGTTGACTTGATTGGCGCGACGAAAATCCGGAATCCCGCCAAACCCGCCAGCCCCGGTCGGGAAAACATTGGGAAACTGGAGCGCGAAAATGGCGCCATTCGGGCCGACGCCGGTGACCGCCTGCTGGAATTCCGGCGCATTGCTGGTTGCGACTCCCGCTAGAGAATAAAGAACCGAGCCGAGGACCGGCACGGTATAGAGCCCCGCGTTCGCGCGAAGAACGGTTTTGTTGTCGCCAAAGGGCCTCCACGCAATGCCCAGGCGCGGATCCCAATCGCCGTAATAGGTATGCCGCAGAGTAACGGGCAAGCCTGCCGCGCTGGCCAGGACAATCGGCGTGCTGCCGATGGAAGCAGCGAAGGTCGGTGCCACTTCATTCAATCCGGCCTGATTTTGCACCACCACTCGCCCACCCGGAGTGAAACGATCGAAATTGCCGAGCTGGTTGGTTTCGTCGTTGAACGGCGGGTGAATTTCATAACGCAAGCCATACGTCACTGTCAGGTTGCGCGAGAATTTCCATTCATCCTGTGCGTAGAACCCGTATTGGCTTGTGTACGGCTTGGTGTCGGGGCCGTTCTGTGCGAAGGCCGTGCCCGACGGAAGCCCGAGCAGGAAATCGGCGAAAGACTCGCCGGAGAGCGCCCCTGTAAAAACGTATTCGCCGAACTCATCGCCCGCGAAAAACGTTAGGAAGTCAACGTAGCTGATGTGCGAGTAGTCGAAACCGAATTTAAAGGAGTGCTGGCTCTTGAGCCAAGTTAGGTTGTCGCCGAGCTGGTAGGTGTGGTTGACGATGTTCCGTGGCCGTCCCGAGGTATTGCTGTTGATGATGCCGTCGGTGAAATTGAAGTCCGGAATTCCGCCCGATTTGTTCGCCGGTGGAAGTCCCACGGTGCCGATCTGCTGGTCGATCGACGCTCCTTGCGCGGAAAGTGGATAGCTGGTTTTGAAATCGGCAATCGAGAATCCGCCGCGCAATTCGTTCACCAGCCTGCTGTTGACGATCCAGTTGTACGATGCGGCGAAATTGCGCAGCGTGCTGAGTGTGTCGAACGGCCCGAAATTCGCGTTGTACCCGTTTACACCTCCGGCGCTGACTCCTGTATCGGTAATGTCCTTCCAGGAAATGCGGCCGAAGATCTTGTGATTGGGAGTGAAATTGTGATCGATGCGGCCGTCATAGGTGTTCAGGGTATACGGCCCGGGAACGTTGGCGATGAAATTTGGGTTGGCGATCGAATCGCCAGCTCCGGGCTGATTTTGATGGGGATAGAGCAAATTCAGAATATTGGTGGACGTCTGGCTGATCAGATTTCCTGGAATCTGGTTGTTTAGAAAAGCTTGCCCCGTAAAGGGATTAAACAGCTGATCAGTCATATTGTTAGTCTTTGGATCCCTGTCGTTGCAGAGACCGGCTGTAAAACCCTTTTGGCAGACGGAAGAAAGATTGCCTGTCCGCCAATCGCCCGGAGGAACAATTTCCGGCACAACGTTGTTGCGCGGCCGCCGCGTACCTTCATAGTCGAAATAGAAAAAAGTCTTGTCGCGCGTATTCAGCACATGCGGAATCGAGAGCGGCCCCCCAAAGAAGCCGCCAAAGGTGTTGCCGATAAGCCGCGGCTTCACGTGGGTGAACGCGTCCTTCGCGTTGAACTCAGAGTTTTGGTAGTAGTCGTACAATGAGCCGTGATAGGTCGAGGTGCCGCCCCGCGTCGTAACCGTCAGATCACTTGGCTGTCCGAACTCCGCGTTGTTGTTCGCCGTGTTGACCTTGAATTCCGCGATCCCTTCAATCGAGGGAAAAAGATCGCGGTTGGGGCCGTTGAACCTCACGTTGGTCGTGTTCACGCCGTCGATCGAGAACGACGTGAAATACGACATGCCGCCGGCGACCGAAATGTTGTTGCCGCGATCCTCCTGCACGATCGGTGTCAGCACCGCGACGTTCAGCGGGCTGGGATTGTCCGTTGCGCGAAAATTCAGGGCGAGATCGCTGATCTGTTCGCCCGACCGCGAATCCGAAAGCGTGTTCGATTCGCTCACAATGACTTCGGTTCCCTTTACTTCCACGACCTGCCCTGCGGCGCTCGCGACTTGCAAAGTTGTGTCCAGCCGCATCTCCTGTCGCGCCAGAAGCTCCACATCTTTGCGCTCCCCGTCTGCAAATCCCGAGGCGCTGATCGTGATCGTGTAAACCCCGGCGCCGAGATTTGGAACCCGGAAATCTCCTGCCTCATTCGTTTCCGCCTCGCGAACTGCTTTTGTATTTTGGTCCGTGACCCTCACTTTAGCCCTCGCGACCACTCCGCCTTTCTGATCCGTGACCGTGCCCGCGATTTGCCCGTAAATCGACTGCGCGCGCAGCGAGGCGCAATTGGCAGCAGCAAAAGGCAGCACCAGAGCCACCGCCATGGTTCGCAACACACACCACGACTTCCTTATTACTTCTGATGACATGAATCCACCCCTTTAATTTTGACGAGCAGCCCGCACCCTACTCGAAGACGGTTGAGCAAGTGCCTTCAGGTCGAGGACGCTGGCCGTACATATTGACTCGGGAGGTGCGCGAAATATTTTGTCGGCAGACGACAGCACGATGAATATTTGATGAATGAAATCGCCCGGCGTTCATGCCAAGGCGGTATGGCCTGAGCCCGCGGGCGCTTCAATTTGATAGGGTCCGGAGAGTGATTCCAGGAGAAAGACGCATGCGTGTTGCGGATTATATCTCTTCGCGAGTGGACAGCAGTTACAGTTGTTGTTTCTTATCCCGTGGAGACGATCGTGCGATCCCTGAACATATAGCCATACGCCATTCGCGGTGTGTTGAACGCAAATCCCGGATTTCCCTCGTGGTCGAGAAGTATCAGTCCTCCGGTGCCGGGCGTGCGTTTAGCGAGAAGATGTACGGCTTCACGCGCAGCGAGATTAGCGGTGGAGATATCGCACCGCGCTCCTGCGGGAGAGTCCACACAAGTCGCGGGCCCCCGCAGAATATCCACCGTAGTCTTGGCCATCACAATTTTCATGATCGCCTCTCCGTAGCCCGTGCAGGAGACTCCTCCCGCTTCGGAATCTGCGTAGCAGCCGCAGCCGATCAGCGGCGAATCGCCCACCCGCCCAGGCAGTTTACAGCACGTGCCTCCCGTCGAAGTCGCTGCGAACAGCCGGCCGGCGCGGTCCATAGCAATGGCGCCCACAGTTCCCTGCTCATGGCCCCGATGATGTTGCGCAGCGTGCTTATCTTCTTTGCAGCGCAACCACGCTTCCCGCTCCGCCGCGCTTACCAATTCTTCCGCCGCGCACAGCGCGATTCCCTGTTCTTTCGCGAAGCGTTCCGCGCCTTCTCCCGCCAGCATCATGTGCGGACACTTTTCCAGAATCGCGCGCGCCAGCCGGATCGGATTTCGAACGTGTTGCAGAGTGGCCGCGGCGCCCGCCTGCAGCGTCGCTCCGTCCATGACGATGGCGTCGCACTCCACCCGCCCGTCCAGGTTCAGATGCGAGCCAAATCCCGCGTCGAAGACCGGATCATCTTCGAGCACCACGATCGCGGCTTCAATCGCGTCGAGCGCGGAGCCGCTTCGCTCGAGAATCGCCCATCCCGCTTCGAGCGCGCGATGGCAGCCGGATTTGCACGCCTCAACGGCTTCATCAGGAATATCCCACGCGCCGCCGTGAACGATTAAAGAAGGGTTCATACGAGACCGCGCCGGTCCCGGCGCGAATCGATGATGCGTCAGATGAAAAAATCCAGCAACAGCAGAAGCGGCCCGATGAGAAGTCCGATCAAGAGAAGAACTTCGCCGCGGCTCATGCGGCTGCGCGGCATGCGGCGGAGGGAATGGAAAAACTGATGCGGAATGATCTTAATCAATGACTCTTCGCGAAGCGTGTAAAACGGTCCGGCCGGAATATGGCGAGAAGCATTGCGGCGGAACGCGCTGAATTCGTCATGCACCCAGAAGAGAACGTCATCGCGGCCCCGCCAGACCATTGCCGCACCAAGCACAAACAGAACACACCCAAAGAAACTTAGAAGCCCGAGCTCCGGGCCTGCTCCCCAGTACATGATTCCCTCACAGGCGGCTGAGACTGCTTCTACCAGAGACGCCTGGAAAAACCCTTGGGTTACTCGTCCTCATGAATCGTGATGAGGCGAACCACCTCGAATTCTTTCTTACCGGCTGGCGTGGCGACCTGGATCTCGTCCCCGACCTTGCGATTCAACAACGCTCTGCCGATTGGCGAGGTCGTCGAAATGTGGCCCTTTTCGGCGTCCGCCTCTTCGCTGCTGACCAGTTTGTATTCAATCTTCACTTCCCGTTGAGTATCAAGCACGATGATCCGCGAGCCATACCCGGCGCGGTCTTTCGGAATGTTGCTGAGGTTGAGCATCCCCAGATCGCCCATGCGCTTCTTGAGCTGTCCGATGCGCGCGTTAACGTAGCCCTGGCGCTCCTTTGCGAATTTGTACTCCGCGTTCTCCGAAAGATCCCCGTGAGCGCGCGCCACGGCAATCTCCTTGGGGAGCTGCACGCTGAGCTCGTGCTCGAGCGCATTGATCTCGTCCTGAATCTTCTTTTTGATCTTCCCGAGCGGGTCGGACATGGTCTTCGATACCCAGAATTCGATTCCAAAAATGTTCGCGGAGTCCGGGCTTACTGGATGGTTCGCCGGACCCCGCGTCAGCAATCATTATAGATGCGGGTGAATTGCGCCGACAAGTGGCCGGGCGCGTTTTTTTGGGGCGGCCCGTCATCTGCCTCATACCGTCCCGTAGCCTGTAGGCCCGTCGACTGCCCCGCGCCAGGGTGGGAGAATTACAGGGTCATTCCACCTTGACCTCGAGAGTTTGCGTTTTGCTGTTCCCGGCCGCGTCCTCGATGGTGAGCGTGTAAGTCGTCGCCGTGGGCGAGACATCCACGCAGCGCGCAAAGGAGGGCCACACGGGGTTCGGCTGCGGCTCCAGCCGCACTTTTTTGGCGTTGGCCACGCCGTAACACAGCTTGGTGGATTCCCCCCGGCGAATAACTCCCGGAGCGGCGTAGAAATTCTGAACAGCCAGCTCCTTGCCGCCCATCTGTTCGACGGTGGCACGGTCCTCTGCACGCTGCTTTTCGGCCTTTTCTTCTGCGGCGCGCCTTTCCAGGTCGCGGTTTTCCGCCCACCGAGAGAAGAAGACCCTTCCCACGTAGAGCAGGGCAATCGCGATCGCGATCGAGGAGTACAGCAGTGGATTCTTGAACGCCGGCTTTCGTTCAGGTTGCGTTCCCATAGACACTCCCAGTGTACGGCATTCAGGGATTTATCGGTTTCTGCCGCGCTTATCTTCTTCGAGAGCGAGCGACAGATCTGCGGCAATCTGTTTATCGGGACTTAACCTAAGTCCGTGATATAAACTTTCGGTCCGATTCAGTGGACCTGCGATTTTGCAAACTATCATGCCTCCAGTCATTCAAGTTTCCGGAGTCCGCAAGACCTACGGCCGAACGGTGGCTGTCGACGAAGTGTCGTTCGAGGTAAACCACGGGGAGATCTTTGGTTTAATCGGGCCCAACGGTGCGGGGAAGACCACCACCATGGAGTGCATCGAAGGTCTGCGCACACCCGACCGTGGCATCATCTCGGTTCTGGGGCTTGATCCCTTTCGTGACGTCTACAAGCTGCAGGACCGCATCGGGGTTCAGCTCCAGCAGGCGCAGCTGCAGAAGCGGATCAAAGTGTGGGAGGCCGTGGGCCTCTGGGCTTCGCTTTACCAGAAGAAAGCGATAGACGGCGAGCGCTTACTCGAACAGCTCGGCCTCACCGATAAGCGGGACGCCTGGTTTATGAATCTCTCGGGAGGCCAGAAGCAGCGGCTGTTTATTGCCCTTGCGCTGATCAATGATCCGGAGGTGGTGTTTCTCGACGAGCTGACCACCGGGCTGGATCCGCAGTCGCGGCGGGCGATCTGGGATCTGGTGCGCGGTATCCGCGAGCGCGGCAAGACAGTCTTTTTGACCACTCATTTGATGGAGGAGGCCGAGCGGTTGTGCGACCGGGTAGCCATCATCGAGCACGGACGGATCATCGACATCGACAGGCCGGAGAGGCTTGTCATCCGGAACTGCCCTGAGCGAACAGTCGTTCTCGCCACGGACGACCCGACCGCGGAAGCGCGCTTTCGGGCAATCCCGGGAGTTGAGGCGGTGATCTGCACGGACTCGCGATTCACGATTCGCGGCCGTGGCGACGAGCTGGTGACCGAGATAATTCATTGTCTGTCCGAGAATCGCATCCGGGTCAAGGATTTCCGCACGATTCTCCCCAACCTTGAGGACGTTTTTCTCAAACTGACTGGCCATTCGATTCGCGAGTAGGCTCGACAATGGTGCTGCGTGGACTCTGGAAACTGACTTGGATCGAGATCAAGATCTTCCTGCGCGAACCGCTTGGCGCATTCGGCACGATCGGTTTCCCTGTTCTGGTTTTCCTGGTGGTGGGCCGGGTAGCCGGCCGCAGACTCACGCCACCTTCACTCGCTGCCAGCAGTTTTATCCGCGTCGGTCTACCGGTTCTCACGTCGCTTCTGATCGTCATCAGCGCGGTGCTTTCGCTGGTCACGATTATTTCGATCTACCGCGAGGGCGGCATCCTCAAGAGGCTCCGCGCCACGCCGCTGCGCCCGCAGACGATCCTTACCGCCCATGTGATCGTCAAGCTGATACTCACCGCGGCCACGCTGGCCTTGATGGTTCTGGCAGGCAAACGCTACTACCCGGTCGGCGTTCATGCTCCACTGTTCTCGTTCACGATTGCGCTGTTGATCAGCACCTGGAGCATCCTGTCCATCGGCTTTCTCATCGCCAGCATTGTTCCCACGGCGCGCTTCGCGCAGCCGATCGGCGCCGTCATTCTGTACCCCATGATCGCTGTGTCCGGACTCTTCGTGCCCGTTGAATCGCTGCCGCCAGTGGTCCACGCGCTGGCGCGATTGCTCCCGCTAACCTACGCTGTCCCGCTACTCCAGGGAATCTGGAACGGCGACGCGTGGTCGGCCCATGTGGGCGAGGTGGCGGCGCTGGCAGTGGTGTTCGTCGTTTGCACGGCGCTCTCGGCGAAGGTTTTTCGCTGGGAATAGCAAGATTGCTAAAGAAGGCCCGTTCCCCGGTTTTCATCCTCAGTTCCACACACCGAAATGAATCGCAGCCCGCCCCAGGGTTATTCCTAGGACACGAAGAGGACAGATTGCAAATTCGGCAAGCATCCAAAGTGGATACTGGTTAGGTAGCAGTCTTTGTGAAAGGTTCCGCTCGATCGTGAATGCAACGAAAATCGGAGTGGGTGGGTATGAGCAAGATTTGGGACGCCCTCCGGGAAGCTGAACGGCTTAAGAATCAGCGTATTTACAAAGAAGGTCTACAGAACCACTGGGACGCGATTTCTGAACGTCGGTCCACGAAGCGCTTTTTGGCGAATACGCCCGTTTTGGTGTATGGCTATGGAGCCACCGATAATCCGTTTCACGAACGAACGGAGGCACTTTCAGTTAACGCTGGCGGTGGGCTAATCACCTTAACTTCTGCCGTAAACCCTGGTCAGACACTTTTACTTATTAACGAAGTAAACCTGAAAGAGGAAAAGTGTACAGTGGTTCGCTTGGTGTCCACCCATTTGAACGGAACTGACATCGTCCTTAAGTTTCCGCAGCCAGTGCCCGATTTTTGGGACACGGCTCGCCCCTGAACACTTTCGCCCCAGTGGGCTCCGCACCCGAATAATTGAACAGCTCCATGCCTTGACCCTACAGGGTGAACAGCGAAGGGGAGGGGAGGTATTTCTCTTGACATCGCCGCTGCTTTTATGGAACCCGGTAATCGGACAGTATTTCGACTTTTCGGGCGCGTGGTCGTTCGAACAGCAGCAGCTATTTAGCTTACTTCCTTTGCTCGGCAGCTTCCTTCAATAGAGCACCGATCGAGACGAAGCGGAGTCCTTCAGTAAGAATGTTCGGGAGAGCCTCCTCCAGTAGCATAGGCTTTAGCCTGTGTCAGCGTAGAAGTCGACAAGGTGTTTACGACAAGCAAAGGTGGCCGGTGCTAGGGTGATAAGGATTTGGGAGGTGAAGCGGCGGGCGCGGGTTTCGGGAGATGGGGAGACTTCGCGGAGCCGGTGATTTCGGCGAGAATTTTTGCGGTGAGGGACTTGCTCACGGCGCAGGCGGAATCGTTGATGCGGCACTGCGCGAGTGTGAAGAGGCAGCCGCAGGTGCAGGATTCGGCGTTGAAGCGGTGAATGGCGATTTTTTTCTGCTCGGGAGTGAGCCGCGAAAGATCGACGCCGGGAAATTCGCTGGCACGGTCGGCATGTTTCAGAAAGATTTCTCCCGCGTCCTCGAACGTTTCCACCTTGGCGTCGATGGGCAGGCCGAGGAGCGAGCGAATCTCCGTTTCATAGAGCGCGGGATCGCGAAGGCCGACATGTTTTTGGACGACGCGGCCCTGCGGGTCAATAAGAAACGAAGTGGGAAGCGCGGCGATGCCGCCGTATTGAATGCGCACGTCGTCCGAAGTGATGGCGACAGGATAGTTGATGTGGAACTCCCGGACGAACTGCTGGATGGCGTCAAGATCATCGTCGTCGACGACCAAGCCCATGACTTGGAGGCGGTCTTTGTACTTGGCCTGGAGTTCGACGAGGTCGGGGATTTCCGCGCGGCAAGGTCCGCACCAGGTGGCCCAGAAATTCAGCAGGACGACTTTGCCGCGAGCGTCGGCAGGCGAGACGGGCTTGCCGTCGAGCCCCGGGATCTGAAACGAGGGTGCGGGATCAGGATTGCGGACAAAATAGATAGTGGGCAGCTGCTGTTCCCGGGCAGGCTGCGCGGCGTGATGATTGTTGGCGCGGGCTTGGCCGGCGGAGGGAAGAAGGGTGAAGAGCGTGGCGAGACAGAAATAGAGCGCACAAGTTTTGCCGATCAAGCGGGCGTGAAGAGCAAACGTCATAACGATATCCTAAGGAGAACACACGGAAAGTTAGATGCCAAGAGGCGAGGAAGGCGTGACAGTGAAAGAGTTAAACAGCCCCACGCGAGGAGGTTCGGCGAAGGAACATTTCTTTTCTTGGAACGGCTCACCGATTCTCCGAAGGGTAGAATTAACCTAGGAATCCTTTTCAAGGCAGGCGCATGGAACCGGAACGACGCCGAACACCCAGGTATCCCTTCGCGGCGAGCGCGGAAGTCGTGGACACGAGCTCGGGCACGAAGTCGACTTGGAAGGTGAGCGAGCTAAGCGTGAATGGGTGCTACGTGGAGACTCCCAACGTCCTCGAAAAAGGATCGGGCGTGCTGTTGAAGATTTATCGGGAACCGCACTACTTTGAGGCGCCGGCGACAGTCATGTACGCGAAACCCGGCCAGGGCATGGGCCTGACGTTTCACGACGTGAAACCATTTTTTGCGAGCGTGCTGCAGAAATGGCTTCTCGCGGCGATGGTCAGCAGGAAAATTCAGCAGCCCTAAAGTAATTACGCACGTCGCGACTGCAAGAATCCCTTCTAAATCGGCACTGGTGATTGCCAGCTCCAAGAACAAAGAGGCTGCGCTGAGCGCAGCCTCTTTGCCTTTTATGTTTTCCGTAATCGAGCAACAGAGTTGCGCGTATTTCAGTGACCTTTCGACGCAGCTAGAAATCCACGCGGAAGCCAAGCTGGATCTGACGCTTTGGGAACGCCGAAGTGAAGCCCAGCGGTGTGCTAGGCGACAGAGCGCTGGATCCATGCACGTTGAACGTAGTGAATCCAGGTGTCAGGCCGAATAGCGGGCTCACCTCATTGTTTACGCTCGCGAAGTTTGTATGATTCGCTATGTTGAAGCCCTCGGCCGTCAACCGCAATTTTGCCTTCTCGCCGAGTTTGTGCTGCCAGCTCAGGCGCATATCGAAATTGGTGTAGTCGGGACCAAGCCCAGTGTCACGACCAGCACCGATCGGACGTTCGTTGGTGGTGTGATTGTTGCCGTTAACCTCACCGCCCGCCAACAAATTGAAGGGATGTCCGCTATTGTAGGTAAAAATCGGCGCCAACTGAAAGCCGGAGATAAAAGCCCCCTTCCAGGGGCTGTCAAATACGCCCGCCATCACGACTTTATGGCGCTGATCGAATTCAGAAAGCCCGCGGTCGGCGCCGAGGTTCGTCGGGTCTTGCGGTCCATAATCGCTGTTAAAATCGGTGGTCGTGTCGAAGCCTTTGCTGAAAGTGTAGTTACCAAACAAAGTGAAGTGACTGCTGAAACGCTTCTTGACTTCCAGGATTCCGGCCTGATAAACGGCGGAACCCGCTGAAGTGTATTGATTGTTCTGGACGATAAACGGATTCACGAAGCAAGTGAAAGGATTGGCGTTGCAGGGCAGTCCTTCCGCGCCACCGAGCGGATCGGCCCCAGCGGCCGTCGTGTTCCAGTTCCGGTAGGAGACATTCTTGCCGTTGGCCAGCGTAACGGTGCTAAATGGCGCTGGCAGAAGATTGGTGTCAATGGCAACGGGGAGCCCAATCGTATGAGAGTAGATGTAACTCGCGGAGACAGAGAACCCGGGAGCAATCTCGCGCTCAATTCCGAACTCGGCCTGCTGAGAATAGGGATTCCTAAAGTTAGGTTGGTCGACGAAAACTACCTGAAGCGCGGCAAGTGGACCGCTATTGGTCACATTGAGCCCGAACTGTGACAGCCCGCCCGCCCCAAGCCCGCCCAACCCGTTAGTGCCCACCCCGTTGGGGGTAATACAAGCGTAGCTCCCCGCCGCCGGCGTCGTGCAGGTGATCGCACCTTGGGCGAATAACGTCTGGAAAACTGTAGCGGAATTCAGTGCTGGGTTGCTACCGGGTGTTCCCGTGAGCGGAACGATGTAGATCGAGATTTCGCGGTTGCAGGGACTGCTGCCGTTACCGGGGAACAGGCCGAAGGCTCCGGAAAGTCCGCAGATGGCGTCCAGGTTATTCACTTGACCAGCCTTCGTCGTATTTCCCACTGAGCTGTTGTTCGCTTTCCGAACTCCGAGGGAGTAATCAACAGCCGGAATCTGGTCATAGATCGCCGCGTAGAAGATCCCGTACCCGCCACGAATCACGGTCTTGTGATTTTTGAAGGGGTCCCAAGCGAAGGACACCCTGGGGCCAAAATTCTTCTTGTAGGTGTTCAAGGGAGCGTACTGCGTGTCAAGCTCGTAGCGAAGACCATAGTTCAGAGTGAAATTGGACTTGACGGCCCATGAATCCTGCCAGTATGCCGCTGTCCAAGGTCTTGTGTAATACGGATAGACGGGATTGCCGAAACCTTGCTGGAAGACCTGTGGAAGGCCAAACGAGGCCGACTGCAAGGGATTTATGATGGTGGTTGCGAGCTGAGGGCTAATCAGAAACCCGGGCAACGAACCAAAGACAAACCTGCCGGGGAAAAAAGTGTGCGATTCCGTATGGTTGCCACGAAGCAACTCGTAGCCCCCGAATTTCATGGTGTGATGGCCACGGATGAGAGTGAAGTTGTCCGCAAATTCATATCGCCGCGTAATCGTGAGGCTGGGTACAAAGATGTTCGTTCCCAGGTTATTCGCAAAACCGGGGATTTGGAGTCCGACTTCCCCGGGTTCGTTCGGAATAACGTTCAGAGTGGCGTAATCAAATTGAAAGCGGGCTTCGTTCTGAGCCGTGGGACTGAACTGATGGTACCAGGCGGCCAAAGCGTTGTTGTCATAAGCGTGGATCGAAGTGCCTGCGGAAAAGCCCGTGAGCGATTGCACGTCGGGGTTTTCCTCCAGGTCATGTCCGAATCTGTAAGTGATGGCAATCTGGTTCGAGTCGCTGAAACGATGATCGAACCGGCCGGACGCCAAGTACTCCCTGGTGTTGTAATTAAACAGTCCCCCGTTTGCTTCCAGCGCGTTTACGAGAAAAGTGTTCAGCGCTGTTTGACCCGCCGTAAGGCCCGTAGATTGACTGACGGTCAAGGCGCTGGTAAGTGCGCCAGCGCAGAAAGCCGCAGGGATCTGTGGCAGGCTCGCGAAGCAGGTTACCGGAGTGAGTCCTTGGGCTGCCAGCCCACTGATAATCGATTGTTGTGCGGATGTCGGCCGGAAAACATTTGTGTTGGTCAGGATGGGAACAGCATTCTGAGAATCTTGGCGCAATCCTCCGAAAGACGCGAATAGAAAGGTTTTATCTTTTTTTATGGGGAAGCCGATCGATCCACCGTATTGCTGGCGGCTCAATGAATTCTTGGTCGACTGGCCCTGACTATCTGGTTGGGTAGGATCGAAGATCTGACCGGGCTGCAACGCCTGTCTGCGGGCAAACGGATCGGCTGCATCTAGGGCATCATTGCGGAAAAAGCCGTAGAGACTTCCATGAACAATATTGCTGCCCGCTTTGGAGACGATGTTGATGGTTGCGCCGCTTGCTCCGCCGAGGTCAGTCGAATAATTGCTGCGGTTGATCTGGAACTCCTGAACAGCATCCTGGCTTAGAGTGAGGCGGACACCGCCTGCATCATCGTTGGCTTCTCCGCCGTCCACGGTGACGCTGTTTCCCCGGCCATTGCTGCCATAAAAAGAAAGGCCGCTTTGCGGTGTTTGTTTGACGCGAAAATCCTGGTCGGAAGCCAACCTTGTAGAATTGGAGACGCCGGGAGCCAGTAGAGTGAAGGTAAGATAATCGCGCCGATCAATGGGTAGGTTAACGATATAGTCTTGGGTGAGCGTATCCGCCTGGCTTCCTCTCTCGGTCTCGACCACAGGCAGTTCAGAAGTCACTTCAACTTGTCCCGAGACGCCCGACAACTTAAGATGGAAGTCGAGCGGGACGACTTGACCAACGGTGAGGACAACATCGGTCTGAACCTCGGTTTGAAAGCCGGAGAACTCGGCGCTAACTCGATAATGCGAAGGAGGAAGACCCGCCACGCGGTACTGGCCGCCGCTATCCGCCAAAGCCGTCCGCCGTACACCCTTCTCGACGTCGGAGACGGTAACCCTGGCGTTCGGAATCGCGGCACCAGCGGGATCGATGACCGTTCCCGTGATTTCACCGGATGCACCGACGCCCTGAGCCCGTGCGATAGAGCTCGCCGGAAACAAGATCGCAAACACCAAGACACCCGCCAGCAAGGTCGATTTCATATTTCCTCCTGGTTCAGCGAAAACTTCACGAATTCTATTTCGAGCAGGCCTAAGCACGCGCTGCTCCCCAATAGCAAGAGTCTAGCTATGACTGCTTCTAGCCCGGATTCACTTTACCCCAGGCTCATCGTGCTGCACCCCGGCATTGCGGTGGACTTCGGAACACATTTCAGGCGTCCACGCCTCGACGCCAGCATTAAATATTATGATAGTCTCTATCATGTATTTGGCACTAACGTCAAGACCGAATGAACTGTGTCACTGCACGAAGAGGACAGAGGATCAGGGCTTGGCGGCTCGGAGAAAGAACTCCACGGCGCTGCGCACGCGCTCGCTCAACTTGTGAGGTCCGGTGAGATCCACAGCCCACTGGCGGACAACGGTGTTAAAAAGCCCCTGCATAAATTCCGCAAGGTGCACAACCGGAAAAACCCGCGTCACATCTCCGCGCTCTTGACCTTGTGCGATTATCTCCCGAAGCAGGCTGACGCTGGCCTCCTCAGGTTCCCGCATGTCAGGAGAACGGACGGGATCCATCGCGCCAGCCAGCACCACCGCTTGCCAGAGCGGGCGGTCGGCTTCGGTGAGCTTGGCCATCGTTTCATAAAACCGGCGCAAGCGTTCCGCTGTTGCGGCCTGGCTGGACAATTCCAATTTTAGTTTTTCCTTCTGACAGGCGAACCCCTTCTTGCCGACTTCGCGCAACACAGCGTCCTTGCTGGGGAAATAGCGGAAGAAGGTAGGCTGGCTGATATTCAATACCTGGACAATGTCTTCAATCCGCGTGCTCTCATACCCTCGTTTGTGGAAAAGCCGGAGCGAAGTCTCCACAATCTGCTGACGAAGCTGCGCTTTCTTGCGTTCGCGAAGGCCGGGGAGTTCTCTCTTACCTTTCATTCCTGGCTGGGGAGGAACGGGACTTTGTTTTAAGGCGAGGTGCTTTGTGGAACTGCGGTATGGCGCAGCCGGCGGACGGCCTCGGGCGTGCTTGGCGTGCGACATGTTCCGATTTTCTCGGCGACGTTTGAGTTCACGCATCATGCAGGCCACCCAGCGCAAATTTTGAGAGTCACTCTAACATTACACCGACTTACGTCAAGTTGAAAAATTTTAGCGCAAGCCAGACGTACCACTAGTGCTGATCGTCCGCACTGGTGGAATGAAAAAGTCCATGTTTAGGAGAAGATTATTCGGAGAAACGGAATTTGAATAGATGCCAAAGATGGCTGAGGGAGGGAGAGCGACGTGGGGTAAATATTTTGCGGTTGACAGGCGCGAATTGCGGTGTTACAAAGCGGCAAAGACGAGCCCTTTGGTGGTAAGTCTCTTGCCCGCACTGCTGAGAGCATAACGCGAGTGAGGTCGCAGACCTCCCTGGCAGGGAAGGCTGCCGTGCCGTCAAAGGATTTGTCCTGTAACACCCCACCCACCCCGGGAGGTGAGAACCACGCGGTTTTCACCTCCTTTTATTTTCCGCGGTATTGCCCACAGAGGATGACCGCATAAAGCCCCGAGTTCGTCCGGCGGAGAGCCATCGTCGCCCGGGCTGTTATGATGATGACCGACCTGTTTCTTCAGAGATCATTTTCAACATATGTCCGATCCACACCCCGCCGCGAAGCTAGAGCAGCCTGCGTTGCTCGCTCTGCGGCATGTCACCGTGATGCGAGGAGAGCGCGAGGCTCTAGCGGATGTGACGCTGGAGATCGCCGCGGGGGAGCATGTGTGCATCCTGGGGCCGAACGGCTGCGGTAAATCAACGCTCATCAAAACGATTACCCGCGAATGCTACCCGCTAGATCGCGAAGGGTCATCAATGGCCATTCTCGGAAAGGAGCGGTGGAATATTTTTGAGCTGCGGTCGCTGTTGGGCGTCGTTTCACCGGACTTGCTGGCTTCCTGCACGTCGGATGCGACCGGCAGGGACGTGGTGCTGTCGGGGTTTTTCAGCAGCACGCGAGTTTTTCCGCATCATCACCCGTCAGCGAAACTTTTTGAACGGACGAATCGCGCGCTTGGCAGGCTGGGCATTTTGCATCTCGCGGACCGGCAGGTTGCGCACATGTCTTCGGGCGAAGCGAAACGCACATTGATCGCCCGGGCGCTCGCGCATGAGCCACGGACACTGTTATTCGATGAGCCCGCCAATGCACTGGATATCGCCGCCCAGACGGAACTCCGGGAGACGCTGAGAGAGCTGGCGAAGACGGGAACCGGGATTTTGCTCGTCACTCATCACGTCTCGGAAATCATTCCGGAGATCGAGCGCGTGATCTTATTGCAGGATGGTCGTGTTGTCGCCGATGGCCCGAAGCGGAAAATACTGACGGAAGAAAAACTCGCAAGGCTGTTTGACGTGGGGGTTCGTCTGGTGGAGCACGAGGGCTACTTCCACCTTTATTAAAGAAAGAGAGAAAAGGCTATTTGGGCGTGCGGCCGGTCGAGATGGTGCGAGCCTCGGGATTCTTGGGTGTCCAATCTTCGGGGGGGAAGGCCACCCGCCAGAATGACGGGCGCGGCTGGCAAAATTCGAGACCAATTTCCGATTTACCGGTGCGCACCGGACCAAGGAAAACCACTTTGCATTCCTGCTCCTCCTGAGTGCGCTTGTGCTGCATGAGGACTTTGTTGCCGCTAATGAGACGGGCTTGCAGCAGAATCAGCGCGCCGTGAGCATTGATGGCGAGAGTCTCCGTTTCCTCCTCGAAGGCGGCACCCTGGGCATCATTCCCGCGAATCCGAATGCCGACTTGCATCAGGACGCGCTGGCTGCGGCGGCGGGCCATGGGGTTTACGGATGGATTTGGTGCTTGCGCCATACCACCTCTCTTGCTTCAACAATTCCTGCCTCAACTATACGCGGCAGAGAGGGAAAGTCGAAGGGGGGTTCCCCTGCGGAGTATTCAAAGAGGATACCGCCGCCGAAGGCGAGAAGAAAAGCGAATCAGCCGCGCTGATCGATGGGCACGTAGTGCCGCGTATCGTGGCCGAGATAGATCTGGCGCGGACGGGCAATCTTCTGCTCGGGATCGAGCAAGAGCTCTTCCCACTGTGAAATCCACCCCGAGGTGCGGGGAATCGCGAAAAGAACGGGAAACATCGTCATGGGGAAACCCATGGATTGGTAGATAAGACCGGTATAGAAGTCCACGTTGGGATAGAGCTTGCGCTTGACGAAATAATCGTCCTCGAGGGCGATGCGCTCGCACTCGAGAGCGATTTCGAGGAGCGGGTTCTTGCCCATGAGATCGAAGACTTCGTAGGCCACACGCTTGATGATGCGCGCGCGGGGATCGTAGTGCTTGTAGACGCGGTGGCCGAAACCCATGAGCTTGGTCTCGCCGGCTTTCACCTTCTTGATAAACTCCGGAACTTTTTGAATCGAACCAATCTCCAGGAGCATGCGAAGAACTTCCTCATTGGCGCCACCGTGGAGCGGACCGTAGAGCGCGGCGATGGCTGCGGCGGCGGCGGAATAAGGATCGACGTGCGAGCTGCCAACGCCACGAATGGTATTCGTGGAACAATTCTGCTCGTGATCGGCGTGAAGGATAAAGAGAACGTCCAGAGCATGCTCGAGGGTGGGATTGGGGCTGTAGCGATATTCGGTGGTGCGGAAAAGCATGTTCAGGAAATTTCCGGGATAGCTGAGTTCGTTGTCGGGGTAAACGAACGGCATGCCGAGAGAGTGGCGGTAGGAAAAGGCCGCAATGGTAGGCATCTTTCCGATCAGGCGATAGGTCTGCTTTTTGCGTGACTCGGCGTTAAAAATATCCTTGGCATCGTGATAGAAGGTGGAAAGCGCGGCGATGGTGGAGATCATCATGCCCATGGGGTGGGCGTCGTAGTGAAAGCCGTCGAGAAATTTCTTGATGCTCTCGTGGATGAAGGTGTGGTGGGTGACGTTGTAAGTCCACACCTTCAGCTGCGAAGCGGTGGGCAGTTCGCCGTTCAAGAGCAGGTAAGCGGTTTCGAGATACGTGCTCTTTTCGGCGAGATCCTCGATGGGGTAGCCGCGGTAGCGGAGGATGCCGGCGTCGCCGTCAATGAAGGTGACCCGGCTGATGCAGGACGCGGTGTTATTGTAGGCCGGGTCGTAGCTCATCATGCCGAAGTCGGTGGGAGCGATCTTGATCTGGCGCAGGTCCATGGCGCGGATGGTGTCGTGGGTAATGGGAATCTCGTAGGATTTGCCGGTGCGATTGTCGGTGATGGTGAGCGTTTGACGGGGCGTGACAGAACCCTCGGACTTTTTGACCTGCGTGGCAATCGGAGCGGAATCCATAGCACGGACCTCGGCGGAACTGGCGGGCGGCCCCGCACAACATAACCACTGTACACCAAAAAGGCGCGGAGCCGGAACAGGGTCGCAGGAGAGGTAAGTAGAAAGAAATTCAGGGAGTCGGTCAAGGGGGGGGATCCCGGAAGGGGCGGAACAGGAGGTGGCCCAATATACCTCTTGACAATAGTCGTTATAACGTATATTATCCTCCTGTCACACTCAAGGAGACAGGCATGATTACCATCCGCAAGAGCCGGGAGCGCGGGCACTTCGACCACGGCTGGCTGAATACGTATTTTACTTTTTCCTTTGCCGACTACTACGACCCGCAACACGTACATTTCCGCACGTTGCGGGTGCTGAATGATGATCGCGTCGCGGCTGGCGCCGGTTTCCCCGAGCATCCGCATCGCGACATGGAAATCGTCACCTACGTGCTGGAGGGCGCGTTGGAGCACCGCGACAGCATGGGAAACGGCTCGGTGATCCGGCCGGGTGACGTGCAGTACATGAGCGCGGGCTCGGGAGTAACGCACAGCGAATTCAACGCTTCGAAGAGTGAGCCGGTGCACCTCCTGCAAATCTGGATGTTCCCCGAAAAGAAGGGATTCAAGCCGGCATACGACCAGAAGAATTTTCCGCGCGAAGACAAGCAAGGGAAATTGCGGCTGGTGGCGTCACCGGATGGGCGTGACGGCTCGGTCACCATTCGCCAGGACAATGAACTGTACGCGACCGTACTGGGCACTGGCGAATCGGTGCGGCACGAGTTGAAGCCGGAACGCTATGCCTTCGTGCAGGTGGCGCGAGGCAGCGTGAAACTGAATGGGACGACGCTTGGCGAGGGAGACGGAGCGGCCATCTCCGGAGAGAAGGCCATCGAGTTGACCGGAGTGAAAGACGCCGAGGTGCTGCTCTTCGACCTGGCGTGAAGAGCAGTTCCAGCGAGGAAGCGCGCAGAAAATTACGTCCATTGGCGCGGCCCGTGTGGCTACCGGAGGGCGTCTGGCCATTTTCCAGTCACTCGCTTAGAGTAGACGGGGCCAACGTCGCGGTGACGGATGTCGGTAGGGGTCCGGTTCTGCTGTTTGTGCACACCGGATTCTGGTCCTTTCTCTGGCGCGACGTGATTTTGCGGCTGTCCGGTAACTTCCGGTGCGTCTGCCTGGACGCCCCCGGAACCGGGCAAAGCGAAAGGCTGCCACGGCACGCAATTACCCTGGACAGAGTTTCCCGGGCGGTGACCCAAGTGATCGAACGCCTCGATCTCGAAGACGTCACTCTGGTGGTGCACGATCTTGGAGACCTGCGGGACTCGCGGGCGCGGCAAGGACGGCCGAACGAATTCGCGGGATCGTCGCCGTGAACGCGTTTGGATGGAGACCCACCGGCGCGGCGTTCCGGGCAATGCTTGCGTGGATGGGGAGCTCGCCGATAAGGGAGTTTGAAGCGCTGACCGGAGTTCTCCTCCGGATTACGTCCACATCCTTCGGAGTTGGGCGCAATTTGAACGAACCGAGCCGCCGGGCGTTCCGCGCGGGGATGGGACGCGAGGGTTTGCGTGCTTTTCACCACTTCTTGCGGGACGCGCAGAGTTGCGAGCCACTGTACGGGCAAGTGAACAACGCGCTGGCAGGGCCGTTCCGGAAACTGCCGCTTCTCACGATTTTTGGCGAACGCAACGATCCACTAGGGTTGCAAAAACGCTGGAAGCAACTTTACCCGCAGGCGCGACAAGTCGTGGTGGCGAAGGGGAATCACTTTCCAATGTGCGACGATCCCGATCTAGTGGCGCGAACTATCCGGGCCTGGCATTTGGAGAAAGTCGCGCCCAGTTTGCAGAGGTAATAGCTCCCTGGGCCAGGACAAGAAAATTTTCATGGATGAGGAGAAAGAAATGACAACAGACGGCTCAACGATCGGCAAGTCGCGGCGAATTACGGGAAATATTCTAATTTTTCTTTTAGGCTTGGTGCTAGTGGCAAGCGGGTCAGCAAAATTCGCGCATGTGCCCAAGGTGGTCGAACAGATGGGTCTCGCGGGCATCGAGGGTTGGCGCTTGACATTCGTTGCGTTTTTGGAGATCAGCAGCGCGGTCCTGTTTTTATTTCCCCTTACCCGTTCCCTCGGGCTCCTGCTTGTGTCCGCCTTTCTTGGTGGAGCGATAGCCACTCACCTCGAACATGGGCTGCCGTTCATCCAGCCCGCGATATTTCTGGCCTTGCTCTGGCTGGGAGCCTTGTTGCGACATCCGGAAATTCTGTGGAGCTGGGACGCTCGCACTGCTCGTCTCACTCATTTGGCCAATGAAGGAACTCAGCAAGCTGCACGGGGATAACGGATCAGCGCGGTAGTCGACCAACCGTTGCGCCGCGCGGAAGGCTCAAAATCAAACATCCGGAAAATGGAAAAAGGTGAGGCGCCAGGTCAGCCGTGGGCACGTTGAAATTCGCGCAGGAAGCTGATCAAGGACTGGACGGCTCCGAGGGTAACGGCGTTGTAGAGTGAAACGCGCATGCCGCCAACCGAACGGTGGCCGGCGATGCCCACAATACCCGCCGCCGCGGCATCTTGAACAAATTTGTTTTCGACAGCCTCGTTGCCACTGGCGACGCGGAAAACCACATTCATTTTCGAACGAGACGACTTTTCGACCGGGCAAGAGTAATAACCGCCGCTTGAGTCGATGGCATCGTATAAAAATCCGGCCTTGGCGTTGTTGCGTTTTTCGATGCCGGTTATGCCGCCCTCCGACTCGATCCAATCCATAACCAGTCCGATGATGTAGATCGCAAACGTCGGCGGCGTGTGATAAAGAGAGCGCTCCTTAATGTGCGTGCGGTACTGGAGAATCGTGGGTAGGTTCTTGTCGGCGCGTTCGGCGAGATCCTTGCGAATAATCACAACGGTAGCGCCGGAAGGGCCGAGATTCTTCTGCGCGCCGGCGAAGATCAAGCCGAATTTCTTGACCTCCACCGGGCGTGACGCGATGTCGGAAGACATATCAGCGACCAGTGGCACCGAGCCAGTATTGGGAAGCGCATACCACTGCGTGCCTTCGATGGTGTTGTTGGTGCAGATGTGGACATAGGAGGCCTCCGCCGAAAAACGTATCTCATCGTTGCGGGCAACGCGCGCGAATTTATCCGCTTCAGTGGAAGCGGCGATGTTGTGCAGAATCCCTTCTTTGAGTTCGCCCAGAGCCTTGGCGGTCCAGGCTCCGGTGTGAAGCAGATCGACGGGCTTGCCGGGCAGGCAGAGATTCATGGGAACCATGGTGAACTGCATGCTTCCGCCGCCCTGCAGAAAGATGACCGCGTATTCATCGGGAATGGCCAAATGCTTGCGAAGCCCCGTTTCCGCATGCGCGATAATGCTTTCGAATTCGGGCGAGCGATGGCTCATTTCCATCACGGACATGCCGCTGCCGCGCCAATCGAGCAGCTCTTCGCGGATGCGTTCGAGCACCGGGAGCGGCAGCGCCGCGGGGCCGGCGTTGAAATTGGAAACCCGCCTGGTGCGCTGCGAGGGAATTGTGGATAAACTCATGATCGCCGACCCTTTCAGAACATTCTCAAGCAGCGGGGCGCCATAAGTGCGCATCGGAACGTTTGTAGAATAGCAGATTCGGGCGGGAGGGCCGAAAGCACGCAGGATGTCCCAGGGAAGAATGAAGAAAGTTAGATGAAGATTCCTCTTTGGCCAATTGCTATAGGTGAACAAGCTCTTGACTTTGACCCAGGTCTGCGCGCAAAACTAATATATTAGTTTGACTTATCCACCGGAGTCGGACCGCGCTCTACCCCCGCACAGCCGCGCGGCCACTCGCAACAGGTAAAGGCTTTTTTGAGCGCATCGCACGCCACGCTTGAGCGGAGTTCCGGCCAGCAATTTGAGTTGTCGATTGGGAGGGTACCTTTGCGTCTGCACTTTCCCGATGACCGGATGTTCTGCGAAGCTAGTCAACGATATCATGCCTTCGCCACCAGCCAGAACGAGCCATTTGCGGTCTATCTTAAAAATTCCTTCTCCGCCAATGGCGGAAGCCCGGAATTTGCCTATGATTTCGAGGCCCAGGAGGGGGCGCTCCGCGCATTCTCCGGAGAATCGCAGTTTGTCGGCGCAAATAATCCCTACACGCTGGATTGTCTATTGCGAATTCTTTTGACCTGGATGCTCTTGCCGCGCTCGGGGTTCCTGCTCCATGCTGCGACGGTGGTCCGCAACGGCCGCGCTTATCTCTTCACGGGAAAATCCGGAGCGGGGAAAAGCACCGTGGCTTCGCTCGCGCCAGTAGGGAGCGTTCTCACGGATGAGATTTCCCTTCTGCGCCGGGAAGACGGCGTCTGGCGGGCCTACGGAACACCGTTTTGGGGAGAATTTCGCGCCGGCGATTCGAATACCGGTGCACCTATCGCGGGCATTTTCCGGCTGGTGCAGGCGGAGAGAAATCGCATTGCACCTCTTCGTCCGGTGGAGTTTTTGCGAACAATCATCGCCAACGTGCTTTTTTTTACCGCGGACCCTCCAGCAAACCGCTGCCTACTGGAAATCGTCAGCGAGGCTGCCCAGAAGCTGCGCGGCTACGCTCTGGAGTTTCGCAAGGATCGGACCTTTTGGGAGGTTCTCCCCGCATGAGCACCACGGCCAAGAGCGCTCTGTGGCAGAAGAACCCCGTTCTCGCCTGGCGCGAGATCGACGGCGAGATTGTGATCGTTTCTCCGAACGACAGCGTGCTCCACGAGCTTAATGAAACGGGAAGCTTTGTCTGGAAACATTTGGACGGCCATCGACCCGCGGCTGAAATTGCGGCCAGCCTCGCGGTGGAATATGACGTAAAGCCGGAGGAAGCGCTGCGCGATATCGAAACGCTTGTCGAGGAACTGGCCTCGCGCCAGCTTCTCTTACCTGTCGACAACTCGGCAACAGAAAGGACAGAGTGAGCACCGCGGCGCCAATCGGAGTCACGCCTGTCATGGATCGTCTGATTTCGCGGACGGTAGAGAAACGCCGGCCGTTGAGCGTGCATTTCGATCTGACGTACCGCTGCAACGAGCGCTGCGTGCATTGCTACCTCGATCATGATGACCACGGCGAGCTGACAACCGCCGAGTGCCTGGCCGCCCTGGAAGAGCTGGCGAGCGCCGGAACGCTGCTCATCACTTTCAGCGGCGGCGAAATTTTTCTTCGCCCGGATCTTTACGAGATTCTGGCGGCGGCCAGGCGCCTGCATTTCGACATCAGCCTGAAAACAAACGCGCTGCTGGTCACGCCGGAACGAGCGGCGCGTCTGCGTGAATTCGGCGTGCGGCGCGTCCAAATCAGCGTCTATAGCGATGACCCCGCAGTGCATGACGCCATCACTAAAGTCCGCGGGTCGCTGCAGCGCACGCTGGCGGCAATTCCTTTGCTGATCGGGCAGGGCTTACAGGTAAAGCTGGCTTGTCCGCTGATGCGCGAAAACCTGCTAGCGTATCGTGGCGTAATGGCGCTCGCGGAAAAGCTGGGCATCCCGTATGTGCTGGACCTGACGATCACTCCGATGATGGACGGCACGGACGGACCGCTGGCGCACCGGGCCTCGGTTTCCTCGCTGCTCCCGGTGTTGCAGGATCCCAAGCTCCATGCCTGCAAGCCGCAGCCGAGCCCGCAGGCAGCCAGCGCCATGATTGCATTGCCAACGGCGTTTGGGAGTGCGGTTTCGAGCGGAATCGAAGGCTCAGCCTACGAGGACTTGCCGTGCAGCGCTGGGCACAACAGTTGTTACATTTCGCCGTATGGGGATGTGTTCCCTTGCGTGCAGTTGCCGCAGGCGGCGGGGAATCTGCGACGAGAGAAATTCGCTGACATCTGGTATCACGCGCCGCAGCTTGAACGGTTGCGCGCCGTGCGCGAGAGCCAGCTTCCCCTCTGTTCGCGATGCGAGATTCGGAGCTATTGCGAGCGCTGTCCCGGCTTAGCGCTAATGGAAGGCGGCGACATCCTCGGGGCTTATGAAAGAGCTTGCGAGCTGGCGGAACAAAAAGCGCATCTGGCAGGTGTGGCAGACCCGATCAGTGCACTTCATAAAGAACGATCGACGAGATCAGGCCCGACTACCACTGCGACCGAAATTGCTTCTCTCGTGGGAGATTTTAGTTCAAACTGAGGAACATCGAGTGCCTGAAGATCACAAGACTTCTCCACAGACGACCGGCACGTCCGGCGCAAAGAAGCCCTACACAAAGCCAAGCGTCGTTTCGGAGCCCATCTACGAAACACTCGCGCTGGCCTGCGGAAAACACCCCGGTCAGGGCGGCACTTGTCGTGGAGCTCCCCGCAGGTCCTGAGCGGCTACTTGACTGAATCTATTATTAAAATCTAGCTACGATCGTTCTCCTCCAATTTGTCGCCTAGACAAGTTTCGGTTCAGTTTTTAGACGATTGGACAAGCAGTCCTTCGGGTCTATTGACCGTTCCACAGTGAAACAAAGTAGGCTAAGTAGTCCCCAAGATGGCAAGTCCCATTTCTGAATGAAACAGTCGCCGCTTTACGAATTGAGCTGGAACAAGAATTTCGTGCTGAACAGGTGCACCTGTACTTCGCTACAGGAGTTTCCCTAGGGAATAAGCCGAATTTCTTTCCATCTCCAGACAATCCAGACTGTGCTGTTAGCAATCCTGAACTCTAACAGAAAGACGAACTGCGTGTTTTTTGAACGGTGAGATAGGATGAAAACCTGGGTGCTTTGTCTTATAAGTTTCGCTCTGCTTCTCGGTACAGCCGAGCTGGGCCTGGCGCGCGAGAAGAAAACCGTGCAGAAATCAGCCACGGATGCCCAGGCCCGCGGCGCTGATACATACATCGACGCTGGCCCCACGACGACAAATTTTGGCACCGCTGATCCTATCTTCGCCAAGGCGAAATCGGGAAGCGAGCAACACGCGCTGTTGTTATTTGACCTGTCGTCGCTGGCAAACGTGGGAGTGAAGATCGCTACGTTGAACCTAAATGTGGTCAGCATCGGGCACAACAACCGCACCTACGAAGCGCACAACGTAACGAGCTTATGGACGGAACTTGGCGCGACGTGGAACAACCGGTTTGGCAGCACTGCCTGGGGCGCGGCTGGCGGAGATTACAACGCGACGGCAACTTCTTCGTTTGTTATCAATTCATCCTTGCCGCCCACTCCCTTCACGATGAACTACGACATCACGCAGGACGCGCAGGGCTGGTACACGGGCAGTGCGAACTACGGAACGTTGATCAAACAAAGCTCCACCGGAGGAAATGATTCAACGGGGATTTCCTTCAACTCCAGAGAGAATGCTACGGTAGCGAACCGGCCAGGCATGGATGTGACTTTTCTACAACAGGTATCGAGTCTATACGCCACAGCGGGGAACGCCACGGTGACCTTGAACTGGACCAACCCGACGCCACTCTCCGGTTCGACGGTGCTCGAGAGCTACGCGGGCGTGCTGATTCTGCGGCAAAAAGATAAAGGTGTCTCGGCGACATCGATTCCTGCAGACGGCGGCACTTACACCCAGTGCGTCACGATTGGAAGCAACAACGACGTCGTTGTGTTCGTTGACGCCTCGAGTGCGACATCGTTCACCGACAACGGAGTGTGCGGCGGATTGACGAACGATCACGAGTATTCCTACAAGGTGTTCGCCGTGGATACCGCGCACAATTACTCAACCGTTTGCGGCACGGCCACCAGCGGCACCGGGGCCTGTGCCACGAATGCTTCTGCCCTTGCGCCAGAAGTGACGGCGGTGCCGAGCGCGACGACGGCGTATCAGGCCGCGTGGGTCGTTAATACTCTGGCAGGCAGTCTGGCTCCCCCAGGATTGAATCCGGCCACGAGCATCGTGACCGGCAGCAACAAGCTGGTTTTTGACATCAACGCGAACACCGGTGTGCCGATCACTCCGCCGGTGAGCATTGGTGGAGCGGTGTCCGGGCAGGTGGCGGTGATTGACACTGCGGACAGCTCGATCGGGCACGACGTCGCGTACGTTCCGGCGAATGATGATTTCATTTACGCGATCAATACGGGCACGGGAGCGTTCGACTGGATTGTGAGCCCTGCCAGTGCTCCGTTCACAGCCAGTGCCAGCGTGCAATTGAAGAACTTAAGCGGAGTAAGTTACACGCTGGCGCAGGATCTTGTGGTCGTGGGCACGCACAATACTGCCACCACAAGCGCCAACCAGATCTTCGGCTTGAACGGGAACACGGGAGCGACGGTGTGGACCGTGACCGGAGCCTCGGGCACGGTACCGGCCATGGACATCATCAGCGCGTCACCCATGGTCGATTACGTGAACAACGCCATTTGGGTGACCAGCCGGAGCAATGGAGGGACTTCGCAGCCAAGTCTCTGGAAGCTGAATTCAAATACTGGTGTCGTGCTCTTCACGGCGAACCTGGGACCAATTGATTACGGCCCGACACTTGCGCCGCAGTCCGACGTGTTGTTCGTGCCCGTCAATGGAGGGGCATTGACGGCCATTGATCCGGTCACCGGAAGTACGCTGGGGTCTATCAACCCAGGCGATGGGGGCGCTAAGAATTCTCCTGCCATTGCAACATTCTCTATGCCGTACACCGTCGTGTTCACGACAAATACGCAGGTGTGGGCCTACCGGTTCTCCTGCGCGACGACACCCTGTCTGGCAGGTGGCGGAACGTTTACGAAACTCTGGGGCGGCACGGCAGTGAATAATCCTTCGGCGCCGCTGACGTTCTTTGGGATCAACAGGGTCTATGTGGGCGGCGGCGACGGCAAGATCCATGAACTGGACGTGAATACTGGGGTGGACGGCAAGCAGCGGCTGCTCAACACCAGCGTTACCGTGGGAGACGTCGGGATAGATTTGGTGCTGAACCACGTCCTGGCTTCAGCCTCCGATGGACGGAGCTACGCCTTTGCGATTCCGTTTTGAGCAAGAAGGAAAGCCGATGAAAGCTTGGAAAAACTGTTTTTCATTGACTGCGTTGATGGTATTGCTCATGGCCACCGCCGCGGCGCTTGGCGGGTGCGGCACAAGTCCTTCCCCTCCGGCCACGGTGGCGGTGGCCAATAATCCGCAGTTGGCGCTTATGGTACGCGTCTGCGACAGTGGAACGCCGAATTGCACGGGGCAAATGAACTTCAGCCTGGGCTCTCTTCGTGACCTCCAGGTAAACGCCGATTGGAAGAATATGCCAGGCGGCACGCATACCCAGGAAATCACATTCCTGCTACCTAACGGAGTTGTGTATCAGACGGTGTCGCATGGATTTGGTGTGGCCGAAGACACATTCGGGGCGCCCACCATCAGCGACGCGATGCCCGTCGCAGGAACGTACATCACGCAGCGCGAACTGACCGGAGACTGGACTGTACAAATTTCTCTGGATGGGGCGGTTGTGGGAACGCAAACCATACAGTTCCAGCCCTGAAGTCTAGTCTAGATAAGAATGAGAGCGAATTAGCAGAGTGCGAAACCCTTCAAATACGGTAATGGGGAAATGTCGAGCGGGAGACGCACGGCGCATTGTCAGCGCGTTGCAGGAGCGCGGGCAAGTATTCCTGCGGGTTTACGGAATAAGTATGTTGCCGTGGGTACGCCCGGGAGACATCGCCATTCTCCGAAAAGTTTCGTCAGATGAGGTTCAGTGCGGAGACATCGTGCTCTTCCGCCGCGAGGAGAGATTCTTCGTCCATCGAAATGTTGAATGGTTCACCTGGGGTGGGCAAAATTTTATCGTTACGAAGGGCGACGCCAACCCTCATGCTGACGGCGTCATCGCCATGCCAGAAATCCTGGGCCGCGTAGAGCGCATATACCGCGGACGCCGAAGAATCGAGTTTCATTCCCGGGAGAAGCGAGCGCTGGGCGTGCTGATCGCGCGAATTTCCAGCCGGACACGATTCTGGGCTGCTCTGGTCGATGCGCACAGGGTCGCCATCCGCCCAGCCCGGCGTTTGTTGCGAACGCTTCGTTTTCCCGCCCAACCTCGCGCTGATTGCGCCCCACTCCACTCGATCTAATTTCCTGCAACTAAAGCGAACTCCACGCGGCGCCGCATGGGATCGATGCGCTCCGCGCGCACGCGAACACGGTCGCCCAGATGCCAGGAAAGCGGCGCGGGCTTTGCGCCGCGGCCGCGTCGCGAACCCCCGGCTCCCCGGCGTCCATCTCCGCCCGGCAGCGCGACAATAGCGTGATCGCGCTCGCGGAATACGCAACGCGCACCCGCGCTTTCCTCGAGCGCCCCAATCGGCAGGAGTCCCTCGACAAAAACTTCGAACAGTTCGACGAAGCATCCGTACTTTTGCACGGAGATAATCAGCGCGTCGTACTCTTCGCCCAGATGCTCTTCCATGAACTGCGCGGTCTTCCAATCCATCAACTCGCGCTCCGCGCCGGCCGCGCGGCGCTCGGCCTCCGATGTTTCCGTCGCGATTTCCTCGAGTTGCCGGTAAGAATAAAGATGGGCCTCTGCGCCGCGGCTGGACGGGCCGGGATCGGATGTGCTCGCTGGAGGGCGAGCCTCGTGCGGGTGCTCCACCGCCCATTTCAAAATGCGGTGCACGATCAGATCGGGATATCGCCGGATCGGCGAAGTGAAATGCGTGTATTCATCGAAGCCCAGCGCAAAATGACCGAGGGCATCGGCGGCATAGCGCGCTTGTTTCAATGAACGCAGCATTAAGTACGAAACGATGCGCTCTTCCGGCTTTCCGGCCAGTTTGCGAAGCAGCCGCTGATAGTGGTGCGGCGTGATGGAAATTTCTGCGGAACCGGGAAGCGCCACGCGCATTCCGCGCTCGCGGCCATGACCGTAGGAATCGGGACGCCCTGCCTTCGCTGGCGCGGGCACACGGCCGTGGCGCACGGCGATTTCGCGCTGGTGAAGATTCTCAACACCCAGGGAATAGCCAAACGCGCGAGCCACTTCCTCGAACTCCAGCACCTTGCGCGCATCGGGTTTTTCGTGGACGCGGTGCAGCGAAGCGATGCCGCGCTCCAGCAGATAGGCGGCCACGGCGCGATTCGCAGCGAGCATGAATTCTTCAATGAGCCGGTGAGCGATGTTCCGCTCGCTGCGTGTAATGTTGGTCATGCGCTGCCCTTCGTCGAATTCGATCACGCGCTCGGGGAGATCGAAGTCGATGGAACCCCGCTCGTTGCGGCGCGCGTTCAGGAGCAGGGCCAGCTCCTTCATGTCCTGAAAGTGATGGGCCAGCGCGGCGTAACGCGCGGCCATTTCCGGATCCCCTTCAAGCACTTTGTTGACGTTCGTGTAGCTCATGCGCTCGGCGGAGCGAATGACGCCAGGCGTCATGCGCGCGCTGCGCATCCGGCCGGTGGCGTCCAAATCCATCAACGCGCTCAACACCAGCCGGTCTTCGCGCGGGTTCAGCGAGCAGATGCCATTCGAAAGGGCTTCCGGGAGCATGGGGACGGCGCGGTCGGGAAAGTACACCGAAGTGCCCCGAAGGCGCGCTTCGCTGTCGAGGGCGGCAGACGTTCGAACGTAGTGCGCCACGTCCGCGATATGTACCTGCAGGTGCCAGCCGCCGTGAGCGCGGCGCTCGACGTAGACGGCGTCGTCAAAATCGCGCGCGGTTTCCCCGTCGATGGTGACGATCGGCAGATGGCGGAAATCCTCGCGCCCGTGGCGGTCGGCCTCGTCCACGGGCCGCGCCCGGGACTTCGCCTCTTGCTCGACTTCCGGAGAAAACTGGTGCGGCAGGTGATGTTTGCGAATGATGATCTCGGTGTCCACGCCGAGATCCCCCGGACGGCCAAGAATTTCCAGGACGCGTCCTAATGGCGCCAGTCCGCCCCGCGGGTAACGAACCAACTCGACGTTTACGACGGCGTCGTCCAGCTCCGGAAAGCGAGGAACGCGCTTCGAATGCGCACCGCGCTCTTTCGTCTGTTCGTGCTCTAGTTTTTTTCGCAACGCGGGCGTCAACTCATCTCCCGGAAGAATCTCCACCTCGTGCTGGATGCGAATGTCGTAGGGCAAGACGGTGTTGCCCCGCGAACCGTAGCGGAAAAGCCCCACGACGGATGGATGGGCGCGGCCCAGAATCCGCACGATGCGCCCTTCGGCTCTTTGCGAACCCGAGAAGCCGGTAGCTCGCCCCATCTTCACCAGGACGTGATCGCCGTGCATGGCGTCCTCTACGGCGTCGCGGGGAATAAAAATGTCGCCATCGAGCTGCGGCATGGGCTTTTCCGGAACCACAAAGCCGTAGCCGTCGTGATGCAAAACGAGCCGGCCCTTGATCGCGTCGCGTTCCAGTGGCACAGGGGCAGGTTTGCCGGGAAGATCGTGGCGTTGGGGAGAGCTTTCACGGGCGTCCTTTCCCGACTTGCGGGCCGGGAGCTGATAGTGTGCCCCGGGAAGTTCCTCGATAGCACCGCGTTTCTTGAGTTTCGATAGCATCTTGAAGAGCGGGCGGCGCGCGTCCCTGCCGAGGTGAAGTCCGTCGACAATCTCTTTGGTGGAGGTAGGAGCGCTTCTAAGTTGCAGAAAACGCAGTATGTTATCAGGACTCAGTTGAGAGGGACGGGTCATGGCTCGTAGAAGTGCATGGAGGCGCTTATCTAGTCCGGCTGATTCTACCCACTTTTTTTTGACCTACCTGTAACTTTTTTCTCGTTTCCGGGGTTTCATACACAGGCCAACACTCGACTGGCTGGCCACCCTCCGTCAGGCCGGCTGGGTTCCCCAAAGGGGGAATACAAGGGAGGCGGGAAGACCTGGCCCGCCTCTCTTTCTTTACTTCTTCCCCGAACTTTTCTCAATGCGAACTTCTCCGAGTGCGCCGCAGTCCACTCCATTTTTGTCTTCGAGGTGGAGCGAGACCCGCGCGGGATTGCCTCCAGCAGTGATCTCCAGTGTGAGCGACGTGAGTTCGGTTGGATCGACATCGGCCACAGGAACGGTGCCGATTGCCGCGCCATGCTGATTGTAAAGATGGGCAACCAATTTTCCTGAAAAAAACACGCCGAAAGAACCGGAGAGCCGTAGCTTTCCGTTTTCAAGAACGACCGCTTGAAACGGATTCACGATAACGCCCGCATCGGTTGCGCCATGGAATTCGCTGCCGGCCCGGGCCGGGAACCATTCCGTGTCGAAGCTGAAAGTTTCCTCGGGGAAGAGCCGCACCAATGGCGAATTGAGCTCGGCTTCCAGGTAATAGGGCGCTACTCGATCTTCACCGGAGGAAAGGGAAGGCATGCCCTCGGAGTCCCAGTGAAGCTCCGGACCATTCGTATAGAAAATCACGGAAGCTTTCCCCGGATAGGTTTTCGCTTCCTCGTAGCGGAAACGCTCCACCATCGCATATCGGGTGCTGCCATCCACGACTGCCAGCCATCCTCCGTGCGAATCGATCCACAGCTCCCGGGCGATGTAGGCGTAGCGCAAGGCAAAAAGCCCGTCATCGCGAATCGAAATGGTATGCGCCTCCGCCGGCCCGGATCTGACGTGGTAGCGATTGAGATAACTGCTGGAAGGATTGGCCGGCGTGAACGTCCAAAAATCGCGATTCTGCCGCGACCGTCGGTTGGGATCGGCGGTATCGTACTGGGAGACGGACTGCACGGACCATTCGACCGAGTGCCCGGAGATATTTTTCAGCGAAGCGTGAAATCGGATGCGTGGGGAATCTCCCTCGAGGCGGATCGTGCGCAGAATCTGGATTCCCGTTCGAGGATCGGCGGGGCTGGAGAGATCGATTTCGCAGCGCTGTCCCGAAGAATGAACTTGAAAAGAGTACGGACCGTCGTCAAGCAAATCTGAATTGCCGCGCCAGTGCTGTTCGTCGTCCCCGCCCTCGGGCAGGAGCCAGAGCTTGTCGCCGCCGTAGTTGAACCATCGTTCCTCGTCCGGCGGGAGATATTTTCCTTCGTACTGGAGGTTCACGAAAAGATAGGGATGCCCCGCGAAGATTACCTGCATGAGCCGCCCGCCGTTCTGCGGGACAACGATGAGCTTGACCCAGTTGTTGGAGAGTTGTTGAGCGTGCCAGCCCTTGTAGTCGACCGCTTCGATTTGGCACGCACGGCGAGGCGCGGAATTTCCCCCGGCGGCAGCTTGAGCAGAAGCAAGACTCGCGCTTGTGGCCGCAAGGGCCAGGCCGAAAGTCACACAGCGTATCCAGCGGATCTTCTGAGTCGATAATGGAATGGCGTTACTCCTGAGAACCCTGCGGACTCCGGCGTACGCGCGATCTGCAGTCGCCGTTATGCTAAATCAAAATCGAAATAAATCGTAATGAAACGAAAGATTTTGATTTCCTCCCGGCGCGTTCCATGATACATGACGACTTGACGAAAAGAACCAGGAGGAACATTAGCCATGCCTGCTGCGCGCGGATCTTCCCGCCGGGGATTCATGAAAATGCTGGTGGCCTCACCACTGCTGACCCAGATCGCTGCCCGCGAACTTTATGAAAAATCCGCAACTGCTCTCGGGTTCGATCCGCGAGGCAATGTCTTCAGCCGCCTGGGAGTGAAGACGGTCATCAATTGCCGGGGAACCTGGACCTACCTCAGTGGATCGCTCCAGTTTCCCGAGGTAAGCGCGGCGCAGACCGAAGCGGCGAAGTATTTCGTCAACATGATGGAGCTGCAGCGCGGGGTGGGGCGCAGGCTCGCGGAATTGACCGGCGCGGAGTCCGGCATTATCACCTCGGGAGCGGCGGGCGCCATGGCCGCTGCCACTGCGGCTTGTATGGCCGGCAGCGATCCGAAAAATATCTGGCAGCTTCCCGACACGACCGGAATGAAACACGAAGTCATCATGGTGGGCGGACGGAGCGCTTTTGATAATGCGATTCGGCTGACGGGCGCGAAACTTGTCCTGGTCGAATCCCCGCAAGAGATCGCGAACGCCGTCCACGACAATACCGCGATGATTTACACCACCGATCTGGGCGACAAGCTTGTACGCGAAGTTTCAATTGCCAAAGACCGCAAAGTGCCAATGCTCCTGGATGACGCCGCGGGAATTCCTCCGATCGACAACATAAAACTCTACGCCAAAATGAAAATCGATCTGTACACCTTTTCCGGTGGCAAAGGCCTTCAAGGACCACAGTGCAGCGGCTTGCTCCTCGGCAGGAAGGATTTGATCGAGGCGGCTCTCCGCAATTCCAATCCATGGGAAGGAGCGGTGTGCCGGCCGATGAAGGTCGGGAAGGAAGAAATAATCGGATGCCTCACGGCCGTCGAGACCTGGCTGAAAATCGATTCGAAGAAACTCTACAGCGAATGGAACGCGCGCATTGATCGCATCGCGAAACTTGTCGAAACGGTCCCCGGTGTGAAAACGGATACCTATATTCCCGACGATGGCAATCGTTATCCGACGCTGAGAGTTTCGTGGGACCAGAACGACTGGGGCTTCTCCGTGAACGATTGCGTGCAAAAGCTGCGGGAAGGCGATCCCGTCATCGAGGTGCTGGGCGCCGATAATCCGAGCCTGGTCCCCGCGGTGCGCGAAGGTTTTCCGAAGCCGGACAAAAAAGAAAACAAGGAGCCCAGCCGGATCGAGCTGATCTCCATGACCATTCAGCCCGGCGAAGAAATCATCGTGGGACAACGACTGCGGGAGATTTTGAGCGCAGCGCGCAAAGGAAAAGCCGCATGAGGCTTTTGCTCGCAGGATTGCTGCTTTCTTTCACGGCGAGTGCACGGGCACAACTGCGCGCCGTCGCGCCGCAACAAGTGCCAGAGCAAAGCAACGAAACCGGTCCTCCCGGAGTGGACGCCGGAGATTATTTGTACGTTTCAGGGCAGGGCCCTCGCGGCCCGGATGGGAGCACCCCGGCGAATTTCCGTCAGCAGGCCCGCCAATCTCTTGAAAATGTAAGAGCAGTGGTCGAGGCGGCAGGGCTGACGATGGAGCACGTCGTCTATCTTCAGGTCTATCTCGAAGACATTCGTCAGTACGGCGAATTAAACAAAGTTTTTGCGGAATATTTTCCAAAGACTCCCCCCGCGCGTGGGGTCTTGGGCGTTGCTCGGGTGCCCGAGCCTCCGATTGAAATTACCGCCGTCGCGGTTCACGAGCTCTCAGGAAAACAGCCAGTCAATCCGCCGAACTTCAAGCCGGAGGGGGCCTATTCTCCGGCGATGCTCACGCATGACCGGCTATTTGTCTCGACAATGCCTGGTAGCGATCCCTCAACCGGAGAAATTCCTCAGGATGCGGCCACGCAGGTGGATTTCGCGCTTGATCGCATGAAAGCAGTCGTCGAAGCCGCTGGACTGAAGCTCAGCAATATGGTGTTCGTGAATCCTTATCTGACGCGGGAAATTCCCATGCGCATCATGAACCAGCATTATGCGCGGCGTTTCGAATTTGGGAACACGCCGGCGCGCGCCACGATCCAGGTTTCGAGCTTGCCGGAGGGCGTGCAGATCGCCTACACGGGCGTCGCCGTGCGCGATCTGAGCCAAAGACGCGCGGTGCGTCCCAGGAACATGGCGCCGAGCCCGACCGCGAGTCCGTGCGTTTTCGCGGGCGACACGCTGTATTGTTCCGCGAAAAGCGGATTCATCCCCGGGCCGAATGATGGTGTATATGCGGCGACGACTTCGCACCAGGTTCGCCAGACCATGCGCAACCAACTCGATAACCTGGAAGAAGCGGACATGAAGTTCGATCAAGTGGTCTCAACAACGGTTTATCTGGACGATTTGTCGGACTTGCCGGTCTTCGAAAAGGTCTACCGGGAATATTTCAAAGGAGTTCTGCCTTCGCAGACGACGGTACAGCAAATTTCGCCCGCGGAACGCAAGCCGGATGAGGAAGAGCGATACCCTGACCTGGAGCAGGTCTCGCTTATTGCTGTGCGCAGCCGTCCGATTCACTAAAAATAGACTTCCCAGCCGCGTTTTTCACTTGCGCCAGCAGGGGCAAAATCAATAACGTCACATCAGCGCAACTGCTGATTCGTTTTCTCCGCACTCGCAATTCCCTTTTAAATGACGCAGATCGCAGGGTTTATTTCTCGGGTTGCGTGAGAGGTTCTCCCTTGCGGCTGAGATGGTAAGCGAGGATGCGCGCACGTTCCGTGTGACTTACGTTCTTGGTGGCGCTGTGGAGCTGGTATGGTTCCTCATAGAAGCTTTCTCCCAGGTGGTAGATCTTCGCAGGAGCGCCCTCGAGTTCGATTTCCACGGCGCCTTCGAGAACATAGACGAACGTAGGTCCTGGATGCCGATGCCTAGCGCCGACGGCGCCAGGAGCAAGCGTGATTTCTCCGACGGTCAGCCAGATATCTCTACCGGCATACGAGCTCCCTTTACCTGGAACATCTCCGGCTGCTGGTGAGGTCCGGCCGGCGAGGCCAGGCAAAGCAAAATAGGCGCGAGAAAAAGTCTCCAGCAATTTTTCATGGGAATTTCCTCAAGTAAAGCAGCGTTCTTCACTCCAGCGTGAAAGCCGCGAGCGCGTCGCTCAAGGGTACTTCGGAAATTTTGGGATGGCCCCCCGCCGCGATCACCAGGTATTGTTTTCCAGTCGAGGCGAGGGAATAGGTCATGGGCGTGGCGTTCCCGGTGGCCGGAAGCTCGGCGCTCCAGAGTTCCTTTCCCGTTTCAATGTCGAAGGCGCGGATGTGTGGGTCCGTGACCCCGGCGATGAAAACCAAGCCTCCCGCCGTGGCAATGGGGCCGCCGAGACTGATTGATCCCGGCGGAACAGAGGAATAGTGGCCTCCGAAGTTTTTCATTGAGCCGAGAGGAACCTGCCACCGGATTTTGCCTTCGGTCACGTCCACTGCGACGAGCGTGCCCCACGGCGGGGCGCCGCAGGGCAAATGCGATGGCGATTGGAGAAAACTCCGAATCATGCCGTAGGGTGAACCGGACTGCGGTCCATAGTCCCCTTCCTCGTTGTCGGATTTAACTTTCTCCCGAGGAATGAGCCGAACCTTGGCGGGAAGATTGTTTGTGTTGGCTATGAGCAGGCCCCGCCCGGGATCAAAAGCGTATCCGCTCCAAGTCATTCCGCCGATGTTTCCGGGGACAGCCAGCGTGCCTTTGAGACTGGGCGGCGTGAAGATTCCTTTATTCCGCAAGTCCTTGATGGCATCGCGGCAGGCATCGCGATCCTCGGGAGTCGGCCCCCAGGCGTCGTCCACGGAAAAATGTTGCGGCGAAAGCGGAGGAGGCGCAGCCGGAATGGGCTGGGTGGGGAAGCTCGCTTCTCCCGGCACATCGCTCTGCGGCACGGGGCGCTCCTCCACGGGGAAAACAGGTTCGCCGGTGTCGCGGTTGAGCACATAGAGAAATCCAGTTTTGTTGCCCTGAATGACGACGGGGATTTTCTTGCCGTCGCGCGTCACGGTGGCGAGCAAGGGTGGCGAAGCTGTGTCGTAGTCCCACAAATCGTGGTGCACGAGCTGGAATCCCCAGGCGAGTTTGCCGGTCTTGGCGTGCAACGCGACGACGGAATTGGCCCACTTGTTGTCGCCAGGACGCAGGCCGCCGTAATAGTCGGGACTGGCGCTGCCAGTGGGAACAAAGACCAAATCGCGCCCTGCATCAACGGTCATAATGGACCAGGCATTAGCCGCGCCGGACTTCCAGTTTTTCACTGCGGCGGTTTTCTCCGTGCTCTGCGTGTTAGGGGGAATGGGATCCCAGCTCCAGCGTAACGCGCCCGTGCGCGCATCAAACGCGCGCACGACTCCCGCAGGCATGTCCACGCGATGGTTGTCATCGATCGCCGAACCCACGATGACGAGGTCATCGATGATCGCGGGCGGCGAAGTCATGTGATACCAGCCGGCGGTGTAGCCGGGAACATCGCGCAGGCTGACTTGGCCATCTTTGCCGAAGTCCGCGCACGGCGTGCCGGTCGCCGCATCGATGGAGACGAGACGCGCATCCTGCGTCGCCTCAAAGAGGCGCCTGTGACACGCCTTCCCTGCGGGCCTCGAGGGATCGAGCCACGTGGACACGCCGCGGTTGACCAAACCGTCGCCGTAGTCGAGGCCCTGATCGATCTTCGGATCGTAAGCCCAGCGCTGCTTTCCCGTGGCGGGATCGAGCGCAATCACGCGGTTGAACGGCGTCGTGAGATAGAGCGTGCCATCCACCAGGATCGGTGTGGTCTCGAATCCGCTTCTCTTCCGGTCCCGGCTTTCCTCGGAGATGTCGCCAGAGTGAAAGATCCAGGCCACTTTGAGTTTTGCGACATTTTCACGATTGATCTGCGTGAGCGGAGAAAAACGCATTCCGCCCGCGTCGTGCCCGTAATAGGGCCAGTCGCCGCCGGGTTCGCTCTGTGCGAAGACCGAGGGTGCCGTGAGAAGAAAGCCAGCGGTTAGAATAGAAAAGCCTACGACAAGCTGAGGGTTTCGGTTTTTCATGGCGCACTATTGAACCCAGAGAGGTCCGTTCTAACAAGGAAAGCGGGACCAGCGGGCCCGAACCTGGGACATGCGGGCCGCCCGCGGATTATCCTATCGCCCGGATTCGGAACGCGCGTTTCTCGCCCGATCTTCCTGGAAATCTCCTAATTCAGCGTTGGCGTAGCTGCTGATCTCGCACGCCAGAGAGATTTCTACTATTTCAGGTTTTTCCCACCCCATTGTTTTCCTCCGCGTAAGTTTATTTGGCACTCAGAATTTTTCTAGCGCCATTTCTTCAACTGCGGCCAAATGTCCGCAAGCGAGCCGAATTTTGCTCCCCGGCAGATGAAGACCGGCACATTTCGCTCCAGAGCATACGGGTTATCGGACGTTCCCACGTATTCGACATGCTCGAATTTTTCCTCTAGAGATTCCCTCGTGTCGTCCAGGACGATCAAGCAATTTCCCGAATAGCCGCGCGGACCCCACAGGAAATAGGTCTGGTGGCCGCTGAGGGCGGGAGGGAATCCATAACGGCGTCCAAAGAAATCGATGGCGCCGGCCTGGCCGTAGTTTTGCGCGAAGATGCCGCAGCCCGGCCGCTCCTCCGGCGAGAGCCGCGTGTACACCTGATTTACCGTCGCGACCATTTCTTCCCAGCCGAATTGATCGGCGAAATGTTGCGGGAGGACTGCGCGTATGTGGCTGTGCTCGCTGCGTGGAACCTTAAACGGGAGCCTAGCCATGTAGGCAATGAACTGGTCAACGGGAAGAACTGGCATGATTACCGGTGCAAGCCACGCCCCTCCCGCAACAAGAAGCGCCGCCAGCGCAGGCTTCAGCCATGCCTGCCGGGTGCGTGCGAAAAGACTTTCAACCATAACTGCGCCTGAAGCCAAATAAACCGAGTAGATGGGCCCGAGATAGTAATTCTTCCCTTTCAACACTGCGAATACCGTGAAGGCTGCCAGGTAACACCAGCCCAGAAACCTGTAGGGCTTGAACCGGGCGGAGAAAAGGAATGCCAGCACGCCGGTGATCCAGACCGGTGCGAGGAAAGGATGGACGATGAGAACTTGTTGCGCGAAATACGCGGCAGGAGAGAGCGCCACGTCCCGCCCGTCGGCCTTGATGTTGCGCATGAGCTCCACGAAGGGCCAATGATGCTGAACATTCCAGAGAAAATTTGGCAGAAAAACAAGGAACGCCGCCGCCGCGCCCAGCCAGATCCACTTGTTCAGGAAAATGCGGCGCTGCTCCGTCAGCAGCAATCCGACCACGATGCTGAATCCCAGCACGCCAATCGAGTATTTTTCTTCCAAGCCAATTCCCGCGACTACCCCAAACCACACCCAGTAACGCGGATCATTTCGTCTAATGGCCAGGACAGCGAAATAAAGGCAGCCCGCCCAAAGCAACGGTTCAAGGCAGTTGGTTGAAAGGAGGCTGCCGTCGGAAAGATAAATGGGGGAGACGACGACAGCCAGAGCCGCGAGAAAAAGCCCGAAGCGGCGGCCTTCCAGCTCTCGCGCCATCATCGCCGTCACGACTACAGTGGCGGAAGTCGCCAGCGCGGGAATGAGCCGGACGCTGCGAAGAGAATCTCCAAACAACCAGCGGCAAATCTTGATTAAGAAGGGCACCAGGGGCGGCTGATCCACATAACCCCAGGCTAGGTGATCCCCACAGGCCATGTAATTGAATTCATCACGGAAGTAGCCGTAGCGGTTGTTGAAGTAGCAATGAAGCAGGAATTTGGCCATAGCCAGGAACAAGACGACAGTCATTCCTTCCGAGAGGAAGGGCCTCTTGTCGCCGAGGGAAGATGAAACTTCTGCCGTTGCTTTATTCATCGGTGATTTCGTGCAACGCGAGAAGTCATAATACGAGCAGGAATGTTAGGGCCACACAAATGGGACGAACGGGCTTGCACGAGGGACATGCGGGCCGCCCCGCTCGCGAAGTGAACTAGATGGGCTTGAGCAAATTGGCGTGTTGCCTGATATAGCGCCGGCTCCAGCGAAGTTCCGTGTTGTCGTGAAGGATTATCTTGTACTCACCGTGAAACCACGGGACAAGCTCCCGAATGGAGTCCAGGCGCACGAGGGTCCCGCGGTTGACGCGCACGAAACACTTGGGATCGAGGCTATTTTGAAGTGCATCCAGCGTTCCACGCAGCGTGTAAGTTTTCTTCCCGTGATGCAGCAAAAGATAATTGCGGTCGGCCTCGATCCAGGAGATTTCCGCCACCGGCACAAAAAATGCTCTTGAGTCTTCATGAACGAGGAGGCGGTCCGAAAACGATTTTTCGCACTGGAGTTGTTCGAGCATCGCTTGGAGCCGTGAAGCAAACGGGCAGTTCGAATCGTCGCGCTGGGCGCGAGCTCGCTCGAGCGCCTCCCGGAAGCGCTCTTCCCCTACCGGCTTGAGGAGATAATCAAACGCGTGGACCTCGAAGGCGCGCAGCGCGAAGCGATCGTGGGCGGTGACGAAGATGATTCGCGGCAACGGGAGTTTTGCGGCCGCGAGTGTTTGGATCACGGCAAAGCCGTCCATGCCCGGCATCTGCACATCCAGAAAAAGCAGGTCGGGGCGATGTTTCTCAAAGGCGGCAATCGCCGCTTCACCGCTGTCGGCTTCCGCCACCACCCGGACGCCGGGTTCTTGCCGGAGCAGACGCAGAATTTTACGGCGTGCCGGCGCTTCGTCATCGACAACGAGTACTTGAAGGGGTTCGAGCGTCATTGCGAAAAAGGGGCGGCCTGAGGCGATGTGCGATAGGGAAAGCGCAGCGTTACCTCCGCTCCTCCTGCGGGACGATCCGCGATATCGAATTGCGCTTCACCCCGATAAAGCTGCGAAAGACGTTCGCGAATATTGGTAAGCCCAAGGCCTCTTCCGAAAACCCCCGCGGGGTTCGCGGTGTGAAGACCGGCTCCCGTATCGGAAACCTGGAGAACAAGAGACCTATTCTCGCGGCGTGCCGCGATGGAAAGTTCCATGCTCGTGCTTCCGGGCTTCATGCCGTGACGCAGCGAATTCTCGAGCAACGGTTGCAGGATAAGCTGAGGTACAAGCGAATCGCCGAGCGCAGGGTCGATGGAATACATAACCTGCAGCTTGTTTTCGTAGCGTTTTTGCATCAGGTCGAGATACAGGCGTGTAATTTCGAGCTCTTCGGAAAGAGGGATTTCGTGAGCGCGGGAAACGCGCAACGTAAGGCGCAGCAGATCGCTGAGCTGGTTGATCATCGCATCGGCGGCCCGGACGTCTTCATACATGATCGAGGAAATCGTATTCAGGGTGTTGAAGAGAAAGTGCGGCTGCAACTGCAGCCGAAGATTTTCGAGCTGCGCCTGCGCCAGCTTGGTTTGCAGCTCGGCGGCCGCGAGTTCCCGGGCCTGGGCGAGCCGCATGCGCTGAAAGAAATAGTACAACCCGATGATAAAGGTGAAGGCGATGAAATCGTTGGAAAACTCCATCGGGTAGCGATACGTCATGATGCCGTAGTCATAGGGCCCGAGACCTATAAGCGGCGCCAAAACGCGGCGGCTCAGCGCCATGAGCGTCGTATGCGCGATAGAAAATCCAACTCCGGTGGCCAGGTGCATGACGGACTGGCGGAGCCATCCCTTGCGTTCGAACAGATAGATGTGCGCGAAATGGAAGGCAATCGGTAGGAGAATAAGAAAGGAGTACACGCCGGTCGTTTCTTCGAGCAGACGCCTTAGCAGAGTGCCGCTGTGCTGGCGGGCAAGGTCATCGAGGTACTTATAGTTGAAGCTCAGGAAGGCGATGCCTGTGAAAAAAAGAAACAGAAGTGTCCACGTCTGCGCTCGCGAGAATCGAGCAGCCGACACCTTTGTTGATGCGTGACGGACGTTCATGCGGATGATTGCCTTCGCTGATTATGCGCCTGTTACGCCCCGTCAAGAAGAGAGAAGAATACGCGTCATCTTGCATCCACGGAGATTGTCCGTTGTCTTTTTCCAGGGACTGCTACGGCCTATCCCTTGACGCAGACAACCTGCCGCAAAGCGTGGACGATTTCGACGAGATCGGTCTGCGCAGCCATAACGGCTTCGATCGATTTATAAGCCGCGGGAGTTTCATCAATCACGTCAGCATCCTTGCGGCATTCGACGCCGGCGGTCATGCGCGCGTGGTCCGCGAGCGTGAAACGGCGCTTGGCTTCGGTGCGGGACATCGCGCGCCCGGCGCCGTGACTGCAGCTCGTGAAACTTTCGGAATTGCCCTTGCCGCGAACGATGTAGGAGCGCGCACCCATGCTGCCGGGAATGATGCCCATGTCTCCTTCACGGGCGCGCACAGCGCCTTTGCGGGTGACCAAAATATCCTGGCCGTAGTGGTGTTCGCGGGCCACATAGTTGTGGTGGCAATTGATGGCTTTCAATTCCGCGATAAACGGCCGCACTTCTCCGGAATCGCGGACCGCGGCGGTGATCTGTTCCATCATCAAGTGGCGGTTCCAGCGGGCGAAATCCTGCGCCCATTCGACGGCTTCGACGTAATCGTCAAAATGCTCCGTACCTTCCGAGAGGTAGGCCAGGTCGCGGTCCGGCAGATGGATGAAATGCTTTTCCATGTCTTTGCGCGCGAGTTCGATGAAATAGGAGCCCATGCGATTGCCGACGCCGCGCGAGCCGCTGTGCAGCATGAACCAAACGGAATCCGCTTCGTCGAGGCACACTTCGATGAAGTGATTGCCGGTGCCGAGCGTCCCGAGATGGTTGGAGTGATTGCCGCGGTCGAGCTTCGGGTGTTTCTCGAGGATCACATCGTAGCGCGGCTTGAGGGTCTGCCAGATTTCGTTGTTGCGCGCGGGGATTCGCTCCCAGGCGCCGCGGTCGCCGCGGCCGCCATGCTGTGTGCGGCCGTGCGGGACGGCTTTCTCGATTGCCGTGCGAATGTTTTTGAGGTTATCGGGCAGATCACGGGAGTTCAGGTCGGTCTGCACCGCTATCATGCCGCAGCCGATGTCAACGCCGACTGCGGCGGGAATGATCGCGCCTTTGGTGGGAATGACGCTGCCGACCGTGGCACCGATACCCCAGTGCACGTCCGGCATGGCGGCGACCCACTTAAAGATGAAGGGAAGCTGCGCGACGTTGAGAAGCTGCTGGCGCGCCTGATCCTCGAGTGGCACACCCTTGACCCAAGCCTTGATGGGCACACCCTTTTCGGGAGTGAGAACGTTGTAGTTTTTCTCGGCGGACATGGGTACCTCGGGTTTAAACCGGGGGGCGAGCAACGTGAGATCCTGCCTCAAAGTAGCACTAAAATTCGCGATGGTGGCGCTATGAATTGGATGGGAAGGGCGTACGTACCCCCTCGTTGTGCAGGAATGAGTCCGAATGTCGGCGACGGTTCAAGAACGAGAATTATTGTGATGGGGACGCGGTGTTGGGCGCTCCGCTGCCGATGGCATCGCCGTTGACGACGATTTCGACGCGGCGGTTGCGCTGGCGTCCTTCGGGCGTGTCGTTGGTGGCGACGGGCTGCGTTTTGCCGAAGCCGCGCGCGGCAATGGAAGATCCCGCGAGGCCCTCTTGCGCGAGAAAGTCGCGGACGGAGTCGGCGCGGCGTTCAGAAAGCTGCTGATTGAACTCATCGCCGCCGACGCTGTCGGTGTGACCTTCGATTTGCAGGTTCAAGCCGGGATGGGCGAGAACGATGCCGGAGATTTTCGCGAGCATTTCGCGCGCGCCGGCCTTGAGGGTGTAGCTGCCGGTGTCGAACAGGACATCCGACATATTCACGATGAGGCCGCGAGCGGTGTCGCGTGTCTGCAAGATCGAATTCAACTGACTGAGCAATTGCGCGCGCAGGTCAGCCTTTTCTTTTTCGGCTTGCTGGGCGGCCAGTCGGGCCTTTTCCGTTTCGGCTTCCGCGGCATGCTGCTGTTCGAGAGCAGCGGCTCTGTCGCGGGCAGCCTGTTGCGCGGCGGCTTCCGCGGCTTGCTGCTGAGCCAGGGCCGCGGCGCGAGCCTGATCAGCTTCTTGCTTTTGACGAGCGGCGTCTTGCGCGGCGGCTTCGGCTTGCTGCTTCAGGCGCTCGGCATCGGCTTTGGCGGCTTCCGCTTGCGTGCGAGCTTGCTCGGCTGCCAGGCGGCCTTTGGCCTCGGCGACGGCGCGTTCCTCGGCGGCTTTTTTCTCGGCAGCGATTTTGGCCTGGGCATCCTCTTCGGCCTTTTGTTTTACGGCCATGACGCGGGCTTCTTCGGCGGTTTCCACGACGTCGCGGGCGGCGGCTTCCACCGTCTTGCGGTCCCGGCCTCCACTGTAGACGCCTTCGGCGGTTTTCAGTTGCTGCTCGGCCTTGGCAACGGTTGCGGCGGCATACTTGTCGGCCAGCGCGATGTGCGCGATGCGCACGGCGTTACGAGCTTCGAAAAGTTCGAGTGGAGTTCTGCGGTCGACGCCGAAAATGGCGTTCTCGATCTTGGTGTTTGACGAAGAGTAGGCGCCGCGTCCCACGAGATCAAAGGTTGCGTCAACTTTTTCCACTCTGCCCGCGTCCGGAGGCAGAGCGTTTTCAAGGACCACGACGTTGCCGGGTTGCGTGACGGCAAAGTAAGGCTCGGCGGTGACGATCATGCCGAAAGTCTGCATGTCGCTGATGGCCTTCACGTGGCCGCTGCCGTTCTTTAGAACAACTTCGCCAAGGTTCTCCGCGCGACCCTGCGGCGAGACGGCCCACAGGACGTAGGTCAGGTATTCAAGGCCAAACTTGGTGGCTTCCTCAAAATTGTCGAATTTCGCGTCGATCTCCATGCGCGTGCTCTTGCTTTCCACTTTGGCTTCGCCGGAAGCGGACTGCATGAGTTCCGTGCCGCTAAAGAGAATCTTGGTGGAGCCGCCCGCACGGCGATAGTTGATCGCTTTGGTGGTGCGGGAAACGGTGGCAGCGGGGCTGGCCGCAGGTGCTTGACTGAAAGCGGGCGCGGCGCAGAGGCCGAGAACCCCCGTGGCGACGAGACTAAGGAATGACTTTTTCACGTCAGACTCTCCTATCGCCCTATGGGCGATGCTGGGATACCGGATAAGTCCCCGCCGAATTCATGTGGGTGATCAAAAGCCCATGCCTGGGCGGTGTACTTGTATGAATTTAGGCTAGCAGAAAGAAGAGGCGAACAAGGATCTTGCGAGAGACGCTTTGCGCAATCAATTACCGGGAGGGGCGCATGGAGCTGGGCCATGGAAAGGGCTACTAGGGTGGCCTATAAGGGTTCTGAAGAGGAGGCGGGGGAGATAGTCATAACAGCCAAGCGATGTACAATGGCCTCAGTCCGGACTGCTAGGTCGAGTGATACATGAGAATTTCCCAGGACTAATCTATGCGCTGATCTGCGCACCGCCCTTTGCACTTTGCCTGCCACGCGCTGTTTGGAGAAATTGAGAGCGCATGCCCTTCTTCTACAAGATCGACAAGGAACGCAAGCTGGTGATGAGCACTGCGGCGGGTGAACTTACTAAGAACGAAGTACTAACCCTGCAGGATCAGCTCCGCAAGGATCCCGATTTCGACCCAAACTTTTCGCAGCTGACAGACCTCACCCACGTCACCGCCATGAATATCACGGGAGCCGAGATGCAGGAGTTGGCCGAGAGAACAGCTTTCTCGCCGAAGGCGAGGCGCGCGGTCATCGCCAGCAACGATCTAGCGTTCGGATTGGCGCGGATGTTCGAGCAGATTCGCGAAGCAAAGGGCGATTTGGGAATACGAGTGTTCCGCAAACTGGAGGAGGCCCTGGATTGGATTGTCAATAAGGACGGTTCGGGCTAACCCTTCCTAAGCCTCCCCCATTCCGAGTGAGGTTTTCGTATTGGAAGGGATGGTGGCCGAAGAAATCGAAGGAAGCGAGGCCGGCAAACCGGATCAACATGACTGCTTACTACAAAATCGATAAGCAGCGGAGGCTCGTGCTTAGTTCGGGATCGGGAGTTCTTACCAAGGCTGACTTAGTCATGCACATGGAGCAGCTTCTCAATGATCCCGATTTCGACCCGAAGTTTTCCCAGTTGGCGGATTTTAGCCAGGTAAGCGGTTTCGATCTGACCGGAGATGATGTGCGGGCATTGGCAAACAAAACTGTATTTTCTCCTCGCCCGACGAGCATTCATCGCGAGCGGAGACTTGGCGTTCGGACTTGCACGAATGTTTGAGACGCTGCGGGGCTTAAAAGGTGAAGGCGGAATTCACATATTCCGCGAAAAGGAAGATGCGCTGAATTGGGTCCTCGGCAAGGGCCAAGGAGCGTAAGCGCGGAGAAATTCCAGGGATCAAGTAGGTTGCTTGTCCTAAACGGGAGGACTGTCGAAGAAATCGAAGGAGGCGAAGTCGGTCTCCCAATGAAAGTCCGGGCGGCTCTGCAGAAGGCGGACGCAACGGTTCCAACGGAGGATGGCGTCGTCGTTGCCGGGGGGATGGGTTTGTTCCGCCTCGGCAAAGCAGTGCATGGCGCGTTCGAGAAGCGGGAGCAAAGTGTGCGCAGCGCGTCCGGCGCGCAACTGAGCCTTGACGCGGCGTTCGTAGAGCAGGCCGGTATAGTAGAGCCGCTCGTAGGGATCAGCCAGAGTTTTGAAGATTTCCTCGACTTCGGCGTAGCGATCGGTGCCTTCACCGGTAAATTGATCGGTGATGGAAAGCCCGAGCGTGCGCAAACCGAGCATGTGTTTGGGGTCGGCGGCGAGAATGTCGCGGCAGATCGATTCGGCTTCTTCGGGCTCGTTGAGGTAGCGGTAAAGCTCCGCTTTGGCTATGGCTTCGGCGATGCCCGACTTGGAAATCATCTTCAGTTTCAGTTCCATGGGGCCCTCCTCAATTCTTGCCTTTTGCGCGGGCACCCGCGAGGGCGGGTGCCCGCGTAAACTCTTTACCCGGCAGCGCCGCGAATCTTGCGCACCAGCCAGTGGAGCGGGTCGTAGAACTGGTCAACCACGCGCTCCTTGAGCGGGATGATGGCGTTATCGGTGATGCGAATTTCCTCGGGGCAAACTTCGGTGCAGCATTTGGTGATGTTGCAGAGACCTAAACCTAGCTCGTCGCGGAGGAGTTTCGTGCGAGAGACACCGTCGAGCGGGTGCATTTCGAGCCCGGCAACACGCACGAAAAAACGCGGGCCGGCGAACTGTTCGTGTTTGTCGTGATCGCGCAGGACGTGGCAGACGTTCTGGCAGAGAAAACATTCGATGCACTTGCGGAATTCCTGGACGCGGTCGACATCCTGCTGGAAAAATTTCCATTCCGCGCCGGGACGCGGCTGGAACGGAGGAATCCTCTTGTTCACCTTGTAATTCCAGGAGACATCGGTGACGAGATCCTTGATCACCGGGAAAGATTTCATCGGCCGGACGACGATGGGCTGATCGAGCGGCAAGGAGTCCATGCGTGTTTTGCAGGTGAGGCGCGGGCGGCCATTTACTTCGGCGGAGCACGAGCCGCACTTTCCCGCTTTGCAATTCCAGCGCACGGCAAGATCGGGGGACAAGTAGCCCTGAATGTAGTGCAGCGCGTCGAGAACGACCATGCCGGGGGCCATGGGAACTTTGTAGTCGACGGCTTGACCGCCGTTTGCGTCGCCGCGAAAAACTTGTAACCTGGCTTCCGCCATTCATTGCCTCCGCTACTTTTCTTCCGCGAGAATTTGCTTCAACTCATTGGGTATTTCCGGGCGGGATTGCTGGTGCAGCGCCATGGCCGCGCCTTCCTGCCGGATGACATTGTTTTTCGATCCCCAAGCGGAATCGAGATTCGGGAAATCAATGCGGCTGTGCGCGCCGCGGCTTTCTTCGCGAACCATGGCGCTGCGGGCGACCGCTTCGGAGATGGTGAGCATGGACTTCAGTTCCTGAGCCAGGTGCCAGCCGGGATTGAACATGCGCGAACCTTCGACGCTGACGCGCGCGAGGCGCTGGCGGAATTGTCCGAGCTCGCCGAGAGCGCGCTGAACGTCGTCGCGATTGCGAAAGATGCCGACGAGATTCTGCATGGTCGTTTGCAAATCGCGGTGAATCGCGTAAGGGTTCTCGCCGTCCTTGCGCTGAAAAGGCTCAAGAGCTTCCTTTTCGGCCTGCTCGAGCTGCGTGGGGTTGATCGTGGGCGAAGAAACTTTCTTAGCATGTTCGGCGGCGGCGAGGCCCGCACGGCGGCCAAAGACGAGAAGATCCGAGAGGGAATTGCCACCGAGGCGGTTCGCGCCATGCAAACCAGCGGCCGCTTCTCCCGCGGCAAAAAGGCCGTGAACGGTGCTCTCCGCGGTTTCCGCGTCGACGCGAATGCCACCCATCATGTAATGGCACGTGGGGCCGACTTCCATGGGTCCCTTAGTGATGTCCACGTCGGCGAGTTCCTTGAACTGGTGATACATGCTGGGGAGCTTGCGCTTCACGTACTCGGCGGGCTTGTGCGAAATGTCGAGATACGCGCCGCCGTGTTCGGTGCCGCGGCCTTCGCGGACTTCGGTGTAGATGGAGCGGGACACAATATCGCGCGTGGAAAGCTCCATGCGCTTGGGATCGTATTTTTCCATGAAGCGCTCGCCCATTTTGTTGCGGAGGATGCCGCCCTCGCCGCGCACCGCTTCGGTCACGAGAATTCCCTGCACGCCCCGGGGCCAAACCATCCCCGTGGGATGGAACTGGACGAACTCCATATCGAGGAGGTCGGCGCCGGCTTCATACGCAAGTGCCATGCCGTCGCCGGTGTACTCCCAGGAATTGGAAGTGATGGGCCAGGCTTTGCCGATGCCGCCGGTGGCAATGACCACGGACTTGGCTTTGAAAACCACAAAGCGGCCCTGTTCGCGCCAGTAGGCGATGGCGCCGGCGATGCGCGGGCCGTCCTTGATGAGCCGCACGACGGTGCACTCCATGTAGACGTCGAAGCCCATGTGCACGCCGCGGTCTTGCAACGTGCGGATCATCTCGAGGCCGGTACGGTCGCCAACGTGGCAGAGGCGGCGGAAGGTGTGGCCGCCGAAGGCGCGCTGGAGAATTTGTCCGTCTTCGGTGCGATCGAAAAGGGCACCCCACTGTTCGAGTTCACGGATGCAATCGGGTGCTTCCCGGGCGTGAAGCTGGGCCATGCGCCAGTTGTTGAGCATTTTTCCGCCGCGCATGGTGTCACGGAAGTGCGTGCGCCAGTCGTCCGCCGCATCGACATTGGCCATGGCAGCGGCGATGCCCCCTTCAGCCATAACGGTGTGAGCTTTGCCGAGAAGGGATTTGCAGACGACCCCGACCGAGCAACCCTGGGCGAGAGCTTCGATTGCGGCGCGGAGACCCGCGCCGCCAGCTCCAATGACCAGCACGTCGTGTTCGTGGGCTTCGAATTTATCGCTCAAAAGAGCCTCACATCGCGGATGGCGCCGGTGGAAAGGAGGCGGATATAGAAATCGGTGAGACCAACGGAGAAAAGACTTAACCAGGCGAATAGCATGTGGCGTTCGTTTAGGTAGGTGATGCCGCGCCAGGCTCCATAGCGTGGCTTGCCGAACGTGGCGCAGGAAAAACAGTCGAGCTTGCCACCGGCGAGATGCCGCAGGGAGTGGCAGGAAAACGTGTAGATCGTGAGGAGACAAATGTTGATCAGCATCAGCAGCGTGCCCACGCCGATCCCAAAATGGCCGTCAAAATCGAAAGCGAAAATCGCGTCATACCAAAGAAAGGCCAAGAAAAGCACCGCCAGGTAAAAAAAATAGCGGTGCACATTCTGAAGAATGAAGGGAAACGAAGTCTCGCCTCGATAAGATCGATTGCCTTCACTCACAGCGCAGGCCGGCGGATCGAGAAAGAAGGCGCGATAATAGGCTTTGCGATAGTAGTAGCAGGTGGCGCGGAAGCCGAGCGGGCCACCGAGAATGAGCAGCGCCGGAGAGAACGGCCACCAATGGGCGTCAATCAATGGAGAATAGAAAGGAGAAAGATAAGGTCCCCACTCATAGAAACGCCCCTCGAAAGCGCGCAGCGTTGCGTAAACACCAAACCCTCCGAGGACGACAACTACCGGGAAAATCTCCAGCCACCAGGCGTCACGCCGCAAAGTGCTGGCAAAGCGATGATCACCTGCTATTCGAGCCCCACTCTCGGCCATTGAGTCCCCCTCAGCGAGGCATAGACTAAACAGAAAAGAGGAATTTGAAAACTAAATTCCTCGGGGGGGATATCAACCCTGCCAGTGTTGGGGCGGAAGTGAAACATACTACTAAGACTCCTCTAAGCCGCCCTCAAGCTGACGTTGGTAAGCGGCGCTATCGAAGTGTCCTTGCGACTCGGCAATCAGTCGATCCTCTCCGATTTTCCACACCTCGAAACCGCTTAGGCGAACCCGGTGCCCGGTGCCGCCTGGCCCAGTATTGGTGCCGGTGAGTGTCCAATGGTATACAGCACGGCCGCCCTCCATTAGCAGTTTATCCATGACAACCTGCAGGTCTGGAAAGGCGGTCATGAATGCCTGAACAGCCTCTGTGATGGCATACCGACCGGCCGCCGGCGCGCCGTCATTGATGCGGAGTGAGCCATCCGGTGAGTAATGAGCAGCCACGTTCACCGCGTCCTGACTGCACCACGCCGCGGTATAGTGCTTGGCGAATTCGCGCAACTGAGCAGGCTCAGGCAGCATTAAAGTCACTTCCGGTAATAATCCACGCTACCAGCATACTTTTCAAAGTAGAGTCCGCTTAGCCATTGATTTCTCCCGTTCACATCACTAGCTCTGCTGCGCAAGAACGAAGCCTGCCTCGCGGCCAAACAAAAAACAGGCGGCAAACTTTGGTTCGCCGCCTGCCTGGTACTTCATTGCTGACTAACTCGACCTCAAGGAATGAATCTACTTGTGTGTCGTGGTGGTGACGCGCGCCAGGGTATCGCGGTGCCCGTGGCCTTCAACCAGCGAGCCGAACGCCGGCAACAGTGTTGGATTGTTCTTGCCAATCTCCTCAAGCGCCGCGGCAAACTTGTCGAGTCCTTCCGCGCCGTTTGTGACCATCACGACAAAGAAGGTGTTGGGATCCATCGAGTGGACATTTTCCCGGTCAACGGTATAGGCGTGCAAAGAGCCATCCGCCAGCAACTTCTCCAGCAGCGCCACCATGCTCGCCTTGATGATTTTGCCGCCCGGATCGCTCGCATCGGGTTTCTCCGTCCACGTAGCTACCCGCAGGTATCCGTTCGTGAACGTCCCCGAATGCGCGTTGTAGTCCCGGCTGCTCAGGATAAAGTCCCAATGTTTTGAGGCAGCGAAAATCGGCGACGTCGCCGAAGGTGCTGCGCGCAGCCCTTCCAGCACTCTCATTAAGTTGGCCATGGAGCTCGCCGCAAACCATGATCCGTGCGTCGGCGCCCCCTCCTGGTGGTTCACGACCGCGAAATAGCCGTAACTCACCAGAGTTCCGTCCGCCACCAGTTTCTTCATGGCATCGTTTCCGGCGGCTTCCTGTTTATCGTAGTCCGCCCACATGGCTCGCGGGACGGCCCATTCCGAGACATAGGTATAGACCGGCGGCTTCTCGGCGGCGGTTTGCGCCAGCGCCGGCTGCACGCCTGGCACCATTAATCCAACCAAGCACATACAAAAAACAGTACACACAGCTGTGAATCTCTTGTTCATTCTTTCTCCTTAAACACAGATACCCCTGTGGGGGGCAAAGCAACTTTGGCTTTCGGTTTGAAACCGGATGGGAAAAAACTACCCGTGAAGATACGTCAGGCCAGAGCTGGTGTCAAGAACGATACCCTCATGGGCCGCTGCGAGGCTGAGGAAGATTCGAGCGAGGCTTCATTTTACGAATTTGGGTTGTTGACCCTTGGACCACGGATCGTAGGTGACGAAGAGATGGATGCGGTCGGCAACGGTGGGGTGGTTGTAAAAAAGAAGAACATTGATCGGATGGGGGTCGGGGTCAACGAAGACGTGTTCGCCCCACACTTGGAACTCGTGCGCGGAGGCTTGGCCGGGGTCGGCAAGGATGCCGTGCGTGACTTCGAGGCTGTAGATATCGGCTTGCGTCTCTTCAAAGCGGCTGAAACCGTTGGTGATGGGATTGGCAAGGAAAGTAAAGGCGGTGATCAGCAGCAAGAGCACGGGAAGAGACGCCAAATCGTCCAAACCGCGAACGCCCCAGCCTGCGCCCCAACGCGCTAGAACCCACCCGATTGAGCGATAACCGAGATAGAGAAGAACAAAAAGTAGAACCGCGCCAAAGACCAGGCCCTTCCAGATATGACCGAGAACGTAATGGCCCATTTCGTGACCGAAATCCGTGACGACTTCGTCGGGAGATTCCTGCGCGATGGCGGTGTCCCAAATGACGATGCGCTTGGAGGCGCCAAAGCCGCTGACGTAGGCGTTGGTGGAAATGGTCTTGTCGCTTGCTTTCATCCAGAACATGCGCTCGGGAGAAATTTCTTGGCCGGCACGGCGCGTGAGACGCTGGAGCTCCGGAACGAGCTGCGGGGCTTTGGAGGAGAGCGGCTCGAATTTGTTGAACATTGGCTCGATGACGTAGGGCGCAATGAAAGTGATCAGCAAAAGAATGGGAAGTGAAACGAACCAGAAATAGAGCCACCACCGGCGCGGGCTTTTGCGGATGACGGAGTAGAGAATCCAAACAAGCGGAATCCCAATGACGATAACGAGAAACTGGGCTTTGGCCCAGTCGCCTATCCAAGAGACCCAGGGCTGAACGGAAATGCCATAGAGTTTTTCAATCCACTCTTGAAAAGCGTCGAGAGGCAATTGGAGGACGCCGATGGAGAAGACAAGGAGCGGGGCAAGGAGGAGCGCTTGAAGGAAGCGTTTGCGAGAAAAAGTTTCAGCCCAATCGCGATATTTCGCGGAGAGTTTGCTCTGCAAGAGAAACCAGAGGACGAAGAGGCCGTAGAAGAAACTAAAGAGCTGAAGCGAAAAGCGAATGCGGCCGCGGGTGTGGGCTTTGCGATAGACGTCCGGCGGCAGAGTGTAGGCGGTGATTTTCTTAGGAGCTTCGGTTTGGAGTGACGCAGCGGGCGAAGAAGGTGCGCTGACGCTTTGGGATTGCTGTTGAGCTGCTGCGGCGGACGAGATTTGTGGTGATGACTGCTCCGCGTGAAAGGCATGCGCGAACTGAGTACCAGGAACGAGGATGAGAAAAAGACCGAGCGCGGCTCTTGGCATGGCGTTTCCTTTTTGGGGAGCGGATCAGGTTTTGCGGAACGGAGTATACCTGAACTAAACGGGGCGGCGGATGCCGAGTTTGCGCATGCGGGCCTGCAAAGTCGTGCGTTTCATGCCCAGGATCGCGGCGGCGCCCCGCGGGCCGGCGACGCGCCATTCCGTCTGACGCAGAGCGCGGAGGATGTGCTGACGCTCGGCTTCTTCCAGAGTGGAAATTGAGGAGGTTGATGAAGGGGGGGAAATAAAGGAGGTAAAGGAAGCAGATGCAGAAACGTCGGGGCTTGCGGCCGTCGCGGACCTGAGTTCCGCGAGTGGAATGCGGAGTTCCTTGCCGGGGGAGAGGAGGACGGCGCGTTCGAGCAAATTTTCGAGTTCGCGCACGTTGCCCGGCCAGGAATAATTCGAGAGCACCTCCATGGCCTCGGCGGAAACGTACTCAACCGTCTTGTTCAAACGGCGGCTGAATTTTTGGACGAAGTAGCGGACCAATAGGGGAATATCCTCGCGGCGTTCGCGCAGAGCCGGAATCTGAATCGGAAAGACATTCAGACGATAGAAGAGGTCACTACGGAAGGTGCGTTCGGCAACCAGTTTGGAAAGATCCTGGTTGGTTGCTGCCACGACGCGGACATCCACGCGCTGGGTGCGGTTGCTGCCGAGGCGCTCGAACTCGTGCTCCTGTAGGACGCGGAGGAGCTTGGGCTGAAGCTCGAAAGGAATATCGCCCACTTCGTCGAGAAAGATGGTGCCATGGTCGGCGAGTTCGAAACGGCCGATTTTTTGATTGATCGCGCCCGTGAAAGCGCCCCGCTCGTGCCCGAAGAGCTCCGATTCAAGCAAGCCGGAAGGAATCGCGGCGCAATTCACCTTGACGAAGGTGCGTTCGCGGCTGGGGCTGAGATTGTGAATAGCGCGGGCTATAAGCTCCTTCCCGGTGCCGGTCTCGCCGAGAATGAGAACGGTGGTAGCTGCGGGGGCGACGAGCTCAACCTGAGCAAGGGCGCCCTTGAGGGAGGGGCTGTCGCCAATAATTTCCTCAAAATTGAGTTCATTACGGATTTCTTCCTCAAGATAGAGTTTTTCTACGGCCAGCTTGTCCTTGAGCTTGTCAATTTCGCGGAAAGCCAGGGCGTTTTCGACGGCGATGGCGATTTGCACCGCGACTTGTTGCAAGAGTTCAACGTCCGGAGCAGAAAAAGCATCGGCCCGACGGCTGGCGAGATTCAGTGTGCCGAAAGTGCGTCCGTGAGTGATGAGCGGGACACAACAGATAGTCTCGACGCCTTCCTTGCGCAGGGTACGGATGGTTTCGGAAGTGAAGCGGTCGATCGCCACGCCTTGAAGAAGGAGCGGTTGAGCATTCGAGAAACGGCGGCCGGAAGGCGAAGCATTCATGGAAACGATGGTCCCTTCCTTGATAAGGCCCGGGGTGCCGGGAAGATCGAGAGCGTGAATTTTTT
>JACXTT010000030.1_pt1 | contig 203248 bp, 202 predicted proteins | sample 9270951 | NCBI WGS metagenome assembly JACXTT01 (sample SAMN15532306, study PRJNA645909) | rock metagenome | isolation source: weathered quartz diorite | place: Puerto Rico | collected 2017-06-21 | reverse complement strand
GATCGTCGCGCTCGCGACCTCGCGGCTCTACCAGATGGGCTCGGACTGCGTCGAGGCGATCAACTCCATTTCAGGCGAGCGCTGCTCGCCGCACCCGCACAATTTCACGGACCGGCTGATCCGGCCCGGCGACCAGGCCTTCTTCGACATCATCCAGTCGTTCATGGGCTACCGCACCTGCTACTACCGCACCTTCAACGTCGGCCGCGCGACGGCGCCGCAGCGCACCGCGTACAGAAGAGCGCGCGAGTGGATGGACAAGGCGATCGACCTTTTGAAGCCCGGGGTAGCTAGCGACAAGATCGCCCGCGCGTTTCCGGAGGCGAAGGAGATCGGTTTTGCGAGCGAGATGGAAGCGTTCGGGCTGAACTTCTGCCACGGGCTGGGGCTCGGCCTGCACGAGCGGCCGCTGATCTCGCGGCTCAGTTCGTTCAGGGAGCCGATCGAGCTCAAGGCAGGCATGGTGTTCGCCGTGGAGACCTACTGCCCGGCGAGCGACGGCATCTCGGCTGCGCGCATCGAGGAAGAAGTGATCCTCACGCCCGAAGGCGCGAAGATCATCTCCCTCTATCCGGCCGAAGAGCTTCCGATCGCAAATCCGTACCGAAGCTAGAGGAGGCGGTTCCCGACATGAGCGTTACGCGAGAGGCACATCCGGCGAGGCGGAGCCAGGAGATCCCCGAAGCGACGCGGCTGCGCTTGTTCCAGCTGCAGGTCGAGATCCGCTACTGTGAAAAGCGCGCCTACGATCTTTTCCTGCAGAACCTGGTCAAGGGGACGAGCCATCTCGCGCTCGGCCAGGAGGCAGTCGCGGCCGGCTTCGCGGCGGCGATGAACCCCGACGACTACAGCTTTTGCACCTATCGCGGCCATCACCACACGCTGGCGCGCGGTGCTTCTATGCTCTCCGTTCTGGGCGAACTGATGGGCCGAGAGTGCGGTTTGATGAAGGGCAAGGGCGGCTCGATGCATCTCACGAGCGTCGCGCACGGGGTAATGGGTTCCTACGCCATCGTCGGCGCGCACCTGCCGATCGCCGCCGGCGCCGCATGGTCGGCGCAGTACCGCGGAACGAAGCAAATCGCGGTCGCCTTCTTCGGCGATGGCGCGACCAATATCGGCGCTTTCCATGAGGCGCTCAACCTCGCCGCGATATGGAAGCTCCCGGTCGTTTTCTGCTGCGAGAACAACATGTACATGGAGTACACGCCGATTTCCGCCGTGACCGCGGTGAAACACCCGGCAGCTGACCGCGCCGCAAGCTACGGCCTGGAGCGCCAGGTCATCGACGGCAACGACGCCGACGTGGTGTACAGCGCCGCGCGCGACGCCGTCGCCAAGGCGCGCTCGGGCGATGGGCCCTCCCTCATCGAATGCCTCACCTATCGGCACAGCGGTCACTCGCGCGCCGACCCGGCGAAATACCGCCCGAAAGAGGAGCTCGAGGAGTGGCTCAAGCACGATCCGCTGACGCTCTATCGGAGCCGGCTGCTCGCCGCAGGGATCGCCGAGGCGAAGCTCGCGCAAATCGAGTCCGAGGCGATGGCGAAGCTCGATCGGGCGACGGAGGCCGCGAAGACCTCGCCCACGCCCGCGCCCGAGTCAGCGATGACCGACGTATGGGCCGACGGAGGCAACGCATGGCGCAACTGAGCTACCGGGACGCGGTCGCCGCCGGGATCGCGCAGGAAATGAGGCGCGATGAGCGCGTCGTGCTCTTCGGCGAAGACACCGCCGCCGCGGGAGGCGTGTTCAAGACCACGGTGGGCCTCTTCGAGGAGTTCGGCCCGAGGCGCGTGAAAGACACCCCGATCTCGGAGCTCGCCATCCTCGGCGCGGCGATGGGCGCGGCGATGACGGGATTGCGGCCGGTCGCGGAGATCATGTTCTCGGACTTTCTCGCCTGCTGCTGGGACTATGTCGCCAACGAGATCGCCAAGACGCGTTATATGAGCGACGGGCAGATCACGATTCCGCTCGTGATCCGCACGGCGAACGGCGCGGGCTCGCGCTTCGGCGCGCAGCATTCGCAGAGCGTCGAGAACTGGGCGATGGCGATACCCGGCCTGAAGGTCGTTGCGCCTTCCACGCCGGCCGACGCGAAGGGGCTGCTCGCCGCCGCGATACGCGATCCCGATCCGGTCGTGTTCTTCGAGCACAAGAGTCTGCTCGCCAACAAAGGCGAGGTGCCCGAGGGCGAGCACGTCGAACCCCTCGGAAAAGCGAAGGTACTGCGCGAAGGCAAGGACATCGTCGTGATCGCGCTCGCAGCCATGGTTCCGCGCGCGCTGAAGGCGGCGGAAGTGCTCGCCGCCGAGCACGGCGTCTCGGCGACCGTGATCGATGTGCGCTCGCTCGTGCCGCTCGATGCGCAAACGCTGCTCGCGCACTCGGCGCGAACGGGGCGCGTGTTCACGGTCGAGGAGAATCCACGGCTGTGCGGCTGGGGCGCGGAAATCGCCTCGGTCATCCAGGAGGAAATTTTCGGCGCACTCAAGGGACCGATCGTCCGGATCACTACGCCCCACGTGCCCCTGCCAGCCGCCGACCAGCTGGAGGACGCCGTCGTGCCCACTGTCGCGCGCATCGTCGTGGAAGTCCGGCGCAGCCTGGATTCGCGCCGTGCGGCGTGAACTGAACGGAGACTGGAGAAAATGGACGTGATCATGCCTCAGCTGGGCGAAACGGTGACCGAAGGCACGGTGGCCAACTGGTACAAAAAGGTGGGCGACGCGGTGCGGGCGGACGAACCGCTGTTCGACGTCGAGACCGACAAGGTGACCACCGAGATACCCGCGATTGCGAGCGGTGTGCTCAAGGCGATCCTGGTCGAGCCGGGAACGACCGTGCCGGTGGGCACGGTGCTCGCCGTGATCGAGCCCGCGCCGAAATGAGCTCCCGAGGAGAGCGGAGTTGACATCCGCAAGAGCCGCGAAGCTCGGCTGGATCGGTACCGGCCGCATGGGCGTCGAGATGGCGCGGCGCTTGGCAAAAGGCGGCTGCGACCTCGCCGTGTGGAACCGCACTCGGGCGAAAGCCGAGCCGCTCGCGAAGGACGGCGCGAAAATCGTCGATTCACTCCCGGAGCTCGCGGGCTGCGACATCGTGTTCTGCATGGTTTCGACCTACGACGACGTCCGGGAAGTGATCGCGGGACCCCAAGGTCTGCTGTCGAAGGCGAAGGGCAAGGGCGGCGTGCCGCGCATGGTGGTGGAGTGCTCCTCGATCTCGCTCGAGGGCTCGGCCGAACTTCGCAAGATCCTCGGCGCGCGCGGCGTCGAGCTGCTGTCCGCGCCGGTCTCGGGCAACGCCAAGGTGATCAAGGCGGGCAAGCTCACCTTCGTCGTCTCGGGCCCCGAGACCGCGTACGACGCGGCCGCGCCCTATCTGGAACTGATGGGGCAGGGTTCGTCCTACGTAGGCGAAGGGGAACTTTCGCGCATCGTCAAAATCTGTCACAACGTGATGCTGGGCGTGGTGACGCAGTGCATGGCGGAGGTCACGGTGCTCGCGCAGAAGGCGGGGGTGCCGCGCCACGCCTTCCTCGATTTTTTGAACAAGAGCGTAATGGGCTCGACCTTTACCCGCTACAAGGCTCCGGCCTTCGTCAATCTCGACTTCCACGTCACGTTTACGCCCCATCTGCTGCGCAAGGACATGGACCTCGGGCTGGAGGCGGGTCGGAAGTTCGAAGTGCCGATGCCGCTCGCCTCGGTGACCCGGGACCTGATCCAATCGATGATGGGCGCCGGGATGACCGAGGAGGACTTCTCGACCTTGCTGCTGCAGCAGGCGAGGGCGTCGGGGATCGAGCTGAAACCGGAAAACAAAGCAGTCGGCGACGGGCTGTCGCAATAATCTTTCACAAAGGAGTTTCATATGAAAAAAACAATTGTCCTTGCCCTAATAGGGCTGGCCGCAGCGGCACCGCAGGCATCGGCGCAGGACTACCCGAACAAGCCGGTGCACGTGATCATTTCCTTCACGCCCGGCAGCTCGACCGACATCGTCGGGCGGATCGTCCTGCAGAAACTCTCCGAAATCTGGGGGCAGCCGGTGATCCCCGAGAACCGCTCCGGCGCCGGCGGATCGATCGGCTCGAACGTCGTCGCTAAGGCCGCGCCGGACGGCTACACGTTGCTCATCAATTCCAACGCGCACACTGTGAACCCCGCGATCTACGCCAAGCTGCCTTACGACACGACCAAGGACTTCGTCGATGTCGCGCCGCTCACATCGCAGCCGAATGTCCTCGTAGTGAACGCCGGGTCGCCTTACAAGAACGTGATGGACATCGTGAATGCGGCGAAGGCGAAGCCCGGCTCGATCAACTGGGGCCATGCCGGGATCGGCAGCGGCACGCACCTCAACACGGAGAAGTTCGTCGACGCGGCCAAAATCAACGTCACCCAGGTGCCCTTCAAGGGCACGCCTGAAGTGATCCAGGCGATGCTGAGCGGCTCGGTGGATTGCTACTGGGCGCCGATCTCGGCGGCGATTCCGCACATCAAGGGCGGCAGGGTCCGGCCGCTCGCCGTGAGCACGGCGAAGCGCAACAGTCAGTTGCCGGACGTTCCGACCACGGGCGAAGCAGGGATCTCGGGGGCGGATGCGCCCCTGTGGTTCGGCATTTGGGCGCCGGCCGGCACGCCGGCGAATATCGTCGCAAAGATCTCCGCGGACACGCGCAAGACCCTCGCCGATCCGGGCGTGCGCGAGAGACTCGGCAACCTCGGCAACGACCCGATGGACATGTCACCCGCGGAGTTCGGCCGTTTCGTGCGCAGCGAAATCGACGAGTACGCGCGCGTCATCAAGGCGGCAGGCATCAAACCGCAGTGATGTCTCAGCCGATCCCGTCGACCTTGCAACCCCGTCTCCGAAGAGGCAGACTTCGAACCACCGGATTTTGAGAAACCGGCCGAGTGCGGCCCGGCGAGGACACCCTATGGCAAAGCAGAGAATCAGCTACGTTCCGCTGGAAAAGATGGACGCGGAAATGCGCGAGGAAATGGAGCGCTGCCAGCGAGAGGGGACGCCGCGGCCGGAGAGCTCCGCGGTGCGCGCGCATGTACCCGAATGCTTCTGGGCGTTCGCCAACTCCTGGCGCGACGTCTTCAAGAACGGCGTCTGTGATCACTCCATCAAGGAGCTGTGCCGGCTCTACGTGTCGCGCTCTGTCCAATGCGAATACTGCGGCAATCAGCGCTCGATCAAGGCGGCCTCGAGCGGCGCCGTCATGGAGGATCACGTCAAAGACCTGCTGAACTTCGAGAAGTCCGGCAATTACGACGAGCGCCAGAAGGCGGCTCTTGCGTATGCCGAGGCCATAACCTGGCACCTGAACACCGATGATGCGTTCTGGGAACGGCTCCACAGGCATTTCAGCGAGCCCGAACTGGTCGAGCTGGGCTGCTTCATCGCGCTCACCATGGGGCAGCAGAGCTGGCTGAGGTTGCTCAACATCGAGCACCACCAGGTGCTCGCAGGCACCTCGGCATCCATGGCACCGGGGTTCGAAGACGCGCGGGCGCTCGCCGAAACGAAGGCTGCGCCCGAATACTGGGTGAACAAAGGCCGCCCGGAAAAGGCTGCGTAGGCTCCCCGCGGGATCCGCCCGCCCGATCTCGCAGCGAACCGGCTCAAGCAGGTGACCTTCGAAGGCAAGGTGTGTCTCATCACCGGTGCCGCCGGCAATCTCGGCCGCGCGGTCGCCGCGGCGTTCGCGTCGGCGGGCGCCTCCTTGATCCTAATCGATCTCGACGACGAGGTCCTGCGGTCCATCTTTGGGCGCGACGACGAGCGCAAGGCGTGCCTTGGCGCCGATTTGCTCGACGCAGCGTCGGTGGCGCAGGCCGTGGCGGCGGTTCGGTTCCCCGGGATCGACGTTCTTTGCAATATCGCCGGCGGCTTCCGCATGGGGTACCCGGTGCACGAGACTCCTGAAAACGTCTGGGAGCTTATGCTCGATCTCAACGCGAAATCGGTGATCAACACAGCACGGGCAGTCGTGCCTAAAATGCTCGCCGCGAGGCACGGAAAAATCGTCAACATCGGAGCGTTCGCGGCTCTCGCCGGCAAAGCGAACATGGGCGCTTACAGCGCGGCGAAAAGCGCGGTGATCCGGTTGACCGAGAGCATGTCGTCCGAATTGCGCGACAAGGGTATCAACGTCAACTGCCTCCTGCCCAGCATCATCGACACGCCGCAGAATCGCGCCGACATGCCCGGCGCCGATCCGCGGCGCTGGGTGGCGCCCGAGGCGCTCGCCGACGTCGTCCTGTTTCTGGCGTCCGATGCCGCGCGCGCGATCCACGGTGCGGCCATTCCCGTGACCGGCCTCGTCTGATAGATTCTTCCGCATGAGAACGCCGGAGGCGCCATGACCGAGGTATTCATCTGCGACGCCGTTCGCACGCCCTTCGGCCGCTATGGCGGCGCGCTCTCTTCGATCCGCACCGACGATCTCGCGACGCTCCCGATTAAGGCGCTCATCGAGCGCAATCCTTCGGTAGACTGGGGCGCCATCGACGACGTGATTTACGGCTGTGTCAACCAAGCGGGAGAAGACAATCGAAACGTGGCGCGCATGGCGCTGCTTCTCGCTGGATTGCCGCAGACGGTGCCGGGTTCCACCGTGAACCGATTGTGCGGCTCGAGTCTGGATGCGGTGGGCACCGCGGCGCGCGCGATCCGCTGCGGCGAGACTCAATTGATGATCGCGGGGGGCGTCGAGAGCATGTCGCGCGCCCCCTTCGTTATTCCCAAATCGGACAGCGCGTTCTCGCGCGCGGCGAAAATCGAGGACACGACGATCGGCTGGCGTTTCGTCAACCCGGTGATGAAATCGAAGTACGGCATCGATTCAATGCCGGAGACCGCCGAGAACGTCGCTGAAGAATTCAAAGTGGGGCGGGCTGAGCAGGACGCGTTTGCCCTCAGAAGCCAGCAACGCTGGGCCGCGGCTCAGGCGAGAGGTTTCTACCGCAGCGAGATCGTTCGGGTCTCCGTCCCGGGCAAGAAGGGCGCGATGACGACAGTCGATCGCGACGAACACCCGCGGCCGGAGGCGACACTCGAAGGACTTGCCAAGCTCAAAGGCGTCGTCAAGCCGGAGGGAACGGTGACCGCAGGGAACGCTTCAGGCGTCAACGATGGCGCCTGCGCGATGATTCTCGCGTCCGACGCCGCTGCGAAAAAGCACAAGCTGAACCCCAGAGCGCGCGTCCTCGCCATGGCGACGGCGGGTGTCGCCCCCCGCATCATGGGCGTAGGTCCGGCGCCCGCCACGCGGAAGGTCCTGGAGAAGACGGGCCTCGAACTCTCGCAGATGGAAGTGATCGAGCTGAACGAGGCGTTCGCGGCGCAGGCGCTCGCCGTGACCCGGGACCTCGGACTACCCGACGACGCTGCGCACGTGAATCCCAACGGCGGAGCGATCGCGATCGGCCATCCGCTAGGGGCTTCCGGCGCTCGCCTGATCGCCACCGCGACGTACCAGCTGCAATCGGTGAAAGGCCGCTACGCCCTTTGCACCATGTGCATCGGCGTGGGGCAGGGGATTGCGCTCGTCATCGAACGGGTTTGAAGAAGTAACTAAGTTCCGAGGAAAACCCGGCTTCTTCAGTGCGCGACGCTCCTGACGATGTAGCCGCCTGACTTTTCGTCGCGCTCGAGCTGCAACATCTTGCGCGACTCGGCTTCGTCGAGCAGTTTTGAGAATGACGAGAAACCGTAGTAGGACTCGTTGAAGCCGGGGTTGCGGCGCTTGAGCGCCTGCTTCACCATCGATGCCCAGATCTTCTCCTCGGCGCCGCGCTCGTCGATGAGCGCCTCGACGGTCTGCATCACCAGCTCCAGCGCCTTCTCGGTCTTGTCCTCGTTGTCCTTCGGCACAGCCTCCCCGCTCGCGGCGGGCTTCACCTGCGGCTTCTTCTTCGGCTGCCGGTGCCCAGGTTTTTCCCGAACCAGATCGTCGTAGAAGATGAACTCGTCGCAGTTTGCCACCAACAAATCGGAACTGGAGTTCTTCACGCCTACCCCGATCACGGTCTTGTCGTTTTCGCGCAGTTTCGAGACGAGCGGCGAGAAATCGGAATCGCCGCTGATGATGACGAAAGTGTCGACGTGCGACTTGGTGTAGCAAAGATCCAGCGCATCCACCACCATGCGGATGTCGGCCGAATTCTTCCCCGACATGCGCACATGCGGGATTTCGATGAGCTCGAACGACGCTTCATGCATGTCGGATTTGAACTCCTTGTACCGTTCCCAATCGCAATAAGCTTTCTTCAGCACGATGCTCCCCTTCAGGAGCAGGCGCTCGAGGACCTTGTTGATGTCGAACTTGGCGTATTTTGCGTCGCGCACACCGAGCGCAACGTTCTCGAAATCGCAGAAAAGCGCCATGTTTATCGTGTCGCTCGATGCGCTCATTTCGGGTCCTTGGACATAGCGGAGGCGGTATTATCCCATTCCCCGTCCAGACCATGACCGGAAAGGGTTGAAGTCGCGGCTTTCTCGGACTAGCATCGCTGTTTCGGGGGCAAGCAAATGCATACTGAAGTTCACGTGCACGGGACGGTGTTGTTGAAAAGCGGTGTCAGCCAGACTGACATCGAGCTGGCGCTAAGACACTGGTTCGATTACGTCGACGTGGATGGCCTCGCCGATGCGCGCAGCGCCCATCAGGACGAGCCCGGCATCGTGTTCGACCGGCGTCGGCGCTCGCTCGACATCTGCTGGACCGGGTACGTCGGGCGCAATTTCCAGCATTCGCTCGAGGGGGCATTCGAATCGCTGTCGCCCTACTCAGAGGAAGCGGCGGCGGTTGAGGTGAGCTACTACCAGGAGGACGGCCAGGACGAGCACAGCTGGGTGTTCGTCGGCCCGACGCCCGATTCGATCCGCGACATGCAGCGGCGACGCATGATAGACGACCTTTCGGCCCTTCTCTCGCGTCATTTCGGCGACGCCGAGATCGGCGAGGTGACCGCCCTTGTCAATCAGCTGTTCGCCCGCCGAGCCTCCGACGCGCCGCAGGACCGGACTCAGGTCCGTTCCGGCGGAGTTTCCGGAAAAAAACACCTGCACTAGAAATCGCAGACGCAAGCGGCCGACCTGTGCGGGGCGGCATCCAGCTTTTCATCGGAACCCTTTGATTTCCTAATGTATTACATTCACTTTACATCGTAACATGTTAATTTTTATATCCTTATTTTATGTCATGCAGTTTCTAGAAAAGCCGTCTTAAGTCCCTGTTGTAGCTAAAAATTTCATCAATTTCAGGCTTGACCGCCTCCTCCGTTTCCTCTAGAGTGGTAGGAAGTAGATTTTAGTGGGGAACCGTGGCGTTTCATTTCGCCACTCGAAGGGGGACTGTTGTTTCAAGGGGCGACAGAGCTGAGTCTCGACGCCAAGGGAAGGCTTGCTGTGCCTACCCGGCATCGGGACGCCTTGTTATCGGGAGGGCGCGCGGTGGTTCTCACCGCTCACCCCGATAGCTGTCTGCTTCTCTACCCCCACGTCGCCTGGGAACCAATCGGCGCCAAAGTCCAGGCGCTCTCCAGCTTCAACGAGCAAGCGCGCTGGTGGCAGCGGCTGCTGGTCGGCTTCGCCGAGGAGCTGGAGCTCGACGCTCAAGGGCGCATCCTCGTGTCGCCCGCGCTTCGCAAATTCGCCGGGCTGAAAAAAGACGTGATGCTGGTAGGGCAGGGAAGCCACTTCGAGGTCTGGGACATTGCAGCCTGGGACGAGCGTCTTGCGCGGGGTCTCACGCAAGTGGGCACTGACCCGCCACCAGGCACCGAAAACTTCTCGCTGTGAGCCCCGATGAGCACCTTCCCGTACTCCTCCGCCAGGCAGTCGACGCGCTCGCGATCGAATCACGGCACGGCGGCACGTTCGTGGACGCGACATTCGGCAGAGGCGGTCACAGCCGGCTGATTCTGGAGCGGCTAGGGCCCCGAGGTCGGCTGATCGCGATGGACCGGGATCCGGAGGCGATCGCGGCCGCGCGCGAGATACGCGACCCGCGTTTTACGCCGGTACATGCGCGCTTCAGCGAATTGCTTGTGAGGCTGGCTGCGCTGCGTGCGGACGGTGTCAATGGGGTGCTGTTCGATCTGGGCGTGTCCTCGCCTCAGCTCGAGGACCCGCGGCGCGGCTTCAGTTTCCGTTTTGACGGGCCGCTCGATATGCGCATGGACCCGACGCGAGGCCGAAGCGCGTCCGAGTGGCTCGAACTGGCGGACGAGGTCGAGATCAGGGAGGTGCTCAGGGGATATGGCGAAGAACGGTTTGCTAAACAGATTGCAAAGACGATTGTTGCTGCTAGGCGAAGAGGGCCTGTCCGGCGGACCGGGGAACTTGCCGCTCTCGTGGCTGCGTCCGCCCGGACGCGTGAACCGGGGCAGGATCCGGCGACGCGGACGTTTCAAGCTTTACGGATTCACGTCAATCAGGAGCTTGAGGAGTTGTCGCTAGCGCTGCCACAAGCGCTCGCCGCGCTCGAATCCCATGGACGCCTTGTCGTGATCAGCTTCCACTCACTCGAAGACCGCATCGTAAAAAGCTTCATGCGCGGCGCGGCGCGGCCGGCCTTGCCCGAGCGTCTGCCGGTGAGAGCCCGGGAGCTGCCGCCTCCGAAGCTGCGCATCATCGGTCGGCCGGCAAGACCCGGCGCCGAGGAAGTCAGGGCCAATCCTCGCGCGAGGAGTGCGGTGCTGCGCGTCGCCGAGAAACTTCCCTCAAGCCCGCCATGACCCGCTTGAACTTGCTTCTCGTGGTCGTGCTGACCGCATGCGCCCTGGGGTTGGTGACTTCGCAGCACCGGGCACGCACGCTTTTTAGCGAGCTCGAGCAGGAGCAGGAACGTTCACACCAGCTCGGAGTCGAATACGGTCAGCTGCAGCTCGAAGCAAGCACGTGGGCGGTGCACGCACGCGTCGAACGCATCGCCAGCCGGCAGCTGCACATGCGTGTCCCAGACGCGAAACACCTCCAGATCGTACGGCCGCAGGAGACGGCGAAATGAATTTCGCCGCCAGTCCTGTTCTCGCGCTCACCCTGCCTACCTGGCGCTCGAGACTCCTGCTCTACGTCTTCATCGCATGTTTTGCAGTGCTGCTCGGCCGCGCCGTATACCTGCAGGGCTTGAACAACGATTTCCTTCAGGCAAAAGGGGAATCGCGCTACAGCCGAGTTATCGAAGTTCCGGCAAACCGCGGCCGCATCTTTGACCGCAACGGCGAGGCACTCGCCATCAGCACTCCAGTGAAATCAATCTGGGCGATTCCGGGCGAAGTGCATCCAAGCGAGCGGCAGCTTGCGCGTCTTGGGGCGTTGCTCGAGATGTCGCCGAGTGAAATCGAAAAACGCCTCGCCGACACGGGCCGGGACTTTGTCTTCCTCAAACGGCAGATCCCGCCGGAAGTGGCAGAACGCGTTGCTGGCCTGCATATCCCCGGGCTATTCCAGAACGGTGAGTACCGGCGCTATTACCCAAGTGGAGAAGTCACTGCGCACGTGCTCGGCTTCACGGGCGTGGAGGACATCGGCCAGGAGGGCGTCGAACTCGCGTTTCAGGACGGGCTCGCCGGCAAGCCGGGCAGCCGCCGGGTGATAAAGGACCGACTCGGCCAGACGGTCGAGGACGTCGAGTCGATCAAGGCCGCGCAGGACGGGCACGACCTTGCCCTCGCTTTGGATGCTCGCATCCAGAACCTCGTTTTCACCGAGTTGAAAGCCGCCATTGCTCGGCACCGCGCGAAGGCGGGAGGCGTTGTCGTGCTCGATGCCGATACGGGCGAGCTGCTCGCACTCGCGAATTTTCCGACATACAACCCGAACAATCGCAACAAGCTCGCCGGCGCGCGGCTTCGCAACCGCACATTGACCGATACTTTCGAACCCGGCTCGACGCTCAAACCCTTTACCGTCGCACTCGCTCTGGAAGGGGGGCGGGTGAGGCCGGATTCCGTGATCCAGATCGCCCCTGGGAGCTTGAGCATAGGGGCGGCCACCATCCACGACGCCCATTTCGAGGGCTCGCTCACGGTGGCACAGGTCATCCAAAAATCCTCCAACGTCGGCGCCGCGAAGATTGCGCTCGCACTCTCTGCCGAGTCGATGTGGGAAATGTTCCGGGACGTGGGTTTCGGCGCTGCACCCGGCCTCGGTTTTCCGGGAGAGGCTGCCGGAAAGCTCCGGCCGTACCGGAGTTGGCGACCGATCGAGCAGGCGACGATGTCCTACGGCCACGGCATATCGGTCTCGCTCGTACAGCTAGCGCGCGCCTACAGCGTCTTCGCGCGCGACGGAGACTTAGTTCCGCTCTCCATGCTTCGCGTGGACGTACCCCCCCCTGCGAGGCGCGTGATGGCACCCAGGACGGCCGGAGCGGTCCGCGCGATGCTCGAGATGGCGGTCAACCGGAGCGGCACGGCGCCCCGCGCGCAGATCATGGGCTATCGCGTCGCCGGAAAGACGGGCACCGCGCACAAGCAGGAGAACGGCATCTACGCCGCCGACAAGTACGTCTCCTCGTTCGTCGGCTTCGCGCCCGCCTCGCACCCGCGCCTCGTGATCGCAGTGATGATCGACGAGCCCTCCGCCGGACGGTACTACGGCGGGACGGTGGCAGCGCCGGTATTTGCGCAGGTGATGGCGGGAGCGCTACGCGTGCTCGATGTGCCGCCCGACGGGCCGATGCAGCCGATCGAGCTACCCCCCGAAGGAGAGGAAGTGAAGGAAAGCGTTTAAGTGTGCGAGATCAGGTCGAACACATCCGGCAGCGACTCGCTGCGCAGGGAGCGCGCATGACGGGCCTCGCCGTGGACAGCCGGACACTGGCGGCGGGGGAAGTGTTTCTCGCCTACCCGGGCACGCGTCACGACGGGCGCGACTTCATTCCGGGCGCGCTTGAGCGCGGCGCCGCCGCCGTTCTGTGGGAAAGCGAAGGCTTCGAATGGAACAGTGCTTGGCGCGTGCCCAACGTCGGGGTCGGGAATCTGCGCGGGCTCGCGGGGCCTCTTGCGCACGAAGTCTACGGGCGGCCCTCGGAGAAACTGTGGACGATGGGCGTTACGGGGACCAACGGCAAGACTTCGTGCAGCCACTGGATTGCCCAGGCGTGCGGAGCGTCCGGTGCCCGAACCGCGGTCATCGGCACTCTGGGCACGGGCTTCCCGGCCTTACCGGGAAGCAAGGAGCCTGGAAAATTCGATCCCGGACTGAACACCACGCCGGACGCGGTCACGCTGCATCGCTCGCTTGCCCGACTGCTTGCCGCTGGGGCGCAGGGCGTGGTGATGGAAGTCACCTCGATCGGCCTCGAGCAGGGGCGCGTCAACGGAGTCGTTTTCGGGGCAGCCCTGTTCACCAATCTCTCGCGCGATCACCTCGACTACCACGGCGACATGGAGAACTACGCGCGCGCGAAACGGCGTCTGTTCGAAGTGCCGGACCTCAAGCACGCCGTGCTCAATCTGGACGACGTGCAGGGAGTGCAGCTCGCGCGAGTGCTCGCTGGGCGCGGTCCGAACCGCGCCGGCTACAGCTGTTTCGCGGGAATCGCCGCCCGGGCGGGACTCGAGGGCCACGCCGAGGCGCACGCGATCGAGGTGTCGCCGCAGGGGGTCGCCTTCGATGTGAAAAGTTCCTGGGGCGAGGCGCACATCGAAAGCACGTTGCTTGGGCGCTTCAACGTTTCCAATCTGCTGGGAGTCCTCACGACGATGCTCGTCTCCGGAGTGCCCTTCGAGCGCGCCACTGCGGCGCTCGCCGACCTGGAACCGGTCGCGGGACGCATGCAGCGGCTGGGCGGAGGCGGCAAACCTCTCGTGGTCGTCGATTATGCCCACACACCCGACGCGCTCGAAAAGACCCTGGTCGCGCTGAAGGACGTCGCCCGGGCGAGCCGCGGGCGCCTGGTGGCCGTATTCGGCTGCGGAGGCGAGCGCGACCGCGGCAAGCGCCCGCTGATGGGAGCCGTGGCATCGCGGCATGCCGATGCGATCACGGTGACGAGCGACAATCCACGCGGCGAGGATCCTGCCGCCATCATCGCCGAAATCACTGCGGCCATCCCCGTCGCGCACGAAGCCGTGGAGGATCGGCGAACGGCGATCGCCCGCGCGATCGCCTCGGCGAGCGCCGACGACGTCGTGCTCGTCGCCGGAAAAGGTCACGAAACCTACCAGGAAATCGCCGGCCGCCGACTGCCTTTCTCCGATGCGCTCGAAGCCGAAGTAGCGCTCGCGCGATGGGGCCGATGATGAGTCTGCGCGAGGCCGCGACCGCAATCGGGGCGCGCCTCATCGGGGAGGATGTAGGTTTTGATTCCGTATCGACCGACAGCCGCACGCTCGAGCGGGGCGCGCTGTTCATCGCTCTGCGCGGCGAGCGATTCGACGGGCGCCGATTCATAGCGGCGGCAAAGGAACGGGGAGCCGCAGCAGCAATCGGCGAGGAACCCGATCCTTCCCAGGGGGACCTTCCGTTTCTCGTCGTCGAAAACTCGCGTCTCGCGCTCGGACGGCTCGCCGCGCATTGGCGCGAGCGCTTCGACATTCCGGTGGTGGCGGTCATCGGCTCCAATGGCAAGACCACGGTCAAGGAGATGATCGCCGCGATCCTGCGCGAGCATTTCGGCGAGACGCATGCGCTTGCGACCGAGGGCAACCTCAACAACGACATCGGCCTGCCCCTGACCCTGCTGAGGCTACGCCGGCGCCATCGCGCAGCGGTAGTCGAGCTGGGGGTCAATCACCCGGGCGAAACCGCCGCCCTCGCCGCCATCGCCTCTCCGACGGTCGCGCTCATCAACAACGCCCAGCGTGAACACCAGGAGTTCATGAAGGGCGTCGCGGAAGTCGCGCGCGAGCACGGCACCGTGTTCGCAGCGATGCGGCCTGAGGGCACGGGCGTGATCAATGCGGACGACGAGTTCTCCGGTTATTGGCGTGGGCTTCTCGCGGGTAGGCGCGTTCGGGACTTCGGACTCGAGAAACCTGCGCAGGTGGGCGGTCGCCACCGCTTCACGCATTTCGGAAGTGAGATAGATCTGCGCACCCCGCAAGGTGTGACCAGGGTCGAGCTCCATGCAGACGGCCGGCACAACGTTCTGAACGCCCTTGCCGCTGCCGCGGGCGCCCTGGCCGCGGGTGCAAGCCTCGAAGCCGTGGCACGGGGCCTTGCAGCGTTCCGTCCCGTCGGCGGACGCATGCACCGCCGAAGCGCTTCGTCGGGGACGAAGCTCATTGACGACAGCTATAACGCCAATCCGGATTCGGTGCGCGCTGCGATCGACGTGCTCGCCGTGGAAAGCGGCGCAAAGATCCTCGTGCTCGGCGACATGGCGGAAGTGGGCGAGCACGGCGTGGAATTCCATCAGGAGATCGGCCATTACGCGCGCGAACGCGGCATAGACCGGCTGCTGGCTGTCGGAGAGCTGTCTTCCGCCGGCGTCGCCGCCTTCGGAGAAGGGGCTCGACACTTCGCCACCGTGGAAGCCTTGATCGCTGCGGCTCGAGCGGAACTGCGGCCGCGGACGGTGATGCTGGTAAAGGGCTCGCGCTTCATGCGCATGGAGCGCGTCGTCGAGGCCTTGGCGGGCGAGCCCTCTTCGGCAGGAGGGCACTAGATGCTCCTCGCTCTCACCCAATGGCTCGCCCAGGACGTGCGTGCGTTCAACGTGTTCCAATACATTACGCTGCGCGCGGTTCTCGCGACTCTCACCGCGCTCGCGATCTCGCTTATCGCAGGTCCGCTGGTGATTCGCAAGCTCACCGCCTACAAGATCGGCCAGGCGGTGCGCGACGACGGTCCCCAAACCCACCTTACCAAGGCGGGCACGCCGACCATGGGCGGAGCGCTGGTGCTGATTTCGATCCTGACCGCCACGCTCCTCTGGGCGGACCTGTCGAATCGCTTCGTCTGGGTCGTGCTCGTGGTGACCTTCGGCTTCGGCGCGATCGGATGGGTCGACGACTACCGCAAGGTGGTGAAGAACAATCCCAAGGGTCTTTCGGCCAGGGCGAAATTCTTCTGGCAATCGCTGATCGGCCTAGTCGCGGCGACCTATCTTGCCTTCGCCGTGTCGGCCCCGAGTACGGGGAAGGTCCTGGATTTCTTCATGGCCTGGGTAGCGAGCGGATTTTCCATGGATCTGCCGCCCAATGCTGACCTGATAGTCCCGTTCTTCAAGAACATCGCCTACCCGCTCGGTGTTTTCGGCTTCATCACGCTCAGCTACTTCGTCATCGTCGGGACCTCGAACGCAGTCAACTTGACCGACGGGCTGGACGGGCTCGCCATTATGCCGGCGGTGATGGTCGCTGGCGGCCTAGGGGTATTCGCGATGGTGACGGGGCGGGTGGACTACTCCCGCTATCTGCTTTTTCCCTACATTCCCGGGGCCGCCGAGCTCACGGTGTTCTGCGGGGCGCTCGTCGGCGCGGGGCTGGGTTTTCTCTGGTTCAACGCGTACCCGGCCGACGTCTTCATGGGCGATGTGGGCGCGCTTTCTCTGGGCGCCGCGCTCGGCACGGTCGCGGTGATCGTCCGGCAGGAGATCGTGCTTTTCATCATGGGCGGCGTGTTCGTCGCGGAAACGCTCTCGGTGATGCTTCAGGTGCTCTATTACAAGTGGAGCGGAGGCAAACGCATTTTCCGAATGGCGCCGCTCCATCACCACTACGAGCTCTCGGGGTGGAAGGAGTCGCAGGTCGTCGTGCGGTTCTGGATCATCACGATGATGCTGGTCCTGTTCGGTCTGTCCACTTTGAAGCTGCGGTGAATCTCGCTGGCAGAAAGGCGCTGGTGCTCGGCTTGGGTGACACGGGTTTATCGATGGCCAAGTGGCTCGTACGACGGGGCGCGTCCGTGCGCGTCGCCGATACGCGCGCGGCCCCGCCGCGACTCGCGGAGCTCAAGCGCTCGCTACCGTCTGTTCCTGCGAATTGCGGCCCGTTCCGGGACGAGATGTTCGCGGACATCGACCTTGTCGCCGTTAGCCCGGGCGTGCCGCTCGCAGAGCCTGCGCTGCGGCGTGCGCTCGATGCGGACGTGGAGGTCGTGGGCGACATCGAATTGTTCGCGCAGGCGCTCACGGAGCATCCTGCGCGGATCATCGCCGTGACGGGCACCAACGGCAAGAGCACAGTGACCTCCCTCGCCGGTGCGATGGCGCGAGCTGCCGGGGTCGACTGCGAGGTCGCCGGAAACATCGGGCCGGCGGTGCTGGACGCACTCATGCGCCGCGAGGATGCAGGACGCGCCGCGGACATGTGGGTGCTGGAGGTCTCGAGCTTCCAGCTCGAGACGACCGCCTCGCTTGCTGCAGACGCAGCCACGGTCCTCAACATCACCGAAGACCATCTGGACCGTTACCGCGGCATCGACGATTACGCTCGCGCCAAGGCGGGGGTCTTTTCGGGCGACGGCGTTCAGGTGCTCAACCGCGATGACCCGCGCAGCCTCGCGATGGCGCTGCCCGGCAGGAAAACGAGCACCTTCGGCCTCGACACGCCACGGCGCGCTGCGGACTGGGGTCTGCTCGATCGGGGCCGCGGGCCCTGGCTCGCGCAAGGCGCAAATGCGCTCCTTGCGGTGCCGGAAATGAAGCTCGCCGGACTCCACAATGCCGCCAACGCTCTCGCGGCGCTCGCGCTGTGCCGGGCGCTCGGCTTGCCTCTTCAGCCCCTGCTTGCGGCGCTGCGCGAGTTCAAGGGGCTCCCGCATCGGGTCGAGCTGATCGGGGAAGCGGCCGGGGTGCGCTGGTACGACGATTCCAAGGGCACCAACGTCGGTTCGACCGTCGCGGCGCTCGCCGGGCTCGCGCCGCTCTACGCAAAACTGGTTCTCATCGCCGGAGGCGATGGCAAGGGGCAGGACTTTTCGCCCTTGAAGGAGGCGGTCGCGCGCTCGGCGCGCGAAATAGTGCTGATCGGCCGCGACGCGCCCTTGATCGAAGCGGCGGTCGCGGGCGCAGAGGTCCCGATCCGGCGCGCCGCGTCCATGGACCAGGCGGTGGTGCTGGCCGCGCAAGCGGCGCACCCGGGCGACGCGGTGCTCCTTTCGCCCGCCTGCGCGAGCTTCGACATGTTCCGTGACTACAGGCATCGGGGAGAAGTGTTTCGCCTGGCGGTGGAAAGAGTCATCGATGCTCCGAAGCATTAGCCCGGGTCGAGCGCCGCTTGCCGAATACGACAGCGGCGTGCTGTGGGCGGCGCTCCTCCTGCTTACGTTCGGCATGGTGATGGTGTACTCCTCTTCGATCGCGATGGCGGAGGCGAGCAAGCTCACCGGAGGAAAGTCCGCGTATTTCCTCGAGCGGCACGCGCTGTTTCTCGCCGCGAGCATGTTCGCGGGAATGCTCGCTTTTCAGGTGCCTGTGCGTCTGTGGCAGCAGGCAGCGCCGTGGCTTTTCGTGCTCGGTGTCGCCCTGCTCGCCCTGCTGCTCGCTCCCGGACTGGGTCGGGAAGTCAACGGCGCGCGTCGCTGGCTCTCCCTCGGGCCTGCAACGCTGCAGCCCTCGGAGTTCGTGAAGCTGTTCGTCGTTCTTTACGCGGCCGACTACACGGTGCGCAAGCTCGCCCTGATGCACAGCTTCAAGCGGGGCCTTCTCCCGATGTTTGCGGTGATGCTCGTCGTCGGCTGGCTCTTGCTGCGCGAGCCCGACTTCGGCGCGTTCGTCGTGATCACGGCGATCACCACGGGGATCCTGTTCCTCGGCGGCATGAACGGCAAGTGGTTCGGGGGTTTGCTCGTGATGATGGCAGCGGGCTTCGTCGGACTGGTCCTCTCGTCCCCGTACCGCATGCAGCGGATCTTCGGTTTCATGGATCCCTGGTCGGATCCGTTCGGCCGCGGCTACCAGCTTTCGCATGCTCTGATCGCATTCGGCCGCGGCGAATGGTTTGGCGTCGGATTGGGGGCGAGCGTGGAGAAGCTCCTCTATCTCCCGGAAGCGCATACCGACTTCCTGCTCGCAGTGATCGGCGAGGAGCTGGGATTTGTGGGGGTGATCGCGGTAATCGCGCTCTTTTCGTGGCTGGTGCTGCGGGCATTCGCCATCGGCCGCCAGGCGGTGGCCCTAGAGCGCCCGTATCCGGCCTTGGTCGCCCAAGGGATCGGCGTGTGGTTCGGGGCGCAGTCGTTCATCAACATGGGCGTGAACATGGGCGTGCTGCCCACCAAGGGCCTCACCCTTCCGTTCATGAGCTTCGGCGGGAGCGGCCTGCTCGCGAATTGCCTGGCGCTCGCGGTGCTGCTGCGAATCGATTGGGAAAATCGCCAACTCATGCGAGGGACAGCGGCGTGAAGCCATCATGGCGCGAACCATCATGATCATGGCGGGTGGAACGGGGGGACATGTCTTCCCCGGTCTCGCCGTGGCCGACCACCTGCGCAAAGCTGGCTGGCGCGTGGTGTGGCTCGGCGCGAAAACGGGTATGGAAGCGACCCTGGTCCCCAAGCACGGCTACGAAATGGCCTGGGTAAGCTTCTCGGGTGTGCGGGGCAGGGGGCCGCTGGCGTTTTTTTTCCTGCCGCTCAGGCTGCTCGTGGCTTTCTGGCAGAGCGCGCGCGCGATCTTCGCGCATCGCCCGGACGTGGTCCTCGGCATGGGCGGCTACATCTCGTTTCCCGGCGGCATGATGGCGGCGCTCCTCGGAAAGCCGTTCGTCGTCCACGAACAGAACGCTATTCCCGGCCTTGCCAACAAGGCGCTTGCCGGAGTCGCAGACCGGGTTCTGTGCGCATTCCCTGGTGCGCTCAAACGCGCAACCTTGACCGGCAATCCGGTGCGGCCCGAGATCGCAGCGATCGCGGCCCCGGAGAGCCGCTACGCCGAGCGCTCGGGCCCGCTTCGCGTTCTTGTCGTCGGCGGTAGTCTCGGTGCAAAGGCGCTCAACGACGTCGTTCCCCGGGCACTAGCGCTTCTGGCGGGCGAAAGGCCTGCCCTGACCCATCAGGCGGGTGCACAGCACGTCGACTCGCTGCGGCGGGCTTACTCCGCAGCCGGTGTACCTGCGAAGACCTCCGCCTTCATCGAGGACATGGCTGCGGCCTATGCCGAGGCGGACATCGTCGTGTGCCGCGCCGGAGCGACTACGGTCGCGGAGATCGCCGCCGCGGGCGTAGCAAGTGTCCTGATTCCCTACCCGCATGCGGTGGACGACCACCAGACTGCCAACGCGCGCTTTCTCGCAGACGCGGGCGCCGCGGTCCTCGTGCCGCAAAGCGAGCTCAGCGCCCAGCGGCTCGCTGAGGTGCTCGCCGGGTTCGACCGCGTGCGGTTGAGTGACATGGCCAGGCGCGCCCGGTCGCTGGCGCTGCCCGGGGCCGCGTCGGCGGTCGCGATGGCTTGCGCGGAGCTCGCCCTATGAAGCACAAGGTCAAGGGAATTCATTTTGTCGGAATCGGCGGCAGCGGAATGAGCGGCATCGCGGAGGTGCTGCTCAATCTGGGCTACAAGGTTAGCGGATCGGATGTCGCTGCGAGCGCGGTGACCGAGCGGCTGGCAGGTCTCGGGGCGAAGGTCGTGCTGGGTCACAAGGCCGAGAACATCGCATCGGCGGACGCCGTGGTCGTGTCCTCGGCGGTAACCCCGGACAACGTCGAGATCCTCGCCGCTAGGGCGAGGCGCATTCCGGTCGTGCCGCGCGCCCTGATGCTCGCCGAGCTCATGCGCTTGAAGCAGGGCATCGCCGTCGCTGGGACCCACGGTAAGACCACGACGACGAGCCTCGTCGCGAGCGTGCTCGCCGAAGGCGGGCTCGATCCCACTTTCGTGATCGGGGGCAGGCTCACGAGCGCCGCGTCCAACGCGAAACTCGGCACCGGAGAGTTCATCGTCGTCGAGGCGGACGAGTCGGACGCCTCGTTCCTTCACCTGCAGCCCGTGGCCGCGGTGGTGACCAACATCGATGCAGACCACATGGAGACCTACCAGCACGATTTCGGGCGGCTGAAGCAAGCGTTTGTCGGTTTCCTGCAGAACCTACCTTTCTACGGCAGTGCCATCGTCTGTACCGACGACGCCAACGTGCGCGAAATCCTGCCCTCCATCTCGAAGCCGATCGTGACCTACGGAATGCGCGAGGACGCGATGGTTCGAGGGACCGAGATCGTTTCCGGAGACCGCATGCGCTTCAGGGCGTTGCGAGAAGGCGCCGCGACCCTGGAAATCACGCTCAATCTTCCGGGACGGCACAACGTGCAGAACGCGCTTGCCGCGATCGCCGTGGCCACCGAGCTTGGCGTCCCCGATGCGGCGATCCGGAAGGCACTCGCAGAGTTCCGCGGCGTCGGCAGGCGCTTCCAGCGCTACGGCGACATTCCGCTTCCGCCGAACGGCAAGTCGGCGGGCAGTTTCACTTTGGTGGACGACTACGGGCATCACCCGGTCGAGATGCGGGCAACGCTCGATGCCGCACGCGGCGCCTTTCCGGGTCGGCGCATCGTACTCGCCTTTCAACCCCACCGTTATACGCGCACGCGCGATCTGTTCGAGGACTTCGTGAAGGCTCTTTCCGGCGTGGACGCGCTGCTGCTCGCGGAGGTCTATCCGGCGGGCGAGACTCCGATCGTCGCCGCCGACGGGCGCTCTCTCGCTCAGGCGATCCGCGTTGCGGGCAAGACCGAGCCCGTATTCGTCGAGAGAATCGCTGACATGCCCGATGCCATCCGCAAAATCGTGCGCCCGGGTGACGTCGTGCTGACTATGGGTGCGGGTTCGATCGGCGGCGTGCCTGCAGCGCTCGCCAGGACCGGAAGATGAAGATGACCGAGCCAATCGACCGATCCGGCGTCGCATTGCGCGGTTCCTTGCGGCTGAACGAACCGATGGCGAAGCATGTGAGCTGGCGCGCAGGCGGTGTCGCCGGGCGGGCCTACGTCCCGGCCGACCGCGTCGACCTTACCGCATTCCTTACGACCCTTCCCAGAGGCGAGCCGGTCTGCTTCGTGGGGCTTGGAAGCAATCTGCTCGTGCGTGACGGCGGATTTCACGGGACGGTCGTCTTGATGCACAGCCCCCACGGCGCGATGCGCGTCGAGGGCGACCTGATTTACGCCGAAGCGAGCGTCGCCTGTCCCAAGGTAGCGCGGCTCGCGGCAACCCACGGCTTCGAGGGCGAGGAGTTCCTCGCCGGAGTGCCCGGAACGGTGGGCGGGGCGCTCGCAATGAACGCCGGCTGCTACGGGTCGGAAACCTGGGACGTCGTCACGAAGGTGCAGACTATTTCGCGCGCCGGGAAACTGAGCGAGCGCAAACCCACTGATTTCGAGACTGGCTATCGGCGCGTCACGCTGCGCGGATCGAAACTGGGTGAGAACGAATGGTTTCTCGGAGCTTGGTTCCGTTTCCGCGCAGGTGACGAGAAGCGCGCCCGGGCCCGTATTAAGGAACTGCTCGCCAAGCGCATCGCGGAGCAGCCACTCGAACTTCCGAATGCCGGCTCGGTATTCCGCAATCCGCCCGGCAAGTACGCCGCGCGCCTGATCGAGGCATGCGGGCTCAAGGGGCACGAGATCGGCGGCGCTCGAATCTCGGAGAAACACGCGAATTTCATCGTCAACCCGAAGGGAAAGGCGCGTGCCTCGGACATCGAGGCGCTCATCGAGCACGCGCGCGACACTGTGAAAGAACGCTTCGGCATCGAGCTGGTCCCCGAAGTGCGAATTATCGGGGAGGTCGTGTGAGCGACTTTGGAAAAGTCGCTGTGCTCATGGGCGGGCGCTCGGCCGAGCGCGCCGTGTCGCTCAAGAGCGGCTCGATGGTACTAGGCGCCCTGAAGAAAAAAGGCGTGAACGCCCACGCCTTCGACACGAAAGAGCGGGCACTCGACGCGCTCGTAAAGGATCGGTTCGGCCGCGTCTTCATCGCGCTGCACGGCCGCTACGGCGAGGACGGTACGGTGCAGGGCGCGCTCGAGCTTCTCGGAATCCCCTACACCGGCTCGGGCGTTCTGGGAAGCGCCCTCGCGATGGACAAGTGGCGCACCAAGCTCGTCTGGCACGGAAGCGGCGTTCCGACACCGCACTGCGAGCTGCTCACGCGAGAAAGCGATCTTCCTGGCGTCGCGACGCGGCTCGGGCTGCCTCTGATGGTCAAGCCCGCCAACGAAGGTTCGTCGATCGGCATGAGCAAGGTGAAGAGCGCGCGCGATCTCCCGGAAGCCTACGCGCTTGCCGCCAATTACGACCGCGTCGTGATCGCCGAGGCGTTCGTGGACGGCGTCGAGCTAACCGTCGGGGTGCTGGGAGACACGGCCCTTCCGCTGATCAAGCTCGAAACACCGCGCGAGTTCTACGACTACGCGGCGAAGTACAGCGCCGAGGACACCCGCTACATCATTCCCTGCGGATTGCCCCCGGACGCGGAGCGCATCATCCAGGACGAGGCGCTGCGTGCTTTCGGAATATTGGGCTGCAGCGGGTGGGGCCGCGTGGACCTCATGCTCGATCGCACGGGGAAGCCCTATTTCCTCGAGGTCAACACCTCTCCGGGGATGACCGACCACTCGCTCGTGCCGATGGCGGCGCGTCACGCTGGGTTGTCCTTCGAAGATCTGTGCCTGCGGATTCTCGAGCTGGCGCGGCTCGCGGAGCCGGGAGACGATCGTGTGGGATAACCCGCGCCTCGCCAACGTCGCCGCAAACGCGCTGTACGCGCTTGCGCTCGCACTCATCGCCTACGCAGGCGCACGCGTCCTGTTCGAGTCCCCCGCGTTTTCGCTCAAGACCATCGCAGTGGGGGGCGAGCTCCAGCATGTCGCGCGTGACGAGATCGTCCGCACCCTCCAGGGCCGCGTCAAGGGCACTTTTTTTACCGTGGACCTGGAGGCGGTGCGCGCGCTGTTCGAGGGGATTCCGTGGGTGCGCCGCGCTGAAGTGCGGCGCAGCTGGCCCGATCGCCTGGAAGTGCGCATCGAAGAACACGTAGCGCTCGCGCGCTGGAGCCAAAGACAAGGGCCGCAGCTAGTGAATACTCATGGAGAGCTTTTCCGCGGGCAGAGTGACTCCAAGCTGCCGGTCTTCTCCGGGCCCGCCGGCAGTGAAGGCGAAGTCACACAACGCTACCTCGCTTTTCGGGGTTTGCTAGCTCCGCTCGCCCTCGAACCCCGGCAGGTCCTGCTGAGCTCCAGACTGTCATGGCAAGTCAAGCTCTCCAACGGGCTCACCGTACAGCTCGGGCACGACTCGGACAGGGACCGCGTCGAGGGCCGTCTTGCCAGGCTCGTCTCCGTATACCCGCAGACCCTTGGGGAGTCCCGGCATCGTCTCGACTATGTCGACCTGCGCTACCCCAACGGGTTTGCCCTGCGTGTTCCCGAGGTCGGGCCCGAGCCCCGCGCACGCAAGCGAGTCTGACATGGCGAGGGAAAACAAGAACCTCATCGTTGCGCTGGACATTGGCACCTCCAAGGTGGCAGCGATGGTGGCGGAATTTTTCCCTGATGGACGCATGGACATCATCGGGACTGGCGGTCACGAATCCAAGGGCCTGAAAAAGGGCGTGGTCGTGAACATCGAGGCGACCGTGAACGCCATCCAGCGCACGCTCGAAGAAGCGGAATTGATGGCCGACTGCAAGATCGAGCGCGTTTTCACCGGCATAGCCGGGAGCCACATCAAGAGCTTCAACTCCACGGGGATGGTGGCGATCAAGGACAAGGAGGTGACGCCCATCGACGTCGAGCGCGCAATCGAGACCGCGCGCGCCATGCCCATCCCGACCGACCAGCAGGTGCTGCACATCCTCACCCAGGAATTCATCATCGACGGGCAGGACGGGGTGCGCGAGCCGCTCGGCATGAGCGGAGTGCGGCTTGAGGTCAAGGTACACATCGTCACCGGAGCCGTCTCGGCGGCGCAGAACATCGTCAAGTGCGTGCGCCGCTGCGGACTTGAAGTAAACGATCTGATCCTGCAGCCGCTCGCGTCCTCGCTTGCGGTGCTGACCGAGGACGAAAAGGAACTCGGCGTGTGCCTCGTCGACATCGGCGGCGGCACGAGCGACATCGCCGTGTTCCGGGAAGGCGCGATCCGCCACACGGCCGTGGTCCCGATCGCCGGCGACCAAATCACCAACGACATCGCGATGGCCCTGCGCACGCCCACCGCGGAAGCCGAGGAACTCAAGGTCCGCCACGGCTGCGCGCTCAGGCAGCTCGCCGAGGCCAGTCAGCTGATCGAGGTCGCGGGCGTGGGCGACCGCCCGCCGCGAATGCTTTCGCGCCAGACGCTTGCAGAGGTCGTCGAGCCTCGCGTCGAAGAACTTTACTCCCTCATTCAGCAGGTGCTGCGCGACTCCGGTTACGAGGAACTGCTTTCCTCCGGGATTGTGCTCACGGGGGGCTCCGCAGTGATGCAGGGGATGGTGGAGCTGGGAGAGGAGATTTTTCACATGCCGGTGCGGCTGGGAATTCCCCGCTACACGGGCTCCCTCTCGGACGTGGTCCGTAGCCCGCGCTACGCCACCGGTGTCGGCCTGTTGCTCGAGGGCGTGGTGCAAACGCAGCGCGGACTCATCGCTCGGCAGGGGGGGTCTTTGAAGCAGGTCGCAAAGAGGATGCGCCAATGGTTTCAACGGAATTTTTAGAGAAGCACGACAGGCAGGAGTTTTTTTTCTTCACCCCGCAAGGAGGTCAGCATGTTTGAAGTCGTCGAAAACGCAGCGAGCGGCACCGTGATCAAGGTGATCGGTGTCGGCGGCGCGGGCGGCAATGCCGTCGATCACATGATCCGAAACGGCGTGGCCGGCGTCGAGTTCATCACCGCCAATACCGACGGGCAGGCGCTGACGCGCACCCAGGCGAAGAGCCAAATCCAACTCGGATCAACCGGGCTCGGCGCAGGAGCCAAGCCCGAAGCCGGGCGGGCTGCGGCGCTCGAGGCTCGCGAACAAATAGCCGATGCCCTGCGCGGCTCGCACATGGCCTTCATCACCGCTGGAATGGGCGGCGGCACCGGCACGGGCGCCGCACCCGTGGTTGCGGAGGTCGCCAAGGAAATGGGTGTCCTCACTGTCGCGGTGGTCACCAAACCCTTCTCGTTCGAGGGTGTGCGCCGGATGCAGGCCGCCGAGACCGGCATCGAGGAGCTGTCGCAGCACGTCGATTCCGTCATCGTGATTCTCAACGAGAAACTCGAGGAGGTGCTCGGCGACGACGTTTCGATGGAGGAGGCGTTTTCCGCGGCCGACAGTGTACTCAAGAACGCCGTCGCCGGAATCTCCGAGATCATCAACGTGCCGGGACTCATCAACGTCGACTTCCAGGACGTTCGCACTGTGATGGCCGAACAGGGAATGGCGATGATGGGTTCGGCGGCCGCCTCCGGCGTCGATCGCGCGCGCATCGCGGCCGAGCAGGCGGTGGCCTGCCCCTTGCTTGAAGGCGTCAATCTGTCCGGCGCGCGGGGTGTGGTGGTGAACATCACCGCCAATAAATCGAGCCTGAAGTTGCGCGAGACCAAAGAGGTGATGAACACCATCCGCGGCTTCGCTGCGGACGACGCGACCATCATCTTCGGCGCCGTCTATGACGATCCCATGGGCGAGGAGCTGCGCGTCACCGTGATTGCGACGGGTCTAGGTCAGCCGCAGGTCGTGCGTCAGGCCAGGCCGAAGCTGGTGCAAAAGACCGGTACCGATAACCGGCCGGTCGCGGGTGTGGACTACCGCGTGCTCGACGAGATGCCCGCGGTGATCCGCAAGAACCGCGCCTCGACGATAGAAGCGCTGCAGAACAGCGGGGTCGACAAGTACGACATCCCTGCATTCCTGCGCAAGCAAGCCGACTAGGGAGAAGTCACATGAGCACCGCCAAAAGACCTGGCATGCCTCGCTATCTGCGCAAGCCCTTGATCGCCAAAACGAGCGTCCGACTGCCGATTCGGACGGCGCCGGTGCTGATCCGCACCGTCGCGTTCGTCCCCGCGTACCTGCGCAAGCGGCCGCATTGACGAGCAAGCCACGCTGGCACAGCTGAATTCCGGGCCGGTGAACCCGCGCGCTATGCTAAAATCTCGTGCTTTCAATTGGCTACGACAATTGCTGCGGCGACGCAAATGTTCAAGCAGCGCACTCTCAAATCCGTGATTCGCGCCACCGGCGTCGGCCTGCATACCGGCGAGAAAGTGGCCGTGACACTGAGACCGGCTTCCCCGGACGTGGGCATCGTGTTTCGACGGATCGATTTGCCCGTGCCGATCGACATCGCAGCCGACGCCTTCAAGGTCACCGACACTCGGCTTTGCAGCGCGCTGGAGGCTAACGGGGCGAAAGTGGCCACCGTCGAGCATCTCATGTCGGCATTCGCGGGGCTCGGGATCGACAACGCCTACGTCGATCTCACCGGGTCGGAAGTTCCGATCATGGATGGGAGCGCAGCGCCATTCGTGTTTCTCATTCAGTCCGCCGGCATCGAGCAGCAGCCCGCGCCCAAGCGTTTTTTCAGAATCAAGAGCACGGTCGAAGTCACAGACGGCGACAAGTGGGCCCGCTTCGAACCGTTCGAGGGTTTCAAACTTTCGTTTTCGATCGAGTTCGACCACCCCGCTTTCGAGCGTTCGGCGCAGGCGGCTCACGTCGACTTTGCCGATACCTCCTACGTCAAGGAAGTCGCCCGAGCGCGCACATTCGGTTTCATCCAGGACGTGGAGGCATTGCGCGATTCCGGCCTGGCGCTGGGCGGGAGCCTCGAAAACGCCGTCGTGGTCGACGAGTACCGCGTCTTGAACGTCGAGGGACTGCGCTACAGCGACGAGTTCGTCAAGCACAAGTTGCTCGATGCAATCGGTGATCTATACTTGATCGGGCATCCGTTGATCGGTTATTTTTCGGCGCATAAATCCGGCCATGCCCTGAACAACCGTTTGCTGCGGGCAACGCTCGCCTCCACCGATGCCTGGGAATGGGTGACTTTCGAGCGCGAGGAGGACGCCCCGGCTGCCCTCTCCCGGTTGTTCTCCCTGCCTGCCGCCTGAGCGGAGTGTCGCGGGCTCGATGCTCGCTCTGCGCATCGTTGCAATTCTCGCGGTGCTCGTCACTGCGGCGGGAATAGTCCTGTATCTGGTGAACCGCGACAGGAAGTATCTCCGCTTCGCGTTTCAGGTGTTCAAGTACGCCGTGATCTTCGCGCTGCTCGTTTTCGGCCTTTTGATTCTAGAGCGTGCAATTGTGCTCGTCTAAGCAGAGACTTACTTGCGGTGCCGCGATGCGAACTTCCCGAGGGCAATTTTCAACCCAGAATCAGGGAGTTGCTCGCAGAGCCGTGCCAGTCCCAAGGCCGTTTCTTGGCTTATTTTCGCCGTTTTTTCAATAACTTGAGGGTTGGGCGCTAGGGGTTGCACGCACACCTCCAATCCGGTAACCTCGATCCCTCGTTTCGAGAGCTGCTCAGATAATGTCGGCAGCATAAGTTTCAGTTTTGCGGCGGTCGCCCCGTTGGCGGCAAAAACAACAACTTTTCCCTGTTTGTAGTTGGCGATCGAGCAGCATCGCGCCAGGGATTCCGGCAGCATCGCCGCGAGAATCTCGCGCAACTCGATCAAGCGCCGGGCCTGCGGCATGAGCGGAGCGATGCCGTCGGGCTGGTTCAAGAAGGCGTAAGGGTTCTTCATAGGCGTACGGTACGTAGAGTGCGGCCCCAGGAGGGGGCAGCATGCATATTATTCTTGTCTCGAGCAAGCTGGCCAAGCCTAGGTCCTTGACCTTGACGAACCGGCACCTGGTTGCCGGCGCCGTATTCATGGCACTGCTCGTATTCAGCCTCACGCTCGGGCTCTTCTGGATCACCGTGCGCCATGCCAACGAGGTCAAGCTCCCGCTGCTCGACTCGCTGGTCTCGTCCGCGCAGGAGGCCCAGCGACGCAAGACGGAAGAATTCCTGCGGGAAAACCTGAACGCCATGGCGGTGAAGCTCGGCCAGATGCAGGCCCAGCTCATGCGCCTGGACGCGCTTGGCGAGCGCCTGTCTGCGCTTGCGGGCTTGAAACCCGGGGAATTCCGGTTCAACGAGGCGCCTGGCCGCGGCGGCGCGGTGTCGAGCATCCCGCCGCAAGATTTCTCGATGGCGGAATTCAACCGGCACCTCGACCAGCTTTCCAGGCAGATGGAAAACCGGAGCGACTCCCTCGGGATCCTCGAGTCGCAGCTATTCGATGCCAAGGTGAAGAAGAAGCTCATGCCGACGATTCCCCCGGTCGACGCCGGTTGGAGCGCGTCCAGCTACGGCTGGCGCATCGACCCCTTCAACGGCATGCTCGCAATGCACGAGGGCGTGGATTTCCCCGTGGATATCGGAACCCCCGTTTTCGCCGCGGCGGGCGGCGTGGTGATCTACTCTGGACCGCATCCCCAGTACGGTTTTCTGGTCGAGATCGACCACGGCAACGATTTCACGACCCGCTACGCTCATTGCTCGAGAGTTCTGGTCAGGGAAGGCGAGGTGGTTCAGCGCGGAAGCAAGATCGCCGAATCGGGATCCACCGGCCGCGCTACCGGCCCGCATCTTCACTTTGAAGTCCGCTACCGCAGCGTGGCGCAGAACCCGATCCGATTCCTTCAGGCTACGGCGCGCTAGCCGGCATTTCCGTCGCATCCGAGCACCGGAAGTCCCTCTCACGCAGCTTCCCGCGCGGTCCCGTTTCGCTCGAATCGCGGAGAGCAGCCGCTCCGGCGTGATAAACTTCGAACCTTTGCGCTCCACGGCAGTGATTTCCCGATGATTTCCCGAGTACTGAAGGCGGTGTTCGGCAGCCGCAATGATCGGCTGCTCAAACACTACGGCAGGTCGGTGCGGTCGATCAACGTTCTCGAGCCGTCGATGGCGGCGCTCCCGGATCAGGGCCTGGGAGCCAAAACGCTCGAGCTGAGAGAGCGTTTCGCAAAACGGGTCCAGGGCGTTTCCGAAGAGGAACGCGACACGGCGGAAAGAGCGGCGCTCCTCGAGCTCCTCCCGGAGTCCTTCGCCGTAGTTCGCGAGGCGGCGAAGCGCGTGCTCAACATGCGACATTTCGACGTGCAGCTGATCGGCGGCATGGTCCTCCACGACGGCAAGATCTCGGAGATGCGCACCGGCGAAGGCAAGACGCTGGTTGCGACCTTGCCCGCGTACCTCAACGCGCTCTCTGGCCGCGGGGTGCACATAGTCACGGTCAACGACTACCTCGCGAGCCGGGACGCGGAGTGGATGGGGAAGGTCTACAAATTCCTCGGGTTGTCGGTGGGAGTGATTCTCACGCAGATGCCGCACGTCGAAAAACAATCGGCCTACGCAGCCGACATCACCTACGGCACCAACAATGAATTCGGCTTCGACTACCTGCGCGACAACATGGCAATGCAGATGGGCGACCGCTTCCAGCGCAAGCTGAACTACGCGATCGTTGATGAAGTCGACTCGATCCTGATCGACGAGGCCCGCACTCCGTTGATCATTTCAGGGCGGGCCGAGGACCGCACCGAGATCTACCAGCGTATGGATAAAGTGGCGCCGATGCTCAAGCACCAGGAAAAGGAAGGCGCGCCAGGCGACTTCTACGTAGATGAGAAAAACCACACTGTACTGCTCTCGGAGGACGGGCACGAGCACGCCGAGAAGCTCCTCGGCCGCGCGGCTTTGCTGCCCGAAGGACGCAGCCTCTACGAGCCGGCGTACGTCAACCTGATGCACCACTTGAACGCGGCACTCAGGGCGCACAACCTTTTCTTTCGCGACCGGCACTATGTGGTCCAGGACGGCGAGGTGATCATCGTCGACGAGTTTACCGGCCGCCTGATGCCCGGCCGGCGCTGGTCAGACGGCTTGCACCAGGCGATCGAGGCCAAGGAGAACGTGTCGATCCAGAGCGAGAACCAAACGCTCGCGTCGATCACGTTCCAGAATTACTTCCGCATGTACCGCAAGCTCGCGGGGATGACGGGAACGGCCGATACCGAGGCCTACGAATTCCAGGAGATCTACGGGCTGGAGGTCGTCGTCGTTCCGACGCATATGCCGATGGTCCGCGCCGACCGCAACGACCAGGTCTTTCGCACCGCAGCGGAAAAATACAAGGCTATCATCGGCGATATCAAGGACTGCCACGAGCGCGGCCAGCCGGTGCTGGTCGGCACGACCTCGATCGAGAATTCCGAGCTCATCTCCGGAATGCTGGAGAAGGACAAGTTGGCGCACCAGGTCCTGAACGCAAAGCAACACGCGCGCGAGGCTGAGATCGTCGCCCAGGCTGGGCGTCCCAAGGTGATCACCATCGCGACCAACATGGCAGGCCGCGGCACGGACATCGTGCTGGGTGGCAACGTCGAGAAGCAGATCGATCTCGTGCGGGACAAGGACGATCTCGATGCCATTGGGAAGGAGCGCCGCATCAGCGAGCTGCGTCATGAATGGCAGGACCTGCACAACAAAGTCATCGCCGCGGGCGGCCTGCACATCATCGGGACCGAGAGGCACGAGGCCCGGCGCATCGACAACCAGTTGCGCGGCCGTTCCGGCCGCCAGGGGGACCCGGGCTCCTCGCGCTTTTACCTGTCGCTCGAGGACCCGCTGCTGCGGATCTTCGCAGGAGAGCGGGTCAATGCCATCATGCAGCGCCTGGGGATGCCCGAGGGCGAGCCGATCGAGCACAGCCTCGTCACACGATCGATCGAGAGCGCGCAGCGCAAGGTCGAGGCGCACAACTTCGACATCCGCAAGCAACTGCTGGAGTACGACAACGTCGCGAACGACCAGCGTCGCGAGATCTATCAGTTGAGGAATTCCATCCTCGAATCGCAGGACGTCTCGGACCAGATCGCGGCGCTGCGTGAGGGCGTGGTGACCGATTTCTTCCGCACCCATGTTCCCGAAGAGAGCATGGAGGAGCAATGGGACATTCCGGGCCTTGAAAAAGTGTACGCCGCTGAGCTCAGGCTCGATCTGCCGCTGTCGAAGTGGCTAGAGAGCGCCCCGAGCTTGGATGACGACGCGCTGCTCAAGCGCGCGGTCGACGAGGCCCACGCGGCCTATGCCCGCAAGATGAGGGGCAATTCCCCGGACGTCGTCCATCAAGTCGAGCGGCTCATACTGCTCTCGACGCTCGACAACCACTGGCTGGAGCATCTCGCCGCGCTCGACCACCTGCGCCAGGGAATCCATCTGCGCGGTTACGCTCAGAAAAACCCGAAGCAGGAATACAAGCGCGAGGCATTCGAGCTGTTCGGTAACCTCGTGGAATCGGTCAAGCTGGAAGTGACGCGCACGCTCATGACGGCCGAACTTCGAAGTCCGGAGCAGGTCGAGCAGGTGGAAAAAGTTCAATTGCCCGCGATCGAAAACGTGCAGTACCAGCATGCAGGATACGAAGAAGCGCTCGCCGGAGCGGGAGCGGATGCCGCTCCGGCGCCGAAGCCGGCGCCCTTCGTCAGGCAGATCGGCAAGATCGGCCGCAACGATCCCTGTCCGTGTGGATCGGGAAAAAAGTACAAGCATTGTCACGGCAAGCTGGTTTGAGCGGGGGCGGCCCCGCGGGCGGCCCGCTTCAAAGAGTGGCCGGAATAATATGGCTGTCAACTTGAGCCCTCCGCGGCCGGAGGACTTGTTGCCCGTGAAGGGCGTCAAGCTCGGCGTCGCCGAGGCCGGAATCCGCAAGGCCGGTCGCAAGGACCTGCTTCTCATAACCCTTGCGGAGGGCGCGTCGGTCTCGGGCGTGTTCACGCAGAATCGTTTTTGTGCGGCACCGGTCCAAGTGGCGAAGGAGCACTTGGCTTCCGGCGGATTTCCCCGGGCGCTGCTCGTCAACACCGGGAACGCCAACGCAGGTACGGGGGAGGCCGGGATTGCCGGCGCAAGGGCGAGCTGCGAGGCGGCCGCTCGGCTCGCCGGCTGCGATTCGCGTCAGGTGCTGCCGTTTTCGACGGGCGTGATCATGGAGCCTCTGCCCGTGGAGCGCATCGTCGCGGGTTTGCCTGGGTGCATCGCCGACCTGCGCGAGGACAACTGGGCGCGAGCAGCCGAGACGATCATGACGACCGATTCGGTACCGAAAGCCAGATCGGGGCGCGCGCAGCTCGCGGGGCGCGTGGCGACTGTCACTGGGATCGCGAAGGGCGCTGGCATGATCCGTCCCGACATGGCAACGTTGCTCGCGTTTGTCGCGACGGACGCTCCGGTTGCTCGAGGTGCGCTGCGCGAGCTCCTTGCCGATGCCGCGGCGCGCTCGTTCAACCGCATCTGCGTGGACGGCGATACGTCCACGAACGATTCCTTCGTCCTGATTGCAACCGGTGCAGCCGGCGGAACGATGATCGACAGCCCGGGCCATCCTGGATTCGCGGCGTTGCGGGAAGCGGTCCTCGACGTGTCGCAGGGGCTCGCGCAGGCGATCGTGCGCGACGGCGAAGGCGCGACCAAGTTCATAACCGTGCGCGTGGAAAAAGGCAGGGACGAAGCGGAATGCGCAGACGTCGCCTATTCGATCGCGCGCTCGCCGCTGGTGAAGACCGCGTTCTCCGCTTCCGACCCGAATCTGGGACGGCTCCTCGCCGCGATCGGAAACGCCGGCGTGCGCGATCTCGAGGTCGGCCGCGTCGAGCTGTACCTGGACGAGGTGCTGGTGTCGAGGGACGGGGGCCGCGCCCCGGCTTACCGTGAGGAGGACGGGAAGCGCGTGATGGCAAAAAGCGAGATCACGATTCGCGTTGTGCTCAACCGCGGGCTTGTAGCGACCACGGTGTGGACCTGCGACCTGTCGCACGATTACGTTACCATCAACGCCCAGTACAGGACCTAGGACGAGCGATGTCTGAGCTCGAACGACTGATCAAGCGCGGCGAAGCGTTGCTCGAGCGGGTGGAAACGCTGCTCGCGCCCGCACCTGGCCCCGTGGACTGGCAGGCGAGTATCGCTTTCCGCTGGCGCAAAACCTCGCGCCGCGGCTTCATCCAGCCGGTTGCGAATCTGCACCGCATCCGCCTATCCGACCTCCACGGCGTCGACAGCCAGAAGGCGCTGATCGAGCAGAACACACGCCAGTTCGTCGAAGGGCGAACGGCCAACAACGCGCTCCTGACCGGTGCGCGCGGCACGGGAAAGTCCTCGCTCGTCAAGGCCGTGCTGGACAAATTCCACCGCCAGAGCCTGCGACTGATCGAAGTGGAAAAGCACGATCTCATCGATCTCCCCGATATTGTCGATCAGGTGGCTGGGCGGCCCGAGCGGTTTATCCTGTTTTGCGACGACTTGTCGTTCGAGCTCTCGGAGGCTGCGGGCTACAAGGCACTCAAGGTCGTGCTCGACGGCTCGGTCGCCGCGACTTCCGAGAATCTCCTCATCTACGCGACATCCAACCGGCGGCATCTCATGCCCGAGTATATGCAGGAGAATCTCGAGACCAAGCATCTCGGCGAGGAAATTCACCCCGGCGAAACCGTGGAGGAGAAAATCTCGCTCTCCGAGCGCTTCGGGTTGTGGGTCTCCTTCTACCCGTTCGACCAGGACGCCTACCTGGACATCGCGGGACATTGGCTGCGCGAGCTCGGCTGCGGCGAAGCGGAGATCCCCAAGGCTCGGCAGGAGGCGCTGCAGTGGGCGCTGCTGCGCGGATCGCGCAGCGGCCGCGTAGCGTGGCAGTTCGCGCGCGACTACGCCGGGCGCAACGCGGGCGCGGCGAAAGCAAGACGCTAACAGGTATCCACGATGTCGGCCCCGGTGGACGTCGCCGTGGCGGTGCTGATCCGTTCCGACGGCGCCGCGCTTCTTGCGCAGCGTCCCGAAAGCAAGGTGTACGCGGGCTACTGGGAGTTTCCCGGAGGCAAAATCGAGCCGGGCGAGCCGGTCCCCGAGGCGCTCGGGCGCGAGATCCGCGAGGAGCTCGGCATTGAGATTGAACGCGCCTATCCCTGGATCACTCGAATCTTCGTCTATCCGCACGCCAGAGTGCGCCTGCATTTTTATCGGGTCTACGCCTGGCGAGGAGAGCCGCGCGCGCTCGAACACCAGGCCATCGCCTGGCAGCGCCCGGGTGCGATCGAGCTCGATCCGCTCCTGCCGGCCAACGGTTCGGTGATGCGCAGCCTGATGCTGCCCTCCGAGTACGCCATCACGCGCGCGGGTGAGCTCGGTGCCGGCCCGTTTCTCTTGCGGCTCGAAGCAAGGCTACGGGCTGGTCTGAAGCTCGTCCAGGTGCGGGAAAAGAGCCTCACGCGCCGGGAACTGGAGGAGTTCGCGCGACGCGTGACTGGGCTAGCCCATGCTCACGGCGCGAAGGTCCTAGTCAACTCGGATGCTGCGCTCGCGCGCGAAATCGCTGCCGACGGCGTGCATCTCACCGCCGCTCAGTTGCGCAGCTCTTCGGCCCGCCCGGAATTACCGTGGTGCGGTGCCTCGTGCCACTCGCGCGAGGAGCTTCGCCGTGCCGAGGCGCTCGAGGTGGATTTTGCCGTGCTCGGTCCGGTGCGCGCGACACCTTCGCACCCGGACGCGGTCCCGCTCGGTTGGGAACGATTCCGGGAGATCGCGAAGGACACGGCGGTGCCGGTCTACGCCCTGGGCGGGATCGTTCCGCGCGATCTGGAGCGAGCCTTGAGTTGCGGCGCACACGGTATCGCGATGGTGCGCGGAAGCTGGGCGTGAAAGGCCGAAACGAGGGACGGATCGGGGCTATTCAGAGTCCGGCTGCGAATCCTGCTCCGCGTCTTTGTCTTTCTCGACCGCTACCCGATACCTCTCCATCGCCCAATCGCCGAGATCGATCAGCTTGCAGCGTTCGGAACAGAACGGCCGGTAGCGGTTTTCCACCGTCCACGCGACCGGTGCGCCGCAGCGCGGGCAGCTTACAAAACGGGCCTGGGTCATGGCGCTAGATGGAAAAGATCGAAAACAGATGCTAAGTTACCCCAGGGACTTCGTAAAGGAAGTCACGCTGTCTTGCCGAGAAAATGATCCAAGCCGGATGAAGCTCCAGCCGCAGGCGGCGGTCCTTCAGGCGATTCAGGCCGCCGCGGAGCGATATCAATCGGGGAACCTGGACGAAGCGCAACGACTCTGTCAGGAGGCGCTGCGAGCCGATCCGGAGAATGCGCATGCCTTGCACTTGTACGGGCTGGTCGCCCTCGGGCTCGGGGATGCGCGACGAGCCCTGCAATCGTTCGAGAAAGCGGTCCGTCTGGACCCTTCCAATCCTACCCTCCTCAACAATCTCGGCCAGATCCATCGCGCCCAGGGCCGCGTCAACGAGGCCGAGTCTTGCTTTCGAAAGGCACTGGACCTCAAAGCCGACTATGCGGAGGCGGGCGCGAATCTGGGGACTTTGCTGCATGCCTCGGGCAGGATGGAACAGTCGGCGCAAAACTACCTCCGCCTTGGGCTGGCGCTCGAGACGACGGGCCAACTTGGCGAAGCCGTACAAACCTATCGACAGGCGCTCACCCTCGAACGCGACAATCCGCAGGCCCACCACGGACTCGGACGGGCGCTCGAGCGCCTCGGGCGGCTGGAGGATGCGGTTGATAGTCTGAGGGCGGCCCTCGCGCTCAAATCCGACTGGACCGAGGTGCACCACGATCTCGGCAACGCACTCTTTCGCCTCGGGCGGCTCGAAGACGCCGAGCAAAGTTACCGTAGAGCGCTCGCCCTGAGTCCGGGCTTTCCCGTCACCACGTTTGCCCTGTCCCAGCTACTCATGCTCCGAGGCGACTATCGTTCCGGCCTCCCCCTTTATGAAAGCCGGTTCGAGGGCTCCGATCGCGGGAAGAACCCTTGGTACCGCAACTTGATGGTGCAGCTCGAAGGCGTGGATCGCTGGAAGGGCGAGCGCCTCGAAGGCAGAGCCCTTCTTGTTTGGACCGAGCAGGGGCTGGGCGACACTCTAATGGTCATGCGGTACCTGCCGCTGCTCAAGCAGCGGGGCGCCGAACGATTGATTGTTTATTGCGAGCCGGCTTTCGTTCGGCTGATCGGGGCAATGGACGGTGTAGACGAAGTCGTCTCGAAAGAAAATCCTCTGCCGCTCGGAAGCTTCGACCGTCACTGCCCGCTCATGAGCCTGCCGCTCTTGTTCGATACACGCCTGGAAACGATCCCCGGCGAAGTACCGTATGCGCGTGTCCCGGCTGCGTTCGGGCATAAATGGGCCGATAGATTTGCTCCCCTTCTGCGGCCTCGAGTCGGATTGGTTTGGGCGGGAGGTGCACTCTTCCGCTCCGATCCTCTGCGGACCCGAAGCGTTTCTCTTGAACGTTTTTCCTCGTTGCTTGGAATCGGCGGGGCGAGCTTCGTGAGCCTGCAGAAAGGCGATGACGCGGACCAGATCAAGCGCTCAGGCACGAAGGTCCACGACTGGATGGACGAATGCGAGGATTTCTTGGATACCGCAGCGGTGATCGAACAGTTGGACCTGGTCATCAGCGTGGATACCGCGGTCGCGCACTTGGCCGGGGCCCTTGGGAAACCAGTGTGGATGTTGAATCGCTTCGAGAGCGAGTGGCGCTGGATGCTGGAGCGGGAGGATTCGCCGTGGTATCCGACCATGCGGATCTTCCGGCAATCCAGCAAGGGGGAATGGGACGACGTCATAGCGCGAGTGGCGTCGGCACTCAACAAGCTGACCGGGCAACAAGGAGCGAATTCCTGGCTGTGGCGACTGTTCGTTTCGCGGAGCATCTGACGCGGACCAAGTGAACGCCGACCGAGTGGGCCGCGCGAAAGTTGCCTCAGGAGCCGGCGAACCGCGACGCACCTACAAATTGCAGAAAGTCAGCTCGAACTCGACGTCCGCTTCGCATACCCGGGTGCCGAAAGTGCTGAAGCGGACGTTCAGCGCGTAGCGGTTGGCACTGATCTCGGGGATGAACTGCGATTCGCGCGGCAGCCGGATGCGCACCATCTGCGACATCTTGCCCCCGAGCATTTGCGAGAACGCGGCGCGGTGGGCGACGTGCTTCACGGGCTTGCCGCCTTCGCGCAGCAGTTTCAGCACTATGGACGATGCGTCCCGGATCGGCAGCAACGGGGAAATCCAGGTGCCGAGGTCGGCTCCGCGCCTGGCGCCTTCGCGGTGCAGCCAGAAGTGGTAGGAGGGCAAGTCGAATTCGCAAACCCCGCCGGGTATCCCGCTGCGCTGCTTGATCGACATCAGCCAATCGTTCTCACGAAGGTACTGGCCGATCTTGCCGGTCATCGCGAAGAGCGCCGCGCTCGAGCGCTCGATGTCGGAGATGACCTGCTGGAGCACGCCCTCCGCGATTTGGGGGTTGTGGCGAAATCCGAGCAGGATCTGTTTCTGTCGCTCGAGCTCCTGCAGCAGGTCCGACTTGAGTTCCGCGCGCCCGGCGACTTCCAGGATTTCGAACAACGTCATCAGGGCGGCATGGTGCGCGCGCGAATCTTCCTCGGCGACGAAGTAATTGGCGCGCTCGAACAGGTCTTCCAGACGCAGCAGGGTCCGGATTCGTTCGTTGAGCGGATATTCGTAGGTGATCACCTTGACACCCGCGGATGGGAGGGCAGGCGATTGTTCCCGGGGGAGCCTCGCCGGATTCTCCCCGATCCGCCGCGAATTGACAACGGGCGCGCGCTATGACGCTGTCTTGGATCGCGCGGCAAGCGTGAGGTATTTCTCATTCAGATTCGACACCTGGCGTTCGAGCGCCCCGGGTGTTCCGCTGTTGTCGATCACATCGTCGGCTCGGGCGAGGCGCTGCTCTCGCGTAGCCTGCGCGGCAAGGATGGCGCGCACTTCGGTCTCCGAGAGGCCGCTTCGCCGCATGGCTCGCTCGATCTGCTGCACCTCAGGACAATCGACCACGAGCACCCGCGCGTAGCGCGACCGGTCGACACCGCTCTCCACGAGGAGCGGAACCACCAGAATCGCATAGGGGCTCTGCGCACGGGCGCCTCGGCGGGCGCTTTCCTCACGTATGAGCGGATGCAGGATCGCCTCGAGCTTCTTTCTCGCCGCCGCATCGCCGAACACGAGCTTGCGCATTTCGTCGCGATCGAGGGCACCGTCCGCGCCGATCAAGCTTGCGCCGAACGCATTGCGTATCGCGCCGATCGCCTCGCCTCCCGGGCGCGTGAGCTCGTGGGCGATCTCGTCGGTGTCGATCACGGCAACCCCGCGTTTGGCGAACAGCCCTGCGACCACGCTCTTGCCGCTGCCGATGCCGCCCGTGAGTCCGACCGTGTATGGCTTCACATGAACTGGTTGAAGTATTGGCGGGTGATCTGGGGTCCCCAGAACAGGGCGACGATCCCTGCGGCGCCCAAATACGGCCCGAAGGGAATCGGCACGCTGCGGCCGTGCCGCAGAAAAACCATGAGGGTGATTCCCGCGGCCGCCCCGATGAAGGACGACAGCAGGATTGTGAGGGGCAAGGCCTGCCACCCGCACCACGCGCCGATTGCGGCGAGCAGCTTGAAATCGCCGAATCCCATTCCCTCCTTGCCTGTTACGAGCTTGAACAGCCAGTAAACGCTCCAGAGGGCGAGATATCCCGCGGCTGCTCCGATCACCGCGGAACGCAGGTCGGTGAAGGCGCCGCCTGCGTTGACGAGCAACCCCAGCCACAAGAGCGGCAGCGTGATCGAGTCGGGGAGCAGCTGCGTATCGAAATCGATGAAGCTCGCGGCGACGATGCACCACACGAACACCATCGCGGCGAACGCCGCGGCGCCGAACCCGAAGTGCACCGCCGACCAGGCCGCGGCAGCGCCTCCGAGCAGCTCGACCAGCGGATAGCGCGTGCTGACGCGCGCCTTGCACGCCGAGCAGCGTCCACGCAGCATCACCCAGGAAACGAGCGGGATATTCTCGGCCGCTGTGATGGCGTGGCCGCACGCGGGGCAACGCGAGCGCGGAACGAACAAGTTGTACGTCTCGGGTTTCGGTTGGGGAGGGGGTACGGGGGAACCGTAGGGTTCCCCTGTACGTAGCAGCTCCGCACATTCCTCTCGCCAGCCGCGCTCCATCATCTTCGGCAAGCGATGAATGACCACGTTCAGAAACGAGCCGACGATGAGCCCGAGCAGCAGGCACAGCCACGGGAACACCATCGGATGGGCGGCCGTCTTGAGAATGTCGCTCATCGAATCAAATAAAAAGGGTTACGGCCGGGCCGTAACCCTCTCGCCCGGGTGCGTGATGGAAATAATGCTAGACCGCTTGGCCGATCTTGAAGATCGGCAGGTACATCGCGATCACCATGCCGCCGATCAGCACGCCGAGCACCACCATGATCATCGGTTCCATCAGACTGGTAAGCGCGTCGACCGCGTCGTCGACCTCCGCCTCGAAGAAGTCGGCGACTTTGCCGAGCATGGAATCGAGCGCGCCGGATTCCTCCCCGATCGAAACCATCTGCACGACCATGTTGGGAAATACGTTGGATTCCTGCATCGAGGCCGTCAGGCTCGTCCCGGTGCTCACCTTCTTCTGGATTTCCTTGGTGGCCACCGCGTAGACGTAATTTCCCGAAGCGCCGCCGACCGAGTCGAGCGCCTCGACCAGGGGCACGCCGGCCGCGAACATGATGGACAGCGTCCGGGTCCAGCGTGCGATGGTGGACTTCTTGATCAAGTCGCCGAAAACCGGCACCTTGAGCATCAGCCGGTCCATGTACACCTGGACCGGCACGGAGCGCTTCCAGAGCTCGAAAAACCCCCATACGCCTCCGATGACAGCGGGGAAGATGATGTACCAGTAATTGACGAAAACGTTCGAGACCGCCATCACGAACAAGGTCGGGGCGGGAAGATCGGCGCCGAAGCTCGTGAACACCTCCTTGAACGCGGGGATCACGAAAATCATGATGACCGCGGTGATGATGAAGGCAACCACGATGATCGCGATCGGATAGAACAGGGCCGACTTGATCTTCGATTTGATGCCGAGGATTTTTTCCTTATAGGTCGCCAGGCGTTCCAGGAGAGTTTCGAGAATCCCGGCCTGCTCGCCGGCCGCAACCAGATTGCAGTACAGGGCGTCGAAGTGAAGCGGGTACTTCCGGAACGCCGAAGCGAGAGAAGACCCTGTCTCCACGTCGGTCTTGATTCCCATCAGCAATCTCGCCACCGCCGGGTTGGCGTGGCCCTTGCCGACGATGTCGAAAGACTGAAGGAGCGGCACGCCGGCTTTCATCATCGTCGCCATCTGGCGGGTAAAGAGGCTCACGTCCTTCTCGCTGACTTTGCCGCCCCGCCCGAGGCGCTGCTTGTGGACCTTCGTGACGACGATTCCCTGGCGGCGCAGTGTGACTTGGACCACCGCCTGGCCGCCGGCGCGCATTTGACCCTTGATGATCTTGCCGGCCTTGTCCTTACCTTCCCAGAGGTAAGTGACCTCTTTGACTTTGGCTACTGCTGCTGCGGTTGCCATGGCGGTCTCTCCTGCTTCATTCGCCGCTGCAGAGCCTGCGACTTCCTCCGGCGAAGCCGGGACGCCCGCGGACGGTCCCGCGATGATGCATGGGCAGGGACTCTTTGTAAAGTCTCAGCTACCTTCCGCAATGCATTGAAGACAAGACGCAAATAGGCGGTGCGCCGACCGTGAAATACTTCCTGCGCCGCGCAGGCCGCAGAGCCCTTCAGGCGGCCTGCGCGAGGTCGGACAGGCGCGGGCGGAAAAGCCGCACGGTCTTGATCACCCGGTCCTGGGTCTGCACGATCTCCATCGGCACGTCAGCGATCTTGAGCGCGACCCCCGCCGCGGGAATGTCCTGCATGTGTTCCAGGATGAGCCCGTTCAGGGTCTTCGGTCCGTCGAGAGGCAGCGCAAGCCCGAGCTTGCGGTTCAGCTCGCGCAGCACGCTCGAGCCCTCAACGAGGGCGCTTCCGTCCTTGTCCCAGAAATAGGTTTCCGATTTCACCGGCGCAGTGGTGGTGAACTCGCCGATGATCTCCTCGATGATGTCCTCGAGGGTCACCAGCCCCTGCAGCTCCCCGTACTCGTCCACCACGAGCGCGATGCGCTGGCGGTTCTCCTGGAAATACTGGAGCTGAGCGAACGCGGGCGTGCCTGCCGGAACGAAATAGGGCCGCGCCAGCAGTCCGGCGAGCGCCTTCCGGTCGAACTCTTCCGAGCGCACCAGGTGCATCACCTTGCGCAGATGCAGGATGCCCGCGAGGTTGCCGAGCTCGCCCCGGTAGGCGGGGAGCCGCGTGTGGTACGCCGTGGTGAGCTGCGCGAGGATGGTCTCGGTCGACGCCTCCAGGTCGATCGCCTCGATCTGCGCGCGGGGCGTCATCACGTCCTCGACGGTGATCGCTTCGAGGTCGAACAGGTTGACGAGGATACTCTGGTGCTTCTTCGGCATGAACTGCCCGGATTCCAGCACGAGCAGGCGCAGCTCCTCCATCGTCATCCGCTGCGAATGGGCGCCGCTCTTCGCGTGCACGCGGAACAGGTAGAGCAGCGGCGCGACGAACAGGTTCACAAACCAGACAACCGGGTAGAGAATCCTGAGCAGCGGCTTGAGCACGTAGCTCGCGAGCGGCGCGATGCGTTCCGCGTAGGCCGCGCCGACGACTTTGGGCGTGACCTCGGAGAAGACGAGGATCAGAAAGGTTATCACCAGCGTGGCGGCCATCATCACGTACTTGTCGTCCCCGAAGAGCTCGATGCCGATGACGGTGACGAGCGACGCGGCCGCGGCGTTCACCAGATTATTGCCGAGCAGAATGACCCCGAGGAGCTTGTCGGTCTTCGCAAGCAGCTCGGCGGCGTACTGGGCGCCCCGGTTCCCCAGGCGCACGAGCGCCTTCAGCCGATAGCGGTTGACCGCCATCATGCTGGTTTCGGCGATGGAGAAGAGACCTGAGATTACGAGCAGGACGGCAAGCGCGACGAACTGCACCGCCAACCGAATATCGTCCAAAGCGGGCGCCTAGGGACAGAAGGGAGCGGAGTATAGCTTAGACGAGAGCGCGCCGCAGGATGACCTCGAGCACGAAACGGCTGCCGACATAGGCGAGCAGCAGCGCGACAAAGCCGACGAGCGTCCAGCGCAGCGCGACTCGTCCCCGCCAGCCGTAGAGATAGCGCCCGGCGAGGAGCGCCGCGAAAATGAGCCAGGAAGCTACGGCGAACACGGTTTTGTGGTCGAATTTCATCGCCCGGCCGAAAAGCGTTTCAGAAAACGCGATTCCGGTGGCGAGCGTCAGCGTGAGGAACACGAATCCCGCGAGGATGATCTGGAACAGGAGCCTTTCCATAGTCAGCAGGGGCGGCAGCGCGGCGAGCGGCCCGACCAGCGCTCCGCCGTGCAGCCGCCGCTCCATCAGGGTCATGAGAAGCGCGTGCAGCGCCGCGATCGTGAACATGCCGTAGGCGACCATCGCGAGCGCGAGGTGCAGGCGGAATTCTGTCGAATGCGTGTACGGCGCACCTGCAAGCCCCGGGAAGAGCGCCGGCAGCGGCGCGCACACGGCGGCGAGCGCGAGGATGGGCGCCTGCATGCCCTCCAGCTCGAGGAAGCGGCTCTCGATCCAGTAGATCAGCACCGCGAGCCACAGCATCACCGAGAGCGCCTGCCCGAAACCGAAGTGCAGCTCGGACTGGGACCACAGCATGTCGTAGACGAGCCAGGTATGCAGCGCGAAAGGCGCGAGGATCGCCGCCCGCTCCAGGCGCGCGAGCCGCGGCGCGCTCGCGCCGCGCCAGCGCGTGCGCCAGAAGTGAAAAGCGAGGATCGCGTAGAGAAGGGACGCGGCAGCGTAGAGTAGAATCGCCGGCATCCGCGCAGTTTACACCGACGCCGCGCCCTCCCGTGCTTGAGAACCTGACCGAGCGCCTGTCCCGGATCGCGAGGACGATCCGCGGCGAGGCGCGCCTCACCGAGGCGAACATCCAGGGGGCGCTGCGCGAAGTGCGCATGGCGCTCCTCGAGGCGGACGTGGCACTTCCCGTGGTGAAAACCTTCGTCGAGCGCGTGCGCGAGGCCGCGCTGGGAACGGAAGTCGCCGGCAGCCTCGCCCCCGGCCAGGCGCTCGTGGGCGTCGTGCACCGCGAGCTGACCGCGCTCATGGGCGGGGCGGATGCCGCGCTCGATCTCGCGGTCGCGCCGCCCGCGGTCGTGCTCCTCGCCGGCCTGCAGGGCTCGGGCAAGACGACCACCGCCGCGAAGCTCGCGAAAATGCTCGTGACGGAACGCCGGAAAAAGCCGCTGCTCGTCTCCTGCGATGTCTACCGGCCCGCAGCGATCGCGCAGCTAGAGACGCTCGCGGCTCAGATCGGAGTCGATTTTTTCCCCGCCGACGCCGGACAGAAGCCGGTCGACATCGCGCTCGCCGCGCTCGACCACGCGAAAAAGCACTATCACGACGTCCTGCTCGCCGATACGGCGGGACGCCTTGCGATCGACGAGCCGATGATGCGGGAAATCGCCGAGCTGCATGCGGCGCTGAAGCCCGTCGAGACGCTCTTCGTCGTCGATTCCATGCAGGGCCAGGACTCGGTCAAAGTCGCGAAGGCTTTCGGCGACGCGCTGCCGCTCACCGGGATCGTCCTCACCAAGCTCGACGGCGACGCGCGCGGCGGCGCTGCGCTCTCGGTGCGGCAGGTCACGGGGAAGCCGATCAAGTTCGCGGGCGTGAGCGAGAAGCCGGACGGCCTGGAGCTTTTTCACCCCGAGCGCATGGCCGCGCGCATCCTCGGCATGGGCGACATGCTCTCGCTCGTCGAAGAGGCGAGAAAGAAGGTCGACGTCGAGGAAGCGAAAAAAATCGCCGAGAAGGTGAAGAAAGGCCAAGGCTTCGACCTGGAGGACTACAGGCAGCAGATCGGCCAGATGCGCAAGATGGGCGGGGTTTCGGCCCTGGTCGACAAGCTGCCCGCGCAGCTCGCCCGAGCGGCGCAGTCCTCGCGGATGCAGATGGACGAAAAGCAACTGCGCCGCGTCGAGGGCATCATCAATTCCATGACTCCTGCGGAGCGAATGCGGCCGGAGATCCTCAAGGCTTCGCGCAAGCGCCGCATCGCCGCGGGGGCGGGCGTGCCGGTGCAGGAAGTGAATCGCCTGCTCAAGCAGTTCGATCAGATGCAGAAAACGATGAAGATGATGAAAGGCGGCAAGCTCGCGCGCATGATGCGCGGGATGAAGGGGTTCATGCCGGGGGTAAGGTAGGAGCAGCACCAACACTCAACGATCACACTTCGTTGCCTTGTTGCCGGGTTTCCCTGTTGAGTTGTCAGCTTCGCGCAAGCTATTTGTCAGCTTGGCACCTGACCGTTTCGTAAGGTTCCTGTCAGCTACCGCCACACTTCGCTGAAGCATAATTACTCGGACAAAATCAGCTTGTCCGGCTTCAAGCTTCACTGCAAGCACGGGCAACGTATTCTAAAACTGCCGTGTTGCGGCGTGCGAACGCCGAGAGGTGACTGACAAAAATTAATCCGGTACGAAGTCTGCGCGACTCATTCAAAGGAGGCAACACAAATGCAAAAACGAAACTTACAGTACGCTGCGGGTGTCTCTGCGGCCGTTTCCGCGGCGCTCATCCTGGTCAATTGCAGCAGCGGCAGCGTCGACGATCAGAGCAACCCCAACTTCATCAGCCAAGCGCAATCGACCATAACGGTGCCGGGTATCAGCAGCGCGGTCACTTTTTCGTTCGACCTGGGTGCAGTGGATCCGGCGACACACATCTACTACGTGACGGACCGGACCAACAAAGCCGTCACCGCGGTCAATCTCAACACCAATGCGGTGTTCCAGTTCAAGCCGACCGGAGTGGCCTTCGCCGGCTGCGGTTCGACGAGCTTCAACCCGGTAACCGATCCGTTGACCGTCACCCCGATGCCCGGTTGCGTCAACATCCCCTCGCCCGCGGGCACGCAGGTCGTCAACAACGACACCTCGGGTCCCGATGGCCTGGATATCGTCGGACCGAACCTCTACGTCGGAGACGTCAACGCGCTGTACGTTCTCAATAAAGGGACAGGGGCGCTCGTCAAGAAACTCGTCATCCCGTCCGTCCCTGGGGGGCTGCGCGCGGACGAGGGCTGCTGGGATCCGGTCGACAACATTTATGCGATCGCCACGCCGGGCGCCAACAACCCGTTCATGACGTTCTTCGATACGACGAATCAGAGCAATCCCACCCTCATCGCCACGGTGATCATGAACGGAACCGACGGCTCGGCCTCGGCCGGACTCGAGGCGTGCTTCTTCGATGCGACGACCGGGAATTTCTTCGGCAACAACGACGGGTCGAATATCAATGCGAACGGCGAAGTATGGCGGATTCCCGCGGCGGCTATCGTCGCGCTCAAGCCGGGCCCGGTAGTTCGCGTTCAATTCGGCCCCGGAACACTTGTCGGGGCGTTGGCCCCGTTCGCGCTCCCCGCACTGTGTGATCCCACCGGGATTTCCCCTGGACCGGCAGCAGAGGGTAGCCTTGGGGCCATGTGCAGGCCGGGAACGATAGGCCAGAGCATGGACTTCGTAATCATGAACAAGACTACCGGGGCGATCATCCAGACGGTGGTGGGGGCAGGCGGCGGAGACCAGATCATCTACGATCCGACCTCGAACAAGTGGTACCTCGCGGACAGCCGTTCGACGCCGGCCCGGACTTCTTGCGGTGGGGGTAGCGCCGGGTGTCCTCTGACGCCGAAGCTCGGCGTCGTCGACGGAACGACGCATGCCATCGTGGCCATGATACCCAACGGCAACAACTCGCACTCGGTTGCCGTGGATTCGGCGTTGGGCAAAGTGATCACGCCGTTCACGAACACCAGCGCGACCGGCGGGGGATCGGCGTTCCCCGGGGGCGGAATCAACATATTCAAGACGCGGTAGCGCGCAGGGTTCAGCTATCGCACTCACTGCGCGATAGCGCCTGACAGACCCCGCGGGGAGCCCTGCTCCCGGCGGGGTTTTTCTTTGTCGTGCGTTACGCTTCTCCTGGTGGCCGCGTCGAGGGCATCATCAATTCCATGACTCCTGCGGAGCGCGTCCGGCCGGAGATCATCAAGGCCTCGCGCAAGCGCCGCATCGCCGCGGGAGCGGGCGTGCCGGTGCAGAAAGTCAATCGCCTGCTCAAGCAGCTCGAGCAGATGCAGGAAATGATGAAGATGATGAAAGGCGGCAAGCTCGCGCGCATGATGCGCGGGATGAAACGGTTCATGCCGGGGATGCGGTAGGGGGCAGGGTCCCGGCGCATCAGCGAGCGCCCTTCAACTCCCCGCTCGCGAGCAGCCGCTCCAGATCCTCCGCCCCGCCGATAAAGACGCCCTTCACGAACACCATCGGGAACGTCGTCCAGCCCGTCCAGAGCTTCAGCGGCAGCCGCCTGCGGTACTGGCTCAGGTAACTGCCGTACTCGAGATACCTGTACGCGAGCCCGGTCGCATCGAGCGCCTTGCGCGCCCGCTTCGGAAACGGATTGTGCTTCATCCCGACGACCACGATCTCGTTCGCGGCGATCGCAGCCTCCACCTCGGCGATGATCTCGGCGCCGACGCGGGAGATCTTGTCGCGGATGGCGGGGTGGATACGCTCGTCGTCAAGGACCTTACGCATGACTAGTCTGCAAGACCTACGATCCTTCCATTCGACTAAGGAAAAAACGTCTGGTCCCTTCGTCCAGGAAATAAACATAACACCCCTTCATACCGCGGGTGAGTAATACGCGATATGTATTCTTTACGAGGCTGACGAAATTCTTGCCGACCGCTTCACTTTCGAATCAGCCGACTTGCTTGGATCTCCGACCCAATCGTTCCTCTCCCAGTCATACCGAAGGTCAGCACCAAAGACGACACCTACATAATCAAACTCGAATCCTTGGGCCGTATAGATACAACCGACCTGATTCAGCCCTCTAGGATCTGAGGCCCAGAAGTTAGACTTCGGTATCCCAGTTCCTAACCGGCCAGCTTCTGGCTTTGCATTCCACGGCATTGACCAAGCACTAACCTTGATGTCCGAGGGTAAGGAACCGTCAGGGTTAGGATCTGACCATGGCCAACAGAAACCTGCTGTAAGTCGAGCCGTAATTCTTCCGGTCTCATTCTTGTCGCGGATAGCCTTCTCGAGCTCGACAAGAGAATTAAATATCCTAAACTCAAATGGATCATCTTTCCTCCACAGAATATTTGCTGTGCGTTGGATACTTAGAGTGTTCTCTATCCATGCAACGAAGGCCTCCGAACCGTTGCAACGAAACTGTGCTTCGAGCTCGTACTCGAACAAATCCGCTCCGCAACGCTGAGCCGTATCTCTTACCAATTGGGCACTCCCCACCTCGCCCGGACGAACGACCTGCAGGTCATCAATAAAAAAGATGGAGACCTTGGCTGCTTCTACGATTTCGTCGATCTGCGGCTTGCCAGTCCGATAGCGACTTGCAGTAAATCGGGTTGAACTTACGCTACGTACCCTGTGAGCCTCGTCGACGATAACCGCGTCGAACTGGTTGAACGGTACGTCACCCCGCATATTGAAGTGTGTGTACGAAAACTGCGCTGCGGCGCGGACTCCAACAACTCGTCTGATGTTCTCGGTAAATGCCTTCGAACCCGTTACGTGAAGTACGCTAAATTTCTCACCTGAGAGAGCCCCAACTAGGTGGAGTGCAATTACCGACTTGCCGGTTCCCGGGCCACCTTGGATCAGGAAGATCGACTTCCTAGCTGGTTTGGTCGTTGCGGCTCTTACGCGCGCCAATACTCGGTTAAATACGACTTGTTGCGAATCAAGCAGCACATAGGTGGGCTGCCTCTTTATGACTTCGGCCGTGTGTTCAAGGAGTTTCTTACTCGGCCTATATTTCCCGGCCAGCACTATATCAACAACCCTTTCGCCATCTCCAGTACCTACACGTGTCCGAACAAAATTGATTAACTCCTTCTGTTGGTCACCTGCGAAGACAGGAAAATACGTCAGAAGATCTTTGTGCCTCTCACCAAAGATTTCATTGGAACCATCAAAGTGAAAGTTGTGCAGATAAGCACAGGACCGCAATCCCACTTCGCCGCTTGCGAATGTAGTATGAACGTCTCTAAGATATTGCTCGTACTGACCAACCTGCCTCGATGGGTGAAGTACATCGCGCCGCCGCCCGCCTACATACGCTACAACGCAATCCTCAGCCTCGCTCGATTCAGTGTCACCCCATTGCTTGAGTTCGACAATGACGGCATTGGATATCTTCCTTTCATCTCGCCCTAAGACCATGCAATCAAGTCTACGGCTGGTGAGTGGGAGCTGATATTCCAGAATGATGCCTTGCTCGAGCAATTCGCCTGCGCTCAGCGCGTTGCCCATTTGCAGAAGGGAGTTCTGCCAAGACTGAACTTCTTGGACAGAGGGCCGGTAGCGGTAGTAGTCGAAAAACGCCGCTTCCAGTTTTCCCGCTATGGCGTAACGAGTGACCTCGGCAACAAAATCCTTCGATGAGCCGACGTAGAGCTGCATCGTCTTGCTCGTCGCTCGTCTAGTGAGCAACGGCCGATTTCACGAATCGCTTCAGAATCTCGGAGCTCGGTACATCCGCAAGCGAGACCAATCGGTTCGCTAACACGATAGGAAGGAGAGCGTGGTCGTACATGGAACAGCGTAGCTTCCCAAGAACTCGGAGAATCTCGGCGCCATTCAACAAGTCGTCGAATTTCAGCGTGGCCTTAGGTTCCTTGGTAGGTATCGTAACCACGAATACGTCGCCACGAGGACTCTTATAAATGAGTTTCGCGCCGTAGTACGTATTTCCCCCAAAGGCTGAGCCCTCCTGAGCACCTGGTTGGATGTACTTGTAGATGTAATAATTGTCGAGCAGCAGATAATGATCTGGTTTGATATTCGGCTCGATGAGCACTGCGTGCTCTACGAATGTTCCGCTCTTTTCTAGTCCAGCAAGGCAGATCAGTGGCTTACCGCTGTCCTTATCTGAAAGGTAGGCCATTAGTTCTTGCATAGGCTTGCGGAGCGGAGCAACGACGCCGAAGAAAGCCAGGGGCCCATCCTTTATTAGCAGGATCTCACGTAGCACTGACGGTTTGTAATCGAGTAGCGTGCGAATAACATGCACAATCACTAACTGCTCAAGGGTGGTCAGCAGGTACGACATAATCCCGCCCGCACCTTGCTCGTCGTCGATTCTTTCGTAGAGTCGTAGCGCATCCGAGAGAAATGCAGATTGCCCACACGTTGCGCATTTCAGCTCGCTGGCTCCACCGGGTTCGAAGATTGGGCCCTTACCGTCGCAGTCACGGGAGGGACATCGCGGGACCGCCCAGGGAGTCCGTTCCGACTCTGACAACCAACCGCGAAACAATAACCATCTAAGCGCTTCGAGCAGCTCCGGGTGCTGAGAATTTCCAAGAAACCCATGAATCGCTCTGCGGACGCCCTCGGAGAACGTCTTTGCACCTGGCGCAAGCACAGCTTTTGCGGGAACGGAAAGGCTATACCGTTGAAGGTTCTTTAGGCGAGCCATATCTTCCGGCCCGAGGAACGGCGTGACATCGAGGTACTCGAGATCTCTAAGTGACAGCGTTAGCGGCCCAAAGGTCATGAATGAGATCGCCGCACTCGGAAATTCTTTGCGCACGGATGCTTCAGTCATCCCGCCGTCGACAGCGATTACATGTTCAATCCTGCTGGGCGATGGTGGGAGCGGTTTTTGAAGCGATTCCAAGTTTGCCTTTGCAGGCGCATCTGGAAGCGAGCAGCTTTGCACAAACTGCTGGACTTCAGGATTGTTAAGAATATGGGTGTGCGCAATCTTGCTCGCACGCTCAAACGGCTTACGGCCCTTAACCTGCCCGTACGCCATTACGAAACCTTCCTCGCAGAGAACCGGTCAATCTGCACGGGAACGATAAATGCATTGGAATACGTCTTCATTCGAATAAACCCACGATCCGGTGCTCTGCGAAGGCTTTCGACAAAGTCCTCAAAGTCATAGAACTTTTCCACTTCTCGTAATTCATCTTGATTGTTGAGATGAGATACGAACCAATTTTGTGTGTTCTTGAGAACGTTGCTAGAAATCGAGCTCACTTCTTGGGTAGCGTAAATCAGCCCGAGCCGCAGCTTTGCGCCCTCCTTCGCCAACCGGTTATAGATCTGGCTCAAGTCCTTGTCGTCCTTCTTGGGAAAGAGATTGTGCGCTTCTTCGAAATAGAGCTGGACGTAGTTGGAATCTTCGTTAGCGATAAAGCGCTGCATTGCATCTGCAAAGATCTTCCTACAGATCCGCTCGGAATATGTCGCCTGCAGCTTTGGGTCGCCCTGCGACAAATCGATAATGACGATTTCTCCGCGTCGAAGTTTCCCGACAATTTCCTCTTCGAACGATGTAACGTTCGTAGCTGAGTGGTAGGAGCGGAAAGGATCTAGTTTTCGATATCCAGAAACGTTTGCGCTTCCACCGGCAGCGCGTTTCCTCGTGAGCATTACTAACACAGCCTTGAGATCATCATCCGCCCATTCTCGCCCGCCGTGCTTTTGGCGATACTGGACGAAGAAGGGGTTAGTCTCGTACGCATCCCACACCGCCGAAAACCAATCTGCGGCTTCGGAGTAGCTGAGACCCCTTGAGGGGTCCACATCGCCGGCGATTGCGTTGACGTCTTTGTTTCCCTGGAACTTCACTTTGTGGCCATCGCTGGCAAACCCGGCCTTGTATAGGCAAGCCTTATACGCGGCTTGCACTCTAGCGCGTCTTGTCTTAGCAGATTCGTCGTCATCCTCGACTTCAGTCAAGTCAACGGATAGGAAGCTCCTTACGTAATCTCCAGATTCATCTGCGAGGAAGCTCTGAAGCAAACCGAAGCCTGCAACCAAATCGCTGTAGAAGTTGAGTTTCATAACCTGAAAGCCAGGCTTTTCCATTAGGGAATACCGCGTTGTATCCTTCTTGAACATCTCAAAGATCGCGGTTCCCTCGTCTTGCTGGTTAGCGTTGGCGTACTCGCCGTTCACATCAAAGATGATCTGCCCGATGGGCTTTAATGGTTTGTCGTTCAGCGAAAGCCCTTGGTCTGACAAGTCCTTCACAGATTCAAGAATCTTCTTAACTGTGTTGGATTTTCCAGTCCGCGTCATTCCGAACAGAGCAGTTCTCTTTCCGACAAAATCGAGGGCCGATACGTATATCGGCACTTCGGGTCCTTGGTCGACCCGACGGGATGCGCTGTAGCGTACGCACCCGAGTCTAACTTGGTCTTTCCCACCTGGAATGCCGTCACCCTCCCGGAAGTTGACCACATACTCGAGGGCTTTGCCCTTCGGTTTATAAACTGAATAGTTGTGAGCGCTGAAGAAGTTCTCGACATCTGCCCCAAAGCAAGGTTTTCCGTTCTGCTTATAGTAGGTGCCAAGCACGCGGCACTCGATCCCGGAGAACATGAACTCGTATCGGGTGAAGCTATCCAACTTCTTCTCGCTCCCAGGACCTGGGGCCGAGCCTTCCTTGTAGTAGTCCACCATTGACGCGATGACGTCTGAGTCGGTCGGAAGGACTGTCGGTCCAATAACCCTAACCAGGACCATTTCCTCGACACCTTCCTCTCCGTCATAGGAGCAGAGAAGAAATGCACCTGCTGGGATTCCTCCGACTTTGTGCTTCCACTTGTCATTCACGAGAATCTTTATCGTTTCATAGTCGAAGTAGAACGGACGCCCAACAAAAGTTTCCGGATCTCGCCCGTGTCTAAAGATGTCTGTGGAAGCGAGCTCCTTGAGCTTTTGCGCAATGTCGCTCATTCCCTCTCCCTCTATTAAATCGCTTCCCAATCTACGCTAGGTGCGCGAGGCAACCTACGCGCTCTCCGACCCGCGAGGATTAGAATTCGATCGGTTTTAGTCGCCCGCCCGCGACGATCCTTCCAAATTCGACTGACCTTATGTCGAATCGGAACTTTGTCCTCGATCACGGCGGCAATCCGGAGGCCGGTGCGGCTAACGCACGAATCCGCAACCGCAGCTGCGAGATTCAATTCGCCGCCGCTCCGACGCACATCTCCGACTACGAAACACATGAATCCATCGTCAGCCAGTACTTCATTACTTCGTTCAATCACCAGCCTCATAAAGTCGAGATATAGTTCGAGCGATCCAGACGAAAAAAGCTCTGAGTCGACAGGTGACGGTTTATGGCCAAGCATCCATAGACGGAGCCAATTAAGTTTTCCGTATTTCATAACGCTCATATAAGGCGGGGAACTAAAGATTAAGCGAGCTGGTTTTTGGCTTTGAGGGTACCGATGATAATCCGTTGCACTCTGCCGCCAAGCAAATCCGGGGCGAAATGTGCGCGGAACATGGCCCAAGTAGTTGACCCTCGCTTCGAGGAAGTCGATGACATCCTTTTTCGGGGCGATGAGCTTATGACGTGCCTTGTACCGTAGTACGTACTGTGGGGCCATGGAAAATGTATTAGGCATTGCAATCGTCAGTCCTCTTGGCACCCCACTTGTGCCAGCATTGGCGTGCAGAACTCCAAGCAGTGTCGCCAGAAGAAATCTGTCCACATGCGAGCGCGAGGACAGCTCGGAGCGGAGCCACAACAGCTGCGCTAGTACGTCCGGATGAAAAATCTTTCGTATAACTTTAGGCTCGTTGTCGATATTTAGTCGGCTGTGAGCCCTTCGTAGTTGCGCGATTCGTCTGCGCAGTGCGTGGGCGCTAGGTGGCTTCGCCTTTGCAGATGTCAAGGTCCAAGCCAGCGGATTGGCGTCCGCTCCCAGCCCGGTGCGGCCAAGTAAGCAGGCTTCAAGGACCGTGGTGCCTCGGCCGCAGAACGGGTCATAGACGACATCGTCCGGATCGGTCAACCATTTTATGAATACGTGAGGGATCGATGGCGGAAACATCGCCATGTACGAGCACATGGAATGCCAGGGGTGCCCCCAGCGCCTCGGCGCCGCTCTCCAGAGAAGAGGTATCTGATCACACGTTGCTCTATGCACGGCGCTTCCAAATTGGTTCAAGTTTCCGGCGCTCTAAACCCAAGGTGCCGGTCCAGCGTTCGACTTACTTGAGAGGCAGTTCACTCCCTAAAAATACTTCACCAACCTCCTCGGCCCCACTTCCCCGCCGTACACGTTCCCCGCCGCGTCCACGGCCACGCCTTCGGCGGCGCTGGTGCCTTTCATTTCCATCGGATCGGGGATGCGGTAGAGCAATTTGCCGGTCGCGAGCTCGCCGACGCGGATGCCGCGCTTCCACCCCGGGTTGGGGGCGACGCCGTTCGACTCGGAGTCGGCGACGTAGACGAGGCCGTTCCTGAGCGCGACGCCGCTCGGGCGGCCGTACTGTTTCCACGTAGCGAGGAGCTTCCCCTCGAGGTCGAGCACCTGGATGCGGTAGTTGCCGCGGTCGGCGACGAAGAGGCGGCCTTGGTCGTCGATGAAGAGGTCGTGCGGGGTCTTGAATTCCCCGGGGCCGGAGCCGAGCCTGCCGAAGGAGCGGATGTACTTGCCGTCCGCGGTGAAGCGCGAGATGCGGCCCACCGTTCCCTCCGGCGGCTTGGGCTGCTGGCCGGAGTGGCCCTCGGAGATGAAGATGTCGCCGTTCGGCGCGACCGCGATCGCGCAGGGCTCGTTCAGCGCGGCGGGCGGGTCGCCCGCGACGCCGGGCCAGCCGAGGGTCATCAGCACTTTTCCTTCGGGGGAGAACTTCACCACCGTGTGGCCGAGCGGCTTCGCCTTCGGATGCTTCGCTCGCTCGCGCGCGTTCATCCCGCGCATGTCCACCACCCAGACGTTGCCTTCCCTGTCCTGGGTGATCTTGTGCGGGAAGACGAACAGCCCCGCGCCGAAGCTCTTCACGATGTTCCCCGCGGGATCGAGCTTGTGCACCGGCGCCCAGTCCGAGCCCGCGCAGGAGTCGTACTGGAACGCCGACTCGCCCGGCGGCAGGTCCGGGTTCGCGCCGCAGCGGTCGACGACCCAGAGCGACTGCCCGTCGTTGTCCACCCAGACGCCGTTCAGCGCCCCCCAGGCGCGCCCCTCGGGGAGCTTGCCCCAGGGCGCGACCGTGCGATAGGGATTGGGCAGGTCGTTGGTCGGCGTGGTGTCGAGGTTCGAGACGATTCCGGCGCAGCCGGTCAGGGCAAGCGCAAGGATTGTTTTCCGGAAATCCCAAGGCGATGCCATGTCCTCTCCTCGCCGGGTCTCTTTCAACGCCGCAGAAAGTCTTTCATCCCGACTGCGACGCCGGGAAACTCCTGGATGAGCGCCTTGTCCGCGGTCGGCCCTGCCGCCTGAATCTGCTGACGAGGCGGTGATCGACCCGAGGCAGCCTGTCGGTGAAGGCTTTCAGATCGCGCGCGAGCTTCGCGCGATCGACGACGGGGGCCGCGAAGTCGCCCTCCAGCCGCGCCAGCATCTCGCTGTTCAAGCTGCGCCGGTTTCGGGCGGCGCTCTCCTTCAGCTTGGCGTGCAAGTCTTCGGGGATCTTCTTGAGGGTCAGGCTGACCATGAGATTCCTCTTTGGAACCGAAACGTAAGCAACGGAGCTTACTCCGCGAGCCGCAAGGGTGTCGACGCGGTCGCGAACGACCCCGCCGCAGCCGATCGCCAAACCCGTTTTTCCTTGCCAATCAGCGGCCCGCTCGCGTAAAATCACGCCCTTTTCGGCTCCGGTCGATTCGTCATGGTGGTGATTCGTCTTTCCCGCGGCGGCGCCAAGAAGCGGCCTTTTTTCAACGTGGTGGTCGCCGATTCGCGCCGCGCGGCCGGCAAGCTCTTCATCGAGCGCGTCGGTTTCTACGATCCGAAGGCGCCTGAAGGCAAGGAGTCGCTGCGTTTCGCGACTGACCGCCTCACGTACTGGCGCGGCAAGGGCGCGCAGTTGAGCCCGACGGTGGCCCGGCTTCTGAAGGGCTACAAGGCGCCCGCCGAAGCCGCGGCGAAGTGAAGAGGGGCTGGCGACGCCGACCAGGATGATCGTGATGGGGCGCGTGCTGGCGCCCTGGGGCGTGAAGGGCGCGCTCAAAGTCCAGTCCCTGGGCGCAGGCGGAAATCTCTGCAAGCATTCCGCGTGGTGGGTCGGCAAGCCGGGGAAGCTCGCGCGAGTCGTCGTGGCGGAGTGCCGCGCGCACGGCGCCTATCTGGTGGCGCGCTTCGAGGGATGCTCCAGCCCCGAGCAGGCCGGAGCGTACCGCGGAGCCGAGGTGGCGTTGAAGCGCGAGGATCTGCCCGAGCCCGCGGCGCACGAGTTCTATCAGGCCGATCTGATCGGCCTGGCGGTGGTGAACGCCCAGGGCGAGCGCCTGGGCAAGGTGACGGGATTTTTCAGCGCCGGCGGCGCGAACGATGTCATGCGAGTCGCGCACGAATCCGGGGAGCGCCTCGTGCCGGCGACTGCGGAGGTGATCCGCAGGATCGACCTCGCCGCGGGCACGGTCGAAGTCGACTGGGGGGCGGACTGGTGATCCGCTTCGATTGCGTGACCCTGTTTCCCGAGGCGTTCGCGGCGGTCACGGACTCGGGCGTGACGCGCCGTGCGCTGGAACAGGGGCTGTGGAGCCTCTCGCTGTGGAATCCGCGGGATTTCACGACGGACAATCACCGCACGGTCGACGACCGGCCGTACGGGGGCGGGCCCGGCATGGTGATGCTCGCCGAGCCGCTGGAGAAGGCGATCGCGTCGGCAAAGGCCGCGGCGCCAGGCGAGGCGAAAGTGATCTATCTCTCGCCTCAAGGGCGGGTGATGGACCACCGCAAGGTGATGCAGCTTGCGGACGGGCCGCGTTGGGTGTTGCTCGCGGGACGCTACGAAGGCGTGGACGAGCGCCTGATTCGCCGCAGCGTGGACGAGGAGCTGTCGATCGGCGACTATGTCCTCTCGGGCGGCGAGCTCGCGGCGATGGTGCTGATCGACGCGGTGGTGCGGCAGCTGCCCGGCGCGCTCGGGGACGGGCTGTCGGCCGAGCAGGACTCGTTCGTGAACGGGCTCCTCGACTGCCCGCAGTACACGCGGCCGGAAACGTACGCGGGCGAGCCGGTGCCGCCGGTCCTGCTTTCGGGCCACCACGCGCAGATCGAGCGCTGGCGGCTGAAGCAGTCGCTCGGCCGCACCTGGCTGAGGAGGCCCGAGCTGCTCGAGCGGCGCGGGATGAGCGAGGGCGAACGCAAACTGCTTGAAGAGTTCAGGCAGGAATGGGACCAAGGAGCGAAGCGATGAACATCATTCAAAAGCTCGAAGAGGAAGAAATCAAGCGCATGGGGAAGAAGCTCCCCGAGTTCTCGCCGGGCGACACGGTGATCGTCAACGTCGGCGTCGTCGAAGGCGAGCGCAAGCGCGTGCAGGCCTACGAGGGCGTGGTGATCGCCAAGAAGAACCGCGGGATCAATTCCTCGTTCACCGTGCGCAAAGTGTCCTCGGGCGAGGGCGTCGAGCGCACTTTCCAGACCTATTCCCCGACGATCGATTCGATCGAGCTGAAGAGGAAAGGCGACGTGCGCCGCGCCAAGCTCTATTACATGCGAGCGCGTTCCGGCAAGGGCGCGCGCATCCGCGAAAAAATCGAGGGCCACGACCAGGGCGGCGAGCAGTAGAGCCTGACCGCCCGCCGGAACGCGAGGGGCGCGCGAGCGCCCCTTTTTGTTTGATAGGCGTAAAATTCGCGCTCGGACAGATGACGCCATGAGCCTCAACTCGATCCAGGAAATCATCGCCGAGCTGAAATCCGGCCGCATGGCCGTGCTCGTCGACGACGAGGATCGCGAGAACGAGGGCGATCTCATCTTCGCCGCGCAGTTCGTCACCGCGGAAAAAATCAATTTCATGGCGAAGTTCGGCCGCGGCCTCGTCTGCATGCCGATCACCGAGGCGCACGCCGAGCGCCTGAGCCTTCTGCCGATGGTGGCGCGCAACCGCTCGGTGCACGGCACCAATTTCACTGTGTCCATCGAAGCGGCCTCCGGCGTGACCACGGGAATATCGGCGGCCGACCGGGCGCACACCATCAAAGTGGCGGCTTCCTCGAAGGCGGCGCCCGCGGACATCGTCCAGCCGGGCCACGTATTCCCGCTCATCGCGCAAGCAGGCGGGGTGCTGGTGCGCGCCGGGCACACCGAGGCCTGCTGCGACCTGGTGCAGCTCGCCGGGCTCCATCCGGCGGGGGTGCTGTGTGAGATCATGAAAGACGACGGGAGCATGGCTCGGCTGCCCGATCTGGTCGAGTTCTCGAAGCACCACGCGCTCAAGATCGGCTCGATCGCCGATCTCATCCACTTCCGGAGCCAGAACGAATCGCTCATCAAGCGCGTGACGGAGCGCGTGATCGAGACGCGCTTCGGGCCGTTCCGGCTCGTCGCCTACCTCGAGAAGATCAGCGGAGAGACCCAGCTTGCGCTCGTCCGCGGCGAGATCGCGCCCGACAAGGAGACGCTGGTGCGCGTGCACGCGCCGCTCTCAGTGCTCGACCTGATCGAGGCCGGCCCGCGGGCGCACTCCTGGTCGGTGGCCGATGCGCTCGAGCGTATCGCCGCCGAGGGCAAAGGCGTCATGGTGCTCCTCAACTGCGCGGAGAGCGCGTCGCAGCTGATCGAGCGCGTCGCATCGTCCGAGCGGCCCGAAGGGCCGTCCAAGATGGATTTCCTCACGTACGGAATCGGAGCGCAGATCCTGCGCGATCTCAGGGTCGGCAAGATGCGCCTCATGGCCTCGCCCCGCAAGATGCCGAGCATGGCCGGGTGGGAGCTGGAGATCGCGGGCTACGTCGAAAAGGCCGCCAGGGCGCGGGACGGTTGATGATGGAGATCGAGCCCGACTCGAGCGGGGGGGGCCTGCGCGTCGGGATCGTGCGCTCGCGCTTCAACGAACGCATCGGCGTCGCGATGCTGGAAGCCTGCCGCAAGCGCCTTGGGGAATTGCGCGTGACCGCCCTCACGGTGGTCAGCGTGCCGGGCGCGCTCGAAGCGCCGCTGGCCCTGCAGAAACTCGCCAACACGGAAAAGTACGACGCGCTGATCGCGCTGGGCGCGGTGATCCGCGGCGAAACCCGTCATTTCGAGACCGTCGCGAACGAATCCGCATCGGGGCTCATGCAGGTGCAGCTCGACAGCGGCATCCCGGTCGCAAACGGAATTCTCACCACCGACACCGAGGAACAGGCGAAGGCGCGCGCCGTGCAAAAAGGCCGGGACTGCGCCGAGGTCGCCGTGGAAATGGCGAACCTCGGCAAGAGCATCGCGAAGAGCCACAAATGAAATCAGCGCGGCGCCGTTCGCGCGAGCTTGCGCTGCAGGGCCTGTACGCGTGGCAGCTTGCGGGCGACAACGCGGCCGACCTTCAGTCCCAGCTCGCCGAATCGAAGGGGTTTGGCAAGGCCGACGCCGAGTATTTCGCGCGGCTCCTGCAGGGCACGATAGCCCATGCCGCCTCGCTCGAGCGCCTGATCGCGCCCATGCTCGATCGCAAGCTCAAGGAGCTCTCGCCGGTGGAGCGCGGCATCCTGCTGCTCGCGGCGTTCGAGCTGAAAAACGCGACCGATGTCCCCTACAAGGTGGTGATCAACGAGGCGATCGAGCTCGCCAAGGACTTCGGCGGCACCGACGGCCACAAGTACGTGAACGGCGTGCTCGACAAGCTCGTCCCCGAACTTCGGCCGCAGGAGAGAAAAGCCTGAAGACGTGTCCTCCGAGTTCGACATCATCCGAAAATACTTCACCCGGGAGGCGCCGACGGCGGTGCTGGGGGTGGGCGACGACTGCGCGCTGCTGCGGCCCGACCCCGGAATGCTGCTCGCAGTTTCGACCGACATGCTGGCGGCCGGAAACCATTTCTTCCCGGACGCCGAACCGGGGAAGCTCGGGCACAAGGCGCTGGCGGTCAACCTCTCGGATCTCGCCGCGATGGGCGCCGACCCGCGCTGGGCGACGCTTGCGATCGCGTTGCCCGAGGCCGACGAGAAGTGGATCGCCGCGTTCGCGCAAGGGTTCTTCCGGCTCGCCGGCCGCTGGAGAACCGAGCTCGTCGGCGGGGACACAACGAGGGGACCCCTCACGATCTCGGTCACCGTGATGGGCGAGGTGCCGGCCGAGCTCGCGCTGCGGCGCGACGCGGCGCTCGCCGGGGACGATATCTGGCTCTCGGGCGCGACCGGAGAAGCAGCGCTCGCGCTCGCCCACCTGGAGGGGCGCGTGAAGCTGGAAGGCGCGGCGCTCGAATCCTGCCTTGCCCGGCTGCACACGCCCGAGCCGCGCATCGATCTCGGCGTGCGGCTGCGCGGCCTTGCGCGCAGCGCGATCGACGTCTCGGACGGCCTGCTCGCCGATCTCGGCCATATCCTGGAAGCGTCCCGAGTCGGCGCGGAGCTCCTCTGGGACAGCCTCCCGCGGGCGAGGGCGATCGCCGGCTGCCCGGACAAGGCGCTCGCCGACGATTGCCTGCTCGCGGGCGGCGATGATTACGAGCTGGTGTTCACCGCGCCGAGGCTCAAGCGCGCGCAGCTCGAAGCCGTTGGGAGAGACCTCGAAATCCCGCTTGCCCTCATCGGCGCAGCCGTTCCGGGCGATCCGGTGGCGAGGCTGCGCGACGCCCGGGGCAGGCTCGTTTCCAGTCCGCGCAAGGGCTTCGATCACTTCGCATGATCCTGCGGCCCGCCCCCGGTTTCGTCTTCGCCCACCCGGCCCACTTCGTCGCGCTCGGCTTCGGAACGGGGCTCGCGCCGCTCGCACCGGGCACCGCGGGCACGCTGCTCGCGTTCCCGCTTTTCATACTGCTCGACTCGTGGCTTCCGCCGCTCGCCCTCTTCGGTGTCATCGTCGTCTTCTTCGGGATCGGGATCTGGGCGTGCGCGCGCACCGGGCGCGATCTGGGCATCGCCGATCACAGCGCAATGAACTGGGACGAGGTGGTCGCGATGCTGCTGATCCTGCTGTTCACGCCTTCGGATTGGGCTTGGTGGGCCTTTGCGTTCCTCGCGTTCCGCTTCTTCGACGTGGTCAAGCCGCCGCCGATACGCCACATCGACCGGGCGATGAAAGGGGGCCTGGGCGTGATGTTCGACGACACCGTCGCGGCGTTCTACACCCTGCTTCTCATCGCGGTCGTGAAGCGAGTCCTTGGCTGATGCCTCGCGATGCGCTCGAGCTGCTCGCGGGACGGATCGGCGCCCGCCTGAAGAAACGCAATCTGAAGCTCGCGACGGCCGAGTCCTGCACCGGCGGCTGGGTCGCCCAGGCCGTGACTTCCGTTTCGGGAAGCTCCGGGTGGTTCGACCGCGGCTTCGTGACCTACTCCGACGAAGCCAAGAAGGAGCTGCTCGGCGTGCGCGAGCGGACCCTCTCGCGGCACGGCGCGGTGAGCCGGGAAACCGCGCAGGAGATGGCTGCAGGCGCGCTCGAGCGCAGCCGCGCCCAAGTTTCGATCGCCGTGACCGGCGTCGCGGGGCCGACCGGCGGCACGAAGGCGAAACCGGTCGGCACGGTGTGTTTCGCGTGGTCGCGGAAACGGGGCGCGATGGAGAGCGTCACCCGGCGTTTCCGGGGCGGCCGGGAGAGGGTGCGCCGGCAGTCGGTGGTGTTCGCGCTGAAAGGCTTGCTTGAAAGACTGGGGGAACCGGGATGAGTTCGTCTTTTCGCCGTGCTGCAGCCGTGCTCGCGCTCTGCGCCGCCGCGCCCGTCCCCGCGCAGGACCTCGATGACTCGAAGGACAACGTCGCCGGCCCCTACGTTCCGACCCCGTGGGTGATCGTGGAGGAGATGCTCAAGCTCGCCGACATCCGCGGCGAAGACGTAGTCTACGACCTCGGTTCGGGAGACGGGAGGCTGGTGATCAGGGCGGCCAAGCGCTTCGGCGCGCGCGGGGTCGGCATCGAGCTGCAGACGGAGCTCGTCGAAATGGCGAGAATCGGCGCGAAACAGGAGGGCGTTGCGGACCGCGTCAAGTTCATGCAGGGCGACCTGTTCCAGGCCGATATCCGGCCGGCGAGCGTGGTCATGCTGTATCTGCTGCCGCGGTACGTCACGCGTCTGGTGCCGAGGCTGCGCGCGGAACTGCGTCCCGGAGCGCGCATCGTGTCCCACGATTATCCGCTTGCTCCCTGGCCGCCCGACAAGGAGCTTTCGATGGACGTCCCCGAAAAGGAGATGATCAGCGGCACTTCCTGGACGAGGCTCTATTACTACGTGGTCCCGGCGCGCGTGCAGGGCGCGTGGGAGCTCAATTTGCCCAAAGCGCTTGCGCGTGCTCCGCTCGTGATGCAGATCACCCAAGAACCCGACGCTGTGGGAGGATTCGTGCGCGATGGCCGCTCCGAGCTCCCCCTCAGGGATCTTGCTGTTCGCGGCGAACAGGTCCGCTTCGGGCTGCTCTACGAGGGTCGGCTGATGGCGTTCGAGGGGACCGTGGCAGGGGACGCCATGACGGGCGAAGTGCGGGCCCGCGACCAGCGCGGGTCCTGGACTGCCCGGCACCGCGTATCGCCGCCACGCTGAAAAAGCGCACGCGCGGGGCTTGGGTCCGGGAGGCGCGTGCTCTATATTGAGGGCATGAGCCTGATCCGCAACACCGAGGTGCGCGCGCCTGCGGTCGCGAGCCTGTTCTATCCCGGGGACGCGCGCACGCTCGCTGAAGAAGTCTCTTCCTATCTCGACCAGACGGAGGGGGCGCCTCTCGCGCCCGGTTTCCCCAAGGCGCTGATCGTCCCTCACGCCGGGTTCATCTATTCCGGGCCGGTCGCGGCGAGCGCGTACGACCGGCTGCGCCCGGCGCGCGGCATCGTCAGGCGCGTCGTGGTCCTCGGTCCCTGCCACCGGGTTCCGGTGCGCGGCCTCGCGCTGCCGGGGGCGAGCGCGTTCGACACGCCCCTCGGGCGGATCCCCTTGGACGAGGAGGCGATCGCCTCGATCCGCGGCCTGCCCCAAGTCGTGGAATCGGCGGCGACGCACGCCGAAGAGCACGCTCTGGAAGTGCAGCTGCCGTTCCTGCAGCGAGTGCTGGGCGAATTCTCGCTCGTGCCGCTCGTGGTCGGCGAGGCGGCTCCGGAAAAAGTCGCCGAAGTGCTGGAACGCCTTTGGGGCGGAACCGAAACGCTGATCGTGATCAGCTCGGATCTCTCGCATTACCATTCGTACGAGAGAGCGCGCAGAATCGACGGCGACACAGTTCGCGCGATTCTCGGCTTCGACCCCGGAATCGGTCACGAGCAGGCCTGCGGGGCGACGCCGGTCGCCGGCATGCTGGTCGCCGCCAAGCGCAAGGGACTCGCGGCTGAGCTGCTCGACTGCCGCAACTCGGGCGACACCGCCGGAGACAAGAGCCGGGTCGTCGGCTACGCCTCCTTTGCGCTCGCATCCGAGAGCGCGCGCTACGGGACGGAGCACGGAAGAAGGCTGGTGCAGATCGCGCGTCAATCGATCTCCGCTGCGCTGGGCGCGGGTGTGAAGCCCGCCGCGCCCGTGGCGGAGGAGTCATGGCTCCGCGAATCGCGCGCGAGCTTCGTCACCCTGACGCAGGGTGATGCGCTGCGCGGCTGCGTAGGCGCGCTCGAAGCGCAGCGGCCGCTCGCTCTAGACGTCGCCGAGAACGCCCGCGCTGCGGCGTTCGAGGACACGCGCTTCACGCCGCTCACGCCCGACGAGTTCAGGCGCACCGACATCGAAGTGTCGCTCCTGTCGACGCCCAAACGGCTCCTGTTCGAGCACCACGCCGAGCTGATCGCGCGGCTCCGTCCCGGCGTGGACGGCATCATTCTCGAACAAGGCGAGGAAGGCAAGCGCGCGACCTTCCTGCCGCAAGTCTGGGAGGGCCTGCCCGATCCGGAGCAGTTCATCGCGCACCTCAGGCAAAAAGCCGGGATTGCGCAGAACACCGATATCCTGCGCTGCCGGGTGAAGCGTTACACCGTGCTCAAGTGGCGCGAGGCGGAGCTTCGTCAATGAGCGCCGCGCGAGAGGAACCCTACATCGGCCGCTGGTGGCACACGCTGGAGGACGGGAGGCTGCAGTGCGACCTGTGCCCGCGCGACTGCCGGCTGCACGAAGGCCAGCGCGGCGCGTGTTTCGTGCGCAAGCGCGAGCACGACAAAATGGTGCTGACCACTTACGGACGCTCTTCGGGCTTTTGCATCGACCCAGTGGAAAAGAAGCCGCTCAACCATTTCTACCCCGGTTCGAGCATCCTGTCCTTCGGCACCGCGGGCTGCAATCTCGCCTGCAAGTTCTGCCAGAACTGGGACATTTCCAAGTCGCGCGACGTGGACACGCTGGCCGATGCGGCAAGCCCGGAGCAGCTCGCTCGTGCCGCGCTCGACTACGGGTGCCGCAGCGTCGCCTTCACCTACAACGACCCGGTGATTTTTGCGGAGTACGCGATGGACGTCGCCGATGCCTGCCGCGAGGTCGGCGTCAAGGCGGTGGCCGTGACCGCGGGCTACATGCACGACGAGCCGCGGCGCGAGTTCTACGCCAAGATGGACGCGGCCAACGTCGACTTGAAGGCTTTCACCGAGGAGTTCTACTTTCGGACCTGCAGCGCCCATTTGAAGGACGTGCTCGACACGCTCGTCTACCTCGAGCACGAGACCGAAGTCTGGTTCGAGATCACCACGCTGCTCATTCCCGGGAGGAACGACGGCGATGAAGAGATCGACGCCGAGTGCCGCTGGATCGCCAAGGAGCTCGGACCCGAGGTGCCGCTGCACTTCACCGCCTTCCATCCCGACTACAAGATGACCGACATTCCTCCTACCCCGGCTGCGACGCTGACGCGCGCGCGCAAGATCGCGTTGGGGCACGGCCTGCGCTACGTGTATACGGGCAACGTCCACGACCCCGAGGGCGGATCGACTTACTGCCCGAGCTGCGGCAGCGCAGTGATCGCTCGCGACTGGTACAGCATCCTCGACTATCGAGTCACCGGAGATGGCAGGTGCAAGAAGTGCGGAGGGGCGATCGCGGGGCGCTTCGAGCCCTTCAAGAAGGCTTTTGGGCCGAGGCGGATACCCGTGAGACTGGGACTTGCCTGAGCTCATCGGGTCGGGTGAGGCGCAGCAGCTCTCCGAAAACCCTGTCCGGCCCGATTTGCTCCAGGCAGGGATTGTCCCCCGAGGTGTAGCGACAGGTCTTCGCCCGACAGGGCGAGCAGGGAAGATCGGATCGCAGGTGCACCTGCGCCGCGCCCGATGCGCCGATGAGCCCGGAGTCGGTCGATCCGTAGAGAGTGATCGAAGGCACGTCGAGCGCCGCCGCCAAGTGGCTCAAGCCCGTGTCCATGCAGACGCAGGCCCGGGCCCGCTCGATCACGTAGCCGATTTCCGAAAGGCGGAGCCGCGGCAGGACCTGGACCCCGGGGCCGATCGCGAAGCGCCTCGCCCGGGCTTCCTCCCTGGCGTTTCCCCAGGGGAGAAGCACGCGAAATCCCGCCTCAAGGGACTTCCCGATGAGAGCTGTCCAATGCCGTTCGGGCCAGAGCTTCGTTTTCCAGCTCGCGTTGTGGACGAACACCAGATACTCGCCGGGAAGATCGAGTTTCGGCTTGATGAATCTGTCCCTCTGAATCCGGAAATCGGGCGTTGAGACGGGGATCGGATAGTCCAGCGCGGAGGCGAACAGCCGCCGCAGGCGCTCGATGGCGTGCGCGTTCTTTGAGGCGGTGAACCGCCGCTGGTAGGCGAGGTGGGCGATCCATTCCCGCACGGATTCGCTGTCGAAGCCCGCGCGCGGACCCTTGGAGAACAGAGAGAGCAGGGCGGTCTTGAAGTTACCCTGACCGTCGATGACCAGCTCATACTCGTTCGCCCGGATCTCTCCGATCGTCCTGGAAATGGAACCGCGCGTCTCCGCGCTGACCAATGCGCCGCGCCATTCGCGGTGATTGGTGGTGATGACGCCTCTCACCGCCGGATGCCACGCGGCGATCTCCTGAAAACTCTCGTCGATGACCCAGTCGAACTCGAGCCCGGGACGGGCGCTTTGGGCGTCGCTCAGAGCCGGAAGCGCGTGGATCAGGTCGCCCAGCGACGTCAGCTTAATGAGCAGGACTCTTTTCATCTTTCCTGGAGAAGAGCCCTTTCAGGAATGCGCTGAAACGATGCCGCTTCAGGTCGCGCTCGCGAACTTCTTCGGACGTGACGTAGTTGAGCTGGATGGTGCGCCGCTCGCCCTCGAAAGGCTCGTGCCCATGCCAGCAGTTCGGGGTGACCTTGAAGATTAGGCAGCGTCCGGCATCCGGGGACACTTCCGCGGCGTAAGGGCTCAGGTCGGTGTCGTTGTAGAGGAGCCGGAGGCGTCCCTCGGGCGCGCTCCAACCGCGGTTCAGGTAGAGCAGCACGGTGACCAGCTTGGATTTGGAATCGGTGTGGATGCGGCCGTCTTTTTTCCCGGTGCGGCCGCGAACCGTGAGCATGGGAGGCCTGTCCCTCAGATCCATGCCCAGGCGCTCGCCGATCAGGTCCCTCAGCTCGACGCTGTGCATCTCCCGCATGAGCGTCGCGAAGCGGCCGGAGCACGAAACCGCTTCCGGCGGAAAGCTGCCGCGCTCGTCGATCCGCGGGAAACTATCGACCACCTCGGCAAGGACCTCGGGACGGATGAGGTTGTCGACGATGAGGTAGGGGAAGGGCTCCGCGACAAGACGGGCTTCGCGAAGCGCGTTGGCGTTCAGCACTTCCCAGGACATGGACATAGGCGCGATTCTATTCCCGTTCAATGTTGATGGTCTAAGTCATTGATTTGACATGGGGGGTTGCATTTCCGCCGTACCTGTATAAAAATCCAGGTCAACCGGCTTCTCGCTTTGCGCGTTGGGAACGCTGAAACGGCGTCCGGGGGGCGAAGATGACGGCGGCGGGCGCCCGCTTCAACGCACGAATATAGGAGATAATCAAAATGGTCAACGAAGGGAAAGTCATGGAAGAAGCCAAGGCCAAGGCACTGCAGGCTGCTCTGGCCCAGATCGAAAAACAGTTCGGCAAGGGTTCCATCATGAAGATGGACTCTCAGGCCGCGCAGGATGTGCAGGTGGTGTCGACCGGGTCCTTGGGTCTGGACATCGCGCTCGGAGTAGGCGGATTGCCGCGCGGCCGCGTGGTCGAGATCTACGGGCCCGAGTCCTCGGGAAAGACGACCCTCACGCTTTCGGTGATCGCCCAGGTGCAGAAGCTGGGCGGCACTGCGGCCTTCATCGACGCCGAGAACGCGCTCGATCCGCAGTACGCAGCCAAGTTGGGCGTCAAGATCGAGGAGCTGCTGATTTCCCAGCCCGACACGGGCGAGCAGGCCTTGGAGATCGCCGACATGCTGGTGCGCTCGGGATCGGTCGACGTGATCGTCATCGATTCGGTCGCCGCGCTCACGCCGAAGGCCGAGATCGAGGGCGAAATGGGCGAGCCGCAGATGGGTCTGCAGGCGCGGCTGATGAGCCAGGCGCTGAGGAAGCTCACCTCCAACATCAAGCGCACCAACACGCTCGTCATCTTCATCAACCAGATCCGCATGAAGATCGGCGTGATGTTCGGCAACCCCGAGACGACCACGGGAGGCAACGCGCTCAAGTTCTACGCGTCGTGCCGCCTCGACATCCGGCGAATCGGCAGCATCAAGCGCGGCGACGAAGTGATCGGCTCCGAGACCCGCGTGAAGGTCGTGAAGAACAAGGTCGCGCCGCCGTTCCGCGAGGCGCTGTTCGATATTCTCTACGGCGAAGGGGTGTCCCTCGAAGGCGAGATCCTGGAGCTCGGTGTCGGCTGCGGCGTGGTCGATAAATCCGGTGCCTGGTACCAGTACAAGAAGGACCGCATCGGCCAGGGCAAGGACAACGCCCGCGACTTCCTGAAGGAAAACCCGGAGCTCGCCGCCGAGATCGAGGCGAAGATCCGCGAGAAGCTCGGCATCAAGGCCCCGGAGGCATTGGCTCCCGTCACCGCCGAGGTGTGAAAAAGCAGCCGACGCTGCGCGAGCGGGCGCTGAGGCTGCTCGCGCGGCGCGAGCACAGTCGCGCCGAGCTGGCCCGCAGGCTCCGGACGTACGCCAGTGCGGCGGAGGAGCTCGAAACCCTGCTCGAAGACCTGTCGCGACGCAGGCTCCTGTCGGACGAGCGCTACGCGGAATCGCGCGCTCACTCGCTTTCGCGCAAATACGGTTCGGCGCGCATCGCGCACGAGCTGCGCGCCCGGGGCGTTGAAAAGGAGCTCGCCTTGGCGGCTTCGAAGGTCGTCCGGGAAACGGAGCTCGAGCGTGCGCGCGAAGTCTGGCGGAGAAAGTTCCGGGATCCGCCCAGGACCCGCGGGGAGCGGGCAAAGCAGATGCGCTTTCTGCAGTCGCGAGGGTTTTCCTTCGATGCGATTCGCGCCGTCGTCGTCGACCCCGGCGAGGATTGAATTCGCCTAGAATCCCGGCTGGGGACCGGGACAGGCATGGGGCAACCAGGGGAAGGCTGGCTCGACGAGACGCGCTCCGCGTATCTCTACCGCGTGATCGCGGAGGTCGAGCGCGGCTCGCCGCGCTCGGAGCTGTTCCAGGAGCTGGCGCGCGAAGCCGAAGGGCAGGCCGCGATCTGGGCGAAGAACGCAGGGCTCGCATCGGTGCCCGCCTTCGTTCCGGACCTGCGCACCCGTATCGTGGCAGGACTGGTTCGGCGGCACGGCGCGCGCGCGATGCGCGGCATCCTCGCCGCCATGAAAGTGCGCGGGCTCTCCGTATACAGCCACGCCGCGCCGGGACACCCGTCGCCGACTTCGGTCGAGGAGATCGGCAAGCGCCACCGCGGTTTCGGCGCCGGCGGAAACCTGCGCGCGGCGGTCTTCGGGATCAACGACGGGCTGGTGTCGAACCTGAGTCTGATCCTCGGTGTCGCAGGAGCATCCTCGAACACGGGATTCATCCTGCTCTCGGGCGTCGCCGGGCTGCTCGCTGGCGCTTTTTCGATGGCCGCGGGAGAGTACGTTTCGGTGCGTTCGCAGCGCGAAATGTACGAACATCAAATTGGGCTGGAGCGGGCCGAGCTCGGCGAATATCCCGCCGAAGAGGCGGAGGAACTGGCTTTGATCTACGCGGCGCGCGGGATGAATCGCGCGGACGCCCGCGCGCTCGCGGAGCGCACCATCGCCGATCCGCGCCTGGCGCTCGACACGCTCGCGCGCGAGGAGCTCGGCCTCAATCCCGAGAACCTCGGCTCGCCCTGGGGAGCGGCGCTGTCCTCGTTTTTTTCGTTTGGCGCAGGAGCGCTGGTGCCCCTGCTGCCGTTTCTCTTGGTGCGCGGCGGGGGCGCTCTCATCGCGGCGGTCGCAATGACCGCGGTCGCCTTGTTCGGGGTCGGCTCGATGATCAGCCTCTTCACAGGCCGCAGCGCGGTGCGCGACGGCCTGCGCATGCTCGCGATAGGCGGCGGCGCGGGGACGGTCACCTACTTGGTCGGCGCGCTGCTCGGCGTGAGCCTCGCCTGACTGGCCGCGAAACCGGAAATGGAAGCAGGGTTCGTCGTTCGCAGTCTCGCCGGGTTTTTCCTCCTGCACGCCGTCGCGTGGGCTCTGAGCGAAGACCGCAGAACCGTCGCCTGGCGGCCGGTCATCGCCGGCATGCTACTGACCTTCGGGCTGGGACTGTTGCTCTTGAAGGCGCCCTACGCCAAGGACGTCTTTCTCGCATTAAACGGCGCGCTCAACGCGCTTGAAAAGGCGACCCAGGACGGGACCGCGTTCGTTTTCGGTTTTCTGGGTGGCGGACCCCTGCCGTACGCCGAAACCTATGCCGGTGCGAGCTTCGTGCTCGCGTTCAGGGCGCTGCCGCTGGTGCTCGTGGTGAGCGCGCTGTCGGCGCTGCTCTTTCACTGGCGGGTGCTCCCCTGGATAGTGAGGGGTTTTTCGTTCCTCCTGGAGAGGACGATGGGTGTTGGCGGCGCGATCGGCCTGTCCTCTGCGGCGAACGTGTTCGTCGGCATGGTCGAGGCCCCCCTGGTCGTCAAGCCCTACATCCGGAACATGAGCCGCGGTGAGCTCTTCATTCTCATGAGCTGTGGCATGGCGACCATCGCCGGCACCGTGATGGCGCTCTATGCGAGCATCCTTTCGAAAGTGATTCCGGACGCGCTGGGGCACATCCTGATCGCGTCGATCATCAGCACTCCGGCGGCGATTGCGATCTCGGTGCTCATGGTTCCGGGGAAGGCGTCGGCCACGGAGGGAAAACTCGCATCCCAGGCCGCCGCTTCGAGCATGGACGCGGTGACTCGTGGGACGGTCGATGGGGTGCAGCTCCTCGTCAACATCGTCGCGATGCTGGTCGTGCTGGTGGCGCTGGTGAGTCTCGCCAACCAGGTTCTCGCGCTGCTTCCAGGTGTCGCGGGGACCCCGGTCACGCTACAGCGCTTGTTCGGCATCGCATTGGCGCCTCTAGTGTGGATCATGGGCATTCCCTGGGCGGAGGCGACGACCGCCGGGGCCTTGATGGGTACCAAGACCGTGCTCAACGAGTTGCTCGCCTACGTCGACCTCGCGAAGCTCCCCGAGAGCGCGCTCAGCCCCCGCAGCCGACTGATGATGACCTATGCGCTGTGCGGCTTCGCCAATTTCGGCAGCCTCGGAATCATGATCGGGGGCCTCGCGACCATGGCGCCGGAGCGCCGGGACGAGATCGTTTCGCTGGGCGCAAAGACCATCGTCTCCGGAACGCTTGCGACCTGCGTTGCGGGCTCGGTGGTGGGCATGCTGTATTGAGCCCGTGCGGGGAGTCTTACCGGAGAATCGCCTTCACCTTCTCCCAGTCGTTGGGAAAGAGGGCGAGCATTCCCGGCTTGTCGGCGTCGAGCACCGAATAGTCGAGCGCCAGAAACTCCCCGACGATCGCATCGTACTTCTCCTGCAGGACTCTTGAATCGGGGTCGAGACCGCGCACCATCCCCAGGCCGGTCGGTGCCGCGCCGATCACTTTCACGCTCAGATCGGGGCGATATTTCCTCAGGAGGAGGATCAGGCGCCAAATGTCGCCGCTCCAGAACGTGGTTCTGCGCTCTCGTTCGGCGGTGTGGCGGGACAAGGGGTAACAGTCGTGAATCAATATCGTCGACCGTGACGTGCAGTACCTCTCGATATTCATGAAGTCGCGCAGTGCAAATTCGAATTGGTGCATCCCGTCGATGAAAGCGAGATCAATAGGCAAACCGCCGAATTCCGCGCGCACGTCGTGAGCGGCGAAGTACTCGTCGCTCGTGGCGGCATGAATGCTCGTGCCGGGAGCGAGCCGCTCTGTGATCCTCGGTTCGGGGTCGATGCCAATCGCGCGCGTTTCCCGCCGGGCGAGCGCGATCGATTGCCCGGTCTCGACGCCGATCTCCAGGTAGGTGCGCGGACGCAAGTGCGAGTGGAACATCGAGATGACTTCGAGATAGAAAGGTCCGGGAAAGTTGAGGTTCGCGAGGAAGCTATGTGCGGGGTGCAGCCCAGGGTCCAGCGCGAGCGCTGTTTCGCAGCATTTGCGCGCGGCCTCGCTCGCGCCGAGCTCCCGGTGCGCCACGGCCGCGCCGAAATGGCACTCGGTATTTTGCGGGTCGAGCATGCGGGCACGCTCGAAATGCTCGAGCGCCTCGCGAAAGCGTCCCGTCCGCAAATCGATCCCGCCCGCGTAACTGTGCGCCTGAACGTGTTCGGGTTCTGCGCGCAGCGTGCCGGCAAAGCGCTCTGCGGCGACAGCAAGCTGGCCCGCCTTGTACGCTTCCACCCCGGCTTCGAAGTCGATCTGCCCGGCCAGGCGGACCTTCGACGCGAATAGATCCTTCAGTATCCGTTCCAGCATACTGCGCTAAGCTTAACTCAATACGGAAGAGTCGTTGCACGAGCCGACAAATCGGGCGAAAATCAGACGCTTCAAGGAGTTGTCTCGGGATTTCATGAAATCGTCCGAAATCAGGGCAAAGTTTCTGAAGTTCTTCGAAGAGCGCGGACACGCGGTCGTCGCCTCGAGCCCGCTCGTTCCGGCAAACGATCCGACGCTCCTTTTCACCAACTCGGGCATGGTGCAGTTCAAGGACGTGTTTCTCGGCAGGGAAACCCGGGCGTACAAGCGCGCGACGACCGCGCAGCGGTGTCTGCGGGCGGGCGGAAAACACAACGATCTGGAGAACGTGGGCTACACGGCGCGCCACCACACGTTCTTCGAGATGCTCGGCAACTTTTCATTCGGCGACTATTTCAAGCGCGACGCGATCCGCTATGCCTGGAACCTGTTGACGGAGGTGTACAAGCTGACGCCTGAACGCTTGTGGGCGACGGTGTATCACGAAGACGACGAGGCGTACGATCTATGGACGAAGGAGATCGGCGTGCCGAAAGGGCGCTGCATCCGCATCGGCGACAAGCCCGGAGGCCCTAAATACCAGAGCGATAACTTCTGGCAGATGGCCGACACGGGCCCCTGCGGTCCCTGCAGCGAAATCTTCTACGATCACGGGCCCGGGATCCCGGGCGACCCGCCCGGCTCGAGCGAAGCCGAAGGCGATCGCTACATCGAAATCTGGAATCTCGTTTTCATGCAGTTCAATCGGGACGACAAAGGCGCGGTGGCGCCCCTGCCCAAACCCTGCGTGGACACGGGCATGGGCCTGGAGCGAATCGCGGCCGTTCTCCAGGGCGTGCACTCGAACTACGAGATTGACTTGTTCCGGGACCTGATACGCGCCGCGGCGCGGGAGACGGGGACGAAGGACCTCGTGAACAATTCGCTGAACGTGATCGCCGACCACATCCGGGCGTGCGCCTTTCTTGTCGTGGACGGCGTCATACCGGGAAACGAAGGACGCGGTTACGTGCTTCGCCGCATCATCCGTCGCGCCATCCGCCACGGGTACAAGCTCGGGCGTAAAGAACCCTTCTTCCACCGCCTCGTCGCGGACCTGTCGCGCGCGATGGGCGAGGCCTATCCGGAGCTCCCGCACGCGAAGGAGCGCGTCACCCAGGTGCTCAAGGCCGAGGAGGAGCGCTTCGCAGAGACGCTGGAGAACGGCATGAAGGTGCTCGAGGGCGCGCTGCATCGCGAAGACCGCATGCTCGACGGAGAAACCGTGTTCCAGCTCTACGACACCTTCGGTTTTCCCGTCGATCTGACCGCGGACATGGCGCGCGAGCGCGGCATCATGGTCGACCACGCGGGATTCGAGGCTGCGATGCAACGCCAGCGCGAGCGCGCCCGAGCCGCGGGCAAGTTCAGGATGGACGCGGGCGTCGAGTATTCGGGCCGCGCGACGGAGTTCCGCGGCTACGACAGCCTTGCGCTCGACGACGCCAAAGTGGCGGCGCTCTACCGGGAAGGGACTTCGGTGCCGGCCATCGGGGCGGGGGAATCGGCCATCGTGGTGCTGGACAAGACTCCGTTCTACGCCGAATCAGGGGGCCAGGTGGGCGACGCGGGCGAGATCGTCGCGGCGGGCGGCACTTTCGTAGTCTCCGACACGCAGAAAATCCAGTCCGAGGTGTTCGGTCATCACGGTGCGCTCGCGACCGGCCGGCTCGCCGTGGGCGACGGGGTGGCGGCGCGCGTGGACGCGGCGCGGCGCGCGCGCACCATGCGCAATCACTCGGCCACGCATTTGATGCACAGGGCCTTGCGCGCGGTGCTGGGGCCGCACGTGCAGCAAAAGGGGTCGCTCGTGGACGCCGAGAAGACGCGCTTCGACTTCTCGCACGACTCAGGCCTGACCGACGAACAGCTCCGTCGCATCGAGGCGATGGTCAACGCGGAAATTCTCAGAAACGAGGCGACTTCGGCGCGCATCATGAAGTTCGACGACGCCGTCAAGGGCGGTGCCATGGCCCTGTTCGGCGAGAAGTACGGCGACGAGGTGCGCGTTCTGGACATCGGCTCCTCGCGCGAGCTGTGCGGCGGCACGCACGTCGCCCGCACCGGCGACATCGGCTTCTTCAAGATCACATCCCAGGGCGGCGTGGCGGCGGGCGTGCGCCGCGTCGAGGCGACCACCGGCGAGGGCGCGCTCGCCTGGGTGCAGGCGATGGAAGACGAGCGCCACTTCGTCGAGGGCTTCTACCAGGCGTCGGGCGAGGCGCTGAGAGAAAAGCTGAAGGCGGAGCGCGAGGAGAAGAGGGCGCTGGAGAAGGAGCTCGCGCGCCTCAAGTCCCGGCTCGCGGCCAGCCGCGGCGACGACCTCGCGGCGCAGGCCGTCGAGGTCAAGGGCATCAAGGTGCTCGCGGCGTCGCTCGACGGCGCCGATGCGCGGACCCTGCGCGAGACGCTCGACAAGCTCAAGGACAAGCTGAAATCCGCCGCGATCGTGCTCGGCTCGACCGAAGGCGGAAAGGTCAGCCTTATCGCCGGGGTGACGCCGGACCTCACCGCGAAGCTGAAGGCGGGCGAGCTCGTCAACTACGTGGCGCAGCAGGTGGGCGGCAAGGGCGGCGGCAGGCCGGACATGGCGCAGGCGGGCGGCACCGACCCCGCAAAAGTCCCGGCCGCGCTCGGTTCCGTGCGCCGGTGGGTGGAGCAGCGGCTCTAAGCTTTCCCTCTGAGGCAAGAGCTCACGAACCTCTTGCGGTCCTCGCCTCTCATGTTTCTCAGGTTCGCCTGCGTGTTGCAGTACGCCGTGCGGTCCTGCTGCTTCTTCTGGGCCTGCGTCGGCGCCTTCTTCTGGGCCTTCGTCGCTTTCTTCTGGGCCTGTGTGGTCGCCTTCTTCTCGGTCGGCGCCTTGCCCTTGTCCTGGCCGCAGGCGACCGCCGCTACGGCGAGCGCGATGCAAAGCAGCAAAGCGGGTAGTCTTTTCATCGGTTCCTCCTCGTGATGAGTTGAACAGGAAACCGGGCCGATACGCCCTCGTAACGGTATCACGGTCCGCATACCTGCGGTGCTTCGGCTAAAATCCAAGCGTTTCAGTTCGTTAGATATTTCACACAAGCAGCAGCGGAAATGCACTTCAAAGTCGACGACGTCAGAATCCGGGAGATCAAGGAGCTCGCGCCGCCCGCGCTCCTGCTGCGCGAATTTCCCTGCTCGGAGAAAACCGAGGAACTGACCTACAACACGCGGCAGGCGATTCACCGCCTCCTTCACGGCTCGGACGACAGGATTCTCGTCATCATCGGACCGTGCTCGATCCATGATCCCAGGGCGGGCCTCGAGTACGCGCGCAAGCTCGTCGAAATGAGAAAAGAACTCGAGCGGGAGCTCGTCATCGTCATGCGGGTCTATTTCGAGAAGCCCCGCACCACCGTTGGCTGGAAGGGACTGATCAACGATCCGGACCTCGACGGCAGCTTTCACATCAACAAGGGGCTGCGCCTCGCGCGCGAGCTGCTCATGGACATCAACGAGACGGGGCTGCCCGCGGGCACGGAGTTTCTGGACATGATCTCGCCGCAGTACTACGCGGACCTCGTGAGCTGGGGTGCGATCGGCGCACGCACCACGGAATCGCAGGTGCATCGCGAGCTCGCCTCCGGGCTGTCGTGTGCGGTCGGCTTCAAGAACGGCACCGACGGGAATGTGCGCATTGCGGTCGACGCGCTGAAGGCGGCGCGCACTCCCCACCATTTTCTTTCCGTGACCAAGGAGGGGCACTCCGCCATCGTCTCGACCAACGGCAACGAGGACTGCCACATCATCCTGCGCGGCGGAAAACATCCGAATTACGACGCAGGAAGCGTCGACGCCGCGGCCAAGGAACTGGCCGGCGCCGGGCTCGAGCAGCGCCTCATGATCGATTGCAGCCATTCGAACAGCCAGAAGATGTATCAGCGCCAGATCGACGTCGCGCGCGAGGTCGCGCGCCAGGTCGCCGCCGGCGAGGACCGCGTCATCGGCCTCATGGTCGAATCGCACCTCAAGGCGGGCCGCCAGGATCTCGTTCCGGGAAAGCCCCTCGTATACGGCCAAAGCATCACCGACGCCTGCATCGGCTGGGAGGACAGCGTGCCGCTGCTCGAGAATCTCGCCGAAGCGGTGCGGAGGCGCCGGCTGGTGAAAGCCGAAGAATCCTAGGGGCCAAGCCACGTTTGCCAGCGCAACCGGGGAGCCGGGATTGAAACGCGGGCTGTCCCCGGTTTTCTGGGGCGCCGCGGCGCTGATCCTCGCGTTCAAGCTGTGGCTATCCGCGGTCTTTCCCTTCACCGGCGACGAAGCCTATTTCGTCGACTGGGGCGCCTTTACCGACTACGGCTATTACGATCATCCGCCGATGATCGGCTGGCTGCTCGCCCTGCTGCTCAAGCTGTCGCGCGCAGAATGGCTGCTGCGCCTGCCCGTGACCCTGCTGCCCTTCGCGCTGGCGGCGGGAATCTACGCAGCGCTCCGCCGCGCGGACGAAACGAAGGCGGCGCTCACCGCGCTCGCCTTCATGCTGCTGCCCGCCAACGTGTGGGGCGTCTTCATCACCACCGACACGCCGCTCGTTTTCTTTTGCTTCGCCTCGGCGATGGCATTCTGGCTGGGGATCGTCCGGCGCGCGCCGGGCTGGCACGCGCTCGCCGGCACCTTTCTCGGGCTGGCGTTCCTTTCGAAGTATTTCGCGGTCCTGTTGGGACTCGCCTACGCGGCTCATGTCGCGCTTTCCCCGCGCGGGCAGCGCGACTGGCGCGCGCTTGCGCTGGTCGTGCTGTGTTCGCTTCCGTTCGCAGCCGTCAACCTTTGGTGGAATTACGAGCATTGCTGGGCGAACCTGATGTTCAATCTCTACAACCGGCACGACGCCGCCGGCTGGTCCTGGAAGACGCCGCTGGTCTATGCCGTCTCGGTGCTCTACGTGCTCAGCCCGGTCGCCCTGTGGCAGCTCGCAAAAGAGCGCCGGCGCGTGGCCGCAGCGCTCGGCGAACCGGCGATGCGATTTTTCGCCGTCGCCTTCGCGCTCCCCTTCGGGTTCTTCGCGGCGCTCTCGGCGGTCAAGCTGATCGGCCTGCACTGGATGCTCGCCTTCGTGCCCTTCTTTTTCGTCGCGGTCGGCGGATTGCTGTCGCGCGAGCAGCTGCTGCGCTCGGTGCTCTATCTCGGGGCGTTCAGCGCCGTCCACGTCGCGGCGATCGCCGCCGCGTCGATGCTGCCACTCGACACCTGGAAGGGCGCGCGTTTCTACGACGGCATCGTGTACCACGCTCGCATGACTGAAATCCTCCGTGAGCTGAAACCCTACGGGGAGGAATTCGATTTGGCGACCGACGGGTACTCGATGTCGGCGGTCGCGTCCTTTCATGCGCGCCGGCGTGTCGCGGTATTCGGAGCTGCATCCTCGCACGCGAGGCACGACGACATCCTCACCGATTTCAGGCGGCTCGACGGCAGGGACATTTTGATTCTGCGCAAGACTCCTCCGGAAGACGCCGATTACCGGCCGTACTTCCGCTCCGTCGAATACCGCACGATCTCGCCAGCCGGCGCGACCTTTCATGTGGTCCTCGGCCGCGGGTTCGATTTCGCCGCGTACCGGGAGAAGATCCTGAGGCCGCTGCAACAACGTTACTACGCCATTCCCTGGTACTTGCCGCAGGGACGCTGCTATTTCTGCGAGCGCTATCTGGGCACGCCGACTTGCCCGTCAAAAGACTGACCGATGACCGGCGCCCTCATCCGCCTGATGCGCCCACACCAGTGGATCAAGAGCGGGTTCCTTCTCATCGGCGTGGTTTTCGGCCACGGATGGAGCGACGCAAGGCTCGTCGCGGAAGCGCTCGTCCTGTTCGTCGCTTTCTGCCTGGTCTCAAGCGCGGTGTATATCCTCAACGACATCGCCGACCGGGATGCCGACCGCCTTCATCCGCACAAGCGCCAACGGCCGCTGGCGCGGGGCGAGATCGGCGTGGGCGCCCCGATCGCGCTGTGCATCGCCCTCGCGCTGGTCGGGCTCGCGCTGGCGGCAGCCGTGTCGCTGGCGGCGCTGCTGATCGCCGCCGCCTATGTCGTACTCAACATCGGATACAGCGCCGGGCTCAAGCACGTGGCGATTCTCGATGTGTTCATGATCGCCAGCGGATTCATGTTGCGCATCCTCGCAGGCACCGCGGGAATCGGCATTCCTCCGTCGAACTGGCTGCTGCTCTGCGGGCTGATGCTCACGCTGTTTCTCGGCTTCTGCAAGCGGCGGGCCGAGCTGCTCGCGGTGACCGGCCCCGTGAATTCAGGAGGCGGACATCGTGTCGCCCTCGACGGCTACAGCCTGGCGCTGCTGGACTGTCTGATCGCGGTCAGCGTCGCTGGCGCCGCGCTCGGCTACGCGCTGTACACCGTGGACCCGGACACCATAGCGGTGCATGGCACCGACCGGCTTTTTCTCACGTTTCCGTTCGTGTTGTACGGTCTGTTTCGGTATCTGCAAGTCGTGTACTCGAAGGGGGGCGGCGGTGATCCCGCCTGGGAGATGCTGCGCAATCCGCACCTGATCGCGGCAACCGCCGGGTGGTTGGGTGCGACCGGATGGCTCCTTGTCCGGTGAGACGCGACTCCGGTATTTGTGATCGGTACGGCGTTTGGGCATAATCTCGCCCGTCACCGGCGCGAGGGGCGGGTGCCGGGCCCGCGCGCGGCGGCTCACCGAGGCGAGTCCGAAGATGGCAGAAACTGCGGAAAGGGCCCGGCTGGCACAGCTCGAGTCGCTGGGCGATCCCACGCGCTTCGCGAGCAGGATTCACAGCCTCATCACGTTCTCGCCGCTTTTCGAGAACTTCAACCTGACGGAAATCCGCGTGCTGAGCGAGTTCATGCAGGTCTACCGCGCCGGCCCCGGCGTGGAAATCATCCGCGAGGGCGACGCGGGCGATTTCATGGTTTTTCTGATCGAAGGCCAGATCGAGGTGTTCAAGCAGGACCGGTCGAACGCCCCGCGGCTGATTGCATTGATCGCGCCCGGGCAGTCGTTCGGCGAGATGTCGATGATCGACGGCGAGCCGCGCTTTGCGAGCTGCGTTGCGGCGGAGTCATGCATGATTGCGGTGCTGTCTCGCGACAGTCTGGCGCGCATCATCCTGGAGCAGACAACGCTCGGGGCGAAAATCCTAATGGAACTGGTGCTTATGCTGTCGCAGCGGCTGCGTCAGACCAGTTCCAAGCTGCTCGACTACATGGATCGCGAAAAGACCTGATCAGGGAGTCATACCGGCCCGAGAACCTGTGGCACAATACGCGGCCGGAGTGGTGGAGGGTGAAATGAAAATAACGAACGGCAAGGATTTCTGGGCCGGGGTGATGTTCATCGCGTTCGGGCTGGGTTTCATGGCCGTGGCCCAGAACTACGCCATGGGGAACGCGGTGCGCATGGGGCCGGCGTATTTTCCGACGGTGCTCGGGGGCATCCTCGCCGTGCTCGGAGCGGTGGTCTTTCTTCGGGCGTTCCTATCGAAGATCGAGCATACGCTGCGCGTGTTTCCGTTCCGCCTCTGGTACCTCCCCATAGGGGTGGGGCTGGGCGTCCTCGCGTTCTACACGCAACCCTCGCGCGATGCGAGCATCGCGTTGCAGATCGGCCACATGCTTCTGGCCGGCCTTGCCGTTGGGCTGACGTTCGCCGCGTTTGGCGAGCGATCGCTCTGGGTGGTGCTTCTTTCCGTGGTCATTTTCGGTTATGCGCTAAAGCCGCTCGGGCTCGTACTGGCGGTCTTCATCATGACGACCGTTTCGGCCGTACCAGGGTTCGCGTGGACTCGCAGGGATTTCCAGATGTTGCCGGTCTACTTGGCCGTTGGAGTCCTCCTGACCTACCTTACGCTGGTCGTGTCACCGCCGATACAGCGTGTTTTGCTCGCCGTGTTTGGCGCGGTGGGTGTTAATTTACCCCCAGTGCTGGCGCTCATATTTGTGGAGATCGGCCTGGGCGGAGTGCTCGCATTCTTCGCGGGCCGGTACAAGTGGCCGCAGATCACGGCGGGGCACGTCACCGTGCTCAGCTTTGCTCTGGCTGTATTCTCGGTAGCATCGTTCGTCCACGGCCTGGGGCTGCCGATGAACGTTTGGCCGAGCCTCTTCGAGTAGCCGCCATGGAAGGGCTCTTTGCCAACCTCGGTCTGGGCTTCAGCGTTGCGCTCTCCATCCAGAACCTTTTCTATTGCCTGATGGGGGTGCTCCTTGGCACGCTGATCGGCGTTCTGCCCGGCATTGGACCTGTTGCAACGATCGCCATGTTGCTGCCGGTCACTTTTACGCTCAACCCCACTTCCGCGCTGATCATGCTCGCCGGCATCTACTACGGCGCGCAGTACGGCGGCTCGACCACCGCGATTCTTGTCAACATTCCCGGCGAATCGTCTTCGGTCGTCACCTGCCTGGACGGATACCAGATGGCGCGCCAGGGCCGGGCGGGACCCGCGCTCGGCATCGCGGCGATCGGCTCGTTCTTCGCCGGCTGCGTGTCCACCGTGATCATCGCGCTGTTCGCCCCGCCGCTCGCGGAAGTCGCGCTGAAGTTCGGCCCGGCGGAGTACTTTTCGCTGATGGTGCTCGGTCTGATCGCCGCGACGGTCCTTGCGCACGGCTCGCTCATCAAGGCGATCGCGATGGTGATTCTCGGGCTGTTGCTCGGCCTGGTCGGGACGGACGTCAACTCCGGCGTCGCGCGCTTCAGCTTCGGCGTCTCGGAGCTCTCCGACGGAATCGGATTCGTCTCGGTCGCGATGGGCGTGTTCGGCTTCGCCGAGATCATCGCCAACCTCGAGCAGAAGGAGCAGCGCGAGGTCTTCACCAAGAAGGTTAGCAATCTGCTTCCCAGCTTGCAGGACTTCAAGGATACCTGGGGGTCGATACTGCGCGGGACAGCGCTCGGCTCCTTCCTCGGCATTTTGCCGGGGGGTGGGGCGCTGCTCGCTTCGTTCGCCGCATATACGCTCGAGAAGAAGGTCTCCAGGAATTCAGCCAACTTCGGCAAGGGCGCGATCCAGGGCGTGGCGGCCCCCGAATCGGCGAACAACGCCGGCGCGCAGACTTCCTTCATTCCGCTGCTCACGCTCGGCATTCCCTCCAACCCCGTCATGGCGCTGATGATCGGCGCGATGATGATCCAGGGCATCGCCCCCGGCCCGCAGGTGATGACCGAGCGGCCGCAGCTCTTCTGGGGAATGATCGCCTCGATGTGGGTCGGCAACCTGATGCTGGTCGTGCTCAATCTGCCGATGATCGGCATGTGGATCAAGCTGCTGATGGTGCCGTACCGGTTCCTCTACCCGTCGATCCTCGTGTTCTGCTGCGTCGGCGTGTACAGCCTGTCAAACAGCCCGTTCGACGTGATGCAGACTGCGGCTTTCGGCGTAGTCGGCTACATCTGGGTGAAACTGGAGTGCGAGCCCGCGCCGCTCATTCTCGGCTTCATCCTCGGGCCGCTCATGGAAGAAAATCTCCGCCGCGCGATGCTGCTCTCGCGCGGCGATGCCCTGGTATTCTTCCAGCGGCCGATCAGCCTCACCATGCTTCTGATCGCCGCCTTCCTGCTGGCGGTCGTGCTGGCGCCGACCGTGCGCAAGAAGCGCGAGGAGGCTTTCGTCGAGGCTTGAGCGCCCGCTGCGGAGTCGTTCACTAGCGGTTCTTGCCCTGCTGCCAGAGAACGTCGCCGCGGCCCCCCTCGCGGTTGAGGACGCGGCCGAGAACGAAGAGCAGGTCCGATAGCCGATTCAGGTACGCCCGCGCCGGGTCGGCGACCTTTTCCGCGGACGACAGGGCGACTATCGAGCGCTCGGCGCGCCGGCAGACGGTGCGCGCGAGATGCGCGAAGCCTGCGGCGCGCGTCCCCCCCGGGAGGATGAATTCCTTCAGAGGCGGCAGCACGGAGTTGAACTCGTCGAGCTGCGTCTCGAGCCGCTGAACCTGGCCTTCGGTCATGGTCGCACGGCCCGGTATCGAGACGTCCCCGCCCAGATCGAACAAATCGTGCTGGATGTTCTCGAGAACCGCGCGCATTTTTCCGGGGATCTGCTCGGCGAGGAGCACGCCGATCGCGGAATTCAGCTCGTCGATCTCGCCGAGCGCGATGACGCGCGGGCTGTCCTTGCGCGTGCGTGAGCCGTCGCCCAGCCCGGTCTCGCCGCCGTCGCCGGTGCGCGTATAGATCTTCGACAGGCGGTGGCCCATGAGCGGACAGGGATTTCGGAGATCGGTAATGTAGCATGCGGCCCGCTCGTCCGCCGCCCAGCGTGCGCTAAAGCCCGGCCGACGCACCGAACCGCATCCGCACCAAATGGTCGAGCGACAACTTTCCCGGCCCGCGGCTGAGCAAGACGAGGAGCATCGCAGCCCACTGGATGTGGGCCGGCCATGCCAGCGGGTAGACGAAGACCTCGATCACCGCCGTCATGCCGAGCAGGACGAGTGCCGCGGCCCGCGTCGCCAGGCCGAGAACGAGCAGCACGGGCGTCGTGAGCTCGATCGAGACCGCCATGTAGGCGGCAAGCTCGGGCGGCAGGAGCGGCACCTTGTATTCTTCGACAAAGAGCTCGACGGCCGTGTTCCAGTTCGCGAGCTTAGTCGTTCCCGAGCTCCAGAACACGGTCGCGGTCGCGAACCGCAGCGGCGCCGCGAGGAGCCAGTACGGAACGGACTCAAGCCAGCGAAGGGTGCGTCCGATCTGAGTCACGGCGGGCTGTTCGCCCGAAGCAGAGTTGTCATGGGAAATTCACGGCTGTTTTGTTCAAGCTGAAGTCGATGAATCGGCCTGCCGCAAGGTGATCGGCGAGCAGCGCCGGCGCGTCGAAATCCGGCGCTTCATCGAGGGCGTCAGCGAGCGGCCTGCCTGCGCAAAGCGCGAAGGTGAATCGCCATGCGGATTCGCTCGCGCGACGGACCTCGACGCCCGTCGGTAGGCGCCCGGTGAGCAGCCACACTGGGCCCGACCAGGGATCGATCGCCGAGAGAGCCGAGTCGTCCTCCTCCAACACCGCGCGCCAGATGAGATCCGCGGGATGATCCATGCGGAGTAAGCTCACTGAAGGATGCAGCGCAAAGCTCACGCGCGCCCGCTCGCCTTCCGCGAGCGCGGCGAGCCGCCGTGCATCGAGCGGTACCGCGTCGGGGGCGTGCAGCGCGCGGTTCACCGCCCATTCGAGCCGGGCGACATCAGGCAGGTAGGCAAGCGACGATGCGGGTTCGAAACGGGAGAGAAAACCGGGGAACTGATCGCCGTAGTCGTCCAGACAGGCGCTGCTCGGCGGGGAGGTCTCGATGAAAACACGGGCGGCTCCCTCGAAGAACTCCCCGCCCACGATGCGGTGCACGGCGGGATACGACAGGCGCAACGCTGTCGTGAGCGCACTCGCAAAGGCGTTGCGGTAGATGTCCAGCCGCTCCCCCGCACCGATGTCACCGCCGACGACGTGCGCCGAGATCCCGCCGTCGTCGTGGATGACGAGGCTCGCGCGCAGCGCGCGCTGGAGCTCAAGCAGCGAGGGCGCGGCAGCTTCCACTTTCCGCCTCCTCGATCAGCGCGGCGGCGTGGGCCGCCTCCTCGAGCAGCACCGCCATGGGCGGCACATTGGTGTCCCATTCGATCAGCGTCGGTACCGGGCCGAAGCGCGCCAGCGCTTCCGCGTAGAGCGCCCACACTCCAGGCGCGACGTGCGAGCCGTGATCGTCGATGCAAAGCGTTCGCGTCTCGTCGATCCTCCGGACGGTGTGACCGGCGAGGTGGATCTCGCCTACCGCTTCGGGCGGCAAGGCGGCGAGGTATGCCGAGGCCCGCCAGCGATGGTTGCAGGCGCTCACGTAAATGTTGTTCACGTCGCAGAGAATTCCGCAGCCCGTGCGTTTTGCCACCTGGGCGAGAAATTCCCACTCCGGTATCGTCGAGTGCCGAAACTGCAGATAGGTGGACGGGTTCTCGACCAGGATCCGGCGCCTCAGAAAGGCCTGGACCTGCTCGACGTGCCGGCATACGACCTCGAGCGTCTCCTCGGTCAGAGGCAGCGGAAGGAGATCGGCGAGATAATTCCCGGCCGCGACGCTGAACGAGAGGTGCTCCGAGACGAGCCCGGGCTCGGTCCGCTCGACGACCTTATGAACTCGCGCGAGATGCGCCCGGTCCAGGCCCTGCGCGCTGCCGAGCGAGAGTCCTGTGCCGTGAAGCGAGAGCGGGTAGTCGCGTCGGATCGCGTCGAGATGAGCGGGTGCGCTCCCCCCACCCATGTAGTTCTCGGTGTGCACCTCGAACCACGCCGCGCCGGGGTGCGACCCGAGGACTTCCTGGTGGTGGCGGAAGCGCAGCCCGACCCCGGCCTTGGCCGGGATCGGGTCGCGTGCCTTTCGCGGCGAATCCAAGGCGGGCTCCCGATCAGGAGGCCGTGAGCTTGCCGCCCTGGATCTTGGAGCAGTCGCCCGCGGGAAGCAGCACGAAGGACTTCGTATCGCGCGCCTTGGTCGCCTGCCCGGCGCAGGAATGCGCGCCTTCGGCGCAGTCGTTCTTGGCCGCCGCGTTGATGCCGTAGCACTTTTCGAGCTTGTTCTTCTCCATCCTCGCCATGTTGTCCTTCACCACCTGCGGCATCTTGCTCATGTCCATCTTGCCCTGCGCCTGGATCGGCGCAGCCTGCATGGCAAGAGCCAGCCCGACGGCGCTGGAAAGAGTCGAAGCAGCCAATATGTATCGATTCATGGGGTCCTCTCATGTAAGGGTCTCGGAATCGAGACCGTGACGTGAGGTTCGGTGCAGGGCGGTCGAAGGTTACGGGTCGGGCAAAATTTATTCTGCGCGACAGGACCCGATCTAGGTGCGAGAATTTCCATTTAGAGCTGTCATGCGTTATATGACCGAATCCGAAATTGATGCGCTGGGCCCCGATCCGGCGCTGGCGGATGTCGCTCCGCTGGAACGGGCCCGTCGCGCAATGCAGCGCGCCGGCTGCTGGGGAGACAACCAGCAAATGGGCGGCCGCTGGCCGATCGGCTGCGTCGCTTTGGAAATCACGCAGCGTTGCAATCTCGACTGCACGCTCTGTTATCTCTCCGAGCACTCGGAGGCGGTCAAGGATGTTCCGCTCGACGAGGTTTTCCGGCGCATCGACCTGATTTGCCGCCACTACGGTCCGAACACCGACGTGCAGATCACGGGCGGCGATCCCACGCTCAGGCGGCGCGACGAACTTGTCGCGATCGTGCGCCGCGTGCGCGAGCGCGGACTACGACCGACCTTGATGACCAACGGCCGCAAGGCCACACGCGAGCTGCTCGAAGAGCTCGCCGCCGCCGGCCTCGTGGACGTGGCCTTCCACGTGGATACCACCCAGGGACTCAAGGGGTACCGGAACGAAGTCGATCTCAACGCGCTGCGCTCGGTTTACCTCGATCGCGCGCAGGGGCTGCCGTTATCGGTGATGTTCAACACCACAGTGCATGACGGGAACGTCGACGCGATTCCCGATCTGGTCCGGTTCTTCAGGGCAAACGCCGGGCGGCTGCGCACCGCCTCTTTCCAGGTGCAGGCCGCGACGGGTCGCGGGGTGCACGAGAAAAAGACGGCGATCACTCTGGACGCCGTCGCCGGGCAGATCGAGCGGGGAGCGGGGACTCCGATCAACTTTCGCAGCTCGATGATCGGGCATCCGCGCTGCAGCCGCTACGGCCTGTGCTTCGAGGTAAACGGCAGGCTCTACGACGCCCTCGACGAATCGGAGTTCGTCGCTCGCCTCCAAAGCGCCACGGCGCACCTCGTCCTGGACCGCGGCGACCGTCGCAAGGTCGCGAAGGAATTTTTCGCCTGGCTCGCAGTGAATCCGCGGCACTGGGCGAGCGTGCTCGAGTGGACCGCGGCCAAGGCATGGCGGATGAAGGCTGACCTGACGGCGGCGCGCGGACGGATCAACACGCTGTCATTTCTGATACACGGCTTCATGGACGCATGCGCTCTGGAGCGCGAGCGGATCGAGGCCTGCGTGTTCAAGACGATGACGCGCGACGGCCCGATATCGATGTGCCTGCACAACGCCAAACGCGACAGCTTCATCCTTCAATCGGTTCGCGTGCACACATCGGCCGGGGAGCGTTTCTGGCAGCCGTTGACCGGCGCGCTCGGAATCCGGCCCGATGCGCCCTCGGCGCTGGCGTCGGAGGAGTACGGTCTTAAGCGTGCCAAAGGACGGACGCGTTGGAGACTTATCGATCAGCGAGCGCGCTGAGATGGGATCGATACCCGAACAATGCCACGCTGTGGCCACAAAGACCGCAGCGGCGACCTTGCTTTGTACAGTGTGCGCGTTTGCGCCGACGGCAGAAAGTCAGCAGATCGATCCGTATCAGCCCTGGGCGCGGGTGCTGGAAAAGTTCGTCAACGAGCGCGGCGAGGTCGATTTTCGCGCGCTCTCGAGCGATCGCGTCGATCTCGACGCGTTCCTCGACTTCGTCGCGCGGGCAAGTCCGCGCTCTACGCCCGAAGCATTTCCGACCCGGGAAGCGCAGCTCGCATATTATGTCAACGCCTACAACGCGCTGTCGATGTTCAACGTGATCGACTCGGGTTTCCCGAAAAGCCTTGCTGGATTGACCAAGTTCCGGTTCTTCGGCTTCAAACGCTTTACGGTCGGCGGCGACCGCGTGTCGCTTTACGCGCTGGAGAACGACGTCATCCGCCCGCTTGGCGAGGAGCGCGTGCATTTCGCGCTCAATTGCATGTCGGTCGGCTGCCCGCGGCTTCCGCGCGAGCCGTTTCGCCCTGACAAGTTGCAGCAGCAACTCGACCAGGCGGCGAGACAATTCTTCGGCGAAGCGCGCAATCTGCAGGCGCTGCCTGAGCGCAAGCTCGTGCGCGTTTCCAGCATCCTCAAGTTTTATACCGAGGATTTCCTGGCGAAAAGCCCGACCTTGATCGCGTACATCATCACGTATGCGAGTTTCAAGGTTCCGGATGATTACGGAATCGAGTTCATCGATTACGACTGGACGGTGAACGACCGAAAGCGTGAGCGCAGTTGATCAAGCGCACAGAAAATTGCGCATTGAACCATCAGAGGACAAATCGAGAGTAAGATTCCGCGGACGCACCCAAAGGAGGAATCATGGATAGAGTTCGCCTGCCGCTCTTTCTGCTGCGTATCGGCGTCTTCATCGTCATGCTGATGTGGACCCTCGACAAGTTCATCCGCCCGGAGCACGCCGCCGGGGTCTTCAAAAAGTTCTACTCCATCGACGGCATCTCGCCGACCGTGTTCTCCGTCATCGGGGCCGCCGAGCTGGTGCTGCTGGGCGGTTTCGTGACGGGGACGGCCAAGCGCTATACCTACGGTTTGGTGCTGCTCCTTCACGCGATCTCGACGCTCTCGTCCTACAAGCAATATCTGGCGCCGTTCGACAATCTGCTTTTCTTCGCCGCGTGGCCGATGCTCGCCGCGTGCATCACGCTGTACCTGCTTCGGGATTTGGATACGCTCTGGGCGATGCAAAAGAACTGAGTCTCGACCGCAGACGCCCGGCATCTCGGCACCTTGAAACGGACCCGGTGTATCCTTGTTTCGCCGCAAGTTCCGCCTATGTCCTCGAGTTCCCACAGCCGCGGTCCCGATCTGACTCTCGTCGCCGAAGCAGCGCCTTCTTCGGCCGCGCCTCCGCGATCGGAGCAGGAAAGACCCGCCGCGCGCGAGCTCGACTGGTCCATCTATATGGCTCGCGCGCAGGACGGCGACCGGGAGGCCTACAGGCGCCTGCTCGAGGACGTCACGCCGTATCTTCGTTCGATCGCCGCGCGCCACTTTCAGAATTCCGGCGACATCGAGGACGCGGTGCAGGAGGCGTTGCTCACGGTGCACGCCGTGCGGCACACCTACGACCCGGCGCGGCCGTTCGGTCCGTGGCTCGTCGCGATCGCCAATCGCCGCGTCGTCGACGGGCTTCGCCGCCAGGGGCGTTCCAGGGCGCGGGGAGTCGCCCTCGACATCGAGAATGAAACCTTTGTGTCGCCTCAAGCGAACTTAGCTGAGACGGCCTCGGATGGGCGGGTGCTGCGGGACGCGATCGAACAGCTGCCCCCTGGGCAACGCGACGCGATCCAGATGCTGAAGCTCCAGGAGATGTCGCTGAAGGAAGCCGCGGCGGCGAGCGGCATGTCGATCCCCGCATTGAAAGTCGCCAGCCATCGCGCACTGAAGAATTTGCGGAAGATTTTCGGAAGGCAAGGCGGGAGAACGTGATCACGACACCGGATCTCATAGAGTCACTTGTCGCCGGCGCAGAGCCGGTCCGTCGTCTACGTCCGCCGGCCGCGCGGGCCGCGCTGTGGCTGCTCTTCGCTCTAGCGATCGTGTCGCTGCTCGCCGTCAGTCACGGCCTTCGGCCGGACCTGGGCGCTCGCCTGGGCCAGCCGCTGTTCGTGACCGGACTGAGCGCCTCGCTCCTGACGGGTGCGCTTGCCGCATTGGCAGCGTTCGTCGTGAGCCTTCCCGACCGTTCGCGTCTGTGGCTGCTGCTTCCGGCCCCCGCGCTCGTGCTCTGGGTGTCGACGATCAGCTACGAGTGCCTGACCGACTGGGTCAGCATTCGGCCGGACGGTGTCGCTTTCGGCGAGGCGGCGGACTGCTTTGCGACGCTGGTATTGACGAGCGTTCCCCTGTGGCTCGCGCTGCTCTTGATGCTGCGCTACGCGGCCCTGTTGCGATCGGCCGCCGTGGCCGCGGCGGGAACCCTCGCTGTGGCGGCGCTTGCCGCGACCGCGCTGTCGTTGTTTCACGGTCTGGACGCCTCCGCGATGGTCCTGATGTGGAATCTCGGCGCTGCGGCGCTGCTCGTCGGGCTCGGAAGCGTGTTCGGGGAACGAATGTTTTCCTGGGTCGCGTCGGGGTAGCCGTCAGAAATCCAGATGGCGATGAAACCCAGGCAGTCCGTCCCTGCGCTCGAATTCGACACCGTCGGAGGCGGCCATTGGTCGCTGGCGGCGCAGAAGCCGCAGAATTTCACCATGATCGTGTTCTACCGCGGACTGCACTGCCCCGTATGCCGCAAGTACACGAGCGAGCTGAACGGAATGATCGGGGAGTTCGACAAGCGCGGCGTCTCGACGATCATCACGAGCACCGACGCAAGGGGCCGTGCCGAGGAAGCGAAAACCAAATGGGGCCTGCCGAACCTCACGGTCGGCTACGGCGTATCCATCGACAAGGCGCGCGAGTGGGGCCTGTACATCTCGACCAGCCGCGGCGTCACCTCGGCCGGGGTCGAGGAGCCGCCGCTCTTCGCCGAGCCGGGGCTGTTCCTGGTGAAGCCCGACGGCACGCTTTACTGGGCATCGATTTCAACGATGCCTTTCGCGCGCCCGCATTTCGGCGAGATCGCGCAGGCGATCGACTTCGCGCTTTCGAAGAACTACCCTGCGCGTGGAGAAGCCTAGCAATCAGCGAAGTGGATATGAAAACTCATCTTGAAAAGATCGGCAGCTTCGGAGGGATCATCGCCGCGGCCGCGTGCCCGGTCTGCTTTCCGAAACTCGCCTTGATCGGCGCGCTCCTCGGCCTGGGCGCGCTCGGCGCGTACGAATCGCAGCTCTTCATCGCCGCCCAGATACTGATCGCGGTCGCAATGCTGGGACACGCGCTCGCGTACCTGCAACACCGCAAGGCTTGGCTGCTCGGGCTCGCGATCTCAAGCGGTGCGGCCGTATTCGGCGGCCTGTACCTCTTGAACTCCGAGGCGATAATCTACGTGGTTTCGTCGGCCTTGTCGTGACGAGCGCCACGGACTATTGGGCGCGCTTTCGCAGGACACCGACATCTTCCCGTCAGACCTCCCCCGCGAAAGCCGAATAGAACGAGTGATATCGGGATCGACAATGGAGTCGGTGATAACCTGCCCGAAGTGCGGTCACAGGAAGCGGGAAATAATGCCGACGGATGCGTGTCAGTTTTTCTACGAATGCGCGGGCTGCCATACTCTTCTGCGCCCGAAAGCGGGCGACTGCTGTGTTTTTTGCTCGTATGGTTCTGTTAGGTGCCCGCCGGCGCAGCTTGCCGGCGCCGGATAGAGGAGAAGCTCATGGAACAGAAAGTGAAGTCCTCCCCGCGCCTCGCCCCGCTGCCGGTCGGCCACGCGCCCGAGCTCGCGGAGAACTTCGAGTTCTCGAAGAAATCCCTGGGCTTCGTCCCGAACAGCATGCTCATCATGCAGAGGAATCCCAAGCTGGTGAAGGCGTTCTCGCAGCTCTCCCAGGCGATCTGGGATCCCGACAGCGAAGTGGATCGCGGCTTCAAGCGCTTGGTCGGGCACGTCGCAAGCCGCGCAGCGGGGTGTGTGTACTGCATGGCGCACACCGCAGAAGGGTCGCTGCATTACGGCATCGAGGACCGCAAGCTTGCCGCTGTCTGGGAATACCGCACGAGCCCGCTTTTCACCGAGGCCGAGCGCGTCGCGCTCGATTTCGCGCTCGCCGCCGCCTCCGTCCCGAACGACGTGACCGACGAGATGTTCGCCGGGATGCGCAAGCACTGGTCGGAAAACCAGATCGTCGAGATCACCGCCGTAGTCGCCTACTTCGGCTTCCTCAACCGCTGGAACGACACCATGGGAACGCCGCTCGAGCCGGAGCCCATCGCGGCCGGCGAGAAGTATCTCGCTTCGCACGGCTGGAAGATCGGAAAGCACGCGCGAGCCTGAAAAAGAGAACGCACCCGTGCACGCAACGCTTCCCCTTCTCGAGGTTTCCGATTTCCCCGCGTTGCGCAGGGAGCGCCTGGAAACGCTCCAGGTCAACCTCGGCTACAAATGCAACCAGACCTGCGTGCACTGCCACGTCAACGCCGGCCCCACGCGCACCGAGGAGATGGACCGGGAGACGGTGCACACCGTGCTGCGCTACCTCGAGGCCTCGGGTGTCCGCACGCTCGACATCACCGGAGGCGCGCCCGAGCTGAATCCGCACTTCCGCGAACTGGTGGCGAGCGCCCGCGCACTCGGTACTCACGTCATAGACCGCTGCAATCTCACCGTTCTCGAAGAGCCGGGCCAGGAGGATCTCGCGGAGTTTCTCGCGCGCGAAGACGTCGAGGTCACCGCCTCTCTTCCCTGCTATACGGAGGAATTGGTGGACAGGCAGCGCGGCAAAGGCGTATACGAGACGAGCATTCGTGCCCTTCGGCGTCTCAATGCGCTCGGCTACGGAGCGGAGGGCTCGCACCTCGCGCTCAACCTCGTGTACAACCCTCAGGGAGCTTCGCTCCCGCCCGCGCAGGAAGAGCTCGAGGCGGACTACAAGAGGGTGCTCGGCGAGCGCTTCGGCATCCGCTTCAACCGGCTCTACACGCTCGCCAACATGCCGATCGCCCGATTCGGCTCGGCGCTCATCTCCAAGGGGCAGTTCAACGCCTACATGGAGCTGCTGAAGGAATCCTTCCGCGAGGAGAATCTCGGCGCCGTGATGTGCCGCACTCTCGTCTCGGTGGACTGGCAGGGCACCGTCTACGACTGCGATTTCAACCAGATGCTGGGACTGCCCCTCAGGATCGCCGGCCGGCGGCGGCTCAGGCTCTCCGATCTCCTCGGGTGCGATCTCGCCGGCAATCCGATCGTGGTGAAGAACCACTGCTTCGGCTGCACCGCCGGGCAGGGCTCGAGCTGCAGCGGCGCGCTCAATGGCTAGCACGCGGCCCGGGCGGTCCTGTCCGCGCCACTACCGTTACTCGCCCGCGGTCTTCGCGCGGGCGGCGGACCTCGAGACGCAATCGCTCTACATCGTCGGTGGGCTCTACGGCAATCCCTTCGCGCTCGAGGCGGTCCTCGATCTCGCGCGGCGCGAAAACGCGACGCTCGCCTTCAACGGCGATTTCAACTGGTTCAACGTCGACCCGGCGGAATTCGAAGGCGTCAATGAGATCGTCCTGGAGAACGTGGCCCTGCGGGGCAACGTGGAAACCGAAATCGCCGGCGAGGATTCCGGCGCGGGCTGCGGCTGCGCCTACCCGGAATGGGTGGGCGACGCCGAAGTGGAGCGCTCGAACGAGATTCTCGGGCGCTTGCGCGATACCGCAAGCGCGTATCCGGAATTGCGCAGGCGCCTGAGCGTCCTGCCCATGCACCTCGTCGCGGAAATCGCGGGCCTGCGCGTCGGCATCGCGCACGGCGACGCCGAATCGCTCGCCGGCTGGCAGTTCTCGCAGGAATCCCTGCGCGAGCGCCCCGAGCGCGCGGAGGCGCTGCTCGCCGGAGCCGCGATCGACGTGTTCGCGTGCACGCATACCTGCCTGCCCGTCATGCAGGACTTCGCCACGCCGCGCGGAACGGCCCTCATCGTCAACAACGGCGCGGCCGGGATGCCGAATTTCCGCGACACGCGTTTCGGCCTCGCGACGCGCATCGCGAGCGCACCCTCGGCGCAGGCGCTCTACGGCGCGCGGCTCGGAGCGGCGGTCGTCGAAGCCGTGCCCGTGCGCTACGACCACGACGCCTGGATGGCCCGGTTCGACCGCGTCTGGCCGGCCGGCTCGCCGGCCTCTGTTTCTTACCGCAGGCGCGTCGCCTCCGGCCCCGGGTACGACGTGGAGCAGGCGCTGCGGACGAGTTCCTCGACCGGCGCGCTCCCGCGCGCAGCCTGAAGCGGCGCGCACCATGTCGCGTCGCCGGCTGCTCGTCGCGGCCCTTCTCCTCGGCCTGATCGCGGCGTTTTTCGCGCTCGACCTCGGCCAGTATCTCCGGCTCGAATACTTCCGATCGCAGCAGTCGGCGATCGAGGAGTTCCGGCGGGCGAACCCGCTTGCGGCCGCCGCAATCTTCTTCGCGATTTACGTCGCCGTCACCGGCCTGTCCGTGCCCGGGGCGGCCGTTCTCTCGCTGGTGGTCGGCGCGATATTCGGGTTGCTATGGGGCACGCTGATCGTGTCGTTCGCCTCGAGCCTGGGCGCGACGCTCGCCTTTCTCTCCTCCCGCTTCGTCTTCCGCGAGTCGGTGCGAATCCGCTTCGGCGACCGATTGCGTGCAATCGATGCCGGCCTGGAGAAAGAGGGCGCGTTCTATTTGTTTGCATTGCGGCTCGTGCCGGCGGTTCCGTTCGTGCTGGTCAATCTCCTCATGGGGCTCACGCCGATCCGGACCCGGACGTTCTACTGGGTGAGCCAGATCGGCATGCTTCCCGCCACGATCGTGTACGTCAACGCGGGCACCCAGCTGGCTACCGTCAAATCGATCTCGGGGATTCTTTCCCCGGCCCTGATCGGCTCGCTCGTGCTGATCGGCATCTTCCCGCTCATCGCCAAGCGCGCCGTCGAAGCCTTCAAGGCGCGCCGGCGGCTGGCGCGGTGGCCGAAGCCGGCCAAGTTCGACCGCAACCTCGTCGTGATCGGCGCAGGTTCCGCCGGTTTGGTGTCGGCCTACATCGCCGCCGCGGTCCGGGCGAAAGTGACCCTGGTCGAGAAAGACAAGATGGGCGGGGACTGTCTCAACACGGGCTGCGTGCCCTCGAAGGCCCTGATCAAGTCGGCGCGGCTCGTCGCGCAGGCGAAGCGCCCCCGCGAATTCGGCTTCAAGGCCATGCAGGTCGACTTCGATTTCGCCGACGTCATGGAGCGCGTGCAGCGCGTGGTGAGAACCGTCGAACCGCACGACTCGGTCGAGCGCTACACCAAGCTCGGAGTCGAGTGCCTGCGGGGCGAGGCGAGAATCACGTCTCCCTGGACGGTGGAGGTGAAGAGCGAAACGGGCAGGCGCGCGCTCAGCACACGGGCGATCGTCATCGCCGCGGGCGCGCGCCCCTTCGTGCCGCCGATCCCGGGGCTCGCGGAAACCGGCTGCCTGACCTCGGACACGGTGTGGACCTTGAGAGCGTTGCCGCCGCGGCTCGTAGTCCTCGGCGGAGGGCCGATCGGTTGCGAGCTCGCCCAGTGCTTCGCGAGGTTCGGATCGCGCGTGACCCAAGTCGAGATGCTGGAGCGCATCCTGATCCGGGAGGACCCGGAGATTTCCGAAATGGTCGCGCGGCAGTTCCGCGAGGAGCGCATCGACGTCCGCGCCGACCACAAGGCGGTGCGCGTGCTCCGGGAAGACGGCGAGAAGCTGCTCTTGTGCGAGCACGGCGGCAAGGACATCCGCATCCCGTTCGACGAGCTGCTGTGCGCGGTCGGGCGCGTCGCCAATACCGAGGGCTACGGCCTGGAAGAGCTCGGCATCGAACTGAGCCGCGCGCGGACCGTCGGCACCAACGAATACCTCCAGACGCTTCATCCCAACATCTACGCCTGCGGCGACGTCGCGGGCCCGTATCAGTTTACGCATACCGCCTCGCACCAGGCCTGGTACGCGGCGGTGAACGCGCTCTTCGGCGGCGTGAAGAGATTTCGCGCAGACTACTCGGTGATCCCCTGGGCGACGTTTACCGACCCCGAGGTCGCCCGCGTGGGGCTGAACGAAACCGAGGCAATGGAGAAAAACGTCGCTTACGACGTCACGAGCTACGCGCTCGAAGACCTCGACCGCGCGATTGCCGACGGGGAGACCAAAGGGGTGGTCAAAGTCCTCACCGTGCCCGGCAGGGACAGGATACTGGGCGCAACGATCGCCGGTGAACACGCGGCCGATCTCATCGTCGAATTCATCACCGCGATGAAGCACGGCATCGGATTGAACCAGATCCTCGGCACCATCCACATCTACCCCACCTTCGCCGAAGGCAACAAGTACGCGGCGGGCAACTGGAAGAGAGCGCACGCCCCGCAGGGGCTGCTCAGGTGGGCGGAGAAGTTCCACGCCTGGAGGCGCGGTTGAAACGAAGACCGCTTGCGGAAATGACCCGGATCTCCGTGGTCGTCCCTGTTTTGAACGAGGCCGACGGCATCGCGGCGACGCTGGCGGCGCTCGCGCCGCTGCGCGGGCGCGGCCACGAAGTGATCGTCGTCGACGGCGGTTCGAGCGACGGCACCGCGGCTATCGCGCGCCCTGCCGCCGACCGCGTCGCCTCGGCCCCGCGCGGACGCTCGAAGCAGATGAACGCGGGCGCAGCGCTCGCCCGGGGCGAAGTCCTGCTCTTCCTTCACGCCGACACGCGTCTTCCCGAAAGCGCCGACGCGCGCATCCTGCAGGGGCTGGGGGCGAGCGGCAGGGCCTGGGGGCGGTTCGACGTGCGTATCGAGGGCGCCAGCGTCTGCCTGCCCGTGATCGCGTTTTTCATGAACCTGCGCTCGCGCGCGACCGGCATTGCCACCGGCGATCAGGCCATTTTCGTCCGGCGCGAGGCGTTCGAGCGCACCGGACGCTTCCGGCCGCTCGAGCTAATGGAGGACATCGCGCTGTCGCGCTCGCTCAAGCGCGTCTCGCGGCCGCTGTGTCTCGCCGACAAGGCGGTGACATCGGGCCGACGCTGGGAGCGCCGCGGAGTCCTGCGCACCGTACTGCTGATGGGGTGGCTGCGCCTCGCGTTTTTCTTCGGCGCTGCTCCCGCGAAACTGGCGCGCCTCTATGACGGCGAGCGCGGCTGAGACCGTCTGCCGGGTGATGGTGTTCGCGAGGGCCCCCACGCCGGGCGAAGCCAAGACCCGGCTGATTCCCGCGCTCGGCGCCGCGGGCGCCGCGGCGCTGCATCGCCGGCTCGTGATGCACTGCCTGCGCGCGGCAGGGGATTCGCGGCTCGGCCCGGTCGAGCTGTGGTGCGCTCCCGGCACCGGCGATCCTTTCTTCCGCGAATGCGGGCGCCGGTTCGGGGCGAGTCTTCATCCGCAGGGAGAGGGCGATGTGGGCGCGCGCATGCAGCGCGCATTCGAATCGGCGCTCGCGCGCGCCCGGCGTGCGATCCTCGTCGGCAGCGACATTCCGGCGCTCTCTGCGCGGTACCTTCGCGACGCCGACCGGGCGCTCCGGCGGGGCGATGACGCCGTGATCGGACCTGCCGAAGACGGCGGTTACGCGCTGATCGGCCTTTCACGCTGCGATGCGGAGCTGTTTCGCGGCATTCCCTGGGGAGGACCGGAGGTCCTCGCGGAGACCCGCAGGCGCGTGGCGGCGCTCTCCATGCGCTTGAGCGAGCTGCCCGTTCTGTGGGACGTGGACCGGCCCGAGGACCTCGAGCGCCTGCCGGAAGGATTGCGGGCCCGGTAGGTGAAACAGCTGCTTCTCGTCGGGGGCGGACACAGTCACCTCGCCGTGCTGAGGAGCTTCGGCGAGGCGCCCCCCGCAGGCGCGCGCCTCGCGCTGCTGAGTCCGAGTCGCCACGCCTTCTACTCGGGCATGGTTCCGGGCGTCGTCGCGGGGCACTACCGGCCGGGGGATTGCCGCATCGATCTCGGAGCGCTCGCGGCGCGCGCGGGCGCGCGCTTTTTCCTGGACTCCGCGGACGGCGTCGATCCCGCGCGGCGCGAGGTGACCACGGTTCGGGGTGAACGCCTTCGCTACGACGTCCTGTCGCTCGACACCGGGTCGAGCGCGGGCGAGCCGGCCGGCGCGGCAGAACACGTGCTTCGCGTGCGCCCGGTCGAGCAGTTTCTCGCGGGCTGGGAGCGCTTGCGCGAGTGGGCGAAAAGGGGCGAGGTCCGGCGCATCGCGGTGATCGGCGGCGGCGCGGCCGGAGTCGAAGTGCTGCTCGCCATGCGGCACGGGCTGGCCGGAGTCGCGGCGGAATTCGCGCTCTTCAGCGAGCTGCCCATCCTCGCCGGCCACGGCGGACGCCGCAGGATGGCGCGCATCCTCGGCGAGCGCGACGTCCCGGTGCACTCGGGCCGGAAAGTCCTTGCCGCGGGGAAAAACGGGCTCGAGCTCGAAGGCGGCGAGCGCTTCGAGGCGCAGGCCGCGGTATGGGCAACCGGAGCGTACGCGCCTTCATGGATCGCGCGGAGCGGGCTCGCAACGGACGCGCGCGGCTTCATTGCAGTGAGCGACACGCTGCAATCCCGGTCGCGGCCGGAGATATTCGCTGCGGGCGATGTCGCGACCGTGACCGGCGGGCCCACGCTGAAATCCGGCGTTTTCGCCGTGAGGCAGGGGCCGGTTCTCGCGCGCAACCTGCGCCGCGCGCTCGCGGGCGAAGCCCCCGAACGGTTCCGCTCGCCAGCGCGCTCGCTTGCCCTCATCAGCTGCGGCGATCGCTACGCCGTGGCGTCCTGGGGAGGCCTCGCCCTGGAAGGCGCCTGGGTGTGGCGCTGGAAGGACCGCATCGACCGGCGCTTCGTGGAGGGATACCGGCTGGGACCAGCCGGAGGCTGAGAGCCACGGCGCGAATTCGCTTGCCAGTTTCCCCAGGCAATGCTATCGGTAAAGAAGCACCATCTCGAAAGGAGGAACCATGATCCGGAAAGTCGTTTATTTTTCGATGAAAGTACCGAACCGCCCGGGTGTCGGCATGCAAATGCTGAAACCGATCGCCATGGCCAAGCACAATCTGCTCGCCTTCACGGGGTTTCCGCAGGGCGGCAAGGCACAGGTCGATTTCGTTCCTGCCAATCCGGTCGAATTCGCCAAGGGGGCGAAGAAGCACGGCGTGAATCTGGGCAAACGGAAAACGGCGTTTCTGGTTCAAGGCGAGGACCGCGTCGGCGCGCTTCTGCGCGTTCTCGACAAGCTCGCCAAGGCGAAAATCAACATGGTTGCAATGGACGCCGTGACAGCGGGGAACCGCCGCTTCGGCGCGATTTTCTGGGTGAAGCCCAAGGACATCGCGCGGACGTCGCGCCTGCTCGGCGCGAGATAGTCGGGACCCGAGAGCCCTGCGGAGTGCTTCAGCGCAGGCGGATGCTGGTGAGCCCGCCCCACAGGGGCGAGGCGAGATCTTCGGCGAGCAACCAGGCGATGAGAATCACTCCGACGACCGCGACAAGGTACTCGGCAACTTCGATCCAGAGGTGGCGGTCGATGGCGGGGTGATCCACGGGGACGTCCACGAGCCTGACTATGTCACCAGCATAGTATGACGCGTGCCCGGAAGAAAGCTGTTTTTCTTCTGCCGCGGGGAAACGTGCTCGCCGACGGAGGGCCCGGACACGAGGCGAGGGTAGGCCCTGACAGGGACGCTCCGATTTTCGGGCGTAGTGCGCATTCACACCGCCCCGGTTTTCCTCAATAGCGCGGCAATCGCTTGCGCGAGCCGCGCGTAACCGGCCGCATTCGGATGAACGAGATCCGACTTCAGTCCGTTGTCGGTGAGGATTTTCTTCAGCGCCGTCTCCTCGTAGGGCAGGCGAAATTCCTTCGCGATGTCCGCGTAGAAGGCCGCGGGCGAAGGGAGCAAGCCGGGCTTCGGAACGCCGATCAGCACGACCTGAGCGCCCCGGCTTCTCGCGAGGCGCACCATGGCGCGGATGTTGTTCGCCGCCTGCGCTTCATCGAGCTTTCTCAGGAAATCGTTGCCGCCGTGACAGAGGATGACGAGCTGCGGCTTGGCTTCATCGAGCGCCGAGGGCAAGCGCGCAAGCCCCTCGGCGCTCGCTTCTCCCGGGACGCCCTCGGACACCACCTTGCGTCCGATCAGCGCCTCGAGCCGCGCCGGGTAGCTTTCGCCCGTGTTCGCGCCGATCCCGAAAGTCAGGCTGTCGCCGAAGGCGAGCACCACCGCGTTCGGTGCCAGAGGAGGGAGCTTCGGCTGGCCGCCGCAGGCTGCGAGCAGCCCGAGCAGGAAGAGCGCGGCACGGCGGAAACTCATTGAGCCGGCTTGGGACCGGGAACGCTCGCGCACTCCTCGAAAATGCGCGCGCGGCAGGTGGCGCAGATCGAGAGATCGAGCCGGGTGAACACTCCGCCGATCGCCTCGCGCTTGCCGAGGAAGACGTTTTCGCGGCCGAGCTCCGCCATGTAGCCGCCGCGCTCGAGCAGCTCCTCGACCGGCTTCCTCAAACTGTAAAAGTAGAGCTGCCCGCCGCCCCCGCGCCGCCTGCGCGCTTCCTCCACGAGCAGCTCGGCGCCCGCCATGTCCACGAAATTTATGCTCTTCGACATCAGGAGCAGGTGCTTCTGGCCGGGACTGTGCTCGCGCAGCATGTCGAGGTGCCGCCGGACGTGGCCCACTGCGCCGAAGTAGATCGAGCCCTCGATGCGCAGGATCTTGAGCTGGGGGCACTCGAGGAGGCCGTCCTCGACCTCGGTCATCTTGCGACCGGTGTGGCGGGCGTCGGGAACGAGGCTGCGCATGATCGGGTGCGAGGTGCGGTTCAGGAAGAGGACGAGCGAGACGAGCACCCCCAAGAAAATCGCGAACTCGAGGTCGAGCAGGAGTGTAGCAATGAGGGTGACCGCGAGCACCGCGCTCTCGCCGCGGCTCGTGGCGAGGGTTTTCCGGATGCGCCGATAGTCGATCAGGTTCCAGGCGACGAGGAAGAGCAGCCCCGCCACGACCGCGATCGGCAGGTAGGCGACGAGCGGCGCGACGGCGACGAGCACGAGCACCAGCAGCAGCGCGGAAAATATCGCCGACATCGGCGTCTTCGCGCCGGCGTCGTAGTTGATGCCGCAGCGGTTGGCGGAAGCGCTCGTCGGGAAGCCCGAGAAGAAGGCCGCGGCGACGTTGGCAAGGCCTTGCGCGATGAATTCCTGGTTGTTGTCCAGGCGCTGTCCCGATTTGAGAGCGATGGCGTGAGCGATCGAGAGCGCCTGCGTCAGCGACACCAGTGCGACGGCGATGGCGCCTGGCAGGAGGCCTTGAAGCGTCGCAGCCGAGACGTCAGGGAACGAGAGCGGCGGCAGCGCGCCCGGTAGCGGACCCAGCGTGCGCAAGCCCGTGCGCTGCGCGCCGAGCGCCTGGTTGAGGACGTAGGCCGTAAGGCTTCCCAAGACCATCGCCGTCAGCATCGGCGGGATTTTGGGCAGCACGCGGTGCGAAAGCGCGCCGATCGCGAGCGTCGCGGCCGCCACCAGAGCCACCCACGGCTTCGCGTCGCCCAGGTGCCTGAAAGTCCCGAGCACCAGCTCGGTGAACCCCGCGGGCGCCGAGACGATGCCGAGGAAGTTGCCGAGCTGACTCGCGAAAATGAGCACGGCGAGCGCTGCGGTGAAGCCGACCACGACCGAGCTCGACATGAAATTCACCAGCGACCCGAACCCGAGCAGGCCCATCGCGAGCATGATGATTCCCGACATCAGCGCGAGCGTGAGCGCGAGCTCGATGTAATGCGGGGTCATCGGCGTCGCAAGAGGGCTGAGCACCGCGAGCACCATAAGCGAGACCGGGTTGGTGGGACCGGCGACGGTATGCAGGGACGAGCCGAACAGCGCCGCGACGACGGTCGGCACCATCGCGCAGTACAGACCATACTCGGGAGGGAGCCCCGCAAGCGTGGCGAACGCCACGCCCTGCGGCAGCACGACGACGGCGCCGATGAGGCCCGCCAGCGCGTCAGCCTTCAGCGTCGAGCCGTCGACCCGCGGCCACCATTTGAGCAACGGGAGCAAGCGCTGCGGGAGCGGGGTGATCGGTGCGGTCGAGGGCGTCACGTCGGGGTGAAGACCGGATTTCCAATGGTACCAAACGCCGTTGCGATGCTCCCTGCGTGATATCCTGTATCGCTTTTCCTCCGTCCGGATTCCCTCATGCCCGATTTCCGCAGGCCCAGCCCCACCGTCATGCTCGTCTGCGCGAGCGTGATCCTCACTCTTGCACTCGGCATCCGCCACAGCTTTGGCCTGTTTCTGCAGCCGATGAGCATGGACAACGGATGGGGGCGCGAGGTGTTCGGTTTCGCGGTCGCGTTGCAAAACCTGCTGTGGGGCATCACGCAGCCCTTTACCGGAATGCTCGCCGACCGCTTCGGCGCCGGACGCGTGCTCTTCGCGGGAGGCTTGTTGTACGCGCTCGGCCTCGTCCTCATGGCGAACTCGACCACCGCGCTGGGCCTGACTCTCGCGATCGGCATCTTTGTCGGCATCGGCATGAGTTGCACCACCTTCAACATCGTGTTCGGCGCGCTGGGGCGCGCGTATTCCGCGGAAAAGAGGAGCGTCGTGCTCGGCGTCTCGAGCGCTGCGGGCTCGTTCGGCCAGTTCGCAGTGCTGCCGCTCGCGCTGGTACTGATCTCCGGACTCGGCTGGTATGCCGCTTTGATCGCGTTGTCGCTGCTCGTGGCTGTGGTGATGCCGGCTTCCTTCGGCGTCGCCGACAAGGGCTACCACGGCACGCTCGCCGCCGGCGCGGGCGTGTCGCTGAAGGAAGCGCTCGCCGAGGCGTTCCGCCACAAGGGCTTCTGGCTGCTCGGTGTGGGCTATTTCGCGTGCGGCTTCCAGGTCGTCTTCATCGGCACGCACTTCCCGGCGTTCCTGATGGACCAGGGACTCAGCGTTCGCGACGGCACCATCTCGCTCGCGCTCATCGGCCTGTTCAACATTTTCGGCTCCTACCTAGCCGGGCAGCTCGGAAGCCGTTTTTCGAAGACTTACCTGCTCTCGGGCCTCTACGCCGCGCGCGGGGCCGCGATCGCGCTGCTGATCGCGTTTCCGCTCACGCCCATGTCGGCCTATCTGTTCGCCGCGGCCATGGGATTCCTCTGGCTCGGCACCGTGCCGCTCACCAACGGCGTGGTCGCCGGAATTTTCGGCGTGAAGCACCTCGCCATGCTGTCGGGTTTCGTGTTCTTCTTCCACCAGCTCGGCAGCTTCTTCGGCGGCTGGCTCGGCGGCTACCTCTTCGACCGCACCGGTTCGTACCAGCTCGTGTGGCTGATCGCGATCGGGCTCTCGGTGATTTCCGTGGCCGTGAATCTGCCGATCGACGAGCGCCCGGTTGCGCGCAAGCCTGTTCCCGCCTGAGGCTCCCGCTCAAGGCCCGGAACCATGCCGAGGTTTTGCGCCAACATCAGCATGCTGTTCAAGGAAGTCGAATTTCCCGAGCGCTTCGACGCCGCGGCAGGGGCGGGCTTCAAGGCGGTCGAGATCCAGTTCCCGTATTCCTGGGACAAGGGCCGGCTCGCGCAGATCGCACGGCGCGCCGGAGTCGAGGTGGTGCTCATCAACATGCCGGCGGGCGATCCCGAGAAAGGCGACCGCGGCATCGCCTGTTTGCCCTCTCGTACCGGTGAATTCAGAGATGCCGTCAGCAAGGCGATCGAGTACGCGAGAGAGCTCGGCTGCAAGCAGATGAACTGCCTTGCGGGCGTCGCGCCGCCGCACGTCGGCGAGGCGAAGCTGCGCGAGACCTATGTTTGGAACCTGCGCTACGCGGCGGTGGAGCTCTCGCGCCACGGCATGACGCTGCTCGTCGAGCCCATCAATACGCGGACGATTCCCGGGTTCTATCTGAACAAATCGACCCAGGCGCTCGCGCTCATGGACGAGGTCGGCGCCGCCAATCTCAGATTGCAATACGACCTCTTTCACATGCGGACCATGGGGGACGACCTCGCCGGGACCCTGACGGCGAATCTCACGAGGATCGGGCACATGCAGGTCGCCGATGTTCCCGATCGGCACGAGCCCGGAACCGGGGAGATCGATTTTACTCGGCTGTTCGATCTCATCGACCGGCTCGGCTACAAGGGCTGGATCGGCGCGGAATACGCGCCCGCGGGAAAGACCGAAGACGGCTTGGCGTGGGTGAAGAAATACTTGTAAGCTGCCGATAGCGAAAGACAGACATGAACATCGCCGCGACCGGCGTCAATTTCATCCGCCAGACCGAAGTCGCCGGACGTTTGCGCCAGTTGTTGCCCGCGGATGCCGTGCTTCACGCGACAGAAGACACGCGCTCCTACGAATGCGACGGCCTCTCGGCCTACCGGCAGCTGCCGATGGTGGTGGTGCTGCCCTCGAGCGAGGAAGAAGTGCGGCAGGTGCTCGCCACCTGCCACGAGCTGAAGGTGCCGGTCGTTGCCCGAGGCGCCGGAACCGGCCTCTCCGGCGGTGCGCTTCCCATGGGCGACGGCGTGCTGCTGTCGCTTGCGAAAATGCGGCGCATTCTCGCTCTCGATCCGGTGGCGCGTACGGCGCGGGTGCAGCCGGGGGTCACCAATCTCGCGATCTCGGACGCGGCGGCGCCCTGCGGTCTTTTCTATGCGCCCGATCCTTCCTCGCAGATCGCCTGCTCGATCGGCGGCAACGTCGCCGAGAACTCGGGAGGCGTGCACTGCCTGAAGTACGGCCTCACGCTTCACAACGTCCTGCGCGTGCGCGCGGTCACGGTCGAAGGCGAGGTCGTCGAGCTCGGAAGCGAGGCGCTCGACTCACCCGGCCTCGATACTCTCGCGCTCATGATCGGGTCGGAGGGCATGCTCGCGGTCGCGACCGAGATCACGGTGAAGCTATTGCCCCGCCCAGAGACGGCGCGGGTCATCCTCGCTTCGTTCGACGACGTGGAAAAGGCAGGCAACGCCGTGGCCGACGTCATCGCGGCGGGCGTCGTGCCTTCGGGCCTGGAGATGATGGACCGGCCGGCCGCGCGCGCGGTGGAGGAATTCGTGCGCGCCGGCTACGATCTGGAGGCCGCGGCGCTTCTCCTTTGCGAGGCGGATGGCACGCCCGAGGAAGTCGCGGAGGGCATTGCCGGGATGACCGAGGTGCTGCGGCGCGCGGGCGCCACCGCAATCCGCGTTTCGGGGTCCGAGGCGGAGCGCCAGAAGCTCTGGGCCGGTCGCAAGGCCGCCTTTCCCGCGGTGGGCCGCATCTCACCCGACTATTACTGCATGGACGGGACCATTCCACGAAGGAAATTGGGCGAGATCCTGAAATTCATCGCGAAGATGGAGAAGAAGTACGGCCTGCGCTGTCCCAACGTGTTTCACGCCGGCGACGGCAACCTGCACCCGCTCATTCTTTTCGATGCGAACGATCCCGACCAGCTCGAGCGCACCGAGCGCTTCGCGGGCGAAGTGCTGGAGAAGTGCGTCGAGGTCGGAGGCACCATCACCGGCGAGCACGGCGTGGGCGTGGAAAAGATCAACCAGATGTGCGTGCAGTTCGCGCCAGCGGAGATCGAGCGCTTCCAGGGCGTGAAGCGCGCTTTCGATCCTTGGGGCCTCCTCAACCCGGGCAAGAACATCCCGACCCTGCACCGCTGCGCCGAGTTCGGCCGCATGCGAGTACGAGGCGGGCAGCTGCCGCATCCTGAGCTGCCGCGGTTTTGAGAACAAGGGGTATGGCCGAGCGCATGGCGCGCGCGCCGATCGACTGATCATGGAATCGGTCCTGAGCGACTGGTCACAGAAGATTCGCTCCTCGGCGGCGTCGAACCTTCAGTTCAGATTGCGCGGCGGCGGGACCAAGGACTTCTACGGCCAGGCGCTCGAAGGCGAGGTGCTCGACACGCGCGGGTATTCCGGAATCGTCGCCTACGAGCCCTCCGAGCTGGTGATCACCGCCCGCTGCGGCACAAGGCTCGCCGACATCGAGACTGCAATGAGCGAGCACGGCCAGATGCTCGCTTTCGAGCCGCCGCATTTCGCTCAGTTTGGCTCGGGTGCGACGCTCGGCGGCGTGATCGCGGCGGGGCTTTCCGGCCCGCGCCGCCAGGCGGCGGGCGCGCTGCGCGATTTCGTCCTCGGCGTGAAGATCATGGACGGGCGCGGCGAAGCGCTCGCCTTCGGCGGGCAGGTCATGAAGAACGTCGCCGGGTACGACGTCTCGCGCCTCATGGCGGGGTCGCTCGGCACCCTCGGCATCATCCTGGAAGCGTCCTTCAAGGCGCTGCCTCGCCCCGCGGCCGAGACGACGCTCAGGCTCGAGCTGCCCGAGGACAAGGCGATCGAAACGCTGAACAAATGGGGCGGCAGGCCCATGCCGATCAGCGCGAGCGCCTGGGCCGGAGGAGAGCTCGCCGTGCGCCTCTCGGGCGCGGCCGCCGCGGTAGCCGCCGCGCGGAAAAAAATCGGCGGCGAGCTCGTCGATCCGGCTCAGGGCGAGCGCTTCTGGGCGGGGATTCGCGAACAGACCGATCCGTTTTTCAGGGACGACGCGCCGCTGTGGCGCATTTCGATTCCGTCGACCGCGCCGCCCCTCAAGCTTCCCGGGGAGCCGCTCGTCGAGTGGGGTGGGGCGCTGCGCTGGCTTTGCTCGCGCGCGGACGCGCGCACCGTGCGCGATGCGGCGAAGCGGGCGCAGGGCCACGCCACGCTCTTCCGCGGCGGCGACAAGTCGGTCGGCGTTTTTCAGCCGCTCGGCCCCGCCCTCATGAAGATCCACAAGGAGCTCAAGCGCGAGTTCGACCCGCAGGGAATTTTCAACCGCGGTCGCATGTACCCGGAGCTATGACGGAAGCTCGCTGATGCAAACTGCCCTGGCCGATTTCATCCGCGACACGCCCGAAGGGCGCGAAGCCGACGCGATCCTCCGCAAGTGCGTGCACTGCGGCTTCTGCACCGCGACCTGTCCGACCTATCTGCTCCTCGGCGACGAGAACGACGGCCCGCGAGGCCGCATTTACCTCATGAAGCAGGCGCTCGAGGGGCAGGAGATCACCGACAGGACGCGGCTGCACCTCGACCGCTGCCTCACCTGCCGCGCCTGCGAGACGACCTGCCCTTCGGGAGTTCAGTACGGGCGCCTGCTCGATATCGGGCGCAAGCTGGTCGAGGAAAAAACGGCGCGCCCCGCGTGGGAACGCGTCAGGCGCCGTGCGCTCGCGGCGGTCCTGCCGCGTCGTTCCGTGTTCGCGCTACTCCTGACTCTCGGCCGGCTCGCGCGGCCGTTCCTTCCCGAGAGCCTCGCCGAAAAAGTTCCGGCCTCGGCACCGGCGGCGCGCGCCCGGCCTGCGCCGCGCCACCCGCGGAAAATGCTCGCGCTCGCCGGCTGCGTGCAGCCTGCGCTCTCCCCCGACATCAACGCGGCGGCGGCGCGCGTGCTCGATCGCGTCGGAATTTCGCTCATCGAAGTCAAGGGCGCGGGCTGCTGCGGCGCGCTGCGCTTCCATATCGGGTACCAGGAAGAGGGTCTCGCCGACATGCGCGCGCTGGTCGACCGCTGGTGGCCAATGATCGAACGCGGCGGTGTCGAAGCCATCGTCATGACGGCGAGCGGCTGCGGGGCGGCAGTGAAGGAATACGCGCACCTCCTCAGCCACGATCCGGCGTACGCCGCGAAGGCCGAGAAAATCAGCGCGATGACCCGCGATGTCAGCGAGGTGATCGATGCGGAGCACGCGCGCATCGAGCCGGTGCCCGGAACGAGAGGCGGGCGGGTCGCTTTTCATCCACCGTGCACGCTGCAGCACGGGCAGGATATCAAGGGCGTCACCGAGCGCGTGCTCGCGCGCGCAGGGTTCGAGCTGACGCCGGTGCCCGATTCGCACCTGTGCTGCGGCTCCGCCGGCACGTATTCGATCCTCCAGCCCGAGCTGTCCGCGCGACTGAAACGGAACAAGCTTTCGGCGCTCGCCTCCGGCGCGCCCGAGGAGATCCTCACCGCCAACATCGGCTGCCTCGCGCACCTTCAGAGCGGCACCGGGCTGCCGGTGAGGCACTGGATCGCGGCGCTGGAAGAGCGCCTGAGTTGAGGAGCATCGCTTGGCGCGGCTGATAGACAACATCCCCGAGCGCCCGCCCAACCGCGACATCCGGCAGCTCGCGCGGGTGCTGCGCTTCCTGTGGCCGTACCGGGCGCGCATGGCGGTCGCCGGCGTCGCGCTGGTGGTTGCGGCGGGCTGCGTGCTCGTTCTGGGCCAGGGACTGAAGCGCGTCGTCGACGCCGGCTTCTCGGGCAGCGACGCCGCGTCACTGGACACGGCGCTCTTTGCGCTGCTCGCCATCGTCTGCGTGCTCGCTCTGGCGACCTATACGCGTTTTTACTCCGTGTCTTGGATCGGCGAGCGCGTTTCGGCCGACATCCGCCGGACGGTGTTCGGGCACCTGCTGGAGCAGTCTCCCGCGTTCTTCGAGACCATGCGCACCGGCGAAGCGATCTCGCGCCTCACCAACGACACGGCGCTCTTGGAAGTGGTGATCGGCTCCTCGGCTTCGTTTGCATTGCGGAACACCCTCATCATGCTCGGCGCGTTGGCGATGCTGGTGATCACCAGTCCCAAGCTCACTGCGCTGGTGGTGCTCGGCGTGCCGCTGGTGATCGCGCCGATTCTCCTGTTCGGCCGGCGGGTGCGAAAACTCTCGCGCGCGAGCCAGGACCGGGTCGCCGACGTGAGCGCCTATATCGACGAAGCCCTGCACGAGATCCGCACGATGCAGTCCTACGGCCACGAGGACAAGGACCGCGAACGCTTCGGCGAGCGCGTCGAGCATGCCTTCGGCACTGCGGTAAGGCGCATCGGCCAGCGGGCGCTGCTGGTTGCGCTGGTGATGCTGCTCGCCTTCGGCGCGGTGGGCGTCATCCTCTGGATCGGTGGACACGACGTGCTCGCCGGGCGCTTGAGCGCGGGCGAGCTCTCGGCCTTCGTGTTCTACGCGGTGCTCGTCGCCGGGGCGGTGGGCGCCGTCTCGGAGGTGATCGGCGACCTGCAGCGCGCGGCGGGCGCGACCGAGCGCCTGATGGAGCTGCTCGCGACCGAGCCGGCGATCCGCGCGCCGGCGAATCCGCAGTCGCTGCCGGAACCCCCGCGCGGAGAAGTGCGCTTCGAGCGCGTCACGTTTCACTATCCCTCGCGCCGGGACGCGGCGGCGCTCTCGGATTTCTCTCTTTCCGTTTCGCGCGGCGAGAAGGTCGCGCTGGTGGGGCCTTCCGGCGCAGGCAAGTCCACGGTGTTCCAGCTGCTGCTTCGCTATTACGATCCCGAAGCCGGCGCGATCGCGCTGGACGGCGTGGAGCTGAAGAGGGTCGATCCCAAGGCGGTGCGCAGGCGCATCGCCCTCGTGCCGCAGGACCCGGTGATCTTCGCCGCGAGCGTCGCCGAGAACGTGCGCTACGGCAGGCCGCAGGCGAGCGACGCCGAGGTCGTCGCCGCGTGCGAGGCGGCCTACGCGAGCGAGTTCATCGAGCGCCTCCCCGAGGGGATGAATTCATTCCTGGGCGAGCGCGGGGTGCGCCTCTCGGGCGGCCAGCGCCAGAGGCTCTCGATCGCCCGCGCTCTGCTCGCCGACCGCGCGGTGCTGCTCCTGGACGAGGCGACGAGCTCCCTCGACGCCGAAAGCGAGAGCTATGTGCAGAAGGCGCTCGAGCATCTGATGCGGGGCCGCACCACGCTCATCGTCGCGCACCGCCTCGCCACGGTGAAGAACGCCGACCGCATCGTCGTCATGGACCGGGGCCGAGTGATCGCCGCGGGCACGCACTCGGAGCTGGTGCGCGAGGAAGGCCTGTACGCGCGCCTCGCCGCGCTGCAGTTTCTCGGCGAAATCTCGCCCGCGGCGGTGCAATGAAGATCGTCCTCCCGCTCGTCGGGCTGCTCCTCGCGCTGCCCGCGCAGGCAGACACGCTGCGCATCGGTTCCAAGCGCTTTACCGAGTCCTACATCCTCGGCGAGGTGCTGCGCCGGGCGGTCGAAGGCAAAGTCCCCGTCGAGCACCGGCCAGGCCTCGGCAACACCGGCATCGTCTTCGCCGCACTCAAGGCCGGGTCGATCGACGTCTACCCCGAATACACGGGGACGATCGCGAGTGAGATCCTCAAGGTCGAGGGCAATCCGAGCATCGAGGATCTCAACGCCGCCCTCGCTACGCAGGGTCTCGGTGTCGCGGTGCGGCTCGGCTTCAACAACAGCTACGCGCTCGCGATGCGCGAGGATCGCGCGCAGGCGCTGGCGATCCGCACGCTTTCGGACCTCGCGAGGCATCCGGGACTGAAGCTCGGCCTGTCGCAGGAATTCATCGGCCGCGCCGACGGCTGGCCGGGGCTGAAGGCCGCGTACAAGATGTCCTACGCCACGCCTTCGGGACTCGATCACGGCCTCGCCTACGAGGCGATCGCCGCCGGCAGGATAGACGTCATGGACATCTATTCCACCGACGCGAAGATCGAGCGCTTCAACCTGCGCGTGATCGAGGACGACCGGAAATTTTTTCCGCGCTACGACGCCGTGCTTCTTTACCGGCTCGATGCGCCGAAGCGCTTTCCCGAAGCCTGGCGCGCGCTCCAGGCGCTCGAGGGCCGAATCGACGAGCGGCGCATGATTCGCATGAACGCGGCGGCCGAGATCGAAGGCCGGACTTTCGCGGAGGCGGCCGCGCTCATCGACGCCGACGGCGGACCGCAGCGCGCGGCCCGGCGGAATTTCTTCAGCGCGCTGTTCGGCCCGGATTTCCTGCGGCTCACGGGCGAGCACCTGCTGCTCGTGTTCGCGTCGCTTGCCGCGAGCATCGTGCTCGGCGTGCCGCTCGGCGTCGCGGCGGCGAAGCTGCCGAAAACGGAGCAGGCAATTCTCGGAACGGTGGGCGTGATCCAGACGATTCCGTCGCTCGCGCTCTTCGCCTTCCTCATCGCGCTGACTGGCACGATCGGCACCTGGCCTGCGCTCATTGCGCTCCTGCTCTACGCGCTGCTGCCGATCGTCCGCAACACCTGCACCGGGCTCACCGGCATCGTCCGCGGCATGCGACAGGCCGCGATGGCGCTGGGCCTGGAACCGCGCGACCGGCTTTGGCTCGTCGAAGTGCCGCTTGCGCTGCCTGCGATCCTCGCCGGCGTCAAAACTTCCGCGGTCATCAACGTCGGCACCGCCACCATCGCCGCGTTCATCGGCGCCGGCGGCTACGGCGAGCGCATCGCCTCGGGGCTTGCGCTGAACGACAACGTGACCCTGCTCGCGGGCGCCATACCGGCGGCCGCGCTCGCTCTTCTCATTCAGGGCGCTTTCGAGATCCTCGAAACGCGCTTCGGCTGGATGGCGCGCGCGCAGGTGCGCTCGTCGTAGCGCGTCAAGCAGACTAGAGCACGATGACTACAGCAGACGACGCGAAGGCCAAGGCCGCTGCCACATACAACGCGGCGGCCGACTTCTACGACGATGCCGCGAATTCCTTCTGGGGTCATTTCGGTCGTAGGACGATTGAACGACTTCGTCTACAGGCAGGCGCACGTATCCTCGACGTATGCTGTGGGAGCGGCGCCTCGGCGATACCGGCGGCGGAAAAGGTTGGACCGAAGGGATCCGTTCTCGGCGTTGACCTTGCGGAGAAGTTACTCGAACTGGCGCGCAAGAAGGCCAGAGACCGCGGCCTGCGGAACATCGAGTTCCGGGTGGGTGACATGCTCGATCTACGTCTCCCGAAGCCGGAGTTCGATGCGGTTATTTGCGTTTTCGGGATTTTCTTCGTCCCCGATATGCCAGCTGCGATCCGGGCACTCTGGCGCGTCGTCCGTCCTGGCGGCCAGCTTGCGATTACCACTTGGGGGCCGCGCTTCTTCGAACCGGCGACCACCGCGTTCTGGAACGCCGTGCGTGAGGTGAGGCCTGAGCTGTACAAGGGCTTCAACCCCTGGGATCGCATCTGTGATCCTCCGTCGGTGCGCACGCTGCTATCCGAGGGAGGAGTCGAGCAAGCAGAGGTGATCGCCGAGGCTGGCGCCCACCCAATCCCGTCGCCCGCAGCTTGGTGGTCAGCCGTTCTCGGTTCGGGCTATCGAGGTACGCTCGACCAACTCGACGCCAAGGCTCGCGAGCACGTCCGCACCGCGAACCTCAACTACATACGTGACGCAGGAATCCGTTCTGTGGAAGCAAACGTTGTATATGCTGTCGCCACGAAGACTTGAAGCACTCCGGTTGGCTCGGCTCGCCCTTCACCACTACGTTAGAAATGCCGAACCTCACCCGAACGCATCGAGGGTCTTGCCTCCCGCCACTGCGGGCTTCGCGTCGACCAGCACGAAAGCCATCACGCAGGGGGCCTTGCCGCGGTTGATCCAGCAGTGCACGGTGCCGCGCTGCACGAGGACGTCGCCCGCCTTGAGATGGACTTCGGTGCCTTTCTCCAGCTCCATGTCGATCTCGCCCGAGATCACCACCGCGTAGTCGATCGAGTCGGTGCGATGCACGCGCGGCGCTACGCCGGGCGAGAATTCGATCACGCGGAAAACCGTGCCGCCGGGAAGCGTGGTGCCGACTTTTCGGGTGGAAGCATCGGAATCGCCCGAGTTGTCGGCCGGGATCGTGTCGCTCGTCCACACGACGCTGGCCGAGGCCCCGGGCCGGTTCGAAACGATGTTCTTCGACACTTCGTCGATCCTCACGACGGCGCGTCCCTTGCCGTCGTGCCCGGTCACCACGCGCCGCACCTTGACGGTCATGACTCCTCCTCGTCGAGTTGAGCCGATTATACGAGGCCGTGTATCATCGGACTTCGTTTCGGCCGCCAGATAAAAAATCCATGAACATCGGTATACCCGCGGAAACCCGCGCGGGCGAGACGCGCGTCGCGGCGACTGCCGAGACGGTCAAGAAGCTCGCCGCGGGCGGCCGCCACGCGATCGTCGTCCAATCCGGCGCGGGGATCGCGGCGAGCGTTCCCGACAGGGAATTCGAAGCGGCGGGCGCGAAAATCGTCGCGGAGGCGAAAGATCTTTCTGCCGTCGACATCGTGCTCAAGGTGAGAGGTCCGCAGGACGGGGAAGTGGGCCTCTTCAGGCGCGGCGCGATCGTGATCGGCCTGCTCAACCCCTACGACCGCGCGACGATGGAATCCTATGCAGCCGCGGGGCTCACCTGCTTCGCCATGGAATGGCTGCCGCGCACGACGCGCGCGCAGTCGATGGACGCGCTCTCCTCGCAGGCGAACATCGGCGGCTACAAAGCCGTGATCCTCGCCGCGGCCGAATACGGCCGCTTCATGCCCATGCTCATGACCGCGGCGGGCACGGTGAAGGCGGCGCGCGTTCTCGTCCTCGGCGCGGGCGTCGCGGGGCTGCAGGCGATCGCCACGGCGAAGCGCCTGGGAGCGGTCATTGAAGCATCCGACGTGCGCCCGGCGGTGAAGGAGCAGATCGAATCGCTGGGCGCGAAATTCCTCGACGTGCCGTATCTCACCGACGAGGAGCGCGAGATCGCGCAAGGCGTCGGCGGCTACGCGCGTCCCATGCCGGTCGACTGGATGCGCCGCCAGGCGGATCTCGTGCACGAGCGCGCCAAAGCCGCGGACATCGTCATCACCACCGCGCTCATTCCCGGCCGCCCGGCGCCCGTCCTCCTGAAGGAGGAGACGGTCCGCGCGATGAAGCCCGGCTCGGTGATCGTCGACATGGCGATCGAACAGGGCGGCAACTGCCCGCTGACGGAAAAGGACAAGATCGTGGTCAAGCACGGCGTGAAGCTCGTCGGCATCTCGAACCTGCCGGCGCTGGTCGCGGCGGACGCGAGCGCGCTCTACGCACGGAACCTGCTCAACTTCCTCGCCCTTCTCGTCGATCCGAAAACCGGCGAACTGAAGCTCGACCGCTCCGACGAGATCATCGCCGGAAGCCTCGTCTGCATCAACGGTGAAGTCGTGAAGAAGGGCTGAACATGACCGGAACGATCGACCCGACCGTCGTCAATCTCGTCGTCTTCGTCTTGGCGGTCTTCGTCGGCTATCACGTCATCTGGAACGTGACGCCCGCTCTGCATACGCCGCTCATGAGCGTCACCAACGCCATCTCGAGCGTGATCATCGTCGGCGCCATCCTCGCCGCGGGTCCGTACGAGACCGATTTCGGCGCGATCCTCGGCGCGGTCGCGGTCGGGCTTGCCGCGGTGAACGTGTTCGGCGGGTTTCTGGTTACGCAGCGCATGCTCGAGATGTTCAGGAGGAAAACGCCGAAGGCCGAGAAGGACAAGGCATGAGCGCCAACCAGCTCGCGCTCTGGTATCTCGTCGCCAGCGTCCTTTTCATCCTGGCGCTGAAAGGCCTGTCCTCGCCCGTGGCGGCGCGGCGCGGCAATCTCTTCGGCATGATCGGCATGGCGATCGCGGTGCTGGTCACGCTCGCCATCACCAAGAAAGTCGCCTTTATCCTCATCGCCGCCGCGATCGGCGGAATGATCGGCGCCTTCGTCGCAAAGCGCGTGCAGATGACGCAGATGCCGCAGCTGGTCGCGGCGATGCATTCGCTCGTCGGCATGGCGGCGGTGCTCATAGCCATCGCCGTGGTCAACAATCCCGCGGCCTTCGGCGAGCACGATCCCTTGCCGCGCGGCAATCGCTTCGAGCTTTTCATCGGCAGCTTCGTCGGCGCGATCACGTTCTCGGGCAGCGTGATCGCTTTCGGCAAGCTCGCAGGCCTCGGGAAAATGTTCCGCCTTTTCTCCAGCGCGCCCGTGGTATACAAGGGTCAGCATCTGTTCAACCTGATTCTGGCGATCGTGATGATCGGCTTCGGCATCGCATTCTTTCTCGCAGCCGGGAAGGCGTGGGAGCCCTTCCTCGTCATGCTCGCGATCGCCTTCGTCCTCGGCGTGCTCATCATCATCCCCATAGGCGGTGCCGACATGCCGGTGGTGATCTCGATGCTCAACAGCTACTCGGGCTGGGCAGCGGCGGGAATCGGCTTCTCGCTCAACAACAGCATGCTCATCATCGCCGGAAGCCTGGTCGGCTCCTCCGGCGCGATCCTCTCCTACATCATGTGCAAGGCGATGAACCGCTCCTTCGTCTCGGTGATCATGGGAGGCTTCGGCGCGGCCGAAGGCGCGGCCGCCGCGGGCAGCGGCGACAAAACGGTGCGCTCCGGGTCGGCCGACGACGCCACCTTCCTGCTCGCCAACGCCGAGTCGGTGGTCATCGTGCCGGGCTACGGGCTCGCGGTGGCGCGCGCCCAGCACGCGGTGAAGGAGATGGCGCAGAAGCTCATCGCGAAGGGCGTGAGCGTTCGCTACGCGATCCATCCGGTTGCGGGCCGCATGCCCGGCCACATGAACGTCCTTCTTGCCGAAGCCGAGGTGCCGTACGATCAGGTGTTCGAGATGGAGGACATCAACGGCGAGCTCGGCACGACCGACGTCGTGCTCGTGCTCGGCGCGAACGACGTGGTCAATCCGCTCGCCCACGAGAAGGGCAGTCCGATCTACGGAATGCCCATCATCGACGCGCACAAGGCGCATACGGTGCTCGTGAACAAGCGCAGCATGGCAGCCGGCTATGCGGGTCTCGACAACCCGCTCTTCTACATGGACAAGACGATGATGGTGTTCGGTGACGCCAAGAAAGTCGTCGAAGACATCGTGAAAGCGCTCGATTGAGCGCAAGGGCGGCGTCACCAGAGCCGCGCCGCGCCGCGCACCCCGCTCGCGTCGCCGTGGACCGCCTTCACGAGCCGGGTCACGACGGTGTCCGAGTAGACGTGACGGCTCCAGCGCGCGGGCACGTTGCGGACCAGGCGCTCGATCCTAGATAGCCCGCCGCCGAGCACGATGACCTCGGGATCGAGCAGATTGATGACGCTCGCGAGCGCGCGTGCGAGCCGCTCCTCGTAGCGCGCCAGCGTGGCCGCGCAGCCGCGGTCACCCGATTCGGAACGCGCGGCGATATCGGCGGGCGCGCGCGCCTCGCCCGTCGCGAGCAGGTGATCACGAGCGAGTCCCGGACCCGAGAGGAAGGCTTCGATGCAGCCGTCGCGACCGCACGCGCAGCGGGGACCCGGCAATTCGCCCTGGGTCGGCCAGGGAAGCGCGTTGTGCCCCCATTCGCCGGCGATCGAGTTCGCGCCTTCGATCGCCCGGCCGTCCGCGACGACTCCACCACCCACGCCGGTGCCGAGAATCGCGCCGAATACGAGCTGTGCACCTTTGGCCGCGCCGTCGATCGCCTCGGAGAGCGCGAAGCAGTTGGCGTCGTTGGCGAAGCGCACTTCGCGGCCGAGCCGCCGCTCGAGATCGGGCCCGACCGGCATCCCGTTCAGTGCGCTCGCGTAGGCGTTCTTGAGCACACCCGATCCGCGCGACACCGCGCCGGGCGTGCCGATGCCCACGGAGCACTGCGAACCAACCTCGCGCTCGGCTTCGAGAACGAATTGCGCGATCGCGTCGATCGCCTCAGCGTAGCTCCCGCGGGGCGCAGGCTCGCGGCGCCGCAGCAGCTCCGCGCCCGATTCGTCGATCGCGGCGATTTCCATCTTCGTGCCGCCGATGTCCACGCCGATACGGATCATTTCGGGCGGAGCGGGAATTCAATAGGCCTCGTCCCAGGGAATGCTGAGACGCATCGCGGAATTGATCATGCCGACCATGCTGTAGGTCTGCGGAAAATTCCCCCACAATTCGCCGCTGCGCGGGTCGATATGCTCCGAGAGCAGACCGTGGCGGTTGCAGCGGGCGAGTATGCTCTGGAACAGGGCACGGGCCTCGTCCTTCCGTCCCAGCGCCGACAGCGCGTCGATATACCAGAAGGAGCAGACCACGAAGGCGTTCTCCGGGACGCCGAAGTCATCCGGCACGCTGTAGCGGAAGAGGAACTCGCCGCGCCGCAACTCCCCCTCGACCGCCTGGACCGTCGAGGCAAAGCGCGGGTCGTCGGCGCGCAGGAAATTGAGCTCGTGAAGGAGGAGCAGGCTCGCGTCCAGGTCCTCGCCGCCGAAAGTGGCGGCGAAGGTCCTGCGCTTCCCGTTCCAGGCGCGATCGCAGATCGCCGAATGCATCGCGTCGGCGCGCGCGCGCCACGTGCGCGCGCGGTCCGCGAGCCCGATGCGCGCGGCGATCTTCGCGAGGCGGTCGCACCCCGCCCAGCACATGACGCTCGAGAAAGTGTGCACGCGCCTCGCCCCGCGCAACTCCCACAGACCGGCGTCGGGCTGGTCGAAGAGCGCCGCGGCCCGCTCGCCGAGCTGCTCCAGCTGGCGGAACAGCGACTCGTCGCTGCGCAGCGCGAGCCGCGCGTCGAAGAACACGTGCGCCGCGGCAAGGATCGCCGCGCCGTAGACGTCGTGCTGGACCTGGGAATACGCCTGGTTGCCGATCCTGACCGGCCCCATGCCGCGGTAGCCGGGCAGCGATCCGATTTCGCGCTCCTCGATCCCCGCCTTGCCGCTGATCGCGTAGACCGGCTGCAAATCGCGGCCGTTGGTGCTCGTGGCGATGTTGATGATGTAGTCGAGGTAGCGCTCCATCGGCCGAGTGGCGTTCATCCGGTTCAGCGCGTTCACCACGAAGTACGCATCGCGCAGCCAGCAGTACCGGTAATCCCAGTTGCGGCCGCTCGCGCGCGACTCCGGGATCGAGGTGCTCACCGCCGCGACGATCGCGCCGGTATCCTCGTAGGCGTTGAGCTTCAAGGTGATGGCCGCGCGGATGATGTTCTCCTGCCATTCGAACGGGATGCCGAGATTGCGTACCCAGGCTCGCCAGAAGGCGGCGGTGTCGTCGAGGAACCTGCGAAACACTTCCGCGGCGGAGCCCTGCAGTGTCTCGTCCGGTCCGAGCACGACCGACACCGGTTCCCGCAGCACGATGGGCGTTTCCTCGAGGATCGCGGTGATCGAGTAGTCGGAGGTCACCCTGAGGACCATCTCGGGCATGACGTAGCGCACGTGATTACTGCCCCATGTGGTCGCGGGGCGGCGCGCGCCGTATTCGCATGCGGGCCGGATGCGCATGCGGATGCGCGGACTGCCCGAGATCGGGCGCACTTGGCGCACGAGCATGACGGGGCAGAAGAGCCTGCCGAACTGCTCGAATCGCGGGGCGAGATCGGTGATTTCCACGCCGCCCCCGTGCCGGTCGAAAAGGCGGGTCTTGAGGATCGGCGTGTGCGCGATGTAGGCCTGCTCGGCGCGGGCGAAATCGGCGAGCTCGATCTCGAAAAACCCGTGGTCGTCCGCGCCGCGTCCGTCGCGCAGGAGGGTGCAGAACACCGCGTCGCTGTCGAAGCGCGGCAGGCAGGACCAGACGATGGTCCCGCTCGCATCTATCAGCGCCGCGACGCTCGAATTCCCGATCAGGGCGAGATCGAGGCTCGTCATGATTTCTCCCGCCCGCGCTCGGCGAAGCGCTTGAGCCACGCCCGGACTGCGTCCGCGTTCGGCAGTCGCCAATGCGCGGCCGAGCTGCCTTCGCCCACCTTGACCGAGCAGCCTCCGACCCGGTTGATCAGCTCGAAGCCGAATTCGTCGGTGAGATCGTCGCCGATGAACACCGGGAGGCGACCCCGGAACGGAGCTTCCGCGAGGAATTCCGCGATCGCCGTACCCTTGTCCTTTCCGCTCGGCTTGATTTCCATCACCATTTTTCCCGATTGCAGCTCGAAGTCTCCGCCGAGCTCATCGACCAGGCGGCGGAGGGTCTCGCGCACCGCCGCGCCGAGCTCCGGCGCCGAGCGATAATGGAGCGCGAGATTCATGCCCTTGTCCTCGAGCACGAGCGCGGGGTGTTGGGCGACCATCACCCTCAAGCGCTTCAGCGCCTTGCGAAGTCCCGCAATGGGGACGCGGTGCTGGTGCATCCTCCCGGCGGCGTCGCGGCGCTCCGCTCCATGCTGCCCGGCGGCGCAGAAGTTCCTCCCGAAGAGGCGGTCGATTTCCGCGACCGAGCGGCCGCTGATGAGCGCGACCGCCCCGCCCGAAGCGTCGCGTATCGTCGCGAGCAGGGGCCCGAGATCGTCGTCGATCCGCACGAGCTGCGGCCTTTCGGCGATGTCCAGGAGCGTCCCGTCGATGTCCAGGAAGAATCCTGCGTCCGCGGGCAGACGCGGCACGGTTCCAAGCGGGAAACCGGCATCCGCGGCCGCCCAATCCTGGCGGGGCTGTCTTCGGAGGCCGACGGCGGCCACGTCGCGACTCCGGCTCCTGGAATTCGGCATCGGCACCGTGATCAGACGCTGCGCAGCGGAACGGGCTTTCGCCCGCGGTCGACGCGGGCGAACAGGCGCGAGCGCATGCGCATCTGGCCCGCGTCAAGCAGCATGCGCCCGGCCCAGCGGTACACGTTGAATTCCTGGATGAGGCCCCGCATGCTGCGCATCCGGTCGCGCTGCTCCGCGGGGGGCATCGCGAGCGCCGCTTTCAGGGCTCCCGCGCATTGGTCGACGTTGTAGGGATTGACGATCAAGGCTTCCGGCAGCTCCCGCGACGCCCCGGTGAACTGGCTGAGAACGAGCACCCCGCGCTCGTCGTCGCGCGAGGCGACGAACTCCTTGGCGACGAGGTTCATGCCGTCGTGCAGGCTGCTCACGAAACACAGCTCCGACGCCCGGTAGTACTCGTAGACGTCGTCGGGGTCGTAATGCTCGATCTTGAGCAGAATCGGCTCGTGGTGCTTGTTCGAGAATTTGTCGTTGATCCGGCGCGCCAGCGCGCGTACGCGCGCGTCGTAGTTCTGGTACTCGTCGATGCTGGAGCGCGAAGGCGCCGCGATCTGAACGAACACGAACTTGCCGATCCATTCGGGCTCGAGCTCGAGAAAGCGCTCGACCGCGAGGAATCGCTCGAGTATCCCCTTGGTATAGTCGAGGCGGTCAACGCCGACGCCGATCAACGCGTCCGCGGCGAGGCCGTTGCGCTTGCGCACGTCGGCGCGGCATTCCCCCAGAGGTTTTTGCATGGTCTTTGAATTGAGCGGCCATTCTATCGAGATCGGATAGCGCCGCACCGCGGTCTGGTCTCCGCCGTAGGATATGGTGTAGGTTTCGCGATCGATTCGCGCCTCGACGTAGCGGTCCACCGCGTCGATGAAATTGTTGCAGTGGAACTGGGTGTGAAATCCCAGGATGCTGCTGCCGAGAATCCCGTCGAGGATCGCCTCGCGCCACGGACAGATTCCGAACGCCTCGGCGTTGGGCCAGGGAATATGCCAGAAGCTTATGACGGTCGCCTCCGGCAGCCTCTCCCGGATCATGCGGGGCAGCAGCGCGAAGTGATAGTCCTGGACCAGGACGATGGGGTCGGAGGTCTTGGCTTCGCGCACAACCGTGTCGGCGAACCGTCGGTTGACCGTGACGTAGGCGTTCCAGTCCGCCGTGCGAAAGATCGGACGCGTGTGCGCGATGTGGCACAGGGGCCACAGGCCGCTGTTCGAGAACCCGTAGTAGTAGCCGGCTTCCTCGTCCCTGGAGAGCCAGACGCGCCGGATCCGGTAGGCGGGCCGCTCGGGCGGCACCATGACGTGGTCGCTCGAATCCGCCGTTTCGCGGTCCGCGTTGCCGCTGCCGTGCGCGATCCACGTTCCCGAGCACGCGCGCATCACCGGCTCGAGCGCGGTCACGAGCCCGCTCGCAGGTCGCTGCACCTCGATGCGCTCGTTGCGCCGCATGTGGATGTAGGGCTCCCGGTTGGAAACGATGAGCACTTCCTCACCCTTCAGGTCGTTGCGCAGTATCGCCCGGAGCGTCTCGGCAGACCAGTTGATCTGGCTCTCGTCGCGCGCCTTGCGCTCCGACTCGAGATCCCGGATCAGCGCCTGCAGATCGCGCGCCACCGGCCGCAATTCGCGCAGGGGCACTTCCGTCTCGCCGCGACCGAACGCTTCGCCCCGGATCACGGCCTTGAGGCCTGCGACCCAGCCGCGCCAGCTGATTTCCGCGATCACCACCGTCACCAGCGAAACGATCGCGCCGATCGCGGCGAAGAGATAGAAGATGTATTTCTTCGTGTCGTCGCTGCGGCGCTGCACGAAGCTCATGTCGTGCACCAGCATCAGGTAACCGTACGCCGTGCCCTCGGATTCGACACGGTGGATCGCCACGTGGATCGGGCCGCGCTGCAGGTTGACCAGACGGCTCTCGCTGACGACCGCGTCGCCGTCGTCGCTCGCACAGGTGATCGAAGCGGGGAACACCGCGGTCTTGTAGATCATCCTGCGGGACGGGTCGCAGAAAGCGACCGCGAACAAGCGCTCGTCCTGCATGATCCGGTCGAAAAAGCGCATTACCTTCGTTCGCGAGCCTTCCCGGACGAGGTCCCGCAAGGGATCCTGGATCGTATTCGCGATGAGCGAGGTGCGGATGTCGAGATCGCGCACGAACCACTGGAGCGTGAACCTGTCGACGAGCGGTATGACCGCGTACGCGATCGCCGCGAGCGTGAGGGCGAGGGGAAGGATGAACCGAAGCGACAGTCTCATGCGGACTCCTGTCGGGTCTCTGGGTCATGCGGAAAACCGGACGCGGGAGCAATGTAACACGTTCGGCCGCGCCATACGACCCTGAGAAAAAATGCCCCGGGGGGGCGGATGCTACAATCGGCGCATCGACCGGGAGGGACGCTGCAGCCTGCACACAGAATCGTTGCCGGCGCCATGGCGCTGATCGCGTCCGCGCCGGCCTGGGCCGCCGACGGCCCGGCCGTGCTGGGCGTCCCCGTGGATTTCGTGCTCTTCGGCGTCACGCTGCTCGGCGTGGCTCTGTTTCACCGCCACACGCTAGCGGTCGCCGTTGCCGGCCTCGCGCTCGTCACCTCGTACAAGCTCGGCTTCACCGGGTTCAAGACCGGGAACGGCATCCCGGGACTCCTGGTCCACCTGCAGCACGAGTGGGTGATCCTCACGAATCTGCTGTGCCTGCTGCTCGGCTTTGCTCTGCTGTCGCGTCACTTCGAGAAGACGCGCGTGCCCGCGGTCCTGCCGCGGTTCCTTCCGCACGACTGGAAAGGCGCGTTCATCATGCTCGTGATGGTGTTCCTGCTGTCTTCGTTCCTCGACAATATCGCGGCCGCCCTGATCGGCGGGGCGATGGCGCATACGCTGTTCCGCGCCAGGGTCCACATCGGTTATCTCGCGGCGATCGTCGCCGCCTCGAACGCGGGCGGCTCCGGGAGCGTGGTGGGGGACACGACCACCACCATGATGTGGATCGACGGTGTTGCACCCCTCGACGTGTTCGAGGCGTACGTCGCGGCGAGCGTCGCGCTCGTCGTGTGCGGCATTCCCGCGGCTATGCAGCAACAGCGCCATTCGCCGATTCTGCGTCACGAGCACGAAAATATTCACATCGACTGGACCCGGCTCGTGATCGTGTTTTTCATTCTGATCGTTGCGATCGTCACCAACGTGACGATGAACGTGAACCTTCCGGAAATCTCGGACCATTTTCCCTTTATCGGCGCATCCGTGGTGATTGCGCTCCTGCTCAGCGTGCCCCTGCGCCGCCCCGACTGGGAGGTGCTGCCCGAGAGCTTCAAGGGGAGCATCTTCCTGCTGTCGCTCGTCCTGTCGGCGACGATGATGCCGGTGGAGAAGCTGCCCGCGGCGTCCTGGCATACGGCGATGGGACTCGGTTTCGTCTCCGCGGTATTCGACAACATCCCGCTCACGGCCCTGGCGCTCAGGCAGGGCGGGTACGATTGGGGCTACCTCGCCTACGCGGTGGGCTTCGGCGGATCCATGATCTGGTTCGGCTCGAGCGCCGGCGTAGCGCTCTCCAACATGTTCCCGGAATCGAAATCGGTGGGGCGCTGGCTCTATCACGGCTGGCACGTGAGCCTTGCCTACGTGCTCGGCTTTTTCACCCTGCTGATCGTCATGGGCTGGCATCCCAATCCGCCCCACAAGGCAGGGGTGCCGAGCAGTCCGCCGGCGGCGAGTGCCGGTGTGGAGATCCCTGAAGCGGCTTGATTTCGCGTCGGTATAGGAATACGATTCGCGGGCTTTGGCGTGTGCAAGCCCCAGGGGCCCGCGGGGGGGAACAACTGGGCCCCACGAATCGTTTACCGCAGAAGGTTCCGGGGAACAAGAAGAACGACGCCGGGACGACCATCCATGAACCGCCACCATCCGAAGGAGGAGCTAATGAGCAAGGAGCAACCCATGAAAACCGAGACCGCTTCGCGGCGCAAATTCCTGGCAGGCGCGGCCGCGGCGACCGCAGGTGCTGCGACGCTGGGCTTCCCGACGATCGTCAAGGCCCAGGGCCCGATCTCAATGCGCTGGCAGAGCACCTGGCCTTCAAAAGACATCTTCCACGAATACGCGCTCGACTTCGCCAAGAAGGTCAACGACATGACCGGCGGCGACCTCAGGATCGAGGTGCTACCGGCGGGATCGGTCGTGCCTGCGTTCGGCCTGCTGGACGCGGTCTCGAAAGGAACGCTCGACGGCGGGCACGGCGTGCTCGTCTATCACTACGGCAAGAACAACGCCTTGGCGCTGTGGGGTTCGAGCCCCGTGTACTCCATGGATGCCCAACAACTGCTTTCCTGGCACAAATACGGCGGCGGCAAGGAGTTGCTCCAGAAGGTCTTCAACTCTATCGGCGCCAACGTGGTGTCGTTTCCCTACGGCCCGATGCCGACGCAGCCGCTCGGATGGTTCAAGAAACCGATCACCAAGCCCGACGATTTCAAGGGCCTCAAGTACCGCACCGTGGGTATCTCGATCGACCTGTTCACCGGCATGGGCGCTGCGGTGAACGCGCTGCCAGGCGCCGAGATCGTGCCGGCGATCGACCGCGGGCTGCTCGATGCGGCCGAGTTCAACAATGCGACCTCCGACCGCATCCTCGGCTTTCCCGACGTGTCCAAGGTGTGCATGCTGCAGAGCTACCACCAGAACGGCGAGCAGTTCGAGATCAGCTTCAACAAGACGAAGTACGATGCGCTGCCCGCCAAGATGAAGGCGATCATCGAGAACGCGGTGGAAGCGGCTTCGCAGGATATGACTTGGAAGGCGATCAACCGCTACTCGCAAGACTACATCGAGCTGCAGACCAAGGACAAGGTCAGGTTCTATAAAACCCCTGACTCGGTGCTGCAGAAGCAGCTCGAAGTCTTCGACCAGGTCGATAAGAAAAGGTCGGCGGAGAATGCGCTGTGGAAGGAGATAGTCGAATCGCAAAGAAAGTATGCTGAGCGGGTGGTGCGCTGGTATCTCGACACTCAGGTCAGCCCGCGCATGGCCTACAACTACTACTTCGGGAAGAAGCCCGCGAAGAAGGCCTGACCCTGAAGGCCTTGCCGAGAGACACCACCCGACGCGTGCCGGGTGGTGTTTTTTTTAATCTTCGTCAGGCACGTGACAGAGTCGCCAGAATAAACTCTTTCCGCCGCCAATTCGTCGCAGGTTGCCCGTCATGCAGAAACTCCTGCTCTTCGTAGACAAAATCAGCACCTGGGTGGGGCAAGCCTTCTCGTGGTTCATCGTCGCTCTCACTTTGCACGTCACCTGGGAGGTATTCTCGCGCTACGTCCTCGACCACCCGCGTGCCTGGGCCTTCGACGCGATGATCATGATGTACGGGACCCTGTTCATGATGGCCGGCGCCTACACGCTCGCGAAGAACAGCCACGTGCGCGGCGACGTGATCTACGGATTTTTCACGCCACGGGCGCAGGCGGCGCTAGACCTGACGCTATACATCGTGTTCTTCATTCCGGGCGTCATCGCGCTCGTCTGGGCCGGCTACACCTACGCCGCGGAGTCGTGGGCGATCAACGAGCATTCGAACATCACTGCAGAAGGCCCGCCTATCTATCCGTTCAAGACGGTCATCCCGCTCGCCGGCGCGTTCGTCCTGGCGCAGGGCATCGTCGAGATCATCCGCTGCGTGATCTGCCTGAAGCAGGGCGAGTGGCCGTCGCGCGAAGAGGACGTCCAGGAAGTCGACGTCGAGAAGCTCAAGGAAATGGTGCACGTGAAAGACGAGGATATCGAGAAGCTCGATAAGTTCGTGGTGCAGCAGGAGCGGCACAAATGAAGCTGCGCAAGGAACTCTGGTTCGGCTTCTCGCTCATGGCGATGATCGTCATCCCGGTGATCGTGCTCACCCCCTGGGGACACCTGACGAACGGGCACCTGGGCCTCATGATGCTCGCGCTGATCTGCGTGGGCATCATGCTCGGCTATCCCACCGCCTTCACGCTCATGGGGATGGGCGTGTTCTTCGCCTGGCTCGCCTACCGCAGCGTGGATCCGGCGACCGCGGACCGGCGCGTGCTCGACCTCTTTGTGCAGCGCACCTACGGCGTGATGTCGAACGACGTGCTCATCGCGATTCCGCTGTTCCTGTTCATGGGCTATCTGGTCGAGCGGGCGCAGCTGATCGACCGCTTGTTCAAGAGCCTGCATCTCGCCACCGCGCGCGTGCCCGGGTCGCTCGCGGTGGCGACCATCGTCACCTGCGCGATCTTCGCGACCGCCACCGGCATCGTCGGCGCGGTGGTGACGCTGATGGGCCTGCTCGCCTTCCCGGCGATGCTCAAGGCGGGCTACAACGTCAAGGTGGCGGCGGGCGCGGTCACGGCCGGCGGCTGCCTCGGCATCCTGATCCCGCCCTCGGTCATGCTGATCGTCTACGGCGCCGTTGCGGGCGTGTCGGTCGTGCAGCTCTACGCCGGGGCCTTCTTGCCCGGCTTCATGCTGGCGGGGCTCTATGTGGGCTACCTCATCGTGCTCGCGAAGTGGAAACCTAAGCTCATGCCTCCGCTCGCGGAGAGCGAGCGGCGCGTCGAGCTTCCGGCCTTTGCGCGAACGCTCGCGCCGCGCAGCGGCAACGCGCTCGTCGGGCTGTGGCGCGCAGCGACCGGTGGCAACGCCGGTGTCGCAAAACGTACCGTGCTCGCGCAGCTGTTCGTCACGCTGGTGCCAGCGCTCTTCATTGCCGCGGTCCTTGGCACCACCTATCGCGTTGCGACAGCGCCGGAAGTCGAGGCCAGCACCGCCGGGCTGATCGAAGCGGGAGGCTTAATCGCGGCGCCCGAACCGGAAAGGGAGGTGTCAACGGGCCTCATTGGCGCGCCGGAACAGGAATCGAAGGTCGAGGAACCCCCAGGGGAAGAAGCGAAGGGAGCCGCGGCACCGTCCGAGGCGGAACAGCCAAAGGCTGAAGGGCTGAAAAATCCGGCGGAAGCGGCAGCGGCCAAGGCGGAGCCGCCCGAAAAACCTGCCGCGGCTGGGGAGCGGCTGCCCGCGCCTATATGGTTGTGGATCGTGCTCGGCGTCGGCATCGCCTTGATCCTCGTCGTCTACTGGCTCTGGAACTGGGAGCGGCTCGAAGTATTCAAGTTGCTGCTCACCTCGTTCTTTCCGCTGGCGCTGCTGATCCTGGCGGTGCTCGGCTCGATCGTGTTCGGGCTCGCGACGCCCTCCGAGGCAGCGGCGGTCGGCGGGTTCGGCGGCTTCATCCTGGCCGGTATTTACCGCTTCATCGCCCATTGGCGCGAGGCGCGGGCCGGCGGCCCAAGTCCGGGCGTCGTAACCTGGAAGACGGCGAAGGAGCTCGGGATCATCGTCAAGGAATCGTCTTTTCTCACCGCAAAGACGAGCGCGATGGTGTGCTGGCTGTTCGTCGGCTCCGGCATTTTCTCGGCAGCGTTCGCGCTGCTCGGCGGGCAGGAGGTCGTCGAGAAGTGGGTGCTGTCGCTCGACATGACGCCGGTACAGTTCATGATCCTCGCGCAGTTCATCATCTTCATCCTCGGTTGGCCGCTCGAGTGGACGGAAATCATCATCATCTTCATGCCGATCTTCCTGCCGCTCTTGCCGCACTTCGGCATCGACCCGCTGTTCTTCGGCCTGCTGGTTGCACTGAACCTGCAGACGGCGTTCCTGTCGCCGCCGGTGGCGATGGCGGCTTTCTACCTGAAAGGGGTGTCTCCGCCGCACGTGACTCTCAACGCGATCTTCGCCGGGATGATGCCTTTCATGGGAATCCAGCTCATCGCGCTGATCCTTCTGTACCTGTTCCCGGGCATCGGCCTCTGGCTGCCGCAGCTGGTCTATGGCCGCTGAATCCGGATTCGTTCTCTAGAGAGGGGCGGCTTCGAGCCGCCCTTTCCATTTGCTGGAGATTCACCTTATATTTCGCTTCGCTGCCGGCCCAGCCGGCCGCAGGAATAGCGTTCCGGAGAAGACGTGAAACCCAGGATTCTCGTGACCCGCGCGACCTTCGACGACGTCATCGCCAAGCTGCGCGAGCGCTTCGAGGTCGAGGACAACCAGAAAGACGATGCGCCGTGGAGCGCCGAGGAATTCCGGCGCCGGATCGCCGACAAGGACGGCGTGCTTCCCACCGGTTCAGACCGCGTGGACGCGGCGACGCTGGACGCGGCGCCGCGCCTGAAGGCCGTATGCAACATCGCAGTCGGCCACAACAACATCGACCTCGCCGCCTGCACCGAGCGGGGCATCCTCGCGACCAATACGCCGGGCGTGCTCGACGATACGACTGCAGACATGACCTGGGCCCTGCTCATGGCCGCTGCGCGGCGCGTGACCGAAGCCGAGCGCTGGCTGCGGGCCGGGAACTGGAAGGGTTGGAAGAACGACCAGTTCCTCGGCGTCGACGTGCACCACGCGACGCTGGGCATCATCGGCATGGGCCGGATCGGCCGGGCGATCGCGCGGCGCGCGAAGGGGTTCTCGATGCGCGTCCTCTACCATAACCGCAGGCGCGCGCCGAAGGCGGTCGAAAAGCGGCTGGGCGCGAAGTACGTGAGCATGGAGAGGCTCCTCAAGGATTCGGATTTCGTCAGCCTCAACATGCCGTACTCGCCGGAAGTCCACAATCTCATCGGGGCTCGCGAGCTTGCCCTGATGAAGCCGACCGCGGTGATCGTGAATGCGGCTCGCGGCGGGATCATCGACGATGCGGCGCTCGTCCGGGCGCTCAAGGAACGGCGCATCGCGGCGGCGGGCCTCGACGTGTTCGAGGGCGAGCCGAAATTCAACCCGGGGTTCCTGGAGGTGGACAACGTGGCTCTGGTTCCGCATATCGGCAGCGCCACGCGCGCGACGCGCACGGCGATGGCCATGCTCGCGAGCAGGAACCTCAATGCCGCGCTGTCGGGCAGGCGTCCGCCCAACCTGCTGAACCCGGAAACCTGGCCGAAGCGGCGCCGCTAGGACACACCATCACCGCATGCCGCTCAGAAGCCCAGCAGCGAAGCCGGCCACGCCCGAGGGCCTGAAGGGGACCGTTCAGGCGCTCTCCGACGGTACGCTGAGCGCTCGCGCCTACTGCGAGTCCTGCCTCGCGCGCATCCGCGCGAGCGAGCCCAGGCTGAAGGCGTGGATTGCGCTCGACGATGAGCGGGCGCTCACCATCGCAGCCGCCCGCGACGCCGAGCGCGCGCAGGGCGGACGCACCGGCGCGCTGCACGGCGTTCCGGTCGGAGTGAAGGACGTCTACGACACCGATGACCTGCCCACGGAAATGGGCTCGCCCGCGTTCGTCGGCAATCAGCCTGGAAAGAACGCCGAGCTCGTCGCACGGATCCTCGCCGCCGGCGGCTACGCGCTCGGCAAGACCGTCACCACCGAATTCGCCTACATGCATCCGGCCGAAACGCGCAATCCCTGGAACCCCAGGCACACGCCGGGCGGTTCCTCCTCCGGGTCGGCCGCGGCCGTCGCGGCGCGCCATGTTCCGGTCGCCGTGGGCACGCAGACCAACGGTTCGGTGATCCGGCCCGCGGCGTTTTGCGGAGTGGTCGGCTTCAAGCCGAGCCTGGACAGCCTGCCCATTCAAGGCGCGCTTCCTTTTGCCGAGACCCTGGACCATGTGGGGGTGTTTGCGCGCACGGTCGCCGACGCCGCCTACTTCGCCGCCAGCCTCGCGGAATCCGGTACGTTTGCCCCGGAGATCGAGGCGCTCTCGCGTCCGCCGAAAATCGCCGTCTTGCCGCGCTTTCCCTGGAACGCCGCGGAACCGGGCGCAGCACGGCATCTGCAAGCGAGCTTGAAGCGTCTCGCCGACGCCGGAACGGAATTGAAGACGGTCGCGCTGCCGGATGACTTCGACGAAGTGCATCGGGTGCACCGCACGATCATGCTCTACGAGGGAGCCCGCGAGCACGCGACTAGGCAGGCGAGCCATAGGCGCGTCATGAGCGCAGTGTTGAACGCCGCGATCGACGAGGGTCTTGCGATGTCGCACGACGATTATCGCGGCGCGCTCGTGAGACGCGCGGCGCTCGCCGAGCTCGCGCTCGATCTGTTCGAGGACTGCGACGCGCTCGCATCGCTTCCGGCGCCCGGCGCGGCCCCGGAGCGGCTCGACGTCACGGGAGACCCGAGCTTCTGCACGCTCTGGACGCTCCTGGGATTCCCGGCCCTTACGCTGCCCACCGGTCTGTCCGACGGCGGCTTGCCCTATGGAATGCAACTCGCCTGTTCGGCGGGCGGCGACGATCGGCTTTTGCGCGTCGCCGGCTGGTGCGAGGCGGTGATCGGTTTCAGCGGTTCTCCCGCGTGAACTGCGGAAAGGCGTTCGGTGCCGGGCCTGCACGCTGGCGGCGACTAGCCTTTTCGGCTACGCTACGCGGCTCCGGAGCCGCACCTCGTGAAGAAAAGCACTTTTCCGACGCCGCAGGATGCAGAAGCCGCATTCTACGAGGCTCTCGAAGCGGGTGAGCTCGAAGCCATGATGGAAGTGTGGGCCGAAGACGAGGAGATCGTCTGCGTGCATCCGGGAGGAGCGAGGCTCGCTGGCTACGATCAGGTGCGCGAGAGCTGGGCGCAGATTTTCGGCTCGGGCCAGCGGCTCAAGGTGCACGTCTCCAACCAGGTGGTGCTCTCGGGGATGATGCTCGCGATCCACAGCGTGCACGAGAACATCCTGGTGCAGGGCGAGCCGCGCTCGCGCCCGCCCGTCGCCGCCACCAACGTTTATCTCCGCACCGGCAACGGCTGGCGAATGATCCTGCATCACGGTTCGCCCGCTCCGCAGGCGCCCCGGGCTCCCGCCGACTCGCCGAAAATCCTGCATTGAGTCTAGGCCCTTACCGAGCTCCCTGGTGGCTGCCCGGCGGACACCTGCAAACCTTGTACTGCCTGCTGATCGGCCGTTCGAAGCCGCGTTGGAAGAGGGAACGCTGGGACACGCCGGACGGCGATTTCATCGATGTCGATCGTCTGGCAGGCCCTGCCGATTCCCCGCTCGTCGTGCTGTTTCACGGCCTCGAGGGCGGCTCGAGCAGCCATTACGCTCGTGCGCTCGCGCACGAGCTCGGTCAGCGGGGCTGGCGCGGCGCGGTAGCGCATTTTCGCGGTTGCTCCGGCGAGCCGAACAGACTGCCGCGGGCCTATCACTCGGGCGACGCGGAGGAGATCGGCTGGATCCTCCGGCGCATGCGCGGCGAAACTTCCGGCGCACCGCTCTTCGCGGTGGGGGTGTCGCTCGGCGGCAATGCGCTCCTCAAGTGGCTCGGCGGGGACTCGCAGGCTAGGGGCGTACTCGCCGCGGCGGCCGCGGTATCGGCCCCGTTCGATGTCATGGCGGCAGGCGATGCCCTGGGCCGCGGATTCAACCTCGTCTACACCCGCGCATTTCTCGCCACGATGAAGAGAAAGGGCGAGGGCAAGCTCGAGCGTTTCCCCGGACTCTTCGACGGCGAGGCGATGCGGCGCGCGCGCACGCTGCGCGAATTCGACGAGGTTGTCACGGCGCCCTTGCATGGATTCCGCGACACCGACGACTACTGGACGCGCGCGAGCGCGAAGCCCCTCCTCGGCCGCATCGCGGTGCCGACGCTTCTCGTGAACGCCCGCAACGATCCCTTTCTCCCGGCGACGGCGTTGCCGCGCCCGGATGAGGTTTCCCTGCAGGTGCATTGCGATTTTCCCGGCGAAGGCGGACACGCCGCATTCGTCAGCGGTCCGTTTCCCGGCAACCTGGAATGGCTGCCGCGGCGCGTGACTGCTTTCTTCGTAGACGTACTGTCCGCGCGGCTCGGCGCTCGGTAGCCGGCCCCCGCAGATGAGACAATGTCAATGCACAAGGGGATTCATAGATGAGTCTTCCCCCGCCGGAAATCTTCAAGGCCTATGACATCCGCGGCGTCGTCGGCAAATCGCTCACCCGCGAAGGCGTGCGGCTGATCGGGCAGGCGCTCGGAAGCGAGCTACTCGACCGTAGCAGCGTGGGCGGGAGGCCGGAGATCGCAGTGGGCCGCGACGGCCGGGTCTCCGGGCCCGAGCTCGCTGGAGGGTTGATGGAGGGCATTCGCGCAAGCGGCGTGGACGTCGCAGAGATCGGAATGTTCGCAACCCCGGTCGCCTATTTTGCCGCGCACGAACTGGGCTGCGGCAGCGCAGTCGCGGTCACGGGCAGCCACAATCCGCCCGAGTACAACGGACTGAAGATGGTGCTAGCGGGAATCACTCTCGCGGGCAAGGATGTCCAGCGGCTGCGCAAGAGGATCGAGTCCGGCGAGCTTGCTCGCGGAGCGGGGCGACACCGTCGTGCCGACATCCGCGAGGCTTACCTGAAGCGCATTGCCTCCGACGTGCGGCTCGCGCGTCCGCTGAAAATCGCGGTCGACTGCGGTAACGGCGTCGCTGGCGCCACCGCGGGCGAGCTCTACCGCCGGCTCGGCTGCGAAGTGCTGGAGCTCTACTGCGAGGTCGATGGCCGCTTTCCCAATCATCATCCCGATCCGTCCCACCCGGAGAACCTCAAGGACCTGATCTCCCTGGTGCAAAGGGAGCGCTGTGAGGCCGGGTTCGCCTTCGACGGCGACGGCGACCGGCTGGGCGTGGTGACTGGCGATGGGAGGATCATCTTTCCGGACCGGCAGCTGATGCTGTTCGCGAAGGATGTCCTTTCGCGCCAGCCCGGCGCCGAGATCATCTACGACGTAAAGAGCACGCGCAACCTCGCGCCCTGGATCCGCGAGCACGGCGGCGTGCCGAGCCTGTGGAAGACCGGCCATTCGCTCATCAAGGCGAGGATGCGCGAGCGCGGCGCGGCGCTCGCAGGCGAGATGAGCGGCCACACTTTCTTCGTCGAACGCTGGTATGGGTTCGACGACGCCCAATACGCGGGGGCGCGCCTGCTGGAGATCCTGAGCAAGACGCCCGACGCCACGGCCACGCTGAACTCGCTGCCCGACTCGGTCAGCACACCGGAGCTGCACCTGCCGTTGAGCGAGGGCGAGCCGCACCGTCTGATCGGAATGCTGCAGGAGAACGCCGTGTTTCCGGGTGCGACCGAGGTGATACGGCTGGACGGCCTTCGCGTGGAGTACCCCTACGGATTCGGCCTGGCGCGCGCATCGAACACGACGCCGGTCGTCGTCCTGCGCTTCGAAGCGGAGGACGAGGCGGGCCTTGATCGCATCAAATCCGAATTCCGGCGGGTTCTGCTTTCTGCCAAGCCTGATGCGAAATTGCCGTTCTAGCGGCTGCCCGAGAGCCGAGTCGGGGCAAGCTCTAGGGGGCGTTACCACGTGTTCCAAACGGGAGGAGGCATCTTGACGCGCGTACCGCTGATCGAAGAGGAGGAACACCCCGAGCTGGCCGAGCTGATCGCGACCATCAAGTCCGAGCGCGGAGGTAGGCTGCTGCATCTCTATCGTGCGCTCCTGAACAGCCCGCCAGTGGCCGAAGGCTGGCTCAAGCTTTTCACCGCGATCCGCCAAAAAGCGAAACTCGGCGGGCGCTGTCGCGAGCTGGCCATTCTGCGCGTGGCCCTTCTGAACGGCGCCGAGTACGAATACCGCGCACACGTACCCTTCGCGCTGAAGGACGGCATGAGCCAGGAGCAAATCGATGCGCTTCCCGGCTGGCAGGTTTCGAAGCGCTTCGACGATCGCGAGCGCGCGGTGCTCGCTTATACCGACTGCATGACTCGCGGGATCCGCGTGCCCGATGCGATTTTCGCCGACGTGCGGCGGCACTTCGACGACCGGGAAACGGTCGAACTCACCGCGACGATCGCGGGCTACAACCTCGTGTCGCGCTTTCTGGTGGCGATGCAGATCGATTAGGGAGATCCGCGCTCCTGGAACAGCAGCTCAGGCGAAGTCCGGCGGTATCAGATCCAGCCGGTCGGTGAAGATCGCGTCGATGCCCCAGGAAAACAAGCGCCGCGCGATCGCCGGTTCATTGACCGTGTAGCAAAGCAGCCAATAACCGGCGCCGCGGACTTCATCGGCTTGCGCCTCGGTCAGGTGCTGGGAATTGCAATGCACGGACACACAGCCGAGCGCCCGCGCGGCTTCATTCCAACCCGGCGCGAGGCGGTCGGTAAGATATCCGCGATCGAGATCCGGCGCCTCGGCGCGCGCTGTCTCGAGCGAGACCGGCTCGAAGGACGACAGCAGCGGTGCGGGCGAAGCGCCGCTCCACAATTCCAAAGCGAGCTTCGCGACGGCGACAGCCGTTTCACGCTGGAACCCTCGCGCCGGCTTGATCTCGACGTTGGCCCAGAGACCGAGCCGGGCGCACAGCTTCCCGGCCTCCTCGAACGTGGGCACGCGCTCACCCCGGTATTCCGGGCTGAACCAGGCGCCGGCGTCCAGGCGCGCGAGCTTTGCGTAGAGCGTCGCGGCGACGCTTCCCTTTCCGTTCGTGGTGCGATCGAGGGTTTCGTCATGCATCAGCAAGGGGACCTTGTCCGCCGAGAGCACTACGTCGAACTCCACACCGCGAAATCCCATCATGCCGGCCTTGCGAATGGCCGCCAGAGTGTTCTCGGGGGCGAGCGTGCCGCCGCCGCGATGGGCCACTACGCGCGGATAAGGCCAGGGTCGATGCATGCGTCTGGTCGCAGCGGAGGAGAAGTCGGGGAGCAGGCTACCGCTATTATAGACAGCCGAATCGGCCGTACTCCGCGGCGCAGGTGCGAAAAAAAACGGGGGAAGGGAGGGTTTCCCCCGTTTAGCCGCCGTTTGCTGGGCCGGCGGGCAACCTGAGACGCCCAGCAGAAGTTCGTCGCTGCGCGCCATGAAATTCGCTATGACGGCATCATATCACCTGCCCCGCCGCGCAACAAGCTTGCAATCTTTTTTGGCCTGCCGATCCCGAATGACTTGTGCACAATCTAACGAATCGAAATTGAAAATCGATCCTTCGTGACTTTTTCACGAATCTCGGAAGCCTCGGCGCTCAGGCCGAGGAAGGTCAGGGCCGGCTGAAACCGCATCTACGGCAGCCCCGGTTCTCTTCCCGGCGCGCACTCTCCCCCGGTGCTAGTATTTGTACGGTTTTCTCTCGCGATTTTGCGCATGAGCACAGCCCTCTTTTCGCTGCTTCGCATGCTGGCCGACAGCAGGTTTCACTCCGGCGAGCGGCTTGGCCGGGCTCTGGGTCTTTCCCCCGCCGGCGTATCAAACCTCGTCGAGCAGATCGACGCGCTGAGCTTGAGCGTAGTCAAGGTACGCGGCCGCGGTTACCGGCTGGCCGAGCCTCTCGACCTGTTCGAGCTGGACAGGCTCGCGGCCGGATTGAAGAAAGTCTCGCCCGAGCTTCGCGTCGAGGTGCTCGATGAATGTCCGTCCACCAATGCCGTTCTCGCCCAGCGTGCCGCTGCGGGCGCGCCGCACGGCACGGTACTCGCTTGTGAACACCAGAGCGCCGGGCGCGGTCGTCGCGGACACTCCTGGGTCTCTGTGGTCGGAGGAAGTCTGGCTTTCTCCATTCTGTGGCGTTTTCCCCGGGGCGCCGGAGCCCTTGGGGGCTTGAGCCTTGCTGTGGCGGTGGGTGCCGCGAAGGCGCTCGAGGGCCTCGGGACGCGTGGCGTGGGAGTCAAATGGCCGAATGATCTGTACTGCGAGGGCCGCAAGCTCGGCGGGATATCGGTCGAGAGCTCCGGCGACATCCTGGGTCCGAGCGCGGTGATCGTGGGAGTCGGTATCAACGTGCGTCTCGGCACCCGGACGCGCGAGCGGATCGGCGCGCCGGCAACCGATATCGCGAGCCACAGCGAGAAAGTGCCGTCGCGGACCGACGTGCTCGTTGCGGCGCTCGAGTGCATTGCGAGGGTTCTCGAGCGGTTTTCCCGCGAAGGCTTCGGGCCGTTTCGGGAGGAGTGGCTTCAGCGCAACGCCTGGAAGGGAAGGCGAGTCGCCCTGTCGCAAGCCGGCAGACGTGTGGCCGAGGGCAAGATCGTCGGAGTCGCGGAGGACGGCGCGCTCATGCTCGCTTCGATCGAGGGAATCGAGCGTTTCCACAGCGGTGAGCTCTCGCTCAGGCCGGGATGATCCTCGCGGTCGACTGCGGCAATTCGCGGCTCAAATGGGGGCTGCACGAGAACGGGGGCTGGCGCAAAACCGGCGCGGTGCCCGTCTCGGAGATCGGCCGCCTGGAGAAGAGCTGGAGGAGACTCGTACCTGCCGACAGGGTCGTCGTCGCGAACGTCGCGGGGCGGTCCGTGCGCAACAGTCTGGAGACCGTGTTCGCCCGACGATCCATGGTCCCCGCCTGGGTCAAGGCGAAGCGGCACGAGTGCGGGGTCACGAACGGCTATGGGCGGCCGGACCAGCTCGGACCTGACCGCTGGGCCGCGCTGATCGGAGCTTGGTCGATTCTCGGCGGGCCGTGCCTCGTGGTCACCGCGGGCACCGCAACAACGGTGGATGTCTTGAGGAGCGACGGGAGGTTCGTCGGCGGCGTGATTCTTCCCGGCCTCGATCTCATGAAACGCTCGCTTGCCCGCGGCACCGCGGAACTTACGCTTGCAAGAGGGCGTTTTTCCGCCGAGCCTCGAAATACTGCGGATGCCATCGAAACCGGCTGCCTGCTCGCGCAAGCCGGGGCGATAGAGCGCGCTTTCGCGACGATGGAACATGGGGCAGCATGCGTGCTCGCTGGGGGAGCCGCTCCCAGGATCGCCCGGCACCTCAGCATTCCCCTGCGGCTCGTGGATAATCTGGTGCTGGAAGGCCTCGTCCGAATTTCACAGAACTCGGTGAAATGACCCACGCGAAATCGTGAAAACCGTAACTTTCCTGCTGTTGTTCGCGAATCTCGGGCTTTTCGCCTGGATCTATTTTGGAGCCGGTCGTGCATTGGACGAGCCGCAGCTGATGGATCAGCAGCTCAACCCGCAGGCGATCCGATTGCTCCGTGCCGATCAGCTTGCTGCCCTTGCCGCTGAGCGAACGAAGCAGACCGCGGAACGCGCCAAATCGCCGCCCAAGGCGAGCGTCGCCGCGTGCCTCGAGCTCGGCGCGTTCAACCCGGGTGACGCGACGCGCGTGCAACTGGCCCTTGAACCGCTTGCCCTCGGGCCCAGACTCTCCCAGCGGCGCGCGGAAGAAATCGCGAGCTACTGGGTATTCATACCCCCGCAACGCAACCGGCAGGCGGCAAGCCAAAAGGCCGCCGAGCTCAAGAAGCTCGGCGTCGAGGATTTCTATATCGTGCAGGAAGATTCCAAGTTTCGATTTGCGATTTCTCTCGGCGTGTTCAAGACCGAGGAGGCAGCGCGGGCGCGGCTCGCAGAGTTGCGCAAAAAGGGCGTCCGGACGGCCCGGGTCGATCCAAGGGAAACATCCGTGCAGAAAGTCTACTTTACCGTTCGGGAAGTCCCCGATGCGCTGCTCTCGAAGCTGAACGAATTGCGCCAGAGCTTTGCGGGCAGCGAGCTGAAGGACTGCCCGCCGGAGGAAAAGCGCAAAGCGAATTAACCGAGAATCTTCTTCACCAGTGCGGTCGTCGACCGCTGGTACGTGAAGGGGAGCGAACGCACGCTTCCGCCCCAGCGCCGCACTTCGGCGGCCCCGACGATCGCTTCGGACTTCCAGTCGCCGCCCTTGGCGAGCACCTCCGGCCGGGAGGCAAGTATCAACGCGAGCGGCGTGTCCTCGTCGAACCACGTCACGAGATGGACGGATTCAAGGCCTGCTACCACCGCCATGCGGTCGGCGAGCGGGTTGAACGGGCGCCGCTCGCCTTTGCCCAGACGCCTGGCCGATGCGTCGCTGTTGACTGCGACCAGAAGCGTCGCCCCCAGGGAGCTTGCTTCCGCGAGGTAGGTGACGTGCCCGCGATGCAGGATGTCGAACACGCCGTTTGTGAAGACGAGCGGTCGTGCAAGGGATCCGAGCCGCGCCGCGAGCTCCTGAGGGGGGCAAATCTTCCGCTCGAAAGGGACCTCCATCTCGCTTATTTTGACAGAACCACCCGCCGCCTGTAACTTAAGCTGACCTCATTTCCAGACTTCCCGCCAATGCGTATTCTCCTCGGACTGTTGCTCGCTGCCTCGATCTCCGCGGCCGCGCTCGCCGCGTGCCCGCCGCTGCTCAACCATACCCTTCCGAGCCTCGCGGACCAGGCCACGCCTTTGTGCCAATTCGAGGGAAAGGTGCTGCTCGTGGTGAATACGGCGAGTCAATGCGGGTACACGCCCCAGTACGAGGGCCTGGAGGCGCTGTACCGCCGCTACCGCGAAAAGGGCTTGGTCGTGCTGGGCTTCCCCGCCAACGATTTCGGCGGCCAGGAACCGGGGGGCAACCGCGACATCGCCAAATTTTGCGAGGTCAACTATGGCGTGAGCTTCCCGATGTTCGCGAAATCGGGCGTGTCGGCGGACAACGCCAACCCCTTGTACGCGACGCTTGCCGCGAAGACCGGCGAGCGCCCCCGGTGGAACTTCCACAAATACCTGATCGACCGTTCCGGGGAGAAAGTCCTGTCCTTCGGCAGCGGAGTGACCCCTGGCGACCGCAAGCTCGTCGGAGAGATCGAGCGGATGCTGTCCGAACGCAGACCCTAGACGCGGCTTCGAACCCGTTCCTATTTCTGGGCAGGCGGAACGACATACTCGAAAACGCGGACGACTTTCTGCACCCCACCGGTGCCGCGCGCGACCTCGGTCGCGGCGTCGGCTTCTTCGCGCGTGACCAATCCGAGCAGAAACACGACCCCTGCCTCGGTCACGACCTTGACATCGGTAGGCCGAAACTTTCCGTTTCCGAGAAAATTGCCTTTGACCTTGCTGGTGATGTAGGCGTCGTTGCTGCGGGAGGCAGCCGAGCTCGCGCCCGCGATCTGCAGCTCGTTGACCACGGTTTTCACCTGCGGTATTTCGCTCACGATTTTTTCCACTTCCGCTTTTGCCTGCGCTGTGGGTACTTCGCCGGTAAGCAGCACCGTGTAATTGTAGCTGGTGACGTTGACGTGTCCCTGACCCTTGAGGGCCGCGCCGACGCGGCTGCCCGCGGCGAATTCGATCCGCTGATCAGTGAACATCACTTCGGCCTGGCGACGATCGGCGGCGAGGACCACCCCCGTTGCCACTCCCCCGACAATGAGCGCATCGACGCAGGCTTGCAGCGCCGCGGCCGATACGAAGATCAGCGCGACCGCCGCGTATCGCCTCGCAGCCGGACAGTTTTTCACTCGGCCCCCAACAACATGCAATCGATGCCGTCGCAAAGGCAGTGAAGGGCGAGAAGATGCACTTCCTGAATGCGGGCGGTTTGCGAGTGGGGTACGCAGATATGCACGTCTTCCGAAGCGAGGAGCTTTCCGATCTCGCCTCCGCCACGCCCCGTGAGGGCGACCACGCGCATCTCACGTTCGTGTGCCGCCGAGACCGCGCGCGCCACGTTTTTTGAGTTGCCGCTCGTGGAAATGCCGAGGAGCACGTCACCCGCCTGACCCAGGGCGGCGAGCTGCTTGGAGAATACCTGTTCGTATTCGTAGTCGTTTGCGATCGCGGTCAGGGTGGAGGTGTCGGTCGTCAGCGCAATCGCGGCGAGCCCGGGACGCTCGCGCTCGAAGCGGTTGAGCAGCTCAGCGGAAAAATGCTGGGCATCGGCGGCTGAGCCGCCGTTCCCGCACGCGAGGATCTTGCCGTTCGCGAGCAGGCATTTCACCATGATTTCCGTGGCGCGGGCGATCGGCTCGGCGAGCGCGTCGTGCGCTTTCAGTTTCAGTTGAGCGCTGTCGTCGAACTGGCGGCGGATGCGCGCCAGAAGGTCTACGCTGTCCTCGGCCGGGCGGGCGGTGACGGCTTTCATACGACCCTTATTCTACCGTAACCTACTTTGCGGACGCGTCAGACCGGCCGGGCACCGCCGTGGACCTGCGTGGGCGACGGCGGGCAAGAGGCTCAAGCGGAGAATGCGTCGCGTATCCATTCGACCCGCGGCGGCTCGAGGCGATCGAGGAGCACAACATCGAAACGGCAAGCCGCTTCCTCCTTGCCCGCAAGGTAGTGGCGCGCAGTGGCGATGATCCGCGCCTGTTTGCGGGCATCGACGCTGTATGCGGCGCCGCCGAAGTCGTTGGAGCGCCGCAGCCTGACTTCGGTGAAAACGACCGTATTCCGATCCCGCAGGATGAGGTCGATCTCGCCCCAGCGGCAGCGGTAACGGGTTTCGATCAGAGCCAGGCCCTTGCGCTGCAGATAGCCCGCCGCGATTTGCTCGGCGCGATCGCCGGACTTCATCTCGCCTTCATCTCGCTTTCATCTCGCGCTTTCGAGCGACACGCCCACGCCGTCGCGGAACACCGCCTGGATCGGTTCGCGCTGCAGCGTATGGCCCCCGCGGTAGGAGATCCTGCCGGTCACGCCGTCGAGGTTGATGGTTTGTTGCCCCCCGATCAGCTCCCCCGCGATGCGGCAGGAGTCGATGCCGAGCGCGTAAAAGCGTTGAAGCTCCGTGGAAAGGCCTTCTAGGCGCGGGTAGACCATCACCGCGGCGTGGTCCGGCTGCACGAGCCAAGGCATGTCCACGAAGCGGACGCCGTTCAGGTCCGCGTTTACGAGCGAATCGTTCTTGCCGTCGTTGACCTGAGAGGTCGCAAAGACCTGGAGCTGGTTGTTCAGATAGGGTCGCACGGTGCGCGCCTGATCGGCCTCCGCGGCGAGAAAAATGAATTGTGCCTGCGAGTCCGCCAGACCCCGCCGCAAGTCGACCAGGTCCGCTCGCGCCCCGAACTCCCGCACGTCGCTGATCCTCCCGCCGAGCGAGAACCATTCGTCCGCGAAAGCCCGGCTCAGGCGCTTGGCGAGCAAGTTCGACGCCTGCACCACCGCGCCCTCGCGCAGCCCGCGCGCGAAAGCCATGCGCGCCACCGCGCGCGCTTCGGTCTCGGCGGAAAGTCCGAAGGTGTAGAGGCGCTGGGGGAGCGGCGCGTCGCCGTCTGCGACGTTCAGAGCGAGCGTGACCACGCTGATGCGGCCCGCTTGAGCGAGCGCAGTGACCCCCGAGCGTGTCAGCGGGCCGACTATCACGGCGGCGCCGCGCTGCACGGCGGCCTCGTATTCGGCGAGTATGCTCTCGGGTTGGGCATCGGTGCGCGCCACCTGCAGAGACTGGCGGTTCTCCGTGAAAGCGAGAGCGGCCTGGCAGCCCAGGCGCACGGCCTCGGATGCTCGTGAGAACTCGGGAGCATTGAGCGGGAGTAGCAGGCCTATGAAGGGTCGAGCGCCCGGCGGTCTGCTTGCCGGATCGTCGACGGCCGCGCACAATGCCGGACTCAACAACGCCAACAGAGCGAAGCAGAATTGGGCGCGAGGACGGGGAAGCATGGTGGGAGCCCGAGTGGGGCAGGTCAATTATATGTGGTGGCCACGCCCATTGGGAACCTCGAGGATATCAGCCCGCGCGCTCTTGATTCGCTCGCTCATGTCGACGCCATCGCGGCCGAGGATACGCGCGTGACCGCGCGCCTGCTCGAGCACTATCGCTTGCAGGGAAAGCTGCTAGCGCTGCACGGGCACAACGAACAGCGCGCCGCCGATTCGATCGTCGAGCAGCTCGCCCGAGGCAGGTCCGTCGCCCTGGTTACCGACGCGGGCACGCCCGCGATATCCGATCCGGGTGCGACCGTCGTCAGAAAGGCGCGCGCCGCCGGATTCAGGGTGATCCCGATTCCAGGGCCGAACGCGGCCGTCACCGCGCTCTCGGCCGCCGGCATCGCCGACGGACCGTTTCTATTCGCGGGTTTTCTTCCGGCAAAGCCGGGCCTGAGGCGCAAGGCGCTCGAGCGCCTTCGCACGCTGCCGTACGCGCTCGTGTTCTACGAGGCGCCGCACCGCGTCGTCGAATGCGTCGAGGACATGTCGGCGGCGCTCGGCCCCGGGCGCGTCCTCGTGATCGCGCGCGAGCTGACGAAACTCTTCGAGCAGATCCATCGGTGCGTCTTGGGCGAAGCTGTGGCCTGGCTCCGCGAGGACACCGACCGCCAGCGCGGCGAGTTCGTGCTGATCGCGGAGGGCACCGCGGCCCGAAGCGAAAGCGCAAAGCTCGATTGGGAACGCGTGCTCGCTACGCTCCTCGCGGAGCTGCCGCTCGCGCACGCGGTGAAGCTCGCATGCAAGCTCACCGGGGCGAAGAAGAACGCGGTGTACGCTCGCGCCTTGCAACTCGCCCGCGCTGCAAACGCCCCGCGATCCTGATTCCGTGCGATCCCTGACCCTCACCCGGCCGGACGACGCGCACCTGCACCTTCGCGATGGCGCCGCGCTCGCGAGCGTGCTCCCCCAAACGGCGCGCGTATTTGCGCGCGCCGTCGTCATGCCGAATCTTCTGCCTCCCATTACGGATACCGCGCTCGCCGCCGCCTACCGCGGCCGCGTCCTGAAAGCCCTTCCGAAGGGCTCCGATTTCGAGCCTCTCATGACCCTTTATCTAGCTGACGGCACGAGCGCCGCGGAGATCGCGCGCGCCAAGCGATCGGGCTTCGTATGCGGCGTGAAGTATTACCCGGCCGGCGCGACGACGAACTCGGAAGCCGGAGTCACGAGCATCGAGCGCGCCTATCCCGCGCTCGATGCGATGCAGGAACACGACCTTCCCCTGCTCGTTCACGGGGAAGTCACGACTCCAGGTGTGGACGTTTTCGATCGCGAGCGCGTGTTTCTCGAGACCGTCCTCGTCGGCATCGCCCGCCGCTTCCCGCGGCTTCGAATCGTGGTCGAGCACGCGACCACCCGCGAGGCGGTGGATTTCGTGCTCGCGGGAGGGCCCCAGATTGCCGCCACGATCACCGCGCACCACCTGCTCTACAACCGCAGCGCGATGTTCGCCGGCGGTTTCCGGCCACACTATTACTGCCTTCCGCTCCTGAAGCGCGAGGAGCACCGCGAGGCGCTGGTGCGCGCCGCGACCAGCGGCAATCCGAAATTCTTCCTCGGCACCGACAGCGCGCCGCATGCCCGCGCCGACAAAGAGACGCCGTGCGGGCACGCGGGCATCTATACGGCGCATGCGGCGATCGAACTCTACGCGGAGGCCTTCGAGCGGGCCGGGGCGCTAGCCAAGCTCGAAGCCTTCGCCAGCTTTCACGCGGCGGATTTCTACCGCCTGCCGCGCAACCACGGCACGATCACCTTGCGCAAGGAGACCTGGACCGTGCCCGGCGAGATCCCGTTCGGCGCGGCGACGCTCGTGCCGCTGCGCGCGGGCGAATCCGTCGGATGGCGGCTCGCCTGACGGGGATGGCCGAGCGCAGGATGCCTGCGCTCGATGCGCCGATCTTCACGGCGCTCACGCCCCTGCTCCGACGCCTGCCGCCGGACCGGTTTCCCCGGCACGACGAGCTCAGCGCCCTGGCGACCCCGACGGTGGTGAGCGGCGGCGGCGCTCCGATACGCTTCGTTCCGCCCTCAGTGGCCTCCGGGAAATTCTCCGCCCACTACGAAGTCCGTATCTTCGAGACCGGAGAAGTGCAAACGCGCCCGGCCAGCTGGCACGATCTGTTCAACGCGCTCGCATGGATTGCGTTTCCGAAAACCAAGGCGGTTCTGAACGGCCACCATTACAACGAGATCCGGGCGCGGCACGGCGAGCGGCTGAGGGGGACGGCCCGCGATGTGCTGACCCTGTTCGACGAGGGTGGAATCGTCGTCGCCGCGGCGGACCCGGAATTGCCGGCGCTGTTGCGCGAATTCAGGTGGAAGGAGTTGTTCTGGAGGCGCCGCGCGGAGGTGCTGCGATCCATGCGCTTCTATGTGTTCGGCCACGCGATCTACGAAAAAGCGCTCGAACCCTACAAGGGCGTGACGGCAAAGGCCTTGATCGTCGATACCACGCCCGGCCTGCTCGATGCGCCACTCGAGCGGCAGCTACTCGAAATGGACGCGCGCGCGGCAGACTATTTCTCCGGTCCGCAAGCCCTCGCCTCGACCCGCAGGCTGTCGCCGCTGCCAATCCTCGGAATTCCCGGCTGGGACCCGGCGAACGCCTCCGAGGAATATTACGACGACCCCTCGCAATTCCGACCCCGCCGCCCGTAGTCGTCCTGAGCGAGGCGAGGGACCCGCTTTTACTAGGGAAACGCGGGCAGTGTGGGCTCGATGCCGTGCGCGCTCGCCTCGGGGTGGCGGCGGCTCACGAGCTCCCGCAGCTCTTCGACTCGCGACGTCGGCACGTCCACCATCAACAAGATTTTGCCGGCGTCGATGTCCTTCTGGAAGGGCTTCAGCCGCGTGTTCGGCACTGACATCGCCACGAGGCTCGCAGCCCAGGCGCCGAACATCGCGCCGATCACGGTGCTGATCAGCACCGTGACGAGCTGCAGCGTGACCCCCTCGGGGGGCGTGAGATAGATGTAGATGCCGATCAGAAACCCGCCCAGGCCGCCGAGCACGAATCCAAGCTCGGCTCCATGCACCGCGTCGGACTTCTGCAGATAATTCGCTTCGTGCAACCGGCCCAGAGACATCCCCCGCTTGGCGAGGAAATGCATGTGCCCATCCTCGACCCGCGCGAGCAGCAGATCGTTGGCCGTTTGGATGGCGCTGCCCAGATCGGGCAGCAGGAAGTACATTCTGCGTCTCATGCTCGCTCTCCTCTCCGAAACACGACTCGCCGATGGTTCTTACGCCGCGGCACTCCCGAAGTCAAGCCGCCCGTGTCGCGATGCGGTAGAATCGCCGCCGAAGCTGGCCAGACAGTCGCTGGCAAATGTTTCAGCTGCCAGAGGAAAGTCCGGGCTCCACAGAGCAGGGTGCTGGGTAACGCCCAGGCGCCGCGAGGCGACGAACAGGGCCACAGAGACGAGTCGCGACGGGTGGTCGATGAGACCGCGCGTTGCGGGTGAAACGAGGCAACCTCCACCCGGAGCAACATCAAATAGGCGGACGACGACGTGGCTCGCCGAGTCCGCGGGTAGATGGCTTGAGCCTCGGGGTGACCCGGGGCCTAGAGGAATGACTGTCCTAGACAGAACCCGGCTTATCGGCCAGCTTCACTTCTTTCTTGCTCAGCGGACGGCGCGCAGCACCCACTCCGCGATCGCCGCGACGATCTCCGGCGCATCGCCGAGCGCCGGCGTCACGCGGAACTCGGTGCTCTCGTGGTGTTTCCGGATCTTCGCCACCATCGCCGGCAGCTCGCGCTTAAGGTGCGCGCCCTGCGCTAGGAACAGCGGCACGATGATCACCGTCCCGATTCCCTTGCCGGCGAGCTGCGCCGCGGCTTCTTCCAGCGTTGGCGACATGAACTCCAGGAAAGCCAGTTCGACCGTCATCCCGGCGGCGCGCAACCGGTCGCGCACCGCCTCGAGCGGCTGCGCCCACTCCGGCTCGCGCGCGCCGTGGGCGAAGAGGATGACGGCGCTGGAGCTCATGGGAAGCCCAGCTTAGCGGCGGGGGGTTCCCCGGTCAAAGCGGGTTGATCGCCGAATCCGACCTCTCGGGGCGTTTTTCGCAACGATGGGATAATGCCGCCATGAACGGGTCCCAGCCGATTTCCCCGCGCCAGCGCCTTCAGGAGCTGCTCGCGATACCGGAGGGGCAGCGCACCGACGCTCAATGGGACGAGCTCAACGAGCTCGAAATCAAGCTCGCCTCGGGTAATCGACAGGACACTCCGGAACATGGCGCCAGGCGGAACACCCCGAACAACCCCGGTAATCCCAGGCCCGGCGGCGGCCAACACGGCAAGAATCGAGGCGGCTTCGGTAAACAATCCAGGCGTCGGCGCTGAGCTCGCCAAGCCCGCCGGCCCCTTGGACCGGCAGCCGTCTTCGATAGTCATCGCCGTTCCCATGCAGACCGTCATCTCAGTCACGAACCTCTCCAAGACCTACGCCTCCGGCCTACAGGCGCTCAGGAACATCAACCTGGACATCCGCCGCGGAGAGATCTTCGCGCTGCTCGGCCCCAACGGGGCGGGGAAGACTACGCTGATCGGCATCATCTGCGGGATCGTCAATCCGAGCGAAGGGACGATCCGGGTCGCCGGCCACGACATCATCGGGGACTACCGCGCCGCGCGCTCCATGATCGGCCTCGTGCCGCAGGAGCTGACTACCGATGCCTTCGAATCGGTGTGGAATACCGTGTCCTTCAGCCGCGGGCTCTTCGGCAGGGCGGCTGACCCCGCGCACGTCGAGAAGGTGCTCAGGGATCTGTCCCTGTGGGCAAGGAAAGACAGCAAAGTCATGACGCTTTCGGGCGGAATGAAGCGCCGCCTGCTCATCGCCAAGGCACTGTCGCACGAGCCGCGGATCCTCTTTCTCGACGAGCCGACTGCTGGGGTCGACGTCGAGCTGCGGCAGGACATGTGGAAGCTGGTGCGCTCGCTCCAGGCGGCCGGCGTGACGATCATCCTCACCACCCATTACATCGACGAGGCCGAGGAGATGGCGGACCGGATCGGCGTGATCAGCAAGGGCGAGATCATCCTGGTTGAGGAAAAAGCGGAGCTGATGCGCAAGCTCGGCAGGAAGCAGTTGACGCTGCACCTGGAGAAAACCTTGGGGCGCATTCCGCCCGGACTGTCCTCCTACAGCCTCGAGCTCAAGAGCGGCGGAACCGAATTGATCTATACCTACGATGAGCAGGTCGATCGGGCCGGCATAACGGCGCTCCTGCACGACTTGGCTGCAGCCGGCGTCCGCTTCAAGGATCTCCAGACAACGCAAAGCTCGCTCGAGGACATCTTCGTCACCCTGGTGAGCGACAGAAAATGAGCGCCATGAACGTCTACGCGATCCGCGCCATCTACAAGTTCGAGATGTCGCGCACCCGGCGAACGCTGATGCAGAGCATCGTCTCGCCGGTGATCTCGACGGCCCTGTACTTCGTAGTCTTCGGCGCCGCGATCGGCGGGCGCATCCCCGAGGTCGAAGGCGTCAGCTACGGCGCCTTCATCGTGCCGGGACTCGTCATGCTGTCGCTGCTGACGCAGAGCATCTCGAATGCGTCCTTCGGCATCTACTTTCCCAAGTTCGTCGGGACCATCTACGAGCTGCTGTCGGCGCCGGTCTCCTATTTCGAGATCGTGGTGAGCTACGTGGGGGCGGCGGCGACCAAGTCGGTCGTCCTCGGCCTCATCATCCTCGCGACGGCGGGGCTGCTGGTGCCGCTCAAGATCGAGCATCCCTTCTGGATGATCCTGTTCCTCGTGCTGACCTCGGTCACCTTCAGCCTCATCGGCTTCATCATCGGCATCTGGGCGGACGGTTTCGAGAAGCTCCAGGCCATACCGCTCCTGATCATCACGCCGCTCACCTTTCTCGGCGGCAGCTTCTACTCCATCGACATGCTGCCGCCCTTCTGGCGGACGGTCTCGCTCTTCAACCCCGTGGTCTACCTGGTGAGCGGATTCCGCTGGAGCTTCTACGGCCTGGCCGACGTGAGCGTGGGGCTGAGCCTCGCCATGACCGGCGTGTTTCTCGCGGTGTCGCTCGCGGTCGTGGCGTGGATCTTCAGGACCGGCTATAGGCTGAAGAACTGAAATCGTTCGACCCTCTTGACAAACGGGTTGCCTGTATTTAACCTATAGGTTAAATGCAAGCCGACCACCTCAGCGCCACCTTTGCCGCCCTCGCCGATCCCACGCGGCGCGCGATCCTCGCGCGCCTCGCCTCGGGCCAGACTTCGGTTTTGACGCTGGCCGAACCCTTCGATATCAGCCTCCCTGCTGTTTCAAAGCATCTCAAAGTCCTGGAACGCGCGGGCCTGATCGAGCGCGGCCGCGAAGCGCAGTGGCGGCCCTGTCGGCTGCAGGCGAATCCGCTCAAGGACGTCGCCGACTGGGTCGAGTATTACCGGCGCCACTGGGAAGAGAGCTTCGACAAGCTGGACCGCTACCTCATGGAACTGCAACGAAAGAAGAAATCGAAGGAAATTCAACGCAAGGAGAAGAAAGATGGCCGCAAAACTTAACGTCGTGACGAAAGACGAACCTCTCGTCGTGGAACGCAGTTTCGACGCCCCGGTTTCCCTGGTGTGGAAGGCGCTCACCGACAGGGAAGACATCAAGCAATGGTCTTTCGACCTCCGTGAATTTGCTCCGGTAGTCGGTTTCGAGTTCCAGTTCGACGTCGAACACGAAGGCTTCAGGTATTCCCACTGCTGCAAGGTCACGGAAGCGATTCCGCACAAGCGGCTCGCGTACACGTGGCGGTACGAGGGATACGCTGGCGATTCGCTGGTGACCTTCGACCTCTTCGCCGAAGGGAACAAAACGAGGCTCAGGCTGACGCACGAAGGCCTCGAGACGTTCCCGAAGATCCCTGCGTTCGCAAGAAAGAACTTTATGGAAGGCTGGAATCAGATCGTCGGTACTTCGCTGAAAGATTTCGTCGAAGGCAGGCGCGCCGGCGAGATGATTCTCACGCGCGTCTTCGATGCGCCGCGCGAGCTCATGTGGAAGCTGTGGACAGAGCGGGAGCACATCCGCAATTGGTGGGGCCCGAAAGGCTTCACGCTGCCCGGCTGCGAGATGGACTTCCGCACCGGGGGCGCGTACCGCTTCGTGATGCGCGGGCCCGACGGCCAGGACAATCCGTTCCACGGCGTGTACCGCGAGATCGTCCGGAACGAGCGCATCGTCTTCACCGCGATCCTGGACAACCTGCCCGGCTACGAGCTCGTTACCAGCGTGACGTTTGCCGACGAGGGCGGCAAGACGAAGCTGACCGTGCAGCAGACGACGCCGCCGGGCGAGGCCGGCCGCGGCCAGAACCAGGGCTGGAGCGAGACCCTCGAGCGCCTCGCCGAACTGATCACCGAGGAGACGAGGCATGGCCGCCGAAAGTAAGAACACCGCCTTGGTCGGCGACCGCGAGATCCGCGGAACGCGCTCCTTCGACGCGCCGCGCGAGCGGCCTCCGATTTTTTTCCCGGCTTCTGGGACAACCGCGGCTGGCGCTTCGGGATGGCCATCGTCACACGGCGCGACGATGTGGCGCGCTCGATCGGAACCTACGGCTGGGACGGCGGATACGGCACTTCCTGGTACGCCGACCCCAGGGAGGACATGAGCGGCGTCCTCATGACCCAGCGCGTCTGGGAATCGCCGGTGGCCCCCGCGGTCAATCGCGATCTCTGGACCGCCGCCTACCAGGCCGTCGACGACTGAAAAAAGTTCGTTCAAGCTGTCGATTTGACAAAGCCTCGTTCGTCGTACAGTTAGAGCGAGGCTTTTCATCCGGCCGAAGCGTCCGGAAGCCCCGCCCCAAACTCAACGGAGAGCGCGATGCGATTCATGATGATAGTCAAGGCCACGAAGGACTCGGAAGCCGGCGTCATGCCCACGGAAGGGCTGATGTCCGATATGCAGAAGTACCACGAGGAGCTGCAAAAAGCCGGGGTGCTGCTCGATGCCTCGGGCTTGAAGCCGAGCTCCAAGGGCTGGCGCGTCAAGTATTCAGGCAGCAAGCGCACCGTGATCGACGGGCCGTTCACCGAAGCAAAGGAGCTCATCGCAGGCTATACCATCATCCAGGTGAAGTCGCGCGAAGAAGCGATGGAATGGGCGAGGCGCTACCCCAACCCATCCATCGACGGCAAGGAAGCCGAGATCGAGGTCCGGCAGTTCTTCGAGCTGGAGGACTTCGCTCCGAGCGAAGCGGTCGAGCGCTTTCGCGAGATGGAGAAGGACCTCCGGAAGAAGAAGTAGGGAAGACAAAGCGGCGATGACGCCTCAAGGGGAGACCTGGACGCACGAGCTGGGAGGGCGGGTCGGCACGCTGTGGGTGCTCAAGATGCTAGCGACGTTGAGCGGGGTCGCGGTCTTCTTCTACGCGTACTTCTGGGTCATGCGCCACCCGCTTTCTGCAGCGACGGCCATTCCCGTGACGTGGATCGATGACTTGGTTCCTTTTTCCCCTCAGGCCTTCCTTCTGTACGCATCCCTGTGGGTTTATGTCGCCTTGGGATCCGCGCTTGCGAAGGACGGGCTGGAGCTGGCTGCCTGGGGAGCGGCATGCTTCGCTATGACCGTCGTCGGCCTGGGCATATTCATGGCTCTGCCCACGAAGGTACCCGATTTCGCGATCGACTGGTCCCGGTACCCGTCGCTCGAATTTCTCAAGGCGATCGACGTTTCAGGGAATGCCTGCCCGTCGTTGCATGCCGCCTTCGCCGTATTCACGGCGGTCGTGCTTCACGGACAATTGACCGCGATCCGCGCTCCGCGGGCCTTGCTCGTGTGCAATGCCCTGTGGGGCCTCGGTATCGTCTACTCCGCGATTGCCACTCGACAACATCTGGCGCTGGATATCATTGCAGGTTCGGTCCTGGCTGGGGCAGTGTCGATCGCCTACGTGGCTGCGGGCCGCGTGCGCAGACATGGTAGCCGCGGGCAGGAGAGGCAGGCCCCGAGCGCCTGACGAGATCCATTCAATACGAACAGGAGAGATCCATGATCAAGAAAATAGGCATCGCGGTTGTCGTACTGCTCGCCGCTCTGCTCATTTATGCCGCAACCCAGCCCGACACGTTCCGCGTCCAGCGCGCGACCAGCATCAAGGCGCCGCCGGAGCGGATCTTTGCAGTGCTCAATGATTTCCTGCGTTGGGACGCCTGGTCGCCCTGGGAGAAAAAAGACCCTGCGATGAAAAGGACTTTCAGCGCCGTGACCAGCGGCAAGGGCGCCGTGTACGCGTGGGAAGGCAACAGGGACGTCGGCCAGGGTCGGATGGAGATCGCGGAGTCGGTTGCGCCTTCCAAGGTCGCGATCAAGCTGGATTTCGTCAAGCCGTTCGAGACCCACAACATCGTCGAATTCACGCTGGAACCCAAGGGTGACTCCACCCAAGTCACCTGGGCCATGCAGGGCCCCATGCCCTATGTCTCGAAGCTCATCACCGTCTTCGTCAACATGGACGGCATGATCGGCAAGGACTTCGAGAGCGGTCTTGCCAATCTGAAGGCCGTTACCGAGAATCCACCCCGTTAGACGAGTCACAGGAGGCGACACATGCGATACGTAGATGGATTCGTGGTACCTGTCCCGAAGAGAAAACTGGCGGCCTATCGGCGCATGGCGCAGACGGCGGGCAGGGTCTGGCGCGACCACGGCGCGCTGGAATACGTCGAGTGCCTGGCCGACGACGTCAAGCCGGGCAAGCACACCTCTTTCCCGCAGAGCGTCAAGCTGAAACCCGGCGAGACGGTGGTGTTCGCGTACATCGTGTACAAGTCGCGCGCGCATCGCGACCGCGTGAACGCGAAGGTCATGAAGGACAAGCGCCTGGCGAAGATGATGGACCCGAAGGCGATGCCTTTCGACGGCAAGCGCATGTTCTGGGGCGGGTTCAAGGTTCTCGTCGCCCGGTGAACGGATCGAAAGACCCGGCGCGCCATGGAGGCCATGCTCAAGATGGAGAAGCTGACATCGCGGCCCTGAAGGCCGCGGCGGAGGCGTCATGAAGGAGCCACGGTATGGCTGGGTGATGGTGGCGCTCGGCGCCTTCATGACCTGCATCGCCATCGGCGCGATGTTCTCGCTCGCGGTGTTCCTGCGCCCGATCACCGAGTCGACCGGCTGGTCGACGACGGCCGTGTCGAGCGCCATGACGCTCAACTTCCTCGCGATGGGTGCGGCCGGCTTCGGCTGGGGCGCGCTAAGCGACCGCGTCGGCCCGCGACCCGTGGTCCTCGCGGGCGCGGTGCTCCTCGGCTCAGGCCTCTTCCTCGCGAGCCATGCGCAGACCGCGCTCCAGTTCCAACTCGCCTTCGGCCTGCTGGTAGGTATCGCCGTCGGCAGCTTCTTCTCGCCGATGATCGCCGCCGTCATGGGCTGGATCGGCGAGCACCGCGGCCTCGCAGTGTCGCTTGTCTCGGTCGGCGTCGGCGTCGCGCCGATGACCATGTCGCCGCTCGCGGCGTGGCTCATCACGCAGATGGACTGGCGGGCCGCGCAGCTCGTCATCGCGGTGCTCGTGTGGGCGACCCTCCTTCCGGCTGCGCTCTTCGTGCGCCGGCCGCCCGCGGCGGCGGCAGCCGGGCCGGGCGCAGCCGAAGGACCGCAGCCTAGCCTGCGCGACGCGTTCTTCTCGGCGCCGTTCGTCGTGCTCGCGCTGACCTTCTTCGCCTGCTGCGCGGCGCATGCCGGCCCGATCTTCCACACCGTCACCTACGCGATGACCTGCGGAATCGCGCCGCTCGCCGCGGTCACTGTCTACAGCGTCGAGGGTCTCGCAGGGCTCGGCGGCCGTCTGGCGCTTGGCATCGCCGCCGACCGCCTCGGCGTGAAACGCGTGCTCATCGCGGGACTCGTCATCCAGGCACTCGCCGCGTTCGCGTTCGTCTCCGCCTCGCGCCTCGGCGAGTTCTACGCCGTCGCCGCCATCTTCGGCTTCGCCTACGGCGGTGTGATGCCGCTCTACGCGGTCCTCGCGCGCGAGTACTTCGGCCAGCGCATCCTCGGCGCGGTGTTCGGCGCCGCCGCCATGGTGTCCAGCCTCGGCATGGCGGCCGGGCCGGCCATCGGCGGCTGGATCTTCGACACCTTCGGCCAATACACGTGGATGTACATCTACTCGGGCACGATCGGCCTTGGCGCCGTGGCGATCGCGCTTGCGTTCCCGCCCTTCCCCAAAGCGGCCAGAGTAGCGTCTCCGGCCGCAGCTTGACAACCACCCAAGGAGGTCCAATGAACTACGTCGATGCAGTAGTGGTACCGGTACCGAAGAGAAAGCTCGCCGCTTATCGCAGCCTGGCGCGGCTGTCCGGAAAAATCTGGCGCGAGCACGGCGCGCTCGAGTATTACGAGTGCGCGGCCGATGACGTGAAGCCCGGCAAGCGCACGTCGTTCCCGCGGAGCGTCAAGCTCAAGCCCGGCGAGAGGGTGGTGTTCGCCTACGTGGTGTACAAGTCTCGCGCGCACCGCGACCGCGTCATGGCCAAGGTCATGAGGGACAAGCGCCTGGCGAAGATGATGGACCCGAAGACGATGCCGTTCGACGGCAAGCGCATGTTCTGGGGCGGATTCAAGGTCATGGTCGATGCCTGACCCAATCCAGAGGCCGCCACGATGAATACCACCGGAACACCGCAAGCAACGAAGCCTGCCCGCCGTGTTCTTCGCAGCATCGGGGCGGTGCTCGCGGGATTGCTCGCGATCTTTATCCTTTCCACCGCCACCGACCTAGGACTGCACGCCGCCGGCGTCTTTCCGCCGTGGGAAGTGCGGATGGGCGATTCCCTTTTTCTGTTCGCGCTGTCGTATCGCATCGTCTACGGGGTCGCAGGCTGCTACGTCACAGCGCGGCTCGCGCCCGGCCGGCCTATGCTGCACGCTCTGGCGCTCGGCGTCTTGGGCGTGGTGTTCAGCACGGCAGGAGCAGTGGCGATGTGGGACGCCGGGCCCGCATGGTATTCCCTCGGGGTCATCGCGATCGCGCTGCCGTGCGCGTGGGCGGGCGGTAGGTTGGCGATTGCGCGCACCCGCTGACAACGGCATTTCAAGTACTCAGCACCGCCTAAAAAGATCGTCCGCCCTGTCGATTTCGCCCCGCCCCGTTCATCGTGCAGATAGAGGCCGGACAAACCCGGCCGCCGGCGGCAGCTACATCTCGGTAGACGGTCAATTGACAGGAGAGTAACCATGCGTTTCATGATGCTGATGATCCCCAAGGGGTACGAGAAGGCGGCGCCCGGCGCGATGCCGGACGCCAAGGCGATCGCCGCGATGATGAAATACAACGAATCGCTGCAGAAGGCGGGCGTGCTGCTCTCGCTCGAAGGCCTGCACCCGCCTTCGATGGGCGCGCGCGTCTCCTTCCCCGGAGGCAAGCCCAAGGTCACCGACGGCCCTTTCGCCGAGGCGAAGGAAGTGCTCGGCGGCTACTGGATGATCCAAGTGAGCTCGCGCGAAGAGGCGATCGAATGGGCCAAGCGCTGCCCGGCTTCGGAGAACGAAACGATCGAGATCCGCCAGGTGCAGGAGATGTCGGATTTTCCGCCCGAGATCCTTCCTTCCAAGCTCGGCGCGCGCGAGCAGGAATTGCGCGACCAGCTGGAGAAGAAAGCGAAGAGGGGGTGAGCGCGCCCATCCGGTTCGATCGCCGTGACCGCATCCGCGACCCATAGAGCGATCGAAGCGGTCTGGAGGATCGAGTCGGCGAGAGTGATCGCCGGCCTCGCGCGCAGGGTGCGCGACGTCGGTCTCGCCGAGGAGCTCGCGCAGGACGCTCTCCTCGCCGCGCTCGAGACCTGGCCTGCAACGGGCGTGCCGGAGAACCCGGGCGCCTGGCTCATGGCCACTGCGAAGAACCGCGCGCTCGATCACTTCCGCCGCGACAAGCTCCTCGAGCGCAAGCACGGGGAGCTCGCCGGCGAGATGGAGCTGGAGCAGGAGATCGCGTCGGCCGATCGTGAAGCCGCCTTGATCGATCGCATGGACGACGACATCGGCGACGATCTGCTGCGCCTCGTCTTCGTCGCCTGCCATCCGGTGCTCTCGACCGGGGCGCGCGCCGCGCTCACGCTGCGTTTGCTCTGCGGCCTCACGACCGACGAGATCGCGCGCGCTTTTCTCGTTCCGGAGCCGACGATCGCCCAGCGCATCGTCCGCGCGAAGCGCACGCTCGCCGAGACACGCGTCCCCTTCGAGGTGCCGCGCAAGGACGAGCTCGCCGCGCGCCTCGCGTCGGTGCTCGAGGTCGTCTATCTGGTCTTCAACGAAGGCTACTCGGCGACGGCCGGCGACGAATGGATGCGGCCGGCGCTCTGCGAGGAGGCGCTGCGTCTCGGCCGCGTCCTCGCCGAGCTCGTTCCGAACGAGCCGGAAGTCCACGGCCTCGTCGCGCTCATGGAGATCCAGGCCTCGCGCGCGGGGGCACGGGCCGGCCCGGCGGGAGAGCCGATCCTGCTCCTCGATCAGGACCGCTCGCGCTGGGATCACCTGCTCGTGCGCCGCGGCCTCGCTGCGCTCGAGCGCAGCGAGCAGCTCGGCGGCAGGCTGGGACCCTATGCGCTCCAGGCCGCGATCGCCGCCTGCCACGCGCGCTCGCGCACCGCGGAGGAGACGGACTGGACGCGCATCGCGGCGCTCTACGACGCGCTCGCGCAGATCGCGCCGTCGCCCGTCGTCGAGCTGAACCGCGCGGTCGCGGTCGCCATGGCCTTCGGCCCTGAGGAAGGGCTGGCTCTCGTCGATGCGCTCGTCTCCGAGCCGGCTCTCAAGCACTACCATCTCCTGCCTGCCGTGCGCGGCGATCTCCTCGTGAAGCTCGGCCGCCTCGACGAGGCGCGCGCGGAGTTCGAGCGCGCGGCCTCGCTCACGCGCAACGCGCGCGAGAAGAAGCTCCTCCTCGATCGCGCGGGCGCGTCGCATAAATTCCGCGTCGTAAAGTAAGAGCGCCTTCCCTCCTCATCGAGGAGCGTTGCCCCGAAGGGCGGGGTGGTAAGCTTTGCACCCGAAATGAAAATCGCCACCTGGAACGTCAACGGGATCCGCGCGCGCCAGGCGCAGCTTCGCGAATGGATGGAGCGCGACCGGCCGGACGTCGTGTGCCTGCAGGAGCTGAAGGCGGAGCCTTCGCAGATTCCGGAGCGGGTCAAGCTCGAGGACTACCACGCGTACTGGCACGGGCTTCGCGCCTACTCCGGCGTGTCGCTTCTCATCCGCAAGGGCCTGTTCGACGCAGAGCCCGCGTTCAGCCACCCCGAATTCGACATGGAATCGCGGATCGTGCAGGCCGAAGTCGGCCGCCTCGTCCTCGCCTCGGTGTACGTGCCCAACGGCGGCAAGGACTACGAGGCGAAGCTGGGCTTCATGATCAAGCTCGCGGCGTGGGCGAAAGAGCTGCACCGGGACGGGCGCGAGCTCGTTCTCTGCGGCGACATGAACATCACCCGCACCGACATGGACGTGCATCCGAACGAGCGCAAGCCGGGTATCATCGGGCAGCGGGAGGAAGAGCGCGAGCTCCTCGACAAGCTCCTCGCCCAGCACCTGGTGGACGTCGGCCGCGTGCTCGACCCGGGCAATCCGAATCTCTTCACCTGGTGGGCGCCGTGGCGCAATCTGCGCCAACGCAACATCGGCTGGCGCCTGGATTACATCCTCGCCTCTCCGACGATCGCCGAGCGCGCCGCGAGCTGCCCGGTTCTCTCAGACGTCGGGACGAGCGACCATGCGCCGGTGGTGATGACCGGCGCGTAGGGTCTTTCAGGCAGCCGTGATCGTCTCGACCTTGTCCGGGTAGAAAGCGAGCAGTTCCTTGATCGCGAGCATCTCGTCGTACGGCTGCTCGTAGGTCCAGACGGCGTTCTCCGGGCCGTCCTTCAGAGAGTAGTACGAGGCCTGGCCCTTGAACGGGCAGGAGGTCTCGTGGCTCGTGCGGACGAGCCGCTCCATCTTCACGTCCTTGCGCGGGATGTAGTAGATGACTGGGGCCGCCACGTGGCCGACATGGGTTTCCTCGAGCCGGACCGCGTCCCTCGTGTCGGCGATGACCTCGCCTTTGAACTTGACCTGCACGCGCACTCCCGCGGGCTTGGTCGTGATGCGGTGCTTCGGGTATTTCTTCCACCCGGGTCCGGTGTTCGCTCTCATGAGGGCCTCCTTCGGATAGTCCATGGGACTGCCCGATAGTACTGCGAAGCCCGCGCGATTGCCGGCGTTCCGAAGAGCTTATGCGACGTGCAGCTTCGCCTCGCGGTTGTCGAAGAACTGCGCGTCCTCGGTCGAGCCGCGCAGCGCGGTCGTCGAGGACCTTCCGCCCGCGATCACCTGGGTGAGGTCATCGAAGTATCCCGTGCCCACTTCGCGCTGATGCTTCACCGCGGTAAAGCCCTGCTCGGCGGCGGCAAATTCCTTCTCCTGCAGCTCGACGAAGGCGGTCATGGCCCGGCGCGCGTAGCCGTGGGCCAGCTCGAACATGCCGTAGTTGAGCGAGTGGAAGCCGGCCAGCGTGATGAACTGGAACTTGTAACCCATCGCCGCCAGCTCGCGATGGAATTTGGCGATGGTGGCGTCGTCCAGGTTGCGCTTCCAGTTGAAGGAAGGCGAGCAGTTGTAGGCGAACAGCTTGTCCGGATGGACCTTGCGCACGCCCTCCGCGAATTTCCTGGCAAACTCGAGGTCGGGCTTGCCGGTCTCGCACCACACCATGTCCGCATACTCGGCGTAGGCGATGCCTCGCGACACCGCCTGGGCCAGCCCGTTCTTCACGCAGTAGAAGCCCTCGCCGGTGCGCTCCCCGGTGAGAAACGGCCTGTCGTTCTCGTCGATGTCGGAGGTGATGAGATTCGCCGCCTCGGCGTCCGTGCGCGCCAGCAGCACGGTGGGCACGCCCATGATGTCGGCGGCAAGACGCGCCGCGACGAGCTTCTGCACCGCTTCCTGCGTCGGCACCAGCACCTTGCCTCCCATGTGGCCGCATTTCTTGACCGCAGCAAGCTGGTCCTCGAAATGCACGCCTGCCGCGCCCGCCTCGATCATGCTTTTCATCAGCTCGTGTGCGTTGAGCACGCCGCCGAATCCGGCTTCGGCGTCGGCCACGATGGGAGCGAACCAGTCGACGTGGTTCTCGCCTTCCGCGTGGTGCAGCTGATCGGCGCGTTGCAGCGCGTTGTTGATGCGCTTCACCACGCTGGGCACGCTGGTGACGGCGTAGAGCGACTGGTCGGGATACATGGACAGGCTGTCGTTCGCGTCGGCCGCCACTTGCCACCCGGAGAGGTAGATGGCCGGCACGCCGGCCTTCACCTGCTGCATCGCCTGGTTGCCGGTCAGCGCGCCGAGCGAGTTGACGAAAGGCCGCTCGTTGCACATCTTCCACAGCTTTTCGGCGCCGCGACGGGCGAGCGTGTGTTCGATCTGCACGCTGCCGCGCAGGCGGTACACGTCTTCGGCCGAGTAGCCGCGCTTGACGCCTTTCCAGCGCGGATTTTCAACCCAGTCGTTCCTGATTTTCGCCGTTTCCCATTCACGAGTCGTCATGCGTTGCTCCTCAATCATCAGGGTAAGAGCTGGTAGGCAGGCAGGGTCAGGAATTCGTCGAAGCTGTCGTTCTTGACCATCGAACTGAACAGGCGCACCGCATCGGGAAAGGCGCCGGATCGGAATCTGGCAATGCCGACTTCACGATGCACTTGTTCGAGCTCGGCGCCGAGCAGCAGATCGAATCGCTCCGCAGTCACGGTCGCGCCGTCGTCCATGCGAGCTTCGTGGCGTATCCATTGCCACAGTTGTGCGCGGCAAATCTCCGCGGTGGCGGCGTCCTCCATCAAGTTATACAGCGGCACGCAGCCGGAGCCGCGCAGCCAGGCTTCGATGTATTGCAGGGCAACGCGGATGTTTTGCCGCAGTCCCGCTTCGGTGATCACGCCGTCGGGAACGTGCAGCAGGTCCGCCGCGCCGACCCGCACGTCGCCGCGCATCACCCGCAGCTGATTGGGTCCGGACATGACGGCGTTGAAGGCATCGATCGCTATGGGCGCCAGGCCCGGATGGGCAACCCAGGTGCCGTCGTGACCGGCCAGCGCTTCGCGCGTCTTGTCGGCGCGCACCTTGGCCATGGCGGCTTCATTGGCTTGCGGGTCGTCGCGAATCGGAATCTGTGCCGCCATGCCGCCCATCGCGTGCGTGCCGCGGCGATGACAGGTTTGAATCAAGAGCTCGACATAGGACTTCAGAAAAGGCTTGTCCATGGTCAGCGTGCCGCGATCCGGCAGCACGCAGTCGCGGCGGTTCCGGAATTTCTTGATGAAGCTGAAGATGTAGTCCCAGCGGCCGCAATTGAGCCCCGCGGAATGCTCGCGCAATTCGAACAGGATCTCGTCCATTTCGAACGCGGCCAGTACGGTCTCAATGAGCACGGTCGCCTTGATCGTGCCGCGCTTCATGCCCAGGGCGTCTTGTGCGGCGACGAAGACATCGTTCCACAGCCGGGCTTCGAGGTGGTTCTCGATTTTCGGCAAGTAGAAGTAAGGACCGGTGCCGGCGCGTGCTAGCGACTCGTGATTGTTCGCCAGGAAGATCGCGAAATCGAACAGCGATGCGGACACGGGCTCGCCGTCGATTTGCAGGTGCTTCTCGGGTAGATGCCAGCCGCGCGGCCGCACGATCAGTGTCGCGATACGGGCGCCCAGGCGGTAGGACTTTCCGCTGGCGGCATCGAGGTAGCCGATGTCGCGGTTGACGGCGTCGCGCAGATTGACCTGCCCGTTCACCATGTTTTCCCAGGTCGGCGCGGACGAATCCTCGAAGTCGGCCATGAAAGCCTGCACCGGTGCGTTGAGCGCATTGATGATCATCTTGCGATCGACCGGTCCGGTGATTTCCACGCGACGATCCAGGAGATCCGCGGGCACCGGCGCAACGCGCCACTCGCCGGCGCGCGTTGCGGCGGTTTCCCGCAAGAATTCCGGCAAGCCGCCCGCATCCAGCTGCTTTTGAAGCTGCGCACGCGCGGCCAGCAGTTCGAGGCGCCGGCCGTTGAATTTTCGATGCAGCGTGACGACCAGGTCCAACGCCGCGGGAGTCAGCACCTCCGCCGATCGTTCGGGCCGGGGCGCAACGAGTTCCAGCTCCGGCGCCGGCATGGCATGTACATTTGTCTTCATGCGGCGCATGATAGGCTCAGAAATCGGTGAATTTGACGGTGGAAATTTCACATTGTTAATTTCACAAACTCCGATGACCCAGCACATCCGCAAAAGTCACTTCCTCGGCACCAAGTTGCGCGCCTTGCGCAAGCGCAATGGTCTGACCCTGGAAGAATTGTCGGCACGCTGCATTCAACTCGATTCGCAGAGCGCGCCATCGGTCTCCTACCTGAGCATGATCGAGAGCGGCAAGCGGGTTCCGTCGGAAGACGTGCTCGGATTGCTGTCATCGTTGTTCCAACGCGATCCGCGCTGGTTTCTCGATGGCAATCCGGAAATAGAGACCCCTGCAATCAGGCAGCGTGCCGGCGGCGCGGCGGGTGTGCCGCTCGAACCTGCGTTTTTGTTCTCGAAGGAACTGCTGCGGGCGGCAATCCCCGAGCTATTGGCGCAAACCGGAACCACCGGACGGGAGTTCGCGCACTTGCTGATTCGCTCGCATCAGGAGCTGTCGCGCAATGCCTTTCCCGATCTCGAGCGATCGGCGGAAAATGTCGGCGAGCGCAGATTTCCGCTGGGCGCAGACGACCTGATGCGTCTTTGCAAGCACCACGGTCTGACCCTGCGCTGGTTTGACCGCAAGCCGGTGCTCGCGCGCGACAAGGATCGCGAGCTGCGCAGCATGGTGCGCTCGTTCTTCGAATCGCCGCGCACCGTCTATTTGAATCGCGAGTTGCAAGCCGATCCGGCGCGTCTGAAGTTCGACCTCGCCTCGCACTTGGGCCACAAGGTGCTGCACGGAGGCGATGGACTCAAGTCCGCGCATGCCACCGGCGGGGAAATGGGAGGCAGTCCGGAAGGCGGCGCGGAAATCGCCGCCGGCATGAACGCGCAAGACGTGCTGCACGCCTGGCGCGATTTCGAGTGCAGTTTCTTCGCTGGCGCGCTGCTGTGTCCCAAGGTTCCATTCCGGCGACTCCTCACGCGCGAGTCGTATCGGGTCGAAGCCGGGGAGAAAATCCAGCTCACGCCGGCTGTGATGATGCGGCGCATGACCAAGGTATCGCCATATCCCTATTGGCATTTCTTCGACGCCTATCCGCCCGGATATCTGCGCGCGGTGTATCGCGGCAACGGCATCCCGCTGCCCTGGGGCAACATGGCGCAAGTCACCGACCCCTGTCCGAACTGGGCCGTTTTTCGCATGCTCAATGAGAATCGCACCACCGATCGCAGCTCGCAGATTTCACTGTTGCGCGACGGCGATCAATCCATGCTGTATTGCTGTCACTCGCGGCGCACCAACGACATGGCAGGCAACCCCCATGTATTGTCGGTAGGGATCGATCTGGTGCCGGCGCTGCGTTCGCACAGCGTCGATGCGGAAAATATCGTCGCGAGCATCACCGATGAATGCTTGCATCATCACGGCGAAGCGAGAATTTCCAAAGCCGCCGTCGAGGCGATCAAGGGAGCGGCCAAGGTACTGAACATTGCCTGGGTCGAGGATGCCTTGTTGCGTCCCGCACGCATCATTTGTCCACGCAGCACGCATTGTCCGCGAACAGAGCATTGCGACGGCGCCAGGGCGTCGCGCGCGCGTGAAATTACCGACGTGCGCGAGGAGATCATCAGCAAGGCCAGGCGCGGACGTTAGCGCGGCTTTTCCGGGTGTTACGCCCCGATTGCAGCTCCGGACCCTTCATGCTTTGAACTGCGCGGATGATGCAGTAGAGTGTCCGGGCCCGGGTACCCGATATGGCCCTCCGAGAAAAACTTCTCCGCATCGCGGGAGCGCTCGCCTGCGGCGTCGCGCTCGCCGGCTGCGTCAGCGCACCCGACGACCTGCTCGCCTCGACCGCGATCGTCGCCGAGCTCCCGCGCGAGAGCGGCGCCTTCGTCGAAGCTGCGCGGTTCTCCGCGGGCCGCCCCGGCGAGGCCCCGCCCGGCGGCTGGAGCCCCTTCGTGGTTTCGCCCTTCGCAACGCGCACCGAGTATCGCCTCGTCGAGAGCAACCCGCACACGGTGCTCGAGGCGCGCGCAGACCGCTCGGCCTCGGGGTTCTACCGGCGCATCCACATCGATCCGAGGCGCCATCCGGTGGTCGAGTGGCGCTGGCGGGTTCTCGAGCCGCTCGCCCACACCGACCCCCGGGTTCCCTCGCGCGACGACTCGCCGGCGCGCCTGGTGATCTGCTTCCACGGCGACGCGAAGCGGCTCGACATCGGCGAGCGCAATACGCTGAGGCTCTACAAGGCGCTCACCGGCGAGATGCTGCCGTACGCCATGCTCATGTACGTCTGGGCGAGCGACGCGCCGGTCGGCAGCATCGCCTCCAGCGTCTACACCGAGAAGATCCAGATGATCGTCGTCGAAAAAGGCGGCCGCCGCACCGGCAAGTGGCGCGACTTCCGGCGCAACGTGCTCGAGGACTACCGGCATGCGTTCGGCGAGGAACCCTCGGACATCGTCGCGGTCGGGGTGATGACCGACGCCGACGACACTCGCGCGAAGGCACGCGCGCAGTACGGCGATATCACCTTTCGGCCCGCGCAGTGAGGTCGATCGAGCGGCTTAGCGCGCCGCGCTGCCGCTCGTTCCTTCAGAACGCCGCGCGCGCGAGATTCGCGAGGTGTTGTGAGCAGGGACGCACGGGAGCTTCCATCGTCGGCGCTGAAATGCCGGGATAAGCCTACTCCGAGTCCGCTTGTTTGTCGCTGCGCCCCGGGCCGATGAAATGAATTCTTACAATCGAATCACCGAGTTCGCCGAGCCGGGTTCAACCGCCGGCGCCGCCCGTGCGTTTCTGTAAGCATGAGACGTATACTGATTCCGCCGGTGCTGGCCCGTCGGGAGGAACGACACGCCCGCCTTCGCTTGCGATAGGAGGTGCCGATGAAAGCGTTCTTCGTACATGCCTTTCGGCTGCTGCTCGTGCTGCTCGTTTCGGCGTCGGTCGCTTTTGCGCAGACGCCGCCCGCGCAGCGCAGGGCCGCGGCCACGCAACAGGAGCTCGACCAGATGCTCGCGCCGATCGCGCTCTACCCCGATTCGCTGCTGTCGCAGATCTTCATGGCCTCCACTTATCCGCTCGAGGTGGTGGAAGCGGCGCGCTGGTCGCGAGCGAACCCCGCCCTGACGGGACAGCAGGCGGTCGAGGCGGTCGAGCAGAGGGATTGGGACGCGAGCGTCAAGTCGCTCGCTGCGTTCCCGCAGATCCTCGCGATGATGGACCAGCAGATCGAGTGGACCGCGCGGCTCGGAGACGTTTTCATCGCGCAGGAGCCGCAGGTGATGGAAACGGTTCAGAGCTTGAGGCAGAAGGCGTATGAGGCAGGCAATCTGAGATCGACGGAGCAGGCCCAGGTGTACCGGCAGGGAGAAGCCTACGCGATCGAGCCGGCCAGCCCGGAAGTGGTCTACGTGCCGTACTACGATACGCGTGTGGTGTACGGTCCGTGGTGGTGGCCAGCGTATCCGCCCGTCTACTGGGCGCCCTGGCCGGGGTATTACGCGTACCCGGGGTACAGGGCGGGATTCGTCTGGGGTCCCGGCATCGCCGTGGGCGCGGGATTTTTCTTCAGCTCCTGCGACTGGCACCGCCGCCACGTCACCGTCGTGAACGTCACCAACGTCTTCGTGAATCGCCAGGTGATCGTCAACCGGCCGGTGCCGGTGAGAAACGGCCAGCCGGTCGTATGGCAGCACGATCCGGGGCACCGCCGCGGCGTGCCCTATCACATCGCGTCGGTGCAGCAGCGGTTCGGCGGCAGCACGCAGCTCGGCCAGCGGCGTGATTTCCGGTGGCAGGATCCGGTCGTCCCGGCGACGCGCAACAGCGCGCTGAACCGGCCGGAGGTGCACGGCGACCATTTTCGCCCGAATCCGCGCAGGGACGGCCGTGGCGACGCGCGGAGCTCCGCCAATCCCGGCGCCGCGGCGCGTCCCGAATTCAACGGCCCTGTGACCCGCCCGCCTGTCGCCGCGGCCCCGCAGATGCACACGGGTCCGGGCAGCGTTCCCCACATGCAAAACCCGATGCCGCAGTCCGCGCCCGTTCACAATCCGCAGGCGCAGGGCTTCCCCGGTCGCGGGCAGGGGGGAAACCGCCTCGCGCCTTCCGCAGGAAGAGCGCGCGGCGAAGGGCACAACCGCTAGACCGGCGGAAATTCTTGCAGGGCCGCCCGCCTTGGCGCACCACCGGTCGCAGGTTCAGCCCAGCGCCGTGATCTTGGCGAGGAGATCGCTCTCGTCGACCGGCTTCACCACGTAATTCGCCGCGCCCTGGCGCAGGCCCCACAGCCGGTCGGTTTCGTGGCTCTTGCTGGTGCAGAGAATCACCGGAATGTGCTTGGTCGCCTCGTCGCGCGTGATGAGACGCGTCAGCTCGAAGCCGCTCATGTCGGGCATCACGACGTCCAGCAGGATGAGGTCCGGCTTTTCGGTTTTCGCCTTGTCCATGGCCTCCCTGGCGGTTTCGGCCAATATGCAGCGGTAGCCGTGCCTCGCCAGCATCTGGAAGAGAACGTGGCGGGCGGTGGACGAATCGTCGGCTATGAGGATCTTCCTTACGGGCATTGCGAGCTTCCTTCCTCGATCGGCTTGGGCACTTTAACCTCTCAAGGCGGAATCCTGTAAATTTCGGGCGGCCATATGAGCGCAACAGACCCCGGCAAACTGGACCGCATCGTCGCCGAAGCCCGTCGCGCCGCCGAGAAGCGCGAACGGGGCTACAGGGAACAGGCGTTGAAGATCTACCCATGGATCTGCGGGCGCTGCGCCCGCGAGTTCACGCGCGCCAACGTGCGCGAGCTGACCGTCCACCACCGGGACCACAATCACGACAACAACCCGCCCGATGGCAGCAACTGGGAGCTGCTGTGCCTGTACTGCCACGACAACGAACACCGGCGGCACTTGGAAGCGACCGGCGGGGGAAGCGGCCGCGCGGTCGAGGGCCGCATCTCGACCTACGCTCCCTTCGCGGATCTCAGGGAGCGGCTGGCCAAGAAACGGCCCCCGAAGTGAACTCGGGCTCCGGCCGCGTCGAATTTCGCGGTCAGTTGGCGACGAAGCAGTAGACCAGTCCGGCGCCCCCGGAGGCTTTCAGTTGGTCCTGGCTGCAGCCGCGCGAACCGTGCGAGGAGTTCCAGGACTTCATGTGCCGCGTGTCCTTCAGTCCTTGCAGGTCGTGGTGGCCGACGATCGCCGAGCCGTCGCCGCTCTTGGTCCAGTTGCCGCAGGTGGTATCGCCGCCCGCGGTCGAGAAGCGCCCGTCCGGATCCGAGCCCGTGAGGATGTCGTGCTCGTTCGGCGTATCGCCTCGGCCCTTGATGGGCTCGCCCTTCTCGGTCAGGGCGGTTTGCTTGTTGATGTTGTTGTGCTCGGAGTGCAGGTCGCTCACGCTCTTCGCCACGACCACGCCTTTCGCGTTGCGCCACGGGCCCTTCCCGATGCGGCTGCGCGCGTCCACGCCCTGGTCGCCTCCCGGCAAAGCCGTGCTCAGGTACGCGCGCCAGGGGGTCGCCTTCGCGCCCGCCGCCTTGGCGAGGGCCGCGCAATACGCGTCCGCCCCCTCGAGGCCGCCGAGATCGGCGCCGTTGCCTTTGCCGCTGCTCGTCACGAAGAACGTCATGTCCGCCTGCTGGGCCTGCGCCGCAGCCGTCATTCCTGTTCCGACTACGGCCGCCGAAAACAAGATGCCTCCTGCCGAAATTCTCGAAAAGCTCATTTGACCTCCGTTTGGATGTATTGATTTGAACTGCCGTGGGAAACGGCGATTCTACGCCAACCGCATTGCCCCTAGCGGGCGCCCAGCGCGTTTCGCACGACCAGGCCGCCTTTCATCACGAACCTGACGCGCTCCATCTCGGCGACGTCCTCGAGGGGGTTTCCGGCGACCGCGATGATGTCGGCGAACTTGCCTTTTTCGATGGACCCGATGTGGTTTTCCCAGGCATAGTTCAGCATGCGCTCGGCCGGGAGAAGACCTGAGCGATTGTTTGCAAGAGGCTGACTGCACTCAGGCGTATCCTAGTGTCGCGCCAACCGGGGAGAGGCGATGAGCCTCGAAGACACCGACAACCTCGCCATTTTCACGCCGACCGACAAGGGCAGGGCGGAGCTCAAGGCGGGTTCGACCAAGCTCTCGACCCTCGCGCTCGAGCTGATGGTGCTGTTCGACGGAAAGTCGCCCATGTCGGCGATCGCCAAGCGGGTCAGCGGTGCGCGGCCCGGCGAGATCGGCGATGCGGTGGCGGCGCTGCTTCGCGGCAAGCTCATCGACATCGTCTCGGGAAAAACAGCCGAGTCGGACTTCGGTGCCATGTTCGAGGTGCCGGTCGACACGATGCCCGAGAGCGTTCCGGCTGAGATCCGGGACGAAGCGGAAAAAGGCATGCTGTCTCTCGATCACGGCGGCTACTACATCGGCGTCGCGCAGCGAGCGGCCGCCAAGAAGGCGCCGAACAACGGCTCGAAATATGCGGTGCTCTTGATCGAGGACAACCTCCAGTTCAGCACGGCGGTGAGGATGCTGCTGAAGCTCGAAGGCTACGAGCCGCGCGTCGCGAGCAACCGCGACGAGATCGTGGCGGCGCTCAGGACCTCGTCCCTACCCGACGTGATCCTGCTCGACGTGAACCTGCCCGGCACCAACGGTTTCGATATCCTGGCGCGCGTCCGACAACACCCCGCGCTTCGGGAGATTCCGGTCATCATGCTCACCGCGCAGACCAGCCGCAGGGACGTGTTGCGCGGGCTCGCGGGAGGCGCCAACGGCTACATCACCAAGCCCTTCGAGCACGAGGCCCTGGTGAAGAGCCTGCGCGCGGTGCTCGGACTCACGGCCTAGCCGGAGCTACGCCGCGCGATCCCGCGCCGTCACTTCGGTGGATCCAACACCGCCCGCACCGCCTCGATGCGCTTGCGGTTGACGCCCATGTCTCCGCGGCCCACGCGCGAGGCCGAGCGCACCTGGATCACGTTCGCCGCTGGGTCGAACCAGAACTCCACGTCGTCCACGTATTTCATCAGCCTGGTCGTGAACTGCGCGTAGAGGTAGCCGGGCTCGCTCTTCACCACCTTGACGCCGCCCATGCCCTCCACGATGGCCTTGATCTGAGCGATCGTGGCCGGACCTTCGCCTTTCACCGGCAGCGGAGCGATGTCCGCGTATTTGCGTTGCGGGTGATCGGGGTAGAGCGCGGCCTGGCTGGTGACGCTGTTCTCGGTCATGGACGGCGGTTTCAGCTTGCCGTCGCGCACGCCCAGGTCGGTGGGCGGCGTGCCCTGCAGGAAGCCCAGCTGACCAGCCGCGACGGCTAGGACGACGAGCACCACGACCACGATGACGAACCATTTGAGGATGAGCATAGGTGAACTCCACGATTGCCAGGGGATATCGTAGCAGCCGTCGCTTTCGCCTTGCCGAACGGGCGGGGCTATCCTTGCGGCGTGTCTCACCTCTTCGAACTCGCCGCCAGCGGCCGCGCCAAGTGCCGCGGCTGCGCTCAGGCCATCGAGCGTGGGGAGCTGCGCTTCGGCGAGCGCCTGCCCAACCCCTTTGCCGAGGGCGAGATGACCGTGTGGTTCCATCCGCACTGCGCGGCCTACAAGCGGCCGGAGCCGCTGCTTCAGGCCCTGGTGGAAACGCCGGCGAACGTGCCCGATCGGGAGAGCCTCGAGCGAGAGGCGCGCGGCAGCCTGGCGCAGCGGCGCCTGCCGCGGATCGACGGCGCCGAGCGCGCGCCCGGCGCGCAGGCGAAATGCCGCAGCTGCCGCGAGCCCATCGCGCGCGGGAGCTGGCGAATCCGGCTCGCGTTCTACGAAGAAGGGCGCTTCGTTCCGGGAGGGTTCGTGCACCTCGACTGCCGCAAGGCGTACTTCGAGACCGACGACGTCCTCGATCGGGTGCTCCACTTCAGTCGGGATTTGAGCGCCGATGAACGCGAGCAGTTGACGCGCGCGTGCGGCGCGGATCCGAGCGGATCTCCTATTCCGCGACCAGGCGAAGGAGCGTGATCTCTGAAGGAACGCCGAAACGCATCGGCGGTCCCCAATATCCCGTGCCGCGGCTTACGTAGACCCACATGCGGCCGAGGCGATGCAGCCCCGCGATGAACGGCTGCTGCAGGCGCACGAGGAAATTCCACGGCCAGAACTGCCCGCCGTGCGTGTGCCCGGATAGTTGCAATTGATAGCCGGCGGCTTCCGCGAAAGGAGCGGAGCGCGGCTGGTGGGCGAGCAGCACCTTCGGCGCGTGGCGAGGCGCGCCTTTCGCCGCCGCGCGAGGATCGCTCTTGTGCGAGGGATCGAAGTGCTGGGCGGACCAGTCCGTGACGCCCGCCACCGTCAGCGCCGCCCCGTCGTGATCGAGGACCACGTGCTCGTTCATCAGCACGCGCGCGCCCAGGCGCTCGAGCTCGCGGATCCAGGCGTGGACGCCCGAGTAGTACTCGTGGTTGCCCGTGACGAAATAAGTCCCGTGCCGGGACTCGAGCCGCGCGAGCGGCTCGATGTCGTGGGCAAGGTCACGTACGCTGCCGTCGACGACATCGCCGGTGATCGCGACCATGTCGGCCTGCAGGCGATTGACCCGATCGACGATCGCGGCTACGAAATTGCGCTTGATCGTCTGCCCCGCGTGGATGTCGCTGATCTGGGCGATGGTGAAACCCTCCAGCTCTTTGGGTAGGTCGGCGAGCGGCACTTTCACGTTCACCACCGGTGCGACCCGGCGCGCCATAAAGAAACCGACGAGCGTGATCGCCGGCGTGAGCGCCATCACGCCGATCGCCGAGATGCGGATCCACTCCTCGTGGGCTTGCGGGGACAGCGCGAGGGCGGACGCGATCAGGCTCACGTCGCGAAAGATGGTCAGGACCAACAGATACGAGAAAACGCCCATCGTCAGCCACGGAAGCATCACCGCCCACGGGCCGCGGTCGTCCCGGATCCGGAAACCCTTGGGCAAGAGCCAGAAACACACCGCGACCAGGGCGCCTCCGGCGAGCTGCGTGACCGCGTCGAACGGTTGAAGCAGCCGCACGCCGATATAGACGTGCAGGAGAGCGAGCAGGACGACAACCGGGCGCGGGAATCTCACCGGGAGAAAGTGGGGGCGAAGGCCGGAACAAGCAAGACCTGCGGGAGGTTACGCTTCACCAACCTACGCCCGTGCCATGAAGCGCCCCTTCCTGCCCAACCCCAACCGCCATAGCGCACGCGCGGCCCAGCGCCCCGGTAGCGCGTCATCACGCCGCTGTCGCTTTCGGACGACACTTGACCACCGCGCCCCGCGCATTTTCCCCGCTTCAAAGCTCCTCGATCTCTCGCCTCCGCCCCGCAACGAAGTAAAATTCGCCGATGTTCGATCGCGCTAGATTCCGGCGCTATACCCGCTACTCCATTCTCACGGTCGCGCTGCTCGCGGCGGGGTTCACGCTGTATCTCGATTTCCGCGTGCGCAGCGAGTTCGAAGGGCGGCGCTTCGCGCTTCCGGCGCGGATTTATGCGCGGCCGCTCGAGCTCCACGCGGGGCTGCGCATCGCGCAGATCGACGTGGTGCACGAGTTGCAGGAGGCGGGCTACAGCCAGGGCCCGCGCGAGGGTGACTCCGGCTGGTTCGCGAACGACAACGACTGGCTCGAGGTGGCGGTGCGGCCGTTCGTGTTCTGGGACGGGCTTCAGCCCGCGAAGCGCGTGCGCGCCGCCTTCGAAGGCGGCGCGGTCAAGGCGGTGCAGGACGCCGAAGGCCGGGAGCTGCCGCTCGCGCGCCTGGAGCCTCTGGCAATCGGCGGCATCTATCCCGCGAACAACGAGGACCGCGTGCTGGTGCGGCTCTCCGAGGTGCCGAAGCAGATGGTGCAGGCGCTCGTCGCGAACGAGGACCGCAATTTCTACGCACACCACGGCTTCGATCTGCGCGGCATCGCGCGCGCGGCGTTCTCGTTTCTCCGCCTGAAGGGACTCCAGGGCGGCAGCACGCTGACGCAGCAGCTGGTGAAGAACTTCTTCCTCACGCCCGAGCGCACGCTTTCGCGCAAGGTCACCGAGCTCTTCATGGCGGTGCTGCTCGAGATGCACTACGACAAGGACGAGATCCTCGAGACCTACTTCAACGAGATCTACCTCGGCCAGGACCGCGACCGCGCCATCCACGGCGTGGGCCTCGCCGCGCTCTTCTACTTCGGCAAGACGGTCGAGCACCTCTCGCTCGCCGAGAGCGCGCTCCTCGTCGGCATGGTGAAGGGCCCGACTTTCTACGACCCGTTCCGCAACCCGGAGCGGGCCCTCGAGCGCCGCAACCTCGTCCTGCGCGAGACCAAGGACCGGGGCTTCGCCACGATGGAGGAGTACTCGAAGGCGCGCGCCTCCGACCTCGGCGTCAACCAGAAGGCCGCGATGGGCACCTCGCCCCACCCGGCCTTTCTCGACCTCGTGCATCGCCAGCTGCGGCGCGACTACGACGAAGCCGACCTGCGCTCGGAAGGCCTGCGCGTCTTCACCACGCTCGCCCCGCGCGTGCAGGAAGCGGCGGAGCGGGCGCTCGAGCGCAAGATCGCGCAGTTCGACAGAGGGAAGATCTTCGGCGAGCCGGGCCTGGAAGGCGCGGTCGTGGTCACCGACACCCAGTCGGGCGAAGTGCAGGCGCTGGTCGGCGGGCGCGACGTGCGCTTCCGCGGCTTCAACCGGGCCTTGGACGCGGCGCGCCCCGTGGGCTCGCTCCTCAAGCCCGCGATCTACCTCACGGCGCTCGCCGATCCCGCGCACTACACGCTCGTGACGCCGATCGACGACGGGCCCTTCGTGTGGAAGAGCCGCGGGGCTCCGGACTGGGAGCCGACGAACTACGACAAGACCTTCCACGGCGCGGTGCCGCTGCGCATGGCGCTCGCGCACTCGTACAACGCCGCGACCGCACGCCTGGGGACCGACATCGGCGTCGAGAAAGTCCTCGCCACCATCAAGCGCCTCGGCATCGAGCGCGAGATGCAGCCCTACGCTTCCACGCTCCTCGGCGCGGTGGACCTCTCGCCGCTCGAGGTGGCGCAGATGTACCAGACCATCGCGAGCGGCGGATTCCGAACCCCCTTGCGCGCGATCCGCGAGGTGACGACCCAGGACGGCCGTCCGCTCAGGCGCTACGCGCTCGCGGTGGAGCAGGCGTTCGCGCCGGAGCCCACGTACCTGATCACCGCTGCCATGCAAGGGGTTGTCCGAGAAGGAACCGCGCAGTCGCTCAAGAACTGGGTGCCGCCCGAGGACGCCGTCGCAGGCAAGACCGGCACCACGACCGAGCAGCGCGACGCCTGGTTCGCGGGATTCACCGGCGACCGGCTCGGCATCGTGTGGATCGGCTACGACGACAACCGCGCGGCGCGGCTCTCGGGCGCGGGCGCGGCGCTGCCGGTGTGGGGCGAGATGATGGCCGCGCTGAACCCCGAGCCGCTCGCATTGCCCAAGCCGGACGGAATCGAGAACGTGCTCATCGATCCGCAGAGCGGATTGCGCGCCGACTTCGCCTGCTCGGGCGCCGTGGAGCTGCCGTTCGCTCTAGGGTCGGCGCCGGTTGAGCGCGCTCCCTGCGCGTCCGTCCTGGGCGTCGTCGTCGAAGGAGTGAAGCAGCAGGCGAAGAGCTGGATACAGCGCCTGTTTGGAAGGTAAAAGCAATGAGCGGAAAATAGGGCCCCGATGAAGACCCTGCTCGCATTCCTGGCAATCGCCGTCGCCGGCTGTGCAACGGTGAGGCAACCCGAGCCCGGTGGGCCCGCTGCGCTGCCCGCTCCCTTGCCCGAGCCCGCTGCCCGCACCGAGAACCTGGCGATCGCCGGCCTCCTCGACGGCGCGCGTGCCGACGCCGCGGCCGGGCGCCTGGTGAACGCTGCGGCTTCGCTCGAGCGCGCGCTGCGCATCGAGCCGCGCAATCCGCGCCTGTGGCAGGAGCTCGCGCGCGTGCGCCTGAAGCAGGGGGACTACGCGCAGGCCGAGAGCACCGCCGCGCGGTCCAACTCCTGGGCCGGATCGGACAACGCGCTGCGCGCCGAGAACTGGCGACTCATCGCGCACGCGCGCGAGGCGCGCGGCGACGCGGAGGGCGCGAAAGGCGCGCTCGAAACGGCGGAACGGCAGAGGTAGGGAAGCGCACGTTCGGATCCGTCGCGCGCGGAGAGCGTCGACGCGGAATGTCCTTTTCTTTTTTCTGGAGGCAGCACATGAGTCTTTCTCGGCATCGGCGATTTGCGGCCCTCATCCTGGCGGCCGCGGAAGCAGCGGCTTGCGGCACCGCCTCGGCGGCGGACCCCAACCTGTATTTCGGCGCGAAGGGCGGCGTCATGACGTCGGACAAAAGCGGATACGGCGACTCCTGGAACGCAGGCGGCGTCGTGGGTCTGCACTTCATGGACTTCAACAAGGGCAAGTCCCACTACGGCTCGCTTTCCGGGGAAATCGAGCTGAGCGTTCCGCTCGTCAGGGGCGACGTGAATCCCTCGATCGGAAAGTGGAGCGCGTGGACCGTCGGCGCTTTCGCCGTCTACCGCAGCCCGGAGCTGAACAACGTCTACTTCAAGGGAAAGGCGGGGGCCGCGCACCGCAACCTGACGAGCAGCCCGTCGGGCATCTCCGGCACCGGATCGAGCGACGATCCCGCGTTCGGCGTCGGGGTCGGGTACAGGGTCAACAGGAGAAACAGCATCGAGTTCGAAGTGACGGTCATGGACACCCTGACCTTCATCAGCGCGGGATTTGTGTTCTGAGGCGCAGACGATGACCCTCAAGCGTCCCAAAGGCCCGGCCGGCACGCTACTCGTGCTCGAGCACAGCTCGACGATCCTGAAGGACAACCCCTGGCGCGATCCGCACGTGCGCAAGCTCGGCGTTTGGCTGCCGCCGCAATACGACGAAGGCGGGAAGCGCCGCTTCCCCGTGCTCTACGACCTCGTCGGCTTCACCGGATCGGGCCTCGCCCACGCCAGCTGGAGGCCCTTCGGCGACAACGTCCCGGAGCGCGCGGCGCGGCTCGTCCGCGAGCAGAAGATGGGGCCGGCGATCATCGTCTTGCCGGATTGCTTCACGGCGCTCGGCGGCAACCAGTACGTGAACTCTGTCGCGATCGGCGATTATGGGGACTATCTGACGCGCGAGATCGTTCCCTTCGTCGACCGCGAGTTCAGGACGCTGCCGAATCGCGAGCACCGCGGCTGCTTCGGAAAATCATCCGGCGGCTACGGCGCGATCCTCCACGGGATGAAGTACGCGAGAACCTGGGGCGCGGTCGCCGATCACTCCGGCGACGCGTATTTCGATTTCGTCTACTGGCACGACTGGCCGAACACGCTGAACGAGCTCGCGAAGCACCGCCTGCCCAAGCGAAAAGCCGGCGCATACGACGCGCGCCGCGAGGCCGGCCGCAAGGGCCTCGCCGAAGGCAAGGACGACGGGCGTATCAGGCGCTTCCTTGCGCACGTCTGGAAAAGGGAAAAGCTCTCCACCGCGGAAGCCCACTGCATCATGAACCTCTGCATGGCGGCCACCTATGATCCGGATCCGAAGGCGCCGCTCGGCTTCCGCGTTCCGCTGAATCTCGAGTCGGGCGAGGCGATCGAGGAGCGCTGGAGGAAGTGGCGCGGGCACGACCCGATCAACCTGGTCGCGAGATACCGCGACAACCTGAAGTCGCTCTCCGGCATCTACATCGATTGCGGCTGGCGCGACCAGTACCATATCCAGTACGGATCGCGCATCCTGTCCGCGCGCCTCGCCGCGGCGGGAATCCGGCACCGCTACGAGGAATTCGACGACGACCACTCCGACGTCGATTACCGCATGGACCGGAGCCTGCCCTTCCTCTACAGGGCGCTGAAGCCCTAGGGGCAGATTTTTCGCGCCATGCCGGAACGAGGCACCGGTCTCCCTCGCAGGCCGCTGGCGCGGCCCGAGCGCACGCGCTTTGCCCTGTCGGACGAGGCGGCGGGCGCGACGCGGCTCGAGCTGCCGCGGCGCGGATGCCGATCGCCCGGCACGCGAGGGATCAGCGCTTCTCTTTCTCTCGCGCGATCTCGACGACCGCCCGAAGGGCGGTCGTGTAGGAGCGCCATCCCAGTCCCTGGACGGTACCGGCGACGACCGGCGAGATCATCGAGCGATGGCGCCATTCCTCTCGCGCTGCGATGTTCGACAGGTGAACCTCGATGATCGGAAAAGGCATCGCAGCGATCGCGTCGTGAAGGGGAACCCCGTAGTGGGTGATTCCGGCGGGATTCACTATGGCGCCGTCGGCGCTGTCGATGTTGGCATGCAGGGTGTCGATCAGGACGCCCTCATGATTCGACTGCACGATGACCAGCTCCGTGCCGAGTTCAAGCGCCAAGGCTTCGAGCTTGGCGTTTACCTCCGCGAGCGTCTCCTTCCCGTAGATATGCGGCTCGCGCCGCCCCAGGAGGTTCAGGTTCGGGCCGTGCAGAACCAATATGCGCATTGTCTATGCCCGGTTGCTTCCGTATGAATCATCGCTGCATCAGCCCGGAATCCGCGCGTCTGCGCTGCCGGCGTGCGAAACCATTCTCAGGAAATGAGCCTCCATGCGCCCCGCATCGGGCGTGATACCCGTGAAATGCTCGAAAGCTCCCACGGCTTGCCAGACCATCATACCGCCCCCGTCGAGTGTGCGGCAGCCGCGGGCTCGGGCGGCACGCAGGAGTTCGGTCTCGAGCGGGAAATAGACGATGTCCGCCACCCACATTTCCGGTCGCAGCAAGGACGGATCGAACGCCAGGCCGGGATGGGCGGTCATTCCCACCGGGGTGGCGTGAATCAGGCCGTCCGCGCGTTTTGCCGCGGATGCGAGCTCTCCTGCCGAAACCAGCGCTCCGCCGCGGTGGTTTCCCGCGACTCTGCGCGCCAGCGCTGCGGCGCGCGCGTGGTCCCGGTCGACGATGAAGAGCTGCTCCACTCCGAAGCCCATCGTGGCGTGGGCGATGGCCGCACCCGCGCCCCCGGCGCCGATGAGCACGACGCGCCGCCGCGCCGCGTCGCTCAGCTTCTGTGCGAAAGACCTGGCGAAGCCCGAGCAATCGGTGTTGAAGCCCTTGCGCTTGCCCATGCGGAAGACCACCGTGTTGACGGCGCCGATGGCGCGCACGTCCTCGGACAGCTCGGTCAGCAGCGGCAGCACGGCCTGCTTGCACGGGTGCGTGATGTTGAGGCCGTCGAAGCCCGCCGCCTCGGCCGCGTCGATCAGCCGCGGCAGATCGGCGACGCTGCGCCCGTCCTGGGCGAGGTCGATCAGCCGATAGTGCAGGTTCAGCCCGTGGTTCTTCGCTTCCTCCTCGTGCAGCGCGGGGGAAAGGGATTCCTGAATTCCCTCGCCGATCAGACCGACCAGGAATTTGCTTTTCGCCAAGCTCAGCCCTTGTAGCCCATCAGCTTGGGCAGGAACAGCACGATTTCGGGTATGAAGGTCATCAGCGCGAGCGCTCCAATCATGACGCAGAGGAACGGCAATACTTCGAGCACGAGATCCTTCAGGGGCACCTCGGCGATCTTGACCATCATGAAAAGCAGCAGGCCGTAAGGCGGGGTGACCAGGCCGATCATGATGTTGACCACCGCGACTACCCCGAAATGCACCGGGTCGACGCCCAGCGCCACCGCGGTGGGCAGGAGGACCGGAACGATGACCAGCAGAATCGTGGTTCCCTCCAGGAAGCAGCCGAGAATCAGCAGGATGATGTTCGCGAGCAGGAGAAAGGTAAACGGCGTGAGCTCGTACCCCTTCATCATGGCGGCGAGCGTCTTGGGAATGTTCTCGACAGTAATGACGTAATTGAAGGCCATCGCGGCGGCGATCAGTATGCTGATCGATATGGTTACGCGCGCGCTGGTCAGAAGCGAGCTGTAGACGCTGCGCCAGGTAACGCCACGGTAGAGAATCGCGGAGACCAGCAGCGCGTAGAAGGCGGCGAGCGCGGCGGCTTCCGTGGGCGTGGTGATTCCGCTGTAAAGGCAGAAGAAAAGGATCACCGGCATCATCAGCGCGGGGAAGGCATCCCAGGTGATGCGCGGAATTTCGCGCAGCGGGACGGCTTTCTCGACCGGGAAATTTCTGCGCCGAGCGACCGCCGAGATATAGGTCATCTGCGCGATGCCGATGAGCAGACCCGGGATGACGCCGCCGAGGAACAGGTAGCCGATGGACGTGTCCGAGACCAGCGCGTAGATCACCATCGGTATCGAGGGCGGGATGATAGGCCCGATCACCGAGGACGCCGCGGTCAGGGCGGCGGCGAAGCTCGCCGTGTATTTGCCGTCCTGCGTCATCATTTTCTGCATCAGCTTGCCGCTGCTCGCCGCGTCGGCGAGAGCCGAGCCCGACATTCCCGCGAAGATGATGCTTTGCGCCACGTTGACGTGAGCGAGGCCGCCGCGGTAGCGCCCGACGAACGCGTTGCAGAAGTTCAGCAAGCGTTCCGTGATGCTGCCGATGGTCATGAACTCGGCGGCGAGGACGAACAGCGGGATGGCGAGCAGCACGAAGCTGCCGTACATGCCGTTCAGCAGCTGCTCGGCGGCGGTTCCGACATCGAGACCGGTCATCAAGAGATAGAGGACCGATCCGCCGATCATCGCGTGGCCGATCGGCAGCCCGAGCAGCGTGAGGGCGACGATCGCCATGACGGTGAGCGAAAAGGGGCTGATGGGATTCACAGGCCGGAGCTCAGCTTGGTCGGATCTGGGCTTTCGGAATCCTTGCCGCGCAGCAGGTGCCACAGGATCCAGAGGTACCGGGCAATGACGGCGACGAGGAACAACGCGTAGATCGAGAACAGCAGATCGAAGCGGATCTTGAGATAGGACGCTGATTCAACCTTCATGAAGCTGATGTATTTGACCGATGCCGGCAACGAAGCGGCATACAGGACCACGATTGAAATCCCGGTGATGATTCCCATGGCGCGGCGGGTGCGGGGGCCCACCGACGAATAGACCAGGTCGAAGCGGATTTCCTCGCTTTCCTTGACCACGAAGGCGGCGCCCCAGAGCACCAGCCACAGCCAGGCGACGACGCTCAGCTCGGAGGTCCAGCCGATCGGGAAGGTGAATAAATACCGGAAAACAATCTGCACCATGAACGCGGCGAACATCACCGCGAGCAAGCCCGCGGCGATGTTCTCCGCCCGGCGGCGCAGCCAGGCGCCCGCTGTTCGCAGCGTCACTCGTGGCTACTTCAGGGCGCTGATCTTCTCAAGCATCCCCTTCGGCCACTCCCTCGCCTCGTCGGAGGCGAGGTAGACCTTCTGCGCATGCTCGCGGAAGGCCTTGACGTCGGGGGTGTAGATCTCGAGGCCGTACTGCTTCCTGAAGGTTTCAGCCAGCTCCGCCTCGCGCTTCAGGTGCTCCGCCGTGCTCCAGGCGAGCGCCTTGTCGACCGAGGCCTGGAAGGTCTTCTGCTTCGCCGCCGACATGCCGTTCCAGGTTTTGAGGTTGACCGAGAGCAGGTCGTAGCCGATGAGGTGCGAGGTCAGCACGATCTGCGACATCACCTCGTAGAACTTGACCGCGTTGACGTTGGGCAGCGGATTGTCCTGGCCGTCCACCGCGCCGGTCTGCAGGCCGGTGTAGGTCTCGGCGAAGGCCATCGGCGTGGGATTCGCGCCGAGCGAGCGGCCAAGGAGCTGCCACGCGTCGCCGGGCGGCATCCTGAGCTTGATGCCTGCCATGTCGGCGGGCGTGTTGATCTTCTTCTTGGGCTTGAGCCCCACCTGCCGCGTGCCGAAGAAGGTCGGCCCCAGGATCTTGATCTTTAACTGCTCCTCGGCCTGCCTCTTGTACTGGGCGCCCAAGTCGCTCGACCAGAAGGTGGCCAGGTGATTGGCGTCGCGGAACAGGTACGCCGAGGTGAGGATCGACCATGCCGGGATCTGCTTGGAAATGTCCTGCGGCGCGATATTCCCCAGTTCGAGGTTGTCGCGCTGCAGCGCGACCAGCTCGGTGCCCTGCTTGAAGAGCGATGCGTTGAAGAACGGCTCCAAGTTGAAATCGCCCCCGATGTCCTTCGCGAGCATCCGTATCATGTCCGCGCGGATGTCCTTGTCGGAGAACACCGCGGCGAAGCGCAGGGCGGGCTTGGCCTGCGCCCGGGCCGGCAACACGTACGCGGCAGCAAGGGCGGCGCCCGCCTTGAGCGCCGAACGACGGTCGACTGTGAAGTCCATGGCAACCTCCTCTAACGAAGTATAAGTGAGCAGACAACGCGGAGCGGGAGCCGACCGGAAATCCTAGAGAGCGGAGAACGGAGATGAAATTGGCCTTAGGGCGAAGGTGCGCGATAATCGCCCACGGATGCGCGACTAGCGCACAACTTTCATGCCTTCATCCTCATCTCTGGGTAAGCGCGACCGGATCGCGGGTCTCGACCGGGGACTGCGCCTGATCGAGGCCTTCGACGAAATACACCCGAGGCTGTCGCCTTCGACCGCGGCGCGGCGCGCCGGAATGACGCGAGCGGCGGCGCGGCGCTATCTCCTGACCTTGCAGCACCTCGGCTACGTGGAGAGCGACGGCAAGCTGTTCTGGCTGACGCCGCGCGTTTTGCGGCTGGGATGGTCCTACGTCGATTCCGCCAACGTCGCGCGGATCGCGCAGCCTTTCCTGCAGCGGATCACTTCGGTCCTCGGCGGCGCCGCCTACTTCGCGGTCCGGGACGGGGACGACGTCGTGTTCGTCGCCCGCAGCGGCAATCGGCTGGTGCAAAACGTGGGGTTCATGCTGGGGGCCCGTGTGCAGGCGAATTTTGCGTCTGCCGGCATCGCCATGCTCTCCTGCTGGCCGCAGGAAGAGGTCGAGCGCTGGCTGTCCGGCCGGGTCTTCATCCCATTCACGCCTCACACCGTGACCACGGTCGATGGCGTGCGAGAGCTGATCGCCACGGCGAGGAGGCGCGGCTACGCGGTCTTGGAGCAGCAGCTCGACCCGGGCATGCGCGGCGTCGCGGTGCCGATCCGCAGCCGCACATCCGAAGTGGTCGGCGCGATCAGCGTGAGCCTGCCGATGGGAAACGAATCCACGAGCGCCGCGACCTCCCGCGTGCTGCCGGTATTGAGGGAAGTCGAGCACTCGCTGCTCGCCCTCCTGTAGCAGCCCGTCCGGGCTTCTGAACCGTTCTTCATTTCAGGGAGGCGTCGCCGCGCACCGCGGCGATCTCTTCCATCACGCGCTCGGGCGCGAGCTCGTTCATGCACTTGAAGTGTCCGAGCGGGCATTCGCGCGCGAAGCACGGGCTGCATTCGATGCCGGTCCTGACGATGCGGTGGCTGCGCGCGAGCGGCGGCGTGTGCTCGGGGCTGGAGGAGCCGTACAGCGCCACCACCGGGCGCCCGACGCCGGCGGCGACGTGCATCAGCCCCGAATCGTTGCTCACCACGACTTGGGCGAGCGAAAGCAGGTCGATCGCGCCCGCGAGATCCGTCCTGCCGCAGAGATTTGTCGCGGCGCCCTGGCTCGCGGCCGCGATCTCCTCAGCGATGGCGCGGTCTCTCTCGGAGCCGAACAGCCAGACGGAGTAGCCCTGCGCGGCGAGCATGCGCGCGAGCGCGGCGAAATGCCGGGACGGCCAGCGCTTGGACGGTCCGTACTCGGCGCCAGGGCAGAAGGCGGCGATGGGCTTGGCGCGCGAGAGCCTGAGGCGACCGAGATCGAGAGCGAGATTCGCCTCGTCGACCGCGAGCCTCGTCTGCGGCAAGGGCAGCACGGGCATCGTCCCGGGTTTTTCCGCGAGCTGCGCGTAGCGCTCGGCCATGAGCGGCAGTTTCTTTTCGTCCAGCTTGTGCACGAGATTCAGCAGGCCGTAGCGCGATTCGCCGGCGAATCCGACGCGAACGGGGATCCCCGCGAAGAAGGGGACGAGCGCGGACTTGAAGCTGTTCGGCAGCACGATCGCGCCGTCGTAGCGGCGCGAGCGCAGGCTCCGGGCCAGGCGCAACCGCGCCGCGAGCTTCAGCTCGCCGTGATCGAAGGGCGCGGCTATGACTTCATTGATCTCCGGCATGCGGCGCAGGACCGGCGCAGTCCAGCCCGGCGCGAGCGCGTCGATGACGACCTCGGGGAGTTTTTTCCGCAGCCGCGCAAAGAGGGGCTGGGCGAGCAGCGCGTCGCCGATCCAGTTCGGCGCGACGATGAGGATCTTCAGCACCGGGCGCTAGTGGCCCCGGGGCTTGCCGCCCTTGTAGACGTAGCGCGTGCCGCAGTAGGGGCAGAGCGCCTGGCCTGCCTTGGCGACGTCGAGGAACACCCGGGGATGCAGGGACCACACCGGCGTCCCGGGCGTAGGACAATGCAAGGGAAGATCCGTCTCGGTCACCTCGACGACGCGGCCCGCCTGCTCGTTCGCGCCCATCAGGCTTTTTCTCTGGACACCCTGGACGAAACCCTCTCGTGGACCGGCGTGAGCCAGTCCTTGTGCTTGGCGACCTTGCCTGCGACCACGTCGAAGAAGAGTTTCTGGATCTTGGTCGTGACCGGTCCGCGCGTGCCCTCGCCTATCGTGCGCCCGTCGAGCTCGCGTATGGGCGTGACCTCGGCTGCCGTGCCGGTGAAGAAGGCCTCGTCGGCGATGTAGATGTCGTCGCGCGTGAGGCGCCGGGAAATTACTTCATAGCCCAGCTCGTTCGCCAGGGTGATGACCGAGGCGCGCGTGATCCCGGAAAGCGCCGAGGTCAGCTCCGGCTCGTGGATTTTTCCGCCCTTGACGATGAAGAGATTCTCGCCCGATCCCTCCGCGACGAAACCGTCCACGTCGAGGAGCAGGCCTTCGTCGTAGCCGTGCTGGGTCGCCTCCAGGTTCGCGAGGATCGAGTTCGGATAGGTCCCTGCCATCTTGGCGCGCGCCATCGTCACGTTGATGTGGTGGCGGGCATAGGACGAGGTCTTGACGCGTATCCCTTTTTCGAGCGCTTCCGCTCCGAGATAGGCGCCCCAGGGCCACGCGGCGACGGCGACGTGCACGCTCGCGCCGATCGGGGACACTCCCATTTTCTCCGAGCCGTAGAACGCGATCGGCCGGATGTAGCAGGACTCGTGCTGGTTGGCGCGCACCACGTCCTTCTGCGCCTCGATGAGCGTCTCCCGGCCGTAGGGGATTTTCATCATGTAGATGTGCGCCGAGCTGAACAGGCGCTCGGTGTGGTCGGCCAGCCTGAAGACTGCCGTCCCGTCGACGGTCTTGTACGCGCGCACGCCCTCGAATACCGCGAGGCCGTAGTGGAGCGAATGGGTGAGCACGTGAGTGGTCGCTGAGCGCCAGGGCACGAGCTTGCCGTCGTACCAGATGAATCCGTCGCGATCGGCCATCGACATGGGAATCTCCGGAGGTTTCCGAAAGGAGCCTATTCTAGCGGAAACGCGCAAAAATCGAGGAGCTTCAGCGAGTTGTCAGCGCGTTTTTCACCCGGCGACAAGGGCTTGCGGGTAAAATGTCGCTCGTTGCAGGTGATTGTCGTCGCGAGGCGATGCTCTCGCGTTCATCCTTGGGTTGCCGATCACGGCCTTGCTGTGGGGCCGAACTTCCACGCCGAAGGGCGCACTGATTTTGGACCAACCGCTACACAAACTAGAACAGCTCGAGCAGGCGATCGAGGAATCGATAGCCGAAGCGATTCCGCCGAGAAGCCGGTGGCGCGTCGCCGCGCGCATCCTCGGCTGGGCGCTGCTGAGCGTCTACTTCCTGTTCGCCGCGACTCTCCTCGCCCTTCGCTACTGGGTCCTTCCGAAGGTTGCGGAGTACAGGACCGACGTCGAGCAGTACGCGTCGAAAATCCTGGGAACACGCATCACGATCGGCGCCATGGAAGCGGACTGGCGGGGTCTGCGGCCCGAGCTCCTTCTCGCGAACGTGACCGTTTTCGATCGCGACGGCCGCGCGGCGCTCAGCTTGCCCGCCGTCGAGGCGACGCTCGCCTGGATTTCCGCCGTGATCGGATCGCCGCGGTTCTATTCGCTCGTCTTCGACCGGCCCCGGCTCGAGATGCGGCGCGACGAGCGCGGCCGGCTTCATGTCGCGGGCATCGAGCTGCGCACCGACCAGGCGGGAGACGCGGGGATCGCGCGATGGGTCTTGTCGCAGCGCGAGATCGTCATCCGCGACGCGAGCGTCAGCTGGGACGACAGGCAGCGCGGTGCGCCGTTGCTCGAGTTGCCGGAGTTCAATTTCGTCCTGCGCAACGGCTTCCTGGGGCACCGCTTCGCTTTCAAGGCGAAGCCTTCCGCCGAGCTCGCTACTGCGCTCGACGTTCGTGGTGATCTCGACGCGCTGGACCCCGTCGATCCGGTCGCGTCGGTCGGACAGGTGTACGCCGAGCTCGAATACACGGATCTCGTCGCCTGGCGTCGCTGGGTCGACTATCCGTTCGACATACGCTCGGGACAGGGCGGGGTGCGCCTGTGGTTGAATCTTCGCGGCAAGACTTCCAGCGAGGTCACGGCAGACGTCGCGCTTTCCATGGTTGCGGGCCGTGTGTCCAAGGACACCCCGCCGCTGGAGCTCGATTACCTGCGCGGGCGGCTGGGCGCGAGCCAGCGCGACGGGAAGGATTTCGAAGTCTTCGGCCGCAAGCTCACGCTCAGAACCGGAACCGGGATCGTCGTCCCGCCCGCCGATTTTCGGGTGCGCTGGACGCCGTCCGGAGGCGCAACGCCGCCCGGGGGCGAGATCGACGCCGATGCGATCGAGCTCGCGCCGCTCGCACGACTCGCCGAGTACCTACCGTTTCCGCAGGCCACCCGCGCGCGCCTGGCCGCGACCGATCCGCGCGGCAGCGTCCGCGACTTGAAGGTCGCCTGGACGGGCGACGCCGAGGATCCGCAGCACTACAGCGTTCGGGGAGGCTTCGCGCGGCTCGCCGCGCGCGCCCACGACAGGATTCCCGGATTCGCGGGGCTCACCGGGCGGTTCGAGGCGAGCGAGAAAGGGGGCAACGTCGCGCTCGGCTCGGAGCGGGTCGCGATCGAGCTGCCCGGGGTCGTCGCCGACAGCCCTTTGCATTTCGATTCGCTCGCGGCACACGTGAGCTGGAAATTCGCTCCGGATCGATTCGATCTCGCCTTCGAAACCCTGTCGTTCGCCAACAGCGACATCGCCGGAACGCTTTTCGGCAGGTTCGCGCGCGGGCAAGGCGGCGCGGGCGCAATCGACCTCACCGGGAATTTCTTCCGCGCCGACGGCCGGACCGTCTACCGCTACGTTCCCCTGCTGCCCGGACCGGTGGTCGAGTATCTCAAGGCCTCCATCCGAGGGGGGCACTCGAACGACGTCAGGTTGAGGCTGAAGGGGGAGCTTGCGAAGTTCCCGTTCGACGAGCCCGGTTCCGGGATTTTCCAGATCGTCGCGAAAGTGACCGACGCCGACTTCCGTTACGCCGAAGGCTGGCCTCAAGCGGGCGGCCTCTCGGGCGATCTCATCTTCGAGGGCAAGAGCATGCGCATCATCGCTTCGAAAGGAGCGGTCCTCGGCGTCCGGGCAAGCAGCGTGCGCGCGATCATTCCCGATCTGTTTCACGGGGACGTGCGCGTCGGAGTCGAGGTCCACGCCGAGGACAGGACGAGCGATTTCCTCCGGTTCATCGCCGAAAGCCCCGTGACGAGGGCCCTGGACCGCATGACCGAAGGCATGAGCGCGGCGGGCACGGGGCGCCTCGCGCTCCAGCTCGACATCCCGATCCGGAATCCCGAGACGTTCAAACTGGCCGGCGAATACCAGCTGATCGACAACGAAATCAAGACCGACTCCGACGCCCCGCCTTTCTCGCACCTGAACGGGCGGCTCGAATTCACCGAGTCCGGGATCACCGCTCGCACGCTCGGCGCCAAGTTTCTCGGCGGCCCCGCGACGATTTCGGTGGCGACGCGCGCCGACGGAACGATCGCAGTCAACGCTCACGGAACGGCGAGCCCGGCGCAGATCCCGCGATTCTGGGGGAGCGAGGCGCTGCTGCGGCGGCTTTCGGGCGCTGCAGCCTGGCAGGGGACGCTGACGGGGGCGCGCGGGCGGCCCCTGACCCTGATCGTGCAGTCGCAGCTCACCGGCGTCGCCGCAGACCTGCCCCCGCCGCTCGCAAAAACGGCGGTCGAGCCCATGCCGCTGCGGGTCGAGCGCGTCATCAGCCCGGGGCTGCCGCGAACGGACACGATCAAGGTATCGCTGGCTCGCTCCGTCGACGCCAGCATACAGCGCAGGCGCGAGGGGCCGGGATACGTCGTGAGCCGCGGCGTGATCAGCCTGAACCAGCCCGCGGTGCTGCCCGACCGCGAAGGATTTTCCGTGACCGGCAGCCTTCCCTACGTGGACGTGGAGCGTTGGCGCGAGGTGCTCGGCGGCGGGGACGGGACCGGCTTGCCCCTGTCGTCTGCGCTCGACCTGAAGATTGCAGCCCTCGATGTCGGCGGGCGGCGCCTCAACGACGTCGCTCTGCGCGCCGGAACGAGCGGCAGCGTGTGGATCGCGAACGTCTCGGCAAAGGAGCTCGCCGGCGAAATCGCCTGGCGTCCCGAGGGCCGCGGGCGCATCGTCGCGCGGCTCAAGCATTTCAGCCTGCCCGAAGCGACCCCGGGAAAGCCCGAGGAGGCTCCGGCGCGCGATCTGCCGGCGCTCGACATCATCGCCGACAATCTGATCGTAAACGACAAGGACCTCGGCAGACTGGAGCTCGTCGCGGTCAACCAGGCGCTCGACTGGAACATCGAAAAACTGGTGCTGACCGCGCCCGAGAGCACGCTCAGAGTGACCCAGGGCGTGTGGCAGGGCCGGGCGCTGCGGCCCAGCGTCAATTTGAAGGAGATCAAACTCGAGGTCAGCGATGTCGGCAAATATCTCGAACGCCTGGGTTATGCCAGAATCGTGCAGCGGGGAACGGCGGAGCTGACGGGAAACCTGAGCTGGGCGGGAAATCCGCAGTCCATCGACTATTCGACCCTGGCGGGGCATCTCGACTTCAAGGCATACCACGGGCAGTTTCTGAAAGCGGAGCCCGGCGCTGCCCGGCTCATCGGCGTTCTCAGCATGCAGTCCTGGCTCACGCTGGACTTCCGCGAGCTTTTCGGCCGCGGGTTCGCCTTCGACCTGGTTTCGTGCAGCGCGGATATCGCCAGCGGCACGATGACCACGCAGAATTTCCGCATGCAGGGACCTTCGGCGCAGGTGAGGATGGACGGACAGGTGGACCTGGTGAACGAGACGCAGGACCTGCACGCACGGGTCGAGCCCTCGGTCGGCAACAGCATTTCCTCGATCTTGGCCGTCATCGTGAATCCGATTTGGGGTCTGGGGGCGTTCATCCTGGACAAGATCCTGAAGAATCCGCTCGGCCAGGTCCTGACATTCGAATACCGCGTGACCGGAACCTGGGAGAAGCCCGTTCCCGAGCGCCTCAAGGCGGAGGTGCGCGGCGCCGATCCCGCTCAGCAGCCGTCGTTGCCGTGAGCACGCCCGCCGCATTCAAGGCCGCGGTGGTGCAGATGGTGTCGACGCCGAGAGTCGAGGAGAATCTTGCCGCCGCCGCGAAGCTCGTCGGCGAGGCCGTCGGACAAGGGGCGAAGCTCGTCGTGCTCCCCGAGTATTTCTGCATTCTCGGCATGCGCGACACGGACAAGGTGGCCGCGAGGGAGAAGGACGGCGCCGGGCCCATCCAGGAATTTCTCGCCGGGACCGCGAGGCGGCACGGCGTGTGGCTCGTCGGAGGCTCCGTGCCGCTTGAGTGCGACGATCCGGGCAAGGTGAGAAACAGCTGCCTCGTCTACGACTCGGACGGGCGGCGCGTCGCGCGCTACGACAAGATCCACCTGTTCGGCCTGGAGCTCGGGGTGGAACGCTTCGACGAGGCAAAAACGATCGAAGCGGGCACCCAACCCTGCGCAATTGAATCGCCCTTCGGGCGCATCGCGCTTTCGGTGTGCTACGACGTGCGCTTTCCCGAGCTCTATCGCGCCCTCGCGCCGATGGACATCATCCTGGTTCCCTCGGCATTCACCGCGACCACGGGGCGAGCGCACTGGGAGACGCTGCTGCGCGCCCGCGCGATCGAGAACCTCGCGTGGGTGCTCGCGCCGGCCCAAGGCGGAAAGCACCCGAACGGCAGGCAGACGCACGGCCACAGCATGGTGGTCGATCCCTGGGGCAAGGTCGTCGCCGAGCGGGCCGCCGGGCCCGGCGTGGTCATGGCCGAAATCGACCCGATGTTCCAGGCGAAGATGCGCAGGAGTCTTCCCGCGCTCACTCATCGGGTGTTGTAACGCGCGTGCAGAGCTAGAATACCGGCTGGTCCACCCTCATATCCCTTTCATGAACGCGCCCGAGCAGCTTTTTTCAACCGCGCAGTCCTTCCTGCTCGCCCCGCACGACCTCGAGGCCGGCAAGCTCGCGGGCGTTTTCGGTTCGCTCCTTTCGCACCGGCTCGACTACGCCGACCTCTACTTCCAGTACTCGCGCAGCGAGGGCTGGAGCCTCGAGGAAGGAATCGTCAAGTCCGGGAGCTTCAGCATCGACCAGGGCGTGGGCGTGCGCGCGCTCGCGGGCGAGAAGACGGCGTTCGCCTACTCCGACGAGATCAGCCTGCCCGCGCTCGAGGACGCGGCGAAGGCGACCCGAGCCATTGCGCGCTCGGGCGGCAGGACACATCCCGCGAGGGCTCGGAAAGGCGCCGGCCTCCGGCTCTACCGTCCGATCGACCCGCTTGCCTCGCTGGAGGACACGCAGAAAGTGAAGCTGCTGGAGCGCCTGGAGCAGCTTTGCCGCGCGCGCGACCCGCGCGTCATCCAGGTCATGGCCGGCCTCGCCGCCGAATTCGAAGTCGTGTTCGTCGCCCGCTCCGACGGCGTGCAGGCGGCGGACGTTCGCCCGCTCGTGCGGCTTTCGGTGCAGGTGATCGTCGAGCAAAACGGCAGGCGCGAGCAGGGCACCGGCGGCGGCGGCGGGCGCAGCGACTACGGCCACTTCACCGAGGAGCGCCTGCAGGAGTACGCGAAGCACGCGGTCGACCAGGCGCTCGTGAACCTCGAGTCGCGCCCGGCGCCCGCGGGCACCATGACCGTGGTGCTCGGCCCGGGCTGGCCGGGCATTCTCCTGCACGAGGCGATCGGCCACGGCCTGGAGGGCGACTTCAACCGCAAGGGCTCCTCGGCCTTCGCCGGGAAGATCGGAAAGAAAGTCGCGGCGCGCGGAGTCACCGTCGTGGACGACGGGACCATGCCCGGCCGGCGCGGCTCGCTTTCCATCGACGACGAAGGCAATCCCACGCAGCGCAACACCTTGATCGAGGACGGCGTGCTGCGCGGCTACATGCAGGACAGCTTGAACGCGCGCCTGATGGGCGTTCCCGTCACCGGCAACGGCCGGCGCGAATCGTTCGCCCACGTCGTGATGCCGCGCATGACCAACACCTACATGCTGAACGGCGACAAGGATCCGAAAGAGATCCTCGCCTCGGTGAAGAAGGGCCTGTACGCGGTCAATTTCGGCGGCGGGCAGGTCGACATCACCAACGGCAAGTTCGTGTTCTCCGCCTCCGAGGCGTACATGATCGAGGACGGAAAAGTCAGCTACCCGGTGAAAGGCGCCACGCTGATCGGCAACGGACCGGACGCGCTCACACGCGTCTCGATGATCGGCAACGACCTCGCGCTCGACACCGGCGTCGGCACTTGCGGAAAAGAAGGCCAGAGCGTGCCGGTGGGCGTGGGGCAGCCGACGCTGAGGATCGATGGGCTGACTGTGGGTGGAACGGCCTAAAAAGAAGGGTCACTTCGTGCACGCGAGCGATGGGTTGGCGGCACGGTATTCACGTTCCAACGCCGACGCCATCGCCTCTTCCTCCGGAGTGAGCTCCCGATAAGGTCTTCCAAACGGCCACCCGTATCCCCAGCGATAGGGTGTGTAGAAGTAAGGTCCGCCACCGGTCCTTACTCCCGCGTACATTAAGTCCGCCAGGGCCCTGTTGCCGGTGACCCTCAGCACGCATGCGCTGAGCGCCTTGTCGGCGCGCGATCTCGCTTCGGATGTGCCGCCGCGCCAGTAGGCCAGATCGTGGACCACGCAGCATTGACACCAATCCGCCTTGCCGATGAGCGAATGGTCCGGGAAGAGGCTGCAGCCGTCGCTGGTGAAGGGTCGCAATGGTCCTTCGGATGCGCATGCGGAGAGGGCGACGGTAAAGAGGAGGAGCGTTGCCGGGATCGCTGGATACATATCTGTCCTCACCCTTGCTGCCAGCTCTTGGCCCGCTCCAGCGCCCGCCGCCACTCTCCCATCCACCGCTCCGCCTCCTCGCGCTTCATCTTCGGCTCGAAGCGCTTCGCGACTTTCCATTGCTTCGCGATTTCCTCGCGGCTCGTCCACACGCCGGTGGCGAGGCCCGCGAGATAGGCGGCGCCGAGCGCGGTAGTCTCCAGCACTCCAGGGCGCACGACTGGGATGCCGAGCAGGTCCGCCTGGAACTGCATCAGCAAATTATCCGCCGCGGCGCCGCCGTCGACGCGCAGTTCTTTCGATTTCTGACCGGAGTCCTGTTCCATGGCGCGCAGGAGCTCCGCCGACTGGAAGGCGATCGATTCCAAAGCGGCGCGCGCGATGTGGCCCGCGTTCGAGCCGCGGGTGAGCCCGACGATGGTGCCGCGCGCGTACGGGTCCCAGTGCGGTGCGCCCAAGCCTGTAAAGGCCGGTACGAGATGGACGCCGCCGGAATCGGGGACGCTGGCAGCGAGTTTTTCCACGTCGACTGACTTCTTTATCAACCGCAGCCCGTCGCGGAGCCATTGCACGACCGCGCCGCCGGTGAAGACGCTGCCCTCCAGCGCGAACTGCTTCGCGCCCGCTTGCGCCGCGCAGGTGGTGATCAGGCCGTTGCGCGACGCGATCGCCTGGCCGCCGGTGTTCAAGAGCAGGAAGCATCCGGTGCCGTAGGTGTTCTTCGCCATGCCGGCCTCGTGGCAAGCCTGGCCGAAGAGTGCCGCCTGCTGGTCGCCCGCGATTCCGGCGATCGGGACTTCCGCGCCGAGTACGTCCTTCGCAGTCGTGCCGTAGGTGTGGGAGGAGGGCAGGACCTCGGGCAGCATCGCGCGCGGCACGCGGAAGATTCGAAGCAGCTCCTCGTCCCACTCGCCGCGGTGGATGTCGTAGAGCATGGTGCGCGAGGCGTTGCTCGGATCGGTGAGGTGCAGCTCTCCGCCGGAGAGCTTCCACGCGAGCCAGGTGTCGACGGTGCCGAATGCGAGCTCGCCGCGCTCGGCGCGCGCGCGCAGCCCGGCGACGTTGTCGAGCAGCCACTCCAGTTTCGTCGCGGAGAAATACGGATCGACGACGAGCCCGGTCTTCGCCTGAACGGCCTTGTCCAGGCCTTCGCGCTTCAGCGCATCGCAGCGCGCCGCGGTGCGCCGGTCCTGCCAGACGATCGCGTGGTGGACTGGTTTCCCCGTGCGCCGGTCCCACACGACCGTGGTCTCGCGCTGGTTCGTGATCCCGATCGCGGCGGCGCGCTTGGGGTCGAGCTTGGCTTTTTTCAGCGCCGCGCGCGCGCACGCGAGCTGCGTGCGGAGAATTTCCCCGGCGTCGTGCTCGACCCAGCCGGGCTGCGGGAAATACTGGCGGAACTCCTTCTGCGCCGAGGCGCGCACGGCCCCGCGCTCGTCGAACACGATGGCGCGGGAACTCGTCGTTCCCTGGTCGAGCGCGAGCACGTAGCGCATGGAAAATTCTAACAGGGACGCGGACCGCTCCTATAATCCCCTCCGTTGCCCCCGTTCATCCCTCGTTCCTGCTGTTTCGTACCGCCCGGCTGCAGTCCGTCGCAAGGCGCTCGCCGCGCGCGTTCCGCCTCCCCTACAGTGGTGCCGCCCATCGATACATTGGAGGCATCTCATGAGCGCGAAACACCTGGTTCTGATCCTTGCCCTCGCCGCCTGCGCCGTCACCGCGGTCTACGCGACCCGGAATCCCGTCGCCGAGGAGACCCTGCCGGGCGCCGCGGGCGACGTCCCGCGGATCGTGATCGTCGCCAAGCGCGAGCATGCCGCTGACCAGCAGCATTAAGCAGTCGGGCTCCGGCATAGCGGCGCTATACCGCCGCTATGCCGAGTGGCTGGTATCGATCACGTGGAAGCGCTTCATCGTCCTCTCGCTCCTGCTGCTGATCGTGACGGGCATACTCTCCAACCTCCCGCCCTTCAGCTGGGACCTCGCAACGAAAACGACGCACGTGCCGGCGAGCCGCAACGTCGACATCACGGTCGACGACAACGGCGTACGGATCAAGCCCAAGCGCAAGGGCTCGCAAGCTCCCGAGATCACGATCGACGAGCACGGCGTACGCATCAAGCGCGAGGGTGATCCGGCATCGGGCAAGCCTCCGCAGGAAATCATCGTCGACGAGCATGGCGTGCGCCGCGGCCCGGACGCCGCCCAGACGCAGCCGAAGCCGCCGGCCCCTCCGGCCGCTCCGAGCGCGAAGGAAGGGGCGGCGGGCGTGGCCGCGGAAATCACGGAAGAGCTGGCGCAGGACATCCGCCGCGAGGTGATCGACGCCATCGGCGAAATGGGCGACCAGGAGCGCGTCGTCCACGTGCGCCTGGGCAACTACATGCCGCAGCTCGCTTTCCTCTTCATCCTGCTCTCGGCCGCGATCAAGATCGCCTACGCAGGCCGCGTGAAGGCCGAGGCGAAGGCGGCCGAAGCGCAGGAAGTCGCCGAAGCGGAGAGCCTCCAGCGCCAGGTGGTCGAGGCGAGGATGGCCGCGATGCAGGCGCAGGTCGAGCCGCACTTCCTCTTCAACACGCTCGCGAGCATCGACCACCTGATCGAGGTCGACCCGCCGCGCGCGAGCCTGATGCAGAAGAATCTGATCGCGCTCCTGCGCGCGTCGATGCCGGCGATGCGCGAGAAGGCGACCAACCTGGGCCGCGAGCTCGAGGTGGTGCGGCCTTACCTTGAAATCCTGAAGGTGCGCATGGAAGGGCGCCTGCAGCCGCAGGTCAATGTGTCCGAAGGTCTGTACTCGGCCGACTTCCCGCCGATGATGCTGCAGTCGCTCGTCGAGAACGCGATCAAGCACGGCCTCGAGCCGAACGCCGACGGCGGCTCGCTCACCGTGGGCGCCGAGGTGGCGCACGGCAAGCTGCACGTGAGCGTCGCCGATACCGGCGTCGGCTTCGCACGCGCGGCGACCGCGGGGACCGGCACCGGCCTCACCAACATCCGCGAGCGGCTGAAGCTCATCTACGGCGACGCGGCGGAGCTGCGCATCACGCCGAATGCGCCGACTGGCACGCGGGTGAGCATCGTCGTACCCTATAAGGCGACATGACCCGTGCGGTAATCGCCGACGACGAACCCTTGATGCGCGGGCAGCTGCGCGCGCGCCTTTCCGAGCTCTGGCCCGAGCTCGAGATCGTCGCGGAAGCGAAGAACGGGGTCGAAGCGGTCGAGCAGGTCGCCGCGCTCCGTCCCGAAGTGGTCTTCCTGGACATCCGCATGCCGGCTATGACCGGCATCGAGGCCGCGCGCGAGATCGCTGCGCTCGACGGCCGCCTGCCGGAGATCGTGTTCGTCACCGCCTACGACCAGTACGCGATCGACGCCTTCCAGCAGGGCGTGATCGACTACGTGCTGAAGCCGGCCGAGCGCGAGCGTCTCGGCGTCACGGTCGACCGCTTGCGCAAGCGCCTCGCCGCGCCGTCGCCGTCATCGGACGCGCTGCAGCGGGTGCTCGCCAGCCTGGCGGAGAAGCTCGAGCCGGCGTCGCGGCTGAAGTGGATCCAGGCCTCCGTCGGCAACCAGATCCAGATGATCCCGGTCGACGACGTGCTGTTCTTCGCCTCCGACGAGAAGTACACGCGCGTGCAGACCGCGCAGCAGGAAGCGCTGATCAGGAAACCCATCAAGGAGCTCCTCGCCGAGCTCGACCCGGCGCAGTTCTGGCAGATCCACCGCTCGACGCTGATCAACACGCGCGCCATCGCCGGCATCGTCCGCGACGAGCGCGGGCGCCAGCTCGTGGCGGTCAAGGGAAGGCCCGAGAAGCTGGAGGTCAGCCGCAGCTACGCCCACCTGTTCAAGGGCATGTGACCCGCTATCCTTCCGGCTTGACTGCCATCAATGCGCGCGCCGCGGCGCTGCAGAACAATCCGTCCTTCGAATCGGCGCAAAAGAACAAGCATGAAAATCCACGAATACCAGGCGAAGGAAATCCTGCGCACGTACGGGGTCGCCACGCCGCGCGGCGTTCCCTGCTTCTCTGTCGAGGAGGCGGTGGCCGCGACGCGCGAGCTCGGCGGCAAGGTCTGGGTGGTCAAGGCGCAGATCCACGCGGGCGGCCGCGGCAAGGGCGGCGGGGTCAAGGTGGCGAAATCCCCGGACGAAGTGCGCGAGTGGGCCGGGAAGATCCTCGGCATGATGCTGAAGACGCACCAGACCGGGCCCGAAGGGCAGAAGGTGCGGCGGCTACTCATCGAGGAGGGCGCAGACATCAGCAAGGAGCTCTACGTCGGCATGGTGGTGGACCGCGGCACGCAGCGCGTCGCGCTCATGGCGAGCTCCGAAGGCGGCATGGACATCGAGGAAGTCGCTGCAAGAGCGCCCGAAAAAATCCACAAGGTAATCGTCGATCCGGGCGCGGGTCTGAAGGACGCGGAGGCCGACGGGATCGCGAAGAAAATCGGGATCCCTGTCGCGAGCGTTCCGCAGGCGCGCGTCACCCTGAAAGGGCTTTACAAGGCCTTCGGCGAGACCGATTCCAGCCTCGCCGAGATCAATCCGCTCATCCTCACCGGCGACGGCAAGGTCGTCGCGTTGGACGCCAAGATCAATTTCGACGACAACGCGGCCTTCCGCCATCCGGAGTGGCAGCAGCTGCGCGACCTGGACGAAGAAGATCCGGCCGAAGTCGAAGCCTCGAAATACGACCTCAACTACATCCAGCTCGACGGCGACATCGGCTGCCTGGTGAACGGCGCGGGGCTCGCGATGGCGACCATGGACATCATCAAGCTCTACGGCGGAGCGCCCGCGAACTTCCTCGACGTCGGCGGCGGCGCCACCACCGAGAAGGTGACCGAGGCGTTCAAGATCATGCTGCGAATTCCGCACCTCAAGGCGATCCTCGTCAACATCTTCGGCGGCATCATGAAGTGCGACGTGATCGCCGCAGGCGTGGTGGCCGCGGCGAAGCAGGTGAGCCTGCGTGTGCCGCTGGTGGTGCGCCTGGAGGGCACCAACGTCGATCTGGGCAAGAAGATCCTCGCGGACTCGGGGCTGCCCATCATCTCCGGCAGCAACATGGCGGACGCAGGCCAGAAAGTGGTCGCGGCGTCGAAGGGGAAGCGCTGATGTCCATCCTCATCAACGGGAACACGCGGGTGATGACCCAGGGCATCACCGGAAAGACCGGCCAGTTCCATACTAAGATGGGCAAGGAGTACGCGAACGGCCGGAACTGCTACGTCGCGGGCGTCAATCCGAAAAAGCCCGGCGAGTCCTTCGAGGGCATTCCGATCTTCGCCACGGTCAAGGAGGCGAAGGAGAAAACCGGCGCGACAGTGTCGGTCATCTACGTACCGCCCCCTTTCGCCGCGGCGGCGATCGACGAAGCGGTGGAAGCGGACCTCGACCTGGTGATCTGCATCACCGAGGGCATCCCGGTGCGCGACATGATCCGCACCAAGTACAAGATGCAGGGCAGGAGGACGAAGCTCGTCGGCCCCAACTGCCCCGGCGTCATCACCCCCGACGAAATCAAGATCGGCATCATGCCCGGCCACATCCACAAGAAGGGCAGGATCGGAGTCGTGTCGCGTTCGGGCACGCTCACTTATGAAGCGGTCGGGCAGCTGATGGAGCTCGGGCTCGGGCAATCCTCCTGCGTCGGGACGGGCGGCGACCCGGTAAACGGCCTGAAGCACATCGACGTGCTGAAGCTGTTCAACGACGACCCCGAGACCGACGCCGTCATCATGGTGGGCGAGATCGGCGGCTCGGACGAGGAAGGCGCCGCGCGCTGGGTGAAGTCCAGCATGAAAAAGCCCGTAGTCGGCTTCATCGCGGGCGTCACGGCGCCGCCCGGAAAGCGCATGGGCCACGCCGGCGCCATCATCTCGGGTGGCAAGGGCACGGCGCAGGAAAAGCTGGCGGTGATGGAAGAGTGCGGCATCAAGGTGACCAAGAACCCCGCCGAGATGGGCAAGCTGTTGAAGTCCGTGCTGAAGTAGCCGATCGCCCGGCACGTGGCCCGCGCGAATGACATTGCCGATGCACTGATTGCCGAAGGCAATAAAGCGGAAAATTCGGGCAGGCTGCGCGAAGCTTGCGAGCAATACCGCAAGGCCGTGGTCGCGGCGCCCGACTACGCAAAAGCCCATCTCAACCTCGGCATAGGGCTGGAAGCCGCCGGCGACATCGACGCGGCGATCAGATCGTATGAAGCGGCTCTTGCGATCGATCCGCGCGATCCTTACGCCAATTACGACCTCGGCAAAGTGCTGTGCGAGCGCGGGGATCTTGCGCGGGCCGAGCCTCTGATTCGAGCGGCGCTCGATTTCAAGCCGGAGTTTCCCGAGGCGCAGGTCGTGTTGTCCAGTCTGTACGAATCACGGGGAGACCTAGCCGCGGCCGTAAGCGCCCTGGAAAGCGCGCTGAAACAACGCCCGGACTGGGGCGGGGTCTTGTTCAACTATGCAGTCATGCTGTGGAAACTGCGCAGAATTTCCGACGCGGAGACCGCGTTGCGGCGCGCGATCGCGATCGATCCGGGGCTCGTGCCTGCGTACGGACTGCTGGGGAATATCCTCAGAGTCCAGGCCCGCATCCCCGAAGCCTTGGAAGTCCTCGGCATGGCGCGAAAGCTCGACCCGGGCAGGCTCGATATCGAATCCACCGAATTGTTCATGCTTACTTGCTGGGACGAGATCTCCAGCGAAGCCCTTTTTGCCAGGCACAAGGATTTCGGCGTGCGGCTCGAAGGGGCCATTGCGCGGCGATTCGAACCGTTCGGCAATTCCAGGGACCCGGAGCGGCGTCTTCGCGTCGGCTACGTATCGGGCAATTTCAACTTTCACCCAGTCGCATTTTTCGCGATCCCATTGTTCGAACGGCGCGACCGGTCGGCCTGCGAGATCTTCTGCTACTGGACCGGCGACACGGTGGATGACTTCACGCGGCAGGTGCAGGCGCGTGCGGACGTGTGGCGCGACGCGGCTTCGATGACCGATGCCGGCCTGGCCGAGACGATCAACCGCGACGGGATCGACATTCTCGTCGACCTGTCGGGACATAGCGGCTTTTTTCGGCTCGCTGTTTTCGCACAGCAACCGGCGCCGGTACAGGCTGCGTGGTCGGGATATTTAAGCACGACCGGAATGACGAGGATCCAGTACCGTCTTTGCGACCGGCACACGGATCCGCCCGGCATGACCGATCGGTTTCATACCGAGACCCTGGTCCGGCTTCCCAACAGCCAATGGTGCTACCGCCCCGTCGTTTCGATCGATTGTTCCGAAGCACCCCCGTGCAGGCGCAACGGTTTCATCACATTCGGATCATTCAGCAATGTCTTGAAGCTCTCGCCGACGGTTCGCAGGCTGTGGGCCGAGATTCTGACTCGGTTGCCCGACTCCCGGATCGTTTTTGCCGGGGTCCCGCAAGGCCCGATCCGGGACGAACTGATCCGGAATTTCGAAAAGGCGGGAATTGCCGCGGGCCGGATCACGATTTTTCCGCGTGTGGGGAGCGCCGATTATCTTCGCTCGCTCAACGACGTCGACGTGGCGCTGGATACGACGCCGTACAGCGGTGGCACCACGACTTGCGATGCGCTCTGGATGGGAGTTCCCATCATCACGGTTCCGGGAACCCGGTCGATATCGCGGAGCACCGCAAGCATCCTCGCGACGCTCGGCCTGAGCGATTGGATAGCGGCGAGCCCTGAGGACTACGTCCGGCTCGCGGTCAGGTGCGCCGAAGACCGGGAGACCATCGCGGAGCTTCGCCGAACCCTTCGCGAACGGATGCGAACCTCGCCGCTCATGGACGAGCTGCAATTTGCGCGTGATGTGGAGGACGCGTATCGGCGCATGTGGCGTGCGTGGTGCGGGAGCGAGGCCTAGCGCGCTCAGGCGAACTTGGGCGACCAGGGCTCGGCCCATTGCGCGATGTAGCGCTTGAGGAACCTGCTGAAGTCCTCGAGGCCGGGCGGCAGCTTCCTTCCGCGACTCGCGATTTGGCAAAGGTCGATCGGCACCACGGGATCCTTGAGCGGATGCATCGCGATGCGGTGACGGCGGCAGGCCGGGATCGCGAAAGTCGGAATGACCGCACAGCCGACGCCCGCTTCCACCATCGCGATCTGCGTCTCGAAGTAGTCGAACACCATGTCGGGCGGATCGCGGCGGCCAAAGCGCTGCAGGTTGCGATCGATGAGCTGCTGGATCGGATTGGCGGGCGGCGCACCGATCAGGCGCCACTCGACGATGTCCTTCCAGCGCAACCACCGCGGCGGCCCGCTCGCGGGCTGCGCCGCCGGCTCGATCACCATCAAGGAGAAGCGGAAAAGCGGGACGCGGCGCACGCCGCTGACCGGTCGGAGGAAACAGCCCAGGCCGACGTCGATCTCGCCCGATAACGCCATGGCGATAACGCGCGCGCGGTCGCCGTCGTGCAGGACGATTTTCATGTCGGGACTGTGCGCTGCGTAATCGCTGATTACGGAAGGCAGTAGCTTGCTGGCGATGAGCGGCGTGGCGCCTATCGCGATGCGGCGGTTCGCGACGGATGCAGCGCGACCGATCACGGACGCCGCCGCCTCCAGCTCGAGCAGGCTGCGGTCCGCGATCGGCAGGAACTTGGTGCCGAATTCGGTGAGCGCCACCTTGCGGGTGGTGCGGTCGAACAGGCGGAATCCGAGCTGCCCCTCGAGCTCGCGCACCAGCACGCTCATTCCCGATTGCGTGATGAACAGCTGCTCCGCGGCGCGGGAAAAACTCTGATGGCGCGCAGTCAGCACGAACGCCTTCAGTTGCCGCGAGCTGATATTCATGGTGATGAGTGATGAATTGATGAGCTACTTCAATTTGTATCGTAAATCGCCGGGTGTTAGATTTCAACAGCGGAATGGAATAAATGAGTGCAGGTAGGTGTGGTCCCGAAGACTGTGTGAGGAGGGGCAGCATGGGCGCAGGCGCGGACGTTTTTGCAGCTCGAGTTGCCCGCTCCTCTTCCCACTCCCCTTCGCGCTGTCCGGTGCGCTGCAGCAATCCCATAAGCGTTTCAAATCGAGGAAGTAAGTGAGTTTCGCGGTCCTGCGCTGCCTTGCGCGAACAGGCGCTCTTGTTTCAGCCGTCGCGCTTACGCCGTTGCCTGCCGCTGCCCACGCCGCGGTGCCGGGACATTCCCGCAGTCGAGCGGCCGGTCACCGGCCCGAAATGAGGAGAAGCTCCATGCGACGTTTCATCGCCATCGCCTGCGGTGCCAGCTTTTTCGCAACGCCCGCCTTCGCGCAGATGACGTGCGCGGCGCTCGGCAGCTACCTGGCGACGCAGCCGAACATTTCGCGGTTCGTGCCGCCGCCGCCGGCGGCGCAAGTGCCGGTGCCCTTTAGCACCTTGGTCCCGGCGACGTCGACGCCGCCGAACGCAGCGCGCTGCGAGGCGAAATTCATCTACTCCGCGCGAGGCGGCCCGGCGAGCGGCTACGCCGTGGGACAGAACCAGCGCATCGGCATCGTGGTCGGGTTTCCGCTCAACACCCTCGACGGCGGGAGCGGCGCCGTGCAGGGCGCGTGGAACGGCAAGGTGCGCAACATCGGCGGCGGCGGCCTGCAGGGCAATCTGAGCTCGATCACCGCGGCGACCAACACCGGCTACGTCGGCTCGAACACCGACACGGGCCATCCGACCGGCAGCCCGGCCTTCGCCGTCATCCAGGATACGCACGAGCTCAACTACGGCACGCTGGACGACTTCCTGGTCGAGAGCATCCACCAGCAATACAAATGGGCGCTCGCGTTGACCCAGGTCTATTACGGCACGGCGGCGACGCGCAACTACTGGGACGGCTGCTCGACCGGCGGGCGCGAAGGCCTGTCGGTGGCGCTCAATTTCGGCGAGGACTTCGACGGTTTCCTGACCGGCGCGCCGGCGAACTTCCATACGCGGCTGCAGGTGGCGACGGTGTGGCCATTCTGGGTCCAGAAGGAGCTCACCGGCACCGCCACGCTGACCAGCGCAAAGATGAGCGCGGCGAACGCCTCCGCGGTGGCCGCGTGCGACGCGCAGGACGGCGTGACCGACGGCATCCTCGGCGATCCGCGCGCGTGCACCTACGACGCGACCAACAACATCTGCGGCCGGCCCGGTGCGCCCGCTGCGAACTGCCTTACGCCGCAGGAAGCGGAGGCGGTGAACAGGATCTGGGACGGACCGCGCAACGATCACGGCCTGCGCATCTGGTTCCCGTTCGGGCGCGGCGCGAACGCCGGCGTGACCAACTCGCCGCCCTTCGGCGGCCCCGGCGGCAGCCTCGGCATCTTCTGGTGGTCGCACCGCGACCTGAACTTCGATTTCACGTCGGAGCCGCTCTCGCAGTTCGACGACGAAACCAAGCTCGCGACCACCGTGGTCGCGCCCTACAGCGACATCATGGGCACCGATCTTCACCGCGCGAAGAAAGGCGGCGCGAAGATCCTGATGTGGCACGGCGGCGCGGACCAGCTCATCCCGTGGCGCCAGTCGGTGCACTACTACCGCGAGGCGGCGGAGCGCTACCACGGCTTCAGGCACCTGCAGCGCTGGTTCCGCTTCTACCTGGCGCCGGGAGTCGCGCATTGCGGTGGCGGCGCCGGGCCGCAGCCGCAGGCGCTGTTCGACACCATGGTGAGCTGGGCCGAGACGGGCAAGGCGCCCGATTCGATCCTGTCGCAGAACGCGACGCTCGGCGCCCGGCCGATGTGCCCGTATCCCCAGACCGCGATCTACAACGGCAGCGGCGATCCGAAGCTTTTCGCGAGCTGGCATTGCGGCGGCAACATCGAGACGCGCGCCAACGCCTGCATGGACCGCGTCGCCAGGTTCCAGCACGAGACCGGCAGACACCTCGAGGACGCCGAGGGCTGCAAGCGCGATGACGATCAACGCGAGGGGCATCACGAAGACCACGACGATGATGACCATCACGACCGAGACTGAGGAAAAAGCAATAAGAAGGAGAGGAAGAGGTGCAGAAGGCAACGAGCCAAGGAGAATGACATGAACCAACTTTTCGGCAGATCAGCACTATTCGGCATCGCGGCGGCCGTGTCGCTCGCGTGGGCGCCGCCCTCGGATGCGCGCGTCACGCGCATCATCATCGACCGTCCCGCGACGCCGCTTACTCAAGCGCCGACCGAGCCGATAGCCTACGAGACCATCACCGGGCGAGCGTTCGGCGAGCTCGATCCGGGTGACCGGCACAACGACGAGATCACCGACCTCTCGCATGCCCAGCGCAACGCGAACGGCAAGGTCGAGTACATCGCGAGCTTCTTCATCGTCAAGCCGGTCGACATGTCGAACTCGAGCGGCTTGATGTGGCACGACGTGCCCAATCGCGGCGGCAGGATCACCATCTCGAGCGACCTGCGCACGCAGGGCGACATCGGTCTCTCCAGCGGCTGGCAGGGCGACAACACCGGCGCCACGGCGATGCCTGCTAACGCATCGTCGCCGACTCCGGTTACGCCGAGCAGCAACGAGTGGGTGAAGACGCCCGTGATCACCGGCACGACCGGACAGATCCTCGGCCGCATCATCAACCGCAGCGGGCTCGGGGCGCAGCCGCTCAACGTGATGGGCAACCCGATTCCCTACTTTCCGGCGAACGCGGCCGACAACTCCGCCGCGACGCTGAAAGTCCATACCAAGGAGACGATCAACGGCCACATCACCGAAGGCGGCACGATCCCGAACAGCGGCTGGAAGTTCTGCGGCGGCGGCACGTTCGCGGCGCCGACTCCCGTGACGACGCTGCCGGTGCAGCTGTGCCTGAGGGACGGATTCGATCCGACCAAGCTCTATCAGCTCACCTACACGGTGAAGGACCCGTACGTTCTCGGCGCCGGTACCGCGGCATTCCGCGATGTCGCCTCGTTCTTCCGCTATGCGCGGGCAGCCGACGGGAATTTTCTCGCCGGCAAGGTCAACCGGGCGATCATCCGCGGCTCTTCGCAATCGGGCAACTTCACGCGGCACTTCATATTCCTCGGCATGAACGAAGACGAGGCCGGCCGAATCGTGCACGATGGTGCCTGGCCGCTGATCGCCGGGCGGCGCGTCGCCAACAACTCGCGCTGGGGCCAGCCCGACGGCGTGCTCGAGCTCTACCAGATGGGCAGCGAAGGCCCGCAGTGGTGGACCAAGTACGAGGACAAGGTGAGGGACCTGCCCAAGCGCGGCATCCTCGACCGCTGCAAGCGCACCGACACCTGCCCGAAGATCGTCGAGACCTTCGGCGGCGCGGAGGTGTTCGCGCTCAAGATGACCACGTCCTGGGTCGGCACCGATGCAAAGAAGGACATCCCGCTGCCGAAAAACGTGCGCCGCTATTACCTACCGAGCTCCACGCATGGCGGAGGCAACGGCGTGATGGACGAGAACCCGCCGAATGTCGGCGCGGGCTGCCCGGGCAACAACTGGGGCGTCGGCACCCTGCGGGCGAATCCGGTCCCGGCGACTGCGCTCGTCAACCGCATGCGCGTCGCCCTGCGCGAGTGGGTGCTGAACGGCACGCCGCCGCCGTCGAGTCAGTGGCCGACCTTGAAGCCGCTGAAGGCGAACGAACGCGATCGCCACGACCGGGACGACGAAGACGATGACGACGACGGGCACGGCCACGACGGCAAGGGGCACGGCCACGACGACGGCGACAGAGACCGCGACGCGAGATGGCAGGCGCTGCTCGTCGAGCCGACCAAGCGGGCGATGGGATTCCCGAGCAATGTGCCCGGAATTCCGGACTCCATCTTCCTGCCAGAAAACTTCATCTTCCCGGTGTTCGACTACGACTGGGGTCCCGACTACGACCACAGCGAAGCGAACGGGGTGCCGACCAACGCGCCGCCGCCGATCCGGCACGTGATCAAGATGCTGGTGCCGCGCGTCGACGCCGACGGCAACGAGCTCGGCGGGGTGCCGACGGTGTTGCGCGATGCGCCGCTCGGGACGTATCTCGGCTGGAACATCACCGCGGGGCCCGGCGACGCGCAATACACTCCGGCTAATCCGCGGCCGTTCCACGCCGGGCAGGTGTGCAACTACGTCGGCGGCATGGTGCCCTTCGCCAAGACCAAGGCGCAGCGCCTCGCCAACAACGATCCGCGCCCGTCGCTCGAGGAGCGCTACCACAACTCGCATGCGGGCTACGTCGCCGCGGTGAAGAAGGCAGCGGACAACGCCGCTTGCAAGGGCTATCTGCTCGCAGGCCCGGATGCGGCGAACGATGGATCGACGGCGCAGTGCTCGGGCCCGGTCCCGGCAGGCTTCCCGAACGACTGGAAAGTCCTGGTCGATGCCGCTATCGCGAGCAACGTCTGCAACCAGCCCGGCGACGGCGGCAAGTGCAATCCCGCCGCGCCCTGAGGTGAGCCAAGCCTCAAGAACGCGCTGAGAACGAACGCCACGGGCCCCGGCTGGTCGGGGCCCGCAGGCGCTCTCACAGGCACGGAGGAGGAGCAATCAATAGCGCGTGAAAATTTGAAGCAGCGGGGTTTGTCGCGCCGCAAATTCATGCAGAGCGCGGCGGCGAGCAGTCCGAACAGAATCCGTTGAGGAGCTGAAACCCGCCCGGATCGCGGTTGTGTTCCCGCGCCGGCGCCGCTTGACTTTGGGCCTGCAGCGCCTAGCATCTAATGCGTTGCGTAACGCGGGTCGCGTACAATCGCGGCGGCTGCACATGTCGAACGGTCCTACCGACAAGCCTGCGGTGAATGCCGAGGCGCTCGCGGGCGCGCTGCGGGCGCTGGGAATGCTCTACGGCGCGAGCCAGCCGCTCGCGGAGATCATCGCCGGCGCGCAGAGCGAGGCCGAGGCGATCCGCATGTACATCGAGCGCGAACGACCGCACCTGCTCGCGAGCTACGATCTCGAGACGCTGGTGAAGATGGTGCAGGGAGCGCGCGAGGCGAAGACCGACGCCAAGCACGGCGTGGAACAGTTCAGCCCGAGCGACAAGCCGCCCGCGAAACGCCGGAGCTAGCAGCCGCAGCAGAACTCCCGCCGGATTCCGCGCGGCGGAATTATTGATGCGTGTCAAGCCTTTGCCGCTACCCCGGCTGTAAAATGGGCCCATGAACGAGCGAGCATCCTCGGCGCCCAGGGGAGAACGGCAGCCCGCGAAACTCGCGCGCGTGCGCGGCGCGCCCAAAGGGCGCAGCGTCGACCCCAAGGCCCGCGAGGAAGTGCGGGCTCTCTTGAAAGACGCGCCGCTCCGTCGCGATCTGCTGATCGAGCATCTGCACCGCATCCAGGACCGCTACGGGCATCTCTCGGCCGCGCACCTGGTCGCCCTCGCGGATGAAATGAGCCTTTCGATGACGGAGGTTTACGAGGTCGCGACCTTCTACCACCATTTCGACGTGATCAAAGAGGGTGAAACGGCACCGCCCGCGATCACCGTGCGCGTGTGCGACTCGATCGCCTGCGACATCGCAGGCTCGCGCGAGCTGCTGGCGGAGCTGCCCGGGATTCTCGGCAAGGACGTGCGCGTGCTGCACGCGCCCTGCATCGGACGCTGCGAGACCGCTCCCGCCGCCGTCGTCGGGCAGAACCCGCTGCCTCATGCGAGTGTGGAAAAGATCGCCGCGCTGGTGAAAGCCAGGGCGGTGAAGCACCCGGCGCCGGGCGCGCGCGAATCGCATCCGCACGGCGATATCGTGAGCCCGCCTTGCGTCGACTACGCCGCGTATCGCGCCCAGGGCGGCTATGAGCTCGCCAAGTCGTGCATCGAGGGCGCGAAGAAGCGCGAGGACGTCGTCGCCGTCATGGAAAATTCCGGCCTGCGGGGACTCGGCGGCGCGGGCTTCCCGGCGGGGCGCAAATGGAAATCGGTCGCTGCGGAGCCGGCGCCGCGCCTGATGGCGATCAACATCGACGAGGGCGAGCCCGGCACCTTCAAGGACCGCTGGTATCTAGAGCGCGATCCGCACCGCTTCATCGAGGGCGCGCTCGTCGCCGCCTGGGCGGTCGGCATCGACCAGATCTACATCTATCTTCGTGACGAGTACCACGGCTGCCGTGCGATCCTCGAAAAGGAAGTCGCCGCGCTGCAAAAAGACCCGCCGTGCACGCTGCCGCCGATCCATCTTCGCCGCGGCGCCGGGGCCTACATCTGCGGGGAGGAATCGGCGATGATCGAGTCGATCGAGGGCAAGCGCGGCATGCCGCGGCTGCGCCCGCCTTACGTCGCCCAAGTGGGGCTGTTCGGCCGCCCGACCCTGGAGCACAACATGGAGACGCTCCACTGGGTGCGCGAGATACTCGAGCGCGGCGCCGACTGGTTCGCCGCGCACGGACGCAACGGCCGCAAGGGCCTGCGCTCGTTTTCGGTGAGCGGCCGCGTGAAGAAGCCCGGGATGCACCTTGCGCCGGCGGGCATCACAGCGAAGGAGCTGATCGCGGAATACTGCGGCGGGATGCTCGATGGCCACCAGTTTTACGGCTATCTCCCGGGCGGCGCTTCAGGCGGGATATTGCCGGCATCGATGGCGGATATCCCGCTCGACTTCGACACGCTGAACCAGTACGGTTGTTTCATCGGCTCGGCGGCGGTGGTGATTCTCTCGGACCAGGACCGGGCGACCGCCGCCGCGCGCAACCTGACCAGGTTCTTCTCCGAGGAGTCCTGCGGACAGTGCACACCCTGCAGGGTCGGCACGGCAAAGGCGCTCAAGCTCATCGAGAAAACGAAGTGGGATCAGCCGCTGCTCAAGGAACTTTCCCAGGCTATGATGGACGCATCCATATGCGGGCTGGGGCAGGCCGCGCCCAACCCGGTGCTTTCCGTGATGAAATACTTCCCGCAGGAGATCGCGTGATGGCGAGGGGTGAGCGATGGACCGCATAAGCACCGCGCAGGCGGCGACGATGCCGGTCGAGTTCAAGCTGAACGGCAAGACCGTCGTCGGCCGCTCGGACGAGACCCTCATCGAGACGGCCAAGCATTACGGCATCGACATCCCGCACCTCTGCTACAAGGAAGGCATGCGGCCGGACGGCAACTGCCGCGCCTGCGTGGTCGAAGTCAAGGGCGAGCGCGTGCTCGCGCCTTCCTGCTGCCGCTACCCCGGGGACGGCATGGAGGTCACCACCGACAGCGCGCGCGCGGTGGCGAGCCAGAAAATGGTGCTCGAGCTCCTGCTCTCGGACATTCCGGAGAAATCCTACACGCTCGATTCCGAGCTCGATCACTGGGCGAAGGAACTGAAAGTCGGCAAGCCGCGCTTCGAGTCGCGGCACCAGCCGAAAGCGGATCTCTCGCACCCCGCGATCGCGGTGAACCTGGACGCCTGCATCCAGTGCACCCGCTGCCTGCGCGCCTGCCGCGAAGAACAGGTGAACGACGTCATCGGCTACGCACACCGCGGCGAGCATTCCAAGATCGTCTTCGACCTCGACGACCCCATGGGCAATTCCACCTGCGTCGCCTGCGGCGAATGCGTGCAGGCCTGCCCGACGGGCGCGCTCATGCCCGCGCGCGAGGTCGGCAAGATCCAGGCGGACAAAGCCGTCGACTCGGTCTGCCCCTATTGCGGCGTCGGGTGCCTTCTCACCTACAACGTCAAGGGCAACAAGATCCTCTGGGTGCAGGGCCGCGAAGGGCCCGCGAACAGCAACCGCTTGTGCGTGAAGGGACGCTACGGATTCGACTACGTGCAGCACAAGCACCGGCTCACAAAGCCCCTCATCCGCAAGCCGGGCGTGAAGAAGCACAAGGACTTCACCGTCGATCCGAACGACTGGTCCCAGGTGTTCCGCGAGGCGAGCTGGGAAGAGGCGCTCGATTTCGCGGCGAAGGGATTGCGCGATATCCGCGACAGGCACGGGAAAAAATCGCTCGCCGGCTTCGGCTCGGCGAAGGGCACGAACGAGGAGGCGTATCTCTTCCAGAAACTGGTGCGCACCGGCTTCGGATCGAACAACGTCGATCACTGTACGCGCCTGTGCCACGCCTCGTCGGTCGCAGCGCTCATGGAAGGCATCAACTCGGGCGCAGTCTCGAACCAGGTGCGCGACGTGATGAAGGCGGAAGTGATCTTCCTCATCGGCGCAAACCCGACGGTGAACCATCCCGTCGCGGCGACCTGGATGAAGAACGCCGCGAAGGCCGGAGTGAAGCTCATCGTCGCGGATCCGCGGCGCGGTGATCTCGCGCGCCACGCTACCTACAACCTGCAGTTCAAGGCCGACACCGACGTCGCACTGCTGAACGCGATGCTGCATACCATCGTCGAGGAGGGTCTGGTCAACGAGGCCTTCGTCCGCGACCGCACTTCCGGCTACGAGGCGCTCGCCGAGAACGTGAAGAAGTTTTCTCCGGAGGCGATGGCGCCCATCTGCGGCATCGAAGCAAAGACAATCCGCGAAGTCGCGCGCCTGTACGCGACCTCGAAGGGCTCGATCATCATGTGGGGGATGGGCATCTCGCAGCACGTGCACGGTACCGACAACGCGCGCTGCCTCATCGCGCTCGCGCTCTCGACCGGGCAGATCGGCAAGCCGGGCTCGGGCCTGCATCCCCTGCGCGGCCAGAACAACGTGCAAGGGGCGTCGGACTCGGGGCTGATCCCGATGTTCTATCCCGATTACCAGCGGGTGGCGACGCCCGAGGCGAAGGCGCGCTTCGAGAAACTCTGGGGCATGGAGCTCGATCCGAAGCCCGGGCTGACGGTGGTCGAGATCATGCACGCGGCGAAGAAAAGGGAAATCCGCGGCATGTACATCATGGGCGAGAACCCGGCGATGTCCGACCCCGACGTCGATCACGCCCGCGAGGCGCTCGCTGCGCTCGACCACATGGTGGTGCAGGACATCTTTCTCACGGAAACGGCTTATCTCGCCGACGTGGTGCTGCCTGCGACCGCCTGGCCGGAGAAGGTCGGCACGGTCACCAACACCGACCGCATGGTTCAGCTCGGCAGGAAGGCGATCGAGCCGCCGGGCGAAGCGAAAGAGGACCTCTGGCTCATCAACGAGCTCGCAAAGCGCATCGGCCTTCCCTGGAATTACACCCACCCGCGCGAAGTGTTCAACGAAATGCGCCAGTGCATGGACTCGATCGCAGGCATCACCTGGGAGCGCCTCGAGCGCGACTCGTCGGTGACCTATCCGTGCGAGAAGGAAGGCGATCCGGGCGAACCCGTGGTATTCGTCACGCATTTC